>Ga0308157_10000083_pt1 | contig 404755 bp, 393 predicted proteins | sample PhyBR1_FD_201035 | JGI IMG/M metagenome (GOLD analysis project Ga0308157, IMG submission 201035) | Phyllosphere microbial communities from UC Gill Tract Community Farm, Albany, California, United States - DLSLB.R1 | ecosystem: Host-associated > Plants > Phyllosphere > Unclassified | place...
GCGTTCCGCTACGCCTATATAGGCATAGCGGAACGCCACACGCCCGTACCTGACCAGACCCGCAGCCGCCGGCACGCCGGACGAGGCCGGACGGGCACGCGGGACGAGGGCCGACGCGGCGGACCTGCCCGGCGGGACGGGGGCCGGCAGGGCAGGTCGGGCCGACACCGCTGGTCAGGTCGGTGGGACGAGGGCCGACGCGGCGGACCTGCCCGGCGGGACGGGGGCCGACCGTGCAGGTCAGGCCCGCGGGGCGGGGGCCGATGCGGCGGACCTGGCCCGCGGGGCTCATGCGGCGACCGTCCCGCGCGGGGCGGTGAGGCGCTGGAGCAGCAGCAGGGCGAGATCGAGCACGAGGGCGAGCACGATCACGAGCAGCGAGCCGGCGATCATCTGCGGGTAGTCCTGGGAGCCGAGGCCCTGGAAGATGTAGCGGCCGAGCCCGCCGCTGCCCACATAGGCGGCGAGCATGGCGGTGGCGACGACCTGCACGGTCGCGCCACGCACTCCGCCCACCAGGAGCGGCATCCCGAGCGGGATCTCGACCCGGGTCAGGATCTGCCATTCGGTCATGCCCTGGGCGCGGGCGGCGTCGACGGTGGTCGGGTCCGCGGACTCGACGGCGGAGTACGCCCCGGCCAGCAGGGACGGGATCGCGAGGATCACGAAGGACAGCAGCGGGGCGGTCAGTCCGATCCCCACCAGCAGCGCGAACAGGGTCACCAGGCCCAGCGTGGGCAGGGCCCGGGCGACGCCCGCCGCGCCGACAGCGAGGCCCTTGAAGCGGCCGGTGTGGCCGACGTACAGGCCGACGGGCACGGCGATCAGCGCCGCGACCAGCACGCCGAGGGCGGTGTAGCCGAGGTGCTCGACGGCGCGGACGGGGATCCCGGAGGGGCCGGACCAGCGCATCGGGTCGGCGAGCCAGTCGAGGGCGCCGAGGAAGGGGTTCTCGTTCACGGCCGGCTCCTCTCGCGCCCGCGGTGCCAGGGCATGAGCAGGCGCCCCAGCAGCACCAGGATCGCGTCGGTGAGAAGCGCGAGGGCGGCGGTGGCGACGATCCCGGCGGCGATCTCGGCGACGATCCCGCGCCGCACGCCGTCGACGAAGAGCATCCCCAGGCTCGGCACGCCGAGCACGCCGCCGACGGTGACCAGCGAGATCGTGCTGACGGCCACGACCCGCACCCCGCCCAGCAGCACCGGCCCGGCCAGCGGCAGCTCGACCCGCCAGAAGCGGGCGGCCGGCGCGTAGCCCTGGGCGGTCGCGGAGCCGAGCACGTCGCGGGAGACGGAGCGGAAGCCGTCGGAGGCGGTGGGGACCATGAGTGCGAGGGCGTAGAGGGTCAGGGCGATGATGATGTTCAGCGGGCTGCGCACCCCGGTGCCGATCAGCCCCGGCAGCAGCACGAACAGCGGCAGGGACGGGATCGCGTACATGAGCCCGGAGGTGGTGGTCACGCCGGTGCGGAGCCATCCGCGGGAGTTCGCGAGCTTCGCCAGCGGCAGCGAGAGCACGAAGGCGAGCAGGATCGGGGGCAGCGCCTGCACGAGATGCGCTCCCGTGTAGCCGGCGATGACGTCGAGGTTGTCGAGGACCCAGCTCACCGGGGCCGCTCCTCGGCGTGATGCTCCTCGGCCCCGCGCGCGTCGACTCCGCGATCGTCGACCCCGCCCGTGTCGCCCCCGCGCCCGTCGGCCCCCTGCGCGCCGACCCCGCGATCGTCGGCCCCGTGCGCGCCGGTTCCGGACCCGTCGGCCCGGCGGCCGCCCGCGCGGCCCCGTGCGCCGCCGCTCCCGGCGAGCACCCCGGCGGCGCGACCGTCGGCGTCGACCACCACGTCGCGGCCGTCGACGTGCTCGACGTGCAGGGTGCGCGCGCCGCGATCGGCGCCGACGAAGCTGGCCACGAAGTCGTCGGCCGGGTCGGCGAGGATCTCCTGCGGGGTGCCGACCTGCGCGATCCGCCCGCCGGGGCGGAGGATCACGACGCGGTCGCCGATGCGGAAGGCCTCGTCGATGTCGTGGGTGACGAACACGATCGTCTTGCGCAGCTCGCGCTGGAGGCGCTGGAGCTCGCCCTGGAGCTCGTCGCGCACGATCGGGTCGACGGCGCCGAAGGGCTCGTCCATGAGCAGGATGTTCGGATCGGCGGCGAGGCCTCGTGCGACGCCCACGCGCTGCTGCTGCCCGCCGGAGAGCTGGGCGGGATAGCGGTCGGCGAGCTCCGGGTCGAGGCCGACGGTGCCCATCAGCTCGCGGGCCCGCTCGCGCGCCTCGTCCTTGGCGGTGCCGCGGAGGACGGGGACGGTGGTGATGTTGTCGAGCACCGTGCGGTGGGGCAGGAGACCCGATGCCTGCATGACGTAGCCGATCGAGCGGCGCAGGCGCACGGGATCCATCGCGGAGACGTCCTCGCCGTCGATGTGCACCCGCCCCGAGGTCGGGTCGACCATCCGGTTGATCATCCGCATCAGCGTGGTCTTGCCGCAGCCGGAGGTGCCGACGAGCGCGATGGCCTCGTGCGAGGCGATCTCGAGGGAGAAGTCCTCGACGGCGAGCGTCCCTCCCGCGTACTCCTTGCGGACGTTCTCGAAACCGATCACGGGGCCTCCCCCTCAGGGGTCGTCGTACAGATGTTCGATCCGTGCGCGCTCGACCCTACTGCATGGACGGCCTCGATCCCGGCGTCGGATGCACCTCGACACGGAGGTGGCCGCCGTGTCGAGTCAGCGCTCTCCCCCGGGCGAGGGTCGCGGCGCCCTCCCGAGGGCGGCCCGTCGAGGGGATCAGCCTCACCGTGGACGCCCGGGGCCCGCGGTGTCGATGCCGGTGCGGACGACGCCGTGCGGACGACGGACGAGCCGGCCGTCGGGGAGGGGACGACGATGCGCTCAGCTCGCGGCCGCGCGGGCCTTCATCCGCGCGTCCAGCGCGAGCGCGATGCGGGTGAGCAGGAAGTTGATGACGATGTAGATCACCGAGACCACCAGGTACGTCTGCACGAGATAGCGCGTGATCGACACCAGCGTCTTGCCCTGGAACTGCAGCTCGTTGTAGCTGACCACGAATCCGAGCGTCGAGTCCTTCAGCAGCGAGACCAGGGCGAGGATCAGGCTGGGCAGCACCAGGCGCACGGCCTGCGGCAGCACCACCGACGCCATCGCGTCGCGGTGGCTGAGCCCGATCGCCGCGGCCGCCTCGTGCTGGCCGCGGTCCACGGCGTTGATCCCGGCGCGGAACACCTCCGCGGTCGAGGCGGAGGAGACCAGGATCATCGGGATCACCAGCATCCAGAACCGCGGGAAGGTCACGCCGAAGGCGGGCAGGGCCAGCAGGAACGCGTAGACGACCAGCAGCATCGGGATGCCGCGGTAGAACTCGATCCACACCGCCGCGAGCGCGCTGAGCACCCGGAAGCGGGAGAGCCGGGCGAGGGCGAGCAGCAGGCCGAGCGGGAAGGCGACCACGGCCGCGAGCGCCGTGACCTTGAGGGTGCCCCACAGGCCGGCGCCGAGGAAGGCGAGGTAGTCCACCCGCAGATAGACGATCCACTTGCCCGGATCGAGCTGGCCGTTGGCCTGGAACTGCCACAGCGCCGCCGTGAGCAGCGCGAGGATCGCGAGCACGCTGAGGATCGACAGCAGCAGGATGCGCCGTCGGCCCTTCGGACCGGGCGCGTCGAAGAGGACCTGGGTGGCGGAGGAGGAGGCGGTCGAAGAAGTCATGCCTGGGCTCCTGCCGTCACGTCGAGCGTGCTGCGGGTCCGCGAGCGGCCACGGCCGCCCGGGGCGACGGCCCGCTCGATCGCCCCGCCGAGCGCCGCGCCCCCGAGGGATAGCACGAGATAGGCGGCGCCGGCGATGAGGAACATCAGCACCGCCTGCGCGTAGCGGATGTTCAGCGTCTGGGTCACCCAGGTGACCTCCTGCACCGCGATCGCCGAGCACAGCGCCGAGCCGATCACGGTGCCGATGAACACGTTCACCAGCGGCTGCACCATCGCGCGGAACGCCTGTGGCAGCACCACGAAGCGCAGCGTGCCGAAGAATCCCAGCCCGATCGAGCGCGCCGCCTCCGCATGGCCGACGGGCACCGTGTTGATCCCCGAGCGCACGTTCTCGCACACGAACGCGGCCGACGAGAGGGTCAGGCCCAGCACGCCGCACCAGAAGTACGGCAGGCGCAGACCCACGTCCGGCAGGCCGAAGGCGATGAGGATCAGCAGGCTCAGCAGCGGGATGTTGCGGAAGATCTCGACGTACACGGTGGCCGCCCAGCGCAGCGGCGGGATCGGGCTGACCCGCGCCACCGCCATCACGGTGCCGACGACGAGCGCGAACACGTAGCCGAGCACGGTCAGCGCGACCGTGGTCCCGATGCCCTGCAGCAGCAGCGGGATGTTCTCGCGGATGGCGTCCATCAGGTGCCTCTCGGTGCGATCGGGGACTGAGGATCAGGAGCGGCCGACGGGTCGGCTCCGGGTTGAGCGGTCGGCGCCCAGCCGACGGGCCGATGTCCGGCCGACAGGTCGGCGGCCGGCCGACGGGCCGACGCCCAGCCGGTGGGCCGGCACCCGGCCCACGACGGGCCTGCGGCCTGACCGTCGGCCGGGCGGCTCAGCCGGTCAGGAGGGCAGCTCGCCGGGGACGGGCGGCTCGGGCACCTCGGTGTCGATGACCTCGCCGATGGTGGCGGTCCACAGCGCCTCCCAGACGCCGGCGTCGATGATCTCCTGCAGGAAGGCGTTGACGAAGTCGACCGCGCCCTCGCCCTCCTTCGACAGGCCGATGCCGTAGGGGTCGTCGACGAAGGGTTCGCCGACGACGGTGACCTCCGGGTCCGCGGCGGAGTTGCCCAGCAGCACGCCCTGGTCCAGCACATAGGCGTCAGCGCGGCCCTGCTTGAGCGCGGCGACGCAGGACTCGTTGTCCGGGAGGGTCTGGACGAGAGAGGCGTCGTAGTCCGGGATGAACTCCTCCGCGGCTTGGACGCCGGTGGAGTTCGACTGGGTGACGATCTTCAGTCTGGTGAGGTCATCGGGCCCGGAGATCTTCTCCGCGTCCTCGGTGCGCACCTGCACCGCGGTACCCGAGAGGTAGTAGGGGCCGGCGAAGTCGATGACCTCGAGGCGCTCGGGGGTGATCGAGTAGGTCGCGATCACGCAGTCCACGGTCCCGTTCTGGACCAGGGTCTCGCGGGTCTCGACGGTGGTGTCGATGTACTCGACCTTCTCCTCGCCGCCCTCGCCGAGGATGTACTTGGCCAGCAGCTGTGTGATCCCGGCGTCGAAGCCGGTGGGCTGACCGCCGGTGGTCGAGGCGAGGGAGAAGACCTGGTTGGCGACGGTGCCGCCGCGGATCAGGCTGTCCTTCTCCTTGATGGCAGCGGCCCAGGCGCTGCCGGAGACCGCGTCGTCCGCGGCGACGGGGCCCGAGGCGATCACGTCGGCGAAGGGCGAGCCCTCCTCGTCACCGCCCTCGGCGCCGCCGCCGAGGTCGGGACCGTCACCGGTGTCGGAGCCGCAGGCCGCGAGGCCGACGAGGGGCAGGGCGGCCGCGGCGGCGACGATCGCGCGGCGTCGGGGACGGAAGCTCGTGCTGGTCATGGATCTCTCCGGTCTCTCGGTGGGGTCGGTGGGCGCTCAGGATCCGTGCGCGGGGTCGGGGTCAGTGGGCGGGGTCGGGGTCAGTGGGCGAGGATCTTCGACAGGAAGGCCTTGGCGCGCTCGCTGCGCGGAGCCGTGAAGAACTGCTCGGGCTCGCCCTCCTCGACGATCTCGCCGGCGTCCATGTAGACCACGCGGTCGCACACGTGGCGGGCGAAGCCCATCTCGTGGGTGACCACGAGCATCGTCATCCCGGCCTTCGCGAGCTCGGCCATGACGTCCAGGACCTCGTTGATGACCTCGGGATCCAGCGCAGAGGTGGGCTCGTCGAAGAGCAGCGCCTTGGGCTTCATGGCGAGCGCGCGGGCGATCGCGACGCGCTGCTGCTGACCGCCGGACAGCGCCGTGGGCAGGGAGTTCGCCTTGTCGGCGAGGCCGACGCGCTCGAGCAGCTCCATGGCCTGGCGGTCCGCATCGGTCTTCGACACCCCGCGCACCTTGCGGGGACCGAGGGTCACGTTGTCGATCGCCTTGAGGTGCGGGAAGAGGTTGAAGCTCTGGAACACCATGCCGACGTCGGCCCGTAGGCGGGTGAGCTCCTTGCCCTCCTCGGGCAGGGGCTCGCCGTCGATGGTGATCTCCCCGGCGGAGATCGTCTCGAGACGGTTCAGGCAGCGGCACAGGGTCGACTTGCCGGAGCCGGAGGCACCGATCAGCGCGACGACCTCACCGCGGTGGATGTCGAGGTCGATGTCCTTGAGCGCCTGGAAGTCGCCGAACATCTTGTCGACGCCGCGCACGGAGATCAGGGGCTCGCCGAGGCGTCTCGCGCCGGCGCCCTCGTCGGAACGGCCGACAGGACCACCGCCGGTCTCGGCCCGCTCGGTCGACCTGCCGGCGGGTCTCGGATCGGCCCCTTCGGCGTCGGCGTCGGGCGGCGTGCTGGGCTCGTTCATCCCCCGAGAATGCGTCGCCGTGCGACATCTGTCCACATGAGGGGCAGGACGATCGGATGTCGGGATGCTTTCGTGACCGAGCCCCGGCTCGGCTCGCTGCCCTGCACGGACTGCTCCGCCCGCTCCTCCTCCTGCGCCCCACCCCGTCCCATCCCGGCCACCGAGTGCTGCATCTGGACCGCCACGGGGCTCGGTGGACGGTCCAGATGCGGCACTCGGTGCAGGAAGCGGCGGGCAGGCTGGTCACCGGCCCCTCAGGGACCGACGGGGCTCGGTGGACGGTCCGGAGGCAGCACTCGGCGCAGGATGCGGCGGGCAGGCCGGTCACCGTCCCCTCGGGGGCCGACGGGGCCCGATCCGGCTCGGCAGCTGGTGCCGAGGCCGCCCGACCCCGGCCGGATCAGCTCCGGTAGGCGCCCTGGTAGACGGAGGCGAAGGGGGTGTGGCCCTGCTGGCGGTGCTCGATGGAGCTGGTGACCACGGCCTTCGCGGTGCGGGCGGCCTCGAGCGGGGTGGCGCCCTTGGCGAGCTCGGCGGTGACGGCGGCGGCGAGCGTGCAGCCCGCGCCGTTGACACGCTCCTGGCCGATCTTGGGGCTGCGCAGCTCGACGGTCTGCTCGCCGTCGTGGAACACGTCCACCGCGTCCTCGCCCTCGAGCACGACCCCGCCCTTGGCCAGCACGATCACGTCGAACGCCTCGTGGATCCGCCGTGCGGCCTCGGTGAGCTCCTCGACGGTCTCGATGCTGTGCATCCCGGACAGGGCGAGGGTCTCGAAGTGGTTGGGGGTGACGAAGGTGGCCAGGGGCAGGATCTGCGCCTTGAGCGCGTCGTCGGTGTCCTGGGCGAAGCCGCCTTCGTTGCCCTTGCAGATCAGCACCGGGTCGAGCACGACGTTCGTGAAGGAGCGCTCGGCGAGGGCGCCGGCGACGGCGTCGATGGTGGCGGGGGTGCCGAGCATGCCGATCTTCGTGGTGTCGATGTCGTGGACCGCCGTGCTCGCCTCGATCTGGTCGAGGATCAGCTGCGGCTCCAGCGGCACGAAGCGGTGGCCCCAGTCGTTCTTCGGATCGAAGGAGACGATGCAGGTCAGCGCTGCGGTGCCGAAAGTGCCGAGCTGGTGGAAGGTCTTGAGGTCGGTCTGCGCACCGGCCCCTCCGGAGGCCTCGGAGCCGGCGATGGTCAGGGCGACGTGGGTCATGGGGACCTCTCTCGGGTGTGTGCGTCGGCGCCGCCCGCTCGCGGTGGTCCACGGTGCAGCGGTCGACGGGCGCCGACGGGGCGGTGTCCCCGACGGGTGCCGTCGGGGCGGGGTGACCGCGCGCTCCCAGGGCGGACGCTCCTCGAGGGATCATCGCCGCCCGTCGCAGCGGTCGTGCCGCGCGCTCCCAGGGTCGGGCGCCCGTGCGGGGCGCCGCCGACCCGTCGCTGCGGCAGATCCACGATCGTACCGGGTCCGGTACAGTGCCGGGCGTGCTGTCGCCGGACGAGACGACGGGGCGCAGCGCCCCGTCCCCCACGCGCCCGGGGACCGGTCTGTCCGAGGCCGGGAACGGCGCCTCCCGGGTCGACAGCGCTCGGCCCGCTGCCGGACGCGGCCCGGACGCCCCGTCGGGCACGCTGGCCACCGAGCGCGGCGACGGTCCGCGCGGCTCCGGTCCCACCCGGGGCGACGGCCTCGCCGCCTCCTCCTCGCTGCGCGACCGCGCCGCCGCGCTCGTGGACGAGCATCTGCGCTCGACGCTGAAGTTCCTCGTCGTCGGCGGGCTCGTGTTCCTGCTGGACGCGGCGATGTACAACCTGCTGGTGTTCTGGCATCCCACCCACGGCTGGGGCCAAGGCCTGATGCACGGCAGCCCGCTCACGGCGAAGGTGCTCACGATCTCGGTCGCCTCGTGCCTGACCTACCTCGGCAACCGGCTGTGGACCTTCGCGGACCGGCCCCGTCCCGACACGACCCGCTCGATCATGCTGTTCATCCTGGTCAACGTGCTCGCGACGGGTCTGCAGCTGGCCTGCCTCGCCTTCTCCCGGTACGTGCTCGGCCTGGACTCCCCGCTCGCGGACAACATCTCGGGCACCGTCATCGGCCAGATCGTCTCGACCTCGTTCCGCTACGTCACCTACGGCAGGCTCGTCTTCCCGCGCCGCTGAGCTCCGGCCCGGCGCCGCGGACTCTGAGAGACTCGGGCGCATGAACTCCTCCGGCCCCTGGACCCGTGCCTCCGCCGCCGCCGGCCTGCTCGTGGACGGTCAGGCCCGCCCCACCGTGTTCGCGCAGATGTCCGCGAGGGCGGCCGCGCACGACGCGCTGAACCTGGGTCAGGGCTATCCCGACGACGACCCGCCCGCGACCGTCGCCGAGGCGGCGGTCGACGCGATCCGGCAGGGCCGCAACCAGTACCCGCCCGGTGCGGGCGAGGCAGAGCTGCGGGAGGCCGTGGCCGAGCACCAGGCGAGCTGGTACGGACTGCGCTGGGACCCGTCCACGGAGGTGCTGGTCACCACCGGCGCGACCGAGGCGCTGGCCGCGACGGTCCTGGCCCTCGTCGAGCCGGGCGACGAGGTGATCACCCTCGAGCCGTTCTACGACCAGTACGCGGCGCTGATCGCCCTCGCCGGCGGCGTGCACCGCACCGTGCCGATCACCTCCCGCGCCGGGGCCGACGACCACGACCTGGTGCTGGACGTGGACCGCGAGGCGCTGCGCGCGGCCTTCTCCGAGCGCACCCGCCTGGTGCTGGTGAACACGCCGCACAACCCCACCGGGCTGATGCTGTGGGTCGAGGCGCTGCAGGCGATCGTCGAGGAGGCGACCCGGCACGACGCGCTGATCGTCACCGACGAGGTCTACGAGCACCTCACCTTCGGCCCCGCCCATCTGCCGCCGGCGACCCTTCCCGGGGCGCAGGACCGGACGATCTCGATCTCCTCGGCGGGCAAGACCTTCGCCGTGACCGGCTGGAAGATCGGCTGGATCACCGCGCGGCCCGACCTGATCACGGCGATCACCGGCATCAAGCAGTGGCTCACCTACGCCTCGGGCGCCCCCTTCCAGCCCGCGGTCGCGGCGGGGCTGCGCATGGACCCGACGGTCTTCCACGACCTCGCCGCCGATCTGCGGGCACGCCGGGACCTGCTCACGGACGGTCTGCGCGAGATCGGCTTCCGCGTGAGCGTGCCCGAGGCGGGATACTTCACGGTCGCCGACGCGGGACCGCTCGGGGAGCCCGACGCCCGCGCGCTGGCCGAGCGCCTCCCGGAGGAGGCCGGAGTGGTCGCAATCCCGCTGTCGGCCTTCTACCGCGGCGGCGACGCCGGGGACGCCTCCGCGCACCTGCGCTTCGCCTTCTGCAAGTCGCGCGCGACGATCGAGCAGGCGCTCGAGCGGCTCGAGGGCTGGGCCGCGCCCCGGCGCTGAGCGACGAGCGTTCCGGCGTCTCGCGGTCCGGTGCCCCGGCGCCGGGAGGCCACGAACCGCGGGGTGCACGGCCGACGGCCCGCCCGCCGCCCGGAGAGCTCCGGGCGGCGGGCGGGCCGTCGTGGCACCGGAAGCGCGCTCAGGCGGCCTTGACCCAGACGGGGTCGTCGCTGAAGTTCAGGAGCGCCGAGACGGTGAAGTGACCGTTCCGCACCTGATCGGCGGGGACGACGATGCCGTACTCCCACTCCCCGGTGCCGCCGTCGTGCAGGGTGCCGACCGCGAGCCAGCTCTTCGGCGTCACCGCCCCGGCGTCGCTGAAGCTGTTCCCGCCATCGGTGACGTAGTCGACCATGAGGGAGAAGCCGGGCTCAGCGGTGCCGTCGCCGTGATAGGTCATCGACACGGGGACGAGGATGTAGGTCTCGCCCTCCCCAGGCTCCTCGTTGAACTCATTGGCGTCCATGACCGCAGCCGTCGCGTCCCAGTTCACCTCCCCGATGGTGATGTCCAGGGTCCCGCCGTCAGCGTCGTCGAGGGTGAACGTCTCGCCGATCGCGTAGGGGGCGTCCTTGGTGCCCTTCCCGCCGCCGGACGCCTCGGTGGCCTCCTCCGAGGTGACCTCCTCGGTGGTCGCCTCCTCCGACGTCGTCCCCTCCGTGGTCGCCTCCTCGGAGGTCTCCTCGCCGCTGCTCTCCTCCGAGGTCGTCTCCTCGGCGGTGGTTCCGCCTCCGGTGGGCCCGCCGCCGTCGCGGGTGAAGAAGAAGATGCCCGCGCCGGCGATGATCAGGACGAGGGCGAGCACCGCACAGCCCGCGCAGACGAGCAGCGGGACCTTCGAGGACTTCTTCGGCGGCTCAGCGTGCTGGGCGTGAGCCTGCTGGCCGTCGGCGCCGAAGGCGGGCGCGAAGGACGACTGCTGTCCGAAGCCCTGGGGGGCCTGACCGTAGCCGGTGTCCGGTGACGGCTGGCCGTAGGCGGCGCTCGGCGACGGCTGGCCGTAGCCGCCCTGACCGGCATCCTGCCCGTAGCCCTGCTGCTCGAACCCCTGCTGCCCGTACCCGCCCTGGCCGTCACCCTGCTGCCCGGACGAGGAGAAGTCCTGCCCGTAGGCGCCGTTCGCGGAGGACTGGCCGTACTGATCATCGGACGGGGGCTGACCCCACGGGTTCTGCGGTGGCTGCGACATGGTCCGTTCCGACGCCGGCTGCGGCGTCGACCCCTCTCTGCTGGCGGGACGTGCTCTGCACGAACCCGCGCGGGCCCGTGCGCGTCATCGTAGAGCGCGTCCAGGCTTCGTTCAGCTTATGCCACGTCGCAGTCTGGTCACGATGCGCCGCTCCGCGTCGCCCCTGCCGGCCGCACCCGCCGACGGGACGACTCCGGACACGAGGGGCGGACAGCCCGGGCCGAGGGGCTCGAGCGGTCGCCGGCACGGCGACGGGGCGGCACGGCGACGGGGCGGCCCCGCACGTCGCCGTGCGTCGGCCGCCCCGTCGGCAGGATCCTGGCTCAGCGCACCGCGGTGAAGCGCTCCCCGTGGAAGGCGCTGCCCGTCGTGCGCTCGGAGGCGCCGGAGGCGTCGAGATAGGGGGTGATCCCGCCGCGGTGGCGGGGGAAGCCCGCGCCGAGGATCAGGGCGAGGTCCACCTGCTCGGGCTGCTCGACGACGCCCGTCTCGAGCATGAGCGCGATCTCCTCGGCGAGGCCCGCGCGCACCGACTCCAGCAGCGCCTCCCCCACGAGCGGCTCGACACCTGCGGGCCGCTCGCCCTCGCCGAAGACCTGCGCGACCGTCGGCGAGACCGGCGGGTGCACGGCGGTGCGGCTGCGCTCAGTGAAGTGGACATCGCCCTGCGCCATGACGCCGAGTCCCGGCGAGGCGTGGAAGCGGTCCCCGAGCTCGTCGACCAGCACCTGGCCCACGTGGTCGGCGACGCCCAGGCCCACGAGGTCCAGCAGCTCGAAGGGCCGCATCGGCATGCCGAGCGCGTCGAGGGAGGCGTCGACCTCGGCGGGGTCCGCGCCCGCGTCGAGGGAGGCGAGCACCGCGCCGAGCACGCGGAACAGCAGCCGGTTGACGATGAAGCCGGGGGCGTCGGCGCTGCGCACGGCGAACTTCCGCAGGCGGCGCACCACCTCGAGGCCGGTGGCGAGGGTCTGCTCGTCGGTGTGCTCGGTGTGGATCACCTCGACCAGCGGCATCTTCGCGACGGGGTTGAAGAAGTGCAGTCCCACGACCCGCTCGGGGCGGGCGAGGTCCTCCGCCATCCTCGCCACGGAGAGGGAGGAGGTGTTGGTGACCAGCAGCGCGTCCTCGGCCAGGACGCCCTCGAGCTCGGCGAAGACGGACTTCTTGATCGCCAGCACCTCGGGCACCGCCTCGAGCACGAGGTCGCAGCCGGTGAGCTCCTCCAGATCCGTGGTCGCGGAGATCCCGCCGGCGACCGCGGTCGCGGTCGCCTCGTCGAGCAGGCCCCGGGCGGCGGCCTGCGCGATGACGTCGCGCGCCGCGGCCAGGCCCTTCTCCGCGATCTTCTCGTCGAGGTCGCGCATGACCACGGGGACCTGCAGACCGAGCGCGAGCTGCGCGGCGATCTGGGAGGCCATGAGGCCGGCGCCGGCCACGCCGACGCGGCGGATCTCGCGAGCGCCCTCGACGGGGGCGCGGCCGGGCTTGCCGCGGCGCAGCAGCTCGGCGGCATAGAGGGAGGCCCCGGCGGCGTCGCTGCTGACGAGCTCGGCGAGCGCGTCGGCCTCGCGGGACAGGGCGTCCTCGAGGGTCGAGCCCGGCAGCTGCTGGAGCAGGAGCAGAGCCCGGCCGACGGCGGGAGCTCCCTGCGCCTCGAGCCGCTGGGCCCAGGCGCGGCGGGTCTCGGCGGGAGCGTGGGCGGCATCGAGGGCATCGAGCAGCTCCTCGGCCTCGGGCGAGTCGGCGGCGGGGAGGGCCGGGGCGCGACCGCCCCAGGCCCCGGCGACCGAGGTGTCGGCGGCGACGGCGGGGTCGACCACGTCGGCGTCGGTCTCGTCGACGTCGACCTGTGCGGCGACGAGGGCGGCGAACTGCTCGAGCGCCTCGTCGAGGTCGCCCGCGAGCTCGTCGACGAGTCCCGCTTCCTCGGCCTTCTCGGCGGTGAGCTGCCGGTCGCGGGCGGGGTCCTCGAGGATCATCCGCACGGCGGCCTCGGCGCCGACGACGGACTGCAGCAGCGTGGTGCCGCCCCAGCCGGGGAGGATGCCGAGGCTGGTCTCGGGCAGGCCGATGCCGCGCACGCCGGGCGCGGCGGTGCGCACATCGGCCATGAGCGCGACCTCGAGGCCGCCGCCGAGGGCGACGCCGTTGAGGTGGGCGAGGAGCGGGACGGGGCTCGTGCGCACACGGACCTGCAGGTCATGGGCGGCGCGGGTCATCTCGCGGACGTTCGCAGCGGCGGTGGGGTCGGCGAACATCGCGAGATCGGCGCCGGCGAGGAAGGTGCGGCCGGTGCCGGTCAGGGCGATGGCGCCGATCTCGCCGGCCTCGGCACGGTCCAGCGCGGCGGCGATCGCGCCGGTGACGGCGTCGATGGAGCGGGGGCCGAGGGTCGCGGGGCGGCGCTCCTCCCCCTCGGGCGGGGCGAAGGTCAGCACGGCCACGGTCCCGAGCCCGGGATGCTCGCGATCCTCGCTGAGGACTCGGGTGACGTGCTCGGTGTAGCTGCTCATCGGGGACCTTTCGCGAACTCTTCGTCGAGGACATGTCGAGGGCCGCACAGTTGTCTGATACTGCGGGTTTCAGATAGATCATGCCTCAGGCCGGGGGCGGGTGTCCACCGGGTCCGGGCTCCGGCCCGCCCGTCGGCCACCGGGGCCCGGCCCGCCCCGTCGGCCACCTGGGCCCGGCGCTCCCCGCACGGTCACTCGGTCGCGAAGTAGAGGACCTCGCCGCTGAAGGTCTCGACGCCGAGCAGGAAGGTGTCGATCTCGGACTCGGGCACGAGGAAGGCGCTGTGGAAGCGGGCGGTCTGCCCGTCGGCGAGCGGGGTGATGCGCTTCATCGGGTCGGGCACGAGCCCTTCGCCGATGTCCGGGAAGTAGGTGCGGTCGGACTCGCCGGTGAGCCACAGCTCCTCCGCGGGGGCGAGGTGCCCGGTCCCGTCGTAGCGCACCTCGTAGTCGACGAGGACCAGCCGGTAGCCGTCCTGGACGACGTCCTGCTCCCCGGCGGCGGGGACGGTCGCGTCGAGGTCGACGGCGTACGGGGTGACGCTGAGAGTGCCGCCGGTCCAGACGGTCCAGGCCACGGTGTGCTCGCCGATGGTCGCCGGGGCGTCGTAGCCGCCGGTGCCGTCGGTGACCTCGCGTCCCTCGGCGTCGGTGACGGTGCCCGGCTCGCGCGTGCGGTCGGTCTGCTGCGGCGGAGCGGATCGGGTCGCGGGCGCCGAGGTCGGGGCGGCCGACGGGTCCGCGTCGGGCCCGCCGACGAGGGTCTGCGCGGCGCCGAGCACGAGGGCGACCACGGAGACGGCGACCACGCCCTGGACCGCGACGATCCCGAGGATCGCCCAGGCGGGGAGCCGGCCGCCGCGGCCGGAGCCCTGCTCGGCGTCGAGGGCGCCGCCGAGGCCCCCGGCCTCCTCGGTCGGGACGGCCCAGGGCGAGAAGTCGCGGGGCACCTCGCTGATCGGCGCCTCGTCCGCGAGGTCGGGGTCCGACGGGGTGGCGGCGGGCAGGGCGGGGCGCTCCGGCTCCTGCGGGCCGGTGCCGTCCTCCCAGTCGTACTCGGGGGGAGTCCCCTGCCCCGTGGTCATGCTCCGAGCCTAGAGGACGGGCGCGAGGAGGGAGGCGGCTCGCCCCTGCCCCCCCAGCACCTCCGGCGCGGCCGGCCGCCGGGCCTCTCCGGGATGGGGACAAGTACCCATGGCCGCCGCGTCACCGCCTCCCTAGTCTCAGGAGGCACGGACCGGCATCCTGTGGAGGAGGTCCCGATGGCCGTGTTCACCGCCCCGCTCGAGAGCGCACCGGTGCGCGACGCCGCCGCACGGGCGCTCCAGGACGGCGCGAGCCTGAACCCGCTGTGGCGGACCATGATCACCGTGCCGGACGCCCCGTCGCCCGAGGCGCCCCTGCACGACCCCGAGCACGAGGCGATCATCCGACGCGCCCTGCTCGCGCCCTGCGTGGCAGCAGTCGGTGTGACCCCCGCCGAGGGTCCGCGCACCGAGCTGGAGATCTCGGTGGATGCCCGGGGAGCCGTCGTCTGCGCCCGACGCGGTGACGGCGGGGTCGGCTGGTCCCTGGTGGAGGTCGAGATGCTCCCGGAGATCATCATGGCGTCGGTGCCCGCGGGATCGAGGCTGTCGGCCCCGGCCACGATGACCACCCGCTCGGAGGCCACCCGCCTGCAGCTCAGCAGCGCGCAGGTCCAGCAGATCCGCAGCCGGGTGGACGAGGGCGAGCCGGCCCGGAGCGCGATCGCGACGCTCCCGGGGCTCGATGCCGAGCTGCGTGATGCGCTGGCCGGCACGGGCGATCGCGCGGACCTCGCGATCCACCTCGTCCCGCCCGCCCCGGAGCAGAGCGTGACGCTGCTGCGCCGGTGGACGTGCGGGGAGCTCGGGCTCTACAGCGCCGACGGGCCAGCCGGGCCCCTCACCGGGATGCACCGGGTCGAGGACGGGGACTTCTTCGGGACCGTGATCCCTCTGCTGCGCGAGGGCGCGACGATCGCACGAGCGGCGGGTGCGGCATGAGCGGCTTCCAGGGCATGGACCCCGAGGATGCTCGCGGGCAGGCCGAGCTGCTGCGCACCGGGTCCCGGCGCATCATCGACCTCCACGCCGAGATCACCGCGCACGTGCATGGTGTCGACTGGGCGGGACCGGACCGGGAGAGCTTCGTCCAGGACTGGAGCGGCCGAATCGGACCGCAGGTCAGCACGATGGGCGAACGTCTTCAGCATCTGGGCTTCGACCTCGTGGCGGAGGCGGATCAGCAGGACGCCGCCTCGGAGCCCGGCGGTGACGGCGGCGGCGACCCCGAGAGTCTGCTGCCCGAGTCCGTCACCGACGTCCTGGACCGGCTCGACGAGGGGATCCGCGGCCTGCCCGAAGGGCTCCAGCGGCTGATCCCCGACACCCCCTGGGCGGAGATGATCGCGGGCGGTGTCGTGGACCTCGCGGAGGGGACGGAGAGCCTCCTCGAGGGCGGCCGCGACATCCTGAAGGGGGCGCCCGGACCGCTCGGCGACCTCTTCGACGGCCTGCCCGACGGGGACATCGAGATCCTCGACGAGCGCTCCGAGATCGAGCTCGGCGAGGAGCCCCGTCACGTGCAGGACAGCGAGGCCCCGCGGGATCTCGCGGATCTGGTGCTCGACAACGACGAGACCCGCGGCGACATCAGGACCGTCCCGCCGGGCGGGGAGTACGACGCGCAGGACTCCGCGCAGATCCGCATCCAGACCCTCCAGGGCGCCGACGGCTCCGAGCGGTACATCGTGCACGTGCCGCCGACCCAGGGCGCGGACCTGTGGTCGGACGAGGGCGGTCTCCCGGGGACCCTCGAGGGATGGAACGGGCAGGGCCAGCCCTTCGGCTGGGCCAACAACATCTACGCCATGGCGGGGCGGGAGAACGCCGGGGCGAACGCGGTGACGGCCGCGATGGCGGAAGCCGGCATCCCTCCCGGCTCGGACGTCGCCTTCGTGGCGCACTCCCAGGGCGGCCTGGTCGCCGCGCAGCTGGCCGACGATCCCGCCTGCAACAGCTCCTCCGGCGCGGAGGGCACCTACAACGTCACCGACATCTTCTCCGTCGGCTCCCCGGTGCAGACCTACACCCCGGCGCAGAGCTCCACCGATGTGGTCAACGTGCAGCATGTCCAGAACGAGGGGACCGACGGTGATTTCGTCCCCACGCTCGACCTCGAGGGGCGCTCCTTCCGCCATCCCGGCGGCAACCCGGCCGAGAACGTGCAGGACGTGCCCATGCAGGCCCCGCACCAGAACCCGGACTTCCCGCAGCCGGACGAGGCCCACAACGCGCACGACTCGGTGCACCGCGGTCGCGACGGCTCCTACTCGGAGACCTCCGGCTACTACGGCACTCTCACTCAGCATCCCCACCATCCGGCCCTGGCAGGCAAGGCGGATCGCATGGACGGCCGGTACATCGGCGAGGACGTCACCCTCACCGAGGACGTGGCCATCGATGCCCGCCGGATCTGACGCGATCTGGCCCCCTCGGAGCGCTCAGATCAGGCCGTAGTGCTCGAAGAAGTCTCCGAAGTACACGGTCGCGTCCTGGTCTGCAGCATATTCGGGGCCCAGCAGCTCCTCCGGCGCGACCGTGGATCCATCAGCCCCGTGGGCGGTCACCAGAACGCTGCGCATCTCGAACCCGTCGTCGAGCTCGAAGACGTACTCGGTCACCTGCCGCCACACGGGATCCAGGGCGTCCAGGAGCTGGTCCTCGTCCACGTCGAAGCGGATGTCTCCGCGCAGGCTGGTGCGCATGGTCCCGCCGCCGCTGGTCTCCATCTCGGAGGAGGTCACATGCTCGAACTCCTCCACCGGATCGTTGAGCGAGTCCGTGCGCGACGGCAGCAGGCGCCCACAGCCCACCAGCGCGGCCACCACGCCCGCCAGACCTCCGGCCATCAGCACTCGCCTCCGCATCCGCTCCGCCTCTCCCGGGCCCGCCGCCGTGATGGCCCCAGCATGCCAGGCCGAGGCCGCCGGTTCACCCGGGGCGCCGTCGCCCCCGCACGCGACGTCTCGATCCCATGATCCTCGAACGGACGCCGCGCCACCCCGATGTCGCACCACGGACGCAGCACCCTTGCAGAAACAACCCGATGGTTGTAGGTTCGGGACATGCAGGAGGGCGAGGAGGACCAGGCCGACGCCTGGTTCCGCGCCCTCTCCGACCGCACCCGGCGTGACATCCTGCGTCGGGCACTCGCGGAGGAGCAGTCGGTCTCCGCGCTGGCCCGGAACTACCCGATCAGCCTCACGGCCGTGCAGAAGCACGTCGCGGCGCTCGAACGGGCCGGGCTCCTCCGCCGTCGACGCAGCGGGCGCGAGACCCTCGCCCGTGCCGACGTCGACGGCCTCCGCGCCGCCGCCCGACTGCTCGAGGAGCTCGAGCGGAGGGGCCGCGAGCACATCGACCGCATCGACGAGCTGCTCGACTCCGAGGGGGAGTGAGCGCGCGTCGCCGTGCACCACCCCGGCCCGCCGGGACCACCGAGGAGCGACCATGCCCGTCACCGACATCACCCATGATCTCGACGCCCGCACCATCACGATCACCGCCCGCTTCGCCGCGCCCGTGGAGCGGATCTGGCAGATCTACGCTGACCCGCGCCAGCTCGAGCAGGTGTGGGGCCCCGAGGGCTATCCCGCCACCGTCGTCGACCACGACCTCCGCCCCGGCGGGCTCGTCACCTACTACATGACCGGCCCCGAGGGCGAGCGGTTCCCCGGCTACTGGAAGGTGCTCGAGGTCGACGAGCCGCGCTCCTTCAGCTACGAGGACGGCTTCGCGCACGAGGACTTCACCCCGAACACCGAGCTACCCGTCTCGACCTGCGTGAGCACCTTCACCGCCGACGGGGACGGCACCCGCGCCGTCTACGTGACGACCTTCGCGGACCGCGAGGGGCTGCAGACCGTGCTGGACATGGGCGTGGAGGAGGGCACCCGCTCGGCGATGAACCAGATCGACGCGCTCATCGCCTGAGCCGTCGAGCAGCCCGTCGCGCTCAGCCGAGCCAGGCGGTGACCAGCGCGTACGCGCCCACCGAGAGGGCGAGCACGATCCCGATCAGCACGAGGGCGACGAGCCTCGGGGACGGCCGACGGGAGCCGGGATCCGACGGCGGACGCTCCGGGCGCGGCGGATCGGTGGGGTGCTGGTCCATGGGCGGCGGCGCGGGGCCGCGCTCCCTCCTCCGGGCGTCGTCTTCCTCGGGCGTCGTCATGCGGGGCGCCGGTGCGTCCCGACGCTCGCAGGTCCACGCTAGCCGAGGTCCGTCGGCCCTTCCTGGGGGGCGGGGTCGGCGGACCGGGCACCGGGAGCGGTGCATGACGCACGGCCCTGCCGCTGTCGTCCGTGACCTCATATCACGTCACATGACGCGCCCTCGGTCGGCAGGGGCCGACGGGAGTAGCGTGGCCGCAGCGGCCCCGGCCGTCGCGGCCGCGCGCCGCTCCCCCACCCGCTTCCCGCACCCCGACCGAGGCGCCGCATGACCGTCCAGGACCCCTCCGCCCCGCAGCCGCTGCACATCGGCGCCCCCTCCGAGAACGGACCGCCCTCCGTCCCGGGAGCGGGACCGGAGGCACCGTCGGCGGAGGCGACCGTGCTGGACAGCCCCGCCTGGTCCTCGCTCACCGGCACCCACCGCCACCTCGCGATCGGCAACGAGCACGTGCTGCGCTATCCGGAGGACGTCTCCCCCTTCGTGGGCGTGCGCGACTGGGACCACCCGGACGTGTGGGACGCGATCATGGACGTCTTCGGGCACGACGCGATCGTCTCCGTCTCCCACGCCGATCCGCTGCTGCCCGAGGGCTGGCGACCCGAGTTCTCGATCCCCGGCGTGCAGCTGGTGCAGACCGAGCGCCTCGCTCCGCGACCCGAGACCGAGGCGGTCGAGCTCGGCGCGGCCGACAGCGCGGACATGCTCGCCCTGATCGAGCGGACCAGGCCCGGCCCCTTCGAGGCGCGCACCCACGAGATGGGTCGCTACGTGGGGATCCGCCGCGAGGGGCAGCTGATCGCGATGGCCGGCGAGCGCCTCCATCCCGCGGGCTGGACGGAGATCAGCGCGGTCGCGGTCCATCCCGAGCACCGTCGGCAGGGTCTCGCCTCGCGGCTCGTGCTCGACGTCGCCTTCCACATCCAGCAGCGCGGGGACCGCGCGCTCCTGCACGCCTCGGCCGCGAACACGAGCGCGATCGCCGGCTACGAGAAGCTCGGCTTCGCGCTGCGACGCCGCCTCACCTTCGGCGCCGTGCGCACGCCCTGAGGGGCGACGTCCTCCTCCCTCCCTGTCGACGCGCGCGGCCTGGACGGGACGCGCCCCGGTGCCTAGGGTCGGAGCCGAGGAGGCCACGATGACGAACTCCGCCGACGCCGCACACAGCCCCGTCGCGCCGGCACGGGCACCCCGCACGAGTCAGCGCGCTCCACGTCGACAGCCCCCGGCAATACTCTTGACCTGGGGAGTCCTGATCGCGCTGACGACCGCGGCACTGCTGGACGTGCTCCCGCTGCCGGAGGCGGGTCGCCTCCTGGTGACTTTCGCAGCCCTCGTCACAGGCATCGTCCTCGTCTTCTGGGCGCAGCTGCGCTACTGGGGAACGCTCAACGCACCGCCGTTCGCCCCGTCCCGCCTGGCGGTCGCGATCGTCGGCGCATCGATGGCGCTGCTGGTGTCGAACTTCCCCGACGCGGTCGGCCCGCCCGTGCGGATCGGACTGGTCCTGGTGGCTCCGGTGATCATGGTGACGTTGCTGGCCTGGGACGATGCCGCCACGGTCGCGACGCTTCGCGAGCAGCGGGAGTCGCGACCCCGCGACACCGAGACCGCCCCGGGCCGCGCCTGAACCGTGCCGCGCGCGAGCCGTCCGCCGGCCCTCCCGCCGTCTCCGCCCGCCGCGCCCGAGTCGTCGGCCGGGTCCGAGTCGCAGGCCGACGCCGGCGGCGACCCACCGTTCCCGTCCGCCGCTCGGCACCCGAGTCGGTACGGTCTCCTCATGAGCGTGGACGTGAGCTGGCCCGAGCCCCTGCAGGACGTCGATCGCAGCGACGAGGAGCTGCGGTCGTGGGTCGCCGAGAGGATCCACCGGCTGGAGGCCGACGGGCGTCGCAGCGCCGACACCCACCTGGTGCGGCTGGACCTGCCCGCGCAGTGGGACGTGCAGCTCTATCTCAAGGACGAGTCCACCCACTCATCCGGCAGCCTCAAGCACCGCCTGGCCCGTTCCCTGTTCCTGTTCGCCCTGGTCAACGGGCAGCTGCGACCCGGGATGCCGGTGATCGAGGCGTCCTCGGGCTCGACCGCGGTGAGCGAGGCGCACGTGGCGCGGATGCTCGACATCCCCTTCGTCGCGGTGATCCCCCGCGGGACCAGTGCCCGGAAGATCGCGCTGATCGAGTCCGCGGGCGGGCACTGCCACGTCGTCGACGGCGCCGCGGACATGAGCCGGGAGGCGCAGCGCCTGGCCGACGAGCGCGGCGGGCTGTACCTGGACCAGTTCACGCACGCCGAGCGCGCCACCGACTGGCGGGGGAACAACTCCATCGCCGTCAGCGCCCTCGCCCAGCTGGAGCTGGAGCCGCATCCGGTGCCGCGCTGGATCGTCGTCGGCGCCGGCACCGGCGGGACCAGCGCGACCTTCGGCCGCCTGCTGCGCTACCGCAGCCTGCCCACCTCGCTGTGCGTCGCCGACGTCGAGGGGTCGGCGTTCTTCCCCGGCTGGGTCGAGCAGGATCCGTCGCGCACCACGGGGACGGGCTCCCGGATCGAGGGCATCGGTCGCCCGCAGGTCGAGCCGAGCTTCGTGCCCGGGGTCGTGGACCGGATGATCCGCGTGCCCGACGCCGCCTCTGTCGCCGCGGCACGCGTCCTCTCCGAGGTGCTCGGTCGGCGCGTCGGCGCCTCGACCGGCACGAACCTCATCGCCTCCGCGCAGCTGATCACGCAGATGCGCGAGCGCGGGGAGGCCGGCTCGGTGCTCACCCTGCTGTGCGATCCGGGCGACCGCTACACCGACACCTATTACGACGATGCCTGGGTCGCCGCTCAGGGCTGGGACCTCGCCCCCTGGCGCGCGGCGCTCACGGAGATGCTGCCGCTCGGGCTGCGCTGACTCCCCGCGCGCACCCGGCCCGCCAGCCACCAGCACCAGCCCCCAACCCGCAGCCCGCAGCCCGCAGCCCGCAGCCCGCAGCCCGCAGCCCGCAGCCACCGTCCCCCAACTCGGGCATGGTCGACTACGGGCGCAGGGCGTACCTCTATGCCTATATAGCCGCAGCGGAACGCCTGACGCCAGCAGTCGACCAAGCCAGCGCGGGCCACGGGGACCAGGTGCGGTGAACCGGCCGCACGAGGGCCGGGTGCGGTGAACCGACTGCAGGAGGGCCCGCCCGGCGATGCCGATGGCTCAGCGCCCGGGAGCCTCGAGCCTCCAGGCCTCGGCGAGCGCCCCGCGCATGCGGATCTGCTCGCCGTGTGCTGGATAGAAGCGCAGCGTGCGTGGGGAGGCCGCGTCCGGGAGGTGCTCGAGCAGGCTCGCGTCGAGGAAGACGGTCGCGGGACCGTCATCGACCGAGAGCACCTCGCGCGCGGTGCCGTCGGCGCCGAGGATCTCCACCGTGACTGCCCCGAGGGTGCGCGCCTCGGCGCGGGCGGGGGTCTCTAGCAGGAGCTCGGAGAGGCCGACGGCTGGGTCGACCCCGGTGGCGGAAGAAGCTCCGGCGCCACCGGCCCCGGTGTCGGAAGGGGCGGCACCACCGTCGGGAGCTCCGGCACCATCGCGGGTGCCGGTGGCCTCGGGGGGGACGGTGGCCTCGGGGGCGCCGGCGGCCTCGGGGACGTCGGCACCGTCAGCACCGTCCACCGCCTCGAGGGGCAGCTGCTCGGCCCGCAGTGCGCGCAGTTCGACGGCCGGCGCGCTGAGCAGCTGATCCCCGTCCAGCCGCAGCTCGCGCGGGAAGGTGAGCACGCCCGCCCAGCCCTGGGCGTCGGTCTGCGCCTGGATGCGATGCTGCGCCTCCCAGGACCAGCCCCACAGCAGCACCCGGTCGCCGTCCGCGTCGACGACGGCCTGGGGCGCGTAGAAGTCGGGGCCGAGATCGACTTGTCCTCCTGCGGTCGGGACGAAGCGGGGCGCTGCGCCCTGGGCGTCGGCCGCGCCGTCGACCAGGTCCCCCACCAGGTAGTCGACCTGGAGGGTCGAGCGCTCGTGGGTGTCGGGATGGCCCCAGCGGGAGACCATCAGCACCCAGCGGCCGTCCAGGGGCACCAGCTGCGGGCACTCCCAGAGGTCGGCGGGCGCGTGCTCGGCGGCGACGGGATCGTCACCGCGCAGCAGCGGGCCGACGAGCTCCCATCGTTCGAGGTCCTCGCACGCGTACAGCAGCAGCATCGGCACGAGCTCCCCGTCCTCGCGCGCCCCGGCTCCCTGGACGCCCCAGCGGCGCCCGCCGTGGGTGAAGACGAAGGGGTCGCGGATCCCGATCAGGCCCGGGACCTCGGGCACCTCGGCGGCGACGACCCCGGGACGCACCAGCTCGGTGCCGCTCGGGTCGAGGCGGGCCACGAGCACGCGGGAGAGTTGGTTCTCGGTCCCGTCGACCCCGGAGTAGACGAGGGTGGGCACGGCACCCTCGCCGGGCACACCGACGTCGCCGGGCCCAGCACTCTCGCCCGGCACGGCGCCTGCGCCGGACCCGGCGGCGGAACGCGGCTCGTCACCGGCGGCGGCACCGATCGCGCCGACGGCCGCGTCCAGCAGCCCGACACCGCTCCAGCAGCCGTCCTGGTCCGCCTCGCCGGGACGCGGCACCGGGCCGAGGGGCTCCTCGCGCCAGGTCACCAGGTCCGGGGAGGACATGTGCCCCCAGTGGATGAACTCGTGCCGGGTCGAGGCGGGGTTGTACTGGAAGAAGACGTGCCATCGCCCGTCGGCCGTGCGGTGGATGCCGTTGGGGTCGTTGATCCAGCCGCGCGGGTGGACGCGGTGGAGGGTGGGGAAGCAGGGATCGAGGGGCTCGGTCATCGGGTGCAGCTCCTGGTCAGAGGGGGCGCGAAGAGGCGCGGGATCGGCGAGGACGGGGACGGGGATCGCGGAGTCGGTGCGGAGGCGGTGGCGAAGGGACGGCGGCGCGGGCGGGGATGGTCACTTCGAGGACCCGGCGGTGAGGCCCTCGCGCAGGTAGCGCTGGCCGACGAGGAACACCACCACGGCGGGGACCATCGAGAGGATCACGCCGGCCAGCACGACCGAGATCGAGCCGGTGCCGAGATTCCCCTGAAGGGTCACGAGACCGAGCGGCAGGGTGTAGTTCTGCTCGGAGATCATGAAGATCAAGGGCCGGAAGAACTCGTTCCAGTGGTAGTTGAACGCGAGGACCCCCACGATCGCCATGCCGGAGAGCGCGAGCGGCGCGTAGATCGAGAAGAAGGTGCGCCAGGGGCTCGCGCCGTCGAGCGCCGCGGCCTCCCCGAGCTCGAGCGGGAGTCCCAGGAAGTACTGCCTCATCAGGAAGGTCCCGAAGGCGGTGGGGATCGCGGGGAGGATCAGCGCCAGGAGCGTGTCGGACAGCCCCATGCCGCGGATGATCATGAACACCGGCACGATCGTGACCTGCACGGGCACCATCATCGTCGAGAGCACGATCGCGAACAGCGCGTTCTTGCCGCGGAACTCCATGCGGGCGAAGACGTACCCCGCCATCGCGGCGGTGAGCATCTGGCCGATTGCGACGACGCCCGTGACCAGGGCGCTGTTGAGCACGAGCAGCGGCACGGCGATCTGCTCGAACACCGCGGCGTAGCTCGAGAAGTCCGGGGAGGTGGGGAAGAAGCTCGGCGGGAGGCTGAAGGACTCCGCGGCGGGGCGGAGCGAGGTCGTGAAGGTCCACCACACCGGGCCGAGGGTGAGGACGGCGGCGACGAGGAGGGCGGCGTACTTGGCGAGTGCGGGCAGGCGGCGTGTCATCGGAGGTCCTTCCGGACGGGGTCAGGAGCGCTCAGGGCTCGCAGCGGCGCGAGCACGGCTCACTGGTAGAAGACGAAGCGTCGGGCGAGTCGGAACTGGGCGGCGGTGACGAGCATGATCAGGACCATCAGGACCAGGCCGATCGCGCTGGCCCGACCGAACTCGAGCTCGCGGAAGGCGCTCTCGTAGATGACCATCACGACGGTGCGGGTGGAGTCGCCGGGGCCTCCGCGGGTGAGGACGTAGGGCTGGTCGAAGACCTGCAGCGCGGAGATGATCGCCATCACCGAGGCGACCAGCACCGTGGGGCTGACCAGAGGCAGGGTGAGGTGGCGGAACTGCCGCCAGCCGGTCGCCCCGTCGATGGAGCCGGCCTCGTACACCTCGGTGGGGATCGAGCTCAGCCCGCCCACGAACAGCAGGAACGAGAACCCGAAGTTCTGCCACACGTACACCGCGATCACCACTGTCATCGCCCACTGGGGGCTGGTCAGCCACGGCACCGCAGGGATCCCCACCAGCGAGAGCAGCCAGTTGATGACGCCGTAGCTCTCGTTGAACAGGTACTTCATGAGGATCGACACGCTCGCGGCGGAGAGCACCAGCGGGAAGAAGAAGGTCGAACGGAAGAACACCCGCAGCCAGGGCGGCATGCGGGAGCTGACCAGCACCGCGAGCAGCATCGCCACGATCAGCTGGGCGGTGACCGCGAAGACCACGAACACGGCGGTGTTCAGGAAGGACACGCCGACCGTCCGATCGGTGGCGAGGGCGGTGAAGTTGTCCAGCCCGACGAACTGCGGGGACGTGATGATGTCCCAGCGGAAGAAGGCCAGCACCAGCGAGCCGACGATCGGCAGCACGACGAACACGCCGATGCCGAGCATCGTCGGGGCCAGGAAGAGCCAGCGCAGCAGGGCGCTGGCGCGGTCGGCGGTCATGAGTGGTCCTCCTCGGCGAAGACGGCGCCCAGCTCGGCGTCCAGCGCCGACAGGGAGCGTGCGACCTGGTCGGGGCCGCCGGCCAGCGCGGTGGAGACGTTGCGGATCAGTGCGGTCTCCACGGCGGCCTGCTGGGGCGGCGCGGGGATCGGGCCGGTGTCCGGGAAGCGGTCGAGGGTCTCGTAGAAGCGCGACCAGTGCTCGGGGCCGACGCCCGTGTACAGGGAGTCGTCCACCATCGAGCGGCGCGTCGGGGTGGTCGACGGGGTCGGGAAGGCGAGCTGCATCGCCTCCTTCGAGGCGGTGTACTTGATCCACTCCCAGGCCTGGTCGGGCTTGTCGGTGGTCTTCATGACCGCGTAGCCGGCGGCTCCGAACTGGTGGCGCTGGCTGCGCCAGCGGGGGAAGAACTGCACGTCGTACTGCTCGGGGCGCATGCCGCCCTCAGCCAGGCCCTGCACCCAGTAGCCGCCCGCCGGGGTGGTGCCGATGCGCCCGGAGGCGAACAGGCCGACGAGCGTGTTGCCGCCGCCCTCCTCGGGCCGCACCGCGAGGCCCTCGCCGACGAGGCCGCGCAGGTACTCGAAGCTCTCGTGGACGCGATCGTCGGTCGCGTTGGAGCCGGTCCACAGGTAGCCGCCGGAGCGCTGCTCGCCGGGATAGAAGGCGGACCAGAAGTCCTCGCCGCCGCGCGCCCTCTCCTCGACGAGGAAGGAGGTGTCGTTGACGTAGAGCCAGGGCACGATCCCGCCGAAGAGGCGGTTGGTCCAGTAGTACGGGGTGGCGTCGCCCTTCATGCCGCGCAGCAGCTCGGTGAAGTCGTCCTTGGTCCACTCCTCCCCCGGCATCTCGAGGCCGTTGCGCTCGATCACCTCGAGGTTCAGGTACATGTTCGCGGCGTTGAAGTCGAGGGGCAGCTGGAACAGCGAGCCCTTGTACATGAACGCCTCGATGAGGCTGGGGTGGACGTCCTCGAAGTAGTCCCGCACCTCCTCCGCGTCCCGCAGGAGGTAGTCGTCCAGCGGCAGCGCGAGCCGCTCGGCGAACAGCTGCGCCCCCTCGGTCGCGGTGTAGACGATGTCCGGCTGGGTGCCGGAGGCGACCATCGTGAGGATCTTCGCGAAGAAGTCGCCCCAGTCGGTGGCCTGCACGGACTGGATGAGCACGGGGATGTCGGGGTGGGTCTCCATGAACGCGTCGGCGATCTTCTGGCGACCGGCGGCGTCCTGGGAGGTGCCGAGGATCAGGATCGTCAGGGCGTCCTGTCCCCGGCCGGGGATGTCGGCGGCCGTGAGCCGGGGCCAGGCGGCGACGGTGCCGGCGAGGGCTGCCGCGCCGCCGGCGCCGAGAAGGGCGCGGCGGGTGAGGGTGGAGGGGCTGGCCATGCGGTCCTCTTCGTCGAGAGTCGGGTCAGTCGGGGCGGGGCGGTCAGGGGGCTCCGGGGCGGCCGACGGGGAGGCCCGTGCGGGCGGGCGCCGTCGCCGTTCCCCGAGTCCGCCGAGGGGAGGGAGCTCGTGCACACAGCGAGAACGCTTACACACGTGTCGAAGCGGTGTATTGAGAGTATGGAACACAGCTTTCACACGTGTCAAGGACCTGTGTCGTCGCGCGCCCCGGAGGAGGATCTGCACAATGGGGCGCCCAGCGGCACGCCGAGGAGCTGATCTCCGCGCCGTGCCGCTCAGCGCCCGATCGTGCAGACGGCCACGCCGAGGCGAGGAGCACTGCGGGACACCGGGTCCCGAAGCGTAAGCATGCGGCCGCGCACCAGGTCCGGGCACCGGAGCGAGCAGGCGCAGCGGACCAGCGGGCGGGGCGGGCGGGACGGGCGGAGCGGGGCGGGGCGGGCGGGCGGGCGGGCGAGGTCAGTCCGCCGGGGCGATCCCTACCGAGTCGCGCTCGACGAGCGGGCACTCGACGACCTCGACGCCGCCCACGACCTCCGCGCCGGACGCCGCGTCCCCCTCGAGCCGGGCGAGCAGCGCTCCCATCGCCCGCCGCCCCATCTCCTCGTGGGGCAGGGCGATGGTGGTGAGCTTCGGGACCAGCCGCTCGGCGAAGAAGTCCTCGTCGTCGAAGCCGATCACGGAGAGGTCGCCGGGCACGGACGATCCCGCGGCGGCCGCGGCGTGGAGGACTCCGGCGGCCACCCGGTCGCGGATGCAGAACACCCCGGTGGGCGGCTCCGCCTCGGCGAGCAGCCGGGCCGCGGCCCGGTAGCCGTCGTCGATCTGCCATCCGGCCGCCACCACGCGGGGCTCGACCCCGGCGGCGGCGAGCTCGTCGCGGAAGCCGGCCTCGCGCTCGACCACGGCCACGGAGCGGTCATCGCCCGAGAGCATCGCGATCCGGCGATGACCGGTCTCGAGCAGCCGACGGGCCGCACGCCGGGCGCCGCCGTAGTCGTCGGGCACGAAGGTCGGCGGCGAGGCCACGGGGTCGTCGCCGCCCCGGCCCTCGCCCGCACCGACCGCCTCCGCACCGGCCACCTCACCCTCCTCGGCCTCGCAGTTCAGCAGCGCCAGCGGGATCCCGGGCGGCACGACGGGCAGGCGCGCCCGCACGCGGCCCATGGTGGCGTAGAGCAGCCCGTCGACCTGTCGCTCGGCGAGCAGCCGGGCGGCGTCCTCGACGGTGTGGTCGCGCAGCGAGAGATCGACCGTGATCACGAGGTAGTCGTTCTGGGCGGCGACCATGGACGCCGCACGCGCCATGCGGCCCGCGAAGGGCGAGGTCGCGATCTCGTCGGTGATCAGGCCGATCGTGCGCGAGCGTCGCTCCTTGAGCGAGATCGCGAGGGCGGAGCGGGTGTACCCGAGCTCCGCGGCGGCCTCGAGCACGCGCTGCTGGGTGGCCGCTGCGACGGTCCCCTCCACGCGACCGTTGAGGACCATCGACACGGTGGCCCGCGAGACGCCCGCTCGTGCCGCGACGTCGGCGGAGGTGGGGCGGCGGGACGTGGTGCTCACAGCCCGAGGGTACGCGGGTCGGACCGCGTCCCGGCCCGTCACACCACCGCGGTCATCCCGCCGTCGACGTGGAGGGTCTGGCCGTTGACGAAGCGGCTCGCGTCGGAGGCGAGGAACACCAGGGGGCCGACGAGGTCCTCGACGTCGCCCCAGTGGCCGTCGGGCGTGCGCTGCGCGACCCAGGCGGAGAACTCCGCGTCCTCGACCAGCGCCTTCGTGAGCTCGGTGGCGAAGTACCCGGGGGCGAGGGTGTTGATCTGGATGCCGTGCGGGGCGAGGTCCGCGGCGAGGCCCTTGGTGAGCATGGCGATCCCGCCCTTGGTCGCGCTGTACGCGGCGATCGAGGGGCGGGCGAGCTGGGACTGGACGGAGCCGATCTGCACGATCTTCCCGCTGCCGCGCGCGATCATGCCGCGTGCGACGCGGCGGGCGCAGTAGAAGGCGGCAGAGAGGTTCGTCGCCAGCAGCGCGTCCCAGTCCTCGTCGGCGAACTCCGCGATCGGTGCCCGACGCTGAATGCCGGCGTTGTTGACCAGCACGTCCGGGGTGCCGTGCACGGCCTCGATCTCGCCGAGCGCGGCGTCGACGGCAGCAGGGTCGGTGACGTCGAAGCCCGCGGAGAGGACCTGCGCGTCCTGCCCGACGGCGGCGGCGATCTCCTCCGCCGCCGCGGCCGCCCGCTCGGCGTCCCGGCCGTGGACGATCACGCGCGCCCCGGCGCGGGCGAGGCCGGTGGCGAGCGCGCGGCCGATGCCGCGGGTCGAGCCGGTCACCAGGGCGGTGCGGTCGGCGAGGTCGAACAGGTCGGTCATGGAGGTGCTCCTTCTCGGGGACGGGGAGTCGTGCTCCCCGAGGATCTCAGGCGCGGGCAGGGCGGCGCCCGCCGGACCGCGGCCGCCGACCCTGCACGGCGCTCGGCCGCGTGCGGGGGTCAGGCCCGCGCGGAGCTCGACGGCGACTCCCCGACCTCGGCGGGGACGACGGCCTCCTCCGCCTCGTAGGCGGAGTCCTTCTCGGTGGCGGACAGGCGGATCGCGTCCTCGGTGCGCAGCAGGTCGCGGCCGCGGGTCTCGGGGACCAGGAAGGTGGAGGCGGTGGTGATCGCGGCGAGGGTCGCCATGTACAGGCCCAGCACGATCCAGTTCCCGCCCGTCCACGCCATCAGCGAGGCGCCGAGCACGCCGGCGAGGCCGCCGGCCAGCACCGCGGAGAGCTCGCGGGCCATGGCGACGCCGAGATAGCGGTGGCGGTTGCCGAAGAGCTCGGGGAGCATCGCGCACTGCGGGCCGAGCATGGAGTTCACGGCCACGCCGATGCCGATCGCGACCACCGCGATGGACAGCGCGGTGCTTCCGAGCGACAGCATCCACCAGGCCGGGAAGCTGTAGGCCAGCATGAACACGGCGCCGAAGCGGTAGACCGGCACGCGGCCCACCTTGTCGGAGATCGCGCCGGTCAGCGGCACGGAGAAGATGCCGATGAGGCTGCCGAGGGTCACGCCCCAGGCGACCGCACCGCGGTCCAGGCCGATCGCGGCGGAGGTGACGAAGGCGAGGGAGACGGACTGGAAGAGGTAGGAGCCGCCGTTCTCGGCCATGCGCAGGCCGATGCCCGTGACCACGCCCGGCAGCCCCTTGGTGAAGATGTCGCGCAGCGGGCGCTGGGCGGTCTGCTCGCGCTTCTCGAGATGGACGAAGGTGGGGGTCTCCTCGAGCTTCGCGCGGATCCACAGCGCCACCAGGATCAGCACCACGGAGGACAGGAACGGCAGGCGCCAGCCCCAGGCCAGGAACTGCTCCTCGGGCAGGAGCGTGAGGGCGGAGAAGGTGAGGCCGGCGAGGAGGGTGCCGGCCTGGATGCCGACGAAGGGCAGGGCGGCGAAGAAGCCGCGCCGCTTCACGGGGGCGTACTCGGCCATGAGCACGGTGGAGCCCGCCTGCTCGGCGCCCGCGCCGAAGCCCTGGGCAAGCCGCAGGATCACGAGCAGCGCGGGCGCGAGTGCGCCGACGGACTCGTAGGTGGGCAGCACGCCGATCAGCATGGACGAGCCGCCCATGAGGATGATCGTGGTGACGAGCACGAAGCGTCGGCCTACCCGGTCGCCGAGCAGCCCGAAGACGAGGCCGCCGATCGGGCGGGCCGCGAAGCCGACCCCGTAGATGCCGAAGGCGGCGATCAGCGCCATGGCGGGGTCCGACTGGTCGAAGAACAGCCGGTTGAAGACCAGCGCGGTCATCAGGCCGTACATCGCGAAGTCGAAGTACTCCAGCGCGCTGCCGACGCTCGAGGAGAGCGTGGCCCGGCGCAGGTTCGCCTGGTACTCGGCGTCCGAGTCCGCGGCGACGGCGCCGGGCGGGGTCGCGGAGGACGGGTGCGAGCGGTCCGGGGGTGGGGTGGTGCTCATGGGACATCTCCTTCGATGGCTCCGAGAGGGCCGACGGGCCCGGGGTCGTGCGCAGTGGTGGGTCGAGAGGGGCACCCGACGGCGTCGGCCGACGGGGTCGTGGGGTCGTGCTCAGTCAGTGGGACGGAGGAACGGGTTGGTGAGCTGGGCGGCGACGCCGAGGGCGGCGCGGCCGAGCCGCTCGAGGGTCTCCTCGTCGGCCTCGGCGGCGGGGATCGCGACGCCGAGGGCGAGGGGCGGGTCCGAGGGGCGCCAGGGCTCGAGCGGCACGGCCACGCCCCAGATCCCGTCGAAGCCGCGGCCGGGGTCGACGGACCAGCCGCGCTCGCGGGTCTCGGCGATCTGGGTGCGGATCTGCGCCGCGGGCGGGAGGCCGGGGGCCTCGGTGCGGGCGAGGACCTCCTCGACGCGGGCGTCGTCCAGCCGCGACAGCATCGCCAGGCCCGCGCCGGTGATGACCGCGGCCAGGCGCGAGCCGAGCGGGGTGCCCAGGCGGTGCGCGCGGCCCTCGTGCCGGGCGAGGTAGAGGGAGTTCTCCCCGTCGAGCATCGCGACCTGCACGACCTCCCCGCGCAGCACCGGGTCGCTCTCGACGGCGCCGTAGAACTCGCGGATCTGGTTGAACTGGTGCGCGAAGGCGCCGCCGAGCTCGGCGGTGCGCCGACCCAGGCGGTAGCCGGCCTCGACGCGGCGGATCATCCCGCCGTCCTCGAGGACGGCGCAGATGTTCGAGGTGGAGGACTTCGCGGCGCCGAGGGCGCGGGCGAGGTCGGAGAGGGTCAGCGGTGCGCCGCCCGACTGCTCGAGCAGCTCGAGCACGCGCAGGGCGCGGGTGACGGCGGGGGCGGGGTCGTTCATGGTCTCGGCGTCCTCCGGCTCAGTAGAACTCGACGGTGTCGACCCGGTTGGCGAGCTCCTCGCCGTCCAGGAAGCGGCGGAGGTTCTCGAGGAACTGCGCGACGATCCGCTCCTCCTCGCGCCGGTCGAGCGCTGCGGTGTGCGGGCTGATCAGCACGTTCGGGTGGTCCCAGAGGGGGCTGTCGGCCGTGAGGGGTTCGCGGGCGACGACGTCGAGGGCGGCGAAGCCGATCCGGCCGTCCTCGAGCGCGCCGAGCAGGGTGGGCTCGTCGACGACGGTGCCGCGGCCGACGTTGACGAGGACCGTCCCCGGCCGCACCGCACCGAGCACCTCCCGGCCGACGAGGCCGGTGGTGGTGTCGGTGCCGGGCAGGGTCACGACGATCGCGTCGACCTCCGCGGCCGCGCTCGCGAGGTCCTCGATCGGGACGAGCTCGTCGACGCCCTCGACCGGGGCGCCGGTGCGGGTGGTGCCCAGCACCGTCGCGCCGACGGCGTGGAACAGCGCCGCGCAGGCTGTGCCGATGCCGCCGAGGCCGACGACGAGCACGCGCATCGTGTCGAGCTGGCGCATCTCCCAGCGGGGGGACCAGTCGTGGTCGCGCTGCTGGGCGAGGAGGCGGGGCAGGGTCTTCGCGCCGGCGAGCACCCCGAGGAGAGCGAACTCGGCCAGCGGCCCGCCGTGGGTGCCCGCGCTCGTGGTGACGGCGATGCGCTCGAGCTGCGCGGCGTCGAGTCCCGCGGCGCGCAGCTGGGAGCCGCCGCCGGCGGCCATGGTCATCACCCAGCGCAGGCGCGGGTTGGCGGCGGCGGTGCGGGAGAGCTGAGCGGGGTCGACGTCGGGCAGGGAGAAGAGGACGTCGGCGCTGTCGACCATCTCCTCGAAGCGGCGCTGCTGCTCGGGGGTGCGATGGTGGGCGGGGTCGCCCTCCCAGTCGGCCGGGAAGCGGCGGGGGCGGTAGAGCTCGCGGTCGCGGATCACCTCGACGCGGGGCTCGGCCTGCTCGATGCGGGCGCAGAGCTCCTCGGGGAGGTCCACCGCGATCACGACGCGGAGGCGGGCAGCGGGGTCCGAGGCCGCGCCGGGGCCGACGGGCTGACCGGGGCGGGGGGCGGCGCCGGGTCGGACCGGCTGCTGCTCGGGGGTGCTCGTCATCGAAGCTCCTTCGCTCGGACGGTGACGGTCTGCGGTGACTGCGGGGCGAGCGTACAACAGATTCAGTGGAGTGAACAGCGTCCAGCTCAGTGGACTGCCGTAGGGTGAGGCCATGCGAACCGATGACGCTTCCTCCGCCGCCCCTGCCCGCACCTCTGGCGCCGCGACCGCCGCCCCGACGGGTGCGTCAGCCGCCGCCACGACCTCGGGCCCGGACCCCGCACCGGCCGCCGCCAGGACTCCCGCGCCCGGCGACATGCGCCTGGGCGTGATCGGCCTGGGATCGATGGGCGAACCGATGGCAGGACACCTGCTGGCCGCGCACGGCACCCTCGTGATCCACTCCCGCAGCCGCAAGGAGTCGCTGCTCGAGGCAGGCGCGACCTGGGCGGACACGCCTCGCGACCTGGCCGAGCAGGTCGATGCCGTCCTCGTCATGCTCCCCGACCTGCCCCAGCTCGCCCCGATGCTGGAGGGGCCGGAGTCCCTGGTCGCCGCCGGGACGGAGCTGCTGCTCATGATCGGCTCGACGAGCTCGCCGCGCGGGGTGCGCGAGCTCGCGGAGCGACTGGTCGGCGAGACGGACGGCCGCGTGCGCCTCGTGGACGTCCCGGTCTCCGGCGGCGAGGCGGGCGCCCGCGCGGGGACGCTGTCGATCATGGCGGGCGGGGCGGAGGAGGACGTCGCGCAGGCGGCGACCCTCCTCGCCCCCTGCGGGACCGTGCGTCACCTCGGACCGCTGGGCGCCGGCGAGGTGGCGAAGTCCTGCAACCAGATGATCGTGGGCGCGACGATGATGGCGATCGCCGAGGCGACGGTGCTCGCCGAGCGCAGCGGGATCTCGCCGGCAGACCTGTTCGAGGTGCTCACAGGCGGCTACGCGGGCTCGACGCTGCTCTCGGACAAGCGGGACTCGCTCGTCGCCGGCGACTACTCCCCCGGCGGCATCGCCGCGTACATGACCAAGGATCTCGGCTTCGCGGCCGACGTCGCAGTGGACACCGGGACCTCCCCCGCCCTTCTCGGCGCCCTGCGGAGCGCCTACGACGAGCTGGTCGCGGCGGGACTGGGCGAGGAGGACCTCTCCGTCGCACGCCGCTTCATCGCCGAGCGCTGACCCGCAGCACCCCGCAGCTGTGTCCCGCGGGTTAGGCAAGCCTTACCTCAGGTTCGACGTGCACCCTAGGGTGGCCACGCCGGCATCCCGTCGACCCGTCCACCACCGAGGAGCACCGTGCCCCCGATCCCCCTGCGCCACCTCCTGATCGGTGACGAGCACGACCTCCCGCTGCTGGCATCGCTGCTGCGCACCCTGCCGCAGGGCACCGTGGGCGAGCTCGTCCTGGAGCTGCCGGACGAGCGCCGTCCGCTGCTGCCGACGCCGCCGGGGGTGACCACCCGCCATCTCGCGCTCGGTCGCGGACGTCGGCGCGGGGACCGCGCGTGCGCGGCGCTCGAGGCCTGGACCGAGGAGTGGCTGCTGGACGCGCATCTCGCGGCAGAGGCCCATGCGGTCTTCGTCGGCCTCGCCCACAACCCGAAGGTCGCCGCGCTCTGCGAGCGCCTCGCCGTCCAGCACCCGACGCTGCACATGCACCGCCCGAGCCGCACGCACTCGGTGCGCTGAGCGCCCGGCGTCGAGGGCTTCGAGCTGGACCGCGCGCGAGGCCCGGCCGGTCGGGCCCGGCGCCGTGTCGCGGCGGGCTCGGAGCAGCTCGGCCCCCGGCGAGGTGCAGCGGCTCGCCGTCGATCGCCTCGACGGAGAGCGTAGAGGGGAGCTCGCGCCTCCGATGGCGCGTGCGGCGGCGGTGAACGGAATGCAGCTGGTCGGACCGCGATTCGCGCACCGTCATCTCCTCTCCGTGACCGTGATGCCCGCGGGCCTGCGCGGAGCGCCCCGCTACGCTCGCCTGCATGGCCGCGACATCGCCCGTCCCGGCCCCGCTCGGGCGCGTACGCCAGGTGGGGACCGTTCTCGCGCTGCTCGCCGGCGGGCAGCTGCTCGCCGGCGCGCTGGTGGTGCTGCTCACCGCTCCGACCTCGAGGCTCCTCGCCCTCGGGGCGGCGCTCGCCGCGCTCGTCCCGTGGATCGTGGCCGCCACGACGCTGCGTCCGCGGTCCCCCGGCCCGGTGACCGCCGCGGACGCCCTGACCCTGCTGCGCCATCTCGGCACGGGGGCGATCGCCGCCGCGACGGTGCTGGTCCTCGGCGGGGAGCTGACCGCACGGTCGTGGCCGCTCGCGGTGCTGATCGCGGCGACCCTGGCCACCGACGCCCTGGACGGCCCCGTCGCCCGGCGCACCGGGAGCGCAGGCCCCATCGGCGCACGGATCGACATGGAGGCCGACGCGGCGCTCGTGATGGTGCTGTCGGTGCTCGCCGCGACGGTGATGGGGCCGTGGGCGCTCGCGATCGGGCTGATGCGCTACGCCTTCGTCGCGGCGTCCTGGGTGCGGCCCGCGCTGCGCCGCCCGCTGGGGTTCAGCCAGTTCCGCAGGCTCGTCGGCGGGGGCCAGGGGGTGATGCTGCTGATCTCGCTGCTGCCCGTCGTCCCCGCCCCGGCGGCGGCCGCCGTGGTCGCCGCCGCCCTCGCCCTGCTCGTGGTCTCGTTCGGACGGGACGTGGTGCACCTCGAGCGCGCGGAGCGGACAGCAGTAGGCTGAGGGCGGCGGCAGCACAGCCTGTCGTGCATCCGGAGCCCTCGACCCGGCGCCGCACCCGCGGCGTCACGACGGGAGACCTCGCATGACGTCCATGAAACCTCCGGCCGGCTACCCCGTGATGTTCGGGGTCGTCCTGACCACACTGATCACCGCGATCGTCCACCTGTCCTTCGGCATCCCCCTGTTCGTCCTCAACGGCCTCGGATACCTGGGCCTGCTGGTGCTGCTGTACGCACCGGTGGCGGCGCTGGAGCGGTTCCGGCCCGTGGTCCGCTATGTCCTGATCGGGTACACGGTCCTCACGATCGTCCTGTACTTCGTCATGGCTCCCCTCATGGCCGTGGGGCTGCTGACCAAAGCGGTCGAGCTGGTGCTCGTGATCCTGCTGGCCATCGAGGCGAGCCGGGCACGTCGCACAGCTCCCTGACGCCTCTGCCGTGCAGGCATCCGGACCCTGAGAGCATCTCGACCCTGCAGGCGGCTCGGCCCTGCAGGCGGCTCGGCCCTGCCGGAGCCCGGCTCCGCGGGCGTCTCGCTCCCGCAGGCGCTGCCTCGTGCGCGTTCAGCCCTCGAGCGTGATCAGCTGCCGCTCGCCCGGGGCGACGATCCGCACCTCGGGGCCGAAGGTCGCGTTCTGCACCTCGTGCTCGAACACGTCGGAGGAGACCATCGAGGCGAGGACTCCGCCCCCTCCCCGACCGGAAGAGGAACAGCTGCGTGGAGTACTGGCAGTGCTTCCCGTTCAGCAGGCCCCCCGGCGGCCTCGTCGATGCGCTCGGCCAGGGCCGCCCCGACTGCGAGGACGGCCAGGCTGAGCGCCCTGCGGCGGGACGGCCGACGAGCTCTCTGCCCGCGGTGGGCCGTGACAGTGCGGTCCAGCAGGGCCATCGGCCGGGCTCTCCTCCCCTGGGAGCTCGAGCGGCGGCGGAGCCCCCGCTCCGCCGCCGCGTCCTACCGCTCGTCGTTCACGCGAACGCGCTGGTCCCGGTGATCGAGCGGCCGACGATGAGGGACTGCATCGTGTCCGTGCCCTCGTAGGTGTGCAGCGCCTCGATATCGCTGCGGTGGCGCACCACGCGGTTCTCGAGCAGGATCCCGGAGCCGCCGAGGAGGTCACGGGCGTTCGAGGCGATCTCGCGGGCGGCGCGGGTGTTGTGCACCTTCGCGAGCGAGGCCTGCTCGGGCCGGATCCGCCCCTGGGACTCGAGCTCGGCGAGGCGCAGGCAGTACAGCTGCATCGCGGTGAGGGTCTGCAGCATGTCGCTCAGCCGCACCTGGACATGCTGCGCCTTGGCGAGCGGCCGCCCGAACTGGACGCGGGTGGTGGCGTGCTCGAGCGCCGCCTCGTAGCAGGCGGTCGCGTGGCCGAGAGCGCCCCAGGCCACCCCGGCACGGGTCGCGAAGAGCACCGTCGAGGTGTCCTTGAAGGAGCGGGCGCCGGGCAGCCGCTGATCCAGCGGGACCCGCACGTCGGTGAGCGTGATGTGGGCCTGATGGATGGCGCGCAGCGCGACCTTCCCGCGGATCACCTCGGCCTCGTAACCGGGAAGGGACTGGTCCACGAGGAAGCCGCTGACCTGCCCGTTCAGCGTCTCGTCCGACGGATCGTCCACCCGCGCCCACACCACCGAGAGATGGCAGCCGGCGCCGTTGCCGATCCAGCGCTTCTCCCCCGTCAGGACCCAGGAGTCGCCGTCACGGCGGGCGACGGTCTCCAGGGAGACGGAGTCGGAGCCGTGGTCGGGCTCGGTGAGGGCGAAGGCGGCGTGCTCGGTGCCGCGGGCGAGCGGCTCGGCCCAGCGCTGCTTCTGCTCCTCGGAGCCCAGCAGCATGATCGAGCGCAGCGCGAGCCCGCCCTGCACGCCGACCATGGTGCCGACGCTGCCGTCGATGCGCGAGAGCTCCATGTTCACCAGGCCCGTCGCGAGCGGGGAGAGGGTGCGGCGGCCGGGCACATCGAGGCCGTCGGTGAGCAGGTCCAGCTCGCCGAGGCGGGCGATGAGCTCGATCGGGTACTCGCCGCGGTCCCACCAGTCGTTGATTCGCGGGAGCACCTCGTCGGCGAGCGAGCGGGCGTCGGCCCAGGCCGTCAGGTCCTCGCCGGCGACGTCCTGGAAGAGCGCGAGGTGGTCCGCGGCGGCGGGCAGCAGCGCGTCGGGGGTGTCGGCCGACGCGTCGGGCGCGGAGACGACGGCGCGGTCGGTGACCACGGAATCGATGCGGTCGCGGCTCTCGTCACGGCCGGGGTTGCCGCCGAGAGAGATGTGGCCGGGCGAGGGGGCGTCCCAGGTGCTGGTGTCGTTGCTGGTCATCACTTGATCCTCTCGATGATGAGCGCCATGCCCTGACCGCCGCCGACGCACAGGGTCGCGAGGCCGTAGCGGCCCTCGCGCTCGGCGAGGCCGTTGAGCAGGGTGGTGGTCAACCGGGCGCCGGTGGAGCCCCAGGGGTGGCCGAGCGCGATCGCTCCGCCGTGGACGTTGAGCGTGTCGTGGTCGATGCCGAGGTCCTCCGCGGAGGGGAGCACCTGGGCGGCGAAGGCCTCGTTGAGCTCGACGAGGTCGATGTCCTCGATGGTCAGATCCGCGAGGGCGAGGGCGCGGCGGGTCGACTCGACGGGGCCGAGGCCCATGATCTCGGGGCTGAGGCCCGAGACGCCGGTGGCGACGACACGGGCGAGCGGGGTGATGCCCAGCTCTTCCGCATACGTCGCCTCCATGAGCACGAGTGCGGCGGCGCCGTCGTTCAGGGGGCAGCAGTTGCCGGCGGTGACGGTGCCCTCGGGGCGGAAGACGGGGTCGAGGCCGGCGACGGCCTCGTACGTGACGCCGGCGCGCGGGGAGTCGTCGGTGTCGACGACGGTGCCGTCGGGGAGGGTGATCGGGGTGATCTCTCGGGCGAAGAAGCCGGAGTCGCGGGCGGCCTCGGCGCGGTTCTGGGAGCGGGTGGCGAACTCGTCCTGCGCCTGGCGGGTCACGCCGCGCAGCTCGGCGACGTTCTCGGCGGTCTGGCCCATGGCGATGTAGGCATCGGGCAGCTCGCCGTCCTCGCGGGGATCGTGCCAAGGGGCGGGGATCTCGCGGCTCGCACGCTGGTCGGTGCGCTCCCAGGCGGTGCGGAACTCGGGGTCGCGGGCGTCCTCCTCCATGAGCTTGCCGGTGCTCTGCGAGATCGACTCGACGCCGGCGGAGATCACGGCCCGCGCCTCGCCCGAGATGATCGCGTGGAAGGCGGCGCGGGTGGTCTGGATCGAGGAGGCGCAGAAGCGGGTGACGGTCGCGCCGGGAACGGTGTCCAGGCCGAGCTTCACGGCGACGGTGCGGGCGAGGTTCCCGCCCTGGTATCCCTCGGGGATCGCGCAGCCCAGCTGGAGGTCGTCGATCGTGCCGGGGTCGAGCTGCGGGACCTGGTCGAGCGCGGCCCGGATGGTCTGCGCGGCGAGGTCGTCGGGCCGGAGGTCCTTCAGCGAGCCCTTGCGGGCCCGACCGATGGGTGAGCGGGTGGCGGCGACGATGACGGCTTCGGGCACGAGTTCCTCCTGGGACGACGATGTCTTCGGGCGGATCCGGGGCGCGGTGCGGCCGCGCGGAGGGATGCTCCCACGGACCGCGGCCGACGTCGGCTCCGGACGCCTGCGTTGGTGATACTACGGGTTGCAGGTACATCGTGGGAAGCGGGCCAGGATCCTCACATCGCCGCGGGAGGCCGACGGCGGCGCTCGCCTGCCGCCGGACGCCCGCCGTCGGCCGTCATCGCTCGTCCTATCGTGACGGTATGAGCTTCACGATCGACGTGCCGAGTCTCGCGGACGTCCCCGCGCTGGCCCGTGTGCACGTGCACGGCTGGGAGGTCGCCTACGGGCACGTGCTGCACGGCGAGGAGTGGTTCGGCGGGCCCGCGATCGCACGGCGCATCGAGCACTGGACCAGGTGGCTGACGCCCGGCGCCCCCGAGGCCGATGACGGCACCTTCCGGGTGGGCCGCAGCGGCGAGGGCACCGTCGTCGGCCTCGCCGCGTCCTGGCCGCCCCGCGATCCGGAGCCGGTGCGGGAGCGGGAGCTGTCCGTGCTCTACGTCGAGCAGGCGTGGCACGGCACGGGTCTGGCGAGAGCGCTGGTCGAGTCGCTGATCGGGCAGGAGCCGGCGAGCCTGTGGGTCGCCGAGGACAACGCCCGCGCCCAGCGCTTCTACGCGAAGCTCGGCTTCGTGGCCGACGGGGTCCGGCAGGTCGATCCGCGCTGGCCGGAGCTGCCCGACCTCCGGATGGTGCGCTGAGCGGCGGGCGCCGAGAGGCGGGCGCCGGCCCGCTCCCTCACCCCTCGAGCAGGACGGAGTCCGCGGTGAGCGCGCGGCAGCGCTCGGACAGCGTGATGCCGAGTCCCGGCCGGTCCGGGACCAGCATCCGGCCCTCGCGCGTCTCGAGCCGCTCCTCGAACAGCGGGTCGAGCCAGTCGAAGTGCTCGACCCACGGCTCGCGCGGGTAGGCGGCGGCGAGGTGGAGGTGGATCTCCATCGCGAAGTGCGGGGCGAGCTGCAGACCGGCGTGGTCGGCGAGGGTCGCGAGCCGCAGGAACTGGGTGATCCCGCCCACGCGCGGCGCATCGGGCTGGAGGATGTCGCAGGCCCGCGCGTCGATGAGCCGCACGTGCTCGGCGACGGAGGCGAGCATCTCGCCGGTCGCGATGGGGGTGTCGAGCGCGTCGGCGAGCTGCCGATGCCCCTCGACGTCGTAGGCGTCCAGCGGCTCCTCGATCCAGACCAGGTCGAACTGCTCGAGCCAGCGGCCCATTCGCAGCGCGGCGGGTCGGTCCCACTGCTGGTTCGCGTCGACCATGAGCGGAGTGCCTTCGCCGATCGTCTCGCGGACCGCCTCGACGCGCGCGCGGTCCACGGCGGCGTCGGGGTGGCCGACCTTGATCTTGATGCCGCCGATGCCGGAGGCGAGGGAGCGGGCGGCGTTCTCGCGCACCTCCTCGAGCGGGGCGGAGAGGAAGCCGCCGGAGGTGTTGTAGGTGCGCACGGAGTCGCGGTGGGCGCCGATCAGCTTCGCGAGGGGGAGGTCCGCGCGCTTGGCCTTGAGGTCCCACAGCGCGACGTCCAGCGCCGCGAGCGCCTGGGTCGCGAGGCCCGAGCGGCCGACGGACGCCCCGGCCCACAGCAGCCGTTCGTACAGACGCGGGATGTCGGAGGGGTCCTCGCCGAGCAGGAGGCCCGCGACCTCCTTCGCATGCGCGTACTGGGCGGGGCCGCCGGCGCGCTTGGAGTAGGAGAACCCGACGCCCTCGAGACCCTGGGCGCTGGTGATCTCGGCGACCAGCAGCACCACCTCGGTCATGGGCTTCTGCCGACCCGTGAGGACCTTCGCGTCGCTGATCGCGGTGGGCAGGGGCAGCACCACGCTGGAGAGGCGGACGGAGCGGATGGCGTCGGCGCTCATGCGCGCTCCTCCTGGGCGGGGACGGGCTCGGGGGAACCGGGGCCGCTCGATCCGGGCTCGGCGGGAACGGGCCGGACGGAGCCGCTGCCGTCCGCCTCCGGCGCGGCGGAGCCGAGGGCGACCCCGGCGAGGCGCTCATGGTGGGTGACCAGGGCGGAGTGATCCTCGCGCCCGTGACCGGCGGCGGTCAGGGCGGTCATCATCTCCCGCACGGCGGCGGTCAGCGGCAGCGCGGCGCCCGAGGCGTGCCCGGTGGCGAGGGCGTTGTCGAGATCCTTGATGTGCAGGTCGAGGCGGAAGCCGGGGGCGAAGTCGGCATCCAGCATCTTCTGCGCCTTCTGCTCGAGCACGGCGGAGCCGGCCAGTCCTCCGCGGATCGCGTCGACCACGGCGGCCGGGTCCACCCCGGCAGTGCGGGCGAGGACGGCGGCCTCGCCGAGCACGGCGATGTTCACGGCGACGATCGCCTGGTTGGCGAGCTTGGCGATGTTCCCGGCACCGACGGGGCCGACGTGGGTGACGGAGCCGCCCATCACCTCGAGCACGCCCCTGACCCGGTCGAGGTCGCCCGCCTCGCCGCCGACCATGAAGGCGAGGGTGCCGGCGATCGCGCCGGGCTCGCCGCCGGAGACGGGGGCGTCCAGCAGCGTCGCCCCGCGCTCGGCGAGCGCCTCGGCGACCGCGCGGCTGGTCGCGGGCGCGATCGAGCTCATGTCCACGACGAGGGATCCGCTCCGGATGCCGGCGGCGACGCCGTCCTCGCCGCGCACCACGGCCTCGACGTCGGGCCCGTCGGGCAGCATCGTGAGGACGACCTCGGCCTGCTGGGCGACCTCGGCGGGGGTCGCGGCGGCGGTCGCGCCCTCGGCGGCGAGCTCGTCCACCACGGCGCGGGAGCGGTTGTGGACCACGAGCTCGTGGCCGGCGGCGAGCAGGTTGCGGGCCATGGGCAGGCCCATGATGCCCAGGCCGATGAATCCGATCCTCATGAGGCGTCCTTCCGGGTCAGAGGGTGTGCAGGTGGGTGACGACGCGCGCGAGCTCCTCGCGCAGCGCCGGGTCGATCTCGCGGGCAGGGGCGACGCCGACGCCGGCGTCGACCCCGAGGAGCCTCAGGCCCTCTTTGAGGACCAGCGGGAAGGTGGCACGGGGGACGAGGTCGCGCAGGGCGACCAGTTCCTCCTGGAGGCGTGCGGCGGTGGCGCGGTCCCCGGCGCGGAAGGCGTCGTAGATGCCGGCGACGACGCGCGGTGCGACGTTGGCCGTCGTCGCGATGGCGCCGTCGGCCCCGGCCTCGAGGGCGGGGAGGATCACGGTGTCGCGTCCCATGAGCACCGAGAAGCCGTCGGGTCGTTCGGCGAGGAGCGCGCGGACCCGTTCGAGGTCGCCGGAGGAGTCCTTCAGCCCCACGATGCCCTCGACCGAGGCGAGCTCGAGCACGGTCGCCGGCTCGAGCTGCACGTGGGTGCGCGGCGGGTTGTCGTAGAGCAGCACGGGCAGCGAGGTGCTTCCGGCGATCGCGCGGAAGTGCTCGCGCAGCTCGGCCTGCGTGGGGGTCATGAAGTAGGGGGTGAGCACGGAGAGGCCCGCGACGCCGCCGACCTCCTCGACCATGCGCGCGGTGCGCACGCAGTCACGGGTGGAGATCTCCCCGGCGCCGGCGAGGACCGGCACCCGACCCGCCACGTGCTCGACGGCGATCTCGACCACGCGACGCTTCTGCGCGGCGTCCAGCCCGTAGATCTCCCCGCTGCTGCCGAGGACGAACACCCCGTGCACGCCGCGGTCGATGGTGAAGTCGAGGACCTGGCGCAGGCCGTCCTCGAGCAGCTCTCCGTCCTGGTCCAGGGGCGTGACGAGGGCGGGGATGATGCCGGCGAAGGGTGTCATGACTGCTCCGTGAGTGCTGCTCCGGGGATGGGAAGGCGCTTGCCATAGGTTCACATATGTGGACACGTGAGCACAAGGGTGGTTCACGACGTTTCCCGCCGGATGTCGTCCGCGGACGCGACGCCGTCTATCCTCGGCGCATGACCAGCACCGGGCCCCGCACCGAGCGCAGGACCGAGACCGGCACCGCGCCGAGCAGCTCCGCCGCCTCCGGGGCGCGCGAGGTGAAGTCCGCTGCGCGCACGATCGAGCTGCTCGAGCACCTCGCCGCCCGGCAGGGGACCCTCACCCGCCTGCGCGAGATCGCCGACGCCCTCTCCTGGCCCCGCTCCTCGACCCACGCCCTGCTGCAGACCCTCGTGGTCAGCGGCTGGGTCCAGACCGACCCCACCGGCACCTTCTACTCCCTCGGCATCCGGGCGCTGCTCGCGGGCACCAGCTATCTCGATCGGGACCCGCGAGTGCGGCTCGCCCACCCGATCCTCGCCGACCTCGCCGCCTCGCTCGGGGAGACGGTCCACCTCGCTCGGCTGGACCGCGACCAGGTCGTCTACCTCGACACCGTCGAGTCCCGCGAGTACCCGCGGGTCATGCCGCGCGTGGGCCGGCGCCTGCCCGCCGTGCACACCGCGCTCGGCCGGGCGATCCTCGCGGAGAACCCCGCGGCGGCCCCCGCGGAGCTGCCGCCGCCGCTGACCCGGTTCTCCCTCACCGACCCCGCGGCCCTCGCGGCCGAGCTGACCGCGACCGTCGAGCGCGGGTACGCCGTCGAGGTGCAGGAGAACACCGAGGGGCTGCGCTGCTACGGGATGGCGCTGCGCTACGACCTCGAGGTGGTCGACGCGATCAGCTGCTCGGTGCCTCTGCCGCGCCACTCCCCCGCGCACGAGGCCGAGATCCTCTCCGCCCTGCGCGCCGCCCGGGACCGGATCGAGGAGTCCGCGCCCACCCCGGCCTGACCCCGCGGTCGCGGACGCCCGGCCGCGGTCCGCCCACCTGTCGCGACTCCGCCACCGCTCCGCGAGTCGGACCGCGCCCCCTCGAAGATCCTCCCCCGGGTGGACGGCCGCGCCCGCCCAGGCGGACGCGCCGGCCGCCCCCGTCGGCGGATCGTAGAGGCATGAAGAACGCGACCATCGCCACCAGCCGCACCCGAGCCTCCGCCGACCACGTCATCGCCTACCGCCCCCTGCCCGAGGCCTGGGGCGACGTCGAATCCCTCCGCGCCGTCCGGGCCCGCAGGGCCCGCGCCGCCGCCCAGGGTCTCGACCCGAGCACCCTCGAGACCCCGGCCCTCCGCGCCGGGACGCACATCCCCGCCGACGACTCCCCGGCCGCCTCGCGACGCGCCCCGGCGCACCGCGCCCCGCGTCGGGGTCTGTGGGCCCGTCTGCAGGGCATCGACGGGACCCCGCGCGGGAACCGCCGCGGAGGCCAGCACCTCGCGACCGCCTGAGCCCGTCCTCGCCACCGCGTGCGGCGAGACGGGCCGACGCACCGATGCCCGCCGCCCGCTCCCGGGCCGCGCGACGGCCTAGGATCACTGCCATGACCAGCCCCTCGGAACGCCTCGCCGGCGAACGCCTCGACTACCTCGCCGGCTCCCTCGCGGACTCCGCCCCCGAGGACCCGCTCGCGCTGTGCGACGTCTGGCTGCAGGACGCCTTCGCCCGACGCGACTCCCACGGAGACGTCTCGGACCCGACCGCGGTGGTGCTCTCCACCGTCGCGCTCGACGCCGACGGCGCGCCCCGGCCGCGCTCCCGCACCGTGCTGCTGAAAGGGCTCGACGCGCACGGCGCGGTGGTCTACACGAACCTCGAGTCGGACAAGGCCCACGAGCTGCGGGCCACCCCGCGGGCGGCACTGCTGATGCCCTGGTACCCGCTGCAGCGACAGGTGCGGATCGAGGGCACGGTCGAGGATATTCCCGCGGCCGAGTCCGACGCCTACTGGGCCTCGCGCCCGCGCGGCTCGCAGCTCGGGGCCTGGGCCTCTCACCAGTCCCGGGAGATCGACTCGCGCGACACCCTCGAGGCACAGTACGCCGAGGTCGAGGCGCGTTTCGCCGGTGTCGAGGTGCCGCGCCCGGAGTTCTGGGGCGGGCTCCGGGTGCGGCCCGAGCGGATCGAGTTCTGGCAGGGGCGAGCGCACCGGGTGCACGACCGGATCGTCTACCTGCGCACGGCCGACGGCGCCCGAGCCGGGGTCTGGGAGCGGCACCGCCTGCAGCCCTGAGCCCCGGCGCCGATCCCCTGCCCCGAGCCGTGTCCTCGACGCCCTGCCCTGAGCCGCGGCAGCTGCGCTCAGCCCGGAGCGCGCAGGAACCGCTCGGGCGCCTCGAGGAAGCTCCGCCAGGTGCGGACCAGGTCGAGGTCGTCGTACCCGACGCGGCGCAGCCCCCACTCGCCCAGCTCGTACAGGTCGGCGCCGGGCAGTGCGGCGAGCACCGGCGAGTGGGTGGACAGGACGATCTGCGAGCCGTGCTCGGCGAGATCCTGCAGCAGGTCGAGCAGCCTGAGGCATCCGCCGAGGGAGAGCGCGGACTCGGGCTCGTCCAGCAGCCACAGCCCGCGTATGCGGGATCGTTCCTCGACCAGCGCGAGGAAGGACTCGCCGTGGCTGCGCTCGTGCATCATCCCGCCCACGCCGATGTCCTCGTAGTAGGTGAACAGGGAGTGCATGGTCTCGGCGCGGAGGAAGAAGCCCGAGCGCGGGGCACCGGCACCGCGCACGAGCTGGAGATGATCGGCCAGCGGCGACTCGGTGCGGCGGGTCGCGTGCATCGCGCCGGTCCCGCCGCCCTCCGGGTTCAGCCCGTAGGCCTCGGCGAGCGCTTCGACGAGGGTGGACTTCCCGGCCCCGTTGTCGCCGGTCAGCACCGTGACCTGCCCGAGCTCGAACCCGTCGCGGAGCATCTGGCGCACGGGAGGCAGCGTCGCGGGCCAGGCCGTGTCGTCGGCCGGGGAGCTCAGGTGCTCGCGCAGCTCCCGCACCGGCAGGGAGGGCCCGTCGAACGGGGTGCGCGGGGGACCCGGCTCGTCGAAGTCGTCGCCGAAGAGTCCGTCGATCACGTGCTGATCACCGCCGTCGCGTCCTCCGTGTCTCGCAGGCCGCCCCGCAGGGAGGACCGTGCTGCGCTCGCGCCGAGGCCGCACCTCCCCGGGCCAGAGGGCCGCCAGCTCATACGCCGAAGGCGGCCGGATAGGCGATCTCCCCGCGCGGCGTCGGGCGCGAGGGGTCCAGGGCGAGGGCGAGGAAGGCCTCGTCGGGCACGTCGAAGGGGGCGGTGACCCCGATCGCGGAGGCGGGGGCGAAGCCGAACCGGGGGTAGTAGTCGGCGTGGCCCAGCACGACCACGAGGTTCCCGGCCCCCTCGCGCGTGCTCCCGAGCCGCTCGCGCGCGGCGCCCAGCGCGGCCCGGATCGCAGCCGAGCCCGCACCCCGCCGCTGCTGCGCGGGGTGAGTGGCGCAGGGGGCGAGGGCCAGCACAGGCTCACCGCCGACGTGCGCCCTGGTCAGGAGCGCATGCGCGACCGGTCGCGGGTCCTCGTCGGCGTGCGCGATCCAGGAGAGGCCCTCGATCCAGGCCTCCCCGTCGGCCCGGAGAGCCTCGACGAGATCCGCCTTCTCGGGCGTGGGGAACGCGGCCACGAGCAGGTCGCGGAGCGCACCGACGTCGCCGGACCGCTCGACGCGGGTGCGCCACGGGGACGGCGCGGCAGCCGTCGGCCCGGCAGGAGTCGATGCGGCAGCCGTCGGCCCGGCAGGAGTCGATCCGGCGGGGGTCGATCGGGCGGCGGGGGTCGTCGGCTCGGGGCGGGGCGCGGCGTCGTGGGGGCTCATGGTCCCAGCATGCACCGCCGCACGGACAGCGGGGCGCCGAGCCGCTAGCCTCGTGGGCGCCCCTCCTCCCCGATCCCTGCGAGGTCGTCCATGGCACAGCCGCCCGTCCCCGCGACTCCGTCCGAAGCCCGGCCGCGCTCCCGCACCCCGCTCGTGCTCGGCATCGTCGGCGGTCTCGCCTGCCTGGGCCTCGTGCTCCTGCTGGTGATCGGCGGCATCGCCGGCTACGTGCTCCTGCGCGAGGACTCGGGGACCGAGGCCGGTCCCGGCACCTCCACTGAGGACGGCGGCGCGGAGGGCTCCGGCGAGCTGGTGGCCCCGCCCGGGGCCGCGGAGGACCAGCCCTATCTCGAGCTCAGCACGAGCACGGACGGCCCCGTGGTCGACGTGCACCTGGACTTCCTGTGCCCGCACTGCAAGACCTTCGAGGAGCTCCACGGCGCGGATCTGCAGGAGATGGCCGAGGCCGGGGAGATCACGCTGCGGATGCACCCCCGCCCGATGCTCGACGCGACCTCCTCCCCCGCCGGCTACTCCGGCCGCGCCGCCAATGCCGCGGTCTGCGTCTACGCCGAGGACCCCGCGCAGTGGTACGCGGCGTCGACCGCCCTCTTCGCGAACCAGCCGGAGGCGACCGGTCTCCCCGACGAGGAGCTCGTCCGCATCGTCGAGGAGGCGACCTCGCTCGACATCTCCGACTGCCAGGCCGAGGGCACCTATCAGCCCTGGCTCCAGGACGTCGTCGAGCCGGATGCCCAGCAGACCGTGCAGGGCACGCCGGCGGTGCTCATCGACGGCGAGCCGTTCTCCGGAGACCTCGCGGGCCCCGGCGCCGTGCGGGAGGCCGTCGAGGCGGCGTGAGCGGCGGCCCGGCCGCCCCGGAGCTCCCTCCCGGAAGCCCATGGTGTCGCCCTGGCGACGGCCCGGCGAACTCCTGAGGACAGTCCAGCTCCTGCCCTGGGTTCTCTCCTGCGCCGGTCCTACCGTGACGGTATGCAGACCGAGACCTGGCACACCCCCGTCGGCCTCACCCACGACGCCGGGTGGGAGCTCGACGTCCGACGCACTCTTCCCGCTCCGGTCTCCGAGACCTGGCAGCGGCTCCTCGGCGAGTGGCTCCCGCAGTGGCTGGGCGTCGACTCCGTGCCGCAGATGGTCGGCGCACCGATGCGGCGGCAGGGCCGCGTGCACGGTCGGGTCATCGGCTGCCACGTCGGCCGACGGGTCCGTCTGCGCTGGACCCCCGACACCCTGGACCACGAGACCGTGTTCCAGGTGACGCTCCAGGAGAACCCCGACGGCTACGGCCCGGGCACGATCCTGGAGATCCACCAGGAGCGCCTGCTCGGCGCCGCGGAGCGGCAGGGCCTGCTGGAGACCTGGAACCGGCTCCTGGACGAGCTGGTCGACGCACACGGGCGAGAGCTCGCCGGCGGCCGCCTCGATCTGCAGGGCTGACCGGCCCGCACAGGTCAGCCCTCCTCGACCTCGTGCCCGATCGCGCCCTCGCCCTCGGCGATCGCGGCGTGCTCGCGCAGCACCTCGATCCGGGCGACGTCGATGTCGACCCCGCCGGAGATCCCGGAGACCGTCCCGTCGAAGCGCAGCTGCCACACCGCCCAGTCGCCCTGCGCGGGCCTGCTTCCCTCGGAGAACAGCCAGTCGGGGCGCGAGTCCGTGACCGGGAGCCCGTAGTGGTCGCGCCATTCCGAGGAGGAGTAGATCAGCAGGCGCCGCCCCCAGGCCTTCTCGACCGCGGCGGTGAACGCATCGATCTCGGCCTGGGCGTCGACCGCACCGGGCCGGTCCTCGCACGCGCCGTCGAACTCGAGATCCAGGGCAGGCGGCAGCGCCGAGTCGTCGGGCGGCGCCGCGGCGAGGAAGTCCCGGGCCTGGTCGGCTCCCGTGGAGCAGAGGGTGAAGTAGTGGTAGGCCCCGGGCACCACCCCGGCCGCCCGTGCGCCGTCCCAGTTCTCCTGGAACCGGGAGTCGACGAATCCCGCGCCCTCGGTCGCCTTGATGTACGCGAAGCCGTAGCCGTCGGACGCGACCGCGGCCCAGTCGATCTGCTCCTGATGGGCGGAGACGTCGATCCCCATCACCTCGTCGGGCGCGAGCGTCGTCTCGGCGGGAAGGTTCTCGAGCGCGGCGGCGTTCTGCGGGGTCGCACCGACCTGCATCGCCGCATCGTCGGCGGTGAAGGGGGCCGGATCACTGCGTGCCGGCTCCTGCCCGCCGCCGAGGCCGCGGATCACCATGACGGCGCAGCCTCCGATCAGCAGCACGAGCAGCAGCGCGAGGCCGCCCGCGACGAGCTGACGTCGACGGACCTGCTCAGGCGTGAATCGGGGCACGGACCGGACGCTACCGGAGCGGGCCCGGCCCCTGCGGGAGACGTGCCGGGCGCTCGCCGACCAGGACAACGCTTCCCGCAGAGCGGGCCGGCCGCGGGGTCAGCGTGCGAAGAGCTCCGCGAAGGCGCGCAGCAGCCGAGGCGGCTGATCCGCCTCCACGTGCTGCAGCTGGGTGAAGATCTCCTCCATCTCGTCGGGCGAGAAATAGCCGTGGTCGCGATAGGCCCGGGCCCGCTCGATGATCGAGGGGACGTCCAGCTCGGGGTGGAACTGCGTGGCGTACTGCCTGGTTCCCACGCGGAACATCTGCACCGGCGCGGTGCGGCCGCTCGCCAGCGCGATCGCGTGCGGGGGCAGCGTGTGCACGGCCTCCTTGTGTCCGACGAGCCCGGTGAAGGTGTCCTCGAGTCCGGCGGCGCGCACCAGCGGGTCCTCGCGACCGGCATCGGTGAGGGTGACCTCGACGGCGCCGAGCGGTTCTCCGTGGGTGCGATCGATCCGCGCGCCCTGATGGGTGCCGAGGGTGCCGATGCCGTAGCAGGCGCCGAGGAAGGGGAGGTCATGGGCGATGACCTGGTCCAGCACGCGGTCGATCGTCGCCTCGGCGCGCAGCTGGGAGTCGGTCTTGGTCTCGACGGGGTCGGAGACGGTGAAGGGGCTGCCGCACAGGATGATGCCCGAGAGATCGTCCATCGAGAGGTCCGGGAAGGGGTCGCGGTCCAGGCGCACCCAGAGCAGGTCCTCCTCCTGCAGTCCGGTGAAGTCGAGCACGGCGGCGCGCTCGGTGAGGGCGACGTCGTCCTCGGGACGGCTGGCGATCTGCACGAACGGTTTCACCAGCGCATCGTATCCACTGCCGGGCGATGCTCCGGGATGCCGCGGCACGGCCCCCGGCACTGCCTCCGGGGCGCCGTGGCACGCCGTCCGCGGCGCCGTCGCACACCCCGGGGCACAGGCTCCGGGGGCAGGCCCTCCGGGGCGCCGTCGTGCGCCCTCGGGGCGCTCCCCGGGAGTTCCGTCGCGCCCCCGGGAGCTCGCCCCCGGGGCTCCATCACGCGCCCACGGCCCGTCCACCGCCCTCGGGCCTCCCGTAGTCTGCGGGCAGTCGACGACGAGCACCGAGGAGTCCCCGTGACCGCATTCCCCGCCCCTGCCCCCGGCCTGTCGGACGAGGCCGTCGACGACGTCGCGGCGCTTCTCCCGGAGTGGCTGGCGACCCAGTGCCAGCTGCGACGACAGTCCGGGGTGCAGGTCGCGCTCTGGCACGAGGGGGAGCTGGTCACGGAGATCGCGGCGGGCTGGGCCGACGAGCCTGCCGGCATCCCCCTGCGCACCGACCACCGACTGCGCATCGCCTCGCACTCGAAGATGTTCACGGCCCTGGCGATCCTTCGCCTGCAGGAGGAGGGCCGTCTGCGCCTGGACGACACCCTCGGCGAGCACGTGGGCGAGCTCGCCGACACCCCGGTCGCCGATCGCACCCTGCGCGACCTCCTCTCGCACGCCGCGGGGCTGACGCGGGACTCGGACGATGCCCGCTGGTGGCGGCTCGGCATCCCCTTCGCCGACCGGGAGGCGCTGCTCGGGATCGCCCGCACCGGTGCGGTGCGCACCGAGCCCGGCCTGCACCTGCAGTACTCCAATATCGGCTACGGCCTGCTCGGTCTCGTGATCGAGGAGCTCACCGGCCAGTCGTACGCGGAGGCGGTCTCGGCACTGGTGCTGGATCCCGTCGACGTCCCGGAGCTCGGGCCCGACCTGCCGGCGGACGCCCCCGGCCCCGAGGCCGACGGCGGCTTCGCCGCGGGCCACACCTCGCTGCTGCACGGCCCGCGCCGGGTGGTCGAGCAGGTCCCCACCGGCGCTCTCGCCGCTGCGACCGGGTTCTGGGCGAGCGCCGGCGCGATCGCGCGCTTCGCCGGGGAGGTGCTCGCCGGCGGGGCTCTGCTCTCGCCGCGGTCGCTGCGGGAGATGCGACGACGGGTATGGACGCTCGACGACGGCAGCCAGTACGGGCTCGGCCTGCAGGAGGGGCATCTGCACGGGTTCGCGGCCGTCGGACACTCCGGCGGGTTCCCGACCGGTCTGTCCCGCACCTGGGCGGTGCCGACGGAGCATCTCGCCGTGAGCGTGATCGGCACGTCCGTGGACTTCCCCAGCTCGGAGCTCGCGCACGGGATCCTCGGTCTGCTCGCCCTCGCGGCGGGACGCCCGGCGCCGTCGGCGGAGCGGTGGGAGCGCGCGGGCGCGCAGGGCGGCGCGTCCGACGGGCGGGAGCGCCCCGCGGTGCTGGACGCGCAGGACGGGGTGAGGCTCACCGATCGGGACGGGGCGACGGGGGATGCCGCACCTGCCGAGGCCGACGATGTGCTTCTGACGGCCGCCGAGGTCGCCGATCTGGTCTCGGGCAGCTACGACTCGCTGTGGGGGCGGACCCGGCTGGCCGTGCTCGGCGGGCGTCTGTTCGCGCTCGACGAGACGCTCGCGGACCCCGCGGCCTCGGCGCTCGAGCTCCGGGTGGGCGGGGTGCGACGGGATCCGATCTCGTCCGAGCTGCGCACGATCGAGCTCGCCACCTGGGGCGATGCCGGGTACCGGTCGTGGGCGGAGCCGATCCTGGCCCGCATCGGACACCTCGAGGGGGCGGGCCTGCGCTGCGTCGGCCTGGTCGTCACCGGCCAGGTGCTCACGCCGACGGCCGAGTTCACGATGCCGGAGCGGGTGCTCGCCCCATGACCTCGCCCGTCCCGCTGGTCGCGGGCCATCCGCTTCCCGAGGGGCTGCGCGCCGCCGAGGACCCGGCGCTGCGCGAGTGGCTCTCCCGCCTGCCTCGACTCGTCGACGAGGTGCTCGCGCGATGGGAGCTCACGGCGCTGCCGCCCTTCCGCCCGGGCGGCTCGAGCGCCTGGGTCGCCCCAGTCCGCACCGCCGACGGGCAGGAGCGGGTGCTGAAGGTGGCGTGGGCGCACGAGGAGTCCCGCGACGAGGCGACGGGGATGCGTGCCTGGCAGGGGCGCGGGGTCGCGGCGCTGTTCCGCGGCGAGCGACGCGGGGACACGGCCTCGCTGTTGCTCGAGCACGTGCGCCCCGGGGTTCCCCTCGCCCGGTCCCTGACCTGGGCCGAGCGGGACGAGGTGACCACCGGGGTGCTGCGCCGGCTCCGCGTCCCGATCGAGGAGCTGCTCGCTCCGGCCAGCGCGCTCCTCGCCTCCGGCGACGTGACCCTCGCGGCCGACGACGAGAACCTCGTAGCCGGAGACGAGTACCTCGCGGCGGGAGACGAGAACCTCGCGGCCGGGGACGAGAGCCCGTCGGTCTCGTTCCGTCCGCTCGAGCATATGTGCGCGTGGTGGGCGGACAGTGCGCAGCAGCGTGCCGACGCGCAGGGGTCACCGCTGCCGCGGAGCCTCGTCGAGCACGGGCTCGGACTGTTCCGGGAGCTTCCGGCGCACTGGGACGGGGATCAGGTCCTGCTGGTCACGGACCTGAACCCGGGAAATGTGCTCTCCCACGACGGGCCTGACGGCTGGCTGCTGATCGACCCGAAGCCGTACATCGGCGATCCGCACTACGACGTGCTCCAGCACATGCTCAACGATCAGGATCGTCTCGTCGCCGATCCGGGGGCGTTCGCCGACCGGATGGCAGGCCTCGCAGGGCTGGACCCTCGACGGACCCGGCAGTGGCTGCTGGCTCGCTGCGTGCAGGAGTCCGGGGAGTTCGACGGGGCGGCGCAGGCCGCGCTCCGCCTCGCCGCCGACGGGGTCAGCTGAGGTCCGTCGAGCCCGGGTCCGGGCCCTCGTCGACGCCGCGGTCCGTCTCTCCGTCGACCGCACCTCCCGCGCCGGGAGCGGCTCGGGAAGCCGCACCGCGAGCGGCTCGGGGAGTCGCGCCGGGAGTGGCTCGGGGAGTCGCGCCCGGTCCCGCCGGGGGCCCACCGCCTCTCCCCGGTGCGTCGCCGGTGGCCTGCGGGAACATCAAGGGCGTCGGCCTGGTCTCCCGCGCCGCACCCGAGAACCCGGTCCATCGCACGCGGTGCCCCGGCCGCTCCGGGTCCTCGATCCGCTCGACGTGGGCGGCGAGGAGCTCCTTCTTGTTGCAGTGCGCGCAGAGCCCCTGCCCGTTGTCGAGGCTGGTGGGCCCGCCGCGGGCGAAGGGGACGATGTGGTCGTACTGGCGGACGGATGCATTGCAGAACGGGCCGCGGCAGGTGGTGTCGCGCCCGCTGAGGAAGCGGCGCATCGCGGCCGGGAAGGCGCGGGAGGTGGAGTCCATGGCGATGAGCTCGTCCGCGGTGGGATGGCCGTAGAGGCGGCGGAGCATCACGCGTACCTCCTCGCCGTCCTCGCCGAAGGGGTCGTCTTGTCCCTCCTCGGGCGGTGCGGTGCAGGCGCGGAGCTGCTCGCGGACGGCCTCCGCAGGCACGGCGCCGTATCCCTCGAGATGGGCGACGTCGCCGGCGTCGGGGCGGAACAGCGCCCGATCGGTGATGATCACGCCCACCTCGAGGGTGACAGGCGGCGGGACCCGGTCGCCGGGACGGAGGACGGCGTCGACGAGCGCGTCGGCCATCACGGCCGTGTGACCGCTGCGGTCCCCGGCGGCGCGGCGGCGCTCTGCCTCGCGGGTGAGGTGGCGGTGGATCTGCTGGGCGTCGAGCGCGGGGAGCCGGGCCGAGAGGGTCGCCATCCCGTGCTGGCCGGGGGTCATGGTGACGTGACGTTCTCTGCGCGCCCTGCGGTGGCGGAGCGTGGCGCCCTCGGGGTCGAGCTCCCCGGCGATGGTCGCGACCGCGTCCCGCCAGCGCCGGGTGCCCGCCCCGTCCATCTCTGGGAGCCGCTCGCCGAGGATCCGGTCGACCTCGCGGGCGAGATCGGGGGCGAGCACCGAGGAGGCGTCGGCGACCGTGTAGGCCGCGTCCCCCGCGATCCGGCCTGCCACCAGCGCCGACATGATGCGCGGCAGGGTCTCGACGAGACGCCGGGCGGAGGCGAGGGTGCGGCCGGCCATGTGCGGTGAGCGGCGCGTGAGCAGGGAGATGTCGGTGACGGTGGCGCCGTCGGCCTCCCGGTCGATCCGATCGCGGGACGGGGCCGCGGCGCTCTCGTGAGCGGCACGGTCCCGCGCCTGGTCCCAGCGGTCCCGCCGCGTGGTCTCCTGCAGCGCGGTCACGGCGCGGGCCTCGAGGGAGTCGAGCGCCCCGCGGGAGGCCTGGATCGCGCCGAGCAGCTCGGAGAACTCCCGACCCGGCCGACCCTCGGTCTCGAACAGCGCGGCGGGGTCGGCGGCGAGCCCCTGGAGGAGGAAGGCCAGGTCGCCGAGGCGGTGGGCGAGGCCGACAGGATCCGTCCCGCGCAGCGCGGCCAGGGTCTCCTCGGGGGTGTCCTCCCCCGAGGAGCCTCGGAACCACGGTGCGCTCGTCATGCCTCCATGCTTCCGGACCGGGAAGCGCCCGACCAGACCGTGCGCGGAAATGGGGACGAGTGAGGGGTGTGGAGGAGAGGTCGACGTCGGGAGCCACAGGCTCCGGGTGCGGCGCGCCCGCGATCAGCGTGCACCGGGAGAGCGCGATCGCGAGGCCATGCCGCAGGAGCGTCACGCCCCGCGAGGGCGCACCCCAGGGACTGCACACCCTGCACACCCCACACACCCCACACACCCCACACACCCCACACACCCCACACACCCCACACACCCCACAATGGGGACATGACGACACTCGCCGACTTCACCGCCACCACCCTCGCCGGGCAGGACCAGGACCTCTCCGCGCATCTCGGCTCCGTCGTGCTGGTCGTGAACACCGCCAGCAAGTGCGGGCTGACCCCGCAGTACGAGGGACTCCAGGCCCTCCACGAGCGCTTCGCCGAGAAGGGCCTGGCCGTGCTCGGCTTCCCCTGCGACCAGTTCATGCACCAGGAGCCCGGCTCCGAGGCGGAGATCTCGGAGTTCTGCCAGGTCAACTACGGGGTCACCTTCCCGATGTTCTCGAAGGTCGAGGTCAACGGGGAGACGGCGCACCCGCTCTACCGGTGGCTCACCGACGCCCATGAGGTCGAGGGAGGGGAGGACATCCCCGCCGGGGACATCGAGTGGAACTTCGGCAAGTTCCTGCTGGGCCGCGACGGGACGGTGCTGCGCCGCTGGTCCCCGCAGACCACGCCCGAGGAGATCGCCGACGACATCGAGGCGGCCCTCCGGGACTGAGCCCGGCCGACCCCGGTGCGAGCCGGAAGAGCGCGGTACGAGACAGGCTTCCCCGGTGCGAGCCGGGCTTCCCCGATATAAGCCGGACGAGCCCCGTGCGAGCCGGAGGAGCGCGGTACGAGCCGCCACGGCGAGAGCCGGACGAGCCCTCGCTTCCGCACCGGCCGTCCGACCCGACTCCTCACCCGGGCAGCGACCACCCGTCGGAGACCACGGCCTCACGGTCCTCGGGACGGTCGGTGTCCAGCACCACCTCGCGGCGGTCAGTGATGCGCAGCCGCCCCACCCATGCGCCGAGCCCGCGGGTGGAGCCGTCGGTCGTGAGCGAGAGCCGCACCTGCACCTCGCCCACGAGCGGCTCGGCGCCGTCGACCAGCGGGAACGTCCCTGTCCAGGTCGCACGTCGGCCCCAGCCCGTGATCGTCCCGTCGGGGATCTCGACGGGCTCCTGATGGCGTGCGGCGAGCCGTCCCGGCAGCGGGGACCAGGTCCCGCCGGCGTCGGCCGAGACCTCGAGGAGGAGCAGGTCGTAGGCGGTCTCGAGGTGCACGAACAGCTCGACCTCGAGCACGGGGGAGCTTCCCGGCACGTCGGCGGCGATCTCGAGCGTCGCCGTGGTGGCGTCGCTGCTGCCCGCGTGCCAGCCGCCGCGCAGCTCCTCGGGGACGATCCCGAGCGCATGGGCGACGCAGGTGGAGACCTCGCGCCGAGTGACCGAGGTCGTGGACCACTCGCGGGTGGGGTGCACTGAGTTGGTCAGCAGCACCACGACCGTCTCGGTGAGCGGGTCGATCACCAGCGAGGTTCCCGTGAAGCCGGTATGGACGCCGCTGTACGGGCTGGTCAGACCCGCATGGTAGAACCACGCCTCGAGCTCGGGGCCGAGACCGCGCCGTGCGCCGCCCATCCCTGTGACCCCGGCGATGCGGTCGGTGAACATCGACTCGACGGTGTCCGGCCGCAGGATGCGGGCCCCGCCGTAGATGCCGCCGTGCAGGAACATCTGCGCGAACACTGCCAGGTCGCGAGCGGTCGAGAACACTCCTGCGTGACCGGCGACGCCGCCGAGAGAGTAGGCGTTCTCGTCATGGACGTGCCCGTGGACGAGCTGACTGTAGTACTCGACGTACTCGGTCGCGGCGATGCGGTCCCTCAGCGCCGCGGGCGGGTTGTACATCGTCTCGTCCATGCCGAGCGGCGTCGTGATGTGCTCGCGCACGTACTCGTCCAGACCCTGCCCGGAGAGCTTCTCGACGATGAGCCCGAGCGCGATGAGCCCGAGGTCGGAGTAGACGTACGTCGTGCCCGGAGGAGCGTCCGGGGCGACGGTGAGCACCGCCTCGATCCGCGAGGGGACGTCGGGGTGGGCGGAGTAGAGGTTGATGAAGGCGGGCAGTCCGCCGACGTGGGTGAGCAGGTGCTGGACCGTGACCTCGCCCTTGCCGTTCTCCGCGAAGCGCGGGAGGTGGTCGGCGACCCGGTCCTCGAGCCCCAGCAGCCCTGCCTCGACGTGCTGCATGACGGCGGTGGCCGTGAAGATCTTCGAGATCGAGGCGAGGTCGTAGATCGTGTCTCCGCGGGCCGGGATCCGCTCGGCCTCGGGCAGCTCGGTGCCCGCGTCCTGCCAGCGCAGCGCGTACCCGTCGGCGTGCTCGTAGGCGATGCCGCGCTGCGTGGCGATCAGCAGAGTCGCGCCGGAGAAGCGGGGCGGGTCGTTGTCGAGCCCGGCGCGGAGGATGCCCGGCAGCTGGTCGAGGACCGCAGGGTCGAGGCCGACGTCGGCGGGGGCCGCGTCGACCAGCGTCCTCGAGGAGCCGCGACGGTCCCAGGGGTGGGGGTGGGGGCCGCCGGGCCGCCAGCCGGGGACGGCGTCGGCGGCCTGCTCGGACGGGTCGTCCTTGCGGGGTGCGGGGTCGCCCATGGCGTGGGCGGCGCGGGGGAGGCCGACGGCGCCGGTGCAGGCGGCGAGGGCGGTGGTCCTCAGACCGGTGCGACGGGTGATCCGGTGATCTCCGGAGGTGGGGCGGTCCATGAGGCTCCTTCGCGTCGTGGTCGGTGCGATGCGGGGCGTCCTCGATGACGTCCCGGGACCGTCACTGCTGGTCGGACCGGCGAAGATCACCTGGTCCGCTCCCCTCACGGCGGATCCCCGGCACCGCCGACCAACCTATCCCCGGCCGCCGGAGGCGGCAACCGTCACCTCACGGTGCCGGTGGTGGTGACGTCGTGGGGCGGCCGACGGAGCCGGCGCAGTCCCGCCACCAGGAACCACAGCCCGGTGACGGTCAGGCCCAGCACCACGAGGTCCCCGAGCAGGCTGAGAACGTGCAGCAGGGTCCCGGTCCAGGCGGGCAGGGCGTCGAGGTCGCCCGAGACGTCGAGGCTGAACATCATGCCGAGCGCCACCGGGATCAGGAGCAGCACCGCCCCGCGGCGCAGCAGGCCGCGCCCCCGCACCACCACGATGATCGACAGCACGAGCGAAGCGATCCCGAGCGCGAGCCCCGCCATGACCAGGACGAGGACGACGAGGGCGAGCACGACCACGATCAGGCGCGCGCTGTCGAGGTCGGGTGCGGGGTCGAGGACCCCGTGGAGGCCGAGCTCTCCCCAGGGGACGAGCCGGGCGACCAGGCCGAGCGCCCGGCCGACGACGAGCAGCAGCGTGATCACTGCGAGCGCGGTCGCCGTCCGCACCGGCGGGGGCTGGGGCGCCGGGTGCGGGGCGGGCGGACCGGTCATGCTCGACCCCGCTGCAGCGAGAGCACCGGCACGCACGCGGGGCTGAATCCGAGCACCTGCCCGTAGAAGGACAGCGACGCCTCGATGGCCTCGACGACCGTCTCCGCCTTCCGGAAGCCGTGCTGCTCCCCGGCGAACAGGAGGTAGGCGTGCGGGATCCCCTTCGCGGCGAGCGCATCGCGGAACGCCTCGGACTGGCTGGGCGGGACGATCCTGTCCTCGTCGCCCTGGAGCAGCAGCACCGGCACCTCGAGCTCGTCGACATGGCTGAGCGGGGCTCGCTCGACGTACAGATCGCGTCGCTCGGGATACGGGCCGACGAGCCCGTCGATGTACCGCGACTCGAAGTCGTGGGTGTCGAGTCGGAACTGCTCGAGCTCGGCGACGCCGAAGCTCGAGACCCCGGCGGCGAAGGCATCGGTGCGGGTCAGGCAGGCGAGGGTGGTCCAGCCGCCGGCGCTGCCGCCCTCGATCGCGAGCCTCTTCCCGTCGGCGATCCCCTCGGCGACCAGGTGCTCCATCACCGCGACGGTGTCGGCGACGTCGACCACGCCCCACTGACCGCGCAGGCGGTCGCGGTAGGCGCGGCCGTAGCCGGTGGAGCCGCCGTAGTTCACGACCACGACGCCGAGCCCGCGCGAGGTGTAGTACGCGATCGGCAGCGAGAGCACGGGGGCGACGTGCGCGGTGGGTCCGCCGTGGACCTGCGCGATGAACGGCGGCAGCTCGTCCTCACGCCCGGTGAAGCCCTCCTGGCGGGGGCGGTGCACGATCGCATGGACCACGCCGCCGTCCGGGAGCGGCACCTCGAGGCTCTCCGCCTCGGGCAGGAGCCCGGGATCGGGGGCGTCCTCGCGGGAAGAGCGCAGCACGGCCAGCGGGGTCGGGGAGGGGGCGGCCGACGGGACTGGATCGGGCGCACCCGCCGATGGGGCAGGATCCTGCACGCCGGCCGACACGGCAGGATCTGGCGCACCGGCCGACGGGGCGGCATCCGACGCAGCGGCGGCCGACGAGTCGTCGTCGAGCCGCAGCTCGGCGACGTGGATCGCCATGAACTGCGTGGGCGAGGCGCCGTCGAGGACGAGCAGGCCGTCCTCGCGCCGCCGCGCGGTGCCGACTCCGGTGAGCGGGCAGTCCAGCGGTGCGAGCTCGCCGGTGCTGAGCCGCAGCACGGACAGGGAGGTCGCGGCACGGCCGTGCTGCACGAGGGCCCGGTCGGCGTCGAGCACCTGGTACCAGGTGGTGCCGAGCGTCCACATCGGCCCGGCGAACTCCTCCTCGCGCTCGAGTACCTGCCGGGCGCCGTCCTGCGCGCTCCACACCCAGGGGTTCCACCAGCCGGTGGTGTCGGAGAGGAACATCAGATGCTCCTCGTCGAGCCATTCGGGCTGCAGCACGGAGACCTCGGTGCCGCCCGCGACGACCTCGCCCTCGCCGGTGCTGCCGTTCAGCAGCGGCGCGACGTGCAGGAGCGTGCCGTCCCACGGCATCTGCGGGTGCTCCCAGCTGATCCACGCCAACCGCCGTCCGTCGGGGCTGAGCCGCGGGTGGGCGACGAAGCGGGAGGCGGGGGTGACGCGGCGCAGGGCGGAGGGGTCCTCGGCCGCGGAGCCGTCCAGCGGCACCGCGACGATGCTGCGCTCGATGTGCGGGGCGCCGTCGGCGTCGGTGCGGGGGTCATCGGCGTCGGCGCGAGGGCCGTCGACGTCGGCCTGCGGGTGCGGACCGTCGGTGCCGGCCTGCGGGCGCGCGCCGTCGGTGCCGGCGCCCGCGTCCTCCACGTCGCTCCGGCCGACGACTCCGGCATGGTCCTCGCAGACCCACCACACCTCGACCTCCCCGCCGGGAAGGGTGACGACGGTGGGGTCGACCCAGCGCAGCGACGGTCCGTGCGCGGAGGCGACCTCGGGGCCGACGGGAGTCAGCGGGCGCGGCTGCTCGCCCTCGCGGAAGGCGTGGACGCGCTGGTCCTCGAAGTCCACGAACAGCACCAGCGGCGGGCGGGCGGCGGGGTCGGCCGACGGTGCGTGCCCCTCCTCCGCCGCGTGCCCGGGCGCGCCCCCGGCCTCGGCACCGCCACCGGCGTCGACCTCGAATGCGGAGTCGGGGATCGCCGTCCAGCTCGTCCCGCCGTACTCGTGGACACGGGAGCGGGCGTTGTACGGGGCGGGCAGGACGGTGACGGAAGGGCCGAAGGCCGCACTCCGGGCGGGGGTCGACGCCCGGGCGGTGTCCGCGTCGCCGTCGGCGACGGGACCCTCGGGCAGCGGCAGGGAGACCGGACCGTCGGTGCGGACGATCGCCTGGCGGCCGCCCTCCGTGGCGATCCCCTCGACCCACCACACCTCCTGCCCGACAAGGTGCGGGGAGCCCAGTCGGATACCGCCGGTCGCGAGGAGATCGGCGGTCAGGGACGAGGGCCAGGAGCCGTACGGGAGCGTGGTCACCATGGACCCACCCTAGGCATCCCCCGCTCCCCGCGGGCCTCGACGGCCGTTCGGACCTGCGAGAACCGCCGTCCTCCCGTGAAGCTCGGCACCGACGCCCCACGTCAGGCGCCGAACTTCGCGGACGCGGGCTGTCCGCCAGCTGGAGAAGGCTCGGGCCATGACGACTTCCCTCATCGCCCCGATCTCCCGACTCTCCGGCGGCTACGGCAGCCTCAACGCCTTCGCGATCGTGAAGGGGCCTGGCGGCGCCGTCGGCTTCCTCGGGTTCCTCGCCGCCGTGCTCGACGCGGTGGAGACCCCGGAGGCGCATGCGGTGGACACCGACGGACTCCTCATCCACGCCGAGGCCCGGATCGGCGACTCCTGCCTGCTCGTCGTCGACTCCAAGCCGGACTGGCCCTTCACTCCCGCGATGCTGCAGGTCAACGTGGCGGACCCGGAGGAGGTGCTGCGCCGCGCCCGGGAGCGGGGCGCGCGCCTCATCACCGAGGTCTCCCCCTTCTACGGCTCGACGATCGCGCGCTTCCAGGACCCGTGGCACAACATCTGGTGGCTCTTCGGTCCGTCCGACGAGGATGCGCCGGAGCTCGAGTGGGATCCGGACGTCGCGGCCGAGGAGGGAGAGAGCGAGGTGCACGCGACCATCTGCCGCGCGATGGAGACCCTCGCACCGCCGGCGGAGAGCTGACGACGGCCGGAGAAGGCACCCGGACCGCTGCCCGGCCGCGCTCTGCAGCGCAGGGCGCTGGGCGCAGGAGACGGGGCGCGGGGCGACGAGCCAGCTCAGGCCAGCTCAGGCCAGCTCAGGCCAGGATCGGCCCCTCGATCGTGAGCACCGTGGACCCGCCCACCCAGAGCGTGCCGTCGGCCCCGCGCTCGAGGGAGATCCGTCCCTCGCGGCCGAGCACCGTGCCCTGCGCGGCCGTCCAGCGCTCGGGCGCCTCGCCCCGCGCGACGAGCCACTGGGCGATGCCGGCGTTGAGGCTCCCGGTCACCGGGTCCTCCACGCCGACCGGGGCGAAGGCGCGCACCTCGTACAGCGGCTCCTCGGGCGAAACGGTCCCGCCGTCGTCGGGGTGCGAGGTCGTCCCGCCGCAGCTCCGTCGGCGTCCCATCACGCCGACCTTCCGACGCCCGAGCGCCGCGATGTCCGGTGACAGAGCGAGCACCTGCTCGGCGTCCTCCAGCTCGAGGACCTGCCAGCCCGGCCCGTTGTCGGCCCAGGCGTGCCCGCGGACCGCGCCGCGGTCCACCCCGAGCGCGGCGGCGAGGTCCTGCACCTCGGCCTCGTCGAGCGGTCCCTCGCGCAGCAGGGGCGGGGCGGCGAAGGCGAGCTGCTCGCCCGTCGGGCCCCGCCCGGCGCCCGTCGGACCCCGCCCGGCGCCCGTCGGGCGCTGCGTGCGCCGCACCTCGACCAGACCGATCCCGCACTCCTGCACGATCCGCTCCCCCGCCGGGACGCCGCCGGCGTGCAGCCACGCCCGTGCGGTGCCGAGCGTGGGATGGCCCGCGAAGGGCAGCTCGCCCGACGGGGTCCAGATCCGCACCCCGTAGTCGGCTCCCGGCACGGTCGGAGGGAGGAGGAACGTGGTCTCGGAGAGGTTCGTCCACTGCGCGATGCGCCGCATGTCGCCGTCGCCCAGTCCCTCCGCGTCCAGCACCACCGCGAGCGGGTTGCCGCGCTGGGGCCGGTCGGCGAAGACGTCGAGCTGGAGGAACGAGCGGCGCCGGGGCTCGGCGGAGGACGAGGTCATGGCGTCATCCTCCCCCATGGCCCCGTCCTCCCTCGCGGCGCCGACGAGGTCACCGCCCGGCCGCGTCCAGCGCGGCGTCCTCCGCCTGGATCGCCTCGAGACCGTAGTCCTCGGGCTCCGACTCGGGGATGTCCGTGCCGTGCAGGGACGCGCCCGCGGTCTCCTTGAGGAACAGCAGCGCGACCATGCCCACCAGGCAGCCGAGCATCACGTACACGGCCGGGAACTCGAGGAAGCCGGTGGACTCCACGACCGCCTCGTTCAGCGGGGCGGCGGTGCCGCCGAAGAGCGAGGTGAACACGTTGTAGGTCACCGCGAAGCCGGCGAAGCGCACATGGGCGGGGAACATCGCCGGGAAGGTCGCCGAGATCGTGGACAGCTGCGGGATGTACAGCAGGCCCAGCACGGCGAAGCCCACGATCGCGAGGCCGAAGCTCTGCCCCATCAGCATGTACATCGGCAGGGCCATCACGAACAGGCCCACCATCGAGAACCACCACATCCTCTTGCGGCCCACCCGGTCCGAGAACGCGCCGCAGAACGGGATCACCGCCATCATCGCGACCTCGCCGATGAGGATCACCATCAGCGACTCGTTGGGCGTGAGGTGGATCTTCGTCTCGAGATACCCCGGCATGTAGGTCAGCAGGGTGTAGTTCGCGATGTTCAGCGGGATCACGAGCCCCGCCATCACCAGGATCGGGCGCCAGTACTTCACGATGAGATCGCGCAGCCCGCCGGTCGCGCTGTCCTCGGACTCGCCGGCCTCCTCCAGATCCTGGAACACCGGCGTCTCGTCGAGGCGGGAGCGCAGGTACAGGCCGATCAGGCCCAGGGGCGCCGCGATGAAGAACGGGATGCGCCAGCCCCAGGCGGCCATCGTGTCCTCGCCCAGGACCAGCTGCAGGAAGAGCACCACCACGGTGCCGAGCGCGAAACCGCCCAGGGTGCCGAACTCGAGGAAGCTGCCGTACAGGCCGCGCCGCTTGTCCGGCGCGTACTCGGCCATGAAGGTCGCCGCCCCGCCGTACTCGCCGCCGGTGGAGAAGCCCTGCACCATCCTCAGCACGGCCAGCAGGATCGGGGCGAGCACGCCCACCTGCTCGTAGGTCGGCAGCACGCCGATGAGGAAGGTCGCGGCGCTCATCAGGATGATCGTCAGCGCGAGCACCTGCTTGCGGCCCATGCGGTCGCCGAGCGGCCCCCACACGAACCCGCCGAAGGGGCGTGCGACGAAGGAGATCGCGAGGAAGGCGTAGGTCCAGAACAGCCCCTCGGAGCCCGAGGGGAAGAAGTGGGTCGCGATGTAGGTGGCGACCACGGCGTAGGCGCCGTAGTCGTACCACTCGGTCGCATTGCCCATCGCCGAGGCCGCCACGGCCTGCCGGATGGTCCGGCGGGGCGGGAGCTCCTCGAAAGGGGTCTCCCCGGTCGTGGTGGCGGGCTCCTGGCCGGGGCTCGGGGACGGGGTCGTGGATGTCGTCACGTGGGGTCATCCGATCTTCGCGCACGTGCCGCAGCACGCTGAGGCGGCGCTCCCCGTCGGCTCGGGACGGTCCCGGGAGCCGGGGAGTGGCCGGTGGCAGGTGGTCACCGGACGGACGAAGGGCGCCTTCCCGGCACGGTGCCGGGGCGCGCCCCGTCGACAAAACGCGCCCACGGTACACACGTGACAGGGATCCGGGCCACCTCGGTCGGCTAGCGGCGTCCGAAGGGACCAGGCGCTCTGCCGGACGGCCCCCGGGCCGGGACGCGCTCGACCGCTCGGTCGGCCCGCAGGCGACCGACGTTCACGGCTGCGCCATGCAGTGCGGCGAGGCGGCGGCCCCGGAACCCGCGCGGCGACACGTCAGCCGTTCTGGTCTCCTCTGCCGGGATCGTGCGCCGCGGCGTCGGTGGAGGCTCGTGCCCCCGGCTCGTCATCGTCCAGGAGTGCGGCGAGCAGCTGCGCGTCCGCGTGCTCGGGGTCGCTGAGGTCGGTGTCCCCGCTGAAATCGTGCCCGGAGTTCACGGCCGCTCGGGCGATGATCGTCGTCCCGACTGCCGAGGTCGCAAGCTGCAGGACCACGGCGATCCCCGCCTTGATCAGGTTCTCCGGGGTCGGCATGGTCAGCACCGCACCGATGGTGATCAGGGCGATGCCGAGGCCGGCCGCGGTCCCGACCGCCGACGCGCGCATGTAGGCGTCCCGGAACCGCAGCACCCCGACGCCTGCACCGGCGAAGACCACTACTCCGGAGAAGATGAGAACGTACGCGATCCCCGTCACCACGCTCATCGCCGCCCCACCATCAGACCTCGTGCCAGGGACACCGCGGACAGGAACGTCACCAGCGTGGCGATCAGGACCAGATCGAACGTGCCCATTCTCCCGAGACGGGCTCCCACCAGCACGAGCACGCCGACGACGCTGAACGTCAGGAGGTCAGCGGCGACCGCCCGGTCCGCACCGGTCGGCCCTCGCACGATGCGGAACACGGCGGCGAGCAGCACAGCTGCGACGCCGATGATGGCGATGTCCAGGGGGTTCATGCGCGTCCTCCGATCCGGACCGAACGGGCCATGCGTCGGTCCATGTCGTGGAGGTCGACCAGCGCGCTCTCGTTGTCCTCGTGATACATCGAATGGACCAGGATCTGCCGACGACCGGTGCCGTCGCCGACCTGGCCGAGGGTCAGCGTGCCGGGGGTGAGCGTGATCAGCATGCTGATCATCGTCACGTGCACGTCTCCGACCTGCCCCAGGTCCATCAGCACGACACGCGGCGTGGAGTAGTGACGCGGCGTCAGGGCGTCGTGGACCACTGCCAGCGAGGAGGTGACGATCTCCTTCACGAACCAGAGGGCGAACGCCAGCACGCGCAGCGGGACGGCGAGCAGTCCGAGGATCATCGCAGCACCGCCTCGACGTAGCCGCTCGTGTCGTACAGATTCGCTGCCGCGGTCTCCGCGAGGGACAGCAGCCCCTCGCCTCCCAGCCCGAGCATGAGGCTCACGGCCGCGAGGAGGAGCGCGGGCGAAGCGAGCGCGAGCCGCGTGGGCCGCGGCAGGGCCGGAGCGGATGCCAGGACCTCCGTGGTGGCGCCGCCCGCCGTCCCGGCACCGGGCGCGGGGGTGGCGGGGCCGGCAGTGCCACCACCGGACGGCGCAGGGTGGCCCTTGATCGTCGGCGAGAACACGCCGTTGAAGATCTTCAGCATCGATTGCAAGGTGATGAGGGAGACGATCAGCGCGATCACGGCAGCGATGATCCAGCCTGCTTGGAACGTCGCCGTGATCAGGGAGAACTTTGCGACGAAGCCCGACATCGGCGGGATTCCGGCGAGGGACATCGCGGCGGCTCCGAAAGCGAGGGCGAGCAGCGGCTCCTTGCCGATGCGGCCCTTCAGCTCGGAGAGCCTGTCGGTACCGAATCGTTCCTCGATCGCTCCCGTGGAGAGGAACAGCGACGCCTTGACGATCATGTGATGCAGCAGATAGGCGATCCCCGCAGTGAGTCCGAAGGGGGTGAACAGAGCGACTCCGAGCAGGATGTAGCCGATCTGACTGACCATGTGGAATGCCAGGATGGAGCGCATCCGGTCCTCGCCCACCGCCCCGAGCACGCCGATGAGCATGGTCGCGCTGAAGAGCACCACCCCGATCCAGAGGAAGCGCTCGTCCCCCTCGAAGATCACCGCGTACAGGCGATAGATCGCGTAGATCGCGACCTTCGTGTGCAGACCGGAGATCAACGCGGTGATCGCCGGGGACGTCGAGGGATACGCGCGGGCGAGCCACCCGTGGACGGGGACGACCGCGGCCTTCATCGACAGCGCGAAGAGGCACACCGCCGCGGCCGCGGCCACCCACGGGTCCTCGACCGCGGCACCTGCGAGCTCGCCCAGGTTCACGGTGCCGGCCGTGCCGTACAGCATCGCCACACCGGCGAGGAACAGGGTGGAGACGAACAGGTTGTAGGTGACGTACAGACGGGAGCCGACCACTGATGCCCGCGTGCCGCGCCTGCGCGCCGCCAGCACGAGCAGCCCGTAGGTGGGCAGGAGCATGACCTCGATGAAGACGAACATGTTGAACACGTCGCCGGTGAGAAGCGCGCCGTTCACCCCGGCCTGGAGGACCATCGCCAACGGTGCGTAGAAGCGATTGCGACCGGTCTCCACCTGCAGGGCGAACATGGTGCACACGAGGATCAGGCCGCCGGAGACGGTGAGCATCAGGGCGGAGAAGGCGTCGACGACGAAGGGGATCGCCACTCCCGGGATCCATCCGCCCACCTGGTGGGCGAGGACGTCTCCGTCGGAGGTCCGGACGACCAGCGCGATCGCCGCAGCGAACAGGCCGACCTGCACGAGGAGCAGCAGGGTGGTCGTCCACCAGCGCCGCCTCCTCGCGAAGGCCGTGAGCCCGGCGGCGATGATCGGCAGCGCCACCATCAGCGGGAGTGCGGTCTCGACAGTCATCGGTCCCCTCCCCCTGTCTGCTCTACGCGGCCGCTCTCCCCGGTCGGGGCGGCGATCACCGCACTCGTGGAGTCGTCGGTCCACGGACCGTCTCCGGGCGAATGGGGATCCGTCGTCCCGGCGCTCTCACCGAAGGCGTCGTACCGATCCGGGAGCGTGCCGACCGCCGCAGGCGAGGAACCGTCAGGCGCCAGCTCCTCCTCGACGTCTTCGGCTCGACTGCCCGTCACGGCCAAGACCAGCAGGTACACCGTGATGGCGAAGGCGATCACGATAGCCGTCAGCACGAAGGCCTGGGGCAGCGGATCAGCGGTGATCGACGGGTCCGGGTTCGAGCCCAGGGGCTCCTCGCGTCGTGCCGTGCCTCCGGCGCTGAAGATCAGGAGGTTGCAGGCATGTCCGAGCAGCACGAACCCGAGGATCACCCTCAGCCGATCCCGCTGGAGCATGAGATAGACGGCGCCGGCGAACAGGACACCGACGATGAGAGCCAGGATCATCGCGTCGCTCCTCCTTCCGGGGCGCTGTCGGCCATCGCATTCCGCTCCGGGGGCTCAGCCCGATCGGACGGGTCAGGGGGCACGCCCGGCGGACGCCCCGTCCCGTCGTCGGGGGTGGAGCTCCCGAGCCGGTTGATCGCCGCGAGGACCACGCCGAGAACGGCGAAGTACACGCCGAGATCGAAGACGAGGGCCGACGTGAGGTGGAAGCCGAGGACGTCCGCGTGCAGGGCGCGCAGGAACGAACCGTCGACGAGACCGAGGAGCCCGGTTCCCGCGGCGACGATCATGCCGAGCCCGGCGATCGCCAGGTAGGGCCGCTGGACGCGGGGCACGTCATCGGTCGGCGCGGACAGGTAGGACAGCACCACAGCGCCAGCGCCCAACAGCGCGGCGATGAAGCCTCCGCCCGGAAGGTTGTGGCCGCGCAGCAGCAGGGCCAGGGACAGGACGATCATCACCGGAGTCAGCACGCGGCCGAGGATCCGCAGGTAATCGGCGTTCGCGTAAGGGTTGGCGAGTGCGCGGGAGGCGGCTTTCGGCGGAATGCGGTCCACCAGGGGCCGGGCGTCCAGCAGAGCGGCGACGGAGATCGAGCAGATCGCGAGCACCACCAGCTCGCCGAAGGTGTCCAGGGCGCGGAAGTCCACGAGGATCACGTTGACGATGTTGGTGCCGCCCGTCAGCTCCTCGGAGCTGGTCATGATGTACTCCCCGACGTCCGACAGACCGCGGTGCCCGGTGAACACCAGCGTCGCCGCCGTCGCAGCCGCACCCGCGAACACGGCCGCCACGACAGCCGCCCCACGGCGTCGGGCGCTCTCCTTCGGGAAGCGCCACGACATGCGACGCAGCACCAGCACCATCACCACCACCGTGAGCACCTCGACCAGGAGCTGCGTCAGCGCCACATCGGAAGCGCCGAGGGCGAAGTACGTCAGCACCACCGCGAAACCGATGATGCCGCTGGCGATCACGCCGCCCAGTCGGCTGCGGGAGCGGACCACCGCGATGAGACCAGAGACCACCACGACCAGGAGGATGCCGTCCAGGATCGTGGACGAGGAGTGTTCGCCGACCCCTCTCCAGAGCACCGGGGTGGCCAGGGAGGCCGCGCCGATCAGCACGAACGGGACGACAAGCTGCCCGGCCGTCGAGTCGTACCGCGTGAGGTCGCCGACTCGGCGGCCGAAGGTGATGATCCCGTCATGGATGCCCTGCACCACCTCGACGCCGGACACCGGGGCCTTCCACTCCGCACGGGCGCCGCGGACGCGATCCCTGCGTCCCAGCGCCGCGGCGACCGCCAATCCTCCGGCGATCGCGACGACCGACAGGAGCAGCGGGGCGTTCACCCCGTGCCACAGCGCGAGGTGCCCGACCTCCGACTCCGCGGCACCGGTCGCGCTCGCCGCGGCGGGCACGACCACGGGATCCAGCACCCCGGCGACCGGTCCCAGCAGAAGGCCCGAGATCGCCGTGACGCTGACCGCCGCCGACATCGTCGGGGCGTAGCGCCACGGCTTGACATCGTCCATCGCCGGTCCGGGAAGGGTCGGCAGCACCAGTCGTGCGCAGTACGCGACGGTGAAGACCGTCGCGGCCATGGCCAGCAGCGCGAGCAGCACGCCCGCCCCGCTCCCCCAGGGCGAGTGGAGCAGCGACTCGAAGATCAGCTCCTTGCTCACGAAGCCGAGCAGCGGCGCGATCCCCGCCATCGACGCTGCGGCGAGCACCAGCATCAGCGAGTCCCAGCGCAGCACCTTCCACAGGCCGTGCAGCTCGTGCAGATCCCGCGTGCCGGTGCGCTTCTCGATCAGTCCCACCACCATGAACAGCGAGGACTTGAACAGAGCGTGCGCGACCACATGGATCGACGCGGCCAGCAGCGCCGTCTCGGTGCCCACCCCGATCACGGCCACCAGCAGACCGAGCTGGCTGACCGTGGAGTACGCGAGAAGGGACTTCAGATCGCGGCGGGTGACCGCGAGCACCGCCCCGAGAGCCGCGGTGAAAAGGCCTACCGTGAGCAGCAGCACCGGCCAGACAGGGGTGGCGGATGCGGAGGTGGAGAACAGCATCAGCAGATAGATGCCGGCCTTCACCATGGCCGCGGCGTGGAGATAGGCGCTCACCGGGGCCGGAGCGACCATCGCGTCCGGAAGCCAGGAGTGGAAGGGGAACTGCGCGGACTTGGTCATCGCTGCGATAGCCACCAGCACCGCGACGGCGGTCGTGAAGCCGGGATCGGTGGTCCAGGCCGGATCCGACAGCGCCTCGGTCAGGTGCACCGTCCCGGTGCGCACGATGATCAGGCAGACGGCGCCGAGCAGGCTGAGGCCGCCCAGCACGGTCACCAGCAGCGTGCGCGTGGCGGCCGGACCCGCGCCCGGTCCGGAGCGCAGGATGAGGAGGTAGGAGCAGAGGGTGGTCAGCTCCCACGCCACGTAGAGCAGCAGGAGGTCGTCCGCGAGCACGAGCGTCAGCATCGCCGCTGCGAAAGCGGTCATCAGGGTGTAGAAGCCCGGCGAACGGGCAGCGCGGAGGTACGAGCTGGAGAAGAGCAGCACCACAGCACCGATCACGAGGATCAGCAGCACGAAGAGGAAGGCGAGCCCGTCCATGCGGAGCCGCAGGGCCACGTCGAGAGTCGGTATCCACGGCACGCTCTGATGCGCGTCGCCGTCCGAGACGCGCAGGAGGATCAGCCCCACGAGAGGGACGAGCATCCCCCCCGCGAGCGGCCATCCCGCGAACCGACCGAACAGACGGACGAAGAGCGGAGCCAGAGGCACCAGGAGCCAGGCAGCGGCGACGGAGAGGACAAGACTCATGCGGCGTCCTTTCGTGGCGTCGCGGAGCAGGGGCCCTGCATGGCCCTGCCCCCCGAGGAGGCCGACATCGTCGGTCCGGGCATCGCGTCACTCCATCGTCATCGGGCACAGTTCAGGCATGTGCCGACCAGACTTCCCGGCGCTCCATCGGCGATATCGGGCGCTCCGCATCACCGCCTGGGGATCGTAACAGCACGTCCTGCACGGCCTCCTCGGGCTCCACGATGTGCACGAATCCGGGGCCCGGTGCCGGTGGGGCGCACTCGATCCGGCGCGGCGATGCACCCGTGGGACACCACGCGCGTCGATCGTGCCCGCACCGGCCTGTCGGCCGGCGGCTCAGAACCTCGTCGGCGCGACGAAGTCCTCGGGCTTGACCAGCACCACCGGCACGGGCGACTCGATCGCGACCCGCTGGGAGGTCGAGCCGAGCAGGATCTTGCCGATCGGGGTGCGCTTGCGGATGCCGAGCACCACCAGCGCGACGTCGTCGTGCTCGACGGCGTCGAGGATGTCGTCGGCCGGGTCGTCGCGCTTGGGGACCGTGCGCAGCTCGAAGCCCAGCCCGGTCTCCTCCAGGCGCTCCTGGAGCGGGCGCTGATCGGTGACGCCGCGCGCCTTGCGCGGGTCGGGGGCGCGCTCGGAGGCGAGCACGAGCAGCGAGGCGTCGCGGCGCTGGGCCTCCTTCACCGCGAACGTGAACGCGGCCTCGCTCGTGGCGCTGGGAACGTAGGCCAGCAGGATCTTGGTCATGGGTTCTCCCTCGGGATGCGGGTCGCAGGGACCGGGACGGGCGCAGCGGCAGGGCCGCGACGGGTGGAGCTGCAAGGCCGCGACGCGTGGCAGGACTGGGCCGCGACGGGCGGCAGGGTCAGTCCTTGCCGAGGTCGTCGGGGTGTCGGAACCGGGTGCGGCGGGCACGCACCGCGCTGTTGTAGAACCAGGTGACCACGTACAGCGCGAGCCCGACGACGAGCAGGCCGCCCGCGATCACGTAGTTCTCCCTCGGCTGCGCGATCGGCGAGATCAGCGCGAAGGACGTGATCGCGCCGATGATCGGCAGCACGGTCGGGGTGCGGAAGTGCCGCACGTCGACCGTGTCCTTGCGCAGCACGAGCACAGAGATGTTCACGAGCCCGAACACGGTCAGCAGCAGCAGCGCGGTGGTGCCGCCGAGCGCGGCGATCGTCTGCTCGGCGAGGACGTAGCGCACCGAGAGCACCAGCGCGAAGGCGAGCACGGTGGAGAACACGATGCCGGCCCACGGGGTGCGCCGGACCTTCAGCACGCCGCGCAGGAAGCCCGGCAGCACGCCCTGCTTCGCCATGCCGTACAGCAGACGGGAGGCCATCATCATGTTGATGAGCACCGTGTTCGCGACCGCGAAGATCGAGATGAACGCGAAGATCGTGTCGATCGGGATCGACGGGGCGCCCTCCTTGACCACCTCGAGCAGGGGCGTGGTCGACTCGGTGAGCTGGCCGATCGGGACCACCGCGACGGCGAGGATCGAGATCAGCACGTAGATCACGCCCGTGATCGACAGACCCGCGATGAGGGCGCGCGGGAAGTTCTTGACCGGGTCGACCGTCTCCTCGGCCATGTTCACCGAGTCCTCGAAGCCGACCATCGAGAAGAACGCCAGGGCGGTCGCGCCGATGATCGCCATGAACATGCCCTTCTCGTCCTGGGTCTCGAAGAGCACCACGCGCGAGAGGTCCGCCTGGCCCTTGCCGATGGCGAAGAAGCCCACGACGATCACGAGCGCCAGACCGGTCAGCTCGATGAGGGTCAGGACCACGTTCGCCTTCACGGACTCGGAGACGCCGCGCAGGTTGATCAGGGCCACCAGCGCGAGGAACACGAGCGCGATGGCGGTGGCGACGGTGCCGGCGGAGTCGCCCAGCGGCTCCTCGAGCGCGAAGGCCTTCAGCACGTTCTCCGAGAGGAAGATCGCGCTGGTGGAGGCCGAGGTGATGCCCGAGGACAGCACAGCGAAGGTGACCATGAAGGTCAGGAAGTGGATGCCGAAGGCCTTGTGCACGTAGAGGGCCGCACCCGCGGCCTGCGGGTACTTCGTGACCATCTCGACGTAGGACAGCGCCGACACCATCGCCACGGCGAAGGCGATCAGGATCGGCAGCCAGCCGGCGCCGCCGACCTCGCCGGCGACCTTGCCGGTCAGCGAGTAGACGCCGGTGCCGAGGATGTCGCCGACGATGAACAGCAGCAGGAGCTTGGGCGTGATCGCCTTCTTGAGCTCGGGCTGATCGGAGACGGCCGACGCGGGGCCGCCGGCGCCGGGCTCGCCGGCGGCGGCCGGGGCGGTCTCGTGGGACTCGCTCATGGGGATTCCTCCCGGGGAAGACAGGGACAGGGACCGCCGTCGGCAGCAGGGCGAGCACGATGTCGGTGCACGCCGGTGCGGGGATGACCGGGCGGCGGTGGAGGCACTCTACTCCCCGGTGACAGCCCTCACAGCGCGGGCGCGCTCCTGCGCTCGACGGCCCGGCCGTCGCCGTCGTCCGAGCCGCCGAGGTCCACGCCGACCACGCCGTCGTCCTCGTCGCCGACGCCCTCGCCGCCCACGCCGTCGTCCTCGTCGGCCCGGCGCTCGCGGGGGTCCAGGCGCAGGGTCTGCACCCACTGCCGGGAGGCGTCGGAGCTGATCGCCATGACGCCGAGCGCCGAGGCACCCGCCCCGACGAGCAGCGAGTGGGCCACGTCGCCGACCATCGAGGTCGCCACGACCAGTCGGGCGAAGGCGTCGACGGTGAACAGCGCCATCAGGGCGATCCGGGCCCAGCGGCTGCGGCGCACCACCCCGACCTGCAGGAGCAGCAGGGCGGCGGCGAAGGCGGTCGAGCCCCAGATCGTGCCCTGCTCGGGCAGGACCAGCGCGGCGTCGGGGAAGCGCTCGGTCGGGTCGACGCCGGAGCCCAGCACGAGCCACTGGATCACCACCAGCGCCGCCTGCAGCAGCACCAGCAGCCCCGTGAAGATCACCGAGGGCGGCGGGAGGTGGTGGTCGGCGGCCCGTGCGAGCACCTCGTGGAAGTCGCCGACGGTGCCGTGCCACTGCGCCGTCAGCTCGTCGGCCACCTCGGTGCGGCGCCCCGGGAACCGGGTCGCGCTGAGCGCCGTCTGCGTCGCGGCGCGAGCACGGGACTTCATCACCGAGCTGCCGGTGGGACGGTGGTGCGGGAGCATGATCGCGCTCGCCCCGTCGGAGCGGGAGGCGGCCCCCTCCACGTCGATCACCGGCAGGTCCCCGTCGGTGCGGAACCGGTCGCCCTGCCCGTTGCGGTCGTGGTACGAGGTCGAGAACTCCTTGATGACCTCGACCTCCACCTCCGGATCGGCGAAGCGGACCGTGTCCACGAGGTAGTCCCGCTCCACGTCGATGTTCTCGTCGATGCGGTGGGTGATCTGCAGGGTGAAGAAGGAGAAGCCGACGGCCCGGTCGTAGGTGCCGGCGGCGAGCCAGTCGGTGCGGTACCCGCCCGGCAGCACGAAGTCCGGCGGCATCCGCCAGAAGCGCACGTGATGGCGCTTGGTGGTGGTCCCGCCGACCTCCTGCTGGTAGGTGAAGTCATGGCGGCGCCCCATCAGGTACAGGTCCGAGACGGGGGCCGACGGATAGGAGCGGCGCAGTAGCGTCGAGCGCACCATAGACCAGGCCGAAGACAGCGTCCGCTCCTCCGCGAGCACCCAGCCGGCCCGCCGCATCGCCACGTGCAGGTCCCGCTCGGGGCCGTCGAGGGCGATGTTGATCGGATCGGAGAGCACGCCCTCGGTGGTGCGGGTGCGGCCGAAGAAGTAGTCCGGCAGGTAGATCCATGTCATCAGCTGGTGCAGGCGCGGCAGCGTGATGTAGGTCAGCAGGACCCAGAAGCCCAGCAGGTAGAGCAGCCGCACCGGGGTGAGCGAGAAGCCCTCGACGAGATACAGCAGCGCGAGCCAGATCGCGACGACCACGCCTGCGGCGATGAAGAGGTTGTCCAGCAGGGCGTAGAGCTCGAAGCGCCGCCCCCGCGGGGTGTGCCCGCGGGAGTGGTCGTATCCCGGCGGCTCCGCGGGCACCGGCCGACCCAGCGGGACCAGTCGGGAGGATCGCGCCGGGGTCACCTCCGGCGTCCCGTGCTCGCGGATGTCATGCCCACATCGTAGAGGGGCGGGCGGGGAGGGGCGCCGCCGCGCCCGCCGGAGCACAGGGGCTGCGGGCCGACCCGCGCCCGGCATCCCACCGTAGGCTGGAGCGCGTCCGTCCCGAGGAGAGGAACTCCATGTCCGCCACGCACCCCGCCGTCCCGACGCTCGAGATCCGCGGCGCCGCCCCGATCCCCCAGCTCGGCTACGGCGTGTTCAAGGTCGAGCCCGACATCGCGGCCGACGTCACCGCGCAGGCCCTCGCGGCCGGCTACCGCCACATCGACACCGCCCGCATCTACGGCAACGAGGAGGGCGTGGGCCGCGCGATCGCCGAGTCCGGCATCCCGCGCGAGGACCTCTTCGTGACCACGAAGCTGTGGGACGACGCCCACGCCGTCGACGACGCGATCGCCGCCTGCGAGGCCTCCCTCGAGCGGCTCGGCCTGGAGTACGTGGACCTGTACCTCGTGCACTGGGCGGTGCCCTCGCAGGGGAAGTACGTCGAGGCCTGGAAGGCGCTGATCGCCCTGCAGGAGCGCGGCCTGGTCCGCGCGATCGGCGTCTCGAACTTCCCCAAGCAGCAGCTGGCCGAGATCATCGAGGCCACTGGCGTGGTGCCGGCGATCCACCAGATCGAGCTGCATCCCTACTTCCAGCAGCGCGAGCTGCGCGCAGTCCACGCCGAGCACGGGATCCTCACGGAGTCCTGGGGCCCGCTCGGGCAGGGCAAGTCCGATCTGCTCGAGAACCCGGCGGTCACCGCGATCGCCGAGGCGCACGACGCCTCCCCCGCCCAGGTGGTGCTCGCCTGGCATCTCGCCCACGGCATCGTGACGATCCCGAAGTCCGTCACGCCCTCCCGCATCGTGGAGAACCTCGCCGCCGTCGAGCTCGAGCTCACCGCCGACGAGGTCGCCGCGATCGACGCCCTGGACCGGGAGGACGGCCGCGGCGGGACCGACCCCGCGAGCAAGTGAGCCGCTGAGGGGCCGGGCCGGGGCGCGCTCCCCGAGGCCCCGTGCACCGAGTGCTGCATCTGTACCGTCACCACGGCCGTGTGACGGTCCGTTTGCAGCACTCGGTGCAGGGCTCGGCGGGCAGACGGCCATCGGCGCATCGGCGCATCGAGTGCTGCATCTCAGCCGCTATCAGTGATCAATAGCGGTCGAGATGCAGCACTCGATGGCATGACGCGCGGGGGCGCCGGTGCGGGGGAGCTGGTGCGGGGCATCGGCAGACGAGGCGGCGCGGCCGGGGACGGTGCGCGGCCGTCCCGGACTCAGTAGTAGACCGCGAGCGGGCCCGTCGGCCCCTCGATGACCTGCACCTCGGTGTCGAAGACCCGCGTGAGCACCTCGCCCTGCATGATCTGGGCGACGGGCCCGGACTCGACCACCTCGCCGCCCTTCATCGCGATGATGTGATCGGCGTAGTGGGCGGCGAAGTTGATGTCGTGCAGCACCACCACGACAGTGCGCCCCAGCTCGCGGGCGGCATCGCGCAGGCGCCCCATCATCTGGACGCTGTGACGCATGTCGAGGTTGTTCAGCGGCTCGTCCAGCAGCACGTACTCGGTGTCCTGCGCGAGGACCATCGCGACGTAGGCCCGCTGGCGCTGACCGCCGGAGAGCTGGTCGAGGTACCGGTCCTCGAGCTCGTCGAGGTCCAGGAAGTCGATGGCCTCGGTGATCTTCTGCTCGTCGAGCGCGGTCAGGCGACCCTTGGAGTAGGGGAAGCGACCGAAGCCGACCAGCTGGCGCACCGTGAGCCGGGTGATGAAGTGGTTCTCCTGCCGCAGCACCGAGAGGATCCTGGCGAGGTCCTTCGAGGCGGTCGAGGCGACGTCGTAGCCGGCCACCTCGATCGTGCCCTCGTCGATGCCGAGCAGGCGCCCCACCATGGTCAGCAGGGTCGACTTGCCGGCGCCGTTGGGCCCGACCAGCGCCGTGACCCCGCCCGCGGGGATCTCGGTGGTGACCGGACCGATCTGCACCGTGCCGGTCGTGGACCGGTACTCCTTGCACACCGCCTCGATGGTGATCACAGGCGCCCCTTCCGCATGATGACGACGAGGAACACGGTCCCGCCGACGAGCTCGATGATGATGGACACGACGCCCTGCGCGTAGAACACATGGTTCATCACGAAGTAGGCGCCGGCGAGGACCACGAAGCCGGTCAGCGCGCCGATCGGCAGCAGCCGGCGGTGGTCGTGGGTCCCGGCGAGCTGGTAGGTCAGCGTCGCGACGAGGAACCCGAAGAAGGTCATGGGGCCGACGAGCGCGGTCGAGACCGCCATCAGCACGGAGACCAGCACGAGGTTGACGATGGTCTGGCGCCCGTGGTCCACGCCCACGTTGAGGCACACGTCGCGGCCCAGGGAGATCACGTTGAGGGTGCGGGCGTTCAGCCACAGCAGCAGGGTGGCCGCGGCCGCGAGCGGGATCGCGAAGGGCAGGTACTCCGCGCTCGCATTGGTCATCGAGCCGAACAGGCGGGCGCTGAGCACGTCGAACTCGCTCGGCGAGAGGAGCCGCTGCATGAAGGTCGAGACCGCGCCGAGGCCGCCGCCGATGATGATGCCCACCAGCAGCATCACCTGGATGTTCGCATAGCGTCCGCGCAGCAGCCAGCCGTACAGCAGCACCGACAGCCCCACCATCGCCGCGACCTGGAGCAGGAACTGGCCGGTGCCCTGCAGCGCGGTCACCCCGGCCACGCCGAGGAAGTACACGGCGGAGGTCTGGATGACGGTGTACAGCGACTCGAATCCCATGATCGAGGGGGTGATGATGCGGTTGTTCGTCACCGTCTGGAAGGTGATCGTCGCGACGGCCTGGCACACCGCGACCACGGCCATGACCACCACGGAGGTCACGCGCATCTCGGCGATCAGCCAGAAGCCGCGCGTCCCCGGCGGCATCGGGTTCCCGACGGCGAGCAGGCCGACGGCGGAGCCGGCGGCGAGCACGACCAGCACGGCGAGGACGAGCCGGTAGCGGCGGCGCGCGGCGGGGTGCGGGAAGGGCCCGGAGCTGCTGCGGGTCCGCCGCGGTGCGGCGAGGGCGCCCAGCTCGTCGGCCACGTCGGCCGGGGCGGTCGACAGCTCGGCCGGCGCCGCCTCGCCGGTGCCCGCTCCGCGACGGCGCTCGTCGGGGCCGGCGCCGGTCCGCAGCGGGCCGCGCGGCCCCACGCCCCTCTCCCCCGCCGTGCGGGGCTCCACGCGCTCAGCCATGTCGACGCTGCCTCAGCAGGAGCAGGATGAACACGGCCGCGCCCACGATCCCGAGGATCAGGGAGACCGGGACCTCGAAGGGCATGATGATCGTGCGGCCGATCAGGTCGCAGACGGTGACGATCGCGATGCCGAGCAGGCACACCCAGGGCAGGTTCGAGCGCAGGTCGTCGCCCCGGATCATCGAGACCACGTTGGGGACGATCAGTCCCAGGAACGGCAGGTTCCCCACCACCACGGTGACCACGCCGGTCGCGATCGCGACCAGGCCCGTGCCCAGCAGCACCACGCGGCGGTAGTTCACGCCGACGTTGGTGGCGATGTCCTCGCCGAGGCCGGCGACGGTGAGCCGGTCGGCGACGACGAACACGGCCACGCCCACGGCGAGCACGATCCACAGCACCTCGTAGCTGCCGCGCAGCACGGAGGTGAAGGAGCCGGCGAACCAGACGCCGAGGTTCTGCAGCGCGTCGAACTGGAGGGCGACGAAGGTGGAGACGGAGCCGACGACGGCGCCGAGCATGATCCCGATGATCGGCACGATCAGGGAGCTGCGCAGGGTGACCCGGCGCAGGAACAGGAAGAACACCATCGTGCCGACGAAGGAGAAGAGGATCGCGACGCTCATGCGGGTCAGCAGTCCGGCGCCGGGCACGACCACCATCACGAGGATGAGGCCGAGCCCGGCCCATTCGGTGGTGCCGGTGGTGGACGGCTCGACGAAGCGGTTCTGCGTCATCAGCTGCATGATCAGGCCCGACATCGCCATCGCGGCCCCCGCGAGGACCAGCGCGATGGTGCGGGGGATGCGGGTGATGGCGAACATCTCGGCGCCGTCGTCGGCGCCGAACACGTCGTAGACCCCGGTGACCAGGGACAGGACCAGCAGCAGCGCGACCGCGCCGATGCCGATCAGGAGCTTGCGGTCGACGAGGCGTTCGCGCCCGCGGGTGCGGGGCGGCGGCGCCTCGGGGGTGAGCTGGGGGGCGGTCATTCAGGACTCCTGGACGGGGCGGTGGGCACGTCGGCGCGCGTCCGTCGGGCCCGACGCGACGAGCGGGGCCGACGAGAGGGGCCGACGACGCGCCGCACGGCGGGCAGGGCGAGGGCCCTGCCCGCCGTGCGACGGTCAGCGGGGACGGACGATGCTCAGGCCGTGCCCTCGAGCGCGTCGGCGAAGGTCGAGAAGAACTCCGTGTAGGTCTGGATGCCCTCGTTGGTGTAGGTGTCCGCGGGCATGTGGACGATGTTGCCCTCGGCGACGGCGGTGACCCCGGCGAGCGCCTCGGAGGAGCTCAGCAGCTCGGCCGCGGGCGTGTACTCGGGGTCGTCCGCGGAGACGGCGGCGTCGCGGTCCATCACCAGGATCCAGTCGGGGTTCGAGTCGGCGATCGCCTCGACGGAGATGTCGTCGCCCTCGTGGTCGTCGCTCGCACCCTCGACCTCGAGCGCGGGCACCAGGCCGAGCGCCTCGAAGGCCCAGCCCAGCGCGCGGCCCTTGCCCGGGGCGATGTAGCCGATCTCTCCGCCGGAGGTGTTCACGGCCATGACCGTGTCCTCGCCGTTGTAGGCGCCCTTGACCCGCTCGATCGCGGCGTCGAGGTCGGTGCCGAGGGTCTCGGCCTCGGCCTGCTTGCCGAAGATCTCGCCGAGCGCGGAGACCTGGCGCTTGAGCTCGTCGGCGAAGGGCTGGTCCTCGCGCGGGTCGAGCTCGAGGACGACGGCGTCGGGGGCGTACCTCACGAAGTCGTCGTGGTACTGGGCGAAGCGCTGGCCGTTGATGATCAACGTCGGCTCGGCGGCGACGACGGCCTCGAGGTCGGGTTCGCGATGGTTGCCCAGGTCGACGATCGACTCGTCGTCCCGGTACCCGATGGTGGTGGGCATGAGCGCGCGGGCCGCGGCGGTGAGGGTGACGCCCCATTCCTCGAGGGTCTCGAAGGTGCGGTTGTCGGTGGCGACCACGGAGGTCGGCGGGACCTGGACGGTCTGGGTGCCGTTGTTGTCCTCGACCTCGATGGTGCCCTCGGCGGCGCCGTCGGCGTCGGGGGCGCCCGCATCGGCGGTGGTGCTGTCTCCGGTGCCGCCGCAGGCGGCGAGGGCCAGGCCGAGGGCCCCGGCGGCGGAGAGGGCGCCGAGGCTTCGGCGGGTGAAGGCAGTCATGGCGAGGGCTCTTTCTCTCGTCGGGTCCGGGTCGTCCGGGAGGGGCCCGGCCGGCGACGCTACTGAGGCTAGCCTCACCTGCCTGCTTTACGCCACTCGAAGCTTGTCATATTCGCCAGGTGGACATGTGATGACCGCTACAGCGCCTGACCTGCGGGGACTTCGGTCCCGAGCGCGATCGACCTGGCAACCGGCGGCACCTCGCGAGCCGCTAGGGTGACTCCGACGCCGCGGGCCGTCCGCGGCACACGACATCGAGGCTCCCCGCACGCTCTGGGCTCCGGGCGTCGGGGCACGGTCGCCCAGGGGGACGGCCGGGGGACGAGGGGACGAGCGATGGACGAGCACCAGGGCGAGACGGGACCGCGGCTGCCCGACTTCTCCGCACCCGGCGGCGGGCGGCGCGGCCCGACAGGGCCCGGCAGCCCCTCCCCCGACCCCGTCGGCCCCGAGGCGTCCGGCGGCGCCGAGAGTTCCGGCGGCTCCGGCGGTCGCGGGCCCCTGCTCGCGCTGCTGCTCGGCGGCGGATGCCTGGTGGTGATCATCGCGGTGATCGCGCTGGTGCTCTCGCAGATCGTGCTGGGCGGGCCCGAGGGCCCCGACGGCCGGCCGGCCCCGGACGCGACGGAGCCGGCGACCGAGCAGTCGCCGTCGGACGAGGGCTCCCCCTCGGACGGAGCGTCTCCGTCCGACGGCGCGCCCCCGTCGGAGGATCCCGCCTCGGAGGGCGCCCCCACGCCGGCCGACCAGGACCCCGCGACCGAGGCGGAGGCCTCGGGCACCGCCTGCACCACCCACGAGGGCGGCGCCGTCACCGAGCAGGTCCCCGGGGCGGTGCGCGGCGGCGGCCTCGAGGTCCCGCAGCCCGAGGGCTGGGAGGTCGGCACCGGATGGGGTGCGCAGAACCCCTATCTCACCGATCAGCACTACGCCGACCAGCCCGTGGAGGCCGGCTGGTACGCGCTCGCGGGAGTCGGCGCGGTCGAGTTCCCCGAGGACGAGGGCGGCTATCCGGGCGCCGAGGAGGCCGCGCGGGCGATCTTCCGCTGCGCCCTCGAGCCGGCGCAGGGCGAGGAGATCTACGGCGACCCCGCGATGCTCCGGAACCTTCGCGACGAGGCGACCGCGATCGACGGCCACGATGCCTGGATCGTCTCGGCCGACGTCGAGGTCTCCGACTTGGCCCTGCTCCATTCGACCGATGCCTGGCGGCGCGTGGTGATCGTCGTGGACACCCCCGACGGCCCTGCGGCCTTCGTCGGCGGTGCCGCGCTCGGCCACGACCAGCAGGTCGCCGACCTGGAGACGATGCTCGACGGGCTCTCGGTGCTCTGACGCCGCGGAGGTCGCGGGATTCCCTTCGCCGCAGCTGTCGATCCGGGCCGTCCCCGTTCGTCATAGTGGTGTCCGGGCCGCTCGGTCCGGTCTTCGCACCGATGGAGGAGTGACCATGAAGTACGTGCTGCTGCTGATGGGGAACCTGGCCGACGAGCGCTGCGGCGAGACCGAGGAGGGTCCGGGCGTGGAGGAGTTCATCGCCTTCGACGCCGAGCTGGAGAAGGCCGGGGTGCTGGCCGGCGGCTTCGGCCTGACCGATCCGGAGGAGGCCACGAGCGTGACGCGCGCCGATCGCGAGGCGGAGGCCGTGGTCACCGCGGGCCCCTTCGCCGAGAGCCGCGAGTTCGTCGGCGGGACGATCGTGCTGGACGTGCCCGGTCTCGACGAGGCCCTGGCCTGGGCGGCGAAGTGCCCGGGCGCGATCGGGGGCCGCGTCGAGGTGCGGCCGATGCTCGAGCTCTGAGCCGTCCGGGGCGAGGAGGACGGCATGGACCCCGCGGCGGGGCACGGGACGGCGCCGGACGACGTGCTGGCCCGGGTGCACCGGGAGGAGCACAGCCGTCTGCTCGCCACCCTCGTGCGCCGCTTCGGGGATCTCGACCTCGCCGAGGACGCGGCGTCCGAGGCGATGGAGGCGGCGCTGCGCACCTGGCCCGAGCGCGGCGTGCCCGCGACGCCGCTGGCCTGGCTGACCACGGCCGCGACCCGCTCCGCCCTGGACCGGGTGCGACGGGACGCGATCGCGGCGCGGCGACTGGCCGCGCTGCACGTGCAGGAGGGATCGCCGGCGGCGCCGAGCGCGGAGGCCGGCGCCCTGGCCGGCCCCGACCTCGGCGACGGCGAGGACCTGCCCGACGAGCGGCTCGCCATGCTCATGGGCTGCTGCCATCCGGCCATCGCCCCGGCGGACCGGATCGCGCTCATGCTGCGCTTCGTCGGCTCCCTGACCACGGCAGAGGCGGCGCAGGCGCTGCTGCTCCCGGTGCCGACCCTGCAGGCGCGGATCACGCGGGCCAAGAAGCGGATCGCCGGGGCGCACATCCCGCTCGGGGTCCCGGCGGACCCCGCCGAGCGGGAGCGGCGGATGCCGCTCGTGCTGCGGGCGATCTCCTTGGTGTTCACCGAGGGCTACGCCGCGACCAGCGGCGATGCGCCGATCCGGCGCGAGCTGACGGGGGAGGCGATCCGCCTGGCCCGGATCGTCCAGCGCCTCTCGGGCGGAGCCGCCGAGCCCGCGGGCCTGCTGGCCCTGCTGCTCCTGACCGATGCCCGCTCCCCCGCCCGCACGGACGAGGACGGCGTGCCGATCCCGCTCGAGGACCAGGACCGTGCGCGCTGGGACCGGGAGGCGATCGGCGAGGGGCTCGCGCTGGTCGAGCGCGCCGCGGCGATGCCCGATGCCGGCCGGTACTCGATCCAGGCCTCGATCGCGGCGCTCCATGCGCAGGCCGCGCGCTTCGAGGAGACCGACTGGCCTCAGATCGTGGTGCTCTACGACCTGCTCCTGGCCCGCGGTGACGACCCCGTGGTGCGCATGAACCGGGCCATCGCGGTGGGGCGGGCACGCGGGCCCGCGGAGGGACTGGCGCTCCTCGAGCAGCTCGCCGAGGAGCCCGAGCTGCGCGCGCACTCGCCCTTCCACGCCGCGCTGGCCCTGTTCCGCGAGGAGACCGCGCAGCACGGGCGGGCCGTGGAGGACTGGACGCGGGCGCTCGAGCTCGGCGGCAGCGAGGGCGAGCGTCGCTTCCTCGAGCGGCGCCGGGATGCCGCCCGCGCCCGGGCCTGAGCGGCTCAGGCCGCGGCGTCGGCCTTCCTGCCCTTGCCGCCCTTGGCGGACGTCCCGCTCGAGGCCAGCAGGGCCGCGGCGATCGCCAGCAGCCAGGTGTCCTTGGCGATGGGGGTGCCCTCCTGGGTGGGACGCACGCCGTCCCCCTCGGTCATGCCGGGGGTGCGCAGGTACATCGAGACGAGCGAGCCGGAGAAGCCGGCCAGCGCGAGGCCGGCGACCTTCGTGGGCACGAAGGGCAGCAGGAGCGAGGCGCCGACGGCGATCTCGCCGTAGCTGAGGAACTTCGCGAACTGCTCGGGGGTGAGCTTGCCGAGCGGGGGGACGCCCTGCGCGGCCATGCCCTGCAGGTGGCCCGCGGTGCCTGCGTCCATGCCGAGCTTGCCGATGCCGGAGTTGAGGATGAACGCGCCGGGGACGGCGCGGAGGACGGCGGTGCTGAGGCTCATGGGGGATCTCCTGGATCGGGTCGTTGCGCTTTCAACCATACGGTACTCGTCGCGGGGGGCGCCTGTCGACAGGGTACGGCGCGTCCCGGCCCGGCACGCCGCGGGCGAGTCCCCGCGCCGCGCGCCCTCCGCAGGGGGACGGGCTCAGGCGCGGGCCAGGATCTCCGCGTGGAGCAGGACGAACCAGCCGTCGGGATCCCGTGCCCAGGCGCGGAAGGCCTCCGCGATCGCCTCGCGCTCGGTCTCGTCGGCCCAGCCCTCGCGCTCGAGCTGCGCGGCCAGCGGTGCCGAGGTGATCCGGCCCGACCAGGTCGCCGCCCAGGCGGTGCGGCTCTCGGGTGTGGCGTGCAGCCAGGTGGAGCTGGTGGGGGCGACGTCCGTGAAGCCCGCCTCGTGCGCCCAGGCGAGCAGGCGTCGGCCGGCGTCCGGGGTGCCGCCGTTGGCGCGGGCGGCGCGGAGGTAGAGCGCGAGCCAGCGGTCGAAGGCGGGCGTCTCCGGCCACCAGCGGAAGCCCTCGTAGTCGCTGTCCCGCACCGCGACGAGGCCCCCGGGGCGGGTGAGGCGGCGCATCTCGGCGAGCACCTGCACCGGGTCGTGGACGTGCTGGAGCACCTGGTGGGCGTGGACCACGTCGAAGCGGTCGTCCTCGAAGGGCATCCTGTGCGCGTCGCCGACCTGCACCCGGACCGCACCGAGCCCCTGTCGGTCCAGCTCCGCACGGGTGAACTCGGCGGACTCCTCCCCCACCTCGAGCGCGACGACGTTCTCGGGGCCGACGATCCGGGCGAGATCCGCGGTGATCGTGCCCGCGCCGCTGCCCACGTCGAGCAGCCGCTGCCCGGGCCGCAGGTGCGGCAGGAGGTGCGCGGCGGAGTTCTCGGCGGTGCGGGCGCGGTGGCTGCCCAGCACCGCGTCCCCGTAGCCATGGGTGTAGCGGGCGGGGTCGGGTCCGTCGTCGGAAGATCCTGCGCTCATGGGCCGACGGTACGTCGGGCGTCCCGGGCGGTCGCGGCCCGACCGCGTGGCGGACCGCGGGCAGGTCGGATCAGGCCGTGCGCGCTCCCCGCCGCTCCCGCGCGCGGCGGCCGAGGACCAGCGCGAGGCCGACGACGACGCCGATCGCGGTCTCGAGCACCCGGGCCTGGAGCATGGGGCCGGCGGGCTGCGGATGGCCCAGCTGCACCATCAGCAGCGCGAGCGGGGTGATGAACAGCAGCGCGATCGAGTAGTTGCGCAGGATGAACATCTCGGCGAGGAACTGCAGCAGCACCACCCACGCCACGAGCTGCCACGGCTCCGCCGGGAAGGAGAGGAGGAAGGCGGTGACCACCACGCCGAGGATCGTGCCGACGAGGCGGTGCACCCCCTTCTCGACCCGCGCGCCGTGACCGGGCGAGGCCAGCGGCGCGACGGCCGCGACCTGCGCCCAGTACGGGAAGGGAAGCCCGGAGAGGAGCCCGATCGCGCCCGCGATCAGCGCGGCGACGACGTAGCGGGTGAACTCGGCCCCGAGCTCCCGCGCGGTGACGTCCTCGTGATCGCGCCCCAGCACCACGTCCGGATGGCGCTCCCCCGCCCAGTGCCCCAGCAGCCCCAGGAGGACGCACAGGCCGACGACGGAGGCGGCGATCAGCCCGGCCGCCCAGAACGGGGCGGCGGACGGCGCGGAGGCGACCGCCGCCGTCGCGAAGACGGGGAAGATCGCCCCGCCCGGCTTCAGCCCGCGCGAGGTCACGAAGGTCGCCGACCCTCCGGCGACCAGTGCGGCGACGACGATGACCAGCCACGAGGACAGCGCCTCGGGCAGCGCCGGCGCCAGCTGCGCGAGGGCCGCGCCGATCGTCACGCACACCGTGAGCATCCCACCGGCCAGCAGCTGCCGGCGGAAGCGCACCCTGGTCGGCTCGTAGCGGGAGTAGATGCCGGTGAACGCCCCGAAGCCCACGTACATCGCGAGCTCGATGCGGTCGGTCAGCAGCAGCACCACGAGCGGGATCGCCAGGCCCACGGCGATGCGGAAGGCGGGGATGTGGTCGACCCGGGCGGGGGCGATCGTGAGCAGGCCGCGCGCTCGCGCGAGGGGGAACGCGGTCGGTGGCACGCGGCTCCTTCCAGGAGGGGCGCGACCGCGGTCGGGGCGCACGAGGAGGAGGCACGACCGGGGTCGTCGTCGAACGGGGGCCCGGCCGGGGCGGGGCGGCGGAGCGCGCGGGCCGGGGCGGGGGTCCCCACCAGGCTATCCCCGGCCCGTCGGCCCCGCCATGACGCAGCAGACACCCTGCGCCGCTGTGACGTGGGAGACTCACGCCAGCGCCCCTCGCGGGCGCCCCCCGTCCCCGGATTCTTCCCGTCCGTCGATCCCCGTCGAAGAGGCGCCATGTCCACCACCTCCCCCGCCCCCGAGGGTGCCCGGTCCTCGCCCCTGGTCGAGACCACCGGCATCGAGATCATCGCGGAGTCGGAGCGGACCGCGCGACCGCGCGACCTGTTCTGGCCGTGGTTCGCGGCGAACGTGTCCGTGTTCGGGATGAGCTACGGCTCGTACCTGCTCGGCTTCGGGATCAGCTTCTGGCAGGCGACCGTCGTCGCCGTCCTCGGCATCATCATCAGCTTCGCGCTGTGCGGGCTGGTCGCGATCGCGGGCAAGCGCGGCTCCGCGCCGACGATGGTGCTCTCCCGCGCGGCCTTCGGGGTGCACGGGCAGAAGGTGCCCGGGATCGTCTCCTGGCTGACCTCGATCGGCTGGGAGACCTCGCTGGCGATCTCAGCGGTGCTCGCCACCGCCACGGTGTTCGAGATCCTCGGGATCGGGGCGGGCAGCGCCGTCACGGTCATCGCGGCGCTCGCGATCGCGGCCCTGATCGTCGGCGCCTCCGTGCTCGGCTATCACACGATCATGAAGCTCCAGTCGATCCTGACCTGGGCGACCGGGGCGATGACGATCCTGTTCATGATCCTCACGATCCCCCACATCGACCTCGCCGCCGTGCTCTCGGCGCCGGCCGGTCCGCCGCAGGCGATGATCGGCGCGCTGGTGATGGTGATGACGGGCTTCGGCCTGGGCTGGATCAACATCTCCGCGGACTGGTCGCGCTACCAGAAGCGCTCGGCGTCCGACGGCTCCATCATCCTGTGGAACACGATCGGCGGCGCCGCCGCCCCCGTGGTGCTGGTGATCTTCGGGCTGATGCTGGCCGGCTCCGACCCCGCGCTGAACACCGCGATCGAGTCCGACCCGATCGGCGCGCTGATCACGATCCTGCCGCTGTGGGCGCTGGTGCCCTTCTGGATCGTGGCCGTGCTGACCCTGGTCTCCGGGGCGGTGCTCGGCATCTACTCCTCGGGGCTGACGCTGATCAGCCTCGGGATCAGGATCCCTCGCCCGGCCGCCGCGGCGGTCGACGGCGTGATCCTCACGGCCGGCACGATCTGGGTGGCGTTCTTCGCGCAGAACTTCATCGGCCCGTTCCAGAGCTTCCTGATCACCCTCGGCGTCCCGATCGCGGCCTGGGCGGGGATCCTCATCGCCGACGTCCTCTCCCGCCGCGCCGACTACGACGAGGAGGCGCTGTTCGACCCGCGCGGACGCTACGGCTCCGTGGACTGGATCTCCGTGGGCACCATGCTCGTCGCCTCGGTGATCGGCTGGGGCCTGGTGGTGAACTCCTTCGCGGAGGACGCGCCGTGGAACAACTGGCAGGGCTACCTGCTCGAGCCGCTGGGCCTGGGCACCTTCGTGGACGACCCGGCCGGGCCGTACTGGGACGGGAACTGGGCGTACGCGAACCTCGGCGTGCTCTTCGCGCTGCTGTTCTCCTTCGCGGCGACCTGGTTCGCGCGCCGCGGCAGGATCCGGGCGCAGGAGCGGACGGCGTGAGCGCGGGGACGCACGGGGACGAGCGCGTGGGCACGAGGCCGGCGTCGGCGCCCGACGACGTGACCGAGCCCCGCCTGCTGATCATCGACCCGCAGCGGATCTTCGCGGACCCCGGCTCCGACTGGGCCTCGCCGGCCTGGGACGGGGCCTGGGAGCGGATCCGGGCGCTGGCCGCGCACGTCGGCCCCGAGCGCACGCTCATCAGCCGCTGGCTGCCGACGGCCGACCGCGGAACCTCCTGGGGCGATTACTTCCGCGCCTGGCCCTTCGCGGACGTGCCCGCGACGGATCCGCTCTACGACCTCGTCGACGGCGCCGCCGCGCTCACCGCGCACCCGACCGTCGACGAGCCGACCTTCGGCAAGTGGGGGCCGCAGCTCGTCACGCGTCTCGGGGACGCCGCCGCGACGCAGGGGCCGCTGCTGATCGCCGGGGTCTCGACGGACTGCTGCGTGATCGCGACCGTGCTCGCGGGCGCGGACGCGGGCGCTCGTCTCACCGTGGTCACCGATGCCTGTGCCGCCTCGGACGCGGCGAACGGCGCGGCGGCCCTGCACACGATGGGGCTGTTCGCCCCGCAGGTCACGCTCGCCACGACCGACGAGGTCCTCGCCGGGACACGGACGACGGGGGCCGTCGGCCCCGGGGCGGGGAGCTGAGATGGCGCAGGAGCCGTTCACGGCGGTCGCGGGCGAACGACCGATCCGGTGCCTGCACTGCGGCGGCGCGTGGTTCTGGCATCGACGCATCGTGATGAGCAGCGGCAGCGCCACCCTCTTCGGGGTGGACGCCTTCAGCCCGGAGGCCGCGGTGCTCTCCTGCACCGGCTGCGGGCGGATCGAGCTGTTCGAGCCCACCAGCGTCCAGCTCTTCCGCCAGGCCGGCTGACCCCTCGGCGCTCGAGAAGCGCGGTCCGCCGCGGCGCCGACGCCGAGGCGCTCGACGACAGCACGGCCGGGCCGCTTCGACAAGGGCGCGGCGCTCGGACCGCTTGAGCGCCGGGCCTCAGCGAAATCCCTGGCCTGGCAGCCGCCCGCCTCCGTAGGGTGCGCCCATGCACCATCGCTCTCCCGCACTTCCCCGCACAGCGCTGCTGACCGGCGTCGGCCGTCGTCGCGGGATCGGCGCCGCGATCGCGCGCGGCCTCGCCGAGGACGGCTACGACCTGGCCCTCTCCTTCCACGCCGACTACGACCGGCGCGTGCTCGGCGAGGACGCCGACGTCCAGCTGCTCGCCGAGGAGCTGCGCGCGAGAGGCCGACGCGTCGAGCTCCTGCCCGGCGACCTCGCCGACCCGTCCGTGCCCCCGCGACTGGTCGAGGCGGCCCGCGACGCGCTCGGGCCGCTCGGCGCCCTGGTCATCTGCCACTGCGAGTCGGTGGACTCCTCGATCCTCGACACCACCGTCGAGAGCTTCGACCGTCACTACGCGGTCAACGTGCGCGCGAGCTGGCTGCTGCTGAGGGCCTTCGCGGAGCAGGTCCCCATCGGGACCGAGGCTCATGGGGCCGCGGCCGGCGGCGCTGTGATCGCGCTGACCAGTGACCACACCGCGCACAACCTCCCCTACGGGGCGACGAAGGGGGCGCTGGACCGGCTGGTGCTCGCCGGCACCCATGAGCTCGCCGACCGCGGCATCCGCACCAATGTCATCAACCCCGGTCCGATCGACACCGGCTGGATGGACGACGAGATCCGGGCCGCGGGCGCCGCGCAGACCCCGGGCGGGCGGCTCGGCGAGCCCGGCACCGTCTCCGACCTGGTGCGCTTCCTGCTCTCCGAGCAGGGCGCCTGGATCCGGGGGCAGCTGCTGCTGTCCAACGGAGGCTTCGCGACCCCGGCGGTCTGAGGGCGCGAGGTCACGCGCCCAGATCGTCCGGGCCGTTCGCCGAGCCGTCGCTGCCCTGCCCGGCACTTCCCGAGGCGCCGTCGTCCTCCGCCGAGGTGTCGCCGTCCTCCACGGTCCGGGACCGCACGGCGCCGCAGCGCCAGCACGGCGCGGCCGGGTCGTCGGCCCCCGCCCCCTCGGGCATCGCGCCGCACTCCGGGCACAGCCCCCCGAGCCAGCAGGCGTCATCGCCCGCTGGCTCCAGCGTCACCGGCACGATCCGCGACGCTCGGCGTCCGTCGCCGTTCATGACCCCATCCTCGCCCGGTCGCCGACGGAGGGGAAGCCCGCCCAGCCCCCGCCGGGCCCCCGCCACTCGGCCCCTTCCCCCGAGCAGCACCCTCGGGCCCCACGAACGGGTGCAGTTCTGAGCCACTTCCGGCCGGATTCTGGCTCAGAACTGCACCCAACTCGGCATGCTCCCGATCTGGGCACTGGGCTCAGGGCTCCAGGGCCGGGCACCGGGCTCGGGGCTGGGCACTGGACTCTAGGGCTGGGCTCCGGGCTCGGGGCTCAGGGCTTGGCGCCGGGCTCAGGGCTCGGGGCTGGGCACTGGGCTGGGCTCAGGGCGAGGAAGGGGGCCGGGCAGGGGGCAGGCAGGGCAGCGCAGCGGGCCGGGCAGGGGTCGGGCCGGGCGGCGCAGCGAGCGGTCAGATCCCGCGGCGCAGGGCGAATACGCCGCCGCGGTCGAGCACGGCCCAGGCCCGCTTGGTCGAGGGGTCCACGCCGAAGGTGCCCACCGGCGCGTCCGTCCGTGCGGCGCCGCGCACGAAGCTCACCTCGGCGCCGCCGCGCGCCGCCGCGTTCTCCCAGGTGCCGTCCGCGGCGAGGGCCGCGATGCCGTAGCTGCCGTCGGCGCGGAAGGCGGTGCGGCCGCCGTCGATCTCGAGCACGAAGGGGCTGCCCTCGCCAGTCTCGTCGGCCGCGGGCAGCAGACCGGTGAGGGTGTCGTCGTGCAGCGCCAGGTTGTGGTGCAGGCCGTGCAGGTGCAGTCGGGGCGAGGCCTCGCCCCGGGCGGCGGGTGTCCATCCGGTCACCACGCGCTGGGACATGGCGCGCCCCGCGCAGTCGGCGCGCTCGGCGGTGTTCGTGCCCGCGAGGATCTCCGCGGCGTGGCCCTGGTAGTCGGCGGCGGTGATCCCTTCGTAGGAGCCGCCGGGCTCCACGATCGTGCTGGTGCCGTTCAGGGTCGAGGCCCATCCCTCGCGCCAGTGCCAGTCGTTGCCCGAGGGGGTCGCGGTCAGCGAGGCGGGGCCGTAGTCGGTGCCGGTGCTCATCGAGTAGAAGTCCACCTCGAGCACGGGCCCGTCCACGGTGATCACGTAGTGGGTCAGCGTCCACAGCTCCTCGGCGAGGATCGTCTCGGACGGGCCGTCGTACGAGTCCGCGATCGCCGGGGTGCGGGGGGTGTAGAACTTCGAGCTGTCGGAGCCGGCGATGAGCTGCTCGACGCTGTGGCGGCCGTCGCGGCTGGTGATCATCGAGCGCTTGTGGTGGTGGTCGTGGCCGCCCCACACGAAGGCGACCCCGCCCTCGTCGCAGATCCGCAGGAAGCGGTCCACGCCGTCGGCGTTCGCCGACGGGTCCGCGCCGAAGAGGCTGTCGACGTGGTTGCCGCCGATGATGTTCTTGTGCGCCGCGATGATGCAGTGCATGTCCTCGGGGCGGTCCATCACCCGCTCCTCGATCCAGTCGAGCTGGTCGAGGATATTGTCGTTCGTGGAGCCCGTGCCGTCGGGGCGCGTGAACTGGTCCAGGATCACCAGACGCAGGTTCCGCACGTCGAAGGAGTAGCTCAGCCCCTCGAGCAGCGCCGAGGGGGAGGAGAAGTTCGTGGCGCCCGCGAGGGGGTGCGGTCCCTCGCCGCGGTGCTGGGGGAACACCTCGGGGAACTCCTGCGCGGCGGTCTGCGAGGCCTCGTGGTTGCCGCGCAGCGAGTAGAAGCCGATCCCCGCGTCGTACAGCGGCTGGACCAGCTCGCCCTTGATCGGGAGGGTGCGCACCTCGGGGCGGCCGTTGTAGCGGTCGTCCTCGACGTCGACGTTGTCCCCCACCTGGAGCAGGAAGGCGGCGCCGAGGTCGATCATCCGCTGGTTGATCAGGCGCTGCAGCCCGCCCGCGATCGATCCGGGGTTCTCTCCGTCGGCGTCCGCGCCCCACTGGGTGTCGCTCATCAGGCCGAAGGTCCAGGCGTCGGCCGAACGGGGACGGGCGGGGCCGGCGGCGGGGAGCGGCGCGGCGGAAGAGGCGGCGCCGGCGAGCGTCACGGCGCCGGCGGCGGCACCCACCCCGATCGGCAGGCGCAGGACGGATCGGCGGTCGAGATGCGGGGATGCAGGCACTGGCTGGCTCCTGGGGTCGTCGACGGGCTCGTCTCTCGAGCTCCCACGACGCTAGGCGGGCCCGGCACCGCCCGGACGACGGGGGTGCGAACGGACGGGGTGCATCGGGTGTCGTCGAGGTGCCCGGCGGACGGGCTGCGGGGCCTGTCCGGGAGGACGACAGCGCCCCCGAGGTCCGGGACCTCGGGGGCGCTGCGCAGGAGCGATGGCGTCGCGGCGGGACAGTCCCGCCGACGTCACTCCGCGGAGATCTCCTGGCTGTTCTTCCGGTGCGCGGCGACGAGGGAGGCGAGGATCGCCACGCCCATCGCGACCACGATGAAGCTCAGCGACAGCCAGATCGGCACCTCGGGGATCCTCTGCAGGGCGGAGAAGCCGGGGACGAAGTCCAGCGGCGCCTCGTGGATCGCGTGGATCAGCAGCTTCACGCCGATGAAGCCGAGGATCGCGGCGATGCCGTAGTGCAGGTAGGCCAGGCGGTCCAGCATGCCCCCGAGGAGGAAGTACAGCTGACGCAGGCCCATCAGCGCGAAGATGTTCGCGGTGAAGACCAGGAACGGATTGCGGGTCACGCCGAAGATCGCGGGGATCGAGTCCAGCGCGAACATCACGTCGGTGACGCCGAGGGTGATGAACACCAGCAGCATCGGGGTGAAGACCTTCCGGCCGTCCACGACGGTGCGCAGCTTGTTCTCGTCGTACTCGTCGGAGACCGGGATGACCTTGCGCACCAGGCGCATGATCCAGGAGTCCGAGCCCTCGCCCTCCTCCTCGAAGGCCTGCTTCCACGCCGTGTACAGCAGGAACAGGCCGAAGAGGTAGAAGATCGCGGTGAAGTGCTCGATGATCACGGCGCCCGCGAGGATGAACAGGCCGCGCGCGATGAGCGCGATGATGATGCCCACCATCAGCGCTTCCTGCTGGAACTTCCTCGGCACCGCGAACTTCGACATGATGATGATGAAGACGAAGAGGTTGTCGATGCTCAGCGAGTACTCGAGCAGCCATCCGGTGACGAACTCCGAGGCCGGCTTCGTCCCGCCCACGAAGTAGAGCACCACGGCGAAGACGAGCGCGAGGCCGACGTAGAAGCCGATCCACGCCGCGCACTCCTTCATGGAGGGCAGGTGGGGGCGCTTGATCACGATCAGGAGGTCGGCGAGGAGGATCGCGCAGAGCACGATCAGCGCGACGATCTCGAACCCGAGGTGGAGTTCTCCCATGGGACTTCTTTCAGCGGGCACCGGGGCGAGGAGGGCCCGGGCGGGGGACGGGGATGCGCGGCCGGAGGGGCGCGGACGGCGACTCGGCGGCGCGCGTCAGGCTACTCCTCCTGGGGACCCGGCGCGCCTCGTGGCGCCGGTGACCTCCCGCTCACCGGCCGGGACGTGACGGCTGCCCGGCGCTGACCTGCGCCTGCGAGGCCCGGGAGGAGGAGCTCCCGGGCGGGAGGAGGGGGACCCGCTCGGTCCGGGTCCTGCACGGGGCAGGGCGGTCAGGCCGCTCCTCGCCCGTCGGCGGCGCCCTGTCCTGTGCAGGTGGCCTCCGCCTCAGGAGCGGTCCAGGCGTGCCCGGACGCCGTCGAGGATCGTCTCCCGACCGAACTCGTACTCCGCGCGGATGCTGGTCACCGCCTGGTACGTCGTGCCGACGGTCGTGCCGACGCGACCGGAGACGGGATAGGCATCCGCCGGGATGACCTGCTCGAGCACCGCCCCGTGGCGCTCCCACCACTCCAGGTCGCTCTGTCCGGTCTCCTCCAGGACGCGCTGGGCCTCCAGGTAGCGGCGCGCCGCCGCGGCGGCGTGAGTCCCCAGCAGCGCGATGGTGTGGTTCATCGCGATGTCGTCGAGGCCGCATCCCTCGATCGCGGACAGCTCGGCCTCGTAGCGGTCCGAGACCCCCGGCCCGATCCACGGGCGGTGCCCCTGCGCGTCCGGCAGCCACGGATGCCGGAGGGACTCGTCCCAGATCAGGTCCGAGAGGGCGCGCAGGCGCTCGCGCACCTCGCCCTCGCCGCGGGGCAGCGGCGTCCGGGAGGTCGCCTCGTCGACCATGAGGGCGATCAGTGCGTCGCGGTCGGGGACGTAGGTGTACAGGGACATCGGGGACAGGCCCACGCGCTGAGCGACCTTGCGCACGGAGACCGCCGCGAGGCCGTCGGCGTCGGCCAGCTCGATGGCGGCCTCCACGATCCGGTCGATGCTGACCTTCTGCCGTGGCCCGCGGCTCCCGCGCGGGGCGCCCAGCTGCCGGCGCCACAGGAGCCGCAGCACCCGATCGGTGGTGTCGCCGGATCCCTCCTCGCCCGAGGCGCTCCCGGCGCCGGCGGCACTGCGCGACGGGGCGGCGGCGTCGTGCGGTGGAGCGGCGGCGTCCGGGCCCTCGGCTCCGCCGGCGGAAGGGGAGTTCGACTCGGTCATGTGCGCATCGTACTCCGTATGGTGTACGGTCCCGATCGAAACCTTGTACACCGTACAAACTAAGGAGAGCGCATGGAGACCACGAGGCAGTCCCCACCCCTCGACAGAGGGAGCCGGGGCGGGAGGGGCACCGCGACGATCAGCGCCGCCGGGCTGCGCAAGCGATACGGCACGGTCGCCGCACTGGACGGCTTCGACCTCGAGGTCGAGGCCGGCTCGATCCACGGGCTCCTGGGGCCCAACGGCGCCGGGAAGTCGACCGCCGTGGGTGTGCTGAGCACCCTGCTCGAGATCGACTCGGGCAGTGCGGAGGTCGCCGGGATCGACGTCCGCACCCGCGGAGCGCAGGTGCGGCGCCGCATCGGGCTGATCGGGCAGCAGCCCGCCGTGGACGAGATCCTCGGCGCGCAGGAGAACCTGACCATGTTCGGAAGGTTGCACGGGGCAGGCCGGCGGGCGGCCCGTCGCCGCGCCGACGAGCTGCTGGAGCAGTTCGCTCTCACCGAGGCCGCGGACCGGGCGGTCTCGACCTTCTCGGGCGGCATGCGACGTCGACTCGACATCGCCGCCGGCATGATCGCCGAGCCGGAGGTGCTCTTCCTCGACGAGCCCACCACGGGCCTGGACCCGCGCGGCCGGATCGACGTCTGGGAGGCGGTCGCGGCGATCGCCGCCCGTGGCACCACCGTGCTGCTGACCACGCAGTACCTGGAGGAGGCCGACCAGCTCGCGGGGACCGTCTCGATCTTGCGCGCGGGCCGGGTGATCGCCGCGGGCAGGCCCCGCGAGCTCAAGCGTCGCCTGGGCGGCGACCGGGTCGAGATCACCGTGCCCGCCGGCGAGAGCCCTGCTCGGGTGGCGGAGGCGCTCACGGCGCCGGGTGCCGCCCCGCCCACCGCCGACGAGGACGCGGGGATCGTGACCGTGCCCGCTCCCCACGGCGCCACCGACCTGATCGGCGTGGTGCGAGGCCTGGACGCCGCCGGCATCGCCCCCGAGGACATCTCCCTGCGCCGACCCACACTGGACGAGGTCTTCCTCGCCCTGACCGAGGAGGACCCCCGATGACCGTCATCCGCGAAGGACTCATCATCGCCGAGCGGGACCTTCGGCACTGGCGGCGCCAGCCGTGGACACCCGTGCTGAACCTCGCCTTCACCATCGTGCTGCTGGTGATGTTCGCCGTGATCCTGGGGGGCTCCATCCGGCTCCCGGGAGGCGGCGACTACATCTCCTACCTGCTGCCGGGGATGCTCGCGGTGACCATGCTGTTCGGGCTCGAGGCGACCATGACCGCGATGGCCACGGACGCGAAGCGAGGGGTGACCGACCGTTTCCGCTCGCTGCCCATCGCCGCACCCTCCGTGGCGCTGGGCCGCGTGGGCGCGGACATGACCACCACCGTCGTCGAGCTCGCGGTGCTGTGCGCCGGCGGGTTCGCCATCGGGTGGCGGATCAGCGGCTCCGCAGGAGCTGCCGTGCTGGCGGTGGCGCTGCTGCTGTGGCTGCGCCTGGCGATGCTGTGGCTGGGGATCTACCTCGCGCTCACCCTGGGGCGCGCCGAGGGCGCGGCCATGGCGGTGCAGGCCCTGGTGTGGCCGGCGGGGTTCCTCTCGACCGCCTTCGTCTCGCCGGAGTTCATGCCCGGATGGCTGGGATGGCTCTCCTCGGCGAACCCGCTCTCCGCGACCGCGACGGCCGTGCGCGGCCTGTTCGGCAACCCGACCGGGGTCACCTCCGGATGGCTCGCCGAACACGCGGTGCTCGGCGCGGTGCTGTGGCCGGCGGTGCTGATGGCGGTGTTCGTGCCGCTCTCCGCCCGGGCGTACCGGCGGCTGCGCCGCTGAGCCCGGATCCGGGTCGGGACGGGCACGGCCCCGTCCCGACCCGGCACCTCTCACCGCAGCACGCCGGTCACCTCCTGGACCGCGGCGAGCAGCGTCCCGTCGGCGAGACGCGCCTCCGCCTCGGCGATGTCCGGGGCGAGGAAGCGGTCCGGCCCCGGCCCCTCCACGCTCTCGCGCAGCACCGCGATCGCGGCGGCGCCGGCGGCCGACGGGGCCAGCGGCGCCCGCAGGTCGATCGCACGGGCGGCGGTGAGCAGCTCGATCGCGAGGACCCGGCGGAGGTTCTCGACGCTCGTGCGGAGCTTGCGGGCGGCGTGCCAGCCCATGGAGACGTGGTCCTCCTGCATCGCGGAGGACGGGATCGAGTCGACGCTCGCCGGCGCCGCGAGGCGCTTCATCTCGGAGACCAGCCCGGCCTGCGTGTACTGGGCGATCATGAAGCCGGAGTCCACGCCCGGGTCGTCGGCGAGGAAGGGCGGCAGGCCGTGGGAGCGGGACTTGTCGAGCATCCGGTCGGTGCGTCGCTCGGCGATCGAGGCGAGGTCCGCGGAAACCACGGCGAGGAAGTCCAGCACGTACGCGACCGGGGCGCCGTGGAAGTTGCCGTTGGAGGTGACGGTGCCGTCCTCGAGCACGACGGGGTTGTCGATCGCGGAGGCGAGCTCGCGGGCGGCGACGGTGCGGGCGTGCTCGATCGTGTCGCGCACGCCGCCGGCGACCTGCGGCGCGCAGCGCAGCGAGTACGCGTCCTGCACGCGGGAGCCCTCCGCGGCGACGTCGGCGATGATCCCGGACCCCTCGAGCAGGGCGAGGATGTTCGCGGCCGACGCCTCCTGGCCGGGGTGGGGGCGCAGCGGCGCGTGCAGCTCGGGGCGGAAGACGGTGTCGCGTCCGCGCAGCGCCTGCACGGACAGGGCCGTGGTGACATCGGCGATCCGCACCAGCTCGTCGAGGTCCGCGAGCGCCATCAGCAGCATGCCGAGCATGCCGTCGGTGCCGTTGATCAGCGCGAGGCCCTCCTTCTCCTCGAGCAGCACCGGCTCGATCCCCGCCTCGGCGAGCAGCTCGGGCACGGGCCGCTCCGTGCCCTCGCGGTCGCGGGCGCGCCCCTCCCCCATCAGCACGATCGCGCAGTGGGAGAGCGGGGCGAGGTCGCCGGAGCAGCCGAGCGAGCCGTACTCGTGGACGATCGGGGTGATGTGGGCGTCGAGCAGGGCGAGCATCGTCTCGACCACGACGGGGCGCACCCCGGTGCGGCCCGAGGCGAGGGTGCGGGCGCGCAGCAGCATGAGGGCGCGCACCACCTCGGGCTCGACCTCCGGGCCGGCCCCGGCGGCGTGGGAGCGGATCAGCGAGCGCTGCAGGGCGTGGCGCATCGACGGCGGGATCGAGGTGTCGGCCAGCGCGCCGAAACCCGTGGAGACGCCGTAGACAGGGGTCTCGCCCGCGGCGAGCGCGTCGATGTGGGCCCGCACGGCGGCGACCTGCTCGCGCGCGGCGGGGTCGAGCTCGACGCGGGCGCCGCGGCGGGCGACGGCGAGCACGTCGGCGGCGGTGATCCCGGCGGAGGCGAGGGTCACGGCGGGGGCGGTGTCGGTGGTGGTCATGGGGAGTCCTTTCGGGATCGGGGACAGCGCGGACGGGGCGGCGCGGCGGGGTCTGCAGCAGGTGGGCGGACGGGGAGGGTCTCGGATCCGGTGCGGTTCTGAGCCACATCGGGGCCGATTCCGGCACAGAACTGCACCCGATCGGGGGCTGTACAGGGGCTGTGCCGGGGGTGGGCTGTGCAGGGCGTGGGCTGCGGGAGGGCTGTGCAGGGCGTGGGCTGCGGGAGGGCTGTGCAGGGCGGGGGCTGCGCGAGGGCTACAGCAGCAGGTGGGCGAGCGGGGCGGTGATCAGGATCGTGAGCACGACCCGCACGAACCACAGCACCACCAGCTGGCCCACGTTCACGGGGATGCGGGTGGCCAGGACCGAGGGGACCAGCGCGGAGAAGAACACGATCTGGGAGACGGCGGTGACGCCGACGGTGAAGCGCAGCACCTCGGACTCGTGCCCGGCGACCACGGTCGCGGGCAGGAACATCTCGGCGATGCCGACGGCCACCGCCTTGCCGGCGAGCGTCGGGTCGGGCAGCTGCACCAGCCAGGCGACGGGCACGAACAGCCAGCCCAGCAGGTCGAAGACCGGGGTGTAGGTGGCCAGCAGCAGCCCGGCCAGACCCACGGAGAGGATCGAGGGGACGATCGCGGCGGCCATCAGCACGCCGTCCTTGACCGTGTCCCAGGTGCCGCGGACGACGCCGGGCGCCCCGTCGAGGGCACGCATCGCCTCGTCCCAGGCCTGCCGCAGCCGGTTCCCGCCGGAGGCCGGCTCGGCCTGGTGCTCCACGCCCTCGAAGGGCACGTCGGGCACCCGGCTGAGCGGCGGGATCCGCACTGTGATCGCGGTGACCGCGAAGGTCACCGCGAAGGTGAGCAGGAAGTACAGGGTCCAGTGCTCCATGAGGTCGAGGGTGCTCGCGACGATCACCATGAAGGTCGCCGAGACGGTCGAGAAGCCGGTCGCGATGATCGCGGCCTCCTTGCCGGTGTACCGGCCCTCGCGGTAGACCCGGTCGGTGATCAGCAGGGCCAGGGAGTAGGAGCCGACGAAGGAGGCGACGGCGTCGACCGCGGCGCGACCGGGCACCTTCCACAGGGGGCGCATGATCGGCTGGACGAGGACGCCGATGAACTCCATCAGCCCGTAGTTGATCAGCAGCGCGAGGAACACCGCGCCGACGGGCACGATGAGGCCGACGGGGATCCCGAGCCTCTCCCACAGGAAGGGGCCGATGTCGGGGTTGCCGTGCGGGCCCGGGTAGTAGCCGAGCGCCGCGCAGACGGCGACGCCGAGCCCGACCACGTTCGCGAACGCGAAGACGGTGCGCAGCGCGCCGCGGCGCCAGGACCCCGTGACGAAGGGCCGCACGGTGCCCAGCAGCACGAGCGCGACGACCACCCAGGGCACGGCCGGGCCGAGCACCCAGCGCACGAAGGTCAGCGCGTGGTCGACGAGGATCGTGGACTTCCCGCCGATCTCGACGGAGACGAAGAACATCGCCAGCCCGATGGCGCTGTACACGAAGAAGCGCCAGCGACGAGGCGGGATCGCGCGCTCGCTGCCGTCGGCGGCGGTGACGGAGCGGGCGCGCGCCTCGGCGGAGCGGGCGAAGGGCCGGCGGGCGGGGTCGCGGCGCGGGTCGTGCGCGGCGTCGGACGTCGTCGTCATCGAGATCGTCCTTTCGGGAGAGGGGACGGGGCGGGGCGGCTCGTCGGGAGCGGGGGCCGACGGGCCCGGCTCCGGGGCTGGAGCCGGTCCCCGGGGCTCGGGCTGGGGATGGGCTGGGGCAGAGGGCTGAGGATGGGTCAGGCGATCCGCCGCCCGCGACGGCGCACCTGGTGGGTGAGCGGCATGCCGGGGCGGTAGGCGAGGTGGATCGCGGCGGGGGCGTCGAGCACGTGCAGGTCGGCGCGGGCACCGATCCCGAGGTGGCCGACGTCGCTGCGCCGCAGGGCGAGGGCTCCGCCCCGGGTCGCGGCCCGCACCGCCTCGGCGAGGGACAGCCCCATCTGCAGCACCGCGGTCGCGACGCAGAAGCCCATCGCGCTCGTGTAGCTGGTGCCGGGGTTGCAGTTCGAGGCGATCGCGAGGGCGGCGCCGGCGTCGAGGAGCTCCCGGGCCGGGGCGAGAGGAGCGCGGGTGGAGAGGTCGCAGGCCGGAAGCACGGTCGCGACCGTCGGCCCGGCCTCCACGGCGAGACGGCCGGAGCCCGCCCTGGTGGGCGAGCCTCCGTCGTGGGCGCTCCCGGTGGCGCGGCCGACGCCTCCGGCCCGGTCGACGGGACTCCCTCCGGCCGTGGGCTCCGGCGCGAGGGGCCGGGACCCGGTCGCGGCGAGCGCCTCGATGTCGCCCGCCGAGAGGTGGTTGAGATGGTCGACGCTCGCGGCGCCGAGCTCGGCGGCGAGCGCGACCCCTCCGCTGCGGCCCAGCTGGTTGCCGTGCACGCGCAGCCCCAGCCCCGCCGCGGCGCCGGCGCGCAGCACCCGCTCGGACTGCCCGGGGTCGAAGGCGCCGTCCTCGCAGAACACGTCGATCCAGCGCACGTGCTCGGCGACCGCTGCGAGCATCTCCCCGCACACCAGGTCCACGTACTCCTCGGCCCCCGGGCGTCCGTCCTCGCCGTCGTACTCGGCGGGCACCAGGTGGGCGCCGAGGAAGGTGACCTCGTCGAGCTCGCCCTCGGCGGCGAGCGCGGCGAGGAGGCGGGCGGCGCGGGCCTCGTCGGCGACGGTGAGGCCGTAGCCGGTCTTGGTCTCCATCGTGGTGGTGCCGCCCGCGGCGGCCTCCGCGAGACGGGTGCGGACCAGGCTGCGCAGGCGCTCGTCGGGTGCCAGCCGGGTCGCGGCGGTGGTGACGCCGATGCCGCCGGCGGCATAGGGCAGCCCCGCCATCCGCGCCTCGAACTCGGCGGCACGGTCGCCGTCGAAGACGAGGTGGGAGTGGGAGTCGACCCAGCCGGGAAGCACGGCCCGGCCGCCCAGGTCCTCGCGCGCATCGGCGTCGGGGGCGTCGGCGGCGCGTCCGGTCCAGGCCACACGGCCGTGCTCGATCACGAGCGCGGCGTCGCGCAGCACCTGCTCCTCGGCGACCGTGCCCGGGCGGGCGGGGTCGTCGAGGGTCGGGTCGAGGGTCCACAGCTCGGAGATTCCGGTGAGCAGGGTCGAGGTCATGGCGAGGCCTCCTGCGGTGACGGTGGTGGGACGGTCGAGGTCGGGCGGGGAAGGGCGCTGTCGGGCCCGACGAGCGGTGCGGGCCCGGTGCGGCGAGGTCGGGCGAGCCGCACCGGGACGGGGTCAGTCCCGGTGCACCGGGGTCATCGGCACCCGCACGCCGCGCTCGTGGGCGACCTGGTCGGCACGGGAGTAGCCGGCGTCGACATGGCGGATCACGCCCATGGCGGGGTCGTTGGTGAGCAGGCGCTCGAGCTTCTTCCGGGCGAGCTCGGTGCCGTCGGCCAGGCCCACCTGCCCGGCGTGGATCGAGCGGCCGATGCCGACGCCGCCGCCGTGATGGATCGACACCCAGGTCGCGCCCGAGCTCGTGGCGGTCAGGGCGTTCAGCAGCGGCCAGTCGGCGATCGCGTCCGAGCCGTCGAGCATCGCCTCGGTCTCCCGGTAGGGGGAGGCGACGGAGCCGGAGTCGAGGTGGTCGCGGCCGATGACGATCGGCGCCTTGACCTTCCCCTCGCGCACCAGCTCGTTGAACAGCATCCCGGCCCGGTGCCGTTCGCCGTAGCCGAGCCAGCAGATGCGGGCGGGCAGGCCCTCGAACTCGACGTGCTCGCCGGCCGCGTCGAGCCAGCGGTGGAGGTGCTCGTTCTCGGGGAAGAGCTCCTTGAGCGCGGCGTCGGTGACGGCGATGTCCTCGGGGTCGCCGGAGAGCGCCACCCAGCGGAACGGGCCGAGGCCCTCGCAGAACAGGGGCCGGATGTAGGCGGGCACGAAGCCCGGGAACTCGAAGGCGCGGTCGTAGCCGGCGTGGCGGGCCTCGTCGCGGATCGAGTTGCCGTAGTCGAACACCTCGGCGCCCTCGTCCTGGAACTCGACCATGGCGCGCACCTGGCGCGCCATGGCCTCGCGAGCCTTCTTGGTGAAGCCCTCCGGATCGGCCTCGGCCTCGCGCTGCCAGTCCGCGACGGCGATCTCGGCGGGGAGGTAGCTCAGCGGGTCGTGGGCGGAGGTCTGGTCGGTGACCACGTCGATGGCGAGGTCGCCGGCACGGTGGCGCTCGAGCAGGGCGGGGAACACCTCGGCCGCGTTGCCGACGATGCCGATCGACAGACCGCGCTCCTCCGCCTTGGCGGCGTTCGCGCGGGCGATCGCGTCGTCGAGGTCCTCGGCGATCTCGTGGCAGTATCGCTTGGCGACGCGGCGCTCGAGGCGGGCGCGGTCCACGTCCACGACCAGGCACACCCCGTCGTTGAGGGTGACCGCGAGGGGCTGCGCGCCTCCCATGCCGCCGCAGCCCCCGGTGAGGGTGATGGTGCCGGCCAGGGAGCCGCCGAAGCGCTTGCGGGCGACGGCCGCGAAGGTCTCGAAGGTGCCCTGGAGGATGCCCTGGGTGGCGATGTAGATCCAGGACCCGGCGGTCATCTGGCCGTACATCATGAGGCCCTCGGCCTCGAGCCGGCGGAACTCGGGCCAGGTCGCCCAGTCGCCGACGAGGTTGGAGTTCGCCAGCAGCACGCGCGGCGCCCACTCGTTGGTGCGCAGCACGCCGACGGGCTTGCCGGACTGGACCAGCAGGGTCTCGTCGTCCTCGAGGTCCTTGAGCGTCTCGACGATCGCGTCGAAGGCCTCCCAGGAGCGGGCGGCGCGGCCGGTGCCGCCGTAGACGACGAGGTCGTCGGGGCGCTCGGCGACCTCGGGGTCGAGGTTGTTCATGAGCATGCGCAGCGGCGCCTCGGTCTGCCAGGACCGGGCGGAGAGGGCGGTGCCGCGGTCGGCGCGGACGGGGCGGGCTCCGGGGAGGGACATCATCGGCTCCTGGGTCAGGGTCTGCTCGGGTTCCCCACAGGACACCATCGCGGCCCGGGCGGGTCGAGGGGCGCGGGAGGAGTCCTGTCCGGGATCCCGGACACCTGGCGTCCGCTCGTCAGCTCCGCGCGCTCGCGGTGGCCACGATCTCCGCGAGGATCTCCCGGACCCGCTCGGGCTGCTCGACCCACGGCAGGTGCCCCGCGTCGGGGACGACCCTCTTGCGGGGTGCCCGGGCGTGGGCGGCCAGCGAGACCACGGGGCCGACGGGGCGGGGGTCCTGCATGCCGTGGAGGAACGTGATCGGACAGCGGACCGCGGTCGCCCAGGTGATCTGGTCCATGTCGTCGAAGCGCATCAGCGCCCGGTTGACCTGGTGCTCGATCGCGTGCGGGGAGGTCGCCATCGGCTCGGCGAGGTCGTAGCCGTCCCGGGGATCGGCGTAGTCCGTCGCCCAGCTCAGGCGCCTCCACTCCACCTCCTCCTCGGCGGTGCGCTCCCGTCCGTCCAGGGCGGCGAAGCGCTCCGCCCAGGGCGCGAGGCGGCGCGCCCGCTCGGCGCGGTACGGGGTGCGCCAGTCGCCCACGCCCACACCGTCCATGTACCCGAGCGCCGTCACCCGCTCGGGGTGGGTGCCGGCATGCGCGAGGGCGAGGGTCGCCCCGAAGGAGTGGCCGACGAGGGCGACCCGCTCGTGGCCGAAGGCCCGCCGCAGCTCCTCGATGTCCTCCACGAAGCGCGCGATCGTGAGGTCGGCGGGCGGGCCGTCGGGCGCGCCCGGCGCCCCACCGCTCCCGTCGGGACCGGTGGAGTGCCCGCAGCGGCGCTGGTCGTAGCGGTGCACCGTCGCTCGGCCCGCCAGGAGTCCGGCGAGCGGGGCGAGATAGTCCCAGAGCCCCGGTCCGCCGTGGACCAGGATCACCGCCGGGGCGCCCGCCGGGCCCGGATCGGTCCAGGTCGCCAGGCGGGCGCCGTCGCTCGTCGTCACGAAGTCCATGCCCGCACGCTACGGCCCGGCGGACGCTCGGTCACCCTCCGGGGCGGGACGTCCCCGCAGCCTCCGTGCGCCCGCCGAGCCGGCGCGCGATCTCCTCCGCGGCGCGTCGCACGGCGCGCCCGCACCGGGTCAGGTCCGACGGCTCGGCACGCTCCTCCACGACGGTCAGCGCCACGGAGGCCGCGGGCCATCCGGTGTGGTCGCGCACCACCGCGGCGACCGAGGCCATCCCCTCGCTGACCTCGCCCGACTCCGTGGCGAGCCCGCCGCTGCGCACCTCGGCGAGCAGACGGCGCAGCTCCTGCGGGGTGGTGGGACCGGGCTGCTCGGTGCGTGCCGTGAAATCGGCCGCCGTCCCGTACAGGGCGCGCAGCTGAGCGGCGGGGAGCTCGGCGAGGATCGCACGGCCGCTCGCGGTGAGATGGGCGGGGATCCGCACGCCCACGTCGGTGACCAGGCTCGGCCGGTTCCGGGCGCGCTCCTCGATCACGTAGAGCACGTCCCGGCCGTGCAGCACCGCGAGGTGGCCGGACTCCCCCACCTCGTCGACCATCGCCTCGACCACGCGGCGGCCGATCCGCGCCAGCGGCTCCTGGCGCAGGTACGCGCCGGAGAGCTCGTGGGCCGACGGCCCCAGACCGTACAGCCGCTCCTCGTCCAGATGCATGACGTAGCCGTGCTCGACGAGGGTCGCGAGCAGGTCGTAGGTGCGCGACCGGGGCAGCGCGAGCTCCTCGGCGATCCGCGCCGCCGCGACGGGGGCCCTGCGCGAGGCGAGGAAGGTCAGCAGGCGCAATGTCGCGTCGGCCGCCGGGACCTTGGGCGTGGTCATGACGGACAAGCATGCCACTGCCGCGAGCCGGGGCCGCCCGCGCTCATCGCATCGCCCGGCCGGCCGACGGGCCGTCCACGTCGGCCGGCGGGTCGCCCGCGCCGGTCCGCGGGCCGTCCGAGCCGGTCCCCGCATCGTCCCGGCTCCCGCCGCCACCGTGCTGGGACTCCCGCTCGGCGGTGACGAGCTCCCAGGTGCGCACCAGGCGCGGGAGGGTGAGGATGAGGAGGCCGCCGACCATGTTCAGCGGGATCACCCACGCGAACCAGATCAGCCACTCCAGATAGCTGGTCCTGGCGCCGGCGTGCATCGCCGCGAAGATCACCGCGGAGCTCAGCGCGCCGTGGAGCATCCCCAGTCCCACCACCAGCAGACCCGAGATGAGGGAGTTGGCGAGGGTGGCGATGCCCGTGCTCGACCCCTGGCTCATCCTCGTCACGAGGGTGATCGTGAAGCCGGCGAGGACCGCGAGGGCCGCGGTCTCGAGCGTCAGGCCGGGGTCCATGTACGAGGCCGTGATCTCGAGCAGCACGTCCTCGAAGCGGGGGAAGGCGGCGACGACGACCCAGGTGAAGGCCCAGCCCCCGGCCAGGTTCGTCACGAGGGTGACGCTCCAGAGCCGCAGCAGCTGCCACCAGGTGCCGTGTCCTGCCACGATCGCGTTGATCGGGACCAGGAACTCCTCGGTGAACAGCTCCGAGTGCGCCAGGCGCAGCGCGTACAGGCCCACGCCGAAGGCGAGCCCGCCCAGCAGCTTCGAGCCGGTCGCATCGATCACCGCGAGCATCGCCAGCAGCCCGAGGCCCACGTCGATGCCGCCGAACAGGCCGGTCACGACCAGTGCCCGCCAGGTGCGGTTCAGCCGGTTCGCGCCCTCGGTGACCGTGTTCTCGAACTCCTCGACGAGGGCGTCCTCGACCGAGTGGTCGTGCGTGCCGAGCCGTCGTCGCTCCGCGGCCTCGCCCTGCGGATCTCTGGGTGCCATCGCGCCTCCTCGTCGTGCGGGTCCCGTGTCCGGCCCGGCCCCGCGCGGCGGTCGGCCCGTCGTGCGGCGGTCGGCCCGTCGTGCGGACCCGGGGCCCGTTCCTGCGGCCCAGATCGGTGCGGCCGAACCGCCAGGCGGTGCGCCCGGCCCGCCAGTCGGTGCGCCCGGCCCGGCGGGCGGTGCAGCCGAACCGCCAGTCGGTGCGCCCGGTCCGGCGGGCGGTGCAGCCGGTCCGGTGGGCCGGACGGTCGTGCCGCTCCCCCGGTGATCGGGCGCGGGCACGATGCCATGATGGGTGAACCTACCCCTTGGCGAGGCGACGAGGAGCCATCGATGACGTCCTCCCCCACCCCTGCGAGCCCGTGGACAGGTCGGCACGACGGCGACGGTCCCGCACACGCCCGCTGGCACCAGGCGGTGCGGGACGTGGCCGCCCCGTCGGCCGACGCGCCGGCGCCGCCGGCCCTGGGAGTCGACGGAACGGAGAGCCGCGCCCCGGGCGCCGGCCGGACGGAGAGCCGCGCCCCGGGAGCCGACGGGGCGGAAAGCCGTGTCCCAGGCGCAGACGACCCGGCCGACCCCGCCTCCCCGCACGTCGCCCTGCTCGGCTTCCGCTCCGAGGAAGGGGTGCGGCGCAACCGGGGTCGCGTCGGAGCGGCCGACGGGCCGGACGCGCTGCGTCGGGCGCTCGCTCCGCTCGCCCTGCACGGCGTGCTCGCGAGCGGCGAGGTGCAGCTGCACGACCTCGGCGATGCGGAGACCGCCGGCGAAGACCTCGAGGCCGGGCAGGCCGCAGCGGCGGCGCTGACCGCGCAGGGCCTGGACCGGGCCGGGTCGCGCCTGACCGTGGTGCTCGGCGGCGGGCACGAGACCGCCTGGTCCTCCTATCTCGGACTGATGGGCTCGGGCCTGGGGCCACGTGCCGGGCAGCGCTGGGGCGTGCTGAATCTCGATGCGCACTTCGACCTGCGCAGCGAGCCCCGCCCCACCTCCGGCACGCCCTTCGCGCAGATGGCCGAGGCCGAGCGCGCCGCCGGCCGCGAGCTGCGCTATGCGGTGCTCGGGATCGCCGAGCCCTCGAACACGGGCGCGCTGTTCGCCCGGGCGCGGGAGCTGGGCGTCACCTGGTGGACCGACGAGCAGTGCCTCGCCGCCGGGGCGGAGGGGATCACCCGTTTCGTCGAGCAGTTCACCGCGGAGCTGGACGTCCTCTACCTGACCATCGACCTCGACGTGCTGCCGGCCGCGGCCGCACCGGGGGTCTCGGCGCCGGCCGCCCTCGGGGTGCCGCTGCCGCTGATCGCCGCGGCGGTGCGCGCGGCGGCCGGCTCCGGGACGCTCGCCCTGCTGGACGTGGTCGAGCTGAACCCGTCCCTCGACGTCGACTCCCGCACCGCCCGCACCGCCGCCCGGCTCATCGACGACGCGGTCCGCACCGTGACCGGCGCGAGCGCCTGACCGCCTCCCGACTCCGTCCGTCCGGCCGGCGCTCGACCCATGGTCAGGTACGGGCGTCTCAGCGACTACTACGGCTATATAGCCGTAGTGGTCGCTGAGACGCCCGTTGGCGACGATCGCCCGGGGATGAGCGGGCCCCAGCAGCACCGGACGGGCACGCCGCCGCCGTCCCCTCTACGCGATGATCCATGCGCCGAGGAGGGCGAGGGCCAGACCGGTCGCCGCGAGCACCGCGTTGAGCACGGTGTGCATGCGCAGCACCGCGACGAACTCCCTGATGTAGGCACTGGGCACGAAGTAGCGGGCGGTCGGTGCGCCCACCACGTCAGCATCCACGCCGATCCCCCGCGAGAGCAGGGCCGTGCGCGGGACGTGATAGCCGTTGGTGACGACGAGCAGCTGTCGGCCCCGCGCCTCCGGGCGCTCATCGGCGAGGGCCCGGCTGAAGCGCAGGTTCTGCTCGGTGCTGCGGGAGCCGGTCTCGGCCAGCACCTCGCCTCCCGCGTACCCGCTCTCCTCCACCAGGTACTCCCGCATCGCCTCCCCCTCGGAGCGCGGCTCGTCGGGCCCCTTGCCGCCGCTGGTGATGAGCACGGGCAGGGCGCTCGCGACGACGGTCTCTGCCATCTGCCGCCCGCGGTCGAGCCTGCTGCGCAGCAGCGGCGGCACCTTCCCCCGGATCAGGCCCGAGCCGAGCACGACCACGGCATCCGGCTCGGGGCGCGGGGGTCGCCGCTCGTAGAGCCTGCTGAAGGTGTGGAAGACCGCGAACTGCACGCCGAGCTGCGCCGATCCCCACAGGATCAGCAGCGCCGCCGCCCAGGCCACGGGCTCCAGGGTGAGCACCAGCAGCACCGCGACAGGTGGCAGCACGAACAGCGCGATCCCCGCCAGCAGGGACAGCGAGTTGCCCAGCGACCGCCCCTCGCGCCGCACCATCCGCACGCCGTTGCGCACCAGCATCCCGGCCAGCACGAACACGGACAGCGGCAGGAGTGCGACGACCGCGAACACGATGATCCCGGCGCCGGGCACGAGGTACGTGACCGCCTCGACCGCGATGGAGAGGGCGAAGTACCCGGCCAGCAGCGCGAGCACCGCGGCACGGAGCCGACGCGGCTCCCTCTCCCACACACGGCGGAACCACCACCAGCATCCGACGGCCAAGATCGCGCTCACCATGCAGAGATCCTGTCACGGCGGCTCCGCGCCGGACCAGGCGACCGCGCCGGACCGGCACGACGTGGCCCGGCAGTCAGCCCGACCGACGGCCACCGACCGGCACGTCGGCCCCGCGCTCAGCCCGACCGGCGGTCACCGACCGCCACGTCGGCCCTGCGCTCAGCGCAGCCGCACGAAGGAGCGCAGGCCCGGCTCGTGATCGTGGGCCTCCACGAAGCCGAGCGCCTCGTAGAACGCGCGCTGGCCGGGCGCCGCATCGGTGAGCAGCACCTGCTGGCGCACGGTGTCGTAGGGGGCGAGGGCCTCGTCGACGAGGCGACGGCCGATCCCCTCCCCCTGCACCTCGGGGTGTACGAGAACGTCCTGCAGATAGGCGAGGGTGGCGCCGTCGCCGACCACGCGGGCGAGGCCGAGCAGCGCCCCGTCCCTCCGCGCCGTGACCACGTGCCGACTGCCGAGCAGGGAGCGATCGAGCGTCTCCGGTCGGGCGGTGTACGCGCTCCATCCCACGGCGTCGTACAGGTCGAGCGCCTCGCCGAGCGCGGGCACCTCGGCCCGGACCACGACCCCGCCGTCGGCCGCGCCCTCCACCGCACCGCCCGCCGCGGACGACTCTGCCGGGGTCCATCCGTCGTGGACCAGCTGGAACAGGCGGCAGTCCGCCCAGCCGTCGCCGAGGCGGAGGTAGTCCGGCGCGAGCCCGTACTCGGAGAAGCCGCACCGCTGGAGCACCCGCGCGGAGACGTCGTTGCCGACCTGCACCTCCGCCTGCAGCCGGTGCAGGCCGAGCCCGCCGAACGCGAGGGCGACCGCGGCCCGCACCGCGTGCGTGGCGACGCCGCGACCGGTCACCGCATGATCGACCCAGTAGCCGAGGGAGGCGGACTGGAAGGCGCCGCGAGTGATGCCGGAGAGGGTCAGGCGGCCGACGAGCCTCGACCGTCCGGTCCCGACGAGCCGGATCCCGAGCGGGAGCCCGAGCCCGGCGTCCTTCGCGGAGAGGGCGTGGGCGAGCGCCGTGCGCTGACCGGCCTCGGTGAACCACTCCTGGTCACGGCGTGGGGCGCCGACGAGCAGCTGCTCGCGGTTGCGGCTCTCGAGCTCCACGAGGGCGGGAACATCGGCCGGGCCGAGGAGGGCGAGGTCGACCTGATCGTGGACGACCCGCCCGCCGATTCCGCTCACTCGCCGGTCCGTCCGTCGATCGCCTCGCGCAGCAGATCGAGGTGGCCGACATGCCGGGCGTACTCCTCGATCAGGTGGGTGAGGATCCAGCGCAGGTTCAGCTCTCGCCCGCCGAGGCTCCCGCGCGCAGGACCGTCGAGATCGGTCCAGCTCGCCTGCGCGGCGCGGGCGGCGGCGATCCGTTCGTGATAGGCGGCGAGGTCCGTCTCGGCGGTGGCGGGGGTGCCGTCCAGCAGGTCGCCGTCGGGATTCTCCGGCGTGCAGTACGGGTCGGGCTGCTCCTCGCCGAGCAGCACCTCGTGCAGCCAGTAGTCCTCGACGACGCCGAGGTGGCGCACGATGCCCAGCGGGCTGAGGGTCGACGGCGGCACGGAACGGCGGCACAGCTGCTCGGGATCGAGCCCCTCGATCTTCTGCAGGACGGTCGCGCGGTGGAACTCGAGCCAGGCGTCGAGGGAAGCTCGCTCCGCGGCCAGGAAGGGAGGTTCGGGCCGCTCGACGGTGGAGGTGGGGTCGCTCATGCGCAGCACTCTTCCAGATGCTCACGACAGAGGAAGCGGACGGCGACGGGAGACGGCGCAGGGAGGGTGCGGCTCGGTCGGGGCTCAGCTGGAGAGCGGGGGCCTCAGAGCAGGAGCGTCTCGACGAGGGTCACCGCCGCGACGCCGGCGAGCAGCGCGGCGAACAGCAGGGTGAGGGTCGAGGGGCGGGCCCTCGCGGAGAGCGGGCCGCCGACGACCCCGCCGACGGCGGAGCCGGCCGCGAAGATCAGCGTGGTCGCCCAGTCGACCTGCACGTCGGTGCCGACGCGGGCGAGCAGGCTCGCGCTCGTCGCGATGATCATGACCAGCAGGCTCGTGCCCGAGGCGCGGCGCATCGCGAGGCCCAGCGCGATCACCAGCATGGGCACGACGACGAACCCGCCGCCCACGCCGAAGAAGCCGGTGAGGAAGCCGGTGAGCGAGGCCGCGGCGATCACGAGGCCGAGTCTCGGGGCCGGGGCCGGGGCCGGGGTCAGCGGCAGCTCCGGCTCGCCGTGATGGTGCTGGAGCCCGTCGGCCGTCTCGACGGTGTCGGGGCCGGGCTGGTCGAGCACCGGGTCGTCGTGGGAGGCGATCCGGGCGTCCGCATCGGCCTGCGGGGCGGTGCCGAGCGCGGCGGCCTCGGCATCCTCCGTCCGGCGGGAGCGCAGTCCGCGGCGCAGCATCGCGGCCGCCACGACGGCGAGCATGATCCCGAACAGGGTGAGCAGCAGATCCGCCGGGACCAGGGCCGACAGACGGGACCCGAGCACCGCGCCGATGACCGACACCGCCGCGAACACGATCCCGGCCCGCCATTCCACGTTCCGCCGGCGCGCATGGTGGGGCAAGCTCGCCAGCGCCGTGATCAGCACGATCACGAGGCTCGAGGCGGCCGCGGCGTGCGGCGGCATGCCGAGCAGGAACACCAGCACCGGCACCGCGAGGATCCCGCCTCCGGCGCCGAGCGCCCCGACCACGATCCCGACCCCGAGGCCGACGGCGACGGCGAGCAGGACGAGCTCCATCGGGCGGGCTCCTTCGGGCGGTGGCAGGGCGGCGGGGCCGGCTCATCGTATCCACGGCGCCCCGCGCAGCCCCTCGGTGCGCCGCGCACCCCCTCGATGCACCGCGCACCCCCTCGGTGCGCAGGACAACCCCTCGGTGCACCGCGATGACGCGCGCCGGTCACCGCACTCTGCGCCTCGGCGGGCTCTCCCCCGACGGCCGGCGGGAGGATCCGCACCAGGAGGCCGCCCCGATAAGATCGGAGGACCCTCGGAGAGGAGCGGCGATGATCCCCGATCCGCGCCCGGGCGCCCCCGCCCCGCTGGATCCTGCCTCCCCGGCGATGGGCGAGCGGATCCTGGAGGCGTGGCGGCGCGGCGCGCTCGTGCTCCCCCTCCGGGAGGACGACGCCACTCCCCTGCGCCTGCCCGGGCTGCACAGGTCCGCGCTGCCGCCCTCCCTCTCGGGCCAGGCCCGCGTCGCGCTGGCCGGTGTGGGCGAGCGCTTCGCCGCCTGGCGCGTCTCCCCGCAGGAGAACGCCCCGGTGATCGTGCGGATCGCGCACGTCGCCCCCGAGGAGCTGCACCAAGACCTCACCCACGAGATCGCGGCGCTGACCCTGATCCCTCCGGAGACGGGCCCCTCGCCGGTCGCCGTCCACGGCGATGCCGCGACGAGCCCGCTGGGCCACCCGTACGTCGTGACCACGGCGGTCCCGGGCGTCGCCGCAGCGCCCGAGACCTGGACCGGCGCGCACCTGCGCTCCCACGCCCGGCTCCTCGCCCGCCTCCACACCGTGCCCGCCCCGGGCCGGGGACCGGTGAGCTTCGGGGAGGACCCGTGGGCGGCGGTGCCCGTCGGCCCCCAGCACCTGCTGGACGAGGTCGAGGCCGAGGTCGCGGCCTGGCGCGCCCGGCACGGTGCGCTCCTGGCCGAGCACGGGCTCGAGCCCTTCCTCGAGGTGGCCCTCGAGCGGATCGAGGCGGTCGAGGACCAGATCTCCGCCCTCGACGCCTTCTCCCTGTGCCACGGCGACCTGTGCTCGACGAACATCCTCTGGGACGGGACGGACCCGGCGACCGGCGCGCCGCGCGTGCAGTACATCGACTTCGAGTGGGCGCAGGGCGACGACCCGGCCCGGGACCTCGCGATCATCGGCGGGGCCGTGCACGGCGGCCCTTGGTACGTGCCGCTGGACGAGGAGCAGGTCGCGCAGCTCGTCGGCGACTACGTGCGGGCGCGCGGCGAGCTCGCGGAGGTCCCCGCCTCGGTCGCCGACGTCGGCGCGCTGCGCGAGCGGATGCGGGCCTGGACCGCGTACGAGCGCACCGCCATGCTGGTCCACGTCGCCTCACGGGCCGCGACCCGCGCCTCGCACCGCCAGGTGCTGCCGGTGCTGCGCAGCACCCTCGCCGCGGAGCTCGGCCTGGCAGGCTGATCGGCACGGTCCCGACCGCTCGGCGCCCCGTCGACCGTGCCGCCGGGCGCCCCGACTGTCCTCCGCGCCACATCGCTCACCTGCACGGTGGCGCGATCGCGGGAGGGTCTGCATACGGTGGGCCCATGAGCGACTTCGTGAAGAATGCACCGAACGCCCCCAAGGGGTACATCGCGGCCGAGGCGGCGGGCCTGCGCTGGCTCGCCGAGGCCGGCGCGACCCCCGTGGTCGAGGTGCTCGAGGAGGGGAAGGACTCGCTGCGCCTGACGCGCCTGGAGTCCGCGGCTCCGACCCCGGAGGCGGCCCGCGAGCTCGGTCGGTCCCTGGCCCGTCTGCACGACGCCGGAGCGCCCGACTTCGGCTGGTCCCCCGCCGATCCCGCCTTCTTCGGCCCGCTCGAGAACCCGTTCCCCGTCTCGACCGCGGTGGAGGAGGAGTTCGCGGTGTTCTGGGCGGAGGAGCGCCTGCGCCCCCTCGCCGACAAGGTCACGCGCCTCCTCGGCGCCGACGGGCACGACACCGTCGACGAGGCGATCGACGTGATCGCCGACGGCGCCTACGACGGGATCAGCGGGCAGGGCACCGAGGAGCCCTCGCGCGTCCACGGCGACCTGTGGTCCGGGAACCTGATGTGGACGGCCGACGGGGCCGTGCTCATCGACCCGTCCGCGCACGGCGGCCACCGCCTCGAGGACCTCGCGATGCTGTCCCTGTTCGACGCCCCGCACCTCGAGGAGATCTTCGAGGGCTACACCGAGGAGCATCCGCTGCCCGGCGACTGGGAGCAGGACCTGCCCGCGCACCTCTTCTTCGGACTGCTCGCGCATGTGCACCTCTTCGGCGAGGCGTACGTCGACCAGGCCATCGCCACCGCCGAGGCGATCATCGCCCGCGCCGACCAGCTGGGCTTCTGAGCCGGCACGCTCACCCCGTCCTGCACCGCACCGATTCCCCGCACACCCACGCCGAGTGCTGCATCCGGACCGCTATGACCAGCGCATAGCGGTCCAGATGCAGCACTCGATGGCGGGGAACGGGTCCGGGCCGCGTGCCGCGTCGTGATCGGCTCAGTCCTCGCGCCAGCGTCGCGCGAGCTGACCGGGCGTGGACCCGGTGGCGGTGCGCACGTCGTGCGTGAAGTGGGACTGGTCGGCGTAGCCGAGCCGGGCCGCGAGCGCGGCGAGGTCCTCGTGACCGCGCAGCCCGTCGGCCGCATCGTGCAGCCGCCGCCGACGGATCAGCCACGTGGGAGTGAGGCCGAGGCGCCGCGCCGTGAGCCGCTGCAGCGCGCGCTCCCCGAGCCCGACCCGGGCTCCCAGCTCACCGACCTCGCAGAGCGACGTATCGCCCTCCACCTCCTCGACAATCGCGTTGACCAGCAGATCCTCCTCGCCGGGAGGGCCGAGCCGGGCGATGCGCTCCTCCACCAGCGCGCAGCACGCCGCGTGGACCTCGTCCTCGGCGGGCCCCTGCGCCATCAGCTCACGCAGCGGTGCCGTGAGCCCGGCGAGCGCCGTGACCTGCTCGAGCTCGCGGTGACTGCCGGCGAGGTCGCGGATCCCTCCCCCGTGCAGCACGGCCCCCGCCGCGGGGGCGAACATGATGCCGAACCCCCAGGAGCGACCCTCGAGCACGGTCGTGGAGAGCCCGGGATTCGGCCCGACGAACCGCGAGTAGGCGGGGGTCGTGATCGCGAGGCACACGGGATACTGGAGAACGCGCTGCTCGGCCCGCTCCCCGTCCGGCACGTCCCAGACGGGGATCCAGTAGCGGCGCAGCCAGGGGCGCAGCGGCACGGGCGGGAGCCGGCGGACGATCGCGAAGCTGCGGTCGGCCGGGTCGCGCAGGTGCGCCCGCTCGATGTCGTCCGACGCGCGAGGGGCCATCCACGCACAGTAGCCGGGACCTGACGCCCCGGAGTCGGCGTCGGGAATCCACAAGACGGCCCGTCCCGGGTTCCGTAGCGTCGACCTCGCCCGCTCGGGAGGTCCGATGCGTGGTCCCGAGGAGGAGACATGAGCACCATCGCACGGCCCACCGATCGCGCCGACGCCGCGTCCCGCTGGCGTGAGAGGTCCGCACCCTTCACCGCGGAGGCAGAGGAGGTCGCCGACTGGGACGCGCCGAGCCCCTGCGAGGGCTGGACCGCACGTGACGTGCTCGCCCACGTCATCAACACCGAGCGGGAGTTCCTGGCCCGCGTCGACCTCGCCGTGGAGGAGACCGCCGAGGCCGGCGAGGACCCGGCCGCCCGCTGGGCCGCGCACCACGCCGCGGTCGACGCGCTCCTGGCGGACCCCGCGGTGGCCGCCCGTGCCCACGACGGGGCCTTCGGGCCGACGACCGTCGGCGACGTGCTGCTGGACTTCTACGGCTTCGACCTGATCGTCCACCGCTGGGACCTGGCGAGGTCCCAGGGCCGCGACGCCCGGCTGTCCGCGGCAGAGCTCGAGCTCGTCGACACCGCGGTGGACGGCTGGGGCGAGCACGCCTACGCCCCGGGCATCTTCGGCGCGCCCGTGGACGTGCCCGCAGAGGCCGATCTGCAGACTCGCGTGCTCGCGAAGACCGGCCGCCGCGGCTGATCCGCGTCGGCCGGTCCCCGGTCCGTGCTGCCGCACCCACCCTGTCCGAGCCGTCCGAGTGCTGCATCCGGACCGCTATGACCAGCGCATAGCGGTCCAGACGCAGCACTCGGCGTGCGGAGGACGGTGCCTCAGGGCTCGGTGGCCCGTTGCGGAGCTGTCGAGTCAGTGGCTGTGCTCGTCGCCGCCCTCGTCGCTCGCGCCGTGGTCGTGGGAGTCCTCGCCCTCGTGGTCGTGGCCCTCGTGGCCCTCCTCGTCGGCGTGGTCCTCGCCCTCGCTCGCGCCGGGGGAGACCTCGTACTCGCCGGAGGCGGTGCCGGTGGTCACCTGGATCTCATGCGGGACCACGGGCAGCTCGAGCTCGCGGTAGACCTCGCCGCTGGCGACGTCGACCATGGTGAGCTTCTTGGCCTCGGGGTCCACGACGAAGGCGGTGCCGTCGGCGACCGAGAGCATCGGGCCGGCCTCCTGCCAGTTCTCGCCCTCCTCCCATTCACCGGTCACGGGCACCTCGTGGAGGATCTCGCCGCTCTCCGGGTCGAGGATGTTCAGCTCCCCGTCGTAGGTGAGCACGAGCGCCTCGCCGTCGGGGCCGCGGTCGAGGCTGCGGAACCAGTACGGGGAGCCGAGATCGACGATCTGCTGGGTCGCATCGCGGGTGTCGATCAAGGCGATCGAGGTGGGACGCTCGAGTCCGCCGGCGGGCTCGGCCTCGACCTTGTTGTCCGCGAGCACGATCGGGGAGTCCTCGTGGCCCTTCTGGTTGCCGGAGCGCTGGTAGTCGCCCTCGATCGCGACCTTGTGGAACTCGCCGTCGCGGTAGACGACCGAGCCGTTCTCGCAGCCCAGCGAGATCACGTCGCCGGACTCGGTGGGCTGCGCGGCCGCCTCGCCGTGCACGCCGGGGCAGTCGTCGGTCTCGGCGGTGACGTTCCCGTCGGCGTCGAGGACCTGCACGGTGCTGCGGGCGTCCTCGGTGCCCTGGGTGGTCAGCAGCCCGCCGTCGGAGAGCGGCACGGCGACGCCGTGGTGCGGGTCCTCGGTGGAGGTCTCCTCGAGCACGTCGAGCTCGCCGTCGCCGAGGGGGGTGGGGTCGATCAGGGTGATCGCGCCGGTGCCGTCGGCGAAGATCGCGGTGCGGTCGCCGTGGGGGACGACGTGGCCGGGGTGCGGGGCCTCGACGGAGAGGTCCGTGAGCGCGGGGTCCTGGACGTAGTAGTGGAAGTGGTCGCCGTGGCCCTGGGCGAGCAGGCCGGTGTCGTACATGGTCACGGCGTCGGAGGCGCTGACCGCGACGTGGCGGCCGTCTCCGGCCGGGTTCAGCCGGACGTAGCCCTCGAGGTCGGTCTCGTCGAGCACGGCGCCGTCGGCCGAGTCGAGCGTGACCACGCCGCCCTCGTGGGCGAGGACGATCCGGGGGCTGAGCGCGCCGACCTCGGTGCGGTCCGACGACGGGGCCTCGGCGCCGGTCTCCCCGCCGCTCCCGGCTCCGCCCGCGTCGGACGCGCCGTCCCCGCTGCCGGAGCCGCAGGCGGCCAGGGCCAGCACGCCCGCGCCGAGGAGCGCGACGGCACGCCGCTTCATGACAATGTTTCTCATCAGGTGCATGCCAGGAAGCTATCAGCGAATGAGAATCTTTCGCAATTGAAGGCGTGTGCCGTGGGTCACGGCGGGTGAGCAGTGGTGGCCACGGCGACCGAGCAGGGGGCGCCCGGGCCCCGCCACCCCCGCCCCCCCCCGGATGCGCCGCTCGCTGCGCGCACCCAGCGGTCTCCGCCCTGGGCGGCGCGGTCCGGCGGGCAGGCCAACCCGCCCGGGCGGCGCGGCTCGGCGGGCAGGACGACGTCGCCCCGCCGCCCGGGGTCAGCGGGCGACGGGGCGAGTCCCCACGGGTCGGCTCAGATCACGCCGAAAGCGATCATCGCGTCGGCCACCTTGCGGAAGCCGGCGACGTTCGCGCCCACCACGTAGTCGCCGGGGCGGCCGAGCTCCTCGGCGGTCTCCAGGCAGGTGGTGTGGATGTTCTTCATGATCTGGGTGAGGCGCTCCTCGGTGTGCGAGAAGCTCCAGGCGTCGCGGCTCGCGTTCTGCTGCATCTCGAGCGCGGAGGTGGCGACGCCGCCGGCGTTCGCGGCCTTGCCGGGGCCGAAGGCGACGTCGGCCTCGCGGAACACCGTGACGGCCTCGGGGGTGCAGGGCATGTTCGCGCCCTCGGAGACGGCGAGCACGCCGTTCCCGACGAGCGTGCGGGCGGCGTCCGCGTCGAGCTCGTTCTGGGTGGCGCTGGGCAGGGCGATGTCCGCCGGGACGTCCCAGACGCTGCCGCCCTTGACGAAGCGGGCGCCCTCGCCGCGGCGGTCCGCGTACTCGTGGATGCGGCCGCGCTCGACCTCCTTGATCCGCTGGAGCAGCTCGAGGTCGATGCCGTTCTCGTCGACCACGTAGCCGGAGGAGTCCGAGGCGGTGATCGGGAGACCGCCCAGCTGGCGGGCCTTCTCGATCGCGTAGAGCGCGACATTGCCGGAGCCGGAGACGGCGACGCGGCGGTCCTCGAAGGACTTGCCGCGGGCCTTGAGCATCTCGTCGGCGAAGATCGCCGCGCCGTAGCCGGTGGCCTCCTTGCGGACCAGGGAGCCGCCCCAGTCCAGGCCCTTGCCGGTGAGGACGCCGGCCTCGTACCGGTTGGTCAGGCGCTTGTACTGGCCGAAGAGGTAGCCGATCTCGCGGGCGCCCACGCCGATGTCGCCGGCGGGGACGTCGGTGTACTCGCCCATGTGGCGGTGCAGCTCGGTCATGAAGGACTGGCAGAAGCGCATGACCTCGCCGTCGCTGCGACCGTGCGGGTCGAAGTCGGAGCCGCCCTTGCCGCCGCCGATGGGCAGACCGGTCAGGGAGTTCTTGAAGATCTGCTCGAAGCCGAGGAACTTCACGATGCCGAGGTTGACGCTCGGGTGGAAGCGCAGGCCGCCCTTGTACGGGCCGAGAGCCGAGTTGTACTCGACGCGGAATCCGCGGTTGACCTGCACCGCTCCCTCGTCATCGACCCACGGGACGCGGAAGATGATCTGCCGCTCGGGCTCGCACATCCGCATCAGGATGCCGTGCTCCTGATACTCGGGATGACGGTCCTGGATGAGCTCGAGGGACTCGAAAACCTCCCGCACGGCCTGGTGGAACTCCGGCTCACCGGGGTTGCGGCGGAGCACACGGTCGAAGGTGTCCTGGAGCGTCGAGTCGAGCATCGCAGTCCTTTCAAGGGCCCGGAGGCCCGGCGTCGCGGGGCCCTCGGGATCGGAGGGCGGAGCGGGGCCAGCGTAGCGGCACGACCTCCGGACGACACAGGACGTTCAGTGAGTGAACATGCATGCGACCGCCTCGCCATGCATGCCGGAACGGGGCGCGCCGCAGCAGCGCAGACGCCAGGGGCCCGGGCCGTGCGCGGGACGCGGTGCGAGACACGGCAGTCGACGCTCGACGTCACTCGCCTCACTGCGTACGATCGTACGCATGACTCTCGTCCACCCCACCCCCGTCGTGCGCCGCGCCCGCATCGCCGTCGGCGCCCTGTTCCTCACCAACGGCGCCCTGCTGGCGAACCTGCTCCCCCGCACCCGGAGGTCAAGGCACAGCTGGGGATGGAGAACTGGGTCTACGGGCTCACGCTCGCCGCCTTCCCCGCCGGCGCGATCCTCGCCGGGCTCGCCGCCGGCGCGCTCATCCGACGGCTCGGCTCCGCCTCGGTCGCGACGCTCGGCACCGTGCTCACCGCGACGGGGCTGCTCGCGGCGGCCTGGGCGCCCGGGGCGGTGTGGTTCGCGCTCGCGCTCCTGGCGGCCGGGGCGCTCGACGCCCTCACCGACGTCGGCCAGAACGCCCACGGCCTGCGGGTCCAGCGGCACCTGGGCCGCTCGGTGATCAACTCCCTCCACGCCCTGTGGTCGCTCGGAGCGGTGCTCGGCGGGGCGATGGCCGCGGCGGCCATCGCGCTGGAGGTGCCGCTGCGCACCCACCTGCTGCTCTCGGGGCTCCTCTTCTCGGTCGTCGCGCTGCTCGCACGGCGCTCCGCGCTGCCCGGGCGGGACACCGACGACGTGGCCCCGACGGCGAGCCGGGCGCCGACCGCGAGCGACGCGGCCGACGGATCGGCGAGCGCTCGGACCCCCGGAGACGGTGGCGCGGCCTCGTGCGGCCCGGGGTCCGTCGGGGGCGGCACCGACGGGGCGTCACGGCCCGTCACGACGGGCTCCGGCACTGCGGACCCCGGCACGACAGACTCCGGCACTGCGGACCCGGGCGCGATGCCCGCAGGCAGGGGCACCGCGGACGCGGATCCCGTCGGCCCGCGCCGCGGACGCCCGGCGGCGGTGCTCGGCGCACTGGTCCTCATCGCGATCGCCGGGACCCTCGTGGAGGACGCCGGGAACTCCTGGGCCACGCTCTACCTCGCCCGCGACCTCGGCGCGCCCGCGACGATCGCGGCGACGGGCTTCGTCGCCCTGGTGGGGGCGCAGTTCGTCGGCCGCCTGCTGGCGGATCCGCTCGTGGACCGCTGGGGTCAGCGGGCCGTGGCCCGCATGGGCGGGGCGCTGATCGCGGCGGGCATGGGCCTCGCGCTCGCAGTGCCCTCGGTGCCGGGCACGATCGGCGGCTTCGCCCTCGCGGGGCTGGGCAGCGCCAGCCTGGTCCCCTCGGCGATGGCGCAGGCCGACGCCCTGCCGGGGCTGCGTCCGGGCACCGGGCTGACGGTGGTCTCGTGGCTGATGCGGCTGGGGTTCCTCGCCTCGCCCCCGCTCGTCGGGCTCGTCGCCGATGCGGCCGGACTGCGGGCGGGCCTGCTGTCCGTGCCGCTCGCGGGGCTCTCGGTGGTGCTGCTGGCCGGGGTGCTCACCGGCCGGCGATCCGTGCCACGCCCTCCCGCGCGAGATGCCGCCTCGGAGCCTGCAGGTGCAGCGCCTTCTGGATCACCAGCCCCTCGTTGAGCGCGTCCAGCAGCGCCGCGGTCTCCTCGTCGACGAAGGGCTCGAGGCAGGCACGGGTGCGGGCCATCCAGGCGCTCGTGATCTCGCGGAACTCGGGCCGACGGGCGGCGAGGGTGTAGAGCTCGAGCGTGATCACGAGCTCTCCCTGGGTGCCGAAGACGTCCTCGTCGATGTTGGCCTCGAAGCCGGCCAGCGCCTCCTGGAGGGTGGCGGCCTCGGCGGTGCGGCGTTCGACCCGGGCGGCGGAGTCCCCCGCGAAGCGGGTGAACGCTTCTCGCAGCAGCTCGTCCATGCCGGTGAAGTGGTAGGTCATGGAGCCCAGCGGGACGTCCGCCGCGGCGGCGACGCGGCGGTGGGAGGTGCCGGCGACGCCGTGCTCGGCGATCACCTCGAGGCAGGCGTCGATGATGCGGTCGCGGCGCCCGGGATCGTGGCGGCGGGACCTCGGCGTCGTGCGGTCGGGCTCCGCAGCGGGCGCGGCGGGCGCGGCAGCGGGCGCGGCAGCGGGCGGGTCGACGGACTCGGCGGCAGGCGTCGGGGTCATTCCACGACGGTAGCCGCTCGCGGCACCGACCCCGCCGCGCCGCGTCGGCCCGCGCGGGGCGTCGCCGTCCGGGCCGTGCGGCGGCGGTCGGGCCCACCAGCCCCGACCGCATGCGAGGTCACCGCTCCGCGAGCGCCTTCTCATGAGCGGCGAGGGAGGCCTCGTCGAAGAGGACCAGGCGCAGCTCCCAGTCCCCGCCCAGGCGCGCGGCCGTCTCCCTCAGGCTGCCGATCGCGACCCTCGCGGCCCGGGCCACGGGGAAGCGGTAGGCGCCGGTGGAGATCGAGGGGAAGGCGAGCCGGCTGAGGCCGTGCTCGCGGGCGACCTCGAGGCAGCGCCGGTAGCAGGAGGCGAGCTCCGCGTCGCGGCGGGCGCGTCCGGCCGCGTCGGCCTGGACGGACCAGATCGGGCCGACGGTGTGCAGCACGTGCGGGACGCTCAGGCCGTGCCCGCCGGTGAGCTCCGCGTCCCCGGTCTCGCAGCCGCCGAGGGTGCGGCACTCGGCGAGCAGCCCGGGGCCGGCGGCGCGGTGGATCGCGCCGTCGACCCCGCCGCCGCCGAGCAGGGTGGAGTTCGCGGCGTTGACGATCGCGTCGAGATCGCTCACCTGTGTGATGTCACCGTGCTGCAGGGTGATCGACACGATTCCCGGCGGCATCGTCATCGCCTCCTCCCCCGGCCTCGTCGACGCGGGCTCCTCCCCGTCCCCTCCGACTCACCGCTCGACCGTCAGCACGATCTTCCCGCTGGTGTGCCCGTCCATGCTCGTGCGGAAGGCGTCGGCCGCCGCGTCGAGCGGGAAGGCGCGCTCGACGTCGATGCGCAGGGCGCCCGACTCGGCCAGCTCGCCGAGCGCGGTGAGGTCCGCAGCGTCGGGCCGCACCCACATGTAGGTGCCCCCGGCGCCCTCGACCGCGCCGTCGGCGATCGAGCCGTGGCGCCCTCCCTCCGCGAGGACGGCGAGGGTCTGCTCGAGAACGCCGCCCACGTAGTCGACGACGAGGTCGACGCCGCCCGGGACGAGAGCGCGGACCCGCTCCTCGAGCCCGTCCCCGTAGGCGACGGGCTCGGCGCCCAGGCCGCGCAGCCGCTCGTGGTTGCGCTCGGAGGCGGTGCCGATCACGCGGGCGCCGGCCGCGGCGGCGATCTGCACGGCGAAGGAGCCGACGCCGCCGTTCGCGCCGTGGACCAGCACGGTCTGCCCCGAGGCGAGGCCCAGGCGGTGCAGGGACTGGTAGGCGGTGAGGCCGGCGAGCGGGAGCGCCGCGGCCTGCTCGAAGGAGAGGGAGGCGGGCTTGAGCGCGGCGGCGCGCACCGGGACGGTCATCTTCTCGGCGAAGGAGCCGGCCTGGATCCAGTCCTTGCGGGCGTAGGCCATGACCTCGTCGCCGACGGAGAACTCGGGGGTGTCCAGGCCGACGGCCTCGACCACACCCGCGACGTCCCAGCCGGGGATCACGGGGAACACGGTGGTCATGAGGGGGTCGAGACCACCGGACATGACCTTCCAGTCCACAGGGTTCACTCCCGCGGCGCGCACGGAGACGAGGATCTCGCCGGGGCCGACCTTCGGATCCTCGAGCTCGGTGAGGGCGAGGGCGTCGGGGCCCCCGTAGGTGCTGTAGGTGATGGCCTTCATGCCGGCCCTCAACGCACGGCGCCCGCCCCGCATTCCTGCGGAGCGGGCGCGGGCGACGGGACGTGCGGCCGACGGGACGTGCGGGCGACGGGACGTGCGGGCGACGGTACGTGCGAGCGACGGGACGCGCGGCCGACGGCACCGGCCGACGGGGACGCGGCGGAGGACCTGCCGGCGCATCACGCCCAGTCCGCGCGGCTCACCCGCCGGTTGCGTCCTCCGGAGCGAAGACGTCCTCGATGCGGACCCCGAAGAGGCGGGCGATCGCGAAGGCGAGCGGGAGGGAGGGGTCGTACTTGTCGTTCTCGATCGCGATCACGGTCTGGCGGGAGACCCCGAGCGCCTTGCCGAGCTCGGCCTGGGACCAGCGACGTTCGGCGCGGCGGGCCTTGATGTCGTTGCGCATGACGGGTCCCTCTCAGCGGTAGCGGACGGCGGAGACGATGGTGCCCGCGATCCAGGCGAGCATGAGGACCGAGAAGGCGAAGATCCAGTTGATCTCCGGCAGCAGGAAGAACTGCAGGAAGCCGACGGCGAGGATGAGCGGCACGGAGATCACGAAGGCGAGCAGGATCGCCTCGGCGATCTTCCGACGCTCGAATTCGTCGCCGCTGCGATACATCCCGATGTTCGCCCAGGCCATGAGGGCGACGGCAGGGAGCACCAGCAGGGCGGGGAGCCAGGCGGGGATCGCGCTCCCGTCGGCGGCGACGGCGAGACCGAGGCCGATCGCGTAGACCACGACGCCGGCGGCGAAGCGGAGGGCGAAGGCGCGGTTGCTGCGGGTGCGGGGGCTGGCGGTCATGAGCGGAGTCCTTCCGGGAGAGCGGGGAGCGGAGAGTCCGGAGCGGCGTGCGCAGCGATGGGTGCGACGGGGAGGGGGACCGGGCCGGCGTCCGCGGTGTGCATGCACTGAATGTAAGGCGTCCTTGACATGCGAGTCAAGGCTTCTTGACATTTTTAGTCAAGCTTCCTTGACTCCACAGTTCACGGAGCCTTCACCTGCGGTCGACTCAGCGTCAGCCTGGAAGGAGGCCGTTCAGCCCGTCGACGAAGCGCTGCGCGAGAGCGTCTCCGTTCGAGCGGATCCAGATCCGTCGCCCCCGATGCGGCCGCACGATCACCGGCCCCCACCCGATGGACCTCTGCCGGAACTCGGCGCTCGCGATCTCCTGGGCCGGCAGCTCGCGGATCAGCCGGTAGGGCAGGAAGGCTCCCTGCCGCAGATGGAGCACCCTTCGGTCCGTGACCAGCAGCAGCGGCTCCCACCAGGTGAACCCGTTGCCCCGGAGGGCGAGCAGCACGATCTCGTCGGGCGCGAGGAACCGGCGTGCCCCTCGCTCCCACGAGGCAGGGGGAACAGGCGTCTCGCCCTCGCCCTGCAGCGCAGCGACAAGGCTGGCCAGGGAGGTCGGGAGGCTCATCGTGCCGGTGCGGCCGACTGCGCCGTGCCCGCGACCGATGCATCGCTCCCCGTCGACCTCCCGGTTCGGCGGGGCGTGACGAGAGAGACGATCACGAGAGCTGCCACCGAGGCGGGCAGCGCCACGATCACCGAGTTGAGCTCTGCCGAGCGGCCGGAGATCTCCCAGAAGAGAGTCACGGCCGCACCGATGATGAGCGATGCCATCGCCCCGGCGCCGTTCGCCCGCTTCCAGAACAGGCCGGCAAGCAGCACCGGCGTGATGGTCACGCCGTACATCGTGTAGGCGTACATCTGCAGGGCGAGGACGCTCGGGAAGAAGTTGACCATCACGAAACCGAGAACCGCGACCCCCAGCACCGCAGCACGGCCGATCCAGAGATTCGCGGAGTCGGACGGCTTCTCGGATCGGACCTGGCCCACGAGGTCGTGGACGACGTTCGACGAGCAGGTCAGCAAGTACGAGGAGCCCGTGGTGATGATCAGCGCAAATGCACCTGCGAGAAGCGCTCCCCCCACGACCGCGGGCGTGAAACGTCCGCCGGACAGGGAGAGCACCGCCATGTCGGGCTCGATGCCCGGCTGGAGGAGGGCGCTCGATACTGCGAGCAGCACGATCGGCACGATCATCACCACGGAGCCGACGCAGAAGAGCACCGCTCCCCAGAAGGCTGCGCTGTCGCTCTTCGCAGCGGCCAGGCGCTGGTACATGTTCTGGTCGCCCAGCAGGAGGACGAGGGTCGGCAGGATGAACCCGAGCATCTGCAGACCGCTCAGGCCACCGAGAACTCCCGCGTCCGCATTCACCTCGGCAAGCGGCACGAGGCCACCGACGTCCGTGCCCACGACGAGGAAGACCGAGACCCACAGAGCGAAGACGATCAGGATCGCGGAGAGGAAGTCCGTCCACGCCACGGACTTCAATCCGCCCGAGAGCGCCAGGAAGGTGATGAGCAGCGCGGCGATCACCGCCCCTGTGCTCTCGTCCAGAGGCGTGATCAGGCTGAAGATGTAGCCGGCGCCCGTGAACTGGTAAGCGGTGATCCCGATGAAGGCGACGAGGATCATGATCGTCGCCGCGATCCGGACCGGCTTCCCGTAGCGACGATCGAACAGCTCGGGGATGGTGTGGCCAGCGACCCCACGGACTCGCCTCGACAGCAGGATCAGCAGCACCGTGCCGGTGATCGTCCCCGCGAAGAAGAGGAACCCGGGGAGCAGACCGTATGTATAGGCGAAGTTCGCAGCGCCGATGATCGAGCCGGACCCGACGAAGGTCGCGAGCATGGTTCCGCCGATGACAGGCGCCGGCAGGGAGCGACCGGCCAGGACGAAATCTTCGCCGGAGCTCGTCGCCTTCGCGCGACCGAACCAGGCGCCGACCACGATCATCAGGACGATGTAGGCGACGAGCACAGCGACGTGGGCGTAGTTCACGGGAGGCTCCTCGGTCAGCGGGTCGAGCGGTCGAGGACGACGCGGCCGCCCTGCACCACGAGCGCGGGATCCGGTGACGACAGGATCGTGATGTCCTGCAAGGGGTCACCGTCGAGAACCACGAGGTCCGCGAGCGCCCCGTCTCGGATCACGCCGAGCTCGCCCTCGCGCTGGAGGAGACGGGCGGCGGTGGACGTCGCAGAACGGATCACGTCGAGAGCGCTCTGATGACGCGCACGGATCTCGAACTCCTTGGACTGGTGCACCTGCATCCCGCCGAGCAGATCGGTGCCGAAGCAGAGGTTCAGGCCCTTCTCATGGGCGAGGCGCAGTGCTCGTTCCCCTGCCTCGAGCACGTCGGCGACCTTGGCCTGGCTGGCCGGCGGGAGCCCCATCGACGCACCGAACTCGTCGAGCGCCCAGTAGGTCACGAGATTCATGGTGACGAAGGCGTCCGCCCCCGCGACCGCGTCGGCGGAGGCGTCGTCGAGAAGGTTCGCGTGCTCGATCGAGCGCACCCCGGCCTCGAGCGCCCGGGTGATGGCACCAGGGGTATATGCATGAGCGGCGACATACCGGTTCGCGTCCGAGGCCTCCTCCACCGCGGCTCTCATCTCGGCCGAGGAGTACTGGATGGAGTCGACACGGTCCGTCGGGGAGGCGACGCCGCCGCCGGCCATGATCTTCAGGTGGTGCGCTCCGGTGCGCAGCTGCTCACGAGCGGCCAGGCGCACGGCGTCGGGACCGTCAGCGATCGTCCCGAGCCCGGCGCAGCAGGGTGCGGCATGGGACAGTCGCTGCCCGGGACCGCGAGAGTCCCCGTGCCCGCCGGTCTGCGTCAGGGACTTGCCCCCGAAGAAGAGGCGCGGCCCCCTGAGCAGACCTTCGGCCTGGGCGTCTGCCAGCCCGTGGTCACCGCCACCCGTATCCCGGACCGTCGTGAAACCACGGTCGAGCATGTCCCCCATCAGGCGCGCGGCGTGCATCGTGGCATAGGACGGCGCCGTGATCTCGAGCTCGCCGAGGTTCGCCGTCATCGCGTAGACGTGCACGTGGCAGTCGATCAGACCGGGGAGCACGTACTTCCCGGCGAGATCCACTCGATCCACGGAGCCTTCGACTGCGAGGTCTCCCGGATCGGCGATCTGCGTGAATCGGCCGTCGCGCACCTCCAGGTCCGCGGTGCGCCAGATCCCGGCGTCCACATCGAGGAATCGGGCATTGCTGAGGACAAGTCCTGCGGACAGTGGGACCACTCCTGAGGTCGGGGCACCTCCATGCTAGGAGCTGGGTCACTTCCTCTCCGGCCGTTTCACTTGCCGGAACGACCGACTCAGCCCCGCACGTCGAGCTCCCGCTGCAGCCAGGCCGGGTCGTCGGTGGTGATCGTGTCGGCGCCGCAGGCGAGCGCGACCTCGAGCTGGGCGGCGCTGTTCACGGTCCAGGGGTTCAGCTGCAGCCCCGCCTCGTGCACCGCGCGCCCAGCCCGCAGCGAGAGCCCGTCGATCGCGGGGCCGATGCCGGTGGCGCCCAGCTCCGCCGCCGCCCTCAGCGCCTCCTCGTCGAGGGCGCCCACCAGATAGGAGACGGGCGTGGCGGTGGTGCCGCGGCGGATCTCGGCGAGCGCGTCGGCGTGGAAGCTGATGACGGTCGAGCCTGCGGCCGGGTGGCCGGCGGGCAGCCCCTGCAGCATCGCCGCCACGGCCGCGGCGGCCGCCGGCGCCTTGACCTCGATGAACAGCGGCACAGTGGTGATCTCGAGCAGGTCGAGCAGACCCGGCACCCGCTCGCCCTCGGCGAGCACGACGGTGTCGAGCTGGGCGCGGGTGAGCTCGGCGAGCGCGCCGCTGCGCAGGGGCGAGTCCGCGGCGGCGGTGCGGTCGATGGTCTCGTCGTGCATCACGACCACCTGGCCGTCGGCGCTGAGGTGCACGTCGCACTCGAGCAGCTCGGCGCCGTCCTCGATCGCGCGGCGGAAGGCGGCGAGCGTGTTCTCGGGGGCGTGGGCGCTGGCGCCGCGGTGGCCGACGATCGCGGGACGGTCGGGGTGCTGCGGGGTCATGGTGCTCCTGGGTCGGGGATGAGCGGGTCAGGGACGAGGGATCGGGGACGAGGACGGGGCCGACGCGCCAGGGCCGCCGGGCGCGACATGGCGACGATCCGGACCTCCAGCATGCCGCGGACCGCACATGCACCCCGTGCTCCGACACGGGCACGGGGACCGCCCGGAGGGCGGGCAGCGACCGGGAGGGGGAATCCCCTGGCCGCCGCGCCACGCCGCGCAGGGCTACGAGGCCACGCGCATCGCCTGCGCTGACGAAGACGTCGAGCACCCGTGGGCGATCGCCGCCGGGCCCGCGGACTCCGGACTCGAGATCGAGGTCGCGAACGAGGCCTGATCGGCGCCCGGCGCCTCTGCGGGCCCTCCCGGCTCAGGCCGGGACATGGCCTGCGATCAGCGCCGCCGCCCAGACCGGGTCGTCGACGGTGAGGGTGTCGCAGCCGAGCTCGAGGGCCCGCTCGAGCTCCTCGTCGGTGCGAGCCGTCCAGAGGTTCAGCGCCATGCCGAGCTCGGCGGCCCGCTCGACGTCCGCCTGGCGGGCGTCGGCGATCCGCACCCCCACGTGCGCGACCTCGAGCAGGCGGCAGGACTCCCACCACTCGGGGCTCGTCGCGGTGGTGGTGCGCATCCGCGGGATCCACGGCGCGACCTCCTGCGCGAACCGCAGCGGCTCCTCGTGGAAGGACAGCAGCACGGCCGGGGCGGTCGCCGGATCGGCCCACGCCTCGGCGTCGCCGTCGCCGAACTGCTCGGCGAGGATCCGCAGCACGCGCTCGGCGGCGGCGGGAGCCTTGATCTCGACCAGCAGCGGCACTCGGGCGCCGTCCTCGCGCACCGCCGCCTCGAGCACCTGGGCGAGGGTGGGGATGTGCTCGTCCTCGCCCACGAGGACCCGGTCCAGCTGGGCGCGGGTCATGTCCGCGACCGCGCCGGTGCGCAGCGGCGAGTCGGGCTGCGCGGTGCGGTCCAGGGTCGCGTCGTGGAGGATCACGTCCTGCCCGTCGGCGCTGAGGTGGACATCGCACTCGAGCAGCGCGGAGCCCTCGGCGACGCCGCGCCGGAAGGAGCGCACGGTGTTCTCGGGATCGAGGGCGGCGGCGCCCCGGTGTCCGACGAGGGCGGGCTGCGTGGGGGTCATGATCTGTGGTTCTCCTCGGTGGGGCGGTGCATCGGGCGCGGACGCGACGGGACGGTCCCGGCCGGCCGCAGGTGCCGGTGGGCGGGCGGGCGCGTCCCTCCCCGCTCCCGGGCGGCGGGCCCCGGCCGTCTGCGCGACCGGGCCCCGCTCAGGGCAGGCGGCTCAGCTCCAGCCCTCGAACTGCACGGCCTCGTAGTCCTCGCGCTTGCCGTCGAGGGTCTCCTGCAGGGTGGTGGAGAGGGCGCCGAGCACCTGCTCCGGGTCGGCGCCGTCGCCGTAGACCTGCGCCTGCGCGGCGCCGATCTCGGTCACGGAGCCCTGGTCCCAGTTGGTGTAGTCGGCGGTGCGCGCGTTCTCGAGCTGGGCGAGGGCGACCCCGTAGTTGGGGTTCGAGGCGACCAGGTCCTTGACCGTCTGGGTGTCGGCCGCGGCCTGGACGATCGGGACGTAGCCCGTGCCGGCGTGCCACTCGGCGGACTTCTCCGGCTGGGCGAGGAAGCGGAACAGCTCGGCGCAGGCGTCCTGACGGTCCTGGGAGTCGCTGCGCACGAGGGACAGGCCCGAGCCGCCCGTCGGGACCTGCTTCTCCTGACCCTCCTTGGAGAGCATGAACGCGGTGCCCACCTCGAAGACGCCCTCGGTGGCCGCGGTGGTGCCCGTCAGCCCGGCGGTCGAGCCGCGCATGCCGGCGGTGATGCCCGAGGCGAAGTCGGTGCCCGCCGCCTGCGCCATGTAGCCGAACCCGTCCTCGTGGATGAACGTGCGCTGCCACTCCAGCCACTCCACGCCCGCGGCCTCGTCGATCGTGACCTCGAACGCCTCGTTAGCGTTCGCCCCGCCGAATCCCCAGATGTCGGCCTGCGCGTGCCACGCGTCGTCCGCGCCCACGGCGAGCGCCGCCAGCGGGCGTCCCTCGACCTGGATCTTCGCGAGCTCGGGGGCGAACTCGGCGAGGTCCTCCCAGGTCTCAGGGCCCTCCTCGGGCAGGCCCGCCTCGATGTAGCGGGTCTTGTTGTAGTAGAACAGCGGGGTCGAGCGGGCGAAGGGCACGACGAACGTCTCTCCGGCGGCCTTGCCCTCGGCGACGTAGTTCTGGATGTAGATGTCCAGGTTCCACTCGTCGTCGAAGTAGCCGTCCAGGGGCGCGAGCGCGTCGGAGTTGTAGAACTGGAGCCACTGCATCTCGGGGAAGCAGACGATGTCCGGGACGGTGCGGGCCTGCAGGGCCGCGGTGAACTTCTGGTTGAGGTCCGCGTAGCCGCCGACGGACTCCGCGATCGCGACGATGTCCTCCTGCGACTCGTTGAACTCCGCGAACTGCGTCACGAGCACCTCGTAGGTGGAGCCCGTGAAGGGCGCCCAGAAGAGGACCGGGGTGCGGCCCTCGTACTCCGAGGGGACGGTGAGGTCCGCCTGCGAGAAGCCGTCGCGGATGTTGCTCTCGGCGCCGTCGCCGCCCCCGCCGTTCGGGGCGCCGCAGGCGGCGAGGCCGGCGGCGCCGGCACCGAGGCCGAGGGCCGCCATCAGCGTGCGGCGGGAGAGGTTCAGGGGGCTGCGGGACATGTGCATCGCTCCTTGGAGGTGGCCGGACCGGGCGGTTCCGGTGCGGTCGTGCGGGGGTCGTCGGGTCGTGCGGGCCGGGACCGGACGCGAGCGCCCGGTCCGGCGGGTTCGGAGGCGGGCCGCAGGGCCCGGGACGGTCGGCGAGACGACACGGTGCCGCTCCCCGGAGGGCCTCACTTCATGGCGCCGGCGGCGAGGCCGCCGATGATGCGCTTCTGGGCGAGGAAGAAGAGGATCAGCATCGGCAGGGAGACGAACACGGCGCCGGCCATGATCACGCCCCAGTTGCTGTAGCCCTCCTGGCTGCGCAGGAACAGCAGCCCGATGGGGAGGGTGCGCATGTCCTCGGTCGAGGTGACGATGAGGGGCCACACGTACTCGTTCCACTTCCCGACCATCACGATCAGGGTGGCGGTGAGGATCATGGGGCTCGACAGCGGCACGACGATCGTGAGCATGCGGCGGATGTGGCCTGCGCCGTCGATCTCCGCGGCCTGCAGGATGTCCTTGTCGATCGTGCGCATGTACTGGTAGATCAGGAACATCGCGAAGGCGCTGGCGATGCCGGGCAGGATGATGCCGGCGTAGGAGTTCAGCCAGCCCAGGTTCGCCACGGTGATGTAGTTGACGATCAGCGTGACGTGGCCCGGCAGCATCATCGAGGCGATGATCAGGCCGAAGACGATCTTCTTGAAGCGGAAGTCGACGAACACGAAGGCATAGGCGCACAGGATCGCGAGGGTGAGCTCCAGGACCGTGCCCACACCGGTGGTGATGATCGAGTTCAGGAAGAAGCGGTCGAACGCCGCGGATTCCCACGCGCCGACGAAGTTCTCGAAGGTCAGCTCGCCGGGGAACCACCGCAGGGGCCAGGTGTAGATGTCCTGGTGCGGCTTCAGGGCCGAGGAGAACAGCCAGTACAGAGGCACCACGAACACCGCGATCGTGGCGATCACGCCGGCGATCAGCAGCGCGGTGACCCACGGCCGACGGCGCGGGCCGCGGCGCCGGCCGGTGTTGCGCGGGATCGTGCCGTCGGCGCCCGCGGGGGCGGAGCCCTCGAGAGGGGCGGGGGCGGAGGCGGAGCTCAGAGTGCTCATGAGTCGTAGTTCACCTTCTTCTGGCCGTAGCGGACCTGCACGAAGGTGATGGCCAGGAGGAGGGCGAGCAGCACCGTCGCGGCGGCCGAGGCGCTGCCGATGTCGAACTTCTGGAAGGCCTCCTCGTAGACCATCCAGCTCAGCGTGCTCGAGGAGGTCCCGGGGCCGCCGTTGGTCATGATCGAGATGATGTCGAAGGCCTGGGCGGCGGAGATGATGCCCGTGATCGAGAGGAAGAACGTGATCGGGCTCAGCAGCGGCAGGGTCAGGTGGCGGAAGAGCTTCCAGCCGTGCGCGCCGTCGAGGGCCGCGGCCTCGTAGAGGTCCTTGGGGAGGTCGAGGATCGCGGTGTAGCAGATGACCGTGACGAAGCCGAGGCGCTGCCAGGTGTAGGCGATGGTGATCGACCACAGCGACCAGTCGGAGGTGGTGGTCCAGGCCGGGGAGTCGGCGCCGAACAGGGAGAAGGCCCAGCGGGAGAGGCCGTAGTTCGGGTCGAACATGAACAGCCACAGGATGCCGACGGCCGCGCCGGGGAGCATGTGCGGGGCGAAGGCCATGGTCTGTGCGAATCCGGTCAGCGGGACCTTGGTGGCCAGCAGGCTGCCCAGGAGCAGGCCGAGCACGAGCGAGCCGACGACGCTGACCCCGGTGAAGATCAGCGTGTTCATCAGGACCTGGCCGAAGCTCGCCGAGGTGAACAGGCTGGTGTAGTTCTCCACCCCCACCCACTCGGGGCTCGGGTCCACGAAGTCCCAGTCGAAGAAGCTCAGCCCGATGTTGTACAGCGCCGGGTAGTACGAGAAGACGACGATCGCGATCAGGTTCGGCGCGATCAGGGCGCCGAAGAGGAGCGCGTCGCGGCGGGCGCGGCGTCGGCGCTGGGGGGACCGTCGGCGGACGGGCCGCTGCGCGGCGGCGGTCGCGCCGCTCGGCGCGGTCGCGTCGGGCGCCTGGCTCGGCGGCGCGCCGGCGTCGGCGCGGGCCGTGCGGTCCGAGCCGTGCGTGCGGACGGGGACTGACATGGGAGCGCTCCCAGATTCCTGCTCGGGACGGCCCGGAGGGCTGTCGGGGGACGACGGGCGGCGCGACGGACGCACCCTGCCGGAGGACGGGCGGCCGTCGGCGGACGGTGCGGTCCGCTCTCGCCCGCGCCGCACGACCGGGGTCGCGCTGCGGGCGCGTCGAGGATCCGGATACGCGGGGGCGAGGACCGGCGCCGTCGACGCGCCCACAGTAGGGAGCCCCGAGACGGCACGCCAAGGCCTCATCGGCCTCGGTGAACCCCCCGTGAACAGCACCTGACCTCGCAGGTGGGAGCGCTCCCACGGCAGTGTCGGAGCCCCTCCGCATACCCCCGGACCCCCTCGGTCCGCCGCGCGTCCACCGGACGTTCACCCTCAGGGCGCCGAGAGTTCGTCGCCGGGCCGGACACGCTCCGACCCCCCTCCCCCGCTCTTCACCTGCAGGTCACCTGCCTGCGATGCCGCATCCCGCAGGGCGGGCTATCCTGCGCCGACCAGCCACCGGCGCGAGGTGCACCGCCGCGCCCGCCCCGTCACCCGGAGGCATCGGGAGGAGGAAGAGGCATGCCGCGCCAGCCCACCATGCAGGACGTCGCCCGCGCCGCGGGGGTCTCGCGCTCCACCGTCTCGCGGGTCTTCCAGAACGACGGCGAGAAGGTCTCCGCCGACAGCCTGGTCGCGGTGCACGAGGCCGCGCGACGCCTCGGCTACGTGCACAACCTGGTCGCGAGCGGTCTCGCCCAGCGCCACGGCCGCCAGCTCGGCCTGCTCGTGCGCGATGCGACCAATCCCGCCTACGGCCACCTCCTGGCCGAGATGAACCGGGCCGTCGAGGGCGCCGGGCGCACCGTCATCTCCGTGACCGCCTCCCGCCACGACTACGGCACCGCCGAGGTGGAGGGGCTGCGGCGGCTGCTCGGCCAGCGGGTCGCCGGGGTGTTCGTCGGCACCGGCGTCACCGCCGCCGAGGACCTCGCCGAGACCGTGACCACGGTGCCGATGATGATCATCGGCCGCCCCAACGAGCACCCGCGGATCGAGTCGGTGAGCTACGACGAGCGAGCCCACGGCCGCGCCATGGCCGAGTCGATCGCGGCGCACGGTCACCGCAGGATCGCGGTGCTCACCGCCCCCGTGCTCTACTCGCGCGTCTTCGACCTGCGCAGCCGCAGCCTGGTCGAGCGCTGCCGGGAGCTGGGGATCCTCGCGGTGCCGATCGACCTGCTGCCCGTCGAGCAGGGCGTGGCGCGAGCCCTCGACACCGCGCGCGAGGAGGGCCTGAGCTGCATCGTCTGCCCGGTCGACTACGTCGCCCTGGATCTGCTGCGGGCCGCCGCCGCGCGCGGGGTGCGCATCCCGGAGGATCTCAGCGCCGTCGGCTTCGACGGACTCGGCGACGGGCTGGACCTCGTGGGCCTGGCGACCCTGCGGCTGCCGGTCGCGGACGTCGCCCAGCAGGCCGTGGCCCGGATGCAGGAGCTGCTGGTGCAGGCGCAGGAGGACCCGGAGGGCCCGCCGGTCACGGACCCGCCGCCGGTGCGGCACGGCCTGGTCGAGGGGACGCTCGTGCCCGGCCGCACGCTCGGCCCGGCACCCGCTCACCTCCGCGGCTGAGTCCGGCTCTCCAGGGGCAGCACGCCGGGCAGGTCCGTCGCCGCGACCGTCTCGAACACGAGCTCCTGCATGCGCCGCGCGGCCGTCGAGAGCCGCACCCCGCGTCGTCGAGCGAGGTTCACCGTGCGGTCGAGCTCGGGCTCCACGATCCGGGCGTGGCGCAGACCGGGCCGGTCCACCACCACCATCGCCGGCACCACGGCCACGCCGATCCCCCGCTCGACGAAGCGCAGCACCGCGTCCATCTCCGCGCCCTCCACCGCGATGGCCGGGGCGAGGGAGCGGGAGGCGAAGGCGGCGTCCGTCGCGGCGCGCAGGTCGTAGCTGCGATGGAAGGCGACCTGCGGCATCGCGGCGAGCTGGGCGAGGGTGAGCCGCTCCGGCAGCGGGTCCGCCCGCGTCGCGGAGGCGACCACCACGAGCTCCTCGGAGAGCAGGCCGATCAGCTCCGCGCCGTCGGCCTCCAGCGCGTCCTGGCGGGTGATCACGAAGGCGAGGTCGAGCTCGCCCTGCTGCAGCTGCTCCAGCAGGGCGAGCGATCCGGCCTCGCTGACCTGCAGCTCCACCCCGGGATGGCGGGCGCTGAAAAGTGCGAGGACGTCGGCGACGAGGGAGACGCACAGGGTGGGCGGGGCGCCGAGGCGCACGCTGCCCCGGCGCAGGCCGGCCAGCTCGTCGAGCTCGCGTCGGGCCGACTCGGCGTCGGCCAGCATGCGCCGCGCGATCGGCAGCAGCGTGCGGCCTGCTTCGGTGGGGACGGCGCCGCGGCGACCGCGCTCGAGCAGCACGGCGCCGACGTCGGACTCGAGGGTCGCGATCTGGCGGGAGAGCGAGGGCTGGGCGAGGTAGAGCTCCTGGGCGGCGCGGGTGAAGGTGCCCAGGCGCGCCACCGACTCGAAGGTGCGCAGGTGCTCGAGCTTCATGGAGCGAGCCTACCCATCCATAGCGTGGATGCATCGTTGCTACTCGGAACCGGCATTGGCCGTATCGATCAGGGCGTGCCTAGCGTGGAGCCCATGAGCCACGACGCCTCCCCCGATCGTCTCCTGACCACCTCCGTCCTCGTCATCGGCACCGGCGGTGCCGGGCTGCGCGCCTCGATCGAGCTCGCCGAGCGCGGCGTCGAGGTGCTCGCCGTCGGCAAGCGCCGCCGGCACGACGCCCACACCACCCTCGCCGCCGGCGGCATCAACGCGGCGCTGGGCACCATGGACCCTGAGGACTCCTGGCAGCAGCACGCCGCGGACACCCTGCGCGAGTCCTACTACCTCGCCGATCCCGACGTGGTCGAGACCGTCGCCCGCCACGCCGCCCGCGGCATCGAGGACCTCGAGCGCTGGGGCATGCCCTTCGCCCGCGAGGCCGACGGCCGCCTCTCCCAGCGCTTCTTCGGCGCCCACACCTACCGCCGCACCTGCTACGCCGGGGACTACACGGGCCTGGAGATCCAGCGCACCCTGCTGCGCCGCGCCGCCGAGCTCGACGTCCCCGTCATCGACACCGTCTACATCACCCGCCTGCTCGTCGCCGACGGCACGATCTTCGGCGCCTACGGCTTCGACGTCGTCACCGGTCAGGGCGTGCGCATCCACGCCGACGCGGTGATCCTCGCCGCCGGCGGCCACACCCGCATCTGGCGCGTGACCTCCTCCCGCCGCGACGAGAACACCGGCGACTCCTTCCGCCTCGCCGCTCTCGCCGGCGCCCGGATCCGTGACGCGGAGCTCGTGCAGTTCCATCCCTCCGGACTGCTCGAGCCCGACGACGCCGCCGGCACCCTCGTCTCCGAGGCGGCCCGCGGCGAGGGCGGCGTGCTGCGCAACGCCGAGGGCGAGCGGTTCATGGAGCGCTACGACCCCGAGCGGCTGGAGCTGTCCACCCGCGACCGGGTGGCGCTGGCGAACTTCACCGAGATCGCGGAAGGTCGCGGCACCGAGCGCGGCGGCGTGCTCCTGGACGTCTCCCACCTGCCGCGCGAGCAGATCCTCGCGAAGCTGCCCCGGGTCTACCGCACCCTGATCGACCTGCAGATGCTCGACATCACCACCACGCCGATCGAGATCGCACCCACCGCGCACTACTCGATGGGCGGGGTGTGGGTGCGCCCCGGGGACCACGGCACCGGGGTCGACGGCCTGTACGCGATCGGCGAGGCCGCCTCGGGCCTGCACGGCGCGAACCGGCTGGGCGGCAACTCCCTCATCGAGCTGCTGGTCTACGGGCGGCTCACCGGCCAGGCCGCCGCCGAGTACGCCTCCTCCCGTACCGAGGTGCGCCGCGACCCGGCCGCGATCGAGGAGGCCCGTGCCGAGCAGGCCGCCCTGCTCGCCGGCGACGGGATCGAGGTGCCGCGCCGCCTGCAGCGGGAGCTGCGCGACGTGATGACCGAGCACGCGGGAGTGGTCCGCTCCGAGCAGGGACTGCGCGCGGGGGTCGAGAAGATCTCCCGGCTCGAGGAGCGGGCCCGGAACGTGACCGCCCACCCGGACGTCGCGGGGTTCGACGATCTCGCCCACGCCTTCGACCTGCGCGGATCGCTGTTGGCGGCCCGTGCCACCCTCGAGAGCGCGCTCGAGCGGCGCGAGACCCGCGGCTGCCACAACCGCTCGGACTTCCCCGAGCAGGACCCCTCGCTGCGCGGGAACATGGTGTGGACGCCCGACGGCGGCGCGGTCCTCGAGCCGCTGCCCGAGATCCCCGCCGAGCTCCGCGCCCTGGCCGAGGGCACGCTCGAGAACGCCGCCTCCGCGGGCCGACTCGTGGAGTGAGCCTCCCGCGGCGCGCTGCGCACCGCTGCCGTACGGCGAGGACCACGTCCGCGGCAGGGCCCCGCACGGTCAGGCAAGCCTGTCCGAAGTGCATCGTCGCAGGTCAGGAAAGGCTTACCAGGGGTGACAACCCTTCGTCGAAGGACTACCGTCGATCCCATGAAGATGAGCAACGATCTCGAGAAGAAGTTCCAGGACCAGATCACCCTGGAGTTCGCCGCATCGATCACGTACCGCCAGCTCGCCATCGAGGCGGACGAGCAGGACCTCCCCGGCATCGCCGCATGGCTGCGCCACCAGGCCGACGAGGAGATCGTCCACGCCAACAAGTTCATCCAGCACGTCTCGGACCGCGGCAACCACGCCGCGATCGGCACGATCTCCGAGCCCGGCGTGAAGCCCGGCCTGTCCGTGCTGGAGATCTTCGAGGCCGCCCTCGCCCACGAGGAGAAGGTCTCCGAGTCGATCCGCGAGCTCTACCGCAGCGCCGACAAGGAGGGCGACTATGACTCCCGCCCTCTGCTGAACTGGTTCGTCGATGAGCAGATCGAGGAGGAGGCCACCGCCTCGGAGATCATCGGCCGCGTGAAGCTGATCGGCGACGACGGCTCGGGCCTGCTGCGCCTGGACGCCGAGCTCGGTGCTCGCCCCACCGGCAGCACCGAGGCCGACGGCGAGTGACCCTCCCGGCCGGGCGGGACTGATCAGCCCGGCCACCGCCCCGTCCTCCCGACCACCCGGAACCCCGGCCGACCTGATCTCGAACCTCCCGGCCGTTCCGAACCCCAGCTGTCCGGCCGTCCTGAACCCCAGCCGCCCGGCCGGCCTGAACTCCGACCGCCCCGCCCGGCCATCGATGGGACGTGAGCGGCACGAGACCTGCTAAATGCAGGCCGCGTGCCGCTCACGTCCCTTTCATGGACACAGGGCAGCCGATCATGGGCACGAGTCGTCGGGCGCGGCGAGCGGATCCCTCAGCAGGCCACGGGCATCGACCCGTGCCGACCGCTCCGACCGTGCGATCCGATGATCGCCCCGGCGCAGCATGACCAGCAGATCCGGCAGCACCTCGTCCCACGAGACCATGACGTCCTCGTAGGTCAGCCGCACCACCGTGTACCCCCGACGTCGGGCTGCACGATCCCGTCGACGATCATCTGCATACCGTCTCGGATCCGTGTGGTGAGCTGCGCTGTCGCACTCGACGATCAGTCCCTCCCCCACCATGAGGTCGACCCGTCCCACCTCGGGGATCTCGACCTGCGAGCGGACGGCGAATCCGCGTCGTCCGAGAGCACGGCGCACGATCGTCTCCGTGCCGGACTCCGCGGTGCGGCTCAGCGGGAAGATCCTTCTCCGCCGTCTCCCCGACAGCGAACAGCACGCCGCGATCGCCTCCTCATCGCTGATCAGCCGTCGGTTCAGCCCCGATTCGAGGACGACAGCCGCATTGTCCGCATCGAGGCAGTGGACCGCGTGCTCGAGCGCGACGAGCAGCGGGAGGACGGCGTTCTCGTCGGGCCAGGCCCGCAGCACCGGGGCATGCAGCACGACGCCGCTCGCCCGTCCCTCGGCGGGCCCGCCCGCCCGCGGCCCGACGCGCCGCCTCGCTTCGTGGGGACCTCGAACCCTCGGAACCCAGAACCCGTAGAGCTCAAGGGCGTCCACGCAGGTCGAGCGATTGCCGCGGCGCAGAGCCGCCCGGACTCCGGACGGCGTGAGCGCCGTCCCGTAGAAGCCGCTGCCGAGCCGCTCGACCGCACCCCGAGCCACCATCGCCTCGATCTCGCGTCGGCCGAGACCGGCCTCCTCCAGTTGCCGTCTGGAGCGGACATGGATCTCGGGGAGGCGTGTGGGCGTCATCGCCCCACCCTGTCGTCGTGACCGGGTCGGACGGGAGGCGGCCGCGGGCGCTGTGGACGACCGCATGGTGGGGAGGACCGGTGCGGGGGAGCGCACGGGTTCAGGGGAGGACCGGTGCAGGGAAGCGCACGGGTTCAGGGGAGGCCGATGCGGGGCGCGGGCGGCTTGCCGGAGCAGGGCGGGCGCTCGTGAGCTCCGGGATCGCCGGATCCACGCGGTGCTGTCCGCGGAAGGGACGTGAGCGGCATCTGACCTGCTATATGCAGGCCACGTGCCGCTCACGTCCCGTCGAGGGACAGGCCGGCCGAAGAGTCACGCAGACCGCGCGACGGCGACGACAGCGGGCCGCGGAGCCGGGAGCAGGCATGGACGACGGGCTGGCCACCCCGGGGCCGATCACGACATGGACGACGGCGAGCCGTCCCGAGGCAGGCCACCACGGGGAAGACGGCGGGGCATTCCGGGGCAGGTCATCACGTGGAAGACTGGCGCCCCGGGCCGCGACGACGCAGCCCGCCGTCGCTCCCCGGAGGTCAGCATGCCGCAGCCGCAGAACTCGCCCTACGTCTCCTTCCCCGGCAACGCCGCCGAGGCCCTCGCACACTGGCACGACCTCTTCGGCGGCACGCTCGAGCTGATGACCTACGGCGAGATGCCGGACCTCTCCGGCCTCCCCTTCACCCCGCCCTCGGGCGCGGTCGCGCACGCGACCCTCACGGACGGGCTGCTGACCGTCTCCGGCGGCGACGCGATCGGCGGACCGGGCGACGAGCTGCCCCCGCTCGGCTCCGACGTCTACTCCTTCCTCATCGGCCTGGACGACGTCGAGTCCGCTCGGGATCTGATCGCGAGGGTCGCCGAAGCCGGTGGAAAGGTCGCGATGCCCTTCGAGCTCGCCCCCTGGGGCGATCACTACGGCCAGGTCGTCGACCGCTTCGGCGTGATGTTCGCACTGGTCGTGGCCGGAAGCAGCGCGCAGGGCTGAACGCGCGGCGTCGGCGGGCCGTCGCCGGCGGACCGGCGTCGGCGGACCGGCGTCGGCGGACCGTCGCCGGGGCACGGCTCCTCGCGCCGTGGCCCGGAGGCGTCATCGCGGCACACCGACGGGCGGCGACCGCGAGGCCGTGTCAGCGGGTCGTCGGCCTCTCGCCGCGCAGGCGGAGCAGCGCCCTGGCGATCGCCCGCTCGCGCGCACCGTCGCCCCGGGCGGAGAGCACGGGATGGAGGACGCTGTAGCGAGCACTGCGGCTCAGCGCCTCGAAGGCGGCGCGCGCCGCGTCGTCCTCGGCGAGCGCGGTCATGAGCTCGCGCGGGGCCTCGGCGGTCGCGGGGCCGGCGTAGGCGGCGTCCCAGCGTCCGTCCTCGCGGGCGCGCTCGACCTCTGCCCGTCCGCGCTCACGCATCCTGCCGTCCTCCTCGAGGCGGGCGATGATCGAGACGTTCCGCTGCGACCAGATCGATCGCGGCCGACGCGGGGTGAAGCGCTGGAGGAAGGTGCCGGCATCGCGACTGCGCCGCTGACCGTCGATCCAGCCGCTGCACAGCGCCTCCTCGAGCGCGTCCTGATAGGACAGCGAGGTGGGTTCGAGGGTGTTCTTCTTCGCGAGCGCGAGCCATTCGCCGTCGCTGTGCGCCTCGTGCTCGAGGAGCCAGCCGCGCCAGGCGACGGCGTCCCGCAGGACGAGGGGCTGTTCTGGAGTGCTCGCGGTCATGGCGCCATCCTCCCACCGACCTCTGGTTCCACTTTCAACTAGTTGATAGGGTGCGGGCATGCGTGCCTTCGGATTCCTCAGCTTCGGTCACTACGGCGGCAGCCCCGCCCAGGGCGGCATCACCGCTCGTCAGATGCTCCACGATGCGATCGACATCTCCGTCGGCGCCGACGAGCTCGGCGTCAACGGCGCCTACTTCCGCGTCCACCACTACGCCCGGCAGTCCGCGGCGCCGATGCCGCTGCTCTCCGCGGTCGCCGCGCGCACGCAGCGGATCGAGGTGGGCACGGGCGTGATCGACATGCGCTACGAGAACCCCCTCTACCTCGCCGAGGAGGCCGCAGCCCTCGACCTCATCGCCGACGGCCGCGTGGCGCTCGGCATCTCCCGCGGCGCCCCCGAAGCCGCGGACCGCGGCTGGGAGTCCTTCGGCTACACCGGCTCGACCGACCCGCGCGGCGCCGACATCGCCGCGGCGAAGTTCGACACCTTCCTGCAGGCCATCCAGGGGCATCCGATGACGAAGGCGGCGGCTCAGCCGTACATGTCCGACGCCGCCCCTCACACCCCGCTCGCGATCGAGCCGCAGTCCGCCGAGCTCATCCGGCACATCTGGTGGGGCTCCGGCTCGCGCTCGACGGCTGAGCGCACGGGCGCCCAGGGGCTGAACATGATGAGCTCGACCCTGCTCACCGAGGCGAACGGGTCCTCCTTCGGCGACCTCCAGGCCGAGCAGATCGACGTCTTCCGCGAGGCGTTCCGCGAGGCCGGGCACGCCCACACCCCGCGGGTGTCGGTCTCCCGGAGCGTCTTCCCGATCCTCTCGGACCGCGACCGGGTGCTGTTCGGCGCAGGCTCGGGGAGCAGCGGCGACCAGATCGGGATCATCGACGGCACCCGCTCGACCTTCGGCCGCACCTACGTGGGCGAGCCCGACCAGCTCATCGAGCAGCTGACGGCCGACGCCGCCGTGCAGTCCGCGGACACGCTGCTGCTGACGATCCCGAGCCAGGCCGGCGTCGAGCTGAACCTCCAGATCCTCGAGAACTTCGCGACGCACGTCGCCCCGGCGCTCGGCTGGAAGTCCAGCACCGAGGGGCCGGTCATCGGCGACCCCGTCACCGCCTGAGGGACCGGCCCCCCGAGGAGCAGGCCCCACCCCACGGCCGACCGACGGGCCGACGACGGCGCGCCGACAGGGCGGACGCGGCGGCGCCGGGGCCGAGCCGGGCAGGGGGAGGCGGGCACTCGGTAGCCTGCAGGGATGCTCCGCATCGCCACGGCCAACGTCAACGGGATCCGCGCCGCCCACCGTCGGGGCTTCGGCGACTGGCTCGCCACGCGCGGCTGCGACGTGGTCGCGCTGCAGGAGGTGCGTGCCCAGGCCTCGAAGCTGCCGGACGGCGCCTTCGGCGACCTCCACGTCGCGCTCGAGACGGGGACGCTGCCCGGCCGGAACGGGGTCGCGGTGCTGACCCGCCGGCCGCCCGCGGCGGTGCGCACCTGGTCCGGCGCGGCACTGCTCGGCGCACCGGACGCCTCCCTCACCGCGATCCCGGCCCCGGACCGGGTGGCGCTCGCCCGGGGGCTGTCGCGCTTCGTCGCCGAGGGCCGCTATCTCGAGGTGGACCTCGCGGACTCCCCGGTCACCATCGCCTGCCTCTACCTCCCCAAGGGCGGACTGCCTGCGCACCTGCAGCGACCCGAGCGGATGCGGGAGGCGCCCGACGGGGGCGCGAAGTACGCGCGGAAGATGCAGTTCATGGACGGCTTCGCCCGCTACCTGGCCCGCACGCGCCGGGCCTCGGCGGCCGAGGGACGCGAGTTCCTGCTGATGGGCGATCTGAACATCGCACACACCCGCCAGGACCTCGCCGCCTGGCGCCGCAACCAGCAGACCGACGGCTTCCTGCCCGAGGAGCGGGAATGGCTGGGCAAGCAGCTCTCCCCCCGCACGCTCGTGGACGTGGTGCGCCGCCTGCACCCGGACGAGGACGGCCCCTATTCCTGGTGGTCCTGGCTCGGGCAGTCCTTCGCGAAGGACGCCGGATGGCGGATCGACTACCACCTGGCCACGCCGCGTCTGGCCCGCTCGGCGGTGAGTGCGGTCGTGGACCGGGAGCACGAGGGCATGCGCCTGTCCGACCACTCCCCCGTCGTCGTCGACTACGACCTGCGCTGAGCCGGAGCGCCGCGGCGGGGCCCCGCGGAGGAGCGCGACGGAGGGGCTCGGAGGAAGGGCGGAGCACGACGCCGCGGCGGCAGCTGAGCACAACGTCGCGGAGGAGCGGAGCCGGGCGCGGCGGTGAGCGCAGCGGAAGGCTCTGCGGCCGCAGCGGCACCGGGTCCACCATGACGGGCCAGTGAACCCCCGTGCACGCTCCGGTGAGCACTAGGTGGACATCTTTACCTCTGTCGCCGCCGCTCTCGCAAATTCTTTCCATCCGCGCCAGCATGGTCGTCGCCACCTCCCTCCCGGACAAGGACGACCATGGACCTCTCCTCCGATCTGCGCCCCTCCGAGCCTGTCCAGCCCACCCGCTTCGTCGCCCCGGACCGCGGGGCGAACCTCGCCCGTCGGCGCCGCCTGACCCGTCGCCACTTCACCGCCGCCTCCCTGACCACGCTGACCGCGGCCGGGGTGCTGGGCGTGCAGCCGGCGCACGCCGCCGGCGACTGGCGCCGCCAGGACCCCTTCACCCTCGGTGTCGCCTCGGGCGATCCGACCTCGAGCTCGGTGGTGCTGTGGACCCGTCTCGCGGTGGACCCGCACGTCCTCGACGGTCGGGGCGGTATGCCCGCCCTCGACGTCGAGGTGCGCTGGGAGCTCGCCCGCGACGAGCGCTTCCGCGACATCGTGCGGCGGGGCACGGAGATCGCGCGCCCGGAGGAGGGCCACAGCCTGCACGTCGAGCTCGAGGACCTCCCCGCGGACTCCGAGTTCTTCTACCGATTCCGCACCGGGCGCCACGTCTCCCGCACGGGCCGCACCCTCACCACCCCCGCCGCCGGCAGCACACGGAACCTGCGCATGGTGCACCTGTCCTGCTCCCACTGGGAGGGCGGCTGGTTCACCGCCTATCGCCGCGCCGCCGAGGACCGCCCGGACCTCGTCTTCGCGCTCGGCGACTACATCTACGAGGGCGGGCCCGGCAGCTCCGAGATCCGCAAGCATCCCCACCGGCTGTGCACCACTCTGGAGGACTACCGCCTGCGGTACGCGACCTACAAGACCGATCCCGACCTGCAGGAGCTCCACGCGACCGCGCCCTGGATCGTGACCTGGGACGACCACGAGATCCAGGACAACTGGGCCGGCGTGCACCCCAAGGACGGGGTGCCCACCGATGCATGGATGGCGCGCCGGATCGCCGCCCAGCAGGCCTACTACGAGAACATGCCGCTGCGTCGCAGCAGCGCCCCCGTCGGCTCGTCGATCCAGCTGTTCCGCCGCCTGCACTGGGGCGACCTGGCGACCTTCCACGTGCTGGACACTCGCCAGTACCGCGACCTGCAGGCCTGCCACGACGGCGGGAAGACCTGGTGGTTCACCGACTGCGCCGAGCAGGAGGACCCCGAGCGCACGATGCTCGGCGCGGACCAGATGCAGTGGCTCCAGGACGGGATGATCGAGGCGGGCACGACCTGGCAGCTGCTCGCCCAGAGCGTCTTCTTCGCCAAGCGCGACAACGCCGCCGGACCCACCACCACCCTGGGCTCGGACGGCTGGGACGGCTACCGCGCGGACCGCGACACGATCGTGCGCACCTGGGAGGAGCACGAGGTCGCGACCCCCGTCGTGCTCACCGGGGACGTGCATGTGCACTTCGCCAACGAGCTCAAGGCCGACTTCTGGGAGCCGGACTCCGCCACCCTCGGCGTCGAGCTGGTCACCACGGCGATCACCTCGGGCGGCGACGGCAGCGACGTGGTGCGCGGGGAGGAGGAGGTCCTCGCCGAGAACCCGCACATCAAGTACATCCGCGGCCGACGCGGCTACGTCCTCTCGGAGTACTCGCCGACGGAGCTGCGGGTCGAGCACAAGATCCTTCCCGAGGTGACCCGTCCGGGCGCGGAGATCTCGGTGGATCGCACCTACATCGTGCCCGCGGGGGAGCCGGCGCTGCACGAGAGCTGAGCGCGGTCGGCGGGGCTCAGCCCGCCGTGTACTCGGCGCGCACGCGGTGCACCTGCCCTCCCCAGCCGTCCTCGGGGAAGGCATCCGAGACGCGCACGAAGACGTCACGGTCCTCACCGGCCAGGTACGGCGTCACCTCGAGCGTCCGGTCACCCCGGTTCGAGGCGTCGCGCAGCGGCTCCGTCTCCCGCAGCACCTCGGTCCACTCCTCCCCGTCGGCAGAGACCTCGACGACGAACTGGTTCGAGATCGTCAGCGTGATCTGCGCCGAGGTGGTGCGGGACGGGAAGGGGAAGCGGTAGGTGAAGGATCCGGTGCCGTCGGCGTAGCGGCCGGGCTCGTCGGTCACCCCGGAGCCGCGGTCCTCCCACAGCCAGGGACCGTCCTCGGTGCCGCCGACGACGTCGATCTCCCGGGCGACCACGACGCGGGACGCCGCGGTGAACTCCTGCCGCGCCGGCCCCCTCGCGATCACGCGGATCTCGTGCGCGCCGTCGGGGGCGTCGGCCGGGAGGGCCACGGGCACGGTCACCTCGGCGGTCGCGACGCTGCCGGATGCCGCCGGGAGCTCGAGGTGGAGCACGTGGGCCAGGTCGATCTCCCAGCCCGCAGGGGCGTCGGCCCCGAGGCGGACGGCGACCTGCCTCCCTCCGGGCTCGGTCGCGGTCACGGTCAGGCGCAGCTCGCGATGCGCGGCGGCGCCGTCGGGCACGACGACGGGCGGGGAGGTGAGCGCCGCGGTGAGGGAGCGGTCGGCGCCGCCGACGGGGACGTCGGCGATCAGCGCGCCGAGCGCGCTGGCCTGGGTGCGCCAGTCGGCGACGTTCGGGGAGTCCGGGCTCTCGGCGCCGCTCCAGCGCACCCCGTGCCGGCCCTCGACGGTGCGGTCCCTCTCCCAGATCGAGTCGGCCTGTCGAGCGACGACCTCGCGCCAGCGCTCCTCGCCGGTGGTGTCGGCGAGGTCCATGAGGTAGCGCAGGAAGATGCCCTTGAACTGCTTGTGGTTGTCGTTCGTGGTCTCGCCGAGGGCGTCGGTCCACTCCACCAGGATGCCGTCCTCGAGCAGCGCCCCGTCCCGCAGCGCGGAGTCGGCGAAGTACCGGGCCTTCTCGAGCATCTCCTCCTCGCCGGTGGCGCGGTGCATCTCGAGGGCGGCGCCGACGGCGAGGCCCTGGTTGTAGGTGTAGACGTGGTCGCGGTTGTTCTCGCAGTCGTCGGTGAGGCCGTCGTTGAGCAGCCCGTCGGCGTTGATCATGGGGCTGTCGACGTACCAGTCCCAGGCCTCGCGGGCGCGCTCGAGCCAGATCCGGTCGTCGTCCAGGCGGTTGTGCAGCTGGGCGGTCAGACGCACCCACTGCCCGTTCGTGACGGCGTTCTTGTAGGTGCGCTCCTCGTCCCACCAGATCCCTCCGCCGCAGCGGTCCGTGTCCCAGAAGTCGTGCATGAACTCGCCGATGGTGACGGCCATGTCGAGGTACTTCCGGTCCCCGGTGAGGTCGAAGGTGCACATCCAGGTCAGCGCCCACCAGCCGCAGTCGTCGATGGCGCGGGAGCAGAAGTCCCCGTAGATCTCGTCGGTCGAGAGCTCCCCGGCGGGGAAGGGGCCCTTGTTCCGCTCGAAGGTGCGGTCCAGCTGCTCGAGGTGTCGACGGTCGCCCGTGCGCAGCATGTGGTCGCCGAGAGTCTGGAGGGCGACGGCGGAGTTCCACCAGCTCGAGGGGAACCAGGCCTTCTCCTCGTCGTAGTCCAGGAGGAGCACGTCCGCGGCGGCGCGCGCCCGGGAGACGGCACGGGAGGCGGCGCGGGTCGAGTCGCCGGCGCCGGAGCTGCCGTCGGGGCCCGGCGACGGGGCGGCGTGGGCGGCGCCGACGAGCCCGAGGGAGGGCACGGCGGCGGCGGTGAGGGAGGCGAGGGCACGGCGGGTCATCGTCATCGAGGGGCTCCCGGGTGGAGGGGCGGCAGGCACCTGCGCCGTGCACCACGGCGACCGTGCGGTCGGTCGCGTCCACGGTGCGGGCGAGCATGCCACCGCGCGCTTGAGCGGTCAATGGATGGTCACGGGCCGGGCCCCCTCCTGCGGGCCGCGCGATGCCGGCCGATCCCCTTCCACTGAGGTTCCTGTCGAGTAGTCTTGCCTGTGCGGGCGTCGGTGGGGCGCCCGCCGCACAGACCACGGAGGACCGTGATGCCTCAGCACGCCGCCGCCCCGGCCGCGCCTGCTGCTCCGTCCTCCCCCACGCCCGCGTCGACGGGCACCGAGGCCTCGCGACGCCTGCTGCACCCGGAGTCCGAGGCGCCCGCCCTGACGCTGTGGGGCTCCTCCTCGATGAGCTCGGAGGGCGGGGACGAGGCGACCGCGGTGCCGGTCCGCATCCACGAGCACCTCGCCCTCGCCGCGGCGCCCGCGCCCGTGCATCCCTTCGGCGTCGGCGCGACCTGGTCCCGGCACACCCTGCTGCAGCGCGGGCTCGACACCCCGACGCTCCTCCCCCGGGGCGGCCCCGAGCCGGGCACTTCCCGCCTCGAGGTCACGCTGGACTCCGATCTCGCCCCCTCCGGCCCGATCAGGGTGCCGGGCCGGGTCGACGGGGTGCAGGGCATCCTCGACGGCAGCACCGGGACCTGGTACTTCACCCCGACGAACCCGGCCGAGGCCGTCGACGGGGGCGTCTTCGCCTCCTCGCTCGCCGAGATCGCGGAGGGCTCGCGGCAGGTGCTGTGGATGGGCAAGAACAACATCCGCGACGTCGAGGGGGTGCTCGAGCACACCGCCCGGATGGTCGAGGCCGCCGCCCCCGGGGACAGCCTCGTGCTCGGCCACTGGTGCACGGAGCACGACGAGGCCGGCTCGGAGACGGGCGCCGCGGTCGGCGCGGTCAACGCCGAGCTCGCACGGACCCACGGCGACCGCTTCCTGGACGTCCAGCACCTGCTGACCGCCGAGGAGGGCCTGGACAGCACTCCGCTCGCGCCGCTGCAGCTGCTCGAGCAGGGCGCCACGCACGAGGCCCTCGCCCGCGCCGTCGTGCCCCCGATGCTGGTCGCCTCCGACGGGATCCATCTCAACGGCTGGGGGAACCTGGTGCTGAGCTGGGCGATCGTTCGACGGATGCAGGAGCTGCGGTGGCTCTGAGACGACCTGCGGCGCCCCGCGTGCGCCCCGACCGGCCCGATGCGCCGGGGACCGAGGAACCGCCGACGGTCGCGGAGCGGTCTGCCCGTGCCGCCGCCCCGGCCCTGCCGGCAGCCGAGTCCACGGCTCCCGCGGCGACGCCGCATCCCGCAGCACCTGCGCCCGCCCGGCGCACGCCGCCGCGCCGCACCCTGCTGCTCGCCGGGGCCGCGGCCGCCGCGGTGGTCGGCGCGGTCTCCGCCGGGGTCGTCCTGACGCGGCAGCTCGGCCCCGCCGCCAGCCGGTTCTCCGACGTGGCCGACGGCGCCGAAGGGCTCGAGGCGATGATCTGGGCGGACGGCACCGGCGTGCTGCCGGCCACGGGCGGCGCCTTCTCGCCCGACACGGTCGTGACCCGGGGCGAGGTCGCGGCGGCCCTGCACCGCTTCGCGGGCACCCCGGCGGTGCCGCTCGAGGACGTGCCGGTGCTCATCGTCGACCTCGGCGAGAACCAGGAGCAGGCCTCCGCGCTGCTGTGGCTCCACGGCCGGGGCGCGCTGTGGGGCGATGCCGAGCTCAGGGTCCACCCCGCGGAGCCCGCGACCCGCGACTGCGCCTCCGGGATGCTCGCCGCGCTGCTGCGCCCCGCGCTCGCGGGCGTCGGCGCCGTCTGGACCGCCGCCGAGACGACCGGGCCGACGGAGGTGCCCCGCGACGCCGCCTGGCTGACGAGCGCCGGGATGATCCCGCGCCGCGGCGACGGCTGGGCGGGCGAGTCGGCAGTGACCCGGGCGGAGCTCGCGACCGTGCTGCACCGCGCGGACGGGGTCATCGCTCGCGCGCTCGGCTGACCGCGGCGGGCTGCAGGGCCCCGGGGGGATAATCCTGCTGTGACGTCGGCCCCGCGGCATAGGGTGGCATCCATGCCGACGACGCCTGCTCATGCCGCCTACCTCCGCCATCCCGACGTCCGGGGAGAGCTGATCACCTTCACCGCCGCGAACGACGTGTGGCTCGCCCCGCTCACGGGAGGCCGCGCCTGGCGGCTCACCGACGAGGGCGCCCCCGTCGCCTACCCGCGCTTCTCCCCCGACGGCGCGCACATCGCCTTCACCTCCCGCGCCTCCGGCGGCCCCGAGGTGTGGGTCGCGGACGCGCCGGGCGAGACCGCACCGCGCCGCCTGACCTTCTGGGGCCGGCCCGCGACGAAGGTCGTCGGCTGGCTGCCCGACGGCCGGATCGTGGCCTCGACCAGCTACAACGCCCCGGTCGCCCGGGACTCGCAGCTGTGGGCGGTGGACCTCGACGGGACCACCGCACTGCTGCCGCTGGGGCGCAGTGGCGAGGTCGCGATCCACCCCGCCGGCACCACCGTCGTCTCGACCCCGTGGGGCCGCGACCAGGCCTCCTGGAAGCACTACCAGGGCGGCACGGCCGTGAAGCTGTGGCTCTCGAGCGAGGACGTGCCGCTGGACGCGCCCGCCGACTCCCACGCCGCCCGCAGCTGGGTGCCGCTGCTGGACGAGGTCCTCGCCTCGAAGCTGCGGATCGCCTGGTACGGGGACCGTCTGGTCTTCGCCTCGGACACGCCCGGACCGGGGGCGGCGCTCACCGACCGCGCCTCGGCGAACCTCTGGTCCGTCGCCGCCGACGGCACGGACCTGCGCTCCCACACCTCCCTCACCTCCGCGGAGGGCTATCTGCGCGAGCCCGCGACCGACGGGACCACGATCGTGTTCAGCTCCCGAGGGCGCCTGTTCGCGATGGACTCGCTCGACGCCGCGCCGCGGGAGATCGAGGTGCTCGCCTCCGGCGTCGGGGCCTCGCGCCTGCCCCGTCCCGCCTCCGCGAGCGAGAACCTGCTGGCCATGCGCCCCCTGCACGACGCCCGCGCGAGCGTGGTCGAGTGGCGCGGCAGCGCGCACGCCCTCACCCATCGCGGCGGTCCCGCGCGTCTGCTCGCCGGCGCCTGCGGGCTGCGGCTGCGGGAGGTGCGGCCGCTGGGCCGCTCCCCCTTCGCCCTGTTCGTCTCCGATGCGGAGGCGATCGCGGATCGGGAGCGCGGCGGCGTCGGCTCCGACGTGCTGGCGCTCGCGCGGCTGGACGGCGGCGGCGAGGAGATCCGGCTCGACGTGGGCGAGGTGGGTCGGATCCTGCACGCGATCCCCTCGCCGGACGGGTCACGCATCGCGCTGAGCAGCCACGACAACGTCGTGCGCCTGGTGACGCTGCGCGGCCTCGAGGACCCCGCGAAGGAGTCGTCGGCGACGGGCGGCGACGGCGGCCGCGACGCCGCCTGGGAGGCCGATGCCGAGCACGCGGTCGCACCGCCCCGCCTCGACCACGTGCGCGAGATCGGCCGCAGCGGCGGCGGCGAGGTCCGCGACCTGGCCTGGTCGCCCGACGGCCGCTGGCTGGTGTGGGCGGAGCCGAACTCCTGGATGCTCTCGCGCCTGATGATCTCGGACACCGAGGACGCCGAGCCGACCGGCCGTGCCCTCACCTCGGGGAAGTACCAGGACTCCGCGCCCGCGTTCAGCGCCGACGGCAAGCACCTGGCGCTGCTGAGCCTGCGCACCTTCGAGACGGTCTACGACGACATGGTCTTCGACCTCGGCTTCGTCAACGCCGAGCGGCCCTTCCTGCTGCCGCTCGAGCGCACCACCCCCGATCCCTTCGGCCCGCATCCCGACGGCTGGGGCCCCGCCGCGGGCACGTCCGTCGGCGGCTCTCCCACCGGCGCGGAGGGGGCCGACGGCGCCTCCGGCACTGCGGACCCCGTCGGCGGCGGCCCCGCGACCGGTGCCGCGGCGAGCGCGGACCCCTCCGCCGCGGCCGGGGCGTCCTCCCGGCCCGCCACCTCGCACTCCGCGGCCGGGGCCGGGGACGCGGCCCGTCCCCCGGTCACCCGCATCGACCTCGAGGAGGTCGAGTCGCGGCTCGTGCCCTTCCCCGTCGTCTCCGGGGACTACTCGCATCTCACGCCCGTCACCGGCGGTTTCGTGTGGCTGCGGCATCCCCAGCAGGGGGTGCTGGGCTCGGCCCGCGCCGGAGTCGAGGGCGAGGCGCCCGCACCGACGCTCGAGCACTGGTCGCTCGCGGACCGCAAGCTGACCGTCCTCGCCGAGGGCGTCACCGACCTGGCCGTCTCCGGCGACGGCGAGTCCCTCGTGCTCGCACAGGGCGAGAGCTGGGTGCAGGTCCCCTCGGGCCGCAAGGTCGAGGACGAGGATCCGGCCCGGATCGTCATCGACACGGGGCGGCTGCGCCTGACCGTCGATCCCGTCAAGGAGCGGCGCGGCATGCTCTGGGACAACTACCGGATCATGGCCCAGCAGTTCTGGCGCGCGGACATGGACGGCATGGACTGGCACGCGATGACCTCCTGGTACGACCCGGTCGTCGAGCGCCTGGTCACCGAGAACGACTTCCAGGACATGATGTGGGAGGTCCAGGGCGAGCTCGGCACCTCCCACGCCTACGTGCAGGGCGGGGTGCACAAGGCCGATCCGCCGATGCTGCCCGCCCACCTGGGCGCGGATCTCGAGCGGCAGGACGGGCGCTGGGTGATCACGCGGATCCTGCCCGGCGACTCCTCCGATCCGGACGCCCGCTCCCCGCTGCTCGCCCCCGGCGTGGGCGCCCGGGTCGGCGATGCGGTGCTGCGCGTGGACGGCAGGGACGTCGGGCCCGAGGGGATCGAGGCGGCGCTGGTCGGCTCCGCCGGGAAGGCGACCGAGCTGGTCCTCGAGCGCGACGGCGCCGAGCACCGCGTGGCGATCACGCCGCTCGGCGACGACTCCGCGCTGCGCTACCAGGCCTGGGTCGAGTCCCGTCGCGCGCTGGTGGCCGAGCTCTCCGGCGGCCGGCTCGGGTACCTGCACATCCCCGACATGGTCTCCTCGGGCTGGGCGCAGATGCACCGCGACCTGCGGGAGGCGACCACGAAGGAGGGTCTCGTCGTGGACGTGCGGTACAACAGCGGCGGCCACACCTCGCAGCTGGTCACGGACCGGATCGCGCGCCGGGTGCTGTCCTGGGACTACCCGCGCCACGAGCGGCCCGGCACCTACCCGCAGTTCGCGCCGCGCGGCGCCGTGGTGCTGGTGACGAACCAGGAGGCCGGCTCCGACGGGGACATCGTGAACGCCGTCTCCCGCGCCCTGGAGGTCGGGCCGATCATCGGCACCCGCACCTGGGGCGGCGTGATCGGGATCGACGGCCGCTACGACCTCGTCGACGGCACCGGGGTGACCCAGCCGAAGTACGCCAGCTGGTTCGAGGGCGAGGACTGGGCGATCGAGAACTACGGCGTGGAGCCGGACATCGAGGTGCCGCTGCCGCCGAACGCCTGGGTGGCCGGGGAGGATCCGCAGCTCTCCCGCGGCGTCACCGAGGCGCTCGCGCTGCTCGAGCAGTCTCCGGCCGCGGTCGCGCCGCCGCTGCCCGCCCCGCGCTTCGGCGGCCCGCGGAGCTGATCCGCCCCGCCCGGCCGTCCCGCCGCCCGGCCGTCTCGCCGCCCGGCCGTCGCGCCCACGTCGGCCGGGCGTCGCCCACGTCGGCCGGGCGTCGCCCCGAGCGCGGGAAGCACGGCGAGCGCCTCGCGCGTCTCGGGCCCGGGGAACCCCGGCCCCTGGCCGAGCGGGCCCGTCGTCCGTACCCTCGGAGGTACCGACGGCGGGCCCGACCGATGGGGGCGCCCCGTCGACGGTCGCACCGCGCCCCCGGAACGGAGGCCATGATGCGCACCGACGACGGCTCCACCCCTCTCCTCTTCGACCCCGCCCACCGCCCGGCCGGGGTGCTGGTCGGCTTCGACGGCTCCGACCAGGCGGTCCAGGCCCTCCACTACGCCGCGACGATGGCGCTCGGGATCGGCTGCCGCCTCACCGTGGTCTCCGCCTTCACGGTGCCCGTGATGGTCTACCCGAACATGGCCTCGCTGCCGCCGGTGCCCGAGGACGAGGCGCGCGCCGCCGCCTCGCGGCAGGTCGCGGCGAGCGCGCTGCCGCACCTGGAGGGCTATCCGGGCGAGGTCGCGCTCGAGTCGATCCAGGGCGATGCGGCCGGAGTGCTCGTCGAGCTGTCGGCGCTCGCGCGGCTGGCCGTGGTCGGCTCCCGGGGCCGGGGCGGGTTCCTGGGACGCCTGCTGGGTTCGGTCTCCGAGGCGCTGCCCGCCCATGCGCACTGCCCGACGGTCGTGGTCCCGGCCGCCTACGAGGTGCCGGAGGGCACCGGGCGCGAGCGCTTCACCGAGGTGCCGGGCCAGGAGCCCGTGGTGGTGGGGATCGACGGCGGCGCCGACGACACGCTCACGACCCTCGCGAGACGGGCCGCGGCGGCGGCCGGGGCGCCGCTGCACCTGCTGCAGGCGATCGCCCCGCTGGACACCTGGTCCGCCTCGGCGCTCTCGATGGTCCCCGACCAGCAGTTCCTCGACCGGCAGCGGGACGAGCTCGCGGCGCTGCTCGAGGAGCGGGTCCGTGCGCTGCAGGAGCAGGACCCCGAGGTGACGGTCACCGGGACGGTCGAGGTCGGCGATCCCGTCACGCTGCTCGTGGAGCGCTCCCGGACGGCGCGGCTCACGGTGGTGGGGACCCGCGGCCGGGGCCGGATGCTGAGCGCGCTGCTGGGCTCCGTCTCCCGGGGACTGCTCGAGCGGGCCGAGGGACCGGTGATGGTGGTGCCGGACCTGGATGTCTCCCGGATCGGGCACGACCCGCGCCGCCCCCGCTGAGCGCGCCCGCGCCCCGGGCCGCCAGGCCGGGCGGCTCCCGTGAGGGGGCTGCGGGGAGCCGCCCGGTCGGGTCAGCGCAGGAGGTGGGCGGCGATGACCGGGTAGTGCACGGCGAGGTCCTGCCGGGGGTCCCGGTCAGGGCCGGGCCCGGCCGCCCCCGTCCGAGGGGCGGTGCCGGCGACGGGATGGACTCCGTCGGGGCGCAGCTCACGGGTGATGAGGGAGTTCCCGAGCGCGATCCGCTCGCTGGCGGAGCGGCGCTCGAGCTCTTCGCGCGGGGTGACGATCCGCGCGGCGAGGAGTCGGCTGAGGGAGCCGAGGGCGACGGTGACGACGGCGATGAGGACGATGAGGGCCAGGCCCAGGAGTGCTGCGGTCATGCCTCGATCCTTCGCCCGAGGACCCTTCAGCACAAGCGATGATCCGCACCGCTCTGTTCAGCCATGCTGAACAGAGGTAGGGTGCTCCCATGCTCGATCCGCTGAAGCTGCGAGTCCTCCGCTCCGTCGTCGAGACGGGCAGCATCCGTGCGAGCGCCGAGGCGCTCGGCTACACCCCGTCGGCCGTGAGCCAGCACCTGACGAGCCTGCGTCGCGAGACGGAGCTGGACCTCGTGGAGCGTTCGGGCCGCGGGATCGTGGTCACCGCGCACGGGCAGGTCCTCGCCGAGCAGGCCGGCGCCGCGCTCGACGCGCTCGCGGCGCTCGACCGCACCGTCGCGGACCTCCGCACCGGCCGCACCGGCTCCCTGCGCCTGGGCTACGCGACCTCGCTCGCCTCCACCTGGATCCCCGAGCTCGCCCGCGACGTGCGCGGCCGCTTCCCGGACCTGGGCCTCGAGCTCGTGCTGCGCAGCTGCTCCATCGACGACCTGCTCGAGGACGACATCGACGTGGCCGTGGGCGAGTCCAGCTCCTCCCCCGCGGTCGCGGAGTGGCAGGCCGTGGACTTCCTCGAGGAGGGCTACGTCGCGATCGTCGGGCGCGACCATCCTCTCGCCGCACGGGAGAGCGTGCACCTCATGGACCTCGCGGACGAGGACTGGGCGACCGACGACCCACCCGACTCCCCCTGGTTCCAGCGCATCGCCTCCGCCTGCCGCGCCGCGGGCTTCTCGCCGTGCGTGCAGATCAATCCGCGGGACTTCTCGACCGTGCTGGGCTTCGTCGCCACCGGGGACCACGTGACGGTGCAGCCCTCGCTCATCGCGCAGGACCTCCGTGCCGACCTGGTCGCGGTCCCGATCGACTCCACGGCGCTGCGCCGCCGCATGAGCGTGCAGGTGCGCCGCTCCCTGATCCGCCATCCCGCCGCGCGCTACATCGTCCGGCGCCTCCACTCGATGGCGGAGGAGCGGGCACGGGAGATCGACGGCGTCGCGCATCTGAACCCGCCGCCCCCTCGCACGCAGGACACGGCCGACGGGACCGTGGGCCTGCCGCAGCCCGCCGCTCTCTGACAGGATCGAGGCGGGGCCCGGCCCGCGCCGCCGCCCCGACCGCGAAGGAGGATCCATGACCGCAGAGAATCCGACCCCCGCCGCGCCGCCCGACATCGACGCCCGCATCCGCGAGCTGCCCGTGCGCGCCGAGGTCACCGAGGACTCGCTCGTGCTGGAGGTCGACCTCTCCGGCACCGCCGCGCAGCTGTGGGAGGCGCTCACCGACCCCGAGCAGCTCGCGCACTGGTCGCCGGTGGTGCCCGATCGCGCGCTGACCTCGACGGGGCCGGCCCTCGCGCGGGAGAACCCCGAGGAGGATCCCGTCAGCGCGGACGTGCTCGCGATCGCGGGCGAGCACGCGCTCACCCATCGCTGGGGCGAGGCGACGCTCGGCTGGATGGTCGACGAGGGACGGCTCGACCTGCAGGTCGCGCTGGCGGACGTGCAGCAGGCGCAGTACTTCGCCGCCGGCTGGCACGTCTGCCTGGCCGTGCTCGACGCACGGCTCGAGGGCCTGGACCAGGAGCGGATCGTGGGCATGGACGCCCTCGAGCACGGCTGGGACGCGCTGCGCGCCCGCTATGCCGACGAGTTCGGCCACCCGCACGGTCCGGCCCCCGGACAGGACGCCTGACCCGGCGCCCCGCCGGATCGACGTCGGCCGTCGGTCGGGGACGGCACCGTCGGCGCGGCGGTTCAGCGCTCCTCGATATGGAGGGCTACCTCGACCTCGTCGCCCACCTCGACCTTCACCGGCACCAGATAACCGCCTTCGCGCGGGAACAGCGAGGTGGTGAAGTCGGTGCCGCCGATCCGGGCGTCGACCGGGATGCAGCCCCAGCCGTAGCTGGCCCGGCCCGCGATCGCGGCGATCGCGTCGGCCTCCTCCTCCGGGACGCGCGCGAACACGAAGGGGGCGGGGCCGCGCCACTCGATCGTCGGGGCGCGGAAGCGGAGGTCCATGGGCACCACGGTAGCCCCGGGCGCCCTGGGCAGATCGCGCCCCTCCCGCCCTGGAGTCGTTCTGCCCGTCAGCGCGCCTGCACCGAACGGCATGTCGTGAGGTAGTCGAGGAACGAGGCCTGCAGGCCGGTCAGATGGGTCTCGCGCAGGATCGCGCTCGAGATGCACCCGGCATGTCCTGTCCGACGGAGAGCCTCGAGCACCTCCAGCACGTGGCGTCCCATCGCGCGATGCACCGGGATCTCGCCCAGGAGCTCGGCGTCGTTCAGCGTGAGGTGCAGCCGCGGCGCGTTCGCGCCGCGCTCGGGCAGGGTGTCGATCAGCTCGAACACCGTGCTGTCCGCGCCGACGACGCCGGGGCTTCCCGCCCCGAAGGTCGCGAAGATCGGCGCCCCGCGGAGCCAGGCGTACAGCGCGAACAGTCCGCCGTAGGAGTATCCGAACAGTCCGTGCCCCGACTCGCTGACCCGGAATCTCTCGCGCAGTCGAGGGTGCAGCTCACCGGTGAGGAAGTCCAGGAAGACGTCGGCGCGCGTGTCCGACAGCTCGGCGAGATAGGCGTCGACCTGCTCCTGGGTCATCGCTCCGGAGTCGAGTGCGGTCTCGAGCGCCGTACGCGCCTCCTCGCCGACCGGCTCTCCGGGCGGCACCAGGTCGCGGTTGCGTCGTGTGGCCCAAGAAGCCGCTTCCTGCCCCGCGTAGCCGATGCTCACCTGGATATAGGGAGCGACATCCAGGGAGGGGTCGGCCTGGGTGATGATCAGGGGCGCGGTCAGGCCGACCGCGAAGTTCCCGTCGACCACGTAGACCAGCGGCAGGGGGTCCTTCGAGTCCGCGTAGTCGGGCGGGGCGGTGACCCAGATCCCGTAGGTTCGCCCCGAGCGCGCGGTGATCTCCAGGTAGTCCGTGTCCGGCAGCAGGCCGTGCATCATCTCGCTCATCGAGCGACTCCTTGTCTCCAGGCTGTCGAGGGTCGGTGCGGGGTGCTGGGACGTCCTATGCATCCCTGGTCGAGAAGCGCATCGCGGCCGCTCTCCTCGCGCTCCGGCTACGACGTCGCGAGCTCGGGACTCCGCGACGCGCTGCGATAGGTCAGGTGTCGCAGAAGCGCTTCGGCCGGCCCGCGCCGTCCCGCGCGCTGCAGGGCGTCGGCGATGACGACGGTGGCCAGCCATGTGACGACGGCGACTCCGGCGGCCGTGACCACGCTCAGCCGGCCGCCCAGGTCCAGCAGCGACGGCTCGGTGGCCACCAGCCATACCGGCGACTGGGCGATGTAGAAGGTCATCGACCGTCGACCGCAGGCCACCAGCGCGGAGGTCACCCGGCCACGACGCGCGCCGATCCGGTGCGCGAGCAGGGCGATGGCCGCCGCGAAGGCGATCCCGCCCGCGATGCCGGTCGCGCTGAACACCACCAGGGCGACGGCTCCGGCACCGGGCGATCCCGGCTCCCACACACCCGCAGCCTGCAGAGCGACCGGCTGCGCCCCCAGCACGGACACCGGAAACCCGATCAGCACGGCGCGGCGCAGCAGCGGACGGTAGCGGTCGGGCTGTTCGAGCAGTCGCATCCGGCCGGCCCAGATCCCGATCAGGGCCGCCGGTGCCACGGTCAGCGCGGCGATCGGCAGGATCGGGAGCGCCACGGTCCGCAGCAGCGCGCTCTCGAGGAGGTTCGACCCGACGGCCGCCGACCCGCCGCCGACTCCGGCAGCCACCTGGAGCAGGCTGTAGACCACCGTGCTGATCGCCAGGGTGGCCGCGCCCGCCACCCACAGCCGACGACCGGACCAGGACACGGCCCCGGCGAGCAGCACGGCGAACAGGCCGTAGGAGCCGATGATGTCCCCGCTGTAGAGCAGGACGACGTGGACGACGCCGAACACGACCAACCAGGCTCCGCGCCGGCGGATCAGCCGCCGGGCCTGGGTCGGGTCCCCGTCGGGGCCCGAGTGACGCCGGGTCAGCTGCACCAGGCCGTACCCGAAGAGGATTCCGAACAGCGGCGCCGACCGGGCGTCGACCAGGGAGGTCAGCACCCACTGGACGGCGACGTCGATCGGCCCGCCACCGGCAGCAGCGGTGAGGTCGCTGCCCCCTGCATGCAGCATCCGGGAGTGGGCGAGCGCGATCAGCAGCAGCATCACTCCTCGGGCCAGATCCGGAGCCAGCAGGCGTTCCGAGTCCGGCATCGGCGCAGCGGATTCGCGGACGGGCTGAGCATCTGTGGGCATGGGCTCGACGCTAGGAACGCCGCTCGATGCCGCACATCGATCGAACGGCCCGGGCGGCCCGACCAAAGTCGGTGTGCCGGGCGCTCTCTCGCCTCGCCCGGCGTCGCGCTCCGGTCGGGCGTCGCGCACCACCGATGCACCGACGCAACCTCTCCTTGCATGTTGCGAATCCGTAAAGCTAAGCTTTACACATGCAATCCTCTTTGACTGCCGCGATGCGGGCGCTGAAGGCTCACACGGACGCGCTCCTGGCGGCGCGCGTCCTGACGAGCGGCGATGACTGGACGACCTCGATAGGGCACGCCGTCAGCATCCAGGCGGCTGCCGAGGAGGTGATGCGTGCCGTCGTGGGACAGGCGCGCCAGGACGGGGCCACGTGGCAAGCCATCGGGGATGCCCTCGGCGTGAGTCGGCAGGCGGCATTCCAGCGCTACGGCAGACCGACCGACCCCCGGACGGGGGAGCCCATGACCTCTCCCCCGCTCCCCGACGCAGCCGAGCTGGCCGTCGCGGTCATCGACGATCTGGTGTCGGGGCGGTGGGTCTCCATCGCGGAGCAGTTCGACCCCGCGATGCGCGATGGTCTCTCGGAGGACGCCCTCGCCGCTGCATGGGCGCAGGTCGTCGGCCTGTCGGGAGGTCTGGAGAGCCACGGGGAGCCGGTGGTCCTCCGAGCCGGTGACGTGACGGTCACGAACACGGCTCTGTGGTTGGAGGCCGGCGACTACACGGCACGGATCGCGTTCCGTGACGACCGGACCATCGCGGGCCTGCACATCGTCGAAGGGCAGGCGTCATGACGCTCGACCCCGGGGCCGAACCGGCCAGGCAGCGGCCCCGCCGGCGGCACGGGGGGCTGGGCTCCGTGAGCGTGTTCGTCGCCCTCTCCTTCGGGCTCGCCTGGCTCGCCGCCCTTCCGCTCTGGCTCGGCGACGGGCTCGCCACTCCGTGGTTCCCGGTCGTGTCGATCGCCATGATGATGACCCCGGCGATCGCCGCCCTGGTCGTCGTGTTCTTCGTGGAGCCGTCACCGCACAAGGCGGCGACGCTCGGAATCTGGCCCCTGGGACCGGTCCGGAGGCTGATCGGCTACGCGGTGCTGGGAATCTTCGTGTCCATCGCGCTGGTGCTGGTGGCGCTCCCGGTCGGAGCCCTGTTCGGGGTCTACCCCGCTGATCTCGTGAACTTCTCCGCGTTTCAGCAGACCCTCGACGAGCAGACGGGGGGCGCCGAGCTCCCCCTTCCGATAGGCGTGCTCATCGCCATCCAGCTCATCACGATTCCCGCTGCATCCCTCCTCAACCTGATCCCCGCCCTGGGCGAGGAGCTCGGATGGAGGGGATGGCTGCTTCCGAGACTGATGCCGCTGGGCACGCTCTGGGCGCTGCTGATCTCGGGCGTGATCTGGGGTCTCTGGCATGCGCCGCTGATTCTGCTGGGGTACAACTACCCGAGTGCGCCCGGCTGGCTCGGCGTGACCGCGATGGTCATCATGTGCATCATCGTCGGCGCCGTCTTCAGCTGGCTGAGGCTCCGGTCCGGATCGGTATGGCCCCCCGCCCTCGCGCATGCCGCGTTCAACGGCGCGGGCGGGAGCTCTCTCCTCTTCGCCAGGGCAGGAGAGCACATCGACACCACCCAGGCGACGATCCTCGGCTGGAGCGGGTGGATCGTGCCGCTCGCGCTCGTCGTGCTGCTCGCGGCCACCGGCCGGTTCACCCCACGAGACGGCCGGTCGACCGGGACCGATGCGCAGGAGCGGGACCGAACGTCCCGGGCGTGATCTGGTCCCCCTTCTGAGACCCGGAGCGGACTCCGGAGCGCTCCGGCGGACGGGCCGTGCGGCACATGCGGCTCAGTGGGCCCCGCCGGTGTACAGCAGGGGCTCGGGAAGGCCCTGCTCCCGGCGCACCCGACGCGAGATCCCCTCGAGGGCGGTGAGGGCGGCCAGGACGTCGTCGGCCGTGACCGGGAAGGGCATCGCGTGGATCGTCTCGCCCTCGACCGTCGCGGCCTCGGCGACGGCGCGCAGCTCCGCGGTGTCCTCGGGGGACAGGCCGATCTCGGTGAGGGTGCTGGGCAGGCCCACGCGGGTCGTGAACACGATGAAGTCCTCGATCTCCCGGGTCGGGGCGCCCTCGAGGATCAGCTGGGCGAGGGAGCCGATGTTGACCTTCTGGCCGTGGGTGAGCCCGTGCGTCTGCGGGGCGGCGGTCAGCGCGTTGTGGATCGCATGGGCGGCGGCCAGGCCCCCGGACTCGAATCCCAGTCCGGACAGCAGCGTGTTCGCCTCGACGACGGCCTCCAGGGCGGGGGTGACCACGTTCGCGGCGACCGCGTCGAGCGCCGGCAGCGCGTTCTCCCACAGGATGTCCCAGCTCAGCTCCGCGAGGGCGGTGCCGGCCCGGGTGGGACGGCCCCCGGCCATGGCCGCGCCCGTGCCGCGCCGGGTCGCCCTCGCCTCGAGCCATGTGGCCAGCGCATCGCCGATCCCGGCGGCGAGGAACTGCACCGGCGCCCCGGCGACGGCCTGGGTGTCGATCAGGACCAGATCGGGGTTGCGCGGGAAGAAGCGGTACTCGACGAACTCGCCCTCGGCCGTGTAGATCACCGCGAGAGCGGAGGTCGGGGCATCGGAGGAGGCCGCCGTGGGCACGCTCGCCCAGCGGATGTCGGCGAGGTGACCGGCGGCCTTCGCGGCGTCGATCGTGGACCCGCCGCCCAGTCCCACGATCACGTCGTGGCCGCCTGCGGCGATCGCGACGACCAGCGCGTCCACGGCCTCCGGGGTGGCGAAGCGCTCGAAGCCGACACGCACGACGGGCAGGTCCTCCGCGGCGAGGGATCCGGTGACCTGCTCCGAGAACAGCTCCCAGACGGTGTCGTCGGCGACGATCAGCGGGCTGCCGCCGAGAGGCGCGAGGTGGGTGCCGAGCGCGTCGAGCGCGCCCTTCCCCTGGACGTAGCGGCTCGGGCTGGCGAGAACGGTGAGCTCGGACATGGGTGGCGCTCCTTCGGGCCGAGGTGCGGGCCCGCGACCGCAGGCCCGGCAGCGAGTGTTCACCCCGGCCGGACGCGGGGCAATGCGGGTTCTCGTCGGCCGAGAAGCACGCAGCCCCCGAGCCGCCGCCGGGGACGGCCCCGCTCCCCTCGCTCCCCTCGCTCCGCGTCACGCCCCGGTGCAGGACCTTCGCCCCGAGCGCTCGGGGCGGCCTCGGACTACGATCGGAGGACCGACGGAGGACACCCACGGGGGCGGCCCCGTCGGCCCCGGGAGCCCCCGGCCCAGGAGGTCGAGATGCCTGACGACGTCACCACCCAGCCCGCCCAGACCCCGCGGACCGACCCCGCCGATCAGGACGAGTCGCGACCGCTCGGCGTGCTCGTCGGCTACGACGGATCCGACCAGGCCGTCCAGGCCCTCCGCTACGCGGCCCGGGCCGCGCTGCGCGAGCAGCGGAGTCTCACCGTGGTCACCGCCTACACCGTGCCGACCATGGCCTACGCCGAGGCGGCGCTGACCCCGGTCATGCCGGCCGAGGTCGCACGCCTGAACGCCGCCCGCGAGGTGCTGGACGAGGCGCGCGAGCACCTGCACGACTACCCGGGCCCCGTCGACCTGCGCGTCGAGTGGGGCGACGCCGCGGGCGTGCTCGTGAAGCTCTCCGCCCAGGCCCTCGTGGCCGTCGTCGGCGCGCGGGGCCGCGGCGGGTTCCTCGGGCGCCTGCTCGGCTCGGTCTCCTCCGCCCTGCCCGCCCATGCGCACTGCCCCACGGTCGTGGTCCATCGCGGCTACGACCTCGGCGAGGGCGCGCACCGCTTCGAGCCCGTCGATGACGACGCCCCGGTCGTCGTCGGCATCGACGGCTCCGCCCGGGCCGAGGCCGCGCTCGAGGTCGCCGCGCGCGCCGCCGCCTCCCGCGGCACCTCGCTTCACGTTCTCATGGTGATCCCCTCGCCCGACGACTGGGGCGGCTCCTACGCGGCCTGGCTCCCCGATCCCGATGTGGTCGAGACCCATCGCGCGCGGGCGGCGACGGGGCTCGAGCGCAGCCTCGAGGAGCGGCGGGCGGCGACGCCGCAGCTGGCGATCACGAGCCAGGTCGTCATCGGCGATCCCGCGCGGGTGCTGATCACCGCCTCGGCCGACGCGCAGCTCACCGTCGTCGGCACCCGCGGGCACGGGCGCCTGACCAGCACCCTGCTCGGCTCCGTCTCCCGCAGCCTGCTCCAGCTCGCCGAGGGGCCGGTGATGGTGGTGCCGGCCGACGGGGCAGAATAGGGTCCATGTCCGCCTCCCGCTCCCCGCTGCGCCTCGTGCGCGGGGGCACCGCCGCCTCGATCGCGACCGCCGTCGCGCTCGGCGGCCACCTCGCGGGCGGCGGGGAGATGCCGTCCTGGCTCGGGGTCCTCGTGCCCTGGTGGCTCGCGGTCGCCGTGTGCACGCTGCTCGCGGGCGCACGCTTCTCCCTGCCCCGGATGGGCGCGGCGGTGCTGATCAGCCAGGCGCTCTTCCACGGCCTGTTCAGCGCGGGCACGCCCGGCGATCCGGGCCGCACGCTCGTGGCCCCGCCCGGCTCCCATCTCGGACACGGCGCCGCGCACGGGACCGGGGCCGTCGCAGGCACCGGGCACGGCGTCCACGGCAGCGGCGACGGGGTCGCGTCGGTCGCCGACCACGCCCTCCACGGCAGCCACACCGATCTGCGGATGCTGGTCCTGCACGTGGTCGCCGCGCTGGTGACCGCTCTGCTGCTGCAGCACGGCGAGACGGTGCTGATGCGCTGCGCACGGCTGGCCCTCGCGGTCCTCGCGGTGCTCGCGCACCCGCCGCTGCTCCTGCTGATCACGCTGCTGGTCCCCGAGCGGCCCGCCCGCCCGCTGTCCGCGGCACCGCACCTGCTGCACGCCCAGCGCGCCGTCCTCACCCCGCAGCTGCGGAGGGGTCCCCCGGTGGTCCTCGCGGCCTGAGCGGGGACGATGCCCGGCATCGACCCCGGCGCCCGGTGCCTCCGCACGCGGGCGACCTGACGACCGGTGCCACCGCCTCCGGTGCCACGACGACCAGCTCCACCGCGCCCGGCGGATGATCGCCCGGCGCGTCGGCTCCCGGCGTCGCCGCACCCCGCGGCCCGCACCGCGGCGTCCTCTCAGGCCCTCCCCGACCGACCATCGCCCGTCCGGCGATCCTCGCCGCACGGGTCCGTGCCGACCCGTGCCGTCGCGCCCCGCGCCGCGGCCCGTCGGCCCTCCGAGAGGACCTCTCATGTCTCAGCACTCCCCCCTGCCCTCCGCCGCACTGACCTCCCTCGCCCCGGCCGCGTCCGTCCGGGCGCTCGTCGGGCGACCCACCCGGCGGGCCGCTCTCGCCGCCGCGCTGCTCCTGCCGCTGGCCGCCTGCACCTCCGGCGCGTCCGACGGCTCCGCTCCCGACGGCACGGCCTCCGACGCAGGCGGTGCCGCCTCCGACGGCGGCGTCGCGGGGGCAGACGGGCTCGCCCTCGTCGACCCCTGGGTCAAGGCCGCCGAGGACGGCATGACCGCCGCCTTCGGCACCCTCGTCAACGACACGGGCCGCGATCTGCAGCTGGTCGCGGCGAGCACCCCGGCCAGCACCGAGATCGAGCTGCACGAGACCGCCTCCGACGGCTCCGGCGGCATGAGCATGCAGGAGAAGGAGGGCGGCTTCCCGATCCCCGCCGGCGGAGAGCTCGTGCTCGAGCCGGGCGGGAACCACCTCATGCTCATGGATCTCACCGCCCCGCTGCAGCCGGGCGACGAGGTCGAGCTGACCCTGCGGTGCGAGGACGGCACCGAGCTGGTCGTCGACGCCACGGTGAAGGACTTCGCCGGCGCCCAGGAGCATTACGAGCCGGAGGACTCCTCCGGCTCCGGCGCCTCCGACGCCGAGGGGCACGGCGGTGATCACGGCAGCGGGCAGGGCGACGACGGGCACGAGGGGCACGGCGGCGACGAGCAGGACGGGCACGACGCCGACGAGCACAGCAGCGACGAGCACGGCGACGGCGACGCGCACGGGAACGACGCCGCCGAGCAGGATGGTGCCGAGTGACCGCCCCGGAGGGCGACCCCGCCCCCGTCGTTCCCGGCCGGCGCCGTCTGCTGCGGGCCGGCGCCCTCGGCCTCGGCGCGCTCGGCGTCGGGGCTGCTGGAGCCGGCCTGGACCGCTCCCTGCGCGACCCGGCCGGCTCCGGTGCGGAGGCGACGGAGCCCGATCCCTCACCGCACGGCGGCGCGGTCGTGCCCTTCCACGGCGCGCACCAGGCCGGCGTCGAGACGCCGGCACCGGCGTCCGCGACGTTCCTGGCCCTTGACCTGCGCGAGGAGGTCGACCGTGACGGGCTGCTGCGGATGCTGCGCCTGCTCACGGACGACGCCGCTCGCCTCACCCGGGGCGCGCCGGCCCTCGCGGACACGGAGCCGGAGCTCGCGACCGAGCCCGCCTCGCTCACCGTCACCGCCGGTTTCGGACCGGGCCTGATGGCCCGGGCGGGGCGGCAGGCCCCGGGCTGGCTCGCGCCGCTTCCCGCCTTCGGCATCGACGAGCTCGAGGAGCAGTGGAGCGACGGGGACCTGCTGCTGCAGGTCGCGGCCGACGACCCGCTGACCGTCTCGCACGCCGCACGGATGCTGCTGAAGGACGCCCGTGCTTTCGCGACGCTCCGGTGGGGGCAGACCGGGTTCCGCCGCTCCCCCGGGGTGGTGCGTCCGGGCAGCACCCTGCGGAACCTCTTCGGCCAGCTCGACGGCACCGCGAACCCGGCCCCCGGCAGCGAGCACTTCGCGAAGGTGGTCTGGATCGACGAGGGCCCCTTCGCGGGCGGCACCTCGATGGTGATGCGGCGGATCCGCATGGACCTCGACGGCTGGGACGAGGCGGACCGCGGGGCCCGCGAGGCGGCGACCGGCACCCGACTGGACAGCGGCGCGCCGCTCTCCGGCGGGGACGAGACCACCCTCGCGGACTTCGAGCAGGTCTCCGCGAACGGATTCCCGGTGATCGGAGAGTTCTCGCATATGCGTCGGGCCCGCGGGGTCGACGACGGGGAGCACCAGGAGATCTATCGCCGGCCGTACAACTACGAGCACGCGCCCGCGCCGGGCTCGGGACTGCTGTCCGAGGCGGGGCAGGTGTTCGTGTCCTTCCAGGCCGACCCCCTCGCGCAGTTCCTGCCGATCCAGCGCCGGCTGGACGAGCTGGACCTGCTGAACCAGTGGACCACCCCGATCGGCTCGGCCGTGTTCGCGATCCCGCCCGGCTGCGCCGAGGGCGACTTCCTGGGGCAGGCCGTGCTCGAGTAGCCGGCGACACCGGGCCCGTCGCCCCTGTCCCTGCGGCCACCGGGCCCGTCGCCCTTGTCCCTGCGGCCGCCGGGCCTTGCGTCCCTGGCTCAGCCCCGCGGACATCGGGCCCGGCGCCCCAGCGATCACGCCCCGCCCCCGCCGGGGCTGTCCATGAAAGGGATGTCAGCCGCACGAGACCTGTCATATGCAGGTCTCGTGCCGCTCACGTCCCATCAGTGGACAGCATCCCGCCGGAGGGTCGACCTCGACCGGCAGAGGACAGGTGGCAACCCGTGGCGAGTCCGTCGGCCTCGTGCGGGCTCCTCGTATGCTGGCCGGAACCCCCTGCGCGCCGGCATGACCGCCCGGACCGTCGTGTCCGCACGCGCAGGCCCCGACGACCGCAGGAGATCACCGATGCCCCGCTTCAACATCCCGGCCGAGGACGCCCAGGGCCCGCTGGTCGTCGGGATCGACATCGGCTCCGGGGGCACCCGCACCGCCGTCTACGACGTGTCGGGACGCGAGGTCGGCAAGCTCCAGCACAAGGAGACCCACGCCTTCACGGTCGACGACGACGGCACCAGCACCATCGACGCCGACCAGATCGTCGAGGAGATCCGCACCTCCCTCACCGCCGTGCTCGGCCAGGGCGAGCTGCCCGGCACGGTCCGCGCGATCGGCTTCGACACCTTCGCCTCCTCCCTCGTCGCCGTCGACAGGGCCGGGAACGCCCTGACCCCCTGCATCACCTACGCGGACACCCGCTGCCACGCCCAGGTGGGCGAGCTCGCCTCCCGCGTGGACGTCGACCACCTGCACGAGCGCACCGGCGCCCGCCTCCACTCCTCCTACACCGCGCCGCGCCTGCTGTGGCTGCGCAAGGAGCAGCCGGACGTGTTCGCGCGCGCCGAGCGGTTCATGGCGCTGGGCGAGTACGTCGCGTTCAAGCTGCTGGGCGCGCCCGCGCTCGGCACGGCCTCCGCCGCCTGGTCCGGGATGATCGACCGCCGCACCGGCCAGTACGTGCCCGAGCTGCTCGAAGCGGTGGGCGTGGACGAGGCCGCGATGGGTCCCGCGATCGACCCCGACGACGCCCTGCCCGTGGCCGGCACGCCGCTCGCCGCCGCGTTCCCGCAGCTCGCGGACGCCGTCTGGCTGCCCGTGATCGGCGACGGGCTCGCCGCGAACCTCGGCATCGGCGCGCTCGGCACCGGCACCTGGGGCATCTCCACCGCGACCTCGGGAGCGATCCGCCAGCTCCTGGACACGGACATCCCCGCTCTCCCCTCCGGGCTGTGGGCGTACCGGGTGGACCAGCGCCGCACCCTCGTCGGCTCCGCCATGAGCGACTGCGGTCGCGTGCTCGACTGGTGCCGCAATGAGCTCGCCATGCCCTTCGACATCGACGAGACCGACACCGCGACCCTGTTCTCCGGCCCGCCCTCCGCCGGCACCCCGCTGGTGATCCCCTTCTTCTCCGGAGAGCGCGGCACCAAGTGGCGCGGTTCCTCCCGGGCGGTGTTCGCGAACGTCGGCGCCTCCACGACCTGGAAGGACATGCTGCTCGGGGCGATGGAGGGCGTGGCCCTGTCGTTCCTGCGGATCGCCGACCAGATGCGCGAGGCCGGCGGCGAGCCCGAGCGGATCGTGCTCTCCGGCGGCATGACCGGAGCGATCCCCGGCTGGCTGCACCTGCTCTCGGACGCGCTCGCCATGCCGATCGACCACGTGGCCGTCTCCCGCTCGACCATGCGCGGCGCGGCCGTGATGGCGCTCGAGCAGGCAGCGCCCGAGATCCCCGTCGCCGAGGCGCCGGTGCTCACCCGGGTCGAGCCCGTGCTCGCCCACCAGGACTACTACCGCGAGCGCCTCGAGCGCTTCGAGAAGCTCGCGGACCTGGCCTGACGCCTCCCGCACGCGCCGCGCCGGCTGCCGGCCCCGACGCTGCCCCGCTGCCGGGGCGGGACCGTCTCAGGGCGCGTCCGGCACGGTGACGATGCGGTTCTGGTAGGCCCACACCACCGCCTGGAGGCGCGAGCGCACGCCGAGCTTGGGCAGCATCCGCGCCAGGTGCGACTTCACCGTCGTGATCTCCACGACCAGCTCCCGCGCGATCTCCTCGTTCGACATGCCCTGGGCCAGCAGCTGCAGGATCTCGAGCTCACGGGCGGTGAGCAGTCCCTCCGCGCCCTGTGCGGTGACCGGCTGCAGGCGGCGGCGCGCCGCGAACTCCGCGAGGATCCGACGGGTCAGGGACTGGTCCAGGGTGCCCTGGCCGGCGGCCACCCGACGCACGGCATCCACGATCACCTCCGGATCGGCGTCCTTGAGCAGGAAGCCCGCCGCCCCGGCCTCGAGCGCGCCGAACACGTAGTCGTCGAGGTCGAAGGTGGTCAGGATGAGCACCGGAATCGACGGATCGAGCGCGGTCAGGGCCCGGGCGGCTTCGATCCCGTCGAGCACCGGCATGCGGATGTCGAGGCAGGCGACGTCGGGGCGCAGCTCGAGGGCGAGGTCGACCGCCTCCTGCCCGTCGGCCGCGGCCCCCACCAGCTCGAGATCCGGTTCGCCGCCGAGCACGCCGGACAGCCCCGCGCGCACCAGCGGCTGGTCGTCGGCGAGCAGCACACGGATCATCGGCGGTCCTCCTTCTGCACGGCGGCGCGTGCGGCGGGTGTGCGGGCTCCGATGCTGTCGCGCGGGATGCGCAGCCGCACCCGCCAGCCGCCGGAGGCCGTCGGCCCGTGCTCGAGGCGGGCGTCGACCAGGCCGGCGCGCTCGCGCATGCCGAGCAGGCCGTACCCGTCGGTGCCGCGCGTCCGTCGGGCGGGGTCCGCGGCGTCCCCGGCAGGGGCCCCCGAGCACGCTGCGTCGACAGGCGAGCCCGTCCCGTCGACCGCCGCGTTCAGCACGGTGACCTCCAGCTCCTCCGCCGACGAGTCGTCGAGGATCACCTGGCACGGCGCACCGGGCGCGTGCGCGGCGGCGTTGCTCAGCGACTCCTGGATCATGCGGTACGCGACCAGCTGGGCGAGCGGACCGATGCCCTCCCCGAGCGGGCCTCCCCCGGGTGCGGGACGCTGCTCGAATCGCACGTCCATACCGGCCTCGACGCGCGCCGCGACCAGTGCAGGCACCGTGGTGAGGCCCTCGACGGAGCGCTCGGCGGGTCCGCTCTCCCGCAGCAGTCCCACCACTCGGCGGATGTCGTCGAGCACCTCCCTGGTCTGGGTGCGCACCTGGCGCACGGACTCGTGGGCGGCCGACGGATCGGTGTCGATCTGGCGGTCCGCAGCGGCGGCCACCAGCGCGATCCCGGAGAGGTGATGCGCGGCGATGTCGTGCAGCTCGCGCGCCATCGCGGCCCGCTCCTCGGAGGCGGCGGCGCGGGTGAGCGCCACGCGCTCCCGGTCCAGGGCATCCCTCTCGCGGGAGAGAGCCTCGGCCTCCTTGCGCTGTGCCAGCCGGGCGGTGCGGATCGAGGCCATCGCCTGGGAGATCAGCGTCGTGATCGCGACGACGCCGACGCCCTGCACGAGCGCCTCGCCGAGCACGCCCGGCATCGTGCCGAGTCCGGCGCGCAGGGCGTTGGCGAGGGTCCCTGCCGCGACCGCGGACGCGGTGAGGACGAGCACCGGAAGCATGTGCCGCCAGGGACGGCGCGGCGCGGCGAGGTAGACCGCGACGATCACCGGCAGATGCGAGACCGTGTACACGACACCCGGGGCGAGAAGCCCCAGCCCGAGGGCGAGAGCCGCGACGCCGAGCACTGCTGTTCGAGGCCGACGGGGGTGGATCAGCAGGCACGCCGCCTGCAGGATGAGCACCCCCGCCGCCGCCCACCAGGCTGCCGAGCCCAGCGCCGTCGCGGCCGGCGCCGGCGTCCCGGCGATCGCGAGGGAGGGCAGCAAGGCCAGCAGCGCCAGGGTGAGCACCCCGCTGCCCAGGGCGGTCACGAGGGCGACCGGCCTGGGCGGGGCGGCAGGGGGCGTCATGGGCGCGAGCCTAGTTCCCCGCGCTCCGCCGGAGAGGGCTCGGAGAATCCGAGCCGACCTCGGGTGGCGATCAGCAGCGCGGCGGCGGCGATCACCGCGCCCACCGTCATCGACTGCAGCGACCGCTCGGCGTCGAAGGTGGGGAACATGTCGATCGCGAGCGAGGAGGCGAACGTGTTCGCTCCGACATGCATCAGCATCGACAGCGGCAGGGACTCGCCGGTGCGGTTGAAGACCCAGCTCATGAGGATGTTGAACGCGAAGCAGAACACCAGGAACACCGCCGGACGGGTCCAGTTCGCGTCGGGCCAGCCGCCCCATTCGGTGAAGAACAGCGGCAGGTGCCACAGGCCCCAGATCGGGCCGAGGATCATCGCCGAGCGCAGCGGACCGTACCGGTGCTGCATCCGAGCCAGGGCGAAGTCGCGCCAGCCCGGCTCCTCGGCGAGTCCGGTCGTGAGCATCTGGAAGGCCAGCAGCGGCACATATGCCAACAGCATCGCCGAGGAGGGCGCGTGCACCTCTCCACCGGTGAAGAGCATCCCGGAGAGGACGATCCCGGCCGGCACCGTCAGCAGCGTGACGGCGTACCAGCGCCAGTTCACGCGCCAGCGAAGCAGCCGCCCTGCCCACCGGCGCAGCCCCGGACGGCCGTCCACGAGAGCGGTGATCAGCAGGGCGGAGCCGATCGGCCCGAGATAGGCGCCGGGCAGCACACCGAGCACCTGGGTCGTGCCCAGCACCGCCGGGAACTCCATGTTCCACAGGCCGAGCCCGTTCAGGGACAGGATGTACGGCAGCCAGGCCAGCCAGCTCAGACCGTTGGCCAGGAGGAAGAAGCTCAGCACGGGTCTGCGGCGGATGGCGCCGACGAGGCCGCCGCCGGGTGCGGATCCGGTGGGGCGCGGGGGCGCGCTGCGGCGTGGGTCCGCGGTCATCGCGCGGTCGGTGGTGGTCATGACAGGTCCTCTCGTCGAGTCGGTGCCCGGGCGACGGGCACAGCTCAACGTTAAGAATCCCTGCAGGTCGCAGCGAGATCACGAGGGATGAACCCCGCAGCTTCCTCCCAAAGGTGCAAGCAGCCGACGAACGGTGGAGACGGCCGCGGAGCCCAAGCACACCGGACCGGAGACGGATGGGCCTGACTCAGGGACGAGGCAGGCGCTGCTCCTCGGCGACGACGGCCGCGACCAGCGGGTCGCCGGCGGCCACGTCGAGCAGGGCGAGCAGGGCGGTGACCCGCTCGGTCGCGTCCTGGATCCCGGCCGCCGACGCGATCTCGGCGGCCCGAGGGTCCTGGACCTCGTGCCCGCCCCGCACCCGGTCGGTGACCCAGGCGGACCACGCCGCGACGGCTGCGACCTCGCCGGGGGCCTGGTCCGGGCCTCCGAGCTCGGCGATCACGGGCAGGGCGCGCACGGGCAGCTTCGCGGTGCCGTCGGCGGCGATGCGGATGAGGTTGTCCGCGAGGCGCGGGTTGCGGAAGCGTTCCTCGAGGGCAGCGGTGTAGGCGTCGAGCTCGTCGGCCGGCAGCGGCAGCGTCGCACGGGCCTCGCTCCACAGCTGCTCGACCAGGGCCCGCACCTCGCGGTGGCCGATCGCCTCGTCCACGCGCTGGACGCCCGCGACCTGGCCGGCGTAGGCCATGAGGGTGTGGGCGCCGTTGAGCAGGCGCAGCTTGCGGCGCTCGTGCACCTCGATGTCGTCGGTGAACTGCACCCCGGCCTTCTCCCATTCGGGGCGGCGGCCGCGGAAGCGGTCCTCGATGACCCATTCGGTGAAGGGCTCGGTGACCACCGGGACGGCGTCGGCGAAGCCGGTCTGCTCGCGCACGGTGTCCGCGGCGCCGTCGTCGGCCGAGGGGGTGATCCGGTCGACCATGGAGGAGATGACGTCGACGTGGCCGTCGAACCAGGCGGCGGTCTCCTCGTCGAGCTCGGCGCGGACGGCCTTGCCGAGCACCTCGCCGTTGCCGGTGAGGTTGTCGCAGGAGACCAGCGCGATCGGCTCCTCGACGCCGGCCTCGCGGCGGGCCTTAAGGCCCAGGGCGAGCCGGGCCGGGGCGGAGGTCGCGGGGTCGGAGCCGGCGGCGTAGCCCTTCTCGGTGATGGTCAGGGTGACCACGGTCGTGAAGGGGTCGGCGAGCAGCGCGACCAGGGCGTCGACGTCGGCGGCGGGGTGGACCTCGTCGATCACGTCCAGCACGCTGACCTCGTCGGCCTCGGGGCCGCGCACGATCAGGCCGTACTTGCCGCCCTGGGCGTTCAGCGCGTCGGCCATCGCGGCGGAGCGGCCGGTGAAGGCGACGACGGACCAGCCGCCGGCGACGGCGGCGGCCTGCAGGGTGTGGGCGCGGGCGAAGTTGCCGATGCCGAGGTGGACCAGGCGGCCGACGTCGGAGGGGGTGGGGGCGTTCATCGGGACGGTTCCTCTCACGCGGACTCGCCGAGGCGGAAGACCTCGCGAGGCTGCTGGGTGGGCAGGGTGGCGACGAGCTCGACGGCGTCCTCGAGGCGCATGCGGTGCTCGGCGACCAGCCCGGCCAGGTGGCTCGCGTCGATGCGGCGCGACATGTCGTGGCGGGCCGGGATCGAGCAGAAGGCGCGGGTGTCGTCGATGAAGCCGCTGGTGCGGGTGTATCCGAGGGTCTCGGAGACGGCGCGGCGGAAGCGCAGGATCGCGTCGGGCGAGTCGATGAACCACCACGGCGCACCGGCGTAGACCGAGGGGTACACGCCGGCCAGCGGCGCGATCTCGCGGGAGAACACGGTCTCGTCGATCGTGAACAGCACGGTGCGGAAGTTCTCGGAGTGGCCGACGTCGTTGAGCATCGGGCGGAGGTGGTGGACGAAGTCGACGGCGACGGGGATGTCGAAGCCGACGTCGGCGCCGAACTTCTCGAACATCGCATCGGAGTGGTTGCGGGAGACGGCCGGGTGGAGGGTCATCACGAGCCCGTCCTCGGCGGCCAGGCGGGCCTGGTCGGCGAGCAGGTGGCGGCGCAGCGCCACGGCCTCGTCGGCCCCGATGGTGCCCTCGCGGGCGGCGGTGTAGAGGCGGCGGGCGTCCTCGAGGGCGAGCCGCTCGGTGCCGGGGTCGATGTGGGCGTGGTCGGAGGAGACCGCGCCGTGGTCGCGGAAGTACAGCCGACGGGCGCGCATGGCCTCGAGGTGCCCGTCGTAGGTGCCGGTGTCGACGCCGGCCGCCTCGCCGAGGGCGTCGGTCAGCTCGCGGAAGTCGGCGCGGGCGGGCTCGAGGTACTTGTCGGGCCGGAAGGTGGGGATCACACGGCCGGTGAAGGAGGCGTCGGCGGCGAGCGCCTGGTGCGGGGCGAGGTCGTCGACCGGGTCGTCCGTGGTCGCCATGACCTCGATCTTGAACTGGTCGAACAGGGCGCGGGGGCGGAACTCGGGGCGGGCGAGCTTGTCGGCGATCTCGTCGTACATCGCATCGGCCGTGCGCGGGTTCAGCACGGTCTCCAGGCCGAAGACCTCGGAGAACTCGTGCTCCATCCAGTAGCGCGAGGGGGTGCCGGCGTAGGCGTGCCAGTGCTCGGCCAGGAGGTGCCAGGCCTTGCGGGAGGCCTTCTCGTCCAGCGGGCCCTGGCCCACGCCGAGGTCGGCGAGGTCCACGCCGCGGGCGTGCAGGAGCCGGTTGACGTAGTGGTCGGGCGTGATGAACAGCGAGGTGGGATCGCGGAAGGGCTCGTCGTCGAGCAGCAGGCGCGGATCGACATGCCCGTGGGGCGAGACGATCGGCTGGTCCTTCTCCAGCTCGTAGAGGCTGCGGGCGATCTCACGGACGGCCGGGTCCGCGGGGAGGAGTCTGTCGGGGTGCGGCACGAAGGCGTCGTTGCTCATGCCGACATCCTCGCAAGCATTCCCAGGACCGGCGGGCGGTTGTCACGGGTTGCCGGGGAAAGCGCCGTCCGGAGCAGTCTGCGCCTCCCGCACCTGGTGGGAGGCGTGCGGGGGGGGGTGGCGTCTGCGGACGACCACGGAGGCCGCGGCCGGCAGGGCGGGCAGTGAGCGGGTGCGGCCGACGGCGAGCGGGTGGGGCCGACAGCAAGCGGGTGGGGCCGGCAGTGAGCGGGTGGGTCCGGCCGACGGGCGGGGTCGACGGCGAGCGGGCGGGCCGGCCGCCCTTCGCCGACGGTCCGTCTCAGCACCCTTCGCGGGCGGCCCGCCTCAGCCCCCCTTGCGAGGGCACGCCGCGGCGCCCCTCCCGGACGGCCCGTCTCAGCGCTCCTCGCGGGGACCCGTGGTGCCGCGGGGCACGAGCCGCACGGGCAGCGACCCCTCGACCGGCGTGCGATGGGCCGAGGGGTTCTCGATGCGCCGCACGAGGCGCTCGACGGCGGCGCGACCCTGGGCGCGCTTGGGGCTGACGACCGTGGTCAGCCCGCCGCCGACGAGGCGGGAGAGCTGGATGTCATCGTGCCCCATCACCGACAACTCCCCGGGGACCCGGATCCCGGCGCGCAGCGCGGAGATCAGGAAGCCGAAGGCGACCAGGTCGTTGTAGCAGACCACGGCGTGGGGCAGGGAGTCGCGCAGCTCCTCGAAGGCCTGCTCGCCGCCCGCGGTGGTCGGCGCGAAGGGACCGTGGCGCTGGACCTGCAGGCCGTGCTGGCGGGCGGCGACGCGGGCGGCGCGCCAGCGCTCCCCGTCGGACCACGAGTTCACGGGTCCGGCGACGTAGGTGACCGTGCGCAGGCCGTTCTCGGCGAGATGGGCCATCGCCTGCCCCATGCCGTGCTCGTAGTCGGGGGTGACGGAGTCGAGCCCGGCCACGCGCCGGTTCAGCACCACCACGGGGATGCGCTTGGAGAGGTGGTTGAGCGTCGCGTCGGACTGCCGGGTGCCCGAGAGCACGATCCCGTCGACGACGTTGACGGCGCTCTCGAGGCTCGAGCGCTCGCGGGCCTCGTCCTCGACGGTGTCCAGCAGGAGCAGCAGGAAATCCTGCTCCTGGGCGGCCTCCTGCATGCCGGAGACGAGCTCGGCGAAGTAGGGGTTGGTGAGGTCGGGGACCTCGATGCCGAGACGGTGGTGACGGTGGCCGCGCTCCTGAGCGGGCGGGGCGGAGGTGCGGTAGTCGAGGACCTTCGCGGCCTCCATGACCTTGGCGTGGGTCGCTGCGCTGACGCGGCCCGGCCGGGAGAAGGCCCGTGAGACCGTGGACGGGGCGACGCCCGCCTCCTTGGCGACGTCGTAGATCGTCACGCGCTTGTCCGCCACTCGGCCGGCTCCGTTCCTCGCCGGGCCGACGTCCTCCGCCGGGTCGGCACTGTCCGTGCGCGGTGCGCTCCCCCGATCCCGGCCCTGCGCCGGCGGGGCTCCGAGCGTCCGCTGTCCTCGGGAGAGCCTACCCCGACGGGAGGGCAACCGGCGGCAACCGCGGGCGGGGAGTGCGGGAGCGGCGTCAGCCGCGCAGGCCGTAGCCCTCGTCGAGGACGGTCGTCACGAGGTACCGGACGCCCTCGACGTGCACCGACGTCGCGGCGTCGGCGGAGAACAGCTCGGGCACGGCCAGCGGCCCGTCGAGGTCGACATCGTACGGGTTCACCATGCGCCCCCGCGCGGTGTCCAGCACCACAAGGGTCCCCTCCTCGGGACGCTGTGCGTAGGCGAGACGCTCCCCGGCGGTGATCAGCACGAGCATCTCGAGCGGGAAGCGCAGCGTGTCGGGGTCGACGACGCCGGCCTGCTCGCCGAGGCGGGTGGGCGCGGGGCCGACCGACCGGCGGGTCACGACCCTGCTCGGCGCGCCCTCAGCCCAGCCGGGCGAAGATCGGGTTCGAGTAGAACCAGAGGTCCTCCCAGGGATTCACCTCGCCGACCACGTCCAGCGCAGGTCCGACGGGATCGACCTCGACCCCGTGGAACCCGGGCTGGCTGCGCTTCCCGTCGGTGCCGCGGATCCGCAGATAGACGTCGTGCTCGAGGGTGAACCGGTGCGTGAGCTCGATCGTCCCGTCCTGACCGGCGGTGTCCCAGGACGTCACCACGCGTGTCCCCGGAGCACGCGTCGCGTCACGATCCTCCGCCGGACCGGTGATCTCCCCGAGGACGAGGTCCACCCGGGCGAGCTGCGGGAGCAGCCCGGCGTGGTTCACCCGGTCGGCGGCCTCGATGACGATCTTGAGCTCGACCTCGGTCGGCGTCCTCACCTCGAGGGTCTCCCCCATGCCCACGGCGAACCGGTTCCCGCGGTTCCCCGCCACCTGCAGCGTCATCTGCAGCGATCCGATGAGGTCCCCGAAGCACACCCACATGCGGCCGGCCCGCATCCCCTCCATCACCGCGCGGTGGCTGACCTCCGTCGCCCCCACCCAGGTCTTGTTGTACGCCCCGGGCGTGAAGGAGCTGTACTCGACGACCGGGCGCCCGGCGTTCACGGGCGGCGGATAGACGCCGGTGCTGTCGAAGGTGTCTCCCGCCTCGTTGTACGGACGGTCCGAGTAGCCGGTCTGGTCCAGGTCGTCCACGGGGTTCCTCACCCAGTCGCCGCACCCCTGGTGACCGTCCGACGTGGTCGTGATCCACCACTTCCTGCCCTCGGCGAGCAGGCTGTCCCACATCCCGCCGACCGTCGCGGTCATCCAGTCGAAGCCGCCCCACGTGCGGTAGCTCTCCTCCGGGTACCCCTCGAAGGAGTGCTCGCCCGGGCCGCCGTCGTAGAGCCCTCGACCGCGGGCCATCCCGGCCGGGAGCGCGGCGGCCTGGTGTCCCGGCGCGCCCTCGAAGCCGATGACGACCTCGGGGGCCGCGTCCTGCCAGGCCCGCAGCTCCGCCGGCGAGTCGATTCCCTTGCGCGCCGGATGGTTGGGCAGCACGAGGACGTCCGCGAGTCGCCCGGAGGCGACGGCCCGGCTCAGGAACGTCAGCGCGTCGACGGCCAGCGCCTCGTGGGCGGGGGTCCCGTCCCGGGCGCCGACGACATTCGCGTCGTAGGTGTCGACGAACTCCTGGAGGAGCTCGGCCTCGCCCTCGCCGGGCGCCATCATCAGCGTGGTGTGCTCGCCGGCCGGGATGTTCCACTCCAGGCCGTTGAAGAGCAGCAGCTCGTCGCCGAAGCGCTCGCGGGCGGCGAGGATGTCCTCGCGCTGCGGCGCGATGCTGTGCGCGGCGAAGGCCTCGTTGCCGTGATCGGTGATGACGATCCAGTCCAGGCCTCCGGCGACCGCGCGTCGCGCCTGGTCCTCGATGCGGAACATGGCGTCGTTGCTGTACTGGCTGTGGAGGTGGTGGTCCCCGGCGAGCCAGACCAGGTCGCCGGCCGGCCGCGGTCCCCTCCCGCGTCCTCGGGACTCCGCTCGGGCAGGGACGGCGACTCCCCCGAGGACGCCGGCGCCCGCCAGGCCCGCCCCGCGGAGGAAGCCGCGCCGATCTCCGAGTCCCCTGCGTGCGGTGCTCGAGGTGGGTCCGTCCTGGTCGCGGTGCATGGGGCTCGTGCCTCTCGTCGGCGTCGGCGTCGGCGCGGGCTCGGCGGCGTCCCGCACCGGAAGTGTTCTCCACGTCGACGACGGATTCATGAACGGCGAGCGACCTGCGAGGGAAGACCTCGCAGGAGTCGCCCGCGCCGCGTCAGTGCGAGCCGCCGAGCTCCACGAGCAGGACGCCCACGACGATCAGCCCCATGCCTGCGAGCATCAGCGGGGTGAGCGACTCGCGGAACAGGATCCGGGAGAGCACGGCGGTGGCGACGATCCCCACCGCGGTCCAGATCCCGTAGGCGACGCCGAGCGGCATCCCGGCGGCGAGCGCGCCCGAGAGCAGGCCGAAGGCGAGCAGGTAGCCGGCCACGACCGGCACGTACCAGCGACGATCGCCCATCGCGGACATCCGCAGGGAGAGCGTCGCGCCGACCTCGGAGACGATCGCGCCCAGGAGCAGCAGCCAGCTCATCGCGCCTCCGTCCCGGCGTGGGCGACGGTCGCGGCGGCGGTGCGGCGCGCCCTCTGGGAGCCGAGCTCGACGACCACGACGCCCGCGGCGATGAGCAGGATGCCGCTGACCTTCAGGACGGTCAGCGCCTCCCCGAACAGCAGGGCGGATGCCCCGGCGGTGAGCACCACTCCGCTCGCGCCCCAGATGCCGTAGGCGACGCCGAGACCCATGCCGCGGCGGAGCACCTGGGCGAGCAGCGCGAAGGTGAGCGCATAGCCCGCGACCACGACGAGGTAGAGCACCGGGTGGTCGAGGGCGCCGCGCAGGGAGAGGGTGGCGGTGACCTCGGAGAGGATCGCGGCGGCGAGCAGCAGCCAGGTCGTCATGGCGTCTCCCCTCCGGTCGACGCCTCCGTCGTCGCACCGTCGAGCAGCTCGGCGGCGAGGGAGCGCAGGCGCTGCGCCTCGGCGCCCACCGGGTCCAGCAGGCCGGCGGCGCGGTCGAACCAGAGCCCGTCGGCCAGGAGTCGCACGGCGAGCAGGCGGGCCCGGCGGTCGGGGCCGATCTCCGCGGGGACGTGCAGCCAGGTCTCGACCTGCTCCTGCCAGCGCTCGGTGAGGGTCACGCGCAGGTGCGGATCGGCGAAGATCACGAGGTCCGCGGCGGAGAGCTCGGCGCGGCAGGCCCAGTCGAGATAGGCGAGGTGGCGCTGTGCGGCGGGGACCGGGGCGAGGTCGCCCCCGGCACCCGGATGACGGTCGGCGACCACGGCGAGCATCTCCTGCTCGCAGCGCGCGGTCATCCTGTCGAGGATCGCGCCGAGCAGCTCCTCCTTGGTGGAGAAGTGGTACATCAGCCCGGGCTTGGTGACCCCGGCGGCGCGGGCGGCGGAGTCGAGGGTCAGCGTGCCGTCCGCGCCGAGATGGGCCTCGGCGGCGTCGAGCATCGCCTCGCGGGCCGAGGGCCGGTGCGCAGGGCGCGCGGACGGGGCAGCGGCGGACACGGACACCTCCAGGGTCGGGGACCCACGTTACTTTACCGTCCGAACGGTCAAGTAACGCAGGCGGGTCACTGCGTGAGCCACTTCGCTCCGCGCACCGACGCGGGCGGGCCGCCGCGAGGCTCGACGACCTGATACCACGGCGGCATCATTCAGTCATGGCCATGACGCTGAGACTCACCGATGACGACGAGAAGATCCTCGCCGAGCTCGCCCGCGAGGAGGGCATCAGCAGGCAGGAGGCGACGGTCCGCGCGATCCGCGAGGCGGCAGCACGACGAGGCCACGAGAAGGCGGTGCAGGACCTGTCGCTGCGTGCACGTTCCCGCTACGCCGACCTCCTCGATCGCCTCGCCCGGTGACCCCGGTCCACTATCTGACTCTCGAGGATTCGCTGACGTTGGTCGATGACCTCCGTGTCGGCCCGGTGCGAGACCTGGGCTTCCTGGAGTCCGCAGCTCACCGCCCCACGACCACCCTCTGGGGCGCGGAGGCCTACGACGGGCTCGAGCTGAAGGCCGCAGCGCTCCTCGAGTCCATCGTCCGCAACGACACGCTCCTCGATGGGAACAAGCGCCTGGGATGGCTGGCCGTCGTGATCTTCCTCGGCCTGAACGGTGTCGACCTCGATGCGCCCGATGACGAGGCCTACGACCTGGTCATCGCCGTGTCCACAGGGCAGATGCCCCTCGAGGGAACGGCGGAAGCGCTCGCGGCCCGGCACTGAGCCGACGTCCGATCCATCATGGCCGGATCATTCCGGCGCGGGCGCCCAGCGGGCGATCTGGGCGGCGAGGTGGCCGGCGCCGTAGCCGTTGTCGATGTTGACCACGCCGATGCCGGGCGCGCAGGCGGAGAGCATCGTGAGCGCCGCGGTGACGCCGCCGGCGGCGACGCCGTAGCCGACGGAGGTGGGCAGAGCGACCACGGGTGCGGGGATCTGCCCGGCGATCACGGTGGGCAGCGCGCCGTCCATCCCCGCGGCGACCACCACGCAGGCGGCCTCGCGCAGCTCGGGCAGGCGGTTCTGCAGGCGATGCAGGCCCGCGATGCCGATGTCGGCGATGAGCCTCGTGGGCCGGCCGAGGTGGCGGGCGGTGAGCTCGGCCTCGCGGGCCACGGGCAGGTCGCTGGTCCCGGCGCAGGCCACGATCACGAGACCGCCGCTCGGGGCGGGCGGCGCGGCGGGCCAGGCGAGGAGGCGGGCCGAGGGGTCGTGGTGGGCGTCCGGCAGGGCGGCGAGCACGGCCTCGGCGCGGGCCTCGTCGGCGCGGGTGAACAGCACCGGCCCGAGGTCCTCGCGGCCGGCCTCGTGCAGGCGCGCATAGGTCGCGGCGATCTGGCCGACCTGCTCGACGGACTTCGCATCGCAGAGCACGGCCTCGGGGGCGCCGCGGCGGGAGGCGCGGTCGAGATCCAGGTCGAGGAAGCCGTCGATCCTGCCGGCCGCCGCGGTCCCGTCGGCCGCCGCGGTGCCGTCGGACGCCGCGGTGCCGTCGGCCGCCCCCGCCGAGTCAGCCACGGCCGCCCTTCCCGACGATCTGCAGGGAGAACAGGCCCGAGCGGATGCCGTCGAGGTCGATGGTGACGTGCTGGAAGCCGGTCTCCTTGCCGGCGGCGACGAGGGCCTCGCGGATCCCGGGCTCCATCGCACGCGCCAGCTCGTCGGTGGGCAGCTCGATGCGGCCGACGGCGCCGTGGTGGCGCACCCGGCAGTCGCTGAAGCCCTGCTCGTAGACGGCGTCCTCGAGGTCGTCGATCTGGCGAAGCTTCTCGGGGGTGACCTCCTGCCCGAAGGGGATGCGGGAGGCGAGGCAGGGGGCGGCGGGCTTGTCCGCGACGGGCAGGGACAGCTGCCGTGCGACCTCGCGCACCTGCGACTTCGTCATGCCGACGACGGACAGCGGCCGCAGCACCCGGTGCCGGGTCGCGGCGCCCGCGCCGGGGCGGTCGTGGCGGGTGGCGTCGTCGGCGTTCTCGCCGTAGGCGACTGCGTCGAGGGACTGCTCGCCCACGACGTCCTCGCCGATGCGGGTGAACAGCTCGTCCTTGCAGTGGAAGCACCGCGTCCCGTCGTTCTTCTGGTAGTCGGGGTTCTCGCCCTCGTGGGTGGGGACCTCGACGACCTGCGCACCGATCACGCGTGCGACCTGGTGGGCGAGGCGCCGCTCGCGGCGGGCGAGGGACGGGGAGACGCCGAGCAGCGCGACCACGTTCTCGGCGCCGAGGGCGCGCACCGCGAGCGCGAGCAGGGTCGCGGAGTCGACGCCGCCGGAGTACGCGACTCCGAGTCGGCGCGTGCCGGCGAGCTCGGCGGAGACCGCGTCGGCGAGCTCGAGCGCCTCGCCGACCAGCACGTCGGGCGTCATCGCCTCGGCCTCGAAGCCGGGATGACCGGGGGCGAACAGCGAGGTGGGGGCCGACGGGGCGGTGCCGAGGGTCAGGGGGACGGGCTCGCGGAGGCTGGTCACTGGCCCGCCTCGCGGGCGCCGTCACGCTCGGAGGCGAGGCGGAAGAGGACCTCGCCGGCGTGGTCGATGACCAGGGTGTCGGGGTCGCTGCGCAGCGCCTCGATGTCGAGGGAGGCGGGGTCCATGTACAGCACGTTGTGCGCCTCGGTCTCCTCCTTCGAGATGGAGGTGGCGAAGTAGCGGTTCACGCGCTGCTTCTCCTCGCCGGTCTCCGGGTCGTAGGTGCCCAGGCCCGTGACGTGCGTGGAGTGGGCCAGCTCGCCCCAGGGGTGGTCCTTGAACCTGTCCCACTGCTTCGTGAAGTACTCGATGTTGTGGTAGCCGATCTCGCGGATGCCGGGGTGCATCGCGGCGACCTCGGTGATGTGCGGGGCGTAGATGATGACGTCGCCGCCGTCGGCGCAGACGGGCTCGGACTTGTAGAAGCCCTTCGCCCCGGTCCACATGTCCTCGTACATCTCGGGCACGAGCGCGACGATCCGCTGGTAGGGCTTCTCGACGTAGGTGATGTGGGTCCGGGCGGAGATCTTCGCCATCGCGGCCCAGGCGGCCTGCGGGTCGCCGTAGGCGATCGCCCCGAGATCCGCTCCGCCCTCGGCGACGTCCATGGTGACAGCGAGCTTCTCGGAGGGGATGAGTTCGCTCGCGGCGTCGATCAGCTGGCGCACGGGGGTGATGCCGAGGGTGCCGATGATGCGGCTGGCGGTGATGAGCGCGCCCACCCAGTGGGAGATGTCGATGACGTCGTGCACCGAGCAGCCGGGGAAGAAGTACTTGTTCCCGCCGGAGAAGCCCACGACCTCGTGGGGGAAGACGGGGCCGACGATCAGGTTGACGTCCGACTCGACGCAGAGCCTGTTGATCTGCACGGTCATGGGGACGTCGGTGAGCAGGCCGCCGGTGAGCTCGGCGATCTGCGCGGCGGGGATGACGCCGAGGTCCGCGATCTGCTCCGGGTCGTCCCAGGCGTGGTTGAGGACGGTCCACTCCGGGTAGGTCGCCGCGGCACCGCGCTCGGTCGCGCCGAGCAGCTGGTCGATGGCCTGCTCGCTCATCGCGGCATGGGTGCCCAGGGCGATGAGCACGGTGACGGAGGCGGCGCGGCCGGCGAGCGCGTCGTGGATCGCGGGCAGCACCTTCGGCAGCGGGACGGAGCGGGTGCCGTCGGGGATGATCAGGCAGACGCTCTTGCCCTCGTAGTCGGTCCCGGCGAGCTGCTCGGCGACGAAGCCCGCGATCTGCTCGTCGGTGAGGATCCCCTCGGGACCGCCGAGGAGCGCGGCGCGTTCCGCGAGACCCTCGGGGATCGGGTGGATCGTGGGCTGCTGGGTCGCCGTCGTCTCGCTCATCGTTCCACTATGCGCCGTGGCCAGGCCGGGGACAAGGACGCCCCGGCTGTTGCCATGGGTGCCCGGTGCGGGCGACGCGGTGGCTGCGAGAGGGAGGACAGCGGCACGCGCAGGATCGTGCTCTACTGCTGTCCATGTCGCCGCCCGAGGTCGTCCTGGTGCACGGACTGTTCCACCAGCCCGCCCACATGGATGCGCTCAGGACCGCGCTCGAGCGCAGGGGCGCTCGGGTCTCCGTCCCGAGGCTGCACCGGGGGAGCTTCGAGCAGGATGTCCGCGCCGTGCAGCGGGCGGTCGACCGGTGCCCGTCCGCTCCCGTGCTGGTCGGGCACAGCTACGGCGGCGCGGTGATCGCCGACGTGCTCGGCGGCCGGTCCTTCGTCTTCGTCGCCGCGTTCGTGCCGGAGACCGGGGAGAGCTGCGCCGAGCTCGGCGGTCCCGACGCGCTCGTCAACTCCTGGGTGCGTCCTCACCCCTCCGGTGGGAGCTGTATCCCTGACGAGTACGCGTCCGAGCTGTTCTATGCCGACTGCACGGAGGAGGACGCCGAGCGCGCGACCGCGCTGCTGGTGCCGCAGGCCAGCGGTCACGGTCGGGGAGTGGTCAGGCGTGCGACGTGGAGGCACGCTCCGAGCCACTACGTCGTCTGTGACGACGACCGCGCCGTGAGCCCGACGCTCCAGCGCAGGATGGCGGCGAGATGCTCGAGCAGCCGGCACCTCACAGCGAGCCACTCGCCGTACATCTCGCAGCCGGATCTCCTCGCCGAGGTGATCCTGGGCTGCTGAGCGCAGACCCCGGACCGTCGCGAACAGGGCGGCGCCCGCTGCCCCGCCGCACCCCACGGGGAATACTGACCCCATGACCCTCGACGTGGTGGCCGTGCTGTTCCCGAACGTGACCCAGCTGGACCTCACCGGGCCTGTGCAGGTGTTCTCCCGCCTGCCCGGAGCGCGCGTGCACCTCGCCTGGCGGGACGACGCGCCGGTACTCACCGACGTGGGGTTCTCGATCGTGCCGACAGTGTCCTTCGAGGACGCCCCGCAGGCCGACGTGCTGCTCGTCCCGGGCGGGCAGGGAGCGTTCGACCTGCTCGAGGACGAGAGCGCTCTGGACTTCGTGCGCCGTCAGGCCCGCGGGGCGCGGTGCGTGACGAGCGTGTGCACAGGCGCTTTCGTCCTCGGTGCGGCCGGCCTGCTGACGGGCCGGCGCGCGACGACCCACTGGGCCTCCCACGCCATGCTCGAGCTGCTCGGTGCGATCCCGGAACGGGCCCGGGTGGTGCGGGACGGCCCGGTGATCACCGGCGGCGGGGTCACCGCGGGCATCGACATGGCGCTCTCCGTCGCCGCCGAGCTGTACGACCCGGAGACGGCGCGCAGTGCGCAGTTGGCTCTGGAGTACGATCCGCAGCCGCCCTTCGATGCCGGCCGTCCCGATCGACCGGAGGCCGACCCCGCACAGGTCCGGGAGACCATCTCGGCGACGCACAGCCGCCGGGAGCAGGCAGTGCGCCGAGCGGCCGAGCGGCTCGTCGGCTGACCTCGATGAGGGCGCTGCCGCCGAGCTTGAGCCTGAGTCCGGCGTGCTGCGTCAGGGGATCGCAGGACCACCCATCCGCCTCGAGCCGCCTCAGCGTCGGGCTCAGGGCCGCGAGGAGTGCGGTCGGCACGAACCCCAGCCCGGCGAGGCCGAGCGCCCAGCCGCGGAGAGCGACGACTGACCGCGTCGGCGCTCCCGACGCGGAGAACGCGAGGTGTCCTCCGTCCCCCACAGGGTCTAGCGTTGCCGCCATGCCAGGGATCTCGGTCGCGGAGGTGCTCGACGCGCTGGGCGTGCACGCGGACCCCGTCGCCCCTGCTCTCACCGGGGGGATGTCGGGCTCGAGCGTGCTGGGAGCGGTGACGCCCGGCGGAGAGCCCGTGGTGGTGAAGGTCAGCTCGTTCGGAACCCCGGAGTCATCGCACCGCGCCCGACGCGAGCTCGACGTCTACACCGAGCTCTTGCTCCGGGTGCCGCTCCCGGCTCCTCGCCTCGTCGCCGCGCACCGCACGGAGGAGTGGATCGCGATCGCCCTCGAACGGCACCGGCCCGCCCCTCCGGCGTCGGAGTGGACATCGGCGCAGTGGCACGATCTCGCAGTCCTGCTGGGAAAGCTGCACGCGGGATCGCGCGAGCTCGCAGGGCGGTTCGCTCCCCTCCACGCCGTGAGCTCGCGCCCCGTCGACGAGCTCGCCGTGTTCGCCCAGCAGCTCTGGAACGGCGAGGGCGATGATGCCCGGCTCGAGGCCGCGTGCAGCGCCCTGGACCGGCTCCACGACGCTGTATCGGACGGACCCGCATCCTTCGTGCACGGCGACAGCCACCTCGGGAACGTCGTGCTGACGACCGACGGGACGCTCCTGCTGGTGGACTGGCAGTCCGCTCACGTCGGGCCGTCGATCGGCGACGTGGCCTTCGCCCTCACCCGAGCGGCAGCAGCAGCCGGCAGCATCCCCCGCGACCAGGTGATCGAGGCCTACAGCGCCGCCGCCGGCACCGCTTCCGCGGCCGTCCACCGATCCATCACCGCGCAGCAGCTGCTGATCCTCGTCGAGCAGTATCCGGAGTTCGCCACGTTCCTCGGACCGGGCGAGGTCGCGGGACTTCGCAGCGCGTTCGACCTGCTCCTCGAGGACTGGGCGGAGAGGCAGTGATGCGAGGGCGGCGTCCGTCCCCAGCGGCAGTCTCCCCCGGAAAAGCACGAGCTCTCACGTAGGAGCCACATCTACGGTGACCGTATGACCGTTCCCCGCTCCGCCTCAGCTCCCACGGTCCACCCGGCGAGGGGCGAGGACTTCGACCTCCTCGCCGGGCTGCTGCAGCTCTATCTCCACGACTTCTCCGAGCACACGGGCTGGGACGTCGATGAGCACGGCCTCTTCCACTACGCCTGGCTCGATGCGTACCGCCACGAGCAGGGCCGCCACGCCTACGTGTTCCGGGTCGAGGGCCGTCCTGCGGGATTCGCCCTGGTGCGGGAGGCGGAGCGGATCCAGATGGCCGAGTTCTTCGTGCTCCGGAAGTATCGGCGCGAGGGCGTCGGCCTCGCTGCCGCGCGTCACCTGCTCGAGGCCCACGCCGGGGCCTGGTCGATCACGCAGCTGGCCTCGAACCCCGAGGCCACCTCGTTCTGGCGCCGAGCGATCCCGGTGCCGTTCGAGGAGACGGTCGAGGCCGACGGGACGGTCGAGCAGCGGTTCAGCATCGAACGGCCCTGACCTGATCGTCCGCGGCTCATCCGCAGGCGGCAGAGGACTCCGCCGAGCAGGCGGCCGCCGCCTGGCTCGCGGATAAGGGCCACGACTGGCCGCACGCGAGCAGGCGCAGCCCGGGGCGTGGTCGACAGCCACGCCGATACGCTCTGACACCATGTCGGATCTCTACCGCGAGCTCCCAGCGCCCGGCGGTCTCGGCCCGCTGGTGTCGTGCGTGTGGGAGCACGAGGCCGATGTGTCGCGGGGCCGACGGATCGACCCCGACGGCTGCGTCGACCTGATCTGGCTCGCCGAGCAGGAGCTCGTGGTCGCCGGCCCCGACACCTCCGCCCATGAGGTGCTGCTCCCGGCCGGTCGGCGCTCCTCGGGGATCCGGCTTCGGCCGGGCGCCGCGGCCGCCGTCCTGGGACTGCCCGCCTCGGAACTGCGGGACCTGCGGGTGCCTCTCGAGCAGGTCTGGGGAACGGGGGCGGGTCGGCTCGTCGAGGATCTCGCCGCCGCCTCTCCCCGTCGGCGCCTGGAGCTGCTCGCCGCCGCGGTCTCGCAGCGTCGTGCCTCCCCGGACGGCCTCGTCGCCGCCGCGGCGCAGCGCCTCGGACGCCCGCGGGCTCGCGTCGCCGAAGTGGCCGCCGACCTGGGGGTCACCGAGCGCACGCTGCACCGTCGCACGGTGCACGCCGTCGGGTACGGACCCAAGCTGCTGGCGCGGGTGGCGCGGCTTCAGCGCCTGAGGGCGTCGCCCGGCCGCACTTCCGCCGAGCGCGCGCTCGGTGCCGGCTATGCGCATCAGGCTCACATGAACGACGAGGTGCGTCGCCTGACAGGGATCACTGCTGTCCGATTCCTGGAAGACGGCGTCCGGGACGACGCCTAGCGTCAGGGACACGAGGCCGGAGCCACCGCTCGGCCGGCTCACGACCGCACGGAGGAGATCCCATGCCCGCACCGACCCACCACGCGATCAGCTACATCGAGCTCGGCGTCACCGACCTGTCTGCCGCCCGCGCCTTCTACGAGCAGGCCTTCGGCTGGCGGTTCAACGACTACGGGCCTGCGTACAGCAGCATCGCCGCCCCGGACGGGGAGGGTGAGATCGGAGGGCTGAACCCTGGCGCGGCCCCGTCGGCCGAGGGGCCGCTCGTGCTGCTGTTCTCGGAGGATCTGGACGCGACGGTCGGCGCCGTGATGGACGCGGGCGGCACCGTCGTCGCGGGACCCTACGAGTTCCCCGGCGGCCGACGCTTCGAGTTCACCGACCCCAGCGGGAACCGGCTCGGGGTGTTCGCGGATTCCTGAGGGTCCCCGGGAGCGCGCTCGAGTGACGGCGCCGGGGCCCGGGCATCCCCGGCGCCCGCCACCGCGCCGCGCCGCGGCGCGAAAGAAGTGACGTCAGATGACCCACGAGGCCCATATGCGGGGCTCGCGGGTCATCTGACGTCACTGGATCCGGTGGCGGCACGCAACCGGGCCGCGCCCGCCCCCACTCCGCCGCGGCACCCGCCTGCCGTTGGCTACCGTGTTCCCATGTCCGTCTCCGAGCTGTCGACCAGCGCCCAGAACTACCTCAAGGCCGTCTGGAGCCTCGGCGAGTGGTCCGAGGAGCCGGTGACGGTCTCCGCGATCGCGGAGCGGGTGGGGGTGCGGCTCTCCAGCGTGTCCGATGCGATGCGGAAGCTCGGCGAGCAGGGGCTGGTCGAGCACACCCGCTACGGCGCGATCGCGCTGAGCGCGCAGGGTCGCGCGCACGCCCTGGCGATGGTGCGTCGGCACCGGCTGATCGAGACGTTCCTGGTGCGGGACCTCGGCTACGGCTGGGAGGAGGTGCACGACGAGGCGGAGCAGCTCGAGCACGCGGTCTCCGACCTGCTCGTCGAGCGGCTCGACGCCCATCTGGGCCGGCCCTCCCGTGATCCGCACGGGGATCCGATCCCCGCGGCCGACGGGTCCGTCGACCAGCCCGAGGCGCAGCTTCTCGCCACCCTCCCGGCGGGGACGCGGGTGCGCGTGGAGCGGATCTCCGACGCCGATCCTCGCCTGCTCACCTTCTGCGCCGCTCAGGGCATCGTGGTGGGGGCGGAGCTCGAGGTCCGCGAGGGGCCGGAGTTCTCCGACGCGCTCGAGGTGTCGCTGGTCGGATCGAGCGGCGCGGTGCCGCTGGGCCGTTCGGCGACCGAGGCGATCTGGGCGTCGGAGACCGGCGGCGCCTGACGCTCCGTCGGCACCGCGACTCCTGTCGTCTCCGAGAATCCCGTCGTCTCCGAGGATCCCGTCGCCGCCGATCCGTCGGCCGATGACGCCGCGCCCGACGAGACGGAGCCTTCCGATCCGTCCCCGCGCCACACCCGATGCCGGGCCAGCAGCCCGTAGCGGGGTGCGAACAGGTGGACGAGCGCGTACAGCGTCCCCTGCACCAGCACGATCAGTCCGCCGGAGGCGGCGTCGAGCCAGTAGCTCAGCAGGATCCCAGCCGCAGAGGCCGCGACCGAGAACGTCGGCGCGATCAGCAGCATGCGGGAGAAGCGGTCGGTGAGCAGGCGCGCCGTGGCGCCGGGGATGATCAGCATCGCGACCACGAGGATCACGCCCACCACCTGCAGCGCGACCACCGCCGTGACGGCCAGCAGCCCCAGCAGCAGGGCGCCGAGGCGGCGCGGGGACAGGCCGATCGCCCGGGCGTGGGTGGGGTCGAAGGCGTAGAGCGTGAGGTCGCGACGCCGCATGAGCAGCAGCACCAGCACGATGGCGGCGAGCAGCGCGATCTGCACGAGATCGCCCCGGGAGACCCCGAGCACGCTGCCGAAGAGGATGTGGCCGAGGTCGGTGTGGCTCGGGGTGACGGAGATCAGCACCAGACCGAGAGCGAACAGGGTCGTGAACACGATCCCGATCGCGGCATCCTCCGCCACCCGTCGCGAGTCGCGGACCGCGCCGATGAGCACCACGGCGAGGATCCCGAACACGATCGCGCCGAGCGCGAAGGGCAGGCCGAGGGCGTAGGAGAGGACCACGCCGGGCAGCACGGCGTGGGAGACCGCGTCCCCCATCAGCGACCAGCCGATGAGCACCAGCCAGCAGGACAGCAGGGCGCAGACCACGGCGGCGAGGGAGGTGGCGGCGAGCGCGCGCAGCATGAAGTCGTACTGCAGCGGCTCGGTGAGCAGGTCGAGCGGGTTCATCGGCCGGCCTCCTGCCGGGTCAGCGGGTCCAGGCCGAAGGCGCGGGCGAGCATCGCAGGCTCCAGCGCTTCGACGACCGGGCCGTGGAAGAGGAGTCGGCGCCGCAGCAGCACGGCGGAGTGGGCGAGCTCGGGCAGCGCGTGGAGGTCGTGTGTGGAGACGAGAACGGTGCAGCCGTCGGCCGCGAGCTCGCGCAGCACGCCGACGAGCAGGGCTTCGCTGCGCTTGTCGACGCCGGCGAAGGGCTCGTCGAGCAGGAGGGTGCTGGCGCCCTGGGCGAGGCCGCGGGCGACGAAGGCGCGGCGCCGCTGGCCGCCGGAGAGTGCGCCGATCGGCCGATGCGCGAGGTCCTCGAGCTCGACCCGTTCGATCGCCTCGGCCACGGCGCGGCGGTCCGCGGGGCGGGGCCGACGGGTCAGGCCCTGGTGGCCGTAGCGGCCCATCATCACCACGTCGGCCACGCTGACGGGGAAGGAGGTGTCGATCGCCTCGCCCTGCGGGACGTAGCCGATCGCGCCGCGGCGGCGGGCCCGGGCGGGCTCCTCGTCGTCCAGGAGGATCCGGCCGGAGGAGATCGGGACGGTGCCCATGATCGCGCCGAACAGGGTGGACTTCCCGGCGCCGTTCATGCCGACCAGGCCCGTCACCTCCCCGGCCGCGACGTGCACGCTGAGCCCGTCCAGCGCGGTCACCTCGCCGTACCGGACGGTGAGGCCCTCCACGCGGAGGCTCATGCCGCCGCCTCCGTCCCGGTCAGGCCCTCGACGATCGTGTCGGCGTCGTGGCGGAGCAGGTCGAGATAGGTGGGGACGGGGCCGCCCTCCTGCGAGAGCGAGTCAACGTAGAGGGTGCCGCCGAAGCGGGCGCCGGTCGCCTCGACGACCTGCTGCATGGGCGCGTCGGAGACGGTCGACTCGCAGAACACCGCCGGGATGTCGTGGTCGCGGACGGTCTCGATGACCGCGGCGATCTGCTGCGGGGTGGCCTGCTGCTCGGCGTTGACGGGCCAGATGTAGTGCTCCTCGAGGCCCACGTCGCGGGCGAGATAGGAGAAGGCGCCCTCGCAGGTCACGAGCGCGCGTTCGTGCTGAGGGAGGGAGCCGACGGTCTCGACGAGCTCGTCGTGGATCTGCTGGAGCTGCCGGGAGTAGGCCTCGCCGTTCCGCTCGTAGTCCTCGGAGTGCTCGGGGTCGAGCTCGCTGAAGGCCGTGACCATGTTCTCGACGTAGACCTGCGCCGCCTCGGGGCTCATCCAGGCGTGAGGATTCGGGGTGCCCGGGCTCCCGGCGATGTCGAGCGCCTCGACCCCGTCGGAGACCACGGCATGGGGGACGTCGGCCGTCTCGACGAACTGGGCGAACCAGGCTTCGAGGTGCAGGCCGTTGTCGAGGATCAGGTCCGCCTCGGAGGCCTTGGCGACGTCACCGGGGGTTGGCTCGTAGCCGTGGATCTCGGCACCGGGCTTGGTGATCGACTCGACGCGGAGGTGGTCCCCGGCCACGTTCTGCGCGATGTCCTGCAGGACGGTGAAGGTGGTCAGCACCACCGGACGGCCCCCTCCCGCCGCACTCCCGGCCCCGCTCGGGCCGCATCCTGCCAGCAGCAGCATCAGCGTCGCCACCACGGCGACTGCTCCTGTCGCGCCTCGTGCTCCTCGCCTCACGGCGTCACCTCTTCGCTTCGTCCCCAGCCGCTGTTCGGCATGGCTAACTTTAGAGATAGCACTGTCTCATACGGGACCCCCGGAGTCACGCGACCGGCGCGTGCGCCGGAATTCCGGTGACGTGAGGACCGGCCTCGGAGAGGATCGCTCCATGGACGAGGTCGAGGTGGTCGTCGCGCACAGCGAGCGGGCGACGCTGCGCGTGGGCGAGATGTTCCTGAAGGTCGACAGCCTCGGCTCACGGCTCGAGACCGAGCGCCGGGCGATGTCCCTCGCGCCCGTCCCGACGCCCGAGGTGCTGTGGCACCGGCCCTCGGTGCTCGCGCTCGCGGCGGTGCCCGGCAGGGCGCTCGGCGTGCTCGGCGCCCCGTCGGAGGCGTCCCCTGCGGCATGGGCGGCGGCCGGGCGGATGATCCGTCGGCTCCACGAGGCACCGCTCCCTCCGTGGCCCGGGCGAGCGCTCGCGGACGTCGAGGCGGAGCTCGAGCAGGAGTGCGAGTGGCTGCTCGAGCAGTCCCCGCTGCCCGCCGAGGTGGTGCTGCACAACCGGGAGATCGCCCGTGGGGCGCTGCGGGCGTGGCGCCCGTCCTTCGTCCACGGCGACCTGCAGATCACCCATGTCTTCGTCGAGGCCGACGAGGTCACCGGCGTCATCGACTGGTCCGAGGGCGCCCCGGGGGACGCGATGTTCGACCTCGCGATCCTCACCCTCGGCCACGAGGAGCGCCTGGAGGACCTGCTCAGCGGCTACGGCACCGACGTGGACCGCGACGTGATCCGCGCCTGGTGGTCGCTGCGGAGCCTGACGGCGGCGCGCTGGCTGCTCGAGCACGGCTTCGACCCCGACGCCCCCGGCTGCGAGTTCGACGTCCTGCGGGCCCGGATGCAAGAGGCGACGTGAGAGTGGCCGTGCGCACGCCGCACGGTGGCAGACTCGAGAGGCACCCCGTCGTCGAGCTCGAGGAGTTCCCGTGAAGCTGTCCGCTCGCAATCAGTTCCCCGGCACCGTGGTGGAGGTCCAGAAGGGCTCCGTCAACGGCATCGTGAAGATCGAGATCGCCCCCGGGGTCGTCATCACCTCGGACATCACCAACGCCTCGATCGAGGAGCTGGGTCTCGAGGTCGGGGCCGAGGCGATCGCGGTCATCAAGGCCTCGAGCGTCATGGTCGGCATCGACTGACCCCGAGGAGGCGACCGAACATGGACTTCCTGGGACTCGGGGTCTTCGAGATCCTCATCCTCCTCGCCGGCGTCGTCGCCGTCGCGCTCCTCGCTGCGGCGCTCTACGTCGGGGTGAGGGCGATCGCCCGCGCGGAGGTACGACGGGCCCTCCGCGACCCGGCTCGGACCACACCTGACGACGAGAGCTGACGAGCTCGCTCGCCCTGCTCGACGGCGATCATTCCCTGCGGGGCACCTCGCGCTTCTCAGCGAGCACGTATGCCGCGCGCACGGGGAAGCACAGCAGTCCGTCGTCGCCGACGAGCGCGCCCGTGCGGGTCTCGAAGACCGCGCGGATCTTCGCCTGCACGGGTGCGGACTGGGCCCGGTGGACCGCGCCCGGCCCGGCGATCCCCGCCCCGATGCCCGTCCAGAGGTCGGCGGGGCCGATCCGCCACTCCCAGCGCAGGTCGCAGGCGTCCAGGACCTCCATTCCGGCGTCCCGGGCCACCCCCGCGAGACCTGCGGCGGAGCGTTCGAAGTCCTCGTGCTCCGGCAGGTGATCGGGAGGCTGCGGCACCGCACCGGCCTCGTCGAAGACCTCTGAGAGCAGGGCGCTCCAGGCGGCACCTCCGGCGGGCCAGATGGTCATCGCGAGGCGTCCGCCGGGGCGGAGCACCCGGCGCAGCTCGCGCACGGCGGCGCGCGGCCGGCCGACGTGGTTGACGACGAAGTTCGCGGCGATCACCTCGGCGTCCCCGTCCTCGACAGGCAGCTCCGGCAGAGCCCCGCGCAGCACCGTCCCCCGGAGCCGTCGACGTGCCACGTCGAGCATCGAGGCATCCGCGTCGACGGCCGTGACCTGCCGCCCGCTCGCCTCCGCCGCTGCGGAGAGTCGTCCGCTCCCGCAGCCGACGTCGAGGAGGCTCCCGCCGGGCAGATCCGTGAGGATCCGCTCGACGGTGCCGTCGCAGAGCGTCGCGAAGGAGCGGTCGTAGGCTTCCGCGGTCCCGTTCCAGTCCCTCATGGGTCCAGTGAATCCGACTCGACCGTGCTCAGGTCGGGAACGGCGCTCCCGGCATCCGCGGGCACCGCATTTCCTGATGCGCGCGAGCGCGGCGCTGACTACTGTGGCGGCGATGGCATCGGGCACGCGGACGCGGACCCCTCCGGCCCTCTCACCTCAGGAGACTTCATGGCTCGAGAACTGGTCTGGACCGGCTTCATGACGCTCGACGGCATCGTCGACTCCCCCGGAGGGGTGGTGGAGGGGCATCCACAGGGAGGCTGGGTGCTCAGCACCCCCTTCGACGAGGGCGCCTTCTCCCTGAAGGGCGAGGAGATCGCCGAGACCTCCGCGCTCATGTTCGGCCGGCGCAGCTACAAGGACTTCGCCCCGGAGTGGAACGGCTCCCCCGATCACGCCGCGTACCAGGACATCCCGAAGATCGTCGTCTCCTCCTCGCTGGACGAGGCAGACCTGCACGAGGGCTGGGGCGAGACCCGGATCCTCCGCTCCACCGAGGACGTCGCCACGGAGAAGGCAGGCGACGGCGGCACGATCTTCATCCACGGCAGCGCCGAGCTCGCCCGCCGGCTCGGGGAGGCGGGCCTCATCGACCGCTACCACCTGCTGCTGTTCCCGGTGACGCTGGGGACCGGCAAGCGGTTCCTCCCCACCTCGGCGCACGACCGGCAGGACCTGCGCCTGCGCGACTCCGCCGCCTACGGCAACGGCGTGGTGAAGCTGGTCTACGACGTGGTGCGCTGACCGAGAGCCTCGGACGCCGTACGCGCAGCTCACGGTCGACACGGAGGGAGATCCTTGGGGTGGATGCTGCTCGCGAGGTCCCGCCGCCCACTCCCCTGCCCCGGGGCGCCCGCGACGACGCGCACGCAGTCGCCGAGCAGTACGGCGTCGCCGACTCCGACGTCGTGCCGGTGCCTGTCCAGGGCCAGGTGAACCTCACGCTCCTCCTCGGCCCCGAGCTGGTCCTCCGCCTCCCCCGCACCTCTGGGGCCGAGGAGCTGCTGGCCAAGGAGTCCCAGGTCATCCCGCTCGTCCGCGACGCGGGGGTGCCGACCCCGGAGCTCATCGGCTACGACGCGACCCGGCAGCACGCGAGCGTGCCCTACATGGTCCTCCGTCGCGCACGCGGGGAGACTCTCGCCGCACGGCCCCTCGACAGGTCGGGGCGCCGACGAACGCTCGGCGCGCTCGGCGAGATCCTGCGGGCGCTGCATGAGATCCGCATGCAGCGGGTCAGGGACGTCGACACCCTCCCCGAGCCGTACACGTTCTCCCTCCCCGAACTGTTGGACCGCCTCGTCGAAGCCGGAGAGATCGGCGGAGCCCAGCACGTCTGGCTGCGCGAGCAGTTCGAGCGCCTCCGGCCCGAAGGCCCCTCGCTCACGGATCCCGTGCTGCTGCACCGAGACGTGATCCCCTCCAACGTGATGATCGATGACGCAGGCGAGGTCACCGCCCTGCTGGACTGGGGATGCGCCGAGTGGGGGTCTCCGGCCCGCGATCTCGTCGGCCTTCCACTCGAAGATCTGCCGGACCTCCTCTCGGGATATCGGACGGATGACCGCTCCGACCTCGAGCTCGAGCGGGACGCGCTCTGGTACCAGCTCTACCTGGCGCTCGCGCGCCTTCTGAAAGAGCCCTCCACCTCGGAGGACAGGAACTGGGCGGCTCCCCGCAGCGCGACGCTGCTGGACCTCCTCGCGTTCGCCTCCGCAGACGGGACGCAGCCGTGGCCCGAGATCCTCCGTACCCGCTCGGCCGGCGGCCTGTCATGATCGGACAGGTCAAGCGCTCAGGCGTATCGGCTCCGAGCGCGGTGACGTCGGACGGCATCCCTGCTGGCGCATCGCGGTGAACAGTAGCGCTGCGTCCCGTTGCGCGAGATGTCGACGATCACCTTCACACAGGGACGTGACTCGCAGCGCCCGAGGCGGGTGATGCCGCGCGTGGTCAGGTGGAGCGCAGTCCCGACGGCGATGACCGATCCGAGGACGATCGGCAGGTCGTCGTCGGTGTCGCGGTAGTGCAGATGCCAGCCCTCTCCATCGTGGTCGGTCAGGCGAGGGTAGGCCGAGACGGCCGCCATCTGCTCGTTCAACAGGGCGGCTCGGTCGTCGGCAGTCTCGGCGTCGACCACGTGCAGCCACTGGTCCACGACCTCTCTGCAGCGGGCGTGATCGCCCGGCTGCTCGGGGAAGGGCATGGTCATGCCGTGGTCGCGCGTTCGGGCGATGACTCCTTCACGGTCCGGCGGCCACTCGTTGGCAAGGGATTGCGCGAGGAGGATCGCATACTCCCCGTAAGGGTTGAGATGCATAAGACCATTACATCAGGGTTTCGACATGATGTCCCTCCTGACCGTGCTCCCCGTCTCCACGCAAGCCGCTCTCGGAATGGCTGCCGCCGCGCTCGCGATGGTGCTCACGCCCGGGCCGAACATGATGTACCTCGCCTCACGAAGCATCGGACAGGGGCGGCGCGCGGGCATGGTCTCCCTGGCCGGGACGGGCGCGGGGTTCGTGATCTACATGCTGATGGCGAACCTCGGTCTCGCGATCGTGTTCGTCGCTGTGCCGTGGCTGTTCATCGGGTTCAAGGCCGCCGGAGTCATGTACTTGGCGTGGCTGTCGTGGCGGGCGCTGCGGCCGGGCGGGGCGGGCATCTTCGAGCTACGTGACCTGGCCAGGGACAGCGACTGGCGGTTGTTCCGGATGGGCCTGCTCACCAACCTGCTCAACCCGAAGATCGCGATCATGTACCTGACGCTCATCCCCCAGTTCATCGACCCGAACCGCGGTGAGCAGGTCACCCAGGGCGTCACCCTCGGGCTGCTGCAGATCGGTGTCAGCATGGCCGTCAACGCACTCATCGTGATCGGCGCCGGCTCGATCGCAGGGTTCCTCGACGGTCGCCCCCGCTGGATCGACTGGCAACGTCGGATCACTGGAGCCCTGCTCGGCGCCGTAGCCATCCTGCTTGCTCGCGACGTTCCCTCACGAGCGCAGATCTGAGCGCCCATGCCCCGCGCGACATCCCTCGAACAGCGCGTTCAGCTCATCCTGATACTGCGTGATCAGCTCTGGGCGGGTGGCCTCGACCTGGCGCCCGATACGTTCCCCCGCCTCCTGGAGCTGCTCGGAACCTGGTCCTTTCTGCCCGAGCACGACGCGCGGCCCTATGGGCTGATAGGCGGGCTCCGTCGCGCTGCGACCGTCCCAGCGGCCGACCGGCAGACCCAGGGCGTCCAGTGGCGGATCGTGCGTCGCGTCGACGAGCACCCACCGGCCACCGACATGGGCCTGCACCGCGGTGTGGATGTCGGTGCGGAAGCCGAGACGCTGCTGCACGTCCACCAGCAGCGGCAGCTCGTACTCCCAGGAGACTGTCCTGCACGGCACCTCGAGCGCGCCGAGCTCCTCGGCCAGGAGCGCGGCCTTCGCGACGCAGTTCCCCCGACCCTGGGCGCGCAGACCTTCCGCGTCGTACGCCGCGGCCGTGTCGTACGGGAGGTTCCGCACACCCTCGAAGAGCGTGACCAGGGAGGCGTGGACCATCATCCCCCTATCGTGACGGACGGGACCGGGCCGCGGCCCCGTCTTCCTCTTGTCTCGACCGTCTCGGGGCCCCACCATGTTCGGATGCAGCTGATCGTCCTCCACGGCCCCGCAGCCGCCGGGAAGCTCACCACCGCACGGGCGCTCGAGCGTCGCCTGGGCTATCCGGTCTTCCACAACCATCTCGTGGTGGACACGCTGACCACGATGTTCCCCTTCGGCAGCGAGCCGTTCGTCCGACTGCGCGAGCAGTTCTGGCTCGACGTGTTCGAGGAGGCCGCGCGCACCGGTCGCTCCCTGCTCTTCACCTTCGCTCCGGAGGCGACCGTGCGTCCCGGGTTTCCCGCCCGCGTGCGGGAGACGGTCGAGCGCCACGGCGGCTCGGTCCGCTTCGTGAGGCTCGCCGTGAGCGAGCGGGAGCAGGAGCGGCGGATCGAGAACCCCGACCGCGGCGAGTTCCACAAGCTGAACGACCTCGAGACTCTCCGCCGAACCCGTCTCGACGATCACGAGGTCGAGCAGCCGCCGGTGGATCTGGAGGTCGACACCGAGCACCACGACGCCGAGTCCTCGGCCGCCATGATCGCGGAGAATCTCGGGCTGGAGCCGCAGGTCGCGACGGAGCGCTACCCGAGCTGCGACTGACACTCGGCTCAGAGGATCGCGGGAGGCCACCGCTCCTCGCGCCACGCACCCCAGTCCGCGAAGCCATCCGGCGGCGCCGGGATCGGCTCGCTGCCGTCGACCTCCGCCTCGGTGGGGCGCTGGAAGACGTCGGCCCAGGAGGCGAGCTCGGCCTCGGAGATCGGCCAGGTGGTGCGCGGCTCCTCGGCGAGGCGCCGATCCAGGCGGCGGCGCTGTTCGACAGGGTCGAGGTCGCAGAAGAGCATCACGACCTCGGCGCCGCGGTCGGCGGCGGCCTGTCGGAGGCTGGAGCGCTCGTCCTTCCCCCAGAGCCCGAAGTCGAGCACGACGTTCGCTCCGAGCTCGAGGGGGCGCAGCGCGATCTCCACCAGCCGCCCCTCGATGACGTCGGAGGCCTGCTCAGGGTTGCCACTGCCGTAGAGCGCCTTCATCCACTCGTCCTTGGTCAGGCGCAGCGCATCGTGCTCCGCCTCGATCCGGCGGGCGGCGGTGGTCTTGCCGGTGCCGGGCAGGCCGACGGTGAGGAACAGGGTCGCGAGCATCTCTCAGACCTCCTCGAGCGGCAGCTCGGGCAGCACCGCCTGCAGAGCCTGCCCGCGCAGCCGCTCGCAGAGCGTCGCGAAGGAGCGGTCGCAGCTCTCCGCCGTGGCGGTCCAGTCCCTCATGCGGCCAGTCAACCGCACATCGCCTCGGGCGCGGAACCGGATGGCCGTGCGGACACCGTCCGTGAGCGTCCGTCCCGCGCAGGCGCTCTTCGGTGCATGTCCCCCGGGACCGCGAGTGGCGGGGCTCGCCGCGCATCTACCCCCGCGGCGTCTCGAGCAGCCGACCGGTGCGCGCCAGGACGTCCGTCTGGGCGGGGTTGTAGAGCTCGGCGAGGGCCACGTGGAGGCTCTTGCGCGCCAGGCCCGCCTTCCCGTTCGGCCGGAAGTCGGGGGCGCGGAGGAGGGGTGCTTCCTGGTGGAGGTTCCGCACGACCTCGGCGAGACGCCTGCTGATCCGTTCACGCACCGCATCGGAGGCGTCCTCGGACAGATGCGCGAACTCCTGGAGCGCACCGTCGGCAGGAGCGTGGTCCGCCATCTCACGCCAGGCCTCGTACGAGTCGTCCTCCAACAGTCGGGAGAGGACCATCAGGAAGTCCTCATCCGCTCGCAGCAGGGCAGGGCTCTCGGCCGGGACCTCGGCCGCTGGCGTCGCGAGCTGCTCCGCGATCTCGCGCCGCACCTGCTCCAGGCGCTGGATGGTCTCGCTCGCCTCGGCGTCGAGAGCGCGCAGCGTGTCCGCGTAGTCCTCGGCCTCGGGTGCCATGTCGCGGATCTCTGCGAGCGGGGCGCCCAACGCCACGAGGCGACGGATGCGGAGCAGCTGGGTGAGGTGGGTGACGCCGTAGTTCTTGTAGTTGTTCGACGAGCGCGGGGGTTCGGCCAGAAGTCCCATCTCGTGGTAGTGGCGCACCGCACGCAGCGTCGTGCCGGCGAGCGTCGCCACTTCCTTGGTGCTCCACCCCATCACGTCCACCCCTCGATCGCATCCGGCACGCCGGCCTTGACTGTGCCGCGACGGCCAAGTGTCCCATGGGCTCAGACGCGCCACGAGGGCGCGATGACGAGGAGAGACATGACCACCAGACACACGACCCTACGTCGCCTGGCGATCTCGATGGTGCCGGTGCTGTTCGTCGCGGGCCTTGCCGGTTCCTGCGTACCGCACCCGACGGAGAGCGATCCGCTCGCCCAGTACTACAAGCAGGACCTCGCGTTCGGCTCGTGCGCCGAGTTCGCGACCACAGCCCTCGAGGATCTCGTCTTCGACGCCGTGGAGGAGGCCGAATGCGCCTACCTCCAGGTCCCGGTCGACTACGAGGATCCCCGCGGGGAGACCGCGCAGGTCGCCGTCACACGGCTCGCCGCCGACGGCAACCCGATCGGTTCGCTCGTGGTCAACCCGGGCGGGCCCGGAGGCTCCGGGCTCCTGCAGGGAGTGGTCGCCGATGCGAATCTGGCGGGCACCCCGATCACGGAGAACTTCGACATCATCGGCATGGACCCCCGAGGTGTGGGCGCCTCGACGCCGAGCGCCGACTGCGTGAGCGACGAGTCGGCCGATCAGGGCGGAAACCTCTTCCCCCAGGCGGCGCTCCAGGGCAGCTGGAGCGCTGAGCAGACGCAGGAGCTCGTCGAGCGCTGCGCCGAGGCCAGCGGCGGCGAGAACTTCCTGGCGAACGTCGGCACACGGGATGCAGCACGCGATCTGGACGTGCTGCGCGAAGTCCTCGGCGACGAGAAGCTGAGCTACCTCGGCCAGAGCTACGGGACGCGCCTCGGCGCGGTGTACGCGGAGATGTTCCCCGAGAACGTGCGCGCGCTCGTGCTCGACGGCGCCGCGGACCCGACGCTCGGGACCGTCGAGCGACGGATCACCCAGTACACCGGCTTCCAGGCGGCGTTCGACTCGATGGCGACCGACTGCAGCAAGGAGGAGGACTGCATACTCGGCACGGACCCCGACCAGGCCGTGGAGAAGTTCCAGTCGATCACCCGGCCCCTCATCGACGAGCCGATCACCACTGCGGCGGGCCGCACGGTGGACTACAACGTGGCGGTCGGCGCGGTGACCGCGGGCCTCTACAACTCCGAGCAGTGGCCCGACGTCCTCGCGGGCATCGAGGAGCTCGCCGCAGGGCGGGCGGACACCCTGCTCGCGATCAGCGACGAGTTCGGGATGCGCGACGAGAACGGGGTGTGGGGGAACTACCTCGAAGCCAACTTCGCCGTGAACTGCATGGACGAGGAGCGCCGCACCCCTGAGCAGGAGGAGGAGTTCCGCGCCGAGGTGCGCGGCGTGGCTCCCTTCATGGATCCCGGCGACGGGGTCGCCGGAGCACGCGACGGCTGCGAGGCCTGGCCCGCGGACCCCGATCTCGGGTTCCCCTACGCGGAGCACCCCGAGGGCCTCCCGGAGACGCTCACGATCTCGGTCACCGGCGACCCCGCCTCGCCCTACGAGGGCGGGCTGTCCCTCTCCGAGCAGCTGGACGGCGCGCACCTGACCGTCGAGGGCAAGCAGCACACCATCGCCATGTCCGGTGCCAACGACTGCGTCAACGAGGCGGTCGCCGACTACCTGGTCGATCTGGAGGTCCCCGAAGAAGACGCGCGGTGCATCGCATGAGTGCACAGTCGGGACCGAGGAGAGGAACGACCACGAACGCACCGACCGCCGAGAGCTCGACGGCTCTGCAGGGCGACCGCTCCCGGGGCGTGCAGCTGATGTGGTGGCTGCACGGCGCGGCCAGAGTGGTCCTCGCACTGGTGCTCGCCTACAACGGGGCCATCAAGCTCGGCCTCCACCAGTTCGGGGTGCCGGACGTCGCCGACGCTCTGATCACCCAGGGCGAGATGAGCCCGATGGGCCTGCTCTCCCGCATGGTGGGCTTCTCTCCCCTGTTCCAGTTCCTCGCCGGCGCCGCGGAGATCGGCGCCGCGCTGGCGCTGTTGTGGTGGCGCACAGCTGCCGTCGGCGCCCTCCTCAGCCTTGCCTCCATGTCGTTCATCCTCGTTCTGAACCTCGGGTACGACATGCCGGGCAAGGAGCTCTCGATCGGCCTCCTGCTGCTGGCGGGGACAGCGGCGGCACCGTGGGTGCAGCGCATCATGACCGCACTGCTGCTCGACCGCACACCCGCTCCGCGCCGGCGGCCGGTGCTGCTGCGCTCCCACCGCGCCGCGAAGCTGCTCTCCGCCGCCGGACCCGTCCTCGGCGGTGCATCGGTCCTGATCGTCGCGGGGCTGGTGGTCTCGTCACAGCCCGCGAGGACGGTCGATGACCAGGCACCGAGCGGAGTCTGGATCGCGCAGGAGACCGCTGAGGCGCCGATCGACCAGAGCGGCCCGTGGAGAGCCATGGCACTGGGCCGAGTCGCGGAGGACGGCAAGCTCGGCGTCCAGGTCCGGACCGCGCAGGGCGAGCTGCTGTCGGGCACGTACCGACGTGAGGGGGACATCCTCAGCATCGAGCTCCGCCCGCTCCAGCGGCCCGGTCAGACCGTCGCGGAGCATGCAGCCTCTCCCGCCGAGCGTCACGAGGTCACTGTGACGGAGCACGAGGACGGGACGATCACCGTGGCGGGCGAGGGGATCGACCAGGATCTCGCCCCGGCAGCGGGGGGCACGGTGCTCTACGACCGCGGGTTCCACTGGGGACTCCAGGCGGATGACCCCTTCGAGAGGTGAGCATCGCCGCGAGCGCGGGCACGTGTCCGGACATCCCGGCCGCGCCCGCGCTCGTTCGCCTCAGCGCCGACAGGGCGCCGCGACCCGTGACGGACCCCATCTTGCATCCATTGATGCATGCATTAGTCTGTGCGTCATGCCCTCCCCCACCCTCCCCTGGCTCGATGACCGTGAGAACCGCCCGATCGCGACACAGATCGCCGCGGACTCCGCCCGACGGATCGCCGTCGGCGCGATCGAGCCGGGCGAGCTGCTGCGCGAGGTCGACCTCGCCGAAGAGCACGGCGCGAGCCGCACCCCGGCGCGCGAGGCGATGCTGCAGCTGGAGACCTGGGGGCTGGTGCGCCTGATCCCCAAGAAGGGCGCCCTGGTCACCACGCCCACCGCGCGGGAGCGGGAGGAGCTGCTGTCGGTGCGCGCGATGCTCGAGGGGCACGCCGTGGCCCGGATCGCCCCGGACGAGTCCCGTCGCGAGAGCCTGCTCGAGGCGCTCGCCCCCGTGCTCGGGGCCCAGCAGTCCGCCGTCGGGCAGCCCGCCGAGTTCGCCGTCCACGACTACGCCTTCCACCTCACCCTCGCCTCGCACGACGACAACCGCGTGGTCGAGGAGGTGCTGCGCTCGCTCGGCCCGCGCCTGTTCCGCCTCACCCATCTCGCGATCCTCTCCCCCACCGCGGACCTGCCCGCGCTGCACCGCGAGCACGTCGAGCTCACCGGCGCCGTCGCACGCGGCGACGTCGCCGGATTCCGCGAGATGATCGACCGCCACCTGCGCTCCGGGCACGACGGCTACCAGGTGGTGGCCGAGTGAGCCGCGGGCACCTCCCCACCTGGCTGGCCGTCGCGCCCACCGGCTTCGTGCTCGCCTGGGGCGGGAACCACTTCACTCCCCTGCTGCACGTCTACGAGACCGTCGGCGGCTACGCGCCCTGGCAGGCGAACCTGCTGCTGGGGATGTACGTGGTGGGCCTGATCCCCGGGATGCTGCTGGCCGCGGGTCTCTCGGACCGGCACGGCCGGAGGCCGATCGCGATCATCGGGCTCCTCGCCGCGGCGCTCGCGAGCGTGCTGCTCGCGGCGAGCATGACGGACTTCGTGCTGCTGTGCGTCGGCCGCGTGCTCGCCGGGATCGGCGTGGGCGTGGGCATGTCGGTGGGCTCGAGCTGGATCAAGGAGCTCTCCTCCGCCCCGCACGATCCCCACGCGGCCCCGACCGCCGGGGCGCGCCGCTCCTCGATGACGCTCACCCTCGGCTTCGCGATCGGCGCGGGCGTGACCGGTTCGCTCGCCCAGTGGGCGCCGCTGCCCGGGCAGCTGCCCTTCCTCGTCCATCTCGGACTGTGCCTGCTGGCCGCCCTCGCGCTGCTCGGCGCGCCGGAGAGCCTGCCCCGCGAACTGCGGACCCGCGGCGCGCTGCGCGATGACCTGCGGGTCCCCTCGGCCGGGCATCCGACCTTCGTGCGGCTCGTGCTGCCGGCCGGGCCGTGGGTGTTCGCCGCGGCGGGCGTCGCCTACGCGATCCTGCCCTCCACCGTCGAGGCGCAGATCGGGGACGCCGCGACGATCTACGCGACCGGCCTGACGGTGCTGACCCTCGGCATCGGCGCGATCGCGCAGGGTGCCGTCGGCCTCATCGACCGCCTCACCCGCGGGCGTGCGCTCGTGGTGGGCATGGCCGGGATGAGCCTCGGGATGATCCTCGCGGCCGTCGCCGCCGACCTCCGCCACCCCGCCTTCGTGGTGGGGGTCGCCGCGCTGCTCGGCGCCTCCTACGGGGTGTGCGTCGTGGCGGGCCTGGTCATCGCGCAGTCGCTCGCGACTCCGCGGGACCTCGCAGGGATCACCGGCGTCTACTACTCGCTCGCCTATCTCGGCTTCCTGCTGCCGACGCTGCTGGCCGCGCTCACACCCGTCCTGCCGTACACCGGGGGCCTCGCGATCGTCGCCGCGGTGTGCACGCTGTGCCTGGCGACGGTCGCCTGGGGGCTGCGACGCCCGCTTCCGAGGCCGACGAACTCCGCGGCCGACGAGCCGGAGGAGGAGCTCGTCGATCCGGAGGTCGCCGCGGTCGCAGCGTCCTGACGCGATCGCGATGAACCACGGCACATCACCTTGCCCGACCACCGCCCCGACCATGAAACTGTACCGACGCGACGGTTCAGTTCTGAGGAGGAGGCGGTGGCGGAGACGATGAGCCCTGCACGGCGGTGGGCGGCGCTCGCGGTGCTGGTGGGCGCGGTGCTGCTGCTCGCCATCGACGCGACCGTGCTCTACCTCGCGGTCCCCTCGCTCACCGCGGACCTCGCCCCGTCGGCGACCCAGGTGCTGTGGATCGGGGACATCTACTCCCTGGCCATCGCGGGCCTGCTGGTCACCATGGGCAACCTGGCCGACCGCATCGGGCGCAAGCGCCTGCTGCTGATCGGCGCGACCGCCTTCGGGCTCGCCTCGGCCCTCGCGGCCTTCGCCCCGTCGGCCGGGGTGCTGATCGCGGCGCGACTCCTGCTCGGGATCGCCGGGGCGACGATCATGCCCTCGACCCTGTCGCTGATCCGCAGCATCTTCACCGATGCCGCCGAGCGCACCCGCGCCATCGCCCTGTGGTCCGCCGCCGCCTCCAGCGGCATCGCGCTGGGCCCGCTGATCGGCGGGGCGCTGCTGGAGCACTTCTGGTGGGGCTCGGTGTTCCTGATGAACCTGCCGGTGATCGCGGCGGTGCTGATCGGCGGGGCCTGGCTGCTGCCGGAGTCCCGCAATCCCTCCCCGGAGCGGTTCGACCTGCTCTCCAGCGCCCTGTCGATGGTGGCGATCGTCCCCTTCGTGCTCGCGATCAAGCAGGTCACCGGTGGGACTGCGAGCGCCGTCACGGTGGCCGCGGTCGGCGTCGGCGTGATCGGGAGCGTGCTGTTCGTGCGCCGCCAGCGCCGCGCGGACTCGCCGATGATCGATGTGGACCTGTTCCGCAATCCCGCGTTCAGCGGGGCGGTGCTGGTGAACTTCACCTCGGTCTTCGCCCTCAGCGGGGTGCTGTTCTTCTTCTCCCAGTACCTCCAGCTCGCCCGGCACCTCAGCCCCTTCGACGCGGGCATCGCGCAGCTGCCCGCGGCGCTCGCCGCGATGGCGGCGGTGCTCCTGGTGGGCGTGCTCCTGACCCGGCTGGGGCGGGGTCGCGCGATCGCGCTCGCCCTGCTCACCGGCGCTCTCGGCCTGGGGATGCTGGCGCTGCTGGAGAGCAGCGAGCAGCTGATCTGGGTACTGCTCGCGCTCGTGCCCCTGGGGCTCGGGATCGGGATCTCGGAGACGCTCAGCGTGGACGCCGTGGTCTCCGCCGTGCCGCCGGCGAAGGCGGGAGCCGCCTCCTCGGTCTCGGAGACCGCGTACGAGCTCGGCGTCGCGCTCGGCATCGCCGTGCTGGGCTCGCTCATGACTCTGCTCTACCGACTCCGCCTCGACCTCCCGGCCGACGTCGCCGGGCAGGCGGCCTCTCGGGCCGAGGACTCGCTGGCCTCCGCGACGGCCGCGCTGCAGGGCCATGCCGAGGCGCTGGCCGCGGCGGAGCACGCCTTCGTCTCGGCGATGCAGCTGACCACCCTGGTGGCGGGCGGGGTCATGGTCGTCGGCGCGGGCATCGCCCTCATCCTCATCCCGAGCACCCGGGCGGCGCGCTCTGCGCGCACCGACGCCGCCGACGAGACGATGTCGGACGCCGGGGTCCGGGATCAAGGAGACTGACCCCATGGCACGGACAGCGGGACGCAGCGCGGAGGACACCAGGCGGCTGATCCTCGAGACCGCCGCACACCTGATCGGACGGCACGGCACCGCGGTGCCGGTCTCCGAGATCGCGCAGGAGGCCGGGGTCTCCAAGGGCGGGCTGCTCTACCACTTCGCCACCAAGGAGGCCCTGCTCCACGCACTCGCCGAGCACCTCATCGAGCAGTTCCGCACGGAGGTGCACCGCAGGGCCGAGGAGGAGGGGCCCGGCCCCGGGCGGCTCGTCCGGGCCTACATCCGCGTCAGCCTCGCCGAGGCCGGTGATCACGCCCGGCTGCGGGACTCGATCGCCCTGGCCGCGAAGCTCATGTTCGAGCCGGAGCTCGAGCGGCTCGCCCAGCAGGACGCGGACCGCTGGAAGGAGGAGCTGGGGCAGGACGGCCTCGATCCGTCGATCGTGCGCCTGGTGGTCGCGGCGGCCGACGGGAGCAACAGCGCCCCGCTGTGGGGAGCGATCCTCGACGAGGCCGACCGCCTCGCGCTCGAGGAGCAGCTGCTCGCCCTGGCCACCCCTCAGCGGAACGGTCGCTTGAAGTAGGTCGCGGAGTCCTCGTAGCCGACCGCGCGATAGAAGTCCCCGGCGCGCCGGGTCGTCAGTGCCATGTACGCGATGTCGTCCCGCTCGCGAGCCCACTGCTCGGCGGCCGCCATCAGCGCGCGCCCGCATCCGGTCCCCCGTGCGGAGTCGCGGACCATGAGCTCCTCGACCCAGCCGATCGCACCGTCGGCATGGAATGCGGGATGCGTGAGGACATGGACGTGCCCCACCAGCTCCTTCTCGGAGATCGCGACCAGGATCGCCGCGTGCGGGTCCGCGACGATCGCGCGCAGCGCTCTGCCGAACCCGTCCTTCGTCGGCCGGTAGGAGGTCGCCAGCGCCGCCGCCAGCGGCCACAGCCCCGACTCGTCGGCCACCGTGGCCTCGCGGACGGTGGGGAGGCGGGCGGTGCCGTTCGACGTCATCGTCGGACCCTACAGCGGGCGCGTCACGGTCGGCGCCGCTCGCGGTGCTCGGGCACCACGGCGGCCCCAGCAGCAGGATCGTCCCGACCTCGGCGCCGCTGAGACCCAGCATCGGCAGGACCACCACGCTGTACTGCATCTCGACCACGAGCCAGGAGGCCGAGACCAGCGCCCAGAGGAGCAGGCCGGCACCGGCGACGAGGCGGAGCACGGCCGCTCCACGGCTGCCCGATCGGCACTGCAGCGCACGCACCGCTGGGATCAGCACCACGAGGCCCAGGAGCACCAGCACCACGGGCACCGCGATGAGCATCAGCGCAGCGAGTCGCATGCGCCCGCCCCCTCTCCCGCGATCCGGTCCGCCCTCGGGCCGGAGGTGGGCCCAGGATATGGCGTGACCGACCCCCGACCGATACACCGTCCAAGGCAGCATCTTCCTGGTGAGGTGTGCCCCATGATCACCGCCGGCTCACCGCCCATCCCGGGGAGGCGGCCAGCTCAGCGCATCGTCGCCACGAGCTCCGTCTCGCTCAGCGCCCGGTCCGCGAACACCAGGCGCACGGCCGACGGGTCAGGATTGCCGGCGTCGGGCCCGCGGTGGCGCAGCGAGAGCCCGACCTTCTCGGCGACGGCGGCGGAGGCGGGGTTGTTCTCGAGCAGGTAGGCGACCACAGGCAGCTCCGGACGGTGCTCCCGGGCGGCATCGACCGCGGCACGCGCGAGCTCGGTCGCGAGCCCCCGCCCCTGCGCCTCGGGTGCGAAGCGGTAGCCGAGGTTCCAGAACGCGCCCTGCCGCACGGCGCAGCCCCCGTGCCCGACCACTACGCCTCTCTCGCGGGCCACCCAGGCGCCGAGGCCGTGCTCGCGCCAGTCGGCGAGCCATCCGGCGAGCGCATCGCGCGTGGTGGCGAGGTTGGCGAAGCGGCCGCTGGGCAAGTGGGTCCAGGTGCGGGCGTCGGAGTAGATCCGGTGGAGGTCCTCGAGATCGGCCTCGCAGGGCGGGTCGAGCTGCAGGCGGGCGGTGATGGTCATCGGGCTCCTTCTGAGGCTTTCCACGGCGTTCGACGGCTTTCGAATCGTCGGGGACACGTCGGGATCCGTTCTACGACCGGTTCCTGGGGCCTGCGTCCCACGGCCGGATCATCGGACCCTAGTCTCGTGGGTCGGGAACGGGGGAACCAGGTGCTCCTGCGATGAAGCCGTGGTGGATGCTGGCGATACGCCAGCCGTCACCGATCCGAACGAGATGGAACGAGCTTCGGGTGGTCGGCAGCGGATTGCCTCGCGCGGTGCCGTGGACGTCCAGTCGAGCCACGAGGACTGCCGCCGCGATCGGCACGGTCGCGGCCGCACGCAGGTCGACGCCCTGCGGCACCTCGGCGAGGCCGGCGGCCGGGGTCGCCACCTGCAGCGCCCAGGCCCCGCCCATGACCAGGCCCGCCACTCGGGTCCCGGCGGGCGGCCCGGAGCCGTCGGCCGCCTCGCGGAGCACGACACCGGCCAGCTCGTGGCCGAGCACCGTCCCGGGCGGAGCCGCATCGCGCAGGGCGAGGTCGGTCGGGTTCACGCCGGCCGCATGCACCTCGACCAATGCCTCGTGCGGCGCTGGCCTCGGCGCGGGGACGCGGGCGAGGTGGAATCGCTGAGGAGCGGACTCCTCGACGACGAGTGCATCCATGGTGTCCATGGCAGGTCTCCGTTCGTGGTGCGGCGGATCAGCGGGACGCGGCGCGGTGCCAGGGCGCCTGCGGGACGAGCTCCTCGGCGGCGTACCGGCGCGCGGCCGCGCCGGGCACGGGAGCTCGACCGGCGGCCCACCCGGGCTCGCTCGCCGGACCCGGCAGCACCTGGCCCCGGCGGCCCTGTCCCGCAACGTCCGCGGCGTGCCGGTCGTGACCACGCTCGCGATGCTGGGCGTGCTCGTCGTGGGCGTGCTGCTGAACTGGGCGCTGCCGGAGTCGGTGTTCACGATCGTCGCCTCGCTGGCGACCTTCGCGACCGTGTTCGTGTGGCTGATGATCCTGCTGGCCCAGGTCGCCTCCCGCCGCGGGATGAGCGTCGAGGAACGGGACGCGCTGCGGTTCCCGGTCCCCCTCTGGCCCTACGGGCAGGTGTTCGCGATCGCGTTCATCCTGTTCACGATCGGGATCATGGTGTGGATCAGCGAGTACCACACGGCGCTGCTGACGGGCGTGGGCTTCATGGCGCTCATGAGCGTGCTCTACCTGGTCACCGTCCGACGCCGCCTGCCCCGGGGCTGACCTGCAGGCTCAGCCGTCGCAGAGCGAGGTGTCGGCCGTGCGGGTGGTCGCGCCGTCCACCGCAGGGGCGGGCGGCGAGGACGGGGCGCTCGTCGTCGGCCGCTCGGTGTGCGGCGTGATGTCGCCCGAAGCACCGGCCCCGGCGCGCTCGTCCCGCCCCTCGTCGTAGGTCCCGACGCGCTCGTCCTGCTCCTCATCGCCGACGTCCCCCTCGTCGGAGGGGTCGACCGGCTCGTCGGAGGGGTCGACCGGCTCGTCGGAGGGGACGACCGGCTCGTCGACCGCGAGGGCCTCGAAGACCGCGTCGGCCGACGCCGAGGGCACCACCCGGTTGCGGTCCGTGGGCGCCGGCTCCCACGGCATCGTGAGGAAGGTGATGTGCTCGGGATCCACCCGGTTGACCCGCGTGCCGAGCCCCGCGAGATCCGAGGCGCGGCTCAGCCCGGGGTCCACCGTCAGGGAGGACGTGGTCGCCTCGAGGAAGGGATAGAGCCGATCGGGCCGTGCGATGACGCGGGAGCTGGTCGCCTCCTGCACCACGGCGGACATCACCATCTGCTGGTGTCCCAGCCGCGCGATGTCGCTGCCGTCCCCCACGGCGTGGCGGGTGCGGGCCAGGGCCAGGGCGTCCCTCCCGTCGACCACCTGCTCACCGGCAGGCAAGTCGAGATCCGCGTACACGTCCTCGAGCGGCTCGGGCAGGCACACGTGCAGTCCGTCCATCGCGTCGACGATCGCGATGAAGCCCTCGAAGTCCAGCTCCACGAAGTGGTCGATCTGCACCCCGGTGAGCTCCTCGACCGCCGCGACCGAGCAGGCCGGCCCGTAGTTCAGGGCGGAGTTGAGCATCCCCCGGCCGCCGGCGAAGCTGCCGCTGCCGGTGTCGGCGCAGGCGGGCAGGTCCATGAGGGTGTCGCGCGGGAGCTGGACCGCATCGATCCGGGAGTCGTCCTCCGAGAGGTGCGCGAGCACCATCGCGTCGCTGCGCCGGGAGCCGTCGCCCGGACCGAAGTCCTCCCCGTCCAGGTCACGGCTGTCCGAGCCGAGCAGCAGGATGTTCAGCGCGCCGCCGCTCTCGCGCGGAGCCGGGTCCTCCCCCGACCGCAGCGGAGCGGTGGCGATGTTGCCCTCGAGATGGGTGACGGTCCCCGCGAGCCCGAGGGAGACCACGACCACGACGGCCAGGGCGAGCGCCCCGAGAGCGGCGAGGATCCGGCCGCGCCGGTACACCAGCGTCGGCCTCTCGCGGCGGTGGGCGCCCGGGGCGACTCGGCGCAGCGGTCGGCGTCCGCTCGGGGAGCTCTCCATGGTCGCGGACCCTCCTTCTGCTCGTCATGCCTGGTCCGCCGACCAGGTCACCACGGGCAGGACCCGGAACTCCAATAGTGCGGGCGGAAGGATCCATGCAGCGGCGCTATACCGCCCCTCCCTCACCAGGTCAGGCGGCCGACGACTCCTCGACGAGCGCCAGGAACCCGTGCAGCGCGGGGTTCGGCAGCTCGTCGAGCCGGTGGATGATGCCGAGGGAGCGCCGTACCGGGGGATCCAGCGCCACCGCGATCCCTCCGTAGGCGGGCGCGGTGCGGGCGAGCGCGGCGGGGACGACGGTGAGGCCGTCGGCGGCGAGCGCGAGCGGGACCAGGCTGTCGCGCTGGGTGGTGGTGATCCGATGCGCGGGCAGGGCGCCGAGCCCGCGCAGGGCGACGTCGGCGAGCTCGCGGATGGAGGTGCCCCGCGGAAGGGTGACCAGCGTTCTCGAGGCGATCTCCTGCGCGGTCAGCGGCCCCTCGTCCCCGTCCGGGCGGGCGGCGGCGGGGAGCACGGCCGCGAACTCCTGAGCGGGCAGCGGGATGGCGGCGAGGTCGCCCGGCACGCGGTCGATCACGCCGAGCGCGGCATCGGCCCGCCCCACCCGGACCGCCTCGGCGAGCTCCTCCGCGTGGTCGACCGTGAAGACCTCCACCCGGATCCCCGGATGCGCACGATGGAAGCGACCCAGGTGCCCGGGCAGCTCGGTCGCGACCAGCGAGGGCAGGCCGGTCAGGCGCAGGGACCCGGCGGTCAGGGAGCGGGCCGCGCCCACCATCGCGTCGATCGAGCCCATCTCCGCGAGCGCCCTGCGACCGGCGGCCACGACCCCGCGGCCGGTCTCGGTGAGCTCCATCCTGCGGCCGACGGGGAGGAACAGGCGCGCACCGAGCGCGTCCTCGAGGGTGTGGATGCGGCGCGAGAGGGAGGGCTGCGAGATCTGCAGGACCTCGGCCGCGGCGGTGAAGGAGCCGTGGTCGATGACCGCGATGAGCGCCTCCACCTGGGCGAGGCTGGGACCGGTGCTCGCCATCTCGTCCGCCTCCCGCCCGCCCGGCCGGGCGCCGGGATCGCTGCGCCGAGGATACCGAGGCGACGCGGGTGCCCGCGGCGGCGGGGCGGTCGCCGCCCGGGCCGATAGTCTCGGCGATGTGAGCGCGCTCACACGAGAGGGCCGTGAGGATCTTCCGAGTCATGACGTCTTCCCGTTGTCAGCATTCGCAGGCCCGATGTCCCGGGCCGTCAGGAAGGAGCACTCATGTCCGAGTCGAAGATCCCCCAGACCGGCCAGCAGCAGGAGCGGAAGGCGGCCGAGCAGGCCGCCGCCGAGAAGGAGTCGCGCGGCCAGGAGCTCCGCGAGCAGCGGGAGTCCACCCCGCGCGGTCCGCTGCAGACCAGCCGCGGCGTGACCACCCTCGACGAGACCGTGGTCGCCAAGATCGCGGGCATGGCCGCCCGCGAGGTCCCCGGCGTGTACGACATGGGCAATGCCGTGCGCCGCGCCTTCTCGGCCGTCACCGACCGGATCCCCAACGGCCAGACCAACGTCACCGGCGGCATCGGCGTCGAGAAGGGCGAGACCCAGGCGGCGGTCGACGTGACCGTCGTCGTCGAGTACGGCGCCTCGATCGTCGAGGTCGGCAACGCCATCCGCCGCAACGTCATCGACCAGGTCGAGGGCACCACCGGCCTCGAGGTCATCGAGGTCAACGTCAACGTCGTCGACGTCCACCTGCCCGGCCAGGACGACGAGCCGGCCGCCGAGCAGCGCAGCACCGACCTGAAGTGATCCGCCGGGTGCCGGGGCGGGCCGCGCGCCCGCCCCGCACCCGCCCCACGCTCGAGGAGCACGCATGAAGACATCACAGTTCGCCCTGCTCATCGGTCTGCTGCTCGGTGCCGTCCTGGCCTTCGGCAGCTTCGGCCAGTTCTTCCTCGTCCTGCTGTTCGCGGCGATCGGCCTCGCCGTCGGGATGACGCTCGAGGGCCGCATCGAGGTGCGGGGACTGACCGATCGCTGGAGGCGGTGACCATGGACACCGCCCTCGGGACCGCGCCCCCGCAGGGGCCGGGGACCGCCCCGGCTCCCGCCCCGACACCCGCACCCCCTCAGGACCGAGGCGTGACCAGCGTCCCCGCGCAGGTCGTCGCCCGGATCGCCGAGCAGGTCGCCTCCGAGGCGGCGCTCGTCGGCTCCGGCGCGGGCGGGGTCCTCGGCGTCGGCGCGCGCCGTGACTTCGACTCCCGGCCCTCGGCCCGCTGCGAGCTCTACGGCCGCACCGCCGTGCTGAGCCTCGACGTGGGCGTGGAGTTCCCGACGCCGCTCGCCCCCGCCCTGGCCGCCCTGCGCGATCGGGTGCGAGAGCGGGTGCAGCACCTGACCGGCCTCGAGGTGGGACGCCTGGAGGTCTCGATCTCGTGGCTCCGACCCACCAGCACTGCGAGGAGGGCCCTGCGATGAGCACCACCCCGCCCCGCCTGGTCCGCCGTCCCGCGCGCAGCGTCCCCACGACGCTGCTGGGCGTGCTGGTGCTGGCCGGCGGCCTCCTCGGCGTCTGGCTGCTGGGCAGCCTGCTGCTGGACGGCGCCTGGCCCGCCTCCGCACAGGGCGTGCTCGCCGACATCGGCGGGCGACGCCTGGATTCCACGCCCGTGCTCGTGACGGCGGGCGTCCTCGCCGCGCTCGGCCTCGTCCTGCTGCTCGCGGCCCTGATCCCGGGCCGCCCCTCGCGCCGCGTCGTGCTGCGCGGCGAGGTGCCCGGGACCACCGCCGTCCCCCACCGGGACCTCGGCCGACGCGCCGTACGACGCGTGGAGGCCGTGGACGGGGTGCACAGCGCCCGGGCCACCCTCACCGGTCGACGCCTGGACGTGCTCGCCCGCACGGTCGTCGACGACTCGGAGACCGTGCTGCGAGGGGCCCGTGCGGCCGCCGAGCAGGCCGTCGACGAGCTCCGCCCCGAGAGACCGCTCCGCACCCGTGTGCGGGTCCAGCGGATGACACGAGAGGACTGATCCCATGCGCTCCGTCTCCGGTTCCCGCAACCGGCTCGTCCTCGTGGCGGCCGCCGTTCTCGCCCTGCTGGCCGCCGCCTGGACGGCATCGGCCACCGTCGGCCTCGCCGACCGCTGGCCCGACGCCGAGGCGATCCTGCCCCACGGCGACTCGACCCCCGCCTCGCTCGCCGCCGCCCATCAGCAGTGGCTGCTCCCCGTCGCCGCGGTGCTGAGCGTCGTGGCCGTGCTGCTCGGGATCTGGCTGCTCCTGGCACAGATCCCCTCCCGGGTCCGGACGCCGACCCTGCGACTGCGCGACGAGGACGGCGGCCTCCTGGGCACTCTCGATCCGTCCGTCCTCGAACGCGCCCTCACCGAGCACGTCGAGCAGGTCGCCGGAGTGGTGGAGGCGAGCGTTCGGCTCAGCGGCGCCGCCTCCGACCCGGCGGTGCAGGCCTCGGTGACGGTCGCCGAGGACGCGGAGACGGCATGGACCGTCGAGGCCGTCCGCGAGCTGCTCGCCGACGACGTCCGCACGGTCCTCGGCACCGGGCCGCGGACGGTGGACCTGCTGGTCCATCTCCGCTCCACGGCCGCCCCGTCCCGCGCGGTGCTCGGCGGGCCCGCACCGTCGTCGGCCGCGCCGTCCCCCGCACCCGAGGTGCGAGCGGCGCATCCGGCATGAGCCCCGATCCCGGCCAGGAGGAGCGCTCGCTGGTCCTGCGCGCGCAGGACGGCGACGCGACCGCCTTCGAGCAGCTCGTCGACCGTCACCAGGGACGCCTGTTCCGCATCGCGTTCATGGTGGTCGGGGACCGGCAGGAGGCCGAGGACCTGGTGCAGGAGACCCTGGTGCTGGCATGGCGCCGACTGCACCTGCTCGAGGAGCCGGCCGCGTTCCGCGGCTGGGTCGCCCGGATCTGCTCCCGCTCCGCGACCGACGTGGTGCGGCGACGCGCCCGCCGCGCCACCGCCCCCGCGGCCGCCGAGGATCTCGAGCCCGCGCTCGAGAGCTCCCCGGACGCCGCGCGGACCGATCGCGACGCTGCGGCCGACCCCGCCCGCAGCGCCCTGGTCAACGCCCAGATGAGCGCCCTGGCCCGAGTGCTCGAGACGCTCGACCCGGCGATGCGCCTGTGCTGGGTGCTGAGGGAGGTCGACGGGATGTCCTATCGCGAGATCTGCAGCGCCGTCGACGCCTCGGAGCCCACGGTGAGAGGCCGGATCGCCCGTGCCCGCGCCCGCATCGTCGAAGAGATGGAGGAATGGAGGTGACCCCGATGCCGCACCCCGCAGACCACGACCCGGAGCAGTCCGCTCCTCCGGGGCCCGATCGCCCGCGCCGCGACGCCGACGGGGAGAACCCCGCCGCGACCCGGCGCTACCTGGACCTGATCCGCACCACGCACGAGGAGTGGGACCGCCTGGAGAGGGCCGGGGACAGCTCGGTGCAGCTCTCCGGCTCCGCCCTCGCCGCGGTCAAGGAGTCGGTGCGCGCCGACGCCCGCCACGGCGCGCACGTGCACATGCCGCCCACACCGGCCGGCCCGTTCACCGTGTCCGAGCTGACCCTGCGCACGCTCGTGCGTCGCGAGATCGACGCGATCCCCGGCGCGAGGGCGCTGCGCACCACCTTCGAGCACGAGGAGGACGGCGCCGCGGAGCGCCGCACCCGCGGACTGCCCACCCGGGCGCGCTGCCGAGTGTCGGCGCTCCTGGGGACCCCGGACCTGCCCGGCCTCGCCGAGCGGATCCGCGAGGCGGTGCATCGCGCCGCCGAGACCGAGCTGGGCCTGACCGGCCTCACCGTCGACGTCCACATCGAGGACCTCCATGAGCACTGACCCCGCCCCCACCGACCCTGCGACCCTCCGCACCGTCCCTGCCGCGGCCGACCCGGCGGGAGCGCTCGCCCCGCCCGCCCCTCGCGTCGACGTCGCCGACCTCGTCGGCGCGGTCACGGCCGTGCCGGGGGTGAGCGGCCTGGAACCGGGGATCGCGACGGCCCTGCGCACCCTCGATGCGCGGCTGCGCCGCAGCGACGCCTCCTCCGCCCGCTACGGGCTGGTCGTCGACCGCGACAGCGGGGAGGTGACCGTCGAGATCGGCGTGGAGGGGCCGCTGCCCGTGCGCCGCATCGTCGAGAACGTCCAGCGCACCGTCCAGCGGGCGGTGTCCGGGGCGGCGGCCGAGGACACGGACCCGCGGGGCGGCACTGCCGTCGGCGCCGATCCGGATCGTCCCGCCCCGGACGTGCCACGGGTGCTCGTGCGGGTGCAGTCCCTCTCGACCCCCTGCCCCCCCGATCCCTCGACCCGAGCAGTCCCCCCGGGCCCACCGCTCCGCTGCCGGGTCTCCCGGTCCGAGGCGGGTGCGGCACAATGACGGCAGACACCGCCGGGAGGGCTCCCATGACCGAGATCGTGATCGTCGCCGCCGCACGCACCCCGCAGGGCCGTCTCCAGGGGGCGCTGTCCTCCGTCCCCGCCCCGCAGCTCGGCGCCTTCGCGATCGAGGGCGCGCTCGGGCGCGGCGGGGTCGACGCCGCGGCGGTCGACGCCGTGATCATGGGGCAGGTGCTGCCCGCCGGCTCCGGCCAGAACCCCGCCCGCCAGGCCGCGCTCGGCGCCGGCATCCCCTGGTCGACCCCCGCGCACAGCGTGAACAAGGTGTGCCTCTCGGGCCTGACCGCGGTGATCGACGCGGCGCGGATGATCGCCTCGGGCGATGCGGAGGTCGTGGTCGCCGGCGGCATGGAGTCCATGTCCCAGGCGCCTCATCTGCTGATGGGCTCCCGCGCGGGCTGGAAGTACGGGGCGGTCGAGGCGCTGGACCACATGGCGCACGACGGCCTCACCGACGCCCATGACCGGGTGAGCATGGGCGAGTCCACCGAGCGGCACAACCCCCGCTTCGGGGTCAGCCGCGAGGATCAGGACCGGGTCGCGGCGCTCTCGCATCAGCGCGCGGCCGCCGCGAGCGAGCTGCTCGCCGAGGAGATCGTCCCGGTCCCGGTGCCGCAGCGACGCGGGGAGCCCGTCCAGGTCACGGCCGACGAGGGCATCCGTCCCGACACCACCGAGGAGTCCCTGGGCGCCCTGCGTCCCGCCTTCGCCGAGGGCGGCACGATCACGGCCGGGAACTCCTCGCAGATCTCCGACGGCGCCGCCGCTCTCGTGCTCACCACCTCCGCCCGCGCCGATGCCGAGGGATGGCAGGTGATGGCCCGGATCGGCGCGTCCGGGCAGACCGCGGGACCCGACGGCTCCCTGCAGGCCCAGCCGGCCGACGCGATCGCCCGTGCGCTGGAGAAGCAGGGCCTCGCCGCCGCCGAGCTCGACCTCGTCGAGATCAACGAGGCCTTCGGTGCGGTGGTCGCGCATTCCCAGCGCGCCCTGGGCCTCGACGAGGAGGTCGTGAACGTCCATGGCGGCGGGATCGCGCTCGGCCATCCGATCGGCGCCTCCGGGTCCCGGCTCGTGGTGCACATGGCCCATGAGCTGGCGAGGCGCGGCACCGGCACCGCCGCGGTGGGCCTGTGCGGAGGGGGCGGCCAGGGCGAGGCGCTGCTCCTCTCGCGCTGATGCCGATGCACCCGGGCCAGCTCGACCTCTCGCCGGAGAGGGCGGCGCGGCTGATCGCCCGGGTCCTGCCCGGCACCGACCCGGCGACGCTCCGACCCGTCCCGAGCGCGGCGACGACCAGCACCGTCGTCCGCATCGGCGAGGACCTCGCGGCGCGCTTCCCCCTGGTGCCCTCCGACCCCGGGACCGCCCGTGAGGCCCTCGCGGCCGAGCACGCGGCGATGGCGGAGCTCGCGGCGGCCTGCCCGCTGCCCGCCCCCGAGCCCGTCGTGCTCGCGGAGCCGTCGGCCGAGTTCCCGATGCCCTGGTCGGTGCAGACCTGGATCCCCGGCGAGGTCGCGGACCCGCAGGTGGTCGCCGGCTCCGACGCCTTCGCCGACGATCTCGCCGACCTGCTCCTCGCCCTCCGCGACGTCCCGACACAGGGGCGGACGTTCCGCGGACCGGGCCGCGGCGGTGATCTGCGCACGCACGACGAGTGGGTGCGCGAATGCCTGGAGCGGTCGCGCGAGCTGCTGCCGGTCGACGCGCTCGCAGCGCGCTGGGAGCGGTGGCGCCTGCTCGAGCGGCACGCCCCTGACGTCATGAGCCACTGCGACCTCATCCCCGCGAACCTGCTCACCGCGCAGGGGCGACTGACCGGGGTGCTCGACAGCGGCGGCTTCTCCCCCGCGGACCCGGCGCTCGACCTCGTCGGCGCCTGGCACCTCCTGGACACCGGACGGCGCCGACGGCTCCGGGAGCGGCTGAGCTGCTCGGATCTCGAGTGGGAGCGGGGCGCGGCCTGGGCCTTCGCGCAGGCGATCGGCCTGGTCTGGTACTACGAGCCCTCGAATCCGACGATGGCGGCGCTGGGCCGTTCCACGCTGCGGCGCCTCCTCGAGGACGCGCCTGTCGGATAATCACTGGCCGCGCCGGGGCCCCGCCGCGAGGATGCCCGCATGAGCGAGACACCGGCCGACGGCACCATCCACCAGCACCCCCTCGCCTATCTGCTGGGGCTCGAGGGCGTCGCCCTGATGCGCGCCTTCGCCGGCGAGCACGACCGCGCCTTCACCGAGGCCCGGCTCGCCGAGGTGCGCGCGCTCCTGGACCGCGCCGAGGAGCTGGGACCGGGCGTCGACGTCGCCCCGCTGCCGGTGGTCGACGGGTACGACGGCTGGGCGACGACCTACGACGGCGAGGACAACGGCTGCTTCCCGATGCGGGACGACCTGCTCGCCCCGCTGCTCGACGCCCTCGCCCCGGGGCCCGTGCTCGACGCCGCCTGCGGGACCGGTGCGGTCTCCGCGCAGCTGGTCGCGCGGGGCCACGAGGTGATCGGCATCGACCTCTCCGAGGGCATGCTCTCCCGTGCCCGCGCCGCCGTGCCGCAGGCCCGTTTCGAGCACGGGGCCCTCACCGCGATGCCGCTCGCGGACGGCGCGGTCCGGCACGTGGTGTGCAGCCTCGCGCTCACGCACCTGCCGGACCTGGCCCCCTTCTTCGCCGAGGCGGCGCGGGTGATGCGCCCGGGCGGGCGTCTGATCGCCCTCGACACCCGCACCCATTTCCTCGGCTCTCCCCGCTACCCGCTGGTGAAGACTGCCCCCGACGGACGGGTCGGCTACGTCGAGGGGCACCATCACGGCCTCGGCGACTACCTCCGCGCCGCGGTGCCGCAGGGCTTCGTGGTGCGGCAGTGCCTCGAGGGCTGCCACGGCGAGCGCACCGTCGACCCCGCCCACGAGGCCGGCCCGCTCACCCCGGGCCCGCCGAACATCTGGGAGCTGCATCCGTGGGCGCGGGAGGCGACCGACGCGGCGAAGGCCGGGCAGGCGGGAGTCGTCTGCTGGGTCTTCGAGCTGCGCCCGGAGGTCTGACCCGACCCGGTACCTCCGAGCGATGCGCGCCGGCACCGGCCTCCCTAGCATCGACCCGTGACCACTCCCTCCCCGAGCCCTCTCGACGACCCGCACCCTCCGGAGGCGACTGGGCACGGCATCGGTGCCCCGCCGTCGCGTCCGGCGGCGCTGATCGTCCTGATGATCGCGGCTCTCGCCCTGTTCATCGTGCTGGTGGCGATCCACGTCGCCCTCTACGCCACCCCGATCGTGCTGGCCGTGCCGCTCGGTGCGGCGCTGGCCGGATCCGCGCTCCTGGCGCTGCCGCGCCCGCGCGCGGCGGGCCTCCTCGCCGGTCTCGCGGTCTGGACCCTGCCGCTGGTCTCGCTGCAGACGGGCGGCGCGACCTGGCCCTGGCCCTGGTCGGTGCCGGCGATGATCGGCTTCGCGCTCCTCGTGCTGGTGACCACCATCGTGCACGGCTGGCGAGCAGGCGGCGTGGCCCTCGCGATCGGGAACCTCGGCCCGCTGCTGGCCGCACCGCTGCTGGGCCGGGCGAGCACCTCAGCCGGGGATCTCATCGTGGCCTCCTCGGCGACGGCGGCGGTGTATCTCGTGGCGGTGCTGCTGGCGAGTCGGCTCCGCGTGGGCGCGGAGCTGGATCGCGAGCGTCGGCTCTCGGCGTCGGAGCTCGAACGACGTCTGCTGGTCGAGGAGCGCACCCGGATCGCCCGGGAGCTCCACGACGTGGTGGCTCACAGCACCGCCCTGACCCAGGTGCAGGCCTCCACGGCCCGCTACCGGATCCCGGACCTCTCCCCCGAGGCCGCGGCGGAGTTCGAGGAGATCGCCCGCAGCGCCCGCAGCTCCCTCGCGGAGATGCGCCGTCTGCTCGGGGTGCTGCGCACCGAGGACCACGCCCCGGAGCTGTCCCCTCAGCCGGGCGTCGCGGAGATCCCCGAGCTGGTGGAGGGCTTCCGCCGCGCCGGGGCCGAGGTCGAGCTGTGGATGGACGGCCCGTCGGCCGAGCTCCCGGCCGGTGTGGACCTGACCGCCTATCGGGTGGCGCAGGAGGCGCTGAGCAACGCCGTGCGCCACGCGCCCGGCGCCGGGATCGAGCTGCATGTGGCGTTCGGGCCCGATGCCGTCACGCTCCGTGTGCACAATGGGGTCCCGCCGGCACCGCCGTCCCCGGCGCCCCCGGGCACCGGCAACGGGCTGCGCGGCATGCAGGAGCGCGTGGGTCGGCTGACCGGGACGCTCGAGCACGGCGCCACGCCCGACGGAGGGTGGACCGTGCTCGCCCACCTGCCGTTCACCACCGATCCCCGGGAGCGCGCATGACCATCACCGTGCTGATCGCGGACGATGCCGCCATGGTGCGCGCCGGCTTCGCGGCCCTGCTCGACGCGCAGCCGGACGTGCGCGTGGTGGGTCAGGTGACCAACGGCCGGGAGGCTGTCGCGCAGGCGGCGAGACTCCGACCGGACGTCGTGCTCATGGACGTGCGCATGCCGGAGATGAACGGGATCGAGGCGACGGAGCGCATCGGGGCGCCGGGCTTCCCGGCCTCTCCCCCGCCCCGGATCCTCATGCTCACCACCTTCGACATCGACGACTACGTCCACGACGCCCTCCAGGCGGGGGCCAGCGGCTTCCTGCTGAAGGACGCGACGCCGGAGGAGCTGGTGCACGCTGTCAGGGTGGTCGCCGCAGGGGATGCGCTGCTCTCCCCGGGGATCACGCGCCGGATGATCGCGCAGTTCGCCGCGCGGCGTCCCCGCCCGCCGCGGGACGCCGCTCTGCTCGCCCGGATCACGGACCGAGAGCGCGAGGTGCTGCAGCTGGTCGCGCAGGGTCGCTCGAATCGGGAGGTGGGAGAGCAGCTGTTCATCTCCGACCACACCGTGAAGACCCACGTGGGCAGCCTGCTGACGAAGCTGGGCCTCCGCGACCGGGTGCAGCTGGTGATCTTCGCCTATGACAACGGCCTGGTCTCCCCGGCGCACTGATCCCCCGGAGGGACCACCCGCCTCGCTCCTGAGAGCGAGGGAGGAACCGCTCCCGAGCGCGACGCGGCGCGAGGCCCCCCGTTCCTAACCTCCTCGGCATCACCCGAGGAGGAGCCCGCATGGCCGTCACCGATCTCTCGCCCCACCGACCGTCCCCGCTGCCCGCACCACCCGTCGCCGCCCACCGCGATCCCGGCATCGACCTGGTCCGAGCGCTGTGCGTCGGCGCCGTGATGCTGGTGCACGGGCTCCAGGTCGCCGTCACGCTCGGCGATGCCGGGCCGGTGCTCGAGTACGCCACGCGCGGCGCCGACTGGTATCCGCCGCTGACCTGGTTGCTGCAGGTGATGCCGCTGTTCTTCGTGGTCAGCGGCTTCGCGGGTGCGATCGGGCTGCGCCGCCTGCGGGCACGAGGGGGCTCGTCGGCGGACTTCCTCACCGCGCGCGTGCACCGGCTCCTGGTGCCCGCCCTGGCACCCCTGGCCGTGCTCGCCCTGGCCCTGACCGCCCTGGACTCCCTCGGTGTGCCGGAGGGACTGCTCGCGGAGGCCGGCCTGCGCTGGCGCGAGCCGCTGTGGTTCCTGGCCGTGTTCCTCGGGATCCAGGCCCTGCTGCCGGCGCTGCTGCGCCTGCACGAGTGCGCCCCGTGGGCCGGCCTGCTCGTCCTCGCCGGCGGGGCGGTGCTGGTCGACGTGCTGCGTGCCCGGACCGGGATCGATGCGGTCGGCTACGCGAACCTCGGATTCGTCTGGCTGGCGCTCCAGCAGGCAGGCTTCCTGCTCGCCGACGGCCACCTCGAGAGGCTGTCCCGTCGGGGCAGGATGCTGGGTGCGATCGGGGCCGTGGCGCTCCTCGCCGCGATGATGCTGGGCGGCGTCTGGTCGCCGGATCTCATCGCGCATCTGAACCCGCCCACCACGGCGCTGCTGGTGCTCGGCGCCGCGCAGACGATGGTGCTCTCCCTGCTGCGCCCCCGGCTCGCCCGGCTCGCCCTCGTCCCCCGGGTCTCAGCCGTGACCGGCTTCGTCACCGCCCGCACCATGACCTTCTACCTGTGGAATCTCTCGGTTCTGCTGCTGCTCGCCGGCGGGGCCCTGCTGATGGCGGGGCAGGGACTGCTCGGACTGCCGGAGGTCTCCACCGCCCAGTGGTGGGCGACCCGGCCGCTGTGGCTGGCGGCCTCGATCGCGCTGACCGCGGCGGCCGCCTGGGTCGCCGGGCCTCTCGAGCGGCTCCGGATGCCGCGGCCGACGCGGTCCTCCGTGCGCGCCGTGCAGGCGATCGGGCTCGGCATCCTCGCTCTCGGGCTCGTGCTCGCCGCCGGGGCCACGGCGCTGTCCGCCATGGGCGCCGTGGTCCTGCTGCTGCTCGCCCTGCACCGGGTACGCGTCCCCCGGGCCCTGCTCGTGCCGGTCGCCGGCGGCGTGCGATGACGGGCGCCCTCCTCGCCGGTCTCGGCATCGGGCTCGTCGGTGCGCTGCTGCTGGCCGCGGGCGTCGACCTGCAGTCCCGAGCGGTCCAGGCAGCTCACAGGCGCTCTCGGGTCTGGCTGCACGACCGTCGGTGGTGGGGCGGGGCCGTCCTGCTGGCCACCGCAGTGGGGACGAACCTGGGGGCGCTCGCGCTCGCACCGGTCAGCGCGGTGCAGTCGGTGAACATCGTCGCCCTCGCCGCGTCGACGCTGTTCGCCGCCCGTTCCGGACGGGTGGTGCTCACGCGCCGCACGCTCCTGGCCGTGGCGGCCTGCATCGTCGGGGTGGTCGGGTTCGTCGCGGTGCTCGCCGCCCATCCGGCGGAGCCGAGCGGTCATGACCTCGATCCAGAGCGCACGGCGGTGCTGACGATCCTCGCGGGCCTCGTCCTGGTCGCCGTCGTCGTGACCCTGGCCGGTCGGCGCACCCCACGGGCGGGCGCGACCGGAGCCCTGCTGGGTCTCGGCACGGCGGCGATGACCTTCGCGAGCATCACCACGGTGGTGAAGGTGCACGTCGACCTGGTGCTGGACGAGGGTCTCCCCACCGTCCTCGCGGACCCGGCCACGCTCCTGGCCGTCGGCCTGCTCATGCTCGCCGGGACTCTCGCCTCGGTGCTCCTGCAGCGAGCCCACCGTGACCTCGCCCCGCCCACCGTGGTGGCCGGCACCACCCTCACCGACACCGTCACCGCCGCCACGATCGGCATCCTGGTGCTCGAGGAGAGCGCTCCGACCCCCCTGGCCTCGATGCTGCTCCTGGCCTGCGCCGTGCTCGCCGTCATCGGTGTGCAGGGCCTGCGCCGAGCGCTTCCCGCGGCGGGCTCCGACCCCACGCGCCACCCGCCGGGCGGCACGGTCCCGCAGCCGGCCCCGATCGGCCGACACCGGTCGGGCGAGGGGCCGGGGGGCGTTCAGGACGCGGCGCTCGTCGACCTCCGGTCGAGCGCGTCCTGATCCAGGACGAGCTGGAGGAAGGCGAGGTCGAGCCAGCGCCCGAACTTGATCCCCACTTCCGGCAGGACGCCCACGCGGGTGAAGCCGAAGCGCTCGTGCAGGCGCACCGAGCCGAGGTTCTCCGCGTCGATCCCGGCGACCATGACGTGCAGGCCCTGCGCGCGGGCGCGCTCGATCAGCGCGCTGAGCAGCGTCGAGCCCGTGCCGCGCCCGCGCAGCCCCTCGCGCACGTAGACGGAGTGCTCGACGGTGCGGCGGTAGCCGTCGTGGGGGCGCCAGGGACCGTAGGTGGCGTAGCCGAGCACGGTCCCGTCCTCCTCGAGGGCGACCAGCACCGGGAAGCCGTCCGACTGTCGCGCCGCGAGCCAGGCCGCGCGGTCCTCGGCGTCGACGAGGCGCTCGTTCCAGATCGCGGTGGTGTGCTCGACCGCGTGGTTGTAGATCGCGGCGATGCCGTCGGCGTGCTGCGCGGTCGCGTCGAGGATCTGCATGGGGCCCTCCCTGGGGATCGGGAACCCGCAGAGCATAGTCCTCCGCACGCTGACCCCGAGGCCGTACCGTCTCCTCCATGGACGACCCCCGCGTGCCGACCGCCCTTGCGCTGCTCACGGCGCTCGACCTGCCCGCCGACGAGGCGACGGTGCTGCACGCCTCGAACACGCTCACGCTGCGGGTTCTGCCCTGCGACGTCGTGGCGCGCATCGCCCCGCACGACCGCGCCGAGGAGCTCGCGATCGAGCTCGAGCGGGCCGAGGCGCTGCAGGCCGTCGGCGCGCCCGTCGGCCCTCCCGACCCGCGCCTCGCACCGTCGGTGCACGTGCGCGGCGAGCACGCAATCACGCTCTGGGAGCACCTCCCCGTCCGCGACCGCACGGCGCTTCCGCCGACGGAGCTCGCGGCCGCGCTCGCGGCGCTGCACGCGGGGATGCGGGCACTGGACGTGCCCGTCGCACCGCTCGCGGACCGGGTGGGGCACGCCCTGGACCTGCTGCAGGATCCTGCGCGCACCCCGGCTCTCGCCCGCGAGGACCGGACCCTGCTGCAGGGGACGCTCGCCCGTCTCGCCGATCGCGCGGCGACCAGCGGCCCGCAGCAGATCCTGCACGGCGAGCCGCATCCCGGGAACGTGCTGGACACACCTGCCGGGCCGCGCTTCATCGACCTGGAGACCTTCTGCCGCGGGCCGGTCGAGTTCGACCTCGCCCATGCCCCCGCCGAGGTCGCCGCCCACTACCCGGGCCACGACCCGGCGCTGCTCGAGGAGTGCCGCACCCTCTCCCTCGCGATCGCGACGACGTGGCGCTGGGACCGGGAGGACACCTTCCCGGACGGCCGCGCTATCGGCGAGGCGTGGCTCGCCGAGGTCCGCGCGCGCGTCGAGGGGTGAGACCGGGGCCGCGATCTCAGCTCGTGCATACCCTGCCCGGGTACGGTCGGTGCGGCCTCGCCGTCGACTCGAAGGACACCCGATGACCTCCGCCCTGCCGCGTCGCACCCTGCTCGCCGTCCTCGCCGCGACCCCGCTGGTCCTCGCCGGCTGCTCCGCCGGCCCGTCGGCCGCGGAGGAGCTGCTGGCCGCGCACGACCTGCCCGCGGGATCGGCCCGCGAGGTGATCGACGCGCTCGAGGCGCTGCCGCTGGCGCAGCGGCCCGCCGAGCTGCTCGCCTCCGTCGGCACCGACGTGCTCACCCTCTCCGACGCCACCGGGCGCGAGGCGAGCCTCGACCTGCGCTCGGACGAGCTGTACGTCTCGGTCGCGCCGTTCGTGTCCGGCACCCACGAGTGCTTCCTCCACAGCCTCACCACGTGCCTCGGCGAGCTGGCGGAGGAGGAGCTCGCGGTGCAGGTCGAGGACGCCTCCGGAGCGGTGCTGATCGACGAGGAGCGCACGACCGCGCCGAACGGCTTCCTGGGCCTGTGGCTGCCTCGGGATGCGGAGCTGACGCTCAGCCTCGCCGGCACCGCCGGGGAGGCGACTGCCACGCTGCGCACCGATGCCGAGACCCCCACCTGCGTCACCACCATGCAGCTGGGGGCCTGAGCCCGGTCGGCCCTCAGCGGAGAGCGGCGACCGCCCCGGGCCGCAGGTCCAGTCGGCGCAGCAGCTGCGCGTTCAGCGCGACCACGACGGTCGAGGCGCTCATCAGCAGTGCGCCGACGCTCATCGGCATCACGAACCCGATCGGGGCGAGCACGCCGGCGGCGAGGGGCACGGAGACGAGGTTGTACCCGGCCGCCCACCACAGGTTCTGCCGCATCTTCCGGTATGCGGCGCGGGAGAGCTCGATGACCGACAGCACCGAGCGCGGGTCCGAGGAGGCCAGCACCACTCCGGCCGAGCCGATCGCGACGTCGGTGCCGGCACCGATCGCGAGGCCGACGTCGGCTCGGGCGAGGGCGGGGGCGTCGTTGACGCCGTCGCCGACCATCGCGACCCGTCGGCCCTCCTGCTGCAGCGCGGCGACCCGGGCGGACTTGTCCTCGGGGCGCACCCCGGCGAAGACCCGGTCGATGCCGAGCTGCGCGGCGACGTGCTCGGCGACGTTCTGCGCATCGCCGGTGATCATGGCGACTTCGACCCCGCGGGCATGGAGCGCGTCGACGGCCTCGCGGGACTCCTCCCGCACGGCGTCGGAGAGCTTCAGCGCGCCGACGCTCTCGCCGTCGCGCAGCACGTGCAGCACGATCGCGCCCTCCTCGCGCCAGGAGGGAGCCTCCTCGAGCTCGGCCGCACCGGTCTCCTCGAGCAGGCGCGGCCCGCCCACGCGGATCTCGTGCCCGCCCACCTGCGCGCTCACGCCGAGCGCGGGGGCGGAGGCGACCTCGGCGGCGGCGGGGACGGTGACCCCGTCGGCCGCGGCGCGCTCGCGGACGGCGCCGGCGAGGGGATGCTCGCTCTCGGACTCGGCGGCGGCCGCGAGGCCGAGCAGCGCCTGCTCGTCGAGCCCGCCGTCGGGGGCGACGGCGACCTGCGAGAGCTCGGGCTCGCCGCGGGTGAGGGTGCCGGTCTTGTCGAACAGGACGGTGTCGACGGTGCGCATCCCCTCCAGCGCGAGCCGGTCGGTGACGAGCACACCGGCCCGGGCCGCGCGCTCGGTCGCGATCGAGACGACCAGCGGGATCGCGAGGCCGAGGGCGTGAGGGCACGCGATGACCAGGACTGTCACGGTGCGGACCACGGCCTCGTCGGGCATGCCCAGGAACGTCCAGACGATCGCGGTGAGCACGGCGGCGACGAGCGCGAACCAGAACAGCCACGCGGCGGCGCGGTCCGCGATCCGCTGGGCGCGGGAGGAGGAGCTCTGGGCGTCGGCGACGAGGCGACGGATCCCGGCGAGCGCCGTCTCCTCGCCGGTCGCGGTGATCTCGACGCGCAGGCTCGAGTCGGTCGCGACGGTGCCGGCGACGACCTGGTCGCTGACGGTGCGGGCGACCGCGCGGGACTCGCCGGTGATCATCGACTCGTCGACGTCGGCGCGGCCCTCGATGACGGTGCCGTCGGCGGGGACGCTCGCACCCGGGCGGACGAGCACGCGGTCGCCGGCGCGGAGGTCGGCGGGGGCGACGGCGACGAGCTCGTCCCCCTCGATCCGTTCGGCGACGTCGGGCAGCAGCGCGGCCAGGGAGTCCAGTGCCGAGGAGGTCTGCGCGAGGGAGCGCATCTCGATCCAGTGACCGAGCAGCATGATCACGATCAGCAGCGCGAGCTCCCACCAGAACTCGAGCTGGTGGTCGAGCAGGCCGAGCGTCGCACCCCAGGAGGCGAGGAACGCGACGGTGATGCCCAGGCTGATCAGCAGCATCATCCCCGGGGTGCGTGAGCGCAGCTCGGAGAGCCCACCGGCGAGGAAGGGCCGCCCGCCCCACACGTACATGACGGTGCCCAGCAGCGGCGCGACCCAGGTCAGGCCCGGGACGGCGGGCAGCTCGTAGCCGATCAGCATCGCGAACATCGGCGACAGGCCGACGACCGGCACCGCGAGGACCAGCATGATCCAGAAGAGCCGACGGAACTGCGCGACGTGGTCGCCGTGCCCGTGGTGTCCGGTGTGACCCTCGGGGCCCGCGTGCGCATCGTGCCCGGCGTGGCTGCCGTGGTCGGCGTGCCCGACGTGCTGACCGTGCTCGACGGGCTGGCCGTGGTCGGCGTGCCCGACGGGCTGGCCGTGCTCGACGGGCTGGCCGTGGTCGGCGCGCTCGACGGGCTGGGGATGCTGGCCCTGCTCGGCATGCTGGGCGTGGCTGCCGTGGTCGGCGTGTCCCGCGTGCGACTCGGCGTCGGTGCGCGGGCGACGGCCGGAGTGCGTCTCGTGGGGGCCGTGGGACCCGTGACCTTCGTGATGCGTGCTCATGAGCCGACCATATACCCCCTGGGGGTATCAGAGGAAGAGGCGTGCGGCGGCGAACGCCCGACGCTCCGGCGCGACCGCTTCCGGCGCAACCGGCGCAACCGGCCACGGTCCGCGGTGGCGTTCCAGAAATCTGCGTACATGACGTACATGACGTACGCCGAATCCGTCACAGACACCGCACCGTGGGGGCCTTCGACCACAGCGGCCGGGCCCCCGAGCGACGCCGGCCACCACCTTCTCGCCGAAGGCACCCGCCGCCCTTGCCGCCCCTCGCAGCGCCCGCGATCGCCGCCCCTTCCTCGCGGCGCCCGTGATCGCCGCCCCTCCTCGCGGCACCCGCACTCACCCCCCTCGCGACACCCGCTCGCCGCTCTCCCCGCTCGCCGCCACGCCCGCTCGCCACCCTTCCCATTCATCGCCCAGCAGCGATATGATCGCCGTATGACGATGCAGACCGAGTCCGCTCCCCCGCTCTTCGAGGTGGACGAGGCCCAGGCGGCCCTGTTCCACGCCCTGGCCGAGCCGACCCGGCTCGCCCTGCTCCAGCACCTCTCCACCGGTGAGCACCGGGTGCGGGATCTCGTCGACCACATGCACCTGGCCCAGTCGACCGTCAGCAAGCACCTGGCCTGCCTGCGGGACTGCGGCCTGATCCGCTCGCGCAGCGAGGGCCGCGCCTCGTGGTTCTCCCTCGAGGACCCCGACCGACTGCGCAGCCTCCTCGCTCTCGCTGCGCAGATGCTCGCCTCCTCCGGGGTCGCGCTGAGCGTGCGACTCCACGACCACGACGACCCGGTCGGCGGTGGCCTCCGATGAGCGCCGGCCACACCCACGGGCACGGGCACGCTCCCGGACACGAGCACGGCTCCGAGGCCACCGCCCGCACCCGTCTCGCGATCGCCTTCGGGATCACCGCCCTGATCGTCCTCGCCCAGGCCGTCGGCAGCGTGCTCACCGGCAGCCTCGCCCTGCTCACCGACACGGCCCACGCGCTCGTGGACGCCTCCGGACTGCTCATCGCGCTGATCGCCGCGAGCATGGTGATGCGCCCCGCGAGCTCCACCCGGACCTGGGGCTTCGCCCGGATCGAGGTGCTCGCCGCGCTCGCCCAGGCGACCCTGCTGATCGTCGTCGGCACCTACACCGCGGTCGAGGGGCTGCGTCGGCTCGGGGACCCGCCCGAGATCGCCTCGGGACAGCTCCTCGTCTTCGGCGCCGTCGGCCTGCTCGCGAACCTCGTGGCGATCGGGGTGCTCGCCGGCGGCCGAGGATCCAGCCTGAACATGAAGGCCGCCTTCCTCGAGGTGCTCAACGACGCTTTGGGCTCGGTCGGGGTGATCGTCGCGGCGCTCGTCATCCGTTACACCGGCTTCCAGCAGGCCGACGCCCTCGCGGGCCTGTTCATCGCGGCCCTGATCGTGCCGCGCGCGGTGCGGATCCTGCGCGACACCCTGCGGATCCTGATGGAGTACACCCCCGAGGGCGTGGATCTCGACGAGGTGCGGGAGCACCTGCTGGCCCTCGAGCACGTCCAGGACGTGCACGACCTGCACGCCTCCTCCGTCGGCAGCAGCCTGCCGATCATCTCCGCGCACGTGGTGGTGGCCGAGGAGTGCTTCGGCTCAGCCCATGCGATGGAGATCCTCGAGGAGGTGCACGACTGCGTGCGCACCCACTTCCCCGTCGCCTTCGAGCATGCCACCATCCAGATGGAGAGCCCCGCGGTGCACGCCCGGGAGGCGGCGCGCAGCCTCCACGCCTGAGCGGGCGCCGCGGTCAGGCGAGGACGCGCCGGACGATCTCCTGCATCTGCGCGAGACGGCCCCACTCGTCGTCGTCGCTGCCCGCGTAGACCAGCGAGAGCCGGCCGGCGTACCCGACCTCGCGCAGCACCGTCAGGGAGCGTTCCAGATCGGCCTCGTCGAGCACGCCCGGGGAGGATTCCCGAGCCTTGACCTGGGAGCACTCGGCCACGCCGGCGACCGCCCCGATCTGGCGGTACTTGTCCTCGCCGTCCCAGTTGCCGGTGTCGATCAGCAGGCCCACCTCCCCCTCGAGCAGGTCCAGCAGACGCCTCGTCACGGTCGCGTCCACCAGCAGGGCCTTCCAGTTCTCGGTGAGCACCCGCAGGCCCGGATGCTCGGCGGCGAGCTCCCGCAGCCGTCGGGCGCTGAGGTCGAGGGTCTCCTCGCTCGGGGGCTGATCCCCGGCAGGCACCCGCACCCGCGGCGCGCCGAGCTGCTCGGCGACGTCGATCCAGCCGGAGAGCCAGCGCTGCTGCTCAGCGCCGGTCTCCGGGTGGACCACGTCGCCGTCGTCCACCAGCAGCACCTCGAGGTCGACGCCCGCCGTGTCGAAGGCGGCGCGCAGCTCGGCGAGATACGACGCCTCGGTGGTGGGGAGGTAGAAGTGGCACAGCTGGGCGCTGGCGACGCCGTGCGCGGCGAGCTGCTCGGGCAGCTCGAGCAGCGACAGCCCTCCCCCGTCGGTGTTCTCCGTGAGCGCGCCCGAGGGCGCCGATCCGGGGGCGACGTAACGGCCCATGGTGCGGAACAGCGACCAGGTGTGCAGAGCGTGCGTGGGGTCGAGGGCGTGGGCCATGGGATCTCCTGTGGACAGGTAGGCGAGCAGGGTCCCGCCTGCCGAGTTCGCACCATCCTGACGCACGCGTCAACCCTCGAGACCCTGCCGGCCCTCGGGCGGAGTGCAGGGTGGCACGTCGGCGGGCAGCCTCCAGCACGACCAACCCGCCGCAGCTACGTCCACTTCGCGGCGGAGGAGGCCCGCGACCCCGTCGCCGACGACGTGGACGTGCGCAGCGCTCTGCGGGAAGCAGCCGCTGCTGACATCCTTGCGGACATGCCTGCCCTCGTGACCCCGACCATCGCGCCCGGTGCGCTCGCCCGCACAGCACAGCCCGTCCTCCACGACGCCCGGGTACGCCTGCGGCCGTGGGTCGAGGCGGATGTCCCGTCCCTGGTCGCCGCCTATCAGGAGCCCGGGATCCAGCGCTGGCACGCCCGATCCCTGACGACGGACGAGGCCGAGGAGTGGATCGCCGCGGCGGGCGCCTCCTGGACGGCGGAGACGGCATCGAGCTGGGCCGTCGACCTCGACGGCGTGCTCGCGGGGCGGATGACGCTGAAGCTCGACCCCGGCGGGGGGACCGCGGTGGCGGCGTACTGGACGCGGGATCGGGCCAGCGGCCGCGGCGTGGCATCCCGTGCGCTGCTCCTGGCCACCGAATGGGCTTTCTCCGTCGGCGTGCATCGCGTCGAGCTCGAGCACTCGACCCTCAACCCGGCCTCGTGCCGCGTGGCCGGCGCAGCGGATTTCGATCTGGAGGGCATCCGTCGCGAGAGCGCCCTGCACGCCGATGGGTGGCACGACATGCATGTGCACGCGAGGATCGCCGCGGCCGAGCCGCACGACGCCTGAGGACGCAGGGAGGCCGTGGAGCCTTCGCATCGGGGCGGTCCGGATCAGGACACGGCGCCGCCCGGCGCTCGTCGCCGTCCCACCCACGTCACGCCGGCGGCGACGCCCACCACGAGCGCTGCGATGCCGAGGACGTAGCCCGCCACCCCGAAATAACCGCCGGGCACGAGGTGCGGATCGAGGAACGGGTACGGGTACCACCAGGGGTCCCCGGTCATCGGCGCGACCACGAAGTTCGCCCGGATCATCGTGTACAGCGCCCACACGATCGGGAACGCCGCCGCGAGGGCGAGCGTGCGCCACGGGAGCGCCCGACGCCGCGGGGCGACCAGGACGTCGGCGACCAGGAACAGCGGCACGATCAGGTGCAGCGTCTCGTTCGTCCACACGTCCGAGATCCCGGCGATCGGGATCGAGCGCAGCAGCAGGTTGTAGACCACCCCGGTGACGATCATGTACGTGCTCACGCAGACCAGGGCCGTGGCCAGCCATGCAGGATCCGGGGCCCCGTCGCGGCGAGTCCGAAGAGCCCTGATCCCGGCGATGACCAGGACGATCGCGGCGCTGAGGTTCGAGAGGATCGTGAAGTAGCTGAAGAAGTTCACCACCACCGTGGGGACGTGGCCGCCCCAGCTCGTCCCCGCGGCGAGAGCATTGCCGATCGTCAGCGTCAGCTGCCGGAGGATCGCGGCGAGGCCGAGCGCAGCGATCATCAGCCGCAGCACGGGCCACACGGTCGCCATCGGGACCCCCTCACCAGCATCGAACGGTGCGCGGCCGGGCGACCGCCCCACGGATCCTCGAAGCATTGCATGCGCCGCATCGGCGCGCACCGTCCGAGCGCGACGCGCCGACGACCCTTGACCTGCCGCACCGCGTGGAGTGTCCTGACCCCATGACTTCGCTGAGCGCACGCGCCGAGACCCTCCTCGCCCTCCACCACGGCCCCACCCCGGTGGTGCTCCCCACCGTGTGGGACGCCTGGTCCGCCCGCGCCGCCGTCACGGCAGGCTTCGAGGCGCTGACCATCGGCAGCCATCCCCTCGCCGACTCGCTGGGCTCCGGCGACGGCGAGCAGATGAGCCTCGACGAGGCCCTCGCGGGCATCGCCCGGATCACGGCGGCCGTGGACGTCCCCGTCTCGGCCGATGTGGAGTCCGGGTACGACACCCCTCCCGCCGAGCTCGCCGAGCGCGTGCTCGAGGCGGGAGCCGTCGGCGTGAACGTCGAGGACACCGTGCATTCCCAGGGCCGGCTGCGCGGGGCGCAGGAGCACGCCGACTACATCGCCGGGATCCGGGCGGCGGCCGACGAGGCCGGGGTGCACCTGGTGATCAACGGGCGCACCGACGCGTTCAAGGCCGAGGAGCAGATCCCGGACCGGCTCGCCGAGGCGATCACCCGCCTGAACCTGCTCGAGAGCGCCGGAGCGGACTCGCTGTACCCGGTGGGCGTGCCGGACGTGGCGACGCTCGAGGCGCTGCTGGCCGCGGTGAGCACCCCGCTGAACGTCACCGCCCACCCGGTCAAGGGCGCGATCCCCGACGGCCTCGACCTCGCCCGGCTCACCGAGCTCGGCGTGCGCCGCGTCAGCTTCGGGCCGCTGCTGCAGGCCGCCCTGACCGACCACCTCGACGAGGTCACGACGGCTTGGCGCTGACCGTCGCCCTCCGGGCCCTGTGACGGGTCCGCGGAGGGCCAGTGCTCGGCGATCTCACCGGGCGAAGCGTCGGGCCAGCTCCCGCACCCGCTCCGCACGGTGCTCCGGTCGCATGCGGCCGGCCCGCTCGAGCAGGGAGATCCCGTGCAGCGCGCCCCAGAACACCTCCGTCACGGTCCCGTCGGAGTCGTCGCCGAGCGCCTCGCGCAGCACCTCGAAGCCGTCGCGCAGCGGGACGGGAGTGTTCTCGCTCGCGAACTCCGCGCCGATCGGCTGCTGGAACATCGCCTCATAGACCGCGGGGTGCTCGGCGGCGAAGTCGAGATAGGCGATCCCTGCCGCCTCGACCAGCTGCGCTGAGCCCTCCTCCGCGTCCGCGAGCGTGGCGCGACCGCGTCGCGCGAGCTCGACGAACCCGTCGGAGGCGACCTCCAGCATGATCTCGGCCTTGCCCCCGGGGAAGTGCCCGTAGAGCACCGGCTGCGTGAAGCCGATCGCGGCGGCGAGGTGCCGGGTGGTCACAGCGGGCCAGCCCTCGGCGTCGGCCCGTGCGCGGGCGGCCTCCAGGATCTGCCGACGGCGCTGCACGGCGCGCTCCTGACGTGCGGAGTCCTTCGCCATCATGCCCGCCTCCCCCGTCGCCGTCGGCACCCCCTTACCGCGGGGTGCTGCCGCAGCATACGCTAGCATCGCTAGATATCTAGCGCTGCTAACCACGGAGGCTCGCCATGTCCACCGCTCTCGCCGTCCTCGCCCTCACCAGCACCGGCCTTCTCGTGGGCGTCGAGCTCTCCGTCGCCGTGGTCGTCAATCCCCTCCTGCGTGCACTCCCGATCGGCGCGATGATCGCCGGGCGCTCGCACGGGGCCCGGATGCTCGGGCGCGCGATGCCGACGTGGTACATCGGCTCGACGGTGCTCGTCTCCGGCGTCGCCCTCACCGCCTGGGGGTCGCCGTCGGCCGCGCTCTGCCTGGTCGCGGTCGGCCTGCTGCTCGTGACCGTGGTGCTCTCGGTCGCGGTGCTGGTGCCGATCAACAACCGCTCGGCCACCTGGACCACAGACTCCTATCCCTCCGACTGGCGCTCGCTGCAGCAGCGGTGGGATCGCCTGCACGCGGTGCGCGTCGGGGTCCTCGTCGCCGCCCTCGTGCTGGTCGCCGCGGCAGTGGCGCTGCGGTGACCGCTCCGCAGATCATCCTGGCCCACGCACACCCGGAGGAATAGGGTTTCCGACGGCGGACCCCGCTCGCACCGAACGGTGCCGCCGCGACGCGAGGAGCGCACCGCCATGCAGCACGCCCAGCTCGGACGCACCGGAGCCACCGTCTCCCGGCTCGTCCTCGGCACCATGAACTTCGGCTCCCACACCACGGAGGAGGACTCCTTCGCGATCATGGACCGCGCCCTCGAGCAGGGCGTGACCTTCGTCGACACCGCGAACGTGTACGGCGGGAAGGACCACAAGGGCCGCACCGAGGAGATCGTCGGCCGCTGGCTCCAGCGCTCCGGGAAGCGCGACGAGATCGTGCTGGCCACCAAGGTGTTCGGCGAGATGGGGCCGGGAGCGAACGATCGCGGCCTGTCCGCGCTGAACATCCGCCGCGCCGTCGACGCATCCCTGCGCCGCCTGCAGACCGACCACATCGACCTCTATCAGATGCACCACGTGGACCGCACAGCGCCCTGGGACGAGATCTGGCAGGCGATGGACCTGCTGGTCGCGCAGGGGAAGATCAGCTACGTCGGCTCGTCGAACTTCGCCGGCTGGCACCTGGCCCAGGCGAACGAGGCAGCTGCCCGCCGCGGCTCGCTGGGCCTGGTCTCCGAGCAGTCGCTGTACAACCTCCTCTCCCGCGAGATCGAGCTGGAGGTGCTGCCCGCGGCCGAGCACTACGGGCTCGGGGTGATCCCCTGGTCGCCGCTGTCCGGCGGGAAGCTCGGCGGCAGGCGCGAGGACGGGGTGCGCCGGAGCGTCGCCGACCGACGGCACGATCCCGCCGACCTCACCGCGCAGCTCGAGCGGTGGGAGGCCTTCTGCGAAGAGCGGGGCCTCGCCCCCGGGCAGGTCGCGCTCGCCTGGCTGCTGCACCGCCCGGGCGTGCTGGGCCCGATCATCGGCCCGCGCACCATGGAGCAGCTGGACTCCGCGATCGCCGCCTTCGACATCGCACTGTCCGAGGAGGACCTCGCCGCGCTCGACGAGATCTTCCCCGGCCCGGGCGGCGCCGCCCCGGAGGCCTACGCGTGGTGACGCAGACTCACCCCGCCAGCAGGCAGAACGGGTGGCCCTCGGGGTCGGCGAGGACGTAGAGCGGCTCCTCCGGGACCTGGGTGCGGTCCATGAGCACGCGGGCGCCGAGAGCCTCGGCGCGTTCGCGCTGCAGCTCGAGCTCGGCGGCGTCGGGGACGCGGAAGTCCATGTGCAGCTGCATGGGCACCTCCTCGCTGGGCCAGGTGGAAGGGCGCAGGTCGGGCTTGCCCTGGATCGCGAGGACGCGCCGGTCGCGGGAGTCCAGGAGCACGAGCCAGTCGGCATCGTCAGGCGCGGGCGCGGCCGGCGGCTCGTCCCCGGGCCGGTAGCGCAGCCCGAGCAGCTCGCGGTAGAACTCGGCGAGCGCGCGGGGATCGCGGGCGTCGATGGCGGTGTGGATCAGCTCGGGATGGTTCATCGCGGCCTCCTGGTCGGTGCCGTCACGGTAGACCTCATTCGCCGGCGCCACCAGGGTTCTCGCCGGAGCGGCGGGATCACCACGCTCTCCCCGGCGGTGATCCGGCAGAGCTGATCATCCGGGGAGGGCGTCCCCCTCCGCCAGCAGCTCGGCCACGCCGCGCGGCTCCCTGCCGAGCAGGCGTGAGAGCGCCGGATCGGGGTGCGAGAAGTGACCGCTGCGCGTCGCCTGGAACATCGAGAGGGTGAAGCGGGCGGCCTGCTCGGGGACTCCGGTCGCGATCTCGCCGGCGATCCACTCCTCGTCGTCGACGACGATGCGGTCGACAGGGCGCCCGGACATCTCGGACGCCGCGGCGGCGAAGTCGGCGAGGGTGACCGGCGACGTCGGAGTCAGGTCGACGGGGCCGTCGGGCTGCGCGTCGCTGGTGAGGATGGCGGCCGCCGCCTCCGCCGCGTCGCGGCGATCGACCCAGGCGAACGGTCCGTCGGCGGGCTTGGCGATCGTCCCGGTCTCCTGCCACGGTCCGAGCAGCTGTCCGAGGTCGCCGTAGAAGCCGTTGCGCAGCGCGGTCCATGCGACGCCGGACGCCGCGAGGTGCTGTTCCGTGGCGGCGTGGATCGCGAGCGGCGGGTAGGGGGTGTCGACACCGGCCCCGTGCGCGCTCGTGTAGAGGATCCTCCGTGCCCCGGCGTCGGCGGCTGCATCGATCGCAGCACGGTGCTGCGCGACGACGTCGGCGCCGAGGTCGCTCGAGGAGACGAGCAGCACCTGCTCCGCGTCGGCGAAGGAGTCACGGAGAGCCTCGGGATCGTCGTAGCTCCCTTGCCGCACACGGACTCCCTGGTCGGCGAGGTGCTGGGCGCGGCGAGGGTCCCGCACGCTGACCCCGATGTCGTTCGGGGAGACGCGCTGGAGAAGGTGCTCGACAGTGGCTCCGTTGAGCACGCCTGTCGCTCCGGTCACGATGATCACGAGGGTGTCCTTTCGTCGAGGTGGCACGCATCGGGTGCTGAGGGCACATAAGTTGACCGCGCCAGTCACTTTGCTGTCGGCTACCATGGTGCGGGAACTTGACCTCCGTGGTCAACTTGTTCTGCCTCACGAAAGGTGCTCCTGAGATGCCTGCTCCGTCGACCCTCCGCGCGGACGCACGTCGGAACGTCGAGCTGATCCGCGCCGCCGCGGTGCAGGTGTTCCGCGAGCGCGGCTTCTCGGTGCCGCTCGAGGACGTCGCGGCCGCCGCCCGCGTGAGCAAGGCGACCATCTTCAACCGCTTCGGCGGCAGGCTCGGCCTGATCGACTCGGTCGTCGACGAGGTCGTGGCGGCCGAGCTGCTCAGCGCCATCGACGAGGCCCGGGCGATCGAGGGAATCGGCGAGCGGATCAGTGCCTACGTCCGCACGCTTCGGGACCTGCAGTTCTCGCTGCCCGCGGTCAACGACGTCCTGCTGCAGGAGTTCCCGGCGTCGGAGCCGCTCATGGCGCTCTGCCACGCCGGTGACAGCTTCCACGGCGAGCTCGTCGCGGAGGGCCACGCCGCCGGCATCCTGGCCCCCGGAGTCACGGCCGGGGACTTCCAGGCACTGGCGATGGACAACGCGACCGCTCTGAAGCACGGCCGCGTCCGACCCTCGCGCGAGGACTACGACCGTCGGACGGGATTCGTGCTGGGCGGGATCTGCCCCTCGTCGCCCTCCGACGCGTAGCGAGGGCACGTCCGTCCAGCCGCGTCACCGCGCGCCCCCCGTCGCCGAACCGGCCGCGCCGTCGCGTCACCCGGGATCGAGCGGGCTGCGGACTCTCGCACGGAGCTTCGCCAGCCACGACAGCAGCAGTGCGGTCTCCGCGTCCCCGAGGGCAGCAGGATCGGCGGCGGCGATCTCCATGACCGATGCCAGGAGCTCACCCGTCGGCCGGGCGACACCCGTGATCGCGGCGAGAACCCCCTCTCGGACGGCGGCAGACAGGTCCGGATCGGGCTCGGCGAGGACGATCTGTCGCAGAGTGACCCCGATGTTGGCCACGAGGATGTGCGCGGCCGCCTGGTTCGACGGCACCACGAGCCGCCCCTCCTCCGCCGCACGAGCCGTCAGCGCACGGAGGATCTCACTGGGTCCGGACTGGGCTTCCGGGGAGTGCCCCGGCCTCACCGTCCCGTACATGAGCGTGTAGAAGCCGGGATTCTCGAGCCCGAAGGCGACGTGGGCGTCCCATCCGGAGCGGAGATCCTGGATGGGATCGCCCGAGGACTCCATCCCCGCCTTCTCCCCCAGGTACACGTCGAATCCGTGCTCGACGACCGCATCGATAAGCCCCTGCTTCGAGCCGAAGAAGTGATACAGGGTCGGCATCTTGACCCCGACCGCGTCGCACACGGCCCGCAGGGAGAAGTCCTCACCGGGGCTGGCAGCGATGAGATCGGCCGCCGCGGCGATCAGGCGCTCCCGTGTACCGCTTCCCCCATGCTCTGTCATGCTGCTACATTACCGTGTGTAGCGTCGATACGGCGCTACATATCGTTGACATGGAGGTAGTGGGATGACAGACCGCACTCTCGCCGGCAGGACCGTCCTGATCGCCGGCGGCGCGAAGAATCTGGGCGGTCTCATCGCCCGACAGGCCGCCCAGGCCGGGGCGAACGTCGCCGTCCACTACAACTCCGACGCCAGCCGGGCCGATGCCGAGGAGACCCTCGCCGCGATCCGGTCGGCCGGAGTGAAGGGCGCGATCTTCCAGGGCGACCTGACCGTCCCTGCCAACGTGGCGCAGCTGTTCGCCGACGCGGAGGAGGCGATCGCCCCCATCGACATCGCCGTGAACACCGTCGGCAAGGTGCTCCGCAAGCCGATCGTCGAGACCACGGAGGCCGAGTACGACTCGATGTTCGACATCAACGCCAAGGCCGCCTACTTCTTCATCCAGGAGGCCGGCAAGCACTTGACGGACGACGGGAAGATCATCACGATCGTCACGGCACTGCTGGCAGCTTTCACGGACGGCTACTCCACCTATGCGGGAGGCAAGTCGCCGGTGGAGCACTTCACGCGTGCCGCGGCCAAGGAGTTCGCCGATCGCGGCATCTCCGTGACGGCCGTGGCGCCCGGTCCCATGGACACGCCGTTCTTCTACGGGCAGGAGACCCCGGAGCGCGTCGAGTTCCACAAGTCCCAGGCGATGGGCAACCAGCTCACGCAGATCGAGGACATCGCACCGATCGTCCGCTTCCTCGCCACCGACGGCTGGTGGATCACCGGCCAGACGATCTTCGCCAACGGTGGCTACACCACCCGCTGACATCTGGAGAGAGGCACCTGAACATGGCCCAGCACATCCCGGAACCTGTCGCGTCGTTCCTTGCGGCAGTCAACGACCACGACGATCGAGCCTTCGCCGCGCACTTCACCGACCACCCGACGGTCGATGACTGGGGGCGCACCTTCACCGGGCTCGAGCAGATCACCACCTGGAGCGACAGGGAGTTCATCGGCTCCGCGCCGACTCTCACCGTCACGGACGTGGCCGTCGCCGACGGATCGGTCACGGTCGTCGGCGACTGGCGCTCCCGCCATGCCAACGGCCTGTCGAGCTTCCGCTTCGACCTCGACGGCGACAGGATCTCGTCCATGACGATCCGCGAGGGCTGACAGAGCCCGCGGGGCCGCCCCGGACCCCGCGCGCTGTCCCGCCGGCAGTGCGCGGGGTCGATCCGCCCGTCGGCGTCGATCCCGAGATTTCGCGCCGCGGAGGGGCAGGCGAGCGCACCGCTCAGCCGCGCTCGACGATCCGCCCGTCCTTGAGGATCGCCGTGAACGCCTCCTCCGGCCGGGCGATCAGCGACAGGTCCGCGAGCGGGTCGCCGTCGACGAGGATCAGATCCGCGACGGCGCCCTCCTCGACCACGCCGAGAGTGCCCGGGTACGGGTTCCGCTCCCCGGAGAGCCGCAGCAGCTGAGCGTTGTGGAAGGTGGCCTGCTGGAGGGCCTGCGCCGGGGTGTACCAGCGGGAGAGCTTGGCCAGCTGAGCGCCCTGCCGTGCGGCGAGCCTCGCGTCGAAGAGGGTGTCGGTGCCGAAGGCGACCTTCACGCCGTGGGTGATGGCGAGCTCGTAGGCGCGGTCGGTGCCGGCGACCATGGCGCGCTGCTTGTCCCTGTTCGGGCCGGTCATCGGGACGGCGTCCTCGTCGTCCAGGAACGGCTGCAGGCACCACCACACATCGTTCTCGGCCAGCAGCTCGGCGGTCGCCCGGTCGATCAGCTGGCCGTGCTCGATGCAGCGCACCCCTGCCTCGACGGCCGTCCGGATCGCCCGCGGGGTGTACGCGTGGACCGTCGCATAGGTGCCCCAGTTCTCCGCCGCCGAGACCGCCGCCCGCATCTCGGCGACCGTGTACTGGGAGACGTCCAGCGGGTCGTAGTGGGAGGCGACCCCTCCCCCGGCCATGAGCTTCAGCTGCGAGGCTCCTTGACGGAGCACCTCCCGCGAGGCGCGCAGCACCTCGGCCTCCCCGTCGGCGATCGCCGCGACGCCGAGCAGCTCGATGTGGCTGAGATGGCCCGCCGCCCCGCGAGGGACCTCGTGCGGGAGCCGGAAGTCCCCGTGCCCGCCGCTCTGCGAGATGAACGCACCGGAGGGGTGGATGCGCGGCCCGGGGATGACGCCCTCGTCGATCGCGCGCTTCAGGCCGAAGGTGGGCCCGCCCAGATCGCGCACCGTCGTGAAGCCTCGCTGCAGGGTGCGGCCCGCGCTGACCACGGCCGCGGCGTAGAGGTAGCCGACGTCGCCCGCCATCGCCGCGGTGGGTGCGATCGCGGTGAAGGCGGCATGCCAGTGGGCATCGATCAGGCCGGGGATCAGCGTCCGCCCGGTCCCGTCGAGCACCGTCGCCGCGGCGGGGGCCGACGGCGGCGCACCACCCGGAGGGAGGATCGAGCGGATCGTGCCCTCGGCGATCTCGACGTCGCGCGGCCAGGTCATCACCGCCTCCCGGCTGTCGAAGACCCTGACGTTCTCGATCCTGATCGTCCCGTTCAGCGTGACCTCCCGTCTCGTGGCACTGCGCCGGGCACCCTACTCCCGCAGTCACCCCGCCCCCGGCGACCAGGTCCCGTGGACAGCGGAGACCGTGCGCCCTAGCATCGACCTCGTGCATCTCGTGACGCGAAGTAACGCGGGCCGCTAGGTCCGCCCCGTCCCACCCCCTGCCCACGGAGACGTGCGGGGGGCCGGATGATGCGCCGGCCAGCGGCAATGCTGGCATTTCTCCCGGTCATCGCGGCATTGCCGCGCGCTCAGAGATCAAAGGCGCACCATGTCTGCTGCACATCGCCCCTCACCGACCCTGCCCGTCATCCGGGCCTCCTCGCTGTCCAAGTCCTACCGCCGCCACCACCAGGATCCCGGGATCCGCGGAGCGCTCCGAGCCTTCGCCCGCCGTCGCGCCGAGAGGAAGGTGGCCCTGGCGCCGCTCGATCTCGAGGTCGCGCCGGGGGAGTTCGTGGGCCTGCTGGGCCCCAACGGCGCCGGGAAGACCACCCTGGTCAAGCTCTGCTGCGGGCTGATCCGCCCCACCTCCGGGACGGTCCGCGTCCTCGGCCACGAGCCGTCTCGGCGACGGTCCGCGTTCCTGCAGTCGATCGCCGTGGTGTTCGGGCAGAAGTCGATGCTCTGGTGGGACGTCCCCACGATCGACTCGATGCTCGTCCACAAGGCGATGTACGCCCTGGACGGCCCGACCTACCGCCGTCGCCTCGGCGAGCTCATCGAGGTGCTGGACCTGGCCGAGGTGATCGACGTGCCCGTGCGTCGGCTCAGCCTCGGCGAGCGCATGCGCTGCGAGCTCGCGCTGTCGCTGCTGCACTCGCCGCAGCTGCTGTTCGCCGACGAGCCGACCATCGGGCTCGACGTCACCGCGAAGCAGGCCCTGCGCGAGATGCTCGCCCGCACGAATGATGCGCTGGGGACCACCATCGTGCTGACCAGCCATGACATGGACGACGTGGAGGCGCTGTGCCGCCGCGTCCTGCTGGTCGCCGACGGGCGCCTCACCTTCGACGGCAACATCGCCTCCCTGCGGGCACGCCTCGCCCCGCGTCGCCTGATCCAGGCTGTGCTCGATCGACCGCCGGAGCTCGCGGATCTTCCGGCGGGAGCAACCCTGCGCGACGACCGCACCGTGCTGATGGAGGCCTCGGAGGAGGAGCTCGAGGACGCCGTCGGCGCCGTGCTCGCGCTCGGAGGACTCCGTGACCTCAGCGTCCAGGAGGTCGATCTGGACACGGTCATGGCCCGTGCATACGCCGGCGCCAGGCGGCAGCGATGAGCACGCTCCTCCCCACCGCCGCCGCACTCGTCGGCCGCGACCTCACCGTGACGCTCACGAACAGGGCCTGGGTGGTGCTGCTGCAGCTGGGCGCGGTCACCCCGCCGATCGTCTCGCTGCTGGTGTGGACCGGAGCGGTCGCCCGGGGCGCCACCCCGCCGGTGCCGGTCGACCAGCTCGTCACCTGGTTCGTGCTGGTCGCGATGGTCTCCATGGTGACCTCGAGCTGGACCGCCTCCTTCCTCGCCGAGGACATCCGCACCGGCGGGCTCTCGATCTGGCTGGTGCGGCCGTGCCCGGCGCTGCTGCCTCTGCTCGCGAACAACGTGGCGGAGAAGGCGGTGAAGCTCGTGGTGCTGCTGCCCCTGGTGGCGGTCCTCGCGCTGGCGGTGCACGACCAGGTGCATCTGCCGACTGCTCCTGGGGTCTGGGCGGCCGCGCTCGGTGCCCTGGCCTGCGCGGCCCTCCTCGCCTTCGTGCTCGACGTGCTCATCGGCAGCCTCGCGTTCTGGTTCGAGGACGTCGAGGGGGTGCAGGGCATCGTGGGTCTCACGCAGCGGCTGCTGTCCGGGGCGGTGGTCCCCCTGATGCTGCTGCCGTCCGAGGTCCAGGAGGCGGTGCGCTTCCAGCCCTTCCGCTTCACTCTCGCGTTCCCCCTCGAGGTCCTCACCGGCGCCGCGACCACCGAGGCGGCGGACTGGCTCGTCATGCTGGCCTGGACCGGGGTCGCGCTCGGGCTGCTGGCGCTGGTGTGGTCCCGGGGCGTGCGTCGCTACGAGGCGGCCGGCGCATGAGCCTCCGGATACTTCGCTGGTGGCTGGCCTGCTGGCGCCAAGCGATCGCCCGCGACCTGCAGTTCCGCACGCAGACGGTGCTGATCGCAGTCGGCGCCCTGGTCGATGTGGCGATCTCGCTGGTCCCCGCCCTGGTGCTCGCGCAGACCGCTCGCACCGCCGCGAACGGGTGGGACGAGTCCACCGCGGTGCTCGTGGTCGGGCTGTTCACCCTGTCCACTGCGCTGCTGGACACCGTGATCGGACCGAATCTCCTGCGGCTGGACTCGGCGGTGCGCACCGGGGAGCTCGATCTGCTGCTGATCCGACCGATCCCTGCTCTGCTGGCTCTCATGCTGCGCTGGGTGCGCCCGGCGGAGGCGACGCGGGTGCTGGTCGGCGGTGCGCTGGTAGTCGCGGCGCTGGGTGCGGCCGACGAGGTGCCTGGTCCCCTCGACGTCATCGGCTGCCTGGCGATGATGGCGATCGGCGTCGTCGCCTGGACCCTGTTCTGGGTGAACGCGAGCTTCCTGTCCTTCTGGTGGGCCTCGGCCGCGCCGGTCCAGGACATCGTGGGCGCGCTGCGCGAGGCCGGCCAGTACCCGCGAGCCGCGTTCCGTCGAATGCCGCTGCGGGGATTCACGACGCTCGTGCCGGCCCTGCTGCTGGCGACCCTCCCGGCCCAGCTCCTGCTGGGCGGTGCACCGGCCGGTCCGCTGCTCGGCGGTGCCGCGGTGGTGCTGGCAGGAGGCATCCTCACCGCTGTCCACTGGCGGCTCGCGCTGCGGCGCTACGACAGCGCGAGCAGCTGAGGCGCCGCCCTCAACCCTGTCGCGGCACGGTCACTCCCGGGCCCGCCTACTGCTCCCCCAGTGCACCCGAGCAGTGGTGCTCGCGGGGATCCGCACCGCAGCGACTCACCTTCCTGCCGGATTCTCGGCGATACTGGGCCCTCCGGGGAGCACGAGGTCGAGCACTCGGTGCAATCGTTCCTTCGTGGGGTCCCCGAGCGGTGGAAGCAGCAGCGTCGTCATACCGACGTCGACTGCTGCGCCGTCCCAGCCTGCCCGGTCCCCGACCATCAGGACGTCGGTTGCAGGCAGGCCGAGCCCGTCGAGAGCTGTCCGGAAGATTGCCGGGTCCGGTTTCGCGAGACCCACTTCGAACGAGAGCGTCCAGGTATGGACGAGATCCGCCCACGATCGCCCGTCGGGCAGCTGGTGGGACGCGAACACGGGTCGCAGGTCGACATGGATGTCGCTCACCACGCCGACGCGCACAGCGGCCGACGAAAGGCCCAGCAGCAGAGGCTCGACATCTCGAGCGAACGCGTTGAGGGAGGCGTCCGACTCTGCAGCGTAGAGCGCCCCCGCCAGATCGTCGTCGATCCCCGCATCCCGGAACCACGCTGCGTACGCCTCGCGGTGCTCGATGACGTTCGTATCGATCTGCGAGGAGTCGACCCGGGTGCTGTCGGCCCCCTCCAGCGCGACCAGCACCTTCTCGACCTCCGCAGCGCCTGCAGCTCGACCCAGCCGTGCCAGCGCTGTCTCGATGAGCCAGCGTTCGGTCGGTGCGACGACGAGGGTCCCCCGCCAGTCGAGCAGGACACCCTGAAAGGCCGGAGCGGTCACAGGACGGGCGTCCCCGGTCACCTCGAGGCTCCCGCAGGCACGGAGCGCGGGCGCCGCCATCCCAGCACCTCCGGAGCGAGCGCCTCGCCCATGTCCTCGACCCCCACTGCCAGGTCGATCATGTCCTTCGAGGACAGCCCGGGCACGCTCGCGGAGCCGACTTGCTCGATCTCCGCTGCAGGCGGCGCTGGTTGGATCTGCATTCCCGACTTGGCGAACCGAGCTGGCCAGTCAGGATCGTAGGGAACCAGTTCGACGACCGTGTGCGCTCTGCTCGCCATGAGGCCACCATATGGCGCGCCCCCCTCGGTCCGGGCGCGTCATGCCGCCGTCCCGTCGACCAGTGCCGACCTGAAGACGTCCAGGTTCCGCGCCAGATGCGCACCGTCCCTCTGTGCCCAGCGCACGGCACGAGCAGCATGCTCGCGGCGCACGTTGCTCTGCCGACGATCCTCGCACCTTTGAGGATCGTCGTGAACGCCTCCTCCTGGCAGGCGATGAGCGTCAGATCCTCGGGCGGGTCTCCGTCACTTCGTCTTCAACACCGTCGTCCCCGGCCCGACCTCCCGCTCCGCGCTCCCCCAGCGCACGAGCGCGGTGGTGTTCGCGGGGATCTGCACCTCGAGCTCGCCCGCCTCCTGGTCGCAGCGGACGCGGACGTCCCCGCGGATCGTGGGGACCGTGCCCTCCATCCAGCGCAGCGGTCCGGGCTGCGGGGCGATCTCGAGCCGGGCCGCGCCGGGCGCCACCACCTGCACCCCGAGCACCCAGCGGGCGATGACGTTCACCGGCGCAGTGCCCCATGCATGGGACCAGGTCATGTTCGGCTTGAGGGAGGGGTCCCAGGCCTCGGGGACGATCGTGGCCGCGAGATCGTCGATCAGGTGCAGCCAGCCGCGCTGTCCGCGCGCGGTCAGCAGGGCGTGCGCCTCCTCGGCCCGGCCCAGGGTGAACAGGGCGTCCAGCAGGAACTGCGCCCCGTACACGCTCATCCGCATCCCGCCGGCGGCGAGGACCTTCCCCAGCTCCCGGTGCCGGTGCGCCGGGGCGAGGCCGAGGGCGACGGGGATCGCGCTCGAGTGCTGGGCGGAGTGGTCGAGGCCGAGCCCGTCGCGGTACACGCCGTCCTCCCGCACCAGCTGCGCCTCGATCGCCTGGCGGGTCCTGGAGGCCTGTGCCGCATGGTGCTCGGCCTCGACGGTGCGCCCCAGCACGGCGCAGATCCGGGCCAGGGCGTCGTGGGCGGCGGCGTGGAAGGCGTTCAGCACTGTGTTAACGGAGGTGATCTCGACGTCGTCGCGGCAGCTGGCGGGCCAGTCCACGAGCACCGCGTCCCAGCTGCTCGCGGGCAGCACGTCGAGGTGCACCAGACCGTCCGCTCCGAGGTGCCGGTCGTACATCGCGCGCCGCCAGAGGTCGAGGTCGCTGCGCAGCAGGGCATCGTCCCCGGTGGCGAGGTAGTCCTCCCAGGCAAGGAGCGCGGGCATGAGGTGGTACTCGGCGGGCCAGGTGGGGCGCCGGGTGAGATACCGCGTCGAGGCGCGGGCCAGGGCGAAGCTGCGCTCGCACGCGTGCTGGGAGCGCTGGTTGACGTAGGCGTCGCCCTCATAGGGTCCGCGCTCGCGGGCGGGCGTGTCGAGGTAGAGGTCCAGGGTGGTGGCCTCGATGGAGTAGCGGCACAGCTCGTGCACCCGGTCGAGCTCCGGGTCGGAGGAGGTGAAGCTGCCGGTGTGGTCGGTCCCGCTGGTCAGTGTCACCGGGGTGACCTGCGGGTCCTTCAGGTCGCCGGAGAGCACGCGCAGGTCGACGTGGCGGAAGGCGCGATATCCCCAGTGCTCGACCTCCTGCTCCCCCTCGCGCAGCGTCCAGGTCTCCTCGTACACGTTCCCGGTGGGCATCGAGGAGATCACGGCACCGTCCGCGTCGCGCTGCTCGCCCAGGTGCATCGCGAGCCGGGTCCCCTCCTCGGCGCGGCAGCGCAGGCGCAGCCCGCCGACGATCTCCCGGTCCAGGTCCAGGCGCCACGCCCCGGGGCCGACGGGGTCGAGCGTCGCGGCGGGGCCGTCGACGGGCCGGAGGGAGACGGCGGCCGGCTCCGGTGCGGCGGGCAAGGCGGGGGCCGCCGTGGCCGGCGCCCAGTCGGAGTCGTCGAAGCCGGGGCGGGTCCAGCCGACCGGCTCCTCGCGCAGGTCCCAGTCCTCGGCAGGGGCGTGGTACCAGCTCCCGCCGATGCTCCGCGTGCCGGGCAGCAGGCGGTCCCCGGGCCGGGCGCACCAGGTGTCGGGGCCGCTGAGGTGCTCGATCCGCGTGCCGTCCTCGAGGCCCACGAGCAGGCGCACGGCGACCTGCCTGCCCTCCTGCGCCCAGGCCAGCACCGCCAGGGCGTTCGTCCCCGGGGTCAGGCGGTCGGCGATGCGGTAGGTGTGCAGTGCCGGGTGCGCGTCGGCGCTGCGCACGCTGCCGTACCCGGTCGCGGTCCCGTTGACCCACAGCTTGGCCACGTGCTGGCGGCCGCCGCGAGGTCCGCTCGCGCCGCCGGGCCCGCCCTCCGGGGAGAGGCCGACGAGCTCGATCACGGCCTCTCGGAGCGGTGTCTCGGGCAGCTCGACCTCCGTGCGCAGCAGGGCCCACTCCGTCTCGCCGTCGGCCCAGAGCGGGGTGGCCGGCCACCGGTCCGGGGCGGTGAAGAGAGGAGCGGGGTGCGACCAGTCGCTCGGCTGGGAGGTGGTGACGCGCACCCGCCACCAGTACGGGGTCGAGGGGCGCAGCGGCAGGTCCTCGCACAGCACGCCGGTGGAGTCGGCGGTCTCGACAGTGCCGGAGTCCCAGAGCAGCTGCGTGCAGGCAGGGTCCTCCGCGATCTGGATCCGGCAGCTGCGCTGCCTCGCATCGCCCAGCATCGGCACGATCCACGAGAAGCGCGCGCCGTCGCCGCGCACGCCGACGGCGCGGTCCTGGAGGTCCAGCAGCAGACCGGTCGGGGTCAGGGACGTGTCGGTCACGGCCACGCTCCCCTCGTCATGAAACGACTCAGGAAGGCTAGCAGTCGCCGTCGCCGCGCGGCACGCGATGCTAGGTTCACCGCCATGGACCACGCGAGGGCGCAGGGCACGTTCGTGATCGGCATCGACGGAGGGGGCACCCACACCCGGGTGGCGTGCGTCGGCCTCGACGGGACGCTTCTCTCGAGTGCCCGGGGAGGCGGCGCAAGCCCCATGCACAACGACGACGCCGAGGAGAACGTCCGCGGCACCCTCGCCCGCGCGCTGGCCGCCGCCGACCTCGCCCCCTCCGGCGCCGCGGCCCTCGTGGCGGGGATGGCGGGCTTCAACCGGGCCGCGTCCCCGCAAGGAGCTCGGCACAACCACCTGGTGGAGGGCTTCTTCGAGGTCGACGGCCTGGCCTGCCCGCGGAGCGTCGTCAATGATGCCGTGGTCGCGCACCGCGGGGCGCTGTCGGGCCGTGCGGGCGTCGTCGTGGTCGCAGGGACCGGGTCGATGATCCTGGCGATCGACGAGCAGGGCGAGGACGTCGAGAGCGGGCAGCTCGAGCACTACGCGGGCGCCGCCCGCCACCTCGTGCACGATGTGGTGCAGCGGATCCTGATCGGCGAGAGCAGCTCGACCGACCCCCTGCGCACCGCTGCGATGGTGCACTTCGGCGCCGACGACGTGCCCGGTCTGCGGGAGGCCGTGCTGCAGCACTCGTCGGCCGATCGCAATGACAGCAAGCGGAGCTACGGCGACTTCGCACCGCAGGTCACCGCTCTGGCCGAAGAGTCGCCCCTGGCAGATGCCGCGCTGCGGCAGCTCGCGGACCGGACCGCGCGGGGTGTGCGCCTGCTCGCCCCGTCCGTGGCCTCCGATCCGGTGCCCGTGGCGTGCACGGGGTCCCTGGCGAGCGCTCCGAGCTTCCGCAGCCGTCTCGAGCAGGCGCTCGACGGCGGGGAGCCTCGTCGCACGGAGCTGGTGCCCCCTCGACTGGACCCCCTGGGCGGGGCGGTGCTCCTGGCCTTGGAGAGCGCGGGTGTCACCACGGACGCCGGAGCGCTCGCAACGCTGGAGTCCTCCCTGAGCGGAGCCGCCGCCTGATGCACCTGGTCGCTCATGCCGGACCGAGCCGTCCGGATCGACCTCGATGAAGAGGGTGCCCCGTGGCTGAGCCCAGAGAGATCCGCATCGAGAACGGAACGGTCCGTCGGCCCCGGAAGGCATGGACCGAGACCGTCCATGCGCTGCTGCGTCACCTCCGCGCCGCAGAGCTGCCGGTCCCGGAGCCGTTCGGGATCGACGATCGCTTCGAGTACGTGGCCCTCGTGCCCGGCCTCGACGGCGACAGCGCCTGGCCGGACGGGGTGTCGACCGACGGAGCCAGGTCCCTGGGGCAGCTGCTGCGCCGGGTCCACGACGCCACTGCCGACTGGACCCCGCCCGCCGAGGCGCACTGGTCGGTCCCCCACCGCGGAGGGGCGGTCATCTGCCACGGGGACCCGAAGCCCGCGAACATCGCCTGGCACGACGGGGTCGCGAGCGGGCTGTTCGACTGGGACGCGGCCCGGCCCGGAGATCCCGGCGACGATCTCGCCTATGCCCTGCTCTGGACGGTGCCGCTCAACGGCGATCCGTCCCTCCCGGTGACGGCGTCGGAGTCGACGCTGTGCCGCGAGCGTGCCGCCGCGCTGCTCGACGGCTACGGATGGACCGGGCCGTTCGGCATCGTCGATCAGGCGCTCCGTCGGCATGAGCTGGCCATCCACGAGGTGGAATGGCTCGGAGCCCAGGGGCACGAGCCCCACGCCGAGTGGCTGGCGCAGGGCTGGCCGCAGCGCTGGCGCGGCGACCTCGACGCCATGCGCCGCGCGGGGCGGCGGGTCTTCCCTGGCTGAACTGCACCATGACCGCGGCGCGACGGGCCACGCTGCGCCAGCTGGGCACGGCGGCGATCAGACTCCAGGGGGACTGCCTGCCATCCCGCAGGGCGATGCCCGGCGAACCCCTTCGTTCCTACGCTGGTACGACGAGCCAGCGACCTGCGCTCGCACCGACCACCAGGAGGACCCCGTGACCGCCACCTACGCACCCATCGTCCACCACGGCACCGGCAAGGGCACCGCGAGCCTGCTGCTCGGGATCTGCTCGCTGCTGGCGGGATGGACGCTGATCGCCCCGGTTCTCGGGCTGATCCTCGGGGTGATGTCGCGCGGGGACGAGCCGTTCGCCCGTGGGCGTGCCGGGTGGGGGATCCTCCTGAACCTGTTCGCGATGCTGGGCTGGATCATCGCCGGCGCGCTCCTGCTCGCCGCCGGCGCCGGATGGGCGATCTGGGAGCTCGACCTCGGTGCCCTGTTCGGGGGCTGAGCCGAGGACGAGAACGGCCGCTGCAGAGGCCTCGGGCAGAAACTGCTCGACCCCGGCTCCCGGATGCCCGAGGATGCCCCCATGCCTCTCCCCGTCGTGCACCTCCGCCCCTGCCGTGCCGACGACCTCGAACCCCTCGAGGCGTGGGCGCCGACGGGGAACACCCGCACACATGCCGCCCGCTTCGCGCGTCATCAGGCCGGGACCAGCACCTACGTCCTCGCCACGGCGCCGGAGATCGCGGAGGGGTTCGTGGGCTCGGCCGAGATCCGCTGGGACGGGAACGTGAATCCCGAGGTGCCGCGCTGTCCGGAGGTGAACGGGCTGCAGGTGTGGCCGGAGGAGCTGCAGTCCCGCGGCATCGGCAGCGCGATGCTGGCGCTGCTCGAGCAGGAGGCGCGCTCCCGCGGCCACGACGAGATCGGGCTGGGCGTCGACCGCACCGGACCGATGCCGCTCTACCTGCACCTCGGCTATGTGGACACCGGTCTGGACTACATCGACCGCTACACGAGGATCGACGAGGACCACCATGAGCAGCACGTCGCCGAGCAGTGCCGCTGGCTGACCAAGCCTCTCGGAAAGCGCCCGTGATCACGGTCCCGACCTCGTTCCGCGAGATGCCGCGCTGGTGGCACGACGCCGACGGACGCGCCTGGCTGGAGCAGCTGCCCGCCCTGGTCACGACGCAGGCCGAGCACTGGGGTCTGCGTCCCGACGGCCCTGTGCGTCACGGCTCGAACGCCCTGGTGGTGCCCGTGCGTCAGGGGGTGCGCGCGGCGGTGCTCCGCCTCGCACCGCCCGGTGACGACCTCGCCACGGAGACCGCGGCGCTGCGCCACTGGGCCGGGCACGGCGTGGTGGAGCTGCTGGACGCCGATGCGGACGCCGGCGCCATGCTGCTGGAGCGTCTCGACGGCGAGCGGTCCCTCCACACGCTGCCCGCGCTCGAGGCGGCCGCGGTGCTCGGCGGGATCGCCCGCGACCTGGCCGTCCCTGCCCCGGACACCGTCCCCTCCACCCGCGACATCGCTGCCGAGGAGGCCGCAGGGTTCGCCCGGCGTTGGTCCGCGCTCGGCGAGCCGGTGCAGCGCCACCTGCTCGAGGCGGCCATCCGGGCCGCCCGGCGTCTGGCCACCCGCGATCCGGGCGACCTCTCCGTCGACGGGGACCTGCACCACGGGCAGGTCCTCGGCGGGGGCCGACGGGAGTGGACGGTCGTGGATCCGGTGCTGCTGCGCGGCGATCCGGAGTTCGACCTGGGCCGGGTGCTGTGGACCCGCCTGGACGAGCTGCCCCGGGACACCGACGTCCTCGCAGCGCTCGACAGTTTCGTCGGCGCCGCCGACGTGCCGGGCGACCGCGCCCGGGACTGGCTGCTGGTGCGGTCGATGTCCTACCTGCTGTGGGGCCTCGAGCAGGGCCTCACACTGGATCCGCCGCGCTGCCGCCGCCTGCTGGAGCTGCTGGGCTGAGCGGCGACGCCACCGCGCTGCGCACCGCCTCGCGGGCGGTCTCGGGCACGAGCTCGAGGGCGTCCACCTCGGCCAGGGGCACCCAGGCCGGACGGTAGTCGTTCTGCGGATCGGCCCGTTCGCGTTCGGGTCCGCCGAGCACGAGCTCGGCCCCGGAGGCCTGCACCGTGAGATAGAGCGCCGGGGCCTCCGGATCGATCGGCACCGGCAGCAGGGCGCCGACGCGGCCGCGGAGCCCCGTCTCCTCGTGGAGCTCGCGGAGCACGGCGGCCTGCACGGACTCCCCGGCCTCGATGCCACCGCCGGGGAGCACAGCATAGGAGCGGCCATCGCGCCGACGGTGCATGACCAGCAGCCTCCCCTCACGGATCACGACAGCCGCGGCACGGATCCTCATCGCGCGCCCGCCTCTTCCAGCTGCTCCTCCGCCGTCGGCCGACGGGTCCCGGTGGCGGGCGACAGCAGCACCGCCACGAGCACCACGGCGAGCGGGACCACGAGCGCGCCGCGCAGCCCGATCTCCTCGCCGAGGAAGCCGAGCGTCGGCGGGCCGACGAGGAAGGCGAGGTAGCCGATCACCGAGGCGAGGGCGACGCGCGCTGCCGGGTTCGGGCCGGAGTCCCCGGCGGCGGAGAGCGCGAGGGGGAAGCCGAGAGAGGCGCCGAGGCCCCACAGCACGACCGCCGCGACGGCCACGACCTGGCTGTCCACGTAGGCGATGAGCGCGAGCCCGGTCGCGGCGAACAGGGCGCTGACCAGCAGCACGCGGGAGCGGCCCACGCGCTCCACGATCGGTCCGCCGGCGAAGCGGCCGATGGTCATCGAGGTCGCGAACAGGGCGAACACGAGCGAGCCCATGGTCGCGCCGAAGCCGTGCCCGTCGACCATGAGCAGCGGCAGCCAGTCGTTGGCGGTGCCCTCGGCGAGCGCCATGGCGAGCACGACCCCGCCGATGCACAGCAGCCGCGCATCCCTCCAGAGCGCGGGACGCGGCGTCTGGGAGGGCTCGGCGCGCTCGGCGGCGGTGACCCGCCCGGTCCCGGCGGGGATCGCACGCATCGCCCAGGCCAGCAGCCCCGCGCCGACGGCCGCGGTGAGCACGAGATGGGGCACCACCGGGAAGCTCGCCCCGTTGGCGAGGATTCCGAGCACCGCCCCGATCACGGTGCCCAGGCTGAAGCAGCCGTGCAGCGCCGGCAGGAAGGGTCTCCCGCCGAGCCGCTCGACGTCGGCGCCCTCGACGTTCATGGCGACCTCGCCGCTGCCCATGCCGGCACCGAACAGGGCCAGGCCGACGGCGGTCACGAGGGGCTGCCCCGACGAGGCCCCGAGCGCGATGGTGGGCAGCGCCGCGACCACGAGGGTCGAGCCGGTGAGCACGACGGGCCGGGTGCCGAGCCGCATGACCAGCGGTCCCGAGGAGAGGATCCCGGTCATCGAGCCGATCGAGAGGCCGAAGAGCACCAGCCCCATCTGCGCGGTGGAGGCGTCGAGCAGGTCCCGCACGGCCGGGGTGCGGGTGACCCAGGCGGACATGCTCAGGCCCGGCAGCAGGAACAGGGCGTAGAGCGCGAAGCGGCGTCGGCGCAGGGAGATCGTGGGCGAGGAGGTCACGCGGACGAGCGTACGCAGACGTCGGCCGGTCGGCACGTGCGGTCCGCGCCGGGGCGCCCCGCCTCACCCCGCGTCCCCCGATCGGCGGACCCCCGGCCGACGAGGCGGTGGATCCGCCGCACCCCCGCCTGCGCGCACGATCGCCTCATGACACTGATCGAGATCGAGGGACTGACCAAGCGCTACGGGCACCGCACCGTGGTGGACGACGTGAGCTTCACCGTCGAGCGCGGCGAGATCCTCGGGATCCTGGGCCCGAACGGGGCGGGCAAGACCACGACGGTCGAGATGATCGAGGGGCTGCGCCGACCCGACGCGGGACGGGTGCGCGTCGCCGGGCTGGACCCGCAGCGGGACGAGGCGGCGCTGCGCCTGGTGCTCGGTGCGCAGCTCCAGCAGAGCGCGCTGCCGGAACGGATCACGGTGGGCGAGGCGATGGCGCTGTTCGCGTCCTTCTACCCCTCCCCCGTCGACTGGCGTGAGCTGCTGGAGGCGCTCGACCTCGGCGAGACCGTCGGCCGACAGTTCCGTCGCCTCTCGGGCGGGCAGAAGCAGCGGGTCTCCGTGGCGCTCGCCCTCGTCGGCGATCCGCAGGTGGCGGTGCTGGACGAGGTCACCACGGGGCTCGACCCCCACGCCCGGCGCGACGCCTGGGCGGTGATCGAGTCGATCCGCGACCGCGGGGTCACGATCCTGCTGGTCACGCACTTCATGGAGGAGGCGGAGAGGCTGAGCGACCGTGTGGCCGTGATCGACGCGGGGCGCCTCGTCGCACTCGACACCCCCGCCGGCCTGATCGACGCGGTCGACGCGGACCAGCGTCTCCGCTTCCGCCTCTCCGCCCCGCTGCCCGACGGGCTGCTCGCGGCGCTGCCGCAGGTCACCGACGTGGACCGCGACGGGGACCTGGTCGTCGTCACCGGCACCGGCGACGTGCTGCCCGCCGTGGTCACGGCCCTGTCCGCCGAGGGCGCCGCCCCGCTGGACCTGCGCGCCGAGCGGGCCACCCTCGACGACGCCTTCCTCGCCCTCACCGGCCGCTCATTCACCTCCTGAGGAGATCAGATGTCCACCATCACCACCGCTGTTCCGTCCTCCCTGCCGGCCCTGCCTCGCCTGACTCTCAGCGAGACGCGCCTGTTCCTGCGCGATCCGGCAGCGATCATCTTCGGCCCGGTGCTCGCGCCGGTGCTCATGCTCATCCTCGGGTTCGTCCCCAGCTTCCGCGTGCCCGACCCGGGCCTGGGCGGGCTGCGGGTGGTGGACCTGTTCGCGCCGATCCTGGTGGGGGTGGGGGTGGCGAGCCTGGCCCTGACGGTGCTGCCGCAGCTGCTGGCCTCCTACCGCCAGCAGGGGATCCTGCGCCGTCTGCGCACCACCCCGATGCGTCCGGTGCTGCTGCTGCTGGCTCAGCTGGTGATGTGCACGGGTCTGGCCGCGGCCTCCGCCGCCCTCGTGCTCGCGATCGCGCGGGTCCCGCACGGTGTGGCCGTGCCCCAGAACCTCCCCGCCTACGTGCTCGGCTTCCTGTTCACGTCGGTGGCGATGATGGGGCTGGGCGTGCTGATCGGGGCGCTGGCGCCGAGCGGCCAGGCCGCGAGCGGGTTCGGGATGCTCACCTACTTCCCGCTGCTGTTCCTGGGCGGCCTGTGGCTGCCGCGGGAGGCGATGCCGGAGATGCTGCGCACCCTCAGCGACCTCTCCCCGCTCGGTGCCGGCGTGGCATCCTTGCAGCACGCTGCGGTCGGCGGCTGGCCGGAGCCGGGGCACCTGGCCGTGATGGCGCTGTGGAGCGCGGTGACGATCGCGGCGGCCTCCCGCTTCTTCCGTTGGGACTGATCCCGTGGGCATCTCGAGCACCCTCGCCCGGGAGTTCGGCCGCGCCGAGCGCCGCGAGGAGGCGGTCCTCTCGGCCCTGCCGCTCCTGCTGCTGGCCGCCTCCGCGCTGATCTCGCTGCTGCAGCTCGGGGAGCTCGGCCGCCCCGTGCCGGTGCTGGTCCTCACCGGTGCGTGCGCGATCTGGCTCCTGGGATGGGTCCGCGCGCGTCCGGCGCTGCGGGGTCGCCCCGCCGCGGCGGGGATCCACGTCGCGGGGCTGATGGGGATGGGCGCGGTGCTCGTCCTGCTCGCGCCCTGGTACGGGATCTTCGCCCTCACCGGCTACCTGCACGGCTACTCGTACCTCCGCGGCCCCGGGCGGGTGCTCGCCGCCCTCGCGACCTCGGCGATCATGGCCGTGGCCTATCTCGGCGGGATCGCGCGCATCGAGCCGGGCGAGGTGTGGCTGTGGCTCGCGATCTCGGTGCTGAGCACGGCGCTGGCCGTGGCGGCGTACCGGCTCACGGATGCGGCCGAGCAGCGCGCCGACACCCAGCGCCGCGCCCTGGTCGCCCTCGAGGAGGCCCACCGACGCCTGCAGGAGGCGACCGACGCCAACGCCGCCCTGCAGGCGCAGCTGCTCGACCAGGCGCGCGAGTCCGGGACACTCGCCGAGCGGCAGCGGGTCGCCCGCGAGATCCACGACACGATCGCGCAGGGCCTGGCGGGGATCCTCACCCAGCTCCAGGCCGCCGAGCCCGCGCTGCCTCCCGGCTCCGCCGCCCGTGACCGGGTGCTCACGGCGGAGCGCCTGGCCCGCGAGAGTCTCGTCGAGGCGCGACGCACGGTGCGCGCACTGGGACCGGAGCAGCTCGAGCGCGGCACCCTCCGGGATGCCCTCGAGGAGATCACGGACGCATGGTCCGACGCGCACGGGATCCACGTCGAGCTCACCGTCACGGGTGCCGAGCGGACGCTGCCTCAGGAGGCAGAGGCCGCCCTGCTGCGCGTCGCCCAGGAGGCGCTGGCCAACGTCGCCAAGCACGCCCGGGCCGAGCAGGTCGCGCTCTCGCTGGTCCACGCCCCGCAGCGGGTCGTGCTCGAGGTGCGGGACGACGGCGACGGGTTCGAGCCGGAGACGCGAGCACCAGCCGACGAGGAGGCCGACGGCGAGGGCGGCTTCGGCCTGCGCGGCATGCGCCAGCGGCTCGAGGTGCACGGGGGCCGCCTCGTGATCGACGCGGCGCCCGGGCGCGGCACCGCGCTGTGCGCGACGCTGCCGGGGTGAGGTGCTGCGTGTGCGGAGCCTTCCCACTACTCCAAGTCGTCGACGAGCCCTCCGAGCGCGGCGAAGCCGGCTCGCGGGCCGATCGCGACCACGCCACGGCACCGCCACTCGCGCCACAGGCGCTCCTTCCTCGCCCCGTGCCGCGACCGGTGTGACTCTGTCGGCTGAATGGCGAGGATCTTCAGGTGCTCTGCAGCGGTCTTCGCTCCCGCAGGCGAGTGACGTTGGTGGCATGGGCCACGTTCAGTCAGTCGATATTTTCTCGTGACGATTCCGTTTCATTATCGACCCACTGGCGCTACGCGGGCGACACGCACTGACCACCGGTGCCTACATGGGCGATCGGTCAGTTTAGCTCTCCACGGCATGGAGGCGCACCTTGAGTGATGCCCACGAGCCGCTTCTGAGCAGCGCGACCTCCGAGAACGACTCTCTCCGCTCACCCCTCAATCGGTCTGCAGGATTTTACGGAGCGCCTCTTTGTGAGCGCGATACTTCTCTCGACCCCGTCCGGTGAATGAGGTTCGCAGCCTGCTGCGGCCGGCGACCGTGACACGCAAATTCTGCACGTAGCCGCCCTCTTCCAGCTGGGATAGATGTTTGCTCAATGCCGACTTAGAAATCCCAAGTCTGTTCTGGAGTTCACCGAACTCCACATAGGACGCGGTGTCCAGGATGGCGCTGATGCGCAGGCGCTGGGGCGCATGGAGGAGCTCATCGAACAAACCGTCAGTCACGAGATCGGATCGCCTTCCGGTACTTGCCTCCCATGACCAGAGTGGCGCTGGCGGCCCCTACAGCGGCGACTAACCACAGCCAGTCCATTGCGAAGCCCACGGCTAGTACTGCGGGAACTCCAACCGTAATAAAACCCGCAACGAGGTACGGGAAGACGCTCGGCCCGTCCGGCCAGACGGCACCGTAGCCTGAACGATAGAAGACATACCGCACGCCAAGGGCCACGATCAGCAGTAGCCCGAGAATCGTGATGACGAGCGAGGCCGAACCCTCGAGCACCTGCGCAGCGCAGACGGCGGCCAGCAGCGCGGCCATGGCCACGAAGTAGCGCCAGGGCAGCGGCGGATTGGCGGTCCGCTGAGACTCTCCCTCCGTCATATCCAGCATTGCCGCCGCCTCGGCCACGGAAGGCGGACCTCTTCGATCGTCAGTTTCCATAAAGGAAACTCTAGTGCACGAGTTGCCTCAATGGCAACTCTCCGGGCAGTACCTGGCCTGCCAAGCAAGCACCCGGCGACGGCGAGAATGTCGACGAAGGTGGTCGTCATCGCGGCGACAGCTCCACTTCCGAGGGTGCCGAGACCGATCCTGAAGAGCAGTGGTCCCGTCATCGCGGTCGCGGCGGGCCCACTTCGTCAAAGTCGAGAGGGCAAACCCCGGCCCGGGCTGCGACGTGGACGACAGGTCGCCCATCACCTTCGGCACCCCTCGCATCCGCCAGCGCTGCCGTCTGTCGGCCTAGAGCGCGGGACTGGCCCACGATCCGATGCCACCCGTGACAGGCCACCAGGCTGACGATCGAGTTCAGGTTCACGTCGTACTCGACGGGGGGCCATTCGGACCGACCTAGCCCGGCAACGACACCGCCCCACCGGGAAGGACGGGGCGCACGCCGGCACCGTGACGCGCCCGCCCCCTGGTGGACTGTCGACCCCCAGGCCTACGCTCTCCCCGAGCGCCCGGCACCGGCCGGCGCCGACGCCGAGGAGGACGTCCGTCATGCCCGCTGCACTGCACCCCTACCTCAACTTCGACGGCAACGCCCGCGAGGCGTTCGAGTTCTACGGCGAGGCCCTCGGGGCCACGCCCCAGTTCGCCACCTTCGGGGAGTTCCAGGCCGTTCCCGCCGACGATCCGGCGGCGGACAAGATCATGCACGGCTCCCTCGAGGTCACCGACCTGATCCGCCTGTACGTCTCGGACGTCATGGAGGGCATGGCCCCCTACACCCCCGGCACCAACGTCACCCTCTCCCTGATGGGCGACGACGAGGCGGTGCTGCGCAGCGCCTACGAGAAGCTCTCCGTGGGCGGCGAGATCACGATGCCTCTCGAGAAGCAGATGTGGGGCGACGTCTACGGCTCCTTCACCGACCGCTTCGGCATCGTGTGGCAGGTGAACATCTCCGGCACGGAGGGCTGAACCGTCGCCGACGAGCTCCAGGCGCTCCTCGCTGCGGAACGGACCCGCACCGAGGAGCGCCTCGCCGCGCTGCGACGCGACCACGCCGCGATCCTCGACGGGATGGCGCTGACCTCGACCGACGACGAGCACGATCCCGAGGGGCAGACCACCGCCGTGGACCGCTCCCGCACCGAGGCGCTGCTGGCCGGCGCCGAGCGGCACCTCGCCGACCTCGACGCCGCGGAACTCCGGATCGAGGAGGGGACCTACGGCCGCTGCGAGGTGTGCGGCCGCGAGATCCCGCGCGCCCGCCTCGAGGTGCGGCCGACGGCGAGGACCTGCGTCGACCACGCCGGCTGACCGTAGGATTCCCGCCATGACCGCCCCGACCACGCCCGCAGGCGTTCCCGCGGGAACGCCCGGTGCCGACGGCGCGATCGTCGTCGTCGGCTCCGTGAACGTCGACCTCCTCGCGCAGGTGACACGCCACCCCCGACCCGGGGAGACCCTGCACGGCACCGGCGGGCAGTTGCTGCCCGGCGGCAAGGGCGCGAACCAGGCCGTGGCCGCCGCGCGCCTCGGCGCGCGGGTCGCGATGGTGGGCGCCGTCGGCACCGACGCGCAGGCAGAGGTGGCGCTGTCCGCGCTGCGCGAGGCCGGGGTGGACCTCTCCCACCTCGCCGAGGTCGAGGGGCCGACGGGACTCGCGATCGTCACGGTCGCCGAGGGCGGCGAGAACTCGATCGTCGTGGTCGCGGGCGCGAACGACGCGATGAACGCGGAGCGTGTCCGCGCGGCCCGGCCCGCCATCGCCTCCGCGCGCGTCGTCGTATGCCAGGGGGAGATCCCGCGCGACGGCGTCGAATCGCTGCCCGCGCTGGTCGCGGGCCGATTCCTCCACAACCCCGCGCCCGTCATGGACCTGGATCCCGGGGTGCTGCGGGCCTCGGACCCGCTGGTCGTGAACGAGCACGAGGCCGGACTCGTCCTCGCTCAGCTCTCCCCCGACGAGGACGCGCAGGAGGATCCCGAGCAGATCCTCCGCGCGCTGGTCGCGACGGGGATCCCGTCCGTCGTCCTCACCCTCGGCGCGGACGGCTCGCTGGTCGCCGACACGGGCGGCATCCGCCGCATCCCGCCCGCGCCCATCGACGCGGTCGACACCACCGGCTCCGGGGACGCCTTCATCGGCGCGCTCGCCCTCGGCCTCGCCCGCGGCGACGACCTCGAGACCGCCGCCCGCCTCGCCTCCCGCGTCGGCGCCTTCGCGGCCACCGGCGAGGGCGCCCAGCCCAGCTATCCCACGTCGGCCGACGCGCTCCCACCGCTCCGGGAGGCCTGACGCGACGGCGGTCCTCCCGAGCGGGAGGACCGCCGTCTCACGTCATGCCGCGCTGCAGCCCGGCACGGACTCTCAGGCGCTGACGAGGGCCCCATCGCGCACGGAGGCCATCGCGCGGGTCCACACCTGGAGCTGCTCCAGCATCGGCTCCACGGAGGCGGCCTGCTGCTCGGTGGGGGCGAACGTGGAGAAGTTCTCGAAGTCGGTGAACAGGGAGAACATGCCCGCCTTCTGCACATGGGCGATCTGCAGCTCGGAGAGGATGCCGCGCAGGTGCTCGACGGCGCGCACGCCGAGGGCGGAGCCGTAGCCGACCAGGCCCGCGGCCTTGTTCGCCCACTCGGCGTTCAGGTAGGACAGCGCGTTGGCGAGCGCCGGGGAGGTCGAGTGGTTGTACTCGGGGGTGACGAAGACGAAGCCGTCGAACTCCGCGATCTTCGCGGCCCAGGCCCGGGTGTGCTCGTTCTGGTACTGGCCGTAGGCGGCGGGCAGGGCCTCGTCCAGCAGGGGCAGGTCGTAGTCGGCGATGTCGACCAGCTCGACCTCGGCGTCCAGGCGCTCCTGGGCCTTCGCGAGGACCCACTCGGCCACCTGGCGGTTGACGCGGCTGGGGCGGGTGGAACCCGTGACGACGGCGATCTTGGTCATGAACGCACTCCTGGTCTCGGGGGTGGGGGCGGCGCCTGCCGTCCCGCTCGGCAGAACCGTAGCACCTTTCATTGAAGTTTGGACTACCCGGTGATGGACGCCGCGGAGTGCGACCGGTCGCGGGAGTATCCTGCGGCAGGCGGGCCCCGCGCCGCGCCCACGCGCCGGGCGGTCCCGCTCGGCGGACCCCAGCACGAAGGACCCCCTCATGACCTCTCCCCGCGTCACCGTCCAGCAGGCCTGGGATGCCCTCGCCGAGGGGAACGAGCGGTTCATGGCCGGGGACCTGCACCATCCTCAGCAGAGCGCGGCCCGGCGCTCCGAGCTGACCGGTGCGCAGGCGCCGAACGCGGCGTTCCTGGGCTGCTCCGACTCACGCGTCGCCGCGGAGATCCTCTTCGACTGCGGCCTCGGCGACCTCTTCGTCGTGCGCAACATCGGCCAGATCGCGAACGAGAACACGGTCGCGACCATGGAGTTCGCGGTCGCCGAGCTCGGCGTCGCCGTCATCGTGGTGCTCGCCCACGGCTCCTGCGGCGCGGTGAAGGCCGCGATCGACCAGACCACCGCCTCCCCCAGCCCCGTCACCCCTGCGATCCGCAAGGAGCTCGAGGAGATCAGGCCGGCCGTGCAGCAGGAGTGGTTCGCGACCCAGCAGGTCAGCCCCTACGTCGACACCACGCTGATCGACGTGGACGCCGTGGGTCGCCGCCACCTCGACCAGACCGTCAACGCCCTGATGCGCCAGTCGACGGTCATCTCCGACGCGGTCGCCGCGGGGACCCTCGGGATCGTCGGCTGCCAGTACCTGCTCGAGGAGGGCCGGGTCTCCCCGATCTCCTGGGTGGGGCGCCTCGACGTCACCCGCTGAGCGACTGGGTCGGTTGAGCGGCGTCGCCGACCGAGCGGCATCGCCGGCCGGACGGCCTCAGCCGCCGAGCTGCGCCTCGAGGTCGTCGGTGGTGACGTTCGCGCCCGAGGCGGGCTCGACCACGTCGGCGGCGAGGACCCGCGTGGCGGCATCGCCCTCGGGATGCGCCTCGATCCGCACGAAGGCCCTGCGCACCCCGGGCTGCTCGCGGTAGGTGCGGCTGACGGTCTCCAGCACCGTGAGCAGGGACTGCTCGACGCCGGCCCGGTCCTCCCCCGCGAGCACGAGCACCCCGCCGATGGTGGTGCCGGCGCTGGTGGAGTCCTGGAACTGCACGAGGCCGTCCAGGTGCTCGGGCAGCGCCTCGACGGCGGTGCGCAGCGCGTCCTGCACGGCGCCGACGTCGCTGCGCCCGCCGAGCCCGCAGGCGGCGAGCAGGCTTCCCACGATCCCCACGAGCACTCCTCTGCGGCCGACGCCTCTCATCGACCCATCATCCCTCACCGTCACCGCGCGCCGCCTCAGTGCTCGCGGTGCACGCCCGAGGTGTAGTGCTGGACGTCGCCGGGGTCGCCGGTGAGGAAGGGCGCGAGGCTCGGGTCCTGGTTGTACTGGGAGAGCGCCGAGCTCGGGTCCTGCAGCTGGGTCTGGACGGAGTCCTGGTACTGGGCGCTGCCGTGGTTGGCCCCCAGATCGAAGGGATTCGAGCCGGGATTGTCCAGCGTCACCGTCGTGGTGTTCCCGGAGCCGATGTTCTGGTTCGCGAGCAGCTCGGAGGGATTGGGGACCGGCAGCGGGACCGGGACGCCCATCGGCCCCGGCACGATCGGCCCCATGTACGAGCCCTCCGCATCGAGGCGGGGCACGACGTCCCCCGCGTGCTGGATGTTCAGCTGGTTCACGTTCCCGGGGACGTCGAAGTTGTCCACGGGGGAGCCGTAGGTCATGACGTTGGTGACGTTGTACTGCGAGGCGAAGTCCTCGTTCGCGGCGAGGCTCGCCGCGACCATCCCGCCCTGCGAATGCCCGTTGAGCATCAGCGGGGTCCCGGGCGGGATGTTGTTGTCCGCGTAGAGCTGGGCGATCGCGTCGGCCGTCGCCTGGGAGCCGGCGGACCACCCGCCCGAGCCGGCCAGGGGGACGTTGCCGGTGGGGTCCATCGGATTGTCCCCGGCGACCAGCCCCTGGCCCCACTGCTCGGTGCCGGGGATGTTGACGATCACGCCGGTGGGCGGGTTGCCCACGACGCTCATCGACACCTCCCCCGTCTCCGGGTCGCCGTAGGTGGTGTTGGTGTTCGCGATGATCTGGGAGAGGTCGCTCGGCGGCACCAGGCCCGACTCCTCCCCGGTGACCGGGACGGGGGCGTCCGCGTAGCCGGTGCCGTCGTCGAGCCAGTGGTGGTCGACGCCGGTCAGCAGCTCGACCAGCCCGTTCGCCCCGCGCACCAGACCCGTCGCACCGTCGGCCAGGAACTCGGTGAAGCGCGGCCACTCGACGTCGCGGATCGCGTCCACGGCGGTGCTGACGAAGTCCTTGCCGTCCTGGATGCGGTCCCCGAGCCAGTCGAGGCCGTCGGAGACCCGGTCCCCGAGCCAGTCCGCGCCGTCGCTGATCCGGTCGCCCAGCCAGTCCAGGCCGTCCGAGATCCCGTCGCGGATCCCGTCGGCGGTGTCCCCCAGCCAGTCCATCAGGTCGTCGAACCAGCCGCCGTCGCCGCTCTCCGAGGCCCTGTCCTGTTCCTCGACGTGCTGCTGCAGCTCGCGGGAGCGGTCCTCGAGGCCGGGCAGCACGAGGGAGTCGCCCTGCTGACGCGTCGCCTCCCACTGCTCACGGAAGGCGTCGGCGTCGGATCCGACCCACGCCACCGAGCTGACGCTGCCGTGCAGATCGCCGAGCACCCCCTCGAGCCGGCGCGCCGCCTGCGCGAGCGCCTCGGACTGGCCGTGGACCTGCTCCGTGTCCATCCCCTGGAAGCTCATCAGGCGGCCCTCCCCGCGCCGTGGGCGGTGACGTGGTCGATCGCACCGATGACCTTCGCGCACAGCGCGGCGGCGAGGGAGCCGGGCGCGGCCTCGCGCACCTCGGTGCCGTCCTCACCCGGGACCAGGACGGCGAGCTGCTCGCCGTGCTGGCCGAGTGCGTACCAGGAACCGCCGCCGAGGGCGGTGTCCTCCGGTGTCGGGGCGGAGGCGACCACCATCTGCACCTCCGCCACGGCGGGCGCGTCGGCGAGCTGTGCGGGGAACGGGGCCGGCTCCGCGTCGGTGAAGGCGGGACGCTGCGGGACGAGCGCCCGGACCAGCGCCCCGAGGTGCTCGATGGTGGCCAGGCCCAGCAGCACGGCGTTCGCGCGGCGGCCCAGCCGCATCGTGTCCGCATCGGCGAGGACCTCGTGCTCCTGGTCGATGACCAGCACGAACCGTCCGGCGATCCGCAGCCGGGTGCTCCAGCCGCGATCCCCGTCCACGCACACCAGCTCGGCGCCTACCGGCGAGCGCAGTCCGCTGCGCAGCAGCTGCTCCCAGTGCGGGTCGAGGATCAGGCCGTCCTCCTCGTCGGAGGAGTCGATCAGGAGGCCGACGTGCTCGAGCTCGAGCACCTGCTCCTCGGTGAGCTCGGGGGCGGGCTCCTCCCCGAGCGCCAGCGAGCGCACCCGGTCGAAGGCCTCCTCGCTGATCCGCACCAGACGCGAGGGCCCGGGCAGCGCGGTCACCCGCGGCTCCGCCCCCGGTCCCTGCCCCGGCGCCGACGTCGTGCTGCTGTCCATGCTCTCCCCCTCGCTCGCACTCCTCGTGCCGCGCACGCTACGGGCGGCCGACGGGGGTGGGAATGGGGAGGACTCCCCATGGACAGGCGGCGAGCGGGCAGCCGACGGAACAGCCGACCGCACGGCGAGCGGTCCATCGGCCGCCCTGCCGACGGCTCGCGAGGCGGCCGACGGCCCGGTTCTCCTCAGCCCTCCCGCAGCACCGCCCGCCGCCACCCGCGCGCGGAGCTGATCACCGCGATCTCCTCCGCTCGCTCGAGGTCCGCGGTCGTCAGCTCCCGCTCCACGAGCTGCCCGGCCTCGAGCGCGAGGCGCCGCCCCACGCCGTCGAGGCAGCCGTCGGCGAGCGGAGGGGTGCACCAGGTGCCGCCCAGGCGCAGGGCGAGGCTCGCGATCGTGGTCTCGACGAGCCGGCCGTGAGCGCCGCGGAGGATCACGTCGTCGGCGTCCGGGTGCCGTGCCCGGGCGGCGTCGAGGTGGTCGCGCACCGTGGTCTTGTGGGCGCCGAGCCCCGCGGGGAACGCCGTCGGCACCGTGTCGAGCGCGAGGCGCACCGGCACCGGCGCGTCGGTGAGCGGACGGGGCTCGACGGAGAGGCTCCCGTCGCGCCGCAGTCGCAGCCTCACCAGCTGCTCGCCGTCGAGCCCGGCGACCTGTCCGAGCGCGGCCTGAAGCGCCCCCTCGTCGATCCCGATCCCGAAGCGCGCGGCCGAGCCGCGCAGCCGTTCGAGATGGTGCGGGAGGTGCTGCGCGCGCCCGTCCGTCACCGCGAAGGTCTCCAGCAGCGCGAAGGGCTCCCGCTCGCCGCTCGGCAGCACGGCGGCCTTGACGAGCAGCTCGTCGTACTCCCCGTCGGCCGTGGATCCCCAGGTCACGCCGCCGCCCGCGCCGTAGACGGCGGTGCCGCCGGCCTCGTGGTCGATGACGACGGTGCGGATCGCGACGGAGAGGCTGGCCCGCGGGTGCTCCCCCGGGCCGCCGGGGGCGAGCACGCCGATCGCTCCGCAGTACACGCCGCGCGGGGCGTCCTCGAGGCGGGTGATCAGCTCCATCGTGGAGAGCTTCGGGGCGCCGGTGATCGAGCCGCAGGGGTACATCGCGCCGAGCAGGTCCACCAGGCCGGTGCCGGGCAGGGGACGGGAGCGCAGGCGGGAGACGAGCTGGAGCACGGTCGGGTACTCCTCGACGCCGAGCAGCTCGGTCACCTCGACGCTGCCGGGCTCGCTGATCCGGGCCATGTCGTTGCGCAGCAGGTCCACGATCATCACGTTCTCTGCGCGGTCCTTCGCCCCGCCCTCGAGCGCGGCCCGGGCGGCCCGGTCCGCGTCGGCGTCGCCGGTGCGCACCGCGGTGCCTTTCATCGGCGCGGTCGTGATCTCCTCGCCGTCCCAGGTCAGGAAGGTCTCCGGGCTCGCCGAGACCACCGTGTGCCGGCCGAGCTCGAGATAGGCGTGATGGGCGCCGCGCTGGCGGTGGGCGAGATCCCCGTAGAGCCCGTAGGGGTCGCCGGTCAGGCGCGAACGGAGGCGCGTGGTGAGGTTCGTCTGGTAGGTGTCGCCCTCGGCGATCGCGGCCCGCACCGCGGCGACCTTCCCGGCGTGCTCGGCACGGCTCCAGTCCGGCCGCCAGGGCTCGAGCGCGTAGCCGTCCGCGGGGGTGAGCGGGGCGGGGTCGGCGTCCGGGGCATCCGCGATCCCCGCCCACACCAGCGGCAGATCCTCCTGCCCGGGGCGGACGTGCGCGTGCGGGTCGAGCCCGGCGGCGGCCTCGTAGGCGATCATCAGCACCGCCCAGGACCCTTCGGCGACCGCGGTCTCGACCTCCTCGAGCGCGGCGCGCACCTGCTCGGGCCGGTCGGCCCTGATCTCGCGCGCGAAGCGGCTGAACTGGAGCGTCTCCCCCGTGACGAGGTCATCGAGCCGGGCTCGCGGCGCAGGGGCGGGTGCGGGCGTCATCGCAGCATGATGCCCGATCCGCGGCGGAGCCGTCGGCGCGGCGCCGCTCTCGCTGCGGCGGGCACCGGGCGGCTCGCCGACATGGTGCCGGCGGCGGCCCGGGGTCCGTCGGCGCGATGCCACCGGCGGCGGGGGGGGGCAGTCGGCGCGATGCCACCGCCGACCGGCCCGCCGGTGCCGTGCGGATACGATCCGAGCATGGACCCCGCCACGCCCCACACCGCCTACCTCGACGCGACAGCCGGCATCGCCGGCGACATGCTGCTCGCCGCGCTCGTGGACGCCGGCGCCGATCTCGACGGGATCCAGCACGTGCTCGACGCCCTGATCCCGGACTCGGTGCGTCTCGTGCGCAGCGACGTGGACCGCGGCGGGCAGCGCGCGGTCAAGATCGACGTGGAAGTGCTGGTCGAGGACCCGCCGCACCGCACCTGGGCCTCGATCCGGGCCCTGCTCGAGGACGCACGTGGGCGCGGGGAGGTCCCGGTCCGCACGATCGACCTGGCGCTCGCCGTCTTCGGGCGCCTCGCCGACGCGGAGGGCGCGACCCACGGGGTCCCGGCCGACGAGGTCCACTTCCACGAGGTGGGGGCGCTGGACTCGCTGGCCGACGTGATCGGGGCGTGCGAGGCCTGGCGGCAGCTCGGCATCGAGGAGGCCACCGGCAGCGTGCTCGCCGTCGGCTCCGGCCGGATCCGCGCCGCGCACGGCGACATCCCGGTCCCGGTCCCCGCGGTCGCCCGTCTCGCCCTCGGCTGGCCGACGGTCGCCGGGGAGATCCTCCCCCCGCGCGGGCACGCGCACTCCCCCGACCGCGGACACTCCCCTGACCACGAGCACCCTCACAGTCACGAGCACCGTCACGAGCACGACCACCGGCACGGCGAGACCGGGGACCACGCGCACGCCCCCGATCCTGTCGCCGTCCCCGACTCGGATGCGGCCCTGCCCGCGCACACCCAGGGCGGACCGCACGAGCACGGCGGCCGGCGCGTCCCTGCCGGCGTCGCTCCCGGGATCGGCGAGCTCGCCACCCCCACCGGCGTCGCGCTCCTGCGCGTCCTCGCCTCCTCCGCCGGGCCGCAGCCGATGATGACCAGCGAGGCGCTCGGCGTCGGCGCTGGCACCAAGGACACCCCGGGTCGCCCGAACGTCGTCCGGGTCCTCGTCGGCCGCCCGTTCACCGCCGAGCCGCACGCCGCCGGGCGGAGTTCCGCCGCGCTTCCGACGGCCGCCTCCCGGTCGGCTGCACCCCAGGGAGCCTCCCCCGCCTCGGCCGATCCCGCGGCATCGGACCTCGCCCCCGCCCCCAGCGCCCTCGCCGCGAACGAGCTGCCTGCCGACGGCCTCCCGCCCGACGCCCACGCCACCCCCATCGCCGCCCTCCAGCTCGAGGCGAACGTCGACGACCTCGACCCCCGGCTCTGGCCGCGCGTCCTCGAGGAACTGCTGGATGCGGGCGCGCTGGACGCCTGGCTCGTGCCGATCTCGATGAAGCACGGCCGCCCCGCGGTGACCATCCACGCACTGGTCCGCGAAGGCTCGCAGAGCGCCGCCGCGGCCCTGCTCATGGACCGCACCGGCACCCTCGGCGTGCGGATGCACCGGGTCGAGCGGATCATCCGCACCCGTGAGTTCACCGAGGTCGACGTGCGCGGCCAGCGCATCGCCGTGAAGATCGCCCGCGACCAGGACGGCACCGTCGTGCGCCGCGAGCCCGAGTTCCGCGACGTCGCCGCCGCGGCCCGCGTGCTCGGCATCAGCGAGCGGACCATGCTCGACCTCGCCAAGGAGGCCGCCGCGGGGCTCGCGGAGCGCTGATCCGGGGCCCGCTGGCCAGCGGATCACGCAGTCAGCGACGCCCGGACGTCATCGAGCCACCCGTCGTCGAGGGGCAGGAACGCCGACGCCGCATCCCGCCGCGCCACCCAGGTCGCACGGCCCTCGCCGGCCAGCAGCCCGCAGAACACGCAGGTCACAGTACTCATCCTTCTGCCCTCACGGATCCGGAGCCGAGGAGGGTGACGCGGTGATGCACCGGCAGCGCCTGCTCCAGCTCGTCGATCTCCGGGTCGGCGATCGTCGCGCCGTCGACCGTGGGGAGGGAGAGGTAGCCGCGCACGATCGAATGCGTGAGGGATTCCCCGTCCTCGCGGCCGGGACCCTCCGAGAGCCGCCACGCGGTGGGACCACGCCGGAGCAGCATCGTGCGTTCCCGCGTGACCTCGCAGGTCAGCAGGGCGGACCAGAGGTCGCCGTCGGTCATCGTCGTCAGCTCCTCGGATCCGAACACCGGCTCGGCGGACGCGAGGGCGCGGGTGACGAGATCACGGAGCACCGCGATCGGGACGACGTTCGGGGCCGCCCGTTGCGCGCGCGCCTCCGCGACGACCAGCCGGACGAGCTCGTCCGCCGTCTCCCGATCCGTGTCGACGCCGCCGTCGTGGAGACGACAGCGGGCGAGCAGCTCCGACGGACGGACGTCCGTGCGTCCGTGCGCCTGTCCGCTGCGGACGAACGAGTCGAGATGATCGAGCTTCATGATCCCGGGGCCCGCGCGGAGCGGAGAGGGCAGCGCGCCCTCGTCCAGAGCGATCACACGCTCAGCGGAGGCCCCGTGTCGTTCCAGGACCGGGGCGAGCTCCCTGATCCTCTCCCGTCCGATCGTGTGGTGGTCGAGCCCGGAGATGCCCTCCAGCGTGTGGCTGAAGGGAAGATGCCCGACATCGTGGAGGAGCGCGGCCGCGCGCGCCTCGTGGTCGCCGGGCGCGAAATGCGCGACCAGGGCGAGCACGCCGAGGGAGTGCTCCAGCCGCGTGTACGTCTGCGTGGTCGTGATCGATGCCGCGCCGGCATGGGACACGAAGGCCAGCCGACGCAGCCACCAGGTCCTCAGCAGGTCGCGCTCGAGCGGAGTCAGGGCGACCTCGAGGCGCCACAGCGGATCGGCCCAGGTCCCGTCGGCGCCCAGCGTGTCCGCGTTCAGGGTGTCCACGAGGCCCCCTCCTCCACACTGCCTCGGACCGGCCGGACGCCGACGGGGCTTCGCCCCTCTCGGGTGCGCGTGCCGGCTCGGCTGCTCGCGCTGCCCCCGGAGCGGCCGAGGGTGCTGTCGTGAGAGTACGCGTACATGATGTACGCCATTTTCTGCAGCACAGATGCAGTCCGCGGCCGTCGTCGTGCACCGCAGGCGATCATGCATGCGCCGCAGGCCGGTCACGCACCGCAGGCACCCTTCGCCTCCGAGTGCACAGACAGGCTGAACCTCCGACTTCGCGGGTTCACCCGCGCCCCCGGACGGCCGCGGCGATACTGGGAAGGGACCGACGCCGCTACCGAGGAGGAGGACCCCATGCCTGCCCTGCCCGACGCGATCACCCAGGCCCTGAACACGGCCCGCACCGCCGAGAACGGCCGCCACGCGGAGCTCCTGGTCAGCGACGGCCCCCTGCGACAGACGGTCATCGCGCTGCGTCGCGGCGAGCGCCTGCCCGAGCACAACTCCCCGCCCGCCGCCTCGATCCAGGTGATGCGGGGCAGCCTGCGCGTCACCGGGCAGGAGGAGACGGAACTGCGCGCCGGTGACCTCGAGGCGCTCACCCACTTCCGTCACTCCGTCGAGGCGCTCGAGGACTCCGCCTTCCTGCTCACCACCGTCACCTCCCAGCCCAGCAGCGGCAGCCACGCCACCCGCACCGGGGAGATGCCCGCGATGAAGGACGAGGACCGCGCCTGAGTCCTGCGCAGTGCCCGACCCCGGCCCGGGATACCGTTCCGGCATGACCGCACTGCTGCTGACCTCGCTGCGCCCCTGGGGCGGCGCCCCCACGGACGTGCTCATCGAGGACGGGGTGATCTCCGCCCTCGGCACGGACCTGCCCGCACCGCCGGGCACCCGGATCGTCGACGCCCGCGGCCTGCTCGCCCTGCCGGGTCTGGTCAACTCCCACGCCCACGTCGACAAGAGCTGGTGGGGCAAGCCCTGGGTGTCCTACGGCGGGGAGGCGACCACGCAGGGCCGCATCGCCCACGAGCGCGCCGAGCGCGGGGCGCTGGGCATCCCCAGCGAGGACTCGACCGTGCAGGTCATGCAGGAGTTCCTCCGCCACGGCACCACCGCCACCCGCACCCACGTCGACGTCGACCTCGGCGTGGGCCTCGACGGGATCGCCTCGGTGCGCGCGGCCGCGGAGCGTCTCGGCGGGGCGCTCGAGGTGCGGATCGTCGCCTTCCCCCAGGACGGGGTGCTGCGCCGCCCGGGCGTGCTGGACCTGCTGGACCGCGCGGCGCAGGAGGGGGCCGACGCGATCGGCGGACTCGACCCCGCCGGCATCGACCGCGACCCCGTGGGCCAGCTCGACGCCCTCGTGGACATCGCCGAGCGGCGCGGGGTGGAGCTCGACATCCACCTGCACGACGGCGGATCCCTCGGCATCTTCCAGCTCGAGCTGCTCCTCGACCGGACGGTGCGCGCGGGCCTGCAGGGCCGGGTGAACGTCTCGCACGGCTTCGCGCTCCACGACGTCCAGGGCCGACAGGCCGAGGAGCTGCTCGCCGCGCTCGGGGAGGCCGGGATCTCGTGGACCTCCGTCGCCCCGCTGAACCGCGGCCGGGTGCCGTGGCGGGAGATGCGCGAGCACGGCGTGGGCCTCGGGCTCGGCACCGACGGGATCCGCGACCTGTGGTCGCCCTACGGCGACGGCGACATGCTGCGGATCGCGCTCACCTTCGCGCAGATCCAGGGGCTGCGCCACGACGAGGAGATCGCCGCCGCGCTGCGCCTGGTCACCACCGGCTCGGCCCGCTTCGTCGGCCGCAAGCAGCACGATCTGGCCCCGGGCGCCCGCGGCGACGTGGTGCTCGTGGACGCGGAGAACCTGCCGGACGCGCTGCTGCGCGCACCGCGCCGAGAGCTCGTCGTCGCCGGCGGCAGGATCGTCGCCGAGGCCGGGGAGCTCCTCGGCGACTGACCCCGGAGGATCAGCGCCCGATGCGCGCTCGGCCCACCTCTCCCCCGCCCTCTTCGACTCGCCGATCTCGTGCTGGCTCGTACCTCCCCAGCACGTCGATCAGCCCCACCCTCCGGTCCGCCCCGCCAGCCGCAGCCAGGTGTCCACGACGGTGTCGGGGTTCAGGGACATCGAGGCGATGCCCTGCTCGAGCAGCCATTCGGCGAGATCCGGATGGTCCGAGGGACCCTGCCCGCAGATGCCGACGTACTTCCCCGCCGCGCGGCACGCCTCGATCGCGCGGGCGAGCATGAACTTCACCGCCGGGTCCCGTTCGTCGAAGGCGTCGGCCACGAGGGCCGAGTCCCGGTCCAGGCCCAGGGTCAGCTGAGTCATGTCGTTCGAGCCGATCGAGAAGCCGTCGAAGTGCTCGAGGAACAGCTCCGGGGTCGCGGCGTTCGAGGGGATCTCGCACATCATGATCACCTCGAGCCCGTCCTTCCCGCGCTCGAGGCCGTGGGAGGCGAGCAGCTCGATCACGCCCTCGCCCTCGGCGGGGGTGCGCACGAACGGGATCATGAGCTTCACGTTGGCCAGCCCCATGTCCTCGCGCACGTACCGCAGCGCCTCGCACTCCATCGCGAAGCAGTCGGCGAAGTCCTCCGAGAGGTACCGCGAGGCGCCGCGGTAGCCGATCATCGGATTCTCCTCCTCCGGCTCGAACAGGGTGCCGGCCAGGAGGTTCGCGTACTCATTGGACTTGAAGTCGCTCATCCGCACGATCACCGGCTCGGGGTGGAAGGCCGCGGCGATGGTCGCCACGCCCTCGGCGACCCGCTGCACGAAGTACTCGCGAGGGCTCGGGTACGCGGCGACCTTCTCCCGCACCTGCGCGGCGATCTCGGGCTCCTCCGACTCGAGCCGATCGAGCTCGAGCAGCGCCCGGGGATGGATGCCGATCTGGCGGTTCACGATGAACTCCAGCCGCGCCAGGCCCACGCCCGCATTCGGCAGGCGGGAGAAGGAGAACGCCTGCTCGGGGTTGCCGACGTTCATCATGATCTTCATGGGCAGCGCCGGCATCGAGTCCACCTCGGAGGAGGAGACCGAGTAGTCGAGGATCCCCTCGTACACGTAGCCGGTGTCCCCCTCGGCGGCGGAGACGGTCACCTCGTCCCCGTCGACCAGCTCCCGCGAGGCGGTGCCGGTGCCGACCACGGCCGGGATCCCCAGCTCGCGGGCGATGATCGCGGCATGGCAGGTACGGCCGCCGCGGTTGGTGACGATGGCGCTCGCACGCTTCATGATCGGCTCCCAGTCAGGATCGGTCATGTCCGCCACCAGCACCTCCCCGGGCCGGAACTCGTGCATCCGCTCGATCGAGTCGAGCACCCGCACCGGGCCCGCGCCGATCCGGGCGCCGATCGCCCGGCCCTCCACGCGCACGGGCCCGCGGGAGGCCAGCAGGTACTTCTCGACCGTGCTCCCGACGCGGGACTGCACGGTCTCGGGGCGGGCCTGCAGGATGTACAGCTCCCCGTCGGCCCCGTCGAGCCCCCACTCGATGTCCATCGGCCGCCCGTAGTGCTCCTCGATCACCAGTGCCTGCGTCGCGAGATCCGTGACCTGCTGATCGGTCAGCGACAGCCGGCCGCGCTCGGCGGGGTCCACGTCGACGAAGGCGGTGGTGCGGCCGACGGCGGTGTCGGTCGTGTACACCATCTTCGTGGCCTTCTCCCCCACCTGGCGCTTCAGGATCGCGGGGCGGCCCTCGCGCAGGCCGGGCTTGTGGACGTAGAACTCGTCGGGGTTCACCGCGCCCTGGACGACGCCCTCGCCGAGCCCGTAGGCGGAGGTGATGAACACGGCGTGCTCGAAGCCTGACTCGGTGTCGACCGTGAACATCACCCCGGCCGCGCCGATGTCGGAGCGGACCATCTTCTGCACCCCGGCGCTGAGCGCGACCGCGGCGTGCTCGAAGTCGTGGTGGACGCGGTAGGCGATCGCCCGGTCGTTGTACAGGGAGGCGAACACCTCCCGGATCGCGAGCAGCACCTCGTCGATCCCGCGCACGTTCAGGAACGTCTCCTGCTGACCGGCGAAGGAGGCGTCCGGCAGGTCCTCGGCGGTCGCCGAGGAGCGCACCGCGAAGGACGCCTCCTCGCCGCTGCCGGCCGCGAGCCGCTCGTACGCCGCACGGATCCCGTCCTCGAGGGAGGCGGGGAAGGGCTGCGCGACCACCAGCTCGCGGATCTCGCGACCCGCCTCGGCGAGCGCGACCGTGTCCTCGGTGTCCAGGCCCTGCAGGCGCTCGTCGATCCGCTCGGCCAGCCCCGTCGCGCCGAGGAACTCGCGATAGGCGTCGGCGGTGGTCGCGAAGCCGTCGGGCACCGCGACCCCGAGGGCGGCGAGGTTCGAGACCATCTCGCCCAGGGAGGCGTTCTTGCCTCCGACCTGCTCGAGATCGGCCATGCCGAGCTCGGAGAACCAACGGATGCTCTGCGTCATTGCTGCTCCTTCGGGGGTGGGGACGCTCACCGGGCGGTGGTGCCGCGGCGCGCGAGGGACTGGAGGATCAGGGTGGACATCTCCTCGACGGACTTGCTGGAGGAGTCGACGAAGTCGATGCCGTGGGCGTCGTAGACGCGGCGTGCGCGGGACAGCTCCCAGCGGGTCTGCTCGAGGGAGGCGTAGCGGGAGGAGGCGCGGCGCTCGGAGCGCACGGCGGTGAGACGCTCCGGGGAGGTGAGCAGACCGAAGCAGCGGTCGGCGACCTGGGCGATCGAGCCGGGCAGCACCTCGCCGGCGAGGTCCTCGTCGACCAGCGGATAGTTCGCCACGAAGATCCCGTGCATGAGCGCGAGGTACATCGAGGTGGGGGTCTTCCCGCAGCGCGAGGGCGCGATGAGGACGACATCCGCCTTCTCGATCGCGCGCACCGACTGGCCGTCGTCGTGCTCGATCGCGAACTCGACCGCCTGCATGCGGCGGTTGTAGCGGCGGGAGTCGCCGACGCCGTGCAGCCGGGCAGGGGCGTGGTCGCCGGTGACGCCGAGCTGCGCCTCCAGCTGCGCGAGGTGCCCGCTGACGAAGTCGATCACGGGGGCGCGGGTGCGCAGCAGCTCCTCGCGCACCGCTTCATCGACGACGGTGAGGAACACCAGCGGCGCGATCTGCCCCTCCGTCGCCGCATCGAGGTCCTCACGCACCTCCCGGGCCTCGTCGACGGTGCGGAGGAAGGGGATCAGACGGCGCTCGAAGGGGACCGACGGGAACTGCAGCAGCAGGGCGTTGCCCATCGTCTCGGCGCTGATCCCGGTGGAGTCGGAGATGAAGAAGACGGGGACCGCGTCGGCGGCGGTGCGGGGGACTCGGCGGGCGCCCTCCTCGGTGCCCTGCGCGGATCTCCGCGCGGCGGGCAGCGGCGGCGGGATCGGAAGCGATGCGTTCATTCGGCGCCCCTTGCGGTGGGCCCGGCCGGAGCCGGGGACACGTCGGTGTGCTGGGGCCACCGTAGCCGTGCGCTCGGCGATGGCGCGCATCGCCGCAGGAAGGTGGCACGGCTCACCCGTGCGCTGCGCGAGATCGCCGGGGTGCGCGTTCACGCGAGCGCGAACGTGCACGTCCTCCCGGAGTCAGGAGCCCCTCGGGCCCACCAGGGCGGCGCGGACGGCGACCGGCGCCCGCCGCTGCAGGGCGGGCGCGAGGCCGACGGTCAGGACCCGCCGGTGCGGGGCCGCGATCGAGGAGCGTTCAGCCATGCTCGAGCGCCCCCACCGGGGAGCCGTCCGCCGTGGGGCGGAGGTCCCCGGTGGAGGGTCGCTGGACGGGCCCGGCCGCGGCGAGGCGCGTCCGGCGCTCGACGATCAGGCGTTGACCCGGGAATCGTCCCGGATCTGCCCGACCAGCTCCTCGAGCATGTCCTCGAGGGTGACGACGCCGATCACCTCGCCGCCGGGCCCGGTCGCCGCACCGAGGTGCGCGCCGGAGTCCTGCATCTCGGCGAGCGCATCGCGCAGGGGCTGGTCCCCGCCGATGCGCGGGAGGGCCCGGATCCGCTCCGCCGGGATCGGCTCGTCGCGCGTGCCCTGGACCGCGTCGAGCAGGTCCTTGATGTGGACGTAGCCGGTCAGGGCCCCGTCGGCCGACTGCACGGGGAACCGCGAGTAGCCCTCGATCGCCGCGGCCTCCGCCTGTGCGGCGGTCACGCCCTCGGGCAGGGTCGAGACCTGGTCCAGCGGGATCACCAGGTTCGCGACGCTGCGCGCCTCGAAGCGCAGGGCGCCCAGCAGCAGCGCCTCGTCGTTGTCCTCGAGAAGCCCGCCCTCGCGGGACTCGCTGACCATCGCCGCGACCTCGTTGCGGGTGAAGGCGCTGGTGACCTCGTCCTTGGGCTCGATGCCCATCATGCGCAGCACGAGGTTGCCGATGGAGTTGAGCAGCCACAGCACGGGCCGCACCACGGTGACGATGCCCATCAGCACCGGCGCCAGGATCAGCGCCATCCGCTCCGGGCCGGCCAGAGCGATGTTCTTGGGCACCATCTCGCCGAAGACGACGTGGAGGTAGGTGACCAGGGACAGCGCGATCACGAAGCTGATCGGGTGAGTGAGGGCGCCCGGCACGCCGATCGCCTCGAAGGGCCCCTCGAGCAGGTGCGCGATCGCGGGCTCGCTGATCGCGCCGAGCGCGAGGGAGCACACGGTGATGCCCATCTGGGCGCCCGCCATCATCAGCGAGACCTGCTCCATCGCGGAGATCGTGACCTTCGCGGCCCAGTTCCCCGCGAGCGCCTTCGGCTCGATGATCGAGCGGCGCGCGGAGATCAGCGCGAACTCCGCGCCGACGAAGAAGGCGTTGAGCAGCAGCAGGACCAGGGTGGCCAGGAGGCCGACGTAGTCGTTCATCGCTCCTCCTCGCGCTCGTCGTCCGCATCCTCGTCCTCGGGCACCGCCTCGACCATCACGTGCACGGTCTCGATCCGCATCCCGTCGATCTCGGCGACCGCGATCCGCAGGCGGGCCGGCTCCTCGCCGGGCGCCGGGTCGGTGCCCACGACGATCTCGTCGCCGACCTCGGCCAGGCGGCCGAGCTCCATCGTGACCAGGCCGCCGAGGGTGTCGTAGTCCTCGTGCTCGGGCACGGTGACGCCGAGCCGCTCGGTCGCCTCGTCGGGGCGCATGCGCGCATCGAGGTCCCAGGAGCCGTCGGGATCCGGGGCGTCGTCCATCTCCTCGTCGTGCTCGTCGCGCACCTCGCCGACGATCTCCTCGACGAGGTCCTCGAGGGTGATGAGCCCGGCGTGGTCGCCGAACTCGTCGACCACGACGGCCATCTGCAGGCCTCCGCCACGGAGGGTGTCCATCAGGTCGTCCAGCGGCACGGTGTCCGGCACGAACGTCGCCGGGCCCATGACGGCCTCGACCGTCGTGGTGGGCCGTGCGTCGAAGGGGACGGCGAGCCCGTGGCGGATGTGTGCGACGCCCGCGATCTCGTTCTCGTCGTCCAGCACCGGGAAGCGGGAGTGGCCCGTCTCCCGGGCGAGCTCCAGCAGCTCGGCGACGGACTGGTCGACCTCCAGGGAGTCGACCCGGCCGCGGGGCACCATCGCGTCGTGCGCCCGACGGTCGCCGAAGGCGAGGGTGCGCTGGACCAGAGAGGCGGTCTCCTCGGCGAGCGCGCCCTCGTCGGCCGAGCGCTTGACCAGGACGGACAGCTCGTCGGCGCTGCGGGCGGAGCTCAGCTCCTCCTGCGGCTCGACGCCGAGAGCCCGCACGACCGCGTTCGCGTTGCCGTTGAACAGGCGGATCGGGAGGCCGAAGATCGTGGTGAACAGACGCTGGAAGCCGACGACGAGCTTCGCCGTGCGCAGCGGCTGCGCGATCGCCATGTTCTTGGGGACCAGCTCGCCGAAGATCATCGTCACGCCGGTCGCGAGGACCAGCGCGAGGACGATGGAGGCGGAGCGCGCCGCGACCGGGCTGAGACCGGCGTCCACGAGCGGCGGGCCGACGAGGGCCGCGATCGCGGGCTCGGCGAGGAAGCCGATGCCGAGGTTGGTGACCGTGATCCCCAGCTGCGCCCCGGAGAGCTGCGTGGAGAGGGTCTTCATGCCCTGCAGGACGCCGCCGGCACGCTTGTCGCCGCCTTCGACGGCGGCCTCCACGTCGTTGCGGTTGACCGTGATCAGGGAGAATTCCGCGGCGACGAATCCGCCGCAGGCCAGCACGAGCAGAAGCCCGATCGCCAGCGAGACGAGGGGACCGATCAGGTCCATGGACGGATCCCCCCGTGGAAAGTGAGTACGTGCAGGCCCGAAGGCCTGGGACTGTCACTGGGGGCGTCGCTGGCGGCGCTCATGATCTCCTGGTGCTCCTAGGAATCCCGCCGTCTCTCGGCGGGGATGGCAGGAATGCTACAACCAGTCCGCCGGGTGCGGGGAGGGAGTGTGCACGAGCGCTCAGCGCTCCTCGGCACGCCGCCGCAGGAAGGCGGCGACCGCACGCAGCTCGATCTCGTCGACCGCGTGCCCGAGCTGGGGTCGGCGCTCCTCCTCGAGCCGGGTGTGCGCGCCCATGAACTCCCGCACCGCCTCCTCCCGCTCGGCGTCGTAGTGCGGGTCCAGTCCCCCGTGGCCCCACAGCGCGGGCGGGCGCCGTGCGGCGAGCGCGGCGTCCCCGGGCATCGGGGCGGGGAACGGGAAGCCGGAGAGGTTCACGATCCATTCCAGCGTGCGGGCGTCGCGGCGCAGCAGCTGCAGCGCGAGGGCCCCGCCCTGGGAGAACCCGATCGCGCCGACGACCCGTCGGCCGGCGTCGGCCTGCGCGGAGATCCACTGCTCGACCGCCGCGGCGGAGGTCTCGATCGCCTCGGGGCGCTCCGGGTCCGTCGGCATGTCGAACCAGGCGTATCCCTGCACGTACCGGTGGATGCCCCGCAGGGACACGTACTCGAAGTCCGGCGGCAGGAAGGGGGTGAGGCCCAGGAGGTCCTCCTCGTGGCTGCCCAGCCCGTGCAGCAGCAGCACCAGCGGGGCGCCCTCCCCGTCGCCGGCGCGCCGCACGGCGCTCTCGTCGATCTCGGTCGAGAGCAGCTCGACCGGCGCGTACCGGGGTGCATCCGTCATCCCGCCAGGCTATCGGCAGGCCTCCGCGGCGGGTCACGCGCCCGGTTCCGGGCAGGGAAGAACCCCCAGGTCGCGCGGCGCGCTGGTCGGAAGGACGAGATCCGACCCCTGGGGGTCCCGGCAGCTCGGTGGTATTCGCTGCGCGTCCGGATGAACGGTCGCCTCAGCGGCGAGCCACCTCACATGTCCGATAAGAAATCACTTCTCGGATCACCTCCTTCCCTGTGTCCTCACACGGTAGGCCCGTGCTCCGCAGGGGGCAACGGATTATTCGCGGAGCCGCGGGATGCGGCGTGACAGGATGGTCCGCGGCCACCGCCCCGCGCTCGACGAGGAGTCCACCGTGCAGTCCGTGCTGACCGATCCCCTGGAGAAGGTCCTCGGACCGGATGCCCCCGGTCCCGCCGTGGCGATCGATGGCGTCCACACCTCCGGCTTCCTCGACGAGCGGCTGTCGCTGCAGCTCGCGGTGCGCCTGGAGGAGCACGAGCAGCTCGGCGAGCGGTGGGTGCGCCTCAGCGGCTCGGCGGCGGGCCTCGCGCGGGTCCATGCGGTGCGTCGCGTGCCCGTCTCCCGTCCCGCGCCCGAGGACGCCGACGAGCACTACCTGGTCACCGCCCCCGGCGAGTACCCGGACGTGCTCGAGCCCCTCGACGGCGACACGGTGCTGCTGGTCCCGGGCCGCTGGGAGGCGCTGTGGATCGACGTGCTCGCCACCGCGGAGTCCGAGGCGGGCGACCACGACCTCACGATCACGCTCGCCGGCGCCGGCGGCCGGGTGCTCGCCGAGCACACCGCCCACCTGCGGATCCACCCGCATCGCCTTCCGCCGCTGGCGATCACGAACACGCACTGGTTCCACGCGGACAGCCTCTCGACCCACTACGAGGTGGAGGTGTTCTCCGAGGAGCACTGGGAGCTGATCCGCACCTTCCTCGCCTCCGCGCGGGAGATGGACGTCAACTCCGTGCTCACACCCACCTGGACTCCGCCGCTGGACACCGCGGAGGGAAGCACCCGGCAGATCGTGCAGCTGATCGGGATCGACGAGTCGGACGGCGCCTACGTGCTCGACTTCTCGCGACTGGACCGATGGCTGGGGATCTGCCGCGAGCTGGGCTTCACCGGGATCGAGATCGCCCACCTGTTCACCCAGTGGGGCGCCCGCGCCACCCCGGCGATCCTCGTCGGGGAGGAGCACCGCTTCGGCTGGCACGTCCCGGCGACGGATCCCGAGTACCGCCGGCTCCTGGAGGCGCTGCTCCCCGCGCTGCGCGCCCATCTCGCCGAGCACTGGGACGGGCGGGTCCTCTGGCACGTCTCGGACGAGCCGTCCGCGGAGCACCTGGAGGACTACCGAGCAGCGAAGGCCCAGGTCGAGGATCTGCTGGAGGGGGCTGAGGTGGTCGATGCGCTCAGCTCGCTCGCCTTCGCCGAGCAGGGAGTGGTGGACACGCCGATCGTCGCGACCGATCACGTCGAGCCGTTCCTCGCGGCCGGGCACCGGCCCTGGGTCTACTACTGCGTCTCCCAGAACCGGCAGGTCGCCAACCGCTTCATCGCCCTGCCCCCGGTGCGCAGCCGCGTGCTGGGCCGGCAGCTGTTCGCCTTCGAGGCGCCGGGCTTCCTGCACTGGGGCTTCAACTTCTGGTTCACGCAGTTCGCGCTCCGCCCGGTCGATCCCTTCGAGGACACCTGCGCCGGCGGCCCGTTCTTCGGGGGCGACGCCTTCGCCGTCTACCCGGGCCCGGACGGCAGCGCCTGGCCCTCGCTGCGCCATCGCGTGATCGCACAGGCCATGGCTGACCATCGGGCGCTGACGTGGCTCGCCGAGCTCACCGACCGCGCCACGGCGAGGGCGCTGATCGACGAGGACGGCACGCTGACGTACTCGTCGTTCACCTACGACATCGAGCAGCACCTGCGCGACCGACGGGCGGTCGACGCACGGATCCTCGCGGCCCTCGCCGCCTGAGCCTCACAGCTCGGGCAGCTCCTCCTCGGAGGTCTCGGCCTCCATGCGGTCCTCGTCCCGGTTGCCCTGCTCGGCGGCCGCGGCGTCGTCCGCACCCCGCTCCACGTCGCCCTCGAAGCCGTAGCCGTCGGCATTGCGGGAATCGGGGCCCTCGGCGGCCACGCGGTCGGTCTCGAGGGCGTCGTCGATGCTCACCTCGCCCGGCTCCTCGTCGGCGCCGCGGGCGTACTCGTCCTCGCTGGTGGCGACGATGCTGTCGAGCTCGGGGTCCTGGGCGGGGTCGTAGGACTCGGTCATGGGGTCCTCCTGGGCGTGGGATCCGACGTCGGCGTGCGGCAGCGGTGCGCGGTCAGCGCAGCGCGTCGATGATCGCGGCGACGAAGGCGTCGAGATCTTCGGGGGTGCGGGAGGTGATCAGGCGGTACCCGGCACCGTCGTCGACCACGACCTCCTGGTCGGTCCAGGTGGCGCCGGCGTTGACCAGGTCGGCGCGGATCGTCGGCACCGAGGTGAGCTCTCGGCCGTCGACGAGTCCGCTGTCGACCAGCAGCCAGGGGGCGTGGCAGATCGCGGCCACGGGCTTGGCGGCCGAGCCGAAGGCCCGCACGAGCTGCTGGGCGGCCTCGTCGGCGCGGAGCTGGTCGGCGTTGAGCGTCCCGCCCGGGATCACGAGGGCGTCGAAGTCTGCGGCACGGACCTGGTCGTAGGTGGTGTCGACGGGGACCTCGGCGCCGGGCTCGCGGTCGCCCTCGAGGGTCTTCACGACCCCGGGCTCGGTCCCGGCGACGGTCACGACGGCGCCGGCCTCGCGCAGGTCGGCGATGGGAGTGCGAATCTCGCTGGTCTCGGTGCCGAAGTTGCTGGTCAGCACCAGGATCGTACGGCCTTCGAGTGGGGATGCCATGGGAGCTCCTTCCGTCGAGCGGATCGTCTTCCGACCGTAACAGCCCCGGCGCGCGGACGGAACGGCGGGGGCGACCCCGTGGAGCGCCCCCGCCGTTCCTCCGGGCTCACTCCTGCGGGGCCTCGGGCTGCGCCGGGGGCGCCGCGGGAGCGGTCGACGGACGAGCGCTCTCGGCCTTCGCCTGCTCGAGCTTCGCGAGCTGACGGGCGGCCGCGTCCCGGCCGCCGAGACCGAAGGCGAGCACCGCCGCCGCGGCCGCGCCGATCACGAGGGCGCCGAAGGCCATCTCGATGATCGAGTCGGCCACGCCCATGGACTGCAGGCCCATGGCGGTGAACAGGATGATGATCGCCCAGCGGACCACCGTGGAGACGGTGCCCGAGAGGATCTTCCCGATGATCGCGGCGAGGAAGAAGCCGGCCGCGATGATCGCTCCGCCGAAGAGCACGTTGCCGCCGAGGGCGAGGATCTCGCTGAGGAACGCGGTGATCTGCGGGAAGCCCAGCACCTGCGCGCCCATCACGGCGAAGAACAGCACCACCGCGATCTCCACGACGCGCACCACCGTCGGGACCACGGAGGATCCCTGCGGGAGGATCTCCTGCTTGGTCAGCCAGGAGTCGACGCCGGAGCTCTCCAGCAGGGGACGGAACAGTCCCGAGACGAAGCGCGCGATGAGCACGCCGATCCCCACCAGCGCGACGGCCGCGATGATGTTCGGGATCGCGGTGAACACCGAGGTGAGCATCGCGGAGGCCGGCTCGGAGATCGAGGCGATGCCGAGGATCTGCAGCGCCGCGATCGACACCACGATCATGATCAGCGCGAACACGACCTGCGAGAGGATCTCGGGCACCTTGGACTGCTGAGCCTGCTGAGCCTGCTGAGCCTGCTGAGCCTGCTGAGCCGGCTGAGGGGGCGCGCCCTGCTGCGGCGCACCCTGCTGCTGCGGCGGCGCGCCCTGCTGCTGCGGCGCGGCGGGCCGGCCGCCGGTGACGCCGCCGGTCGCGCGGTCGATGCCGGACTGGGCGGTGCCCAGCAGCTTGCCGAAGTCCACGGCGCCCAGGGCGGTGCGGATCAGCGCGCGGACGATCTTCGCGATCGTCAGACCGATGATGAAGACGAAGGCCGCGCCGATGACGTTCGGGAGGTAGCCGAGGGCGCTCTCGAGCATCACCACGACGGGCGAGAGCACCTGGGACAGCTGGAAGATGCCCAGCACCACGATGAGGCCGAGGAGCCACACGATCATCGAGGCGATGGAGCCGATCGAGCCGCCGAGTCCGGCGCCGTCGACTCCCGGTTTCTGCAGTGCGGGGATCTTCTGGGTGAGGCGGGCGACGGCGCTCTTGACCACGGCGGCCAGGATCGCTGTCACCACGAGGATGACGACGGCGGCCAGGACCTTCAGGCCCAGCTCCGCCCAGTTGACGCTCGACAGGAAGTCCACGGGAGCCTCCGGTGCTCGGGGAAAGGGACGAGGCCCTGCAGGGCAGCACCCTCGAGCATTCACTATGAAATGCGTCACGTCCAGAAGTGCTGGTGAGGGCATTACCGATCGGAAATGTTCAGGTCCCGCAGAAGGTCAGGAAATGCTCCCCGCCGTCGCCGGGACCCTCGAGACGCTCGAGGCCCGGCCTGCGCTCGAAGGGCGCGGCCACCGCCTCGAGCATCGTGCGCACGGGCTCGAGATCGCCCAGGTGCGAGGCCCGCAGCGCCGCGTCGAGGTGCACGTTCCGCGGCACGTACAGCGGGTTCACCGCCCGCCCCTCGGACGGCGCCTCCTCCCGCGCCCGCCGGCGCTGGTCCCAGTCCCGGAAGGCCTCCGGCTCCTCGAACAGCGCTCCGGCCCGCCCGTCCTCGAGCGCCCGGAAGAACCCCGTGTGGTCCACCTGCTGCGCCTCGAGCAGACCGAACAGCGCCGCGCCGAGCTCGAGCACCTCTTCCCGCTCCCCTCGCACCCCGAGCTTCGCCGCGAGCGCGCCGGCGAAAGCGTCGAGATACCGGCCCTCGAAGGTCTCGAGCACGCCGGTGGCCTGCTCGACCGCCGCGTCCGGGACATCGGGGGCGATCACCGGCACCAGGGTCTCGGCGAAGCGGGAGAGGTTCCACAGGGCGATGCCGGGCTGGTTGCCATAGGCATAGCGGCCGCCGCGGTCGATCGAGCTGAACACGGCGCCGCGCCGGTGCACGTCGAGCACCGCGCAGGGTCCGTAGTCGATGCCCTCCCCGGACAGGGTCATGTTGTCGGTGTTCATCACCCCGTGCACGAAGCCGAGCAGCATCCAGTGCGCGAGGAGCTTCGCCTGGGCGCCCGCGACGGCGTCGAGCAGGCCCAGCGGCCCGTCGGCCGACGGGTGGTGCCGGGAGATCGCGTGCTCGACCAGGCGCTCGGTCACCTCGGGGCCCTGGTGCCAGGCCGCGTGCTCGAAGGTCCCCACCCGCAGATGGCTGGAGGCGACGCGCACGAGGAGCGCCCCGGGCTCGTCGGTCACGCCCTGGCGCGGGGCGATCCGCTCCCCGGTGGTGAGCACGGCGAGGGCGCGGGTGGTGGGGACGCCGCAGGCGTGCAGCCAGCGTCCGATCACCGCTTCGCGCAGCATCGGCCCCAGCGGCGCTTTCCCGTCCCCGCCGCGGGCGAAGGGTGTGCGTCCGGCGCCCTTGAGGTGCAGGTCGCGGCGGTTCCCCCAAATGTCCACGAGATCGCCGAGCAGCACCGCGCGTCCGTCCCCGAGCTGCGGGTTCGCGGTGCCGAACTGGTGGCCGGCATAGGCCTGGGCGGTGGTCCCCTCGATCTGCCCGCTCAGCAGCGCCGTCCCCTCCGCGCCCCGCAGCCAGTCCACGTCGAACCCCAGCTCACCCGCGAGCTCCTCGTCCAGCCACACGATCTCCGGGCGCGGCGGGGCCTCGGCGCGCCACAGGATCGAGAGCTCGGGCAGCGCGGCGGCGTAGGTCTGGTGGATCTCGGGCACGGCTCACCTCTTCCCCTCCAGGCTACGCCCCGGGCCTTGACGTGCCGGGGCACGCCCGACAGACTGAGGGAACACATTCTGCAACCCCCTTGCGAAATCCGTCGGGGCCTGCGGACGGGAGCGATCACATGGTGGTGGAGAACGGTACGCCGTCCGCTGTGCGCGCCGCGAACGCCCGCATCTGCCTGCTCGTCCTGCGGGGTGCGAGCGGTCCGCTCACCCTGGCCGAGCTCGCCGCCGCGACCGGCCTCTCCCGCCCCACCGTCGACGCCGTCCTGCAGGACCTCTCCGTCACGGGCACCGTCACCGCCGCGCCCGCGGCCGGCACCGGCGGCGCGGGCCGTCCCGCCCGCCGTGTCCGCTTCGACCCGTCGGCCGCGAGCGTCGCCGCCCTCGACATCGGCGCCCGCTCCGTGCGCTGCCTGGTCGCCGACGCCGCGGGGGCCGAGCTCACCCGCGCGACCGTCCCCGCGACGCCGGACGCCCCGCTCGAGGCGCTGCTCGCGGCGGTCGCGGCGACCGGGCACCGACCCGCCGCCCTGGGCGTCGCCGCCCCCGGCATCCTCTCGGCCGACGGTCGGATCGCGCAGAGCCTCGCCGCCCCCGCGCTGGTCGGCCTCGATCTGGCGGCCCTGCTCGCCGAGCACCTCGAGTGCCCCGTCGGCGTCGACAACGACATCAAGCTCGCCGCGCTGGCCGAGCACCATCTCGGCGAGCCCGCCGACAGCATGCTCTTCGTCCAGCTCGGGCACCGGATCTCGGTCGCCGCGATCCTCGAGGGCCGGATCCTGCAGGGCGCGCACCGCCTGGCCGGAGAGCTCGGCAGCCAGCGCGGCATGCGCTGGACGGAGAGCTCCGAGCGCGGCCGCCTGAGGTGGTCCACCGGCACCGAGGCGAAGCCGCTCCTGGACCGCGCCGCGGCGGGCGAGGCCGCCGCCCGCGACGAGGTCGAGGAGTTCTGCGCCCGGATCGCACCGCGACTGGCGACGGTGCTGCTGACCCTCGACCCCGCCCGGGTCGTCGTCGGCGGCGGGCTCTCCCGGGCCGGCGAGACCCTGCTCGGGCCGCTGCGCCGCCACCTGCGGCACCTGCTGATGACCGAGGAGGCGCCCGAGCTCGTCGGCGCCCGCCTGACCGCCGACGGCGCGCTGCTCGGCGCGCTCGGTCTCGCCGCCGAGCTCGGCTCCGCGCAGCTGTACGGCGTGCCCGACGTGCCCGCCCCCTGGGACCGCCTCCCCACCGCCCACCACGAAGGGACACCATGACCGCCGACATCGTGCTCGGATTCAGCTCCTACAGCTTCCACGCGAAGCTCTCCGCCGGCGAGATGACCCTCCCGCAGGTCATCGACTGGGTCGCGGCGAGCGAGGGGGAGCACCTCGAGCTCGCCTCCCTCGGCGACGACCCGGACTCGCCGATCCCGAACATCGCCTCCCCCGCCGCCTACGTCGACGAGATCCGCGAGCACGCGGCCGCCGCCGGCGTGCCGCTGACCAGTCTCGCCCTCGGCGCGGACCTCTCCACCGGCGATCGCGGCCAGATCGACCGCGTGAAGGACTACGTGGACCTCGCCGAGCGGCTCGGCATCCCCCGGATGCGCCACGACGTCGCCCCGCACGCCGCCGTCCCCGGCGACGACACCGTGGCCTTCGAGGAGGCGCTGCCCCACATCGTCGCAGGCGCGAAGGAGATCGCGCGGCACGCCGCGACGAAGGGCATCACCACGAGCCTCGAGAACCATGGCTTCTTCGTGCAGTCCGCGGACCGGGTGCGCCGGATCCTCCACGCCGTCGACGAGCCGAACTTCCTCACCACCCTGGACGTCGGGAACTTCGTCTGCGTGGACGAGTCCCCCGAGGTGTCCGTCGCCCAGAACCTCCCCCATGCGATGGTCGTGCACCTCAAGGACTTCTACGTCCGCCCGGCCGACGCAGCCCCCGGCGCGGGCTGGTTCCGCAGCCGCGGCGGGAAGCACCTGCGCGGCGCGGTCCTCGGCAGCGGCGACCTCGACCTGCGCGCCGTCGCCCGCGCGATCCGCGACTCCGACTTCCGCGGCTACGCCGCGATCGAGTTCGAGGGCTGGGAGGACTGCCTGCTCGGCTGCGAGCGCGGCATGGCCCACGCCCGATCCCTGTTCGCCTGACCCCCACCCCCGAAGGAAGCACAATGACCCTCTTCCGAGTCGGCGTCATCGGCGCCGGGAGCATCGCCCAGTCCCATCTCACGGCGTACTCGCAGAACTCCGACGTCGAGCTGATCGCCGTCGCCGACATGAACCTCGAACGCGCCCAGCAGGTCGCCGACCAGCACGGCGCGAGGCGCGCCTACGGCGACCCGCACGAGCTGCTCGCCGATCCCGAGATCGACGGCGTCTCGATCTGCACCTGGAACGACTCCCACGCCGCCTGGGCGATCGCCGCCGTCGAGGCCGGCAAGCACGTGCTGGTGGAGAAGCCGATCGCCCGCACCCTCGCCGAGGCGGAGGACCTCCAGCGCGTCGTCGAGGCCGGCGACAGGGTGGTGCAGGTGGGCTTCGTGCGCCGCCACTCCCCGAACTGCCAGGTGCTGAAGTCCTTCCTCGACGCCGGCGACCTCGGCGAGATCTACTACGCCAAGGCCTCCTGCCTGCGCCGCGCCGGCAACCCCGGCGGCTGGTTCGCGGACAAGGAGATCTCCGGCGGCGGTCCGCTGCTGGACATCGGGATCCACGTGCTGGACCTGTGCTGGTACCTGATGGGGTCGCCGAAGGTGGTCTCCGTCAGCGGCAACACCTACGACAAGCTCGGCAGCCGAGGCAACATCACCACCATGCCCCGCTACAAGGCCGCGGACTACGACCCCGACCGCAACACCGTCGAGGACCTCGCCAACGCCGTGATCCGCTTCGAGAACGGGGCCTCGCTGCTGCTGGACTGCTCCTACTCGCTCCACGCCACCCAGGACTCGATCGACGTGGCCGTCTACGGGGAGAAGGGCGGGGCCGAGCTCGAGCCGTCCCTGCACATCGCCACCGAGATGCACGACTCCGTGGTGAACATCGAGCCGCAGATCTCCTCGCACACCTTCGAGTTCGGCGTCGGGTTCGCCCACGAGATCCAGAACTTCGTCGATGCGGCGCAGGGGCGTGCGGAGTCGATCGCCCCCGCGTGGCACGGCGTGGAGATCGTGAGGATCCTCGAGGCGATCTACGACTCCGCCCGCGAGGGTCGCGAGATCTCCCTGGTCTGAGCGCTTTCCGGCTCACCCATTGACATCGCGGCGCGGGTCTCGGAGGCTTCCAGGAGTCGGCCCGCGAGGGCGGGCCGCGTGAAGGCAAGGAGGCCTCCATGTCCAGCAATCGCGCCGTCGCCTACCAGGGACCGGGCACGGTCGAGGTGGTCGACATCGACTACCCGACCTTCGAGCTGAAGGACGGTCCCGGGGTCAACCCCGCGAACGTCGGTCGACAGCTTCCCCATGCGGCGATCCTCAAGGTCGTCACCACCAACATCTGCGGCTCGGACCAGCACATGGTCCGCGGCCGCACCACCGCCCCCGAGGGGCTCGTGCTCGGCCACGAGATCACCGGCGAGGTCATCGAGACCGGGCCGGGCGTCGAGTTCATCAGCGAGGGTGACCTCGTCTCGGTCCCCTTCAACATCTCCTGCGGCCGCTGCGAGATGTGCAAGACCCGCCGCACCGAGATCTGCCTGAACGTGAACCCCGACCGCCCCGGCAGCGCCTACGGCTATGTCGACATGGGCGGCTGGGTGGGCGGCCAGGCCGAGTACGTCGTGGTCCCCTATGCCGACTGGAACCTGCTGAAGTTCCCGGACAAGGACCAGGCGCTGGAGAAGATCCTGGACCTGACCATGCTCTCGGACATCTTCCCCACCGGCTTCCACGGCGCGGTCTCCGCGGGCGTGGGACCGGGGTCGTCCGTGTACATCGCCGGCGCCGGTCCCGTGGGCACCGCCGCCGCGGTGGGCGCGCAGCTGCTCGGCGCGTCGGTCGTGATCATGGCCGACATGAACGCGGACCGCCTCGCGAACGCCGCATCGTTCGGCTGCGAGACGATCGACGTCTCGCAGGAGGACCCGCGCGAGGGCATCGCCCGGATCCTCGGTCGCGAGGAGGTCGACGCGGGCGTGGACGCGGTGGGCTTCGAGGCCCGCGGCCACGGCAAGGACGCGAAGGAGGCCCCGGCGACGGTGCTGAACACTCTCATGGACGTCACGCGCGCCGGCGGCGCGCTCGGCATCCCCGGCCTGTACGTCACCGGCGACCCGGGCGGCGTGGACGAGGACGCGAAGGTCGGCTCCCTGTCGATGCGTCTCGGCCTCGGCTGGGCGAAGGCGCTGAGCTTCACGACCGGCCAGTGCCCGGTGATGACGTACCACCGCCAGCTCATGGAGGCGATCCTCCACGACCGCGTGCAGATCGCCGACGCCGTCAACGCCACCGCGATCTCGCTCGACGACGCCCCGAAGGGCTACGCGGAGTTCGACTCGGGCGTGGCCAAGAAGTACGTCATCGATCCGCACGGCGTGACCGGGAAGGTCCAGGCCGTCTGACGCGTCCCCCTCGGCTCTGACACGGGTGTGAGGCCCTCGGCCCTCACACCCGTGTCAGGTCACCGAGCGTTCATCCGGAGACCGCCCAGGTGTCGCCCGGTTCACATACGGTGCACACGGCCCCGCCCCCTCAGCGAGCAGGAACCCCGATGCCCTCCTCCCCCCGCACCCTCTCCCCGCGCTGGCTCGCGCTGGTCGCGTCCCTCGCCTTCCTCGCCCCCTCGCTGCTGTCCCTCCAGGCCTGGCAGGCGACGCCCGCCGCGGCACAGGTCACCGACGAGCAGCTCGCCCAGGGCGGGGTGCTGCGCGACTCGCAGGACTACCGCGTCGCCCCGGGCCTCGACCTCACCACCTTCTCCCGCCTCGAGGAAGGCGGCTGGAAGGAGGGCAGCATCCTGACCGCCGACCTCACCGAGTCGACGCTCTCGGTCGACGTGACCGACGACGGCACCGTCACGGGCCGCTCCCCGCTCACCGACGTGATGCGTGCAGGCGACCGCGGCGAGCGCGCCGTCGCCGCGGTCAACGGCACCTTCTTCGACATCAACCACTCCGACGCCCCGCAGCGCACCTCGATCAGCAGCGAGGGCGTGCGCATGGGGACCTCCGAGGCGATGCCGGCCCTGACCCTCGCCGACGGGAAGGCCGCCGTGCAGGCGCTCTCCGCCTCCGGCGAGCTCACCACGGCCGACGGCACCGCCCACGAGCTCGAGGGGATCAACAACCCCTCCCTCCCGCGGGACGGGATCGGCGTGTACACCCCGGCGTGGGGCGAGTACACGCTGGACCGGCCCGTCGGCGCCCCGGACGCCCTGGCCGAGGAGATCGCCCTGGCCACCGTCGTCGACGGCACGGTCACCGAGGTCACCGGTGTGCAGGACGCCGCCGGGGACCCGGAGATCCCCGAGGACGGCCAGGTGCTGCTGGGCCGCGAGGACGGCGCAGAGCTGCTCGCGGACCTCGAGGTGGGCGACGAGGTCGACATCGAGATCGGCCCCGATCAGGACGTCGACCTCGGCATCGCCGGCAGCCACCAGATCCTCGAGGACGGCGCCGTGCCGGACATGGGCGAGGACTCCCTGGTCACGACCTCCCACCCGCGCACCGCCGTCGGCGTCAGCCGCGACGGCAGCGAGCTGTTCGTGCTGGTCCTGGACGGTCGCAGCGCCGCCTCCACCGGGATGACGCTGCCCGAGCTCGGGCAGATCCTCTCGGACATGGGCGCGCACAATGCGGTGAACCTCGACGGCGGCGGCTCCTCCGCTCTCGCCGCTCGCGTCGCCGGCGCCGAGAGCGAGTCGATCTGGAACAGCCCCTCGGACGGGGTGGTGCGCGAGGTGCCCAATGCGCTGGTGTTCTACTCCGACGCCCCCGCCGAGGAGCTCGCAGGCGTGGAGACCTCCCTCGCCCTCGAGGGCGAGGACGCGGTGCTCCCGGGCCTGCACCGCACCCTGACGGCGACCGGCCTCGCCGGCGACCTCTCCCCGCTCATGGCGGACGGCACGTTCACCGCGGACGGCGAGGTCGAGCTGGCGGGCTCCGACGGGACCGGCGCGGTGGTGCGCGGCACCGGCACGGGCGACGGCATCGTCACCTACGCCGCCGGTCCCCACGAGGCGCGGCAGGAGCTGCGCGTGCTCGGCGAGCCCGTCGGCCTGCAGCCCGGCGAGCGCTCCCTGAACCTCCCGGACACCGAGGAGCCTCGCACCGTGACCCTCACCGGCTACGACGCGGACGGGCAGCGGGCCCGGATCGAGACCCGGGACGTCGAGGCCTCCGTCGAGGGCGGCTTCGAGGTGACCGAGGACGGGCTGGGCGGCTGGGCCGTGCGGGCGACCGGGGAGACCGACACCGGTACGCTCACCCTCCGCGCCGCGGGCCTGTCGACCACGGTCGCGCTCACCCACGGCACCCAGGAGCAGCAGGTCTTCGACCTCTCCGACCTCTCCGCGTTCAGCGGGGGCAGCGACCGGGCCAGCGGCTCCTTCGAGGCCGCTGAGGGACCGGTCGGCGAGGACGGCACCGCCGCGCCCGCCGTGCGCATGACCTACGACTTCACCACCTCGAGCGCGACCCGCGGCTACTACCTGATCGCGGACGAGCCGGTCGCGCTCGACGGCTCGGCGCTCGCTCTCACGATGGACGTGCGCTCCGACGGCAGCGGTGCCTGGCCCCGCCTGCAGGTCCGCGACGGGGCCGGGACCGTGACCAACCTCGACGGGGAGCACCTGGACGGCGAGGGCTGGGGCACGGTGCGCTTCACGGTGCCGGAGGGGCTGGCGCAGCCGCTGACCGTCGAGCGGCTGCGGATCATGGAGACCCGTCCGGAGGCGCAGTACACGGGCGACATCACCGTCGCGAACCTCCGCGCGATCACGACCCCGCAGTCGGAGGTCCCCGACGAGCCGCGGCTCCACGACCCGGCGCTCCTCGCCCAGGGCGATGTCGCGGACCGCCCGCAGCGCATCGCCGTGATGAGCGACGCCCAGTTCGTCGCCTCCTCCCCGGAGTCCGATGCGGTCGAGGGCGCGCGCCGCACCCTGCGCGAGATCCGTGAGGCGGCGCCGGACCTGCTGGTGATCAACGGCGACCTGGTCGACGAGGCCTCGCCGGAGGACTTCGCCCTCGCGCAGCGGATCCTGCAGGAGGAGTGGGACAGCGACATCCCCTACGTCTACGTGCCCGGCAACCACGAGGTGATGGGCGGGGACATCGCGAACTTCGAGGAGGCCTTCGGGCCGACGTCGACCGCGCGCGAGCTCGGGCCGACGAAGGTCATCACCCTCAACAGCGCCCCGGGCACCCTCGCCGGGGACGGGCTGGGCCAGCTCGAGATGCTCGAGGATCAGCTGGCCGAGGTCGCCGGGTCCGACGCTCTCACCGGTGCGGTCGTGTTCTTCCACCACCCCACCGACGATCCGCTGCCGAGCGAGTCGAGCCAGTTGGCCGATCAGCGGGAGGCACGGGCGATCGAGGAGCAGCTCGCCGAGTTCCGGCGCAGCTCGGGGAAGTCCGTCGCGCTGGTCTCCGCCCATGCGGGCGTGTTCCACGGCGGCGCGGTAGAGGGCGTGACCACCCTGGTGAACGGCAATTCGGGGAAGTCCCCGGCGGGGACCCCGGCCACGGGCGGCTTCACCGGATGGACGATGCTGGGCATCGACCCGGACTCGGGCGTGGTCGGGGAGCATCCCACCACGCAGGACCGGGTGGGCTGGCTCGCGGCGGAGACCCGTCCGTGGGTGGACTCGGTCGCTCTCCAGGGCCGGCGGCAGCTCGCCGTGGGCGAGGTCGGCGAGGTGTCGGCCCACATCTCCCAGGACGGCCGGGAGGTGCCGGTCGCGTGGCCGCTCACCGCCCGGTGGGGCGGCACCGGGGTGCAGGTCGCCAGCGGCGCGCCGGGCGACGAGCAGCCGGACCGCCGTGCGGTGGTGCGGGTGGATCCTCGCACCGGGGAGATCACGGGGCTGCGCCGGGGCGCCGCGACAGTGACGGTCACCGTGAACGGGGAGACGGCGCGGCACACGGTGCACGTCGCCGGCAGCGGCCGCTGACGCCGCGCCGGAGACCGGGCCTCGCGCGCCCCCTCCCCGACGTCGACGTCGGGGAGGGGGCGCGCGCCGTGATCGGGTCCCTGCGCCGTGGCGCGACCTCCGTGCGGGGCGCCGTTCCTCGAGGCGTCCGGGTCCGGGCTGCGGGACTCGGCTCAGCCCGCGGCGGCCTCGGGCTCGAGCACGTCCTCCCGGTCGGGGTGCGTGATCGGTCCGCCCTCGCGGGCGGACACCTCCACCACGGCCCGAGCCCCCTCCACCTGGCTCTCCAGGGCGAACAGGGCGCACTCGCCGTTCGCGCAGCGCTGGTCCTCGGGCACTCTGATGACCGGGCCGTTCTCCACAGTCGCGAGGGCGAACGCCTGGCAGACCTCGTCCGCGCACTCGACGGGACCGAGCGCGTCCAGTTCCTGCCGGGGGACGTCCCGCAGCGACCGGATGATCCGCGGGTAGTCGTACGCCTCGGCGATCTGATCCCCTGCCGCCTGCTCGAAGACGATGTACTTCCCGACCGCCCGCTCGGCGCCCTCCTCGGTGTAGCCGTTCTGGACCCAGTACTCCGCCGGAGCCTTGATCCAGGTCAGCCCGGAGGCTCGGACGATCTCGATCGACAGGGACCGGCCGTCGGCGCCGAGCAGCGAGATGGTCCCGGCGTACGCCTGGTCGGCGACGTCCACGTCGAGCGCGACCTCCTGGGTCGTGCCGCTGACCTCGATGCTGCCCTCAGCCCGGAACATCTCCCGATCGGTGATCGCGTCGAAGAACTGCTCGCGGGCCTCCTGCGCGGCAGCCGCGTCCTGGATCGTGCCGGCCGTCGGGGCGGGCGCCTCCTCGACCGCGGAGTCCTGACAGCCACCGAGGACCAGGACCGCGCCTGCGAGCACGCTCGCGATGGCGGTGCGTCGCGTCATCACTCCCCCAGCAGCGGGTCGAGGGAGAGGCCGCACGTCGTCTCGGCGTAGTCCTGCTGCGCCTCGAAGGCCGCCGTCGACTCCTCCACGGCGTCGGCGAGGAGGCCCAGGAACGAGTCGTTGGCGACCTGCCCGCCGGAGGCGCCGAGGAGGTCCGCCGCGTCCTCGTACTTCTGCTCGACGCCCTCCCAGCGATCGCGCTCGGAATCGCTGTCGGCATAGCCGGCCAGCGCCCCTGCCGCGCCCGAGATCAGACGCAGCCGCTCCTCCAGCTGGAGGACGCTGGCCTCAGCGGTCTGCGAGGCGGCCTGGGCGTTGAGGCCGATCAGGTCCTCGTAGACGCCGCAGGCGTCCGCCGCCGCGGCAGGGTCGACGTACTCGAGCTCGCCTTCGGTGCCCTCCTCGTGGCTGCTCGTGGGCGAGGGGTCCTCCGCCTCCGTCGGGCCGTCGGACCCGTCCTCGGACCGGGCCGTGGACTCGGCGGTCGGGGACGCCGTGGTGCCGCCCTCCTCCGCCTCGGGCGTCGAACAGGCGGCGGAGGCCGCGACGAGGACTGCGGCCAGGATCGCCGCAGCGCGGTGCAGGGGTCTACGCATCGATGAGCTCCGATTCTGGTCGTGCGGCAGGCGGGGTCTCGACCCGCGGTCTCAGGGACCGGCCGACCCTCTCGGACAGCGCCTGATAGGTGGAGTCCCGGATGAACACGGCGTCCACCGCGATCATCGCCAGGGAGAACCAGGGGATGCCCATGAGGAGGCCGATCGAGCCGTGGAAGGTCATGATCGCGACCAGGCCTACGGCTCTCGTGCGGCGCCGGAGCAGCAGGAACGGGAAGTAGATCTGGACCAGGATCGAGCCCCAGGTGGCGACCGCCACGCCGGGACCCCACGCCGTGACCAGCTCCGACAGCACTGGCCAGGTCCCGAACTGAGCGGTCTGGAGCGGCAGGTACGCGGCGTAGCCGTGCTGCCACGCCTCGCCGGCGAGCTTGTAGAAGCCGCCCGCGACGTAGATCGCGCAGACCTGGAACACCAGGGCGATCAGGGCCAGGTTGTGGACGGTGTCGACCAGCCAGTCGAGCGACTCGGTGCGGCCCGGGCGGGCGTCGCGGAGGCGCGTGTCGAGCGACCAGCGGTCCGCGCATCGTGTCAGGAGCAGCAGGACCAGGAAGATGCGGTAGGCGTTGTCGCTCTGGTCGCTGAGGGAGTCGTTGGTCTCGATCAGGCTGACCCACAGGACCAGGTGCACCGCGATGGCGGGCCGAGTGACCAGGCCGACGGTCACCATCAGCGCCGCGACGATCGCGCTGAGGTACAGCGCGGTGAACAGTGCGGGGCTCTCGGCGGTCGCTCGGAACGCCGAGAACAGCCAGATCCGCGGGAAGTCGCTGGTGGGCTCGGCGAGCTCGCCGTTCCAGCTGCTCGCCGTCCCGAAGGAGTAGTGGCGCCCGCCGAAGTTCGTCAGCAGCACGCCCAGGCCGACGACCCCCAGGAGGATCCGCGTCATCGCGAGCCCGTAGAGCGAGCGGGGGCCCGAGGTGAGCCACCTGTAGCCACGATCGTGGAGCCGGCCTCCTCGTGCCAGGAGGGAGGCGGCAACCGCCCGCAGGCGCGGCGCGGGGCCCTCGCGGAGGGCCCGCTCCCGGGGGGAGAGCTCGGGGTGTCTCAGCTCCATCTCACACCTCGCAGACCTGAGCAGGTGCCGAGCAGAAGTACTCGGTGAACAGGGTCTGCGCCTCGGGGGAGGCACGCTCCGCACCCCTCCATCCCGGCTCGACGAACGCCGGGGAGGGGCGGGCGGAGGTGGGGTCGTGCCGTGCGTCGAAGGGGACCACGGGGTGGCGGGCCACCCGATACTGCACGCGCTGGACGTCCTCGCCCCACACCGCGACGGCCACCCTCGTGGCATAGGCGATGGACGCGGCGTCCTCCTCCTCGAACGTCGTTCTCACTTCGTCCGTCCCGCCTGCGGCGACCAGGTCCTCGTGCAGGCGGGAGCTCCAGTCCTCGCCCTTGTAGTAGTGGGCGGAGGCGACGTCCTTCTGGTCCTTCGACAGATCCCCCCACGCGCCGCGCAGCAGCATGGCCTGAGCGATGGCGGACGATGCGGAACGGGGCGGGAAGAGATGGTAGGTGGCGCGGGAGAGTTCGATGTCGCTCGCCCGCAGCCATTCCGTGGTGGCCGCGTCGTCGCCCTCACCGACGACCGCACGGACGTCGAAGTAGTAGTCGGCGCTGACCGGGTCCGGGGCGAACAGGCTCCACGACTGGCCGAACATCGGAAGCATGTACTCGCGCAGAGTGTCGCCGGGCACGACGTCACGTGCCGGCGACGACGGGGCGATCCAGAGCGCCGAGGCGAGGAGGTGCCACCCCAGGAGCAGCGCGAGGACTGTGACGACGGCCCTGCGGGCCGCGAGCGCCCGGGCCGGCCGGGCAGGTTCTTCGGGGTGTTGCATCGTGTGCGGCATCTCCAGGGAAGACGGGTGGGTGGGGGCCCCGACCAGCTCGCGGTCGGAGCCCCCACGTGGTGGAGTTCGACGCCTCGCGCGGTGCGTGTGCACCCGCGCGGCGCGTCAGCCCAGGAGGATCAGCGGGTGCGACGCGCCCGGTTGATCAGCAGGGCGGCGCCACCGAGGGTCGCGAGGCCCAGCGCCGCGGCGATGCCGACAGCCGCCTCGACACCGGTCTGCGCGAGGGAGCCGCTCGAGGATCCGCTGCCGTAGCCGCCGGTGCCGCCGCTGCCGGTCCCGGCCGAGGTGCCGCCGGTGCTCACGCCGTTCGACGTGCCGGAGGTGGAGCCCTCCGTCGCGCCATCGGACGCACCATCAGTGCTGCCGTCGGTCACGCCGTCGGTCGCACCATCGGAGCTGCCGTCAGTCGCACCGTCCGTTGCACCATCGGTCGCGCCATCAGTCGCGCCATCGGTCGCACCGTCAGTCGCGCCATCAGTCGCGCCATCGGTCGCACCGTCAGTCGCGCCATCAGTCGCGCCATCAGTGCTGCCATCGGTCGCACCATCAGTCGCGCCATCAGTGCTGCCATCGGTCGCACCGTCAGTCGCACCATCAGTGCTGCCATCCGTGGCACCGTCCGTTGCACCATCGGTCGCGCCATCAGTGCTGCCATCCGTGGCACCGTCGGTCGCGCCGTCCGTCGCACCACCGGTGTCACCGTCCGTCGCACCATCGGTGTCACCGTCCGTCGCACCATCAGTGTCGCCGTCCGTCGCGCCGTCGGTCGCACCATCAGTGTCGCCGTCCGTCGCGCCGTCGGTCGCACCATCAGTGTCGCCGTCCGTCGCACCATCAGTGTCGCCGTCCGTCGCACCATCAGTGTCGCCGTCCGTCGCACCATCAGTGTCGCCGTCCGTCGCACCATCGGTGTCACCGTCGGTCGCACCATCGGTGTCACCGTCGGTCGCGCCGTCCGTTGCACCATCGGTGTCACCGTCCGTCGCACCATCGGTGTCACCGTCCGTCGCACCATCGGTGTCACCGTCGGTCGCACCATCGGTGTCGGTCTCGTCGTCGTCGATCACGCAGTTCACGCCGCCGGCGCTCACGTCAGCGGCCACGTCCACACGCTCGAATCCGAGCTCGAGCGCACCGAGTCCGTTCGGAGCCACCACCGGGACCGACAGGAGCTGCAGGTCAGCCTGGAGGCCGGTCATCGACCCCGACGCATGGGTCCCGTCGGAGGCGACGTCGACGTTGGTGATGCCGCCGTAGCTGATCTCACCGTCCACGACAGCGAGCAGGCTCTCGGCAGGCGACCCCTGCAGCAGCTGGTCCAGCTCGATGGCCAGGCCGGGCTCGATCTCGACTGCGGCGTCTCCCACCGCGACCATCATCGAAGGCATCTCGGTCACGTCGAGGGCCGCCCCGTCGGGCTGACCGTTCGCGCTGGCCACGATGGTCCCGAGAGTGTCGTTGGCACCACCTTCGCCACCCCACGACACCGCGATCTCTCCGTTGAAGAGCTGCACGTCCGCGAACTGCCAGGTGGATTCCACCTCGACCCCGAGGGCATCGGAGCACTCGGCGCTGCCTGCATCGACCAGGCGGATCGAGTTGGAGTTCTGCCCCAGGTTCGCCGATCCCACGGGGAAGATCTCATCGAGCCCCGGGACCGGGACGGGCAGAACGTCCCCGAAGCCGGTGATCAGGTCGAGATCGCCGGTGTTGGTCTGCCCGGCGGCGACCTCGCCGCCGTTGGTGAGCACGTCCTCGGACCAGTCGGTGCTGCTCGAGCCCGTCAGCGCCTGAAGGCTCCCGACCACGGGGATCTCGAGGTCGCCCCAGTCGTTGGTGGCCTCGTCCTGCGGGACGACCGTGGTGGAGGTCGACTCGGCCGCGACGACGTCGATCGGGATGCCGATCGCCCCGATCCCGACCGGCGTGGACCTGCTGTAGGCGCGCGCCTCCGGGTCGTTGGCCACGGCACCGGGGACCGCGTACTGGCCGGGGCCGGTGCCGGCGTACTCGGCCAGGCCCTCGGAGTTCGCGACGGTGACGTTCTCGGCGATGTTCGCGCGGACGTTCACGAGATCGTTGACGAGCCCGACCGAGGCGAACGCCCCGTAGTTGCGTGCCGCACCCGAGAAGGAGCCCTCCTCCGGATCCGCCGCCGCGGCGGGAGACAGCGGCGACACCATGGCGGCACAGAGCAGGCCGGCGCCGAAGAGGCTGAGGGACGTCTTCGCCGCCCTCCCCCTCTGCGTCGATGGACGTTCTGACATGAGTTCAACTCCTGAGTGTGGGGATTTCTGCGAGGCGACGAGCGGAATTCAGACGACTTTCGAGTCGCACTCACCCATCTACCAGCTCGACGCTATCCGTCCTCTCTCCGTGTGATCTACGACGTAGCGTCACAAGACGGTAACGAAGGCCGCGAGATCGAAGACGTCCGTCCACTTTGAACACCCGTGGGCGCCCACCAGGGCCCCTATGTGCTAACGAATCCCAAATAGCCCACGGGGGCCCATATCGGACAAGCGGGTCCATTTCGGCCTGACACTTAGTACTCACCGTCCGTACCAGGGGTTGCGGCTGAAACCTGGGACCACTTATGCTCAACCGGACGGCGCCCGGACCGCGAAGGCCATCCATCTTCTCCTCCGCCCACCTTGGCCGAGGAATCGTGGTGATACGTTCTGGCACCCACCGCAGGGAACCAGGTCGCCTCCTCTCCGAATATCGATTCGGCAACGGGAGTTGACCCGTTGAGGACAGTCGCTTACATGAAGGGGAACAGATGACGCGGGCGGGACCGGAATCGGATAATCGTGACGCCCCGCGGGAAAGTCGATTGTTTCTGCCCTCCGAGGTCGCCGAGCTGTTTCGCGTGTCGCCCAAGACAGTGACCCGTTGGGCGCGCCACGGAAAGCTGCCCTATATCCAGACGCTCGGCGGTCACCGCCGGTTCCGGCGCGAGGACATCGCGCGAGCCCTTCGCGGCTACGGAGTGGACGACTGACGGCACGTCGCGGCGGCCGGGAGCGGCCTCCGAGAGACCGAGCGCGCTCGCTCTTCGGGATAAGGTCGGTCCATGACCGAACGCACCACGTACCTCCTGGTGGACGGTGAGAACATCGACGCCACCCTCGGCGTCTCGGTGCTCGGCCGACGACCGCAGCCCGAGGAGCGCCCCCGCTGGAACAAGCTCCTCCAGCACGCCGAGAGCGCCTGGCGCCAGCCCGTGCGAGGGCTGTTCTTCCTCGCCGTCGGCGACAGCCTCCCCTCGGGGTTCGTGCAGGCCCTGATCGCGCTGGGGTACAAGGCGATCCCGCTGCGCGGCGAGGGCAAGGTCGTGGACATCGCGATCCAGCGCACCGCCGAGGCGCTGCGGGACCGCGAGGCGGACGTCATGCTGGTCAGCCACGACAAGGACTTCGTCCCGCAGATGACGGAGCTCGCCTCCTCCCCGGAGCGCCGCACGGCCCTTATCGGGTTCCGCGAGTTCATGGCCACGGACCTGCAGGAGATCCCGGGGATCGAGTTCCACGACCTCGAGTACGACGTCCACGCGTTCACCAGCCGGCTCCCCCGCGTGCGGATCATCGACATCGACGAGTTCGACCCGCTGGAGTTCATCCTCTGAGCGCGGTCCCGCGGGTCGACGGGTCGACGACCGATCGGTCGTCGGCCTGTACACACCCGGCGTGCGCCCCGAGGGTGGAGGCATGGCTGGATACACCACGACCAACCCGACCACGGGACGGACCGACAGGCAGTTCCCCGCTCTGGACGACGCGGGCGTGGAGGACGTGCTCCGCCGGACGCACGCCGCCTTCCCGGAGTGGCGGGCGACGCCCTCCGGACGGCGCGCCGAGATCCTGGAGCGTGTCGCCGATGCCTACGACGCCCGCTCCGAGGAGCTGGGCAGGCTGATCGCCACGGAGATGGGCAAGCCGCTGGCGCAGGGGATCGGCGAGGCCGAGCTGGCCGGCTCGATCTACCGCTGGTACGCGACGCACGGCCCGGAGCTGCTCCGGGACGAGCTGCTGGACCCGCAGGGTGCGGAGGAGTCGCTCGTCCAGACCGAGCCGATCGGGCCGCTCGTCGGCGTGATGCCCTGGAACTACCCGTACTACCAGGTGGCGCGCTTCGTCGCCCCCAATCTGATGGCGGGCAACACGATCATCCTCAAGCACGCGGAGATCTGCGCCGGCTCCGCCGAGGTGATGGCCGACCTGCTGCACGACGCCGGTGTTCCCGACGACGCCTACGTGAATGCTGTCGCCGGGCACGACCAGATCGCCGACATGATCGCCGATCCCCGGGTGCGCGGGGTGTCCCTCACCGGCAGCGAGCGGGCCGGCGCGGCCGTCGCCCGGACCGCGGCGGAGCACCTCACGAAGTCCGTGCTGGAGCTGGGCGGCTCCGACCCTCTGATCGTGCTCGAGGACGCCGACATCGACCACGTCGCCCGCACGGCGGCCGCGGCGCGTCTGTCGAACGCGGGACAGGCATGCAACTCCCCCAAGCGCATGATCGTCCCGAGCGCGCGACGGGACGAGTTCGTCGACGCCGTCGTCGAGGAGTTCGAGAGCGCGACCCTCGGGGACCCGCTGGACGAGGGGGTCGACGTCGGCCCGCTCTCCTCCGTCGGCGCGCGCGACGGCGTCGCCGAGCAGGTCGCCCGCGCGGTGGAGCAGGGGGCGACGCTGCACACCGGGGGCGAGGCCCTGGAGCGCGAGGGCGCGTTCCTGCGGCCCGCCGTGCTGACCGGGGTCACCCCCGACATGGACGCCTACGGCGAGGAGATCTTCGGACCGGTGGCGATCATCCACGCCGCGGAGTCCGTCGACCACGCCGTGGAGCTGGCGAACGACGTGGAGTTCGGGCTGAGCGGCTCCGTCTGGGGCGAGGACCTCGCCCGCGCGCAGGAGGTCGCCGACCGTCTCGACGTGGGGATGGCGTACGTCAACGAGCACGGGACGACGCTTCCCGGACTGCCCTTCGGCGGGGTGAAGCGCTCCGGCTACGGCCGCGAGCTCGGGCGCTGGGGCATGGGCGAGTTCGTCAACGTCCGCCTCCGCCGCACCGCCGTGCGCTGAGGAGGTCCGGACCGGGACCGCTGTCCGCCTCCGAGGCCCCCGGTCCCTCGGGCGACCCGCCCGGACATGCAGAGATCCCCTCCGACCAGCAGGTCGGAGGGGATCTCTCGCGGTGCGCAAGGGGGGACTTGAACCCCCACGCCGTTTCCGGCACACGGACCTGAACCGTGCGCGTCTACCAATTCCGCCACTTGCGCGTATCTCCGACACCGGGTCTCATGGGCGCCGAGGTCGAAGGTTCCCCTAGGTTACCCCCGCATCACCCCCGGCCCAAGCCGACATCCGGCACAGTAACGAACGCCACTCGCGGCGTTGGCGGACGGGGCGCGGCTCAGCGCATCGACTCGGCCTCGTCGAAGGCGACGTCGATGTCGCGGTGGTCGATGCGGCGCCGCCCCACCACGAGGTAGAGCACGACGGCGAGGGCCACGGCGGGGATGCCGACCATCGCGGCGACCTGCATGCTCGGACGCACGAACACGGTCGCGAACACTGCAGCGAGACCCACCAGGCCCACGCCGGCGGTGATCACGCCGCCGGGCATGCGGAAGCTGCCGCCCTGCTCGCCGCGGCGACGGAAGGCGATGTAGGTCGCGAGGATCAGCGCCCACACCATGATCACCGCGAACACCACCAGGCTCATCATGTAGCCGAACACCCCGCCCACGCCGCTGAAGGCGAGCAGCGCCGCGCCGATCAGGCCGACCGAGCTCAGCGCGATGCCGACGGCGGGGACGCGGCGGCCGGTCAGGTGCGCGGCGAAGCGCGGGGCGAGCCCGTCGGACGCGAGGGAATGCAGGATGCGGCTGCCGGCGTAGAGGTTCGCGTTCGCGGCCGACAGCGCCGCGATCAGCACCAGCAGGTTCGTGATGTGGGCGGCGCCGGGGATGCCGATCCGGTCGAAGACCATCACGAAGGGCGAGGTGGCGACGTCCTCGCCGGTGCCGGCCGCCTGCTGCCACGGCACCAGGCACACCACGATCCCGATGCAGAGCACGTAGAAGAAGGACAGGCGCACGATCGTGGTGCGGGCGGCGGTGCGGATCGAGCGGGCGGGGTCCTTGGCCTCGGCCGCGGTGATCGAGAGCAGCTCGATGCCGCCGAAGGAGAACATCACCACCGACAGCGCGACCCACACCGCGGCCCAGCCCATCGGGGCGAAGCCCCCGTCGGCCGTGAGCTCCACGAAGCCCGGCGCGGGCTGGCCCGGCATCCCGAAGAGCACCAGGATCGCGCCGATCAGGATGAACACGAACACCGCGATCACCTTGATCGAGGACAGGAAGAACTCGATCACGCCGAAGGAGCCGACACTGGCGAGGTTGATCGCGATGATCACCGCGGCGAACAGCAGGATCCCGGCCCAGATCGGCACCGCGGGCACCCAGTAGGAGAGATAGGCGGCGCAGGCGACGAGCTCCGCACCGGTCACGCACACGGTGACGATCCAGTACAGCCAGCGGCTGAGGTAGCCCCAGAACGGGGAGAGGAAGCGTGCGGCGAGGGTGCCGAAGCCGCCGCGCACAGGGTGGCGGGAGGCCATCTCGCCCATCGCCAGCGCGACCGTCGCGGCGATCATGGCACCGAGTGCGAAGGAGATGATCACGGCGGGGCCGGCGATGCCGATCGCCTCGCCGGAGCCGAGGAACAGGCCGGTGCCGAGCGCGGAGCCCATGGCGATCATCGCCATCTGGCCGTGGCCGAGGGACCGGGCGAGGTGCCCGTCGGCGCGCTGGTCGGTGGAGGAGGTCTGGGAGGTCACCCGTCGAGGGTATCGGCCCCGACGCGCCGTGCAGGCGCGACGGGGCGGGCTCTCAGCTCTCCGTGTCGAGGTCGTCGCGGACGGTGCCGTTCAGACCCACCAGGAGCAGCACGCCGGCCGGCACCAGCACGAGCAGGCCGAGATCACCGATCTCCGGCAGGAGGGTGAGGCCGTAGCCGGCCGAGAGCAGCAGCACGGCGAGAGCGACCAGCAGCATCGCGGAGGGTCCGCGGGAGCGGGGGTCGCGGGGAGGACGGGTCGGAGGGCGGGTGGGCTTCTGGAGCGTCGTCATGTCCCGACTCTGCCGGATTCCTGCGCCGGGCACATCCTGCGTTCGGAGGAGCCGACGGGGGGATGGTCGGGCGCCGGTGCGACGATGGTCGTGGGGGCGATCCCCCGGCCGACGGGCGTCCCCGCCGCAGATCGACGGCTCAGCCGCGGCTGTCGCGGTAGCCGTCGATCGCGTCCTTGGCCTCCTTGAGACCCGCACCGGTGTGCTCGCGGTAGACCTTGATCGCCTCGATGACCCTGCCCTGCTCGACCAGTCGGCGGCACTCCTCGGGCACGCTCGGCGCGCCCGCCTCCTCCCGCAGCCGCTCGAGCTCCTCCGGGCCGACGCCGGCGCGCTCGGCGAGGAGCGCGACGAGCTCCTCGAGCTGTCGGTTCTGCGTCTCGAGGTGCGCTATCTGGGTCTGCTGCTGCCTGCTGCGTCCGAACATGGGACCACCGTAGTCACCGTCTCGTGCTCGTCGGCCCCGACGGAGGTCGGTACCTCCGAGGACCGGGTGCGGACGGGGATCGTCACCCAGGGCAGCACGAGGTGCACGATCGGTCCGATCCCGAGGGCGTAGACGACCGTGGCGACGCCGACGGGCCCGCCCAGCACCCCTCCGAGCCCCAGGACCGCCACCTCGATGACGGCTCGCACCGGTCCGATCCGCAGGCCCCACCGGTGATGGATGCCGGTCATGAGCCCGTCGCGCGGACCGGGCCCGAGCTGCGCGCCGATGTAGACGGCGTCGGAGACCGCGTTGAGCACGAGGCCGCCCAGGAGCATCGCGAGTCCCGGCAGCAGGCCCTCGACGGGCGGGACCACGGCGAGGGTGAGATCCATCGAGACGCCCACCCACAGCGCGTTGGCGAGCGTGCCGATGCCCGGCTGCTGGCGCAGCGGGATCCATGCCAGCAGCACCGCGAAGCTCGTCAGGACCGTGAGCGTCCCGATGCTCAGCCCGGTCCGCTCGGAGAGCGCCACCGACAGCACGTCCCAGGGTGCGGCGCCGAGACCTGCCCGCAGGATCAGCGCGATCCCGGCGCCGAAGCCGGTCAGGCCGAGGAAGAGGGTGAGCAGGCGCAGCGGCAGGCGGTCCACGCGGAGCTGGTCGCGCAGGCTGAGGTTCTGGAGCGGTGCGGGCATGAGCCCAGCCTCCCCCGAAGTGGATCGATCGCACAGGGCCAATCGTGGTCCACTGGTCCCATGGACGCCGCGCCCCCTCCCTCCCCGCCGCTGGTCACGCTGCTGGGCCCGCCGCCGGAGAGCGGACGCGCCCGATGGCTCGCCGATCGCCTGACGGCCCTCACGACCGAGGGCCGGCTGCTGCCCGGGACGCGCCTGCCCTCCGAGCGTCTCCTCGCCGAGGAGCTGGGCCTCTCCCGCGGCACCATCGTGCGCGGCCTGGACGAGGCGCGGGAGAGGCGCATCCTCGCCTCGCGCCAGGGCTCGGGCCGCATCGTGCAGGCGCCGCCCGGTCGGCCCCGCCCCGTCGAGTCCCTCACCGCGCGCACGCGCGCCCTGCCCCCGGGCACCGTCGACCTCCGCTCCACCGTGCTGCCCCCGCACGCGGACCTGCAGGCCGTCGCCGAGGACGTGGTCGCGGAGCTGAGCGCGGACCCGACATGGGGAAGCGTTCCCGCCGACGGCCACCCCGCACTGGTCGAGGCGATCTGCGCGCACTACGCCCGTCGCGGCCTCCCCACCGACCCCGAGCAGGTCCTGGTCACGAACGGCGCGATCAGCGGTCTCCACCTCGCGCTGCGCTCCGTCACCGCGCCCGGCGCGAGAGTGGGCACCGAGAACCCCGGCTACCCCAACACCACCCGCGTCATCACCGCGGCGAGGCGGCGCGTGGTGCCGATCGACGTCGTCGGCCGGCACGGGGACCACCTCGTGCGGGCCGTCGGCTCCGGCGCGCTCGGCGCAGCGGTGCTCACCCCCGACTTCCACAATCCCGGCGGGCACCTGCTCGGCGGCGAGCACCGCGCCCGCCTGCTCCGCGCCGCGGCGCGCACCGGGACGACGCTCCTGGTCGACGAGACCCTCGTGGGGATGGCATGGCGCGACGGACTCGTGCCCCCGGCCCCGCTCGCGGGCGGCGGGGCGCAGACGCTGCTCGTCGGCTCCGTCTCGAAGGCGCTGTGGGCGGGGCTGCGGATCGGCTGGATCCGCGGCGCCCCGGAGATGATCGACGCGGTCTCACGGCTCCGCATCGGGGTGGACCTCGGAGCCCCGCCGCTCGAGCAGCTCATCACCGCCCGGCTGCTGCCCGGCGCGACGCACGTGCCCGCGCAGCGTGAGCACATCGCCGCGAACCACGAGCTCGCCTCCGGGATGCTGCGGGACCTGATGCCGCACTGGCGCTGGCAGGAGCCCGCAGGCGGGCTCTCGATCTGGGCCGACGGCACTCGCCGGCCCGCCCAGGAGCTCGTGGACCTCGCGGTGGCACGCGGCATCGCGCTCAGCCCCGGCGCGCTGTTCTCGCCGAGCGGGACCGGCTGGCCGCACGCCCTGCGCATCCCCTTCTCCGGGAGGGCCGACGACCTCCGTCACGCCCTCGGGGTGCTCGCCGAGCTCGAGGCGTGAGGGGCCGGACGCAGGAGCGCCCCGCACCGTGACGGTGCGGGGCGCTCCCGAGGTCCTGCGCGAGGCCTGGCGACGCGGGTCCGCGCAGCAGGGCCGGATCGGGCCGGATTCTGAGCCGCTCTCGCCAGGAAAGCGGCACAGAACTGCACCCGACTCGGGCGGGATCAGGCTGTGGACTGCTCGCCCGATCTCCTGCCGCTCGTACCTCGCAGCTCGTCGATCAGGCTGTGGACTGCTCGCCCGATCTCCTGCCGCTCGTACCTCGCAGCTCGTCGATCAGGCCTTGGCCGAGCCCTTGGCGGCGACGACCTGGACGACGAGGTTCGCGAAGATCTCCTCGTGCAGGCGGACGGTCGCCTTGTGCTCGCCGAGCGCACGGATCGGGGTGGCGAACTCGACGGTGCGACGATCGATGTCCTTGTCGAACATCGACTTGACGCCCTCGGCGACCTCCTTGGAGGAGACCGCACCGAACAGACGGCCGTTCTGGCCGGCGCGCTCGGCGATGACGACGGGCTTCGACTCGAGCGTCGCCTTGAGGGACTGCGCCTCCTCGATGTTCGCGATGGCGCGCTTGCCGCGGGCCGCACGGATCTGGTCGAGCTGACGCTGACCGCCCTTGGTCCACGGGGTCGCGAGACCGCGGGGCAGGAGGAAGTTGCGGGCGTAGCCGTCCTTGACCTCGACGACGTCGCCGGCGGCACCGAGGCCGGTGACCTCGTTGGTGAGGATGAGCTTGCTGGTCATGTGCTTCCCTTCCTCGCTCAGCGACCGGAGGTCGAGTACGGCAGCAGGGCGATCTCGCGGGCGTTCTTCACGGCCTTCGCGATCTTGCGCTGCTCCTGGACGGAGACGCCGGTGACCCGACGGGCGCGGATCTTTCCGCGGTCGGAGATGAACTTGCGCAGCAGCGCGGCGTCCTTGTAGTCGACGGTCTCGAGACCGGCGGCCTTCAGCGGGTTCTGCTTCTTCTTCGGCTTGCGAAGAACAGGCTTGGCCATCGTGGTGCTCCTTCTTTCTGAGGGGAGCCCGGGCATGGACCCGGGATGGGGTTGTTCTGTGGTGTTCTCTGCTCGGCGTGCCGATCAGAAGGGCGGGTCGTCGTACCCGCCCTGGTTGCCTCCGCCGGCCCACGGGTCGGCGTTGGGCGCGCCCTGGGGCGCGTTGCCGTAGCCGCCCTGGCCACCACCCTGGTTGCCGTAGCCGCCCTGGTTGCCCTGGCCGCCGAAGCCGCCCTGGCCACCGCCCTGCGGGGCGCCGCCGCCCTGAGAGGCACCGCCGCCGAAGCCCCCACGTCCGCCGCGCTGGACCTTGGTGGCCTTCGCGGTCGCGTAGCGGAGGGAGGGGCCGATCTCGTCGACGTCCAGCTCGATGCTGGTGCGGTTGTTGCCCTCGCGGTCGGTGAAGGAGCGCTGCTTGAGGCGACCCTGCGCGATGACGCGCGAGCCCTTCTCGAGCGACTCGGCCACGTTCTCCGCGGCGTCGCGCCAGATGGAGCAGCGGAGGAACAGCGCCTCGCCGTCCTTCCACTCGTTCGACTGACGGTCGAAGGTGCGCGGGGTGGACGCGATGGTGAACGACGCGACCGCGACGCCGGACTGCGTGAAGCGCAGCTCGGGGTCCGCGGTGAGGTTGCCGATCACCGTGATGACGGTGTCATTCGCCATGGGTGCTCCTCTGCTCCGGGGGTGTGGTGGATCGTGCGGGGGTCAGAGACGGCAGATCACTCGGCGTCGAGACGCATGAGCTTGGTGCGCAGGACGGACTCGTTGAGCCCGAGCTGACGATCGAGCTCCTGGGCCGTCGACGACTTCGCGGTGAACTGCAGGACGATGTAGATGCCCTCGGACTTCTTGTCGATCTCGTAGGCGAACTTCCGCTTGCCCCAGACGTCGACGTTGTCGATAGTGCCGCCCTCGGTCGGGATGACCTGGACGAGCTTCTCGAAGGTTCCGCTGACGGTCCGCTCATCGACGGACGGGTCGAGGATCACGACCATTTCGTACTTGCGCATGTTCTGGTACCCACCTCCTGTGGTCTCTGCGGCCACGGTCTCTCCGTGGCAGGAGGGTTCATGCCGCCCGCGCGGGCATCGGCGATGCACGTCACGGACCGGGACAGCCTACCCGGCGCAGTCACCTGCGGCCAGGGCGGGCCCGGACGTGCGCGGGGGATCACAGGGTGTCGACGGGCGCGCCCTCCGGGCCGACGGTCCGACCGGGGATCGCGGCGATCAGCTCACGGGTGTACTCGTGGGCGGGCCGCTCGAGGACCTCGGCGGTCCGTCCCCGTTCGACGACAGCCCCCTCGCGCATCACGAGCACCTCGCGGCACAGCTCGCGCAGCACCCCCAGGTCGTGGGTGATGAACACGAGCGCCAGGCCGTGCTCGGCCTGGAGGCGAGAGAGCAGCGAGAGGATCTGCGCCTGCACGGTCACGTCGAGCGCGGAGACCGCCTCGTCGCACACCAGCACCCGCGGGGAGACCGCGAGGGCGCGGGCGATCGCCGCCCGCTGGAGCTGGCCGCCCGAGAGCTCGTCGGGGCGGCGCGCACCGAGCTCGTGATCGAGGCCGACGTCGGCGAGGAGCGTGGCGAGCAGCTCGCGGCGGGCCGCTCGGGGGCGGGGAGCGAGCGCCCTGACGGGCTCGAGCACCGACCAGCCGACGGAGCGTGCGGGGTCGAAGGAGGAGTGGGGGTTCTGGAAGACGGGCTGCACGAGCCTGCGGATCCTGCGGTCGCCGCGGGAGACCGGACGGCCGTCGATCCTTGCGCTCCCGGCATCGGGCGAGGTCAGTCCCAGGATCACCCGGGCGAGAGTGGTCTTGCCCGAACCGGACTCCCCGACGATGCCGATGCTGTCCCCGGGGCGGACGTCGAGGTCGAGCGGCCGCAGGGCGCGGACCGGGTCGCGCCGGTGGCCGAAGGTCTTCTCGACCCCGCGCACCTCGATCACCGGGGGCTCGTCGGCCTCCGGCTCCGGGGGATCGATCGCGGCCAGGACCCGGGAGCGGCCGGGGATCGCCTCGACCAGGGCCCGGGTGTACGGGTGCTCCGGGGCGACCAGCAGCGTGCGGCTGGGCCCGTGATCGGCGACCTGCCCACGACGGAGCGCGACGGTGGTGTCGGTGCGGTCCGCGGCGACTGCGAGGTCGTGGGTGATCAGCAGGAGCGCCGTGCCGTGGGAGCGGGTCAGCTGCTGGAGGCGATCGAGGATCCGACGCTGGACCGTCACGTCCAGGGCGCTGGTGGGCTCGTCGGCGATGATCAGGCGCGGCTCGGCGACGATCGCGGTGGCGATCAGCACGCGCTGGCGCTGCCCGCCCGAGAGCTCGTGAGGCCAGCGGGCCGCGAGCCTCTCCGGCTCGTCGAGACCGGCCTCCCGCAGGGCCCGCAGCGCGCGGTCCCGGTGCTCGGAGGGGTCCCCGAGGCGGTGATGGCGCAGCGGCTCGATCACCTGGTCGATCACGCACCGCAGCGGGTCCAGGGACCCGCCGGGGTCCTGCGGGATGTACGCGATGTCGCGTCCGCGCAGTCGCCGCGCCCGGGCGGGGGGCAGGGTCAGCAGGTCCGCACCGCGTCCGTCGAGGTCGTCGCTCGCGAAGAGCACCCGCCCCGAGACCTCGGCGCGCCCGCCGAGCAGTCCCAGCACGGCGCGGGCGATGCTGGACTTCCCCGAGCCGGACTCGCCCACCAGCGCCAGGGCCTCCCCGGCGCCGAGGCCGAAGGAGACCCCGTCGACGGCGACGGTCGTGCCGCGTCGGCCCCGGTAGGTGATGCGCAGGTCCTCGACGGACAGCAGCTCCCCGCCCGGCGCGGAGGAGCCGTTCTCGACGACGCTCATCGCACCTCCCGGGTGCCGATGCCGCGGCTGAGGCGGTTGACGCTGAGCACGGTCAGACCGGCGACGACCGAGGGGAACACGGTCCACCACCAGGCGTTCGAGATGTACATCCGTCCCTCGTTGATCTGGGAGCCCCACTCGGGGTCCGGGGGCACCGCGCCGAAGCCCAGGAAGCTCAGGGAGGCCACGGCCAGGATCGCGCCTCCCAGGTCGATGCCGGCGACCACGCCGATCGCCCCGGAGGCGTTGGGCACCACATGGGTGAGGATCCCGGTCAGCCGACGGGTCCCGCTGGTCGCGGCGGCATCCATGTAGGGGAGGTTCACGATCCTCAGGGTCTCGGCCCGCGCGATGCGCACCATCCCGGGGATACCGGCGATGCCCACGGCGATCGCGACCTTGTCCACGCCGAAGCCGAGCACGGAGATGATCGCGAGGGAGAGCAGCAGCCCGGGGATGGAGACGAGCACCTCGACCGCTCGCGAGATGATCGCGTCGACCACCCCGCCGAGATAGCCCGCGAGCATCCCGAGCAGGCCCCCGAGGACCAGGGAGATCATCACCGCGACCACGCCGGCGAGCAGGGACAGGCGGGCGCCGTGGACCACGCGGCTGTACACGTCCCGTCCGTTGAGATCGGTGCCGAACCAGAACTCGCGCCCGGGAGGGGCGAGCGAGTCGCCGACCGCCTCGAGCGGGTGATGGGTCGCGAACACCCCCGGCGCGAGGAGCCAGCCGCCCATCAGCACCATGAACAGCACCGAGAGGGTCACCCCCGGGGCCCTGAGCGCGGCCGCGAGCAGGGGTCGGATCCTCGCCGTCGTCCTGCCCGGGTCGCGGCGGCGCGCGACGGGCCCCGGGGCGCCGACGGCCGCGGCCGGGGCGCTCCGCTCGTCGGGGCGGGGGCGTGCATGGGTGGTCATCCGGCCCTCCGTCCGCTCGCCGCCGGGGAGACGACCCGTGGGTCGATCAGCGGGTAGGTCAGGTCCACGATCAGGGTGACCAGCACGTACAGCCCGCCCGTGAGCACGATCAGCGCCTGGATCAGCGGGAAGTCGCGGGCGCTCACGGCCTCGATGTACAGCTGTCCCACCCCCGGGCGCCCGAAGATGATCTCGATGATCGCGGCGCCCGAGACCACGCCTCCCACCAGCATTCCCACGATCGTGTACACGGGAAGGCTCGCATTGCGCAGCACATGGGTGAGGACGACCTTCGCCGGCCCCATTCCGCGGGCCTGCGCGACCTCCACGTACCCCTCGGCGGAGACCTCGCGGATGCTGCGGGCGAAGACCTGGCTGAGGGTGCCGGCGCCGAGGAGGGCGATGGTGATCGAGGGCAGCAGCACCGAGCGGAAGTCCCCCGCGCCGAAGGCCGGGAACCAGCCGAGCTGGAAGGAGAACACCTGCAGCAGCACGATCGCCATCACGAAGGAGGGCACGGCGATGCCGATGACGGTGATCCCCTGGAAGGCCGAGCGCAGCCATCGGGTGGGCAGGAGCACCGAGCCCAGCGCGAAGGCGACGCCGAGCACCGTCATGATCACCAGGCTGGTCACGCCCAGCTCGAGGGTCGAGCCCAGGTTGTCGCCGATCACGTCGGCGACCTGCTGGCGCTGCTGGGAGTACGCGGTGCCCCAGTCGAGGGTCAGCACTCGCCACAGGTAGGTCACGTACTGGACCACCACCGGCCGGTCCAGCCCCATCTCCGCCCTGATCTGGGCGATCTGGGAGTCGTCGGCCGCCCCGGCATCCGCCCCCTCGCCGCCGGAGACGATGAGGCGGGCCGGGTCGCCGGGCGTCAGCTGCACGATCACGAAGGACAGCGTGATCGCGCCCCACAGCACCACCGCCGCCTGGGCCAGGCGGCGGGCGACGTAGCGGATCACGCCGGGGCCGTGTCCGCGAACACCGGCTTGTTCTCGGCGTCGAGGCGGATGCCGGCCAGCTCCCGGGAGGCGGCGGTGAGGGAGACCGCGTCGATCAGCGGGAAGGAGTACCCGCCCTCGAGCAGGAGTCGCTGGGCGTTCTCCGAGGCGGCGGCGCGCTCCTCGGGATCGGTGGTGGACTGCAGGGCCAGCAGCGCCTCGTCGATCTCGGGAAGCGCGTTGCCGAAGAAGAAGGACTGGTTCTCGTAGAAGGAGCTGTAGACGACGCGCAGGACGTCGGGATCGGCGCGGCCCTGGGTCCAGGTCGAGAGATCGTAGGGGGCGTCGTAGAGGCCGTACTCGCTCGACTCGGCCTCGGTGACGGGCTTGAGGACGAACTCGATTCCCACCCGGGCCCACTGCGTCTGCAGGAGCTGGAACAGCTGCTCGTACAGCGTGTTCCCTCCGACGTACTGGATGGTGATGGTGAGGCGTTCGCCCTCGTCGTTCACCCGGACGCCGTCCTCGCCCTCGGTCCAGCCGCCCTCCTCGAGGATCGACCGGGCCAGATCGGGATCGTGCTCGAGGAACTCCGAGAGGTCGGCGGAGCCCGGTGTCGCGGCGGTGAGCAGGCCGGTGGCGGGCTCGACCTCGCCCTGGTAGATCCGCTCGGCGATCTCGGCGCGGTCGGTGGCGGGGTTGATGGCCCTGCGCACCGCCTCGTCGGCGAAGATCTCCCGGTACACGAAGGGGATCAGGGGGAAGGAGATGCCGCGCGTGGGCACGTTCGAGAGGTGCAGCCGCTCGGTGTCGATCGAGGGGATCGTGGAGACGTCCAGCAGGAAGGCGTAGTCCACCTGGCCGGAGGCGACCGCGCCGGCCAGGGTGGCGGCGTCGGGGATGAAGGAGATCTCGACGGTCTCGTAGGCCGCGGCACCCTGGTTCTCGTACGCCTGCGATCCCCAGTCGTAGTCGTCACGGCGTGCGAGGGTGATGCTCTCCCCGGGCACGTACTCCTCGAAGGTGTAGGCCCCGGAGCCGACCACCGCGGGGCCGCCGCGGGCGACCTCCTCGGGATCCAGGGCGAGCGTGGAGTCCGCCAGGATGCTCAGCGACTGCGTGGTCGCGGCCTGCAGGAACTGGGCGTTGGGACCGTCGAACGAGACCACCGCCGTGAGCTCGTCGGTGACCTCGGTGCCCACGTACCCGCGCAGATGGCTCGCGCCGATGTAGGCCAGCGGGCCGATGTCGATGATGCGGTCGAAGTTGCTCCTGATCGACTCCGCGGTCAGCGGGGTGCCGTCGGAGAAGGTCACGCCCTCGCGAAGCCGGAAGGTGAACTGCGAGCTGTCCTCGTTCGTCTCCCACTCCTCGGCGAGCCAGCCCACGATCTCCCCGGTCTCGGGATCCTGGTCGACGAGGGTGTCGGCGATCTGCCGGGACACGGCACGGGTGACGGTCTGGGGCGGCTGATGCGGGTCCCAGTTCTCGCTGTCCCCGGGGAAGCCGACGCGGAGCACCGTGGTGTCCGCCGCCGCGCCGCCTCCGGAGGCGTCGCCCCCGCATGCGGCGAGCACCGGCAGGCTCAGGGCGGACAGCACGGCCGCCGTTCCGAGGGAGCGGCGGGACAGGGACGGTGCGGGGGCCATGGAGTACCTCTGGTGGGTGCGGGCGGGAACCGGTCACCATAGTAGTACGGCTTATGGCACCTCATAGTCCAGCTATGTGAACGGAGGCGCTGGACCCGCTCCCCCGTTGATAGCGTGCCTCCGTGGATCCCCTCGATATCGAGCTGCTCACCTCACTGTCCCGGCCCTCCCCGGCCCCGGACGGCTCCTTCGCCGTGCTCGCCGCCTCGCGGCCGGACCTGCGCGCCGATCGCACCGTGGGCCAGCTGTGGAGGATCGAGCTGGACGGCGGCGGCACCGCGCCGCGCCGACTCACCCGCGGGGTCTCGGACTCCGCCGCGCAGCTCTCGCCGGACGGCGCCCGGATCGCCTTCCTGCGCCCCGACGAGCGCGGACGGCGACAGCTGCACCTGCTCGACTCCCGCGGCGGGGAGCCGTTGCGGATCACCGACCAGCTGCTGGGCGTGGACACCTTCCGGTGGCTGCCGGACGGCGCGCACCTCGCGTTCACCGCGCGGGTCGCCGAGCCCGGCCGCTACGGGAGCGTCGAGGGCCTGGGACCGGCCGCCGAGGCGCCGCGGCGCGTCACCGGAGTGCGCTGGCTCGCGAACGGGATCGGGCACGTCATCGACCGCCCCACCCAGGTGCACGTGGTCCCGGCGACGCCGCCCGACGGGGAGCCCTCCTATCCCGCGGCCCCGCACCCGGGCGGCGAGCTCGCCGCGACCCCGGGGGTCCCGGCGCCCTCGCAGCAGCTCACGGACGCCCGGGCGGAGCACGGACCCCTCGCCCCCTCCGCCGACGGCGGCGCGCTGCTGGTGGTGCGCGAGGCGTACGAGGACTCCCGTCGTGACCTGCGCACCGAGCTGCTCGAGGTGCCCCTGGACGGCGGGGACCCGCAGGTGCTGCTGTCCCGGGCCGACGGTCTGCGCATCCACGACCTCGCCCTGCTCGCCGACGGCACCCCCGCGCTGCTCGCCTCGCAGCCCGGGGACGGCCGGGACTCGGTGGCCCCGGACATCGCCCTCTGGCTGCTGGAGGAGACCGGGCCGCGCCGGCTCACGGATCCCGAGCGGCTCGAGCTCGCGACGCCGCTCGAGGTCGACGGCGACGAGGCCCTCGTCGCCGCGCCGAGGCGCGGCCGGGTGCACCTGCTGCGCGTCGGCCGGGACGGCGCGGTGAGCACCGAGGTGGACGGGGAGCTCGAGGTCCGCCATGCCGCCGCCGCGGGCGGGAGAGTGCTCGCGGTCGCGAGCGGTCCGGACTCGGCCGGTGCGCTGCTCGCCGTCGGCCCCTCCGGCGCGGGGCCCACCGTGCTGTGGGACCCCCACGAGCCCCTGCGGGCGAGCGGGATCGCGAGGCCCCGCGAGATCGAGATCGCGGGCCGCTCGGGATACCCGGTGCACGGCTGGGTCACGGTCCCCGAGGGCGAGGGACCCTTCCCGACCGTGCTGATGATCCACGGCGGCCCGCACGCCGCGTACGGCGTCGCCGTGTTCGACGAGGTCCAGACGCTGGTCGCGGCCGGGTACGCCGTCGTGCACGGCAACCCGCGCGGCTCCTCGGGCTACGGTCGAGCGCATGGTCGGGCGGTGCGCCGGGCCTTCGACACCGTGGACCACGAGGACGTGATCGACCTGCTCGAGGGGGCGCTCGCCGGCGAGGACCGTCTGGATCCCGAGCGGCTCGGGATCATGGGCGGCTCCTACGGCGGGTATCTCACCGCACGGATCATCGCGCGCGACCACCGCTTCCGGGGCGCGATCGTGGAGCGCGGATTCCTCGACCCGCTCAGCTTCCAGGGCACCAGCGACATCGGCAGCTACTTCGGGGACGAGTACATCGGGACGTCCGTGGAGGAGATCGAGCGCCGCAGCGCCCTCGCGAGCGCCGACCGGGTCCGCACCCCCACCCTCGTGATCCATGCGGAGCAGGACCTCCGCTGCCCGCTGGAGCAGGGCACGCGCTACTACACGGCTCTCCGGCGCGCCGGGGTGGAGACCGAGCTGCTGATCTTCCCGGGGGAGGGCCACGAGCTGACGCGCTCGGGCAGGCCCCGCCACCGCGTCGAGCGCTTCGAGGCGGTGCTGGCGTGGTGGGAGCGGATCCTCGGCGCGTCGCCGTCACCGTCCTGAGCCGGGCGCGCCGGCCGCCGCCGGCACGGACGGCTCACGGGGCCGCGGACGGGGTCACCCGCGGCGCAGCGGCACCACCATCGGGGTGCCGCTCTGCGGGTCCGCGGCGATCTCGGCGTCGAGGTCGAACACGTCGGCGACCAGATCCCGGGTGAGCACCTCGGCCGGGGATCCCGTCGCGACGATGCTCCCGGCGTGCATGACCACCAGGTGGTCGGCGTAGCGGGAGGCCTGGTTGAGGTCGTGGAGCACGGCGAGCACCGACCGGCCCTGCGCCCGCATGTCCTGGCACAGGTGCAGCACGTCGATCTGGTGGGCCACGTCCAGGAAGGACGTGGGCTCGTCCAGCAGCACGAACTCGGTGTCCTGGGCGAGGACCATCGCGATCCACACCCGCTGCCGCTGACCGCCGGAGAGACCCTCGACGCTCTGCGCGGCGAGCTCGGCGACCCCGGTGGCGGCCAGGGCCGCGTCGACCGCCTCGTCGTCGCCGGGCAGCCGCTGCCGCCAGGGCGAGTGGTAGGGGTGGCGGCCCCGCGCCACGAGCGCCCGGACCGTGATGCCCTCGGGGACGACAGGGTCCTGCGGGAGCAGGGCGATGCGGCGGGCGACCGCCTTGGAGCGCCACTCGCCCAGCGGCCTGCCGTCCAGCAGGGCGGCGCCGGCGCGCGGGCGGAGGGTGCGGGCGAGCGTCTTCAGCATCGTCGACTTGCCGCAGCCGTTGGGGCCGATCACGGCGGTGAACCGGCCGTGCGGCACCGCGAAGTCGAGCCCGTCGAGGACAGGGCGCTCCCCGTAGGCGACGGTCGCGTGCTCGAGGGACAGGGAGGTGCTCTGCGAGCTCGCGGCGCTCATGCGTCGGCCTTCTTCCATGCGGTGATCAGCAGATATCCGAGGTATACGCCGCCGAACCCGGCGGTGATCACGCCGACCGGCAGGTCCTGGACGGGGCCGACGTGCTGCACGGCGAAGTCCGCCAGCACCATGATCAGGGCCCCCACCAGCGCCGACAGCACCAGGTGCGGGCCGGGCGAGCCGACCATGCGGCGTGCGATGTGCGGGGCGCTCAGGGCCACGAAGGCGATCGGGCCGGCGACCGCGACGCCCGCCGCGGCGAGCAGCACCGAGAGCAGGATCGCCCAGGTGCGGGTGCGCACCGCCCGGGCGCCGAGGGCGTCGGCCAGCTGGTCGCCGAGGTCCATCATCCGCAGGTCGTGGGCGAGCAGGGCGAGGAGCGGGGCGAGCACGAGCAGGATGACGCCGATGAGCACGGCCTGGCCCAGGCTGCGGGAGTTCAGCGTGCCCACCAGGTAGCCGGCGAGCTGGGTCGAGGAATCCCGCAGCGCGACGGCGACGACGTACTGGGTGGCGGCGGTGGCCATGGCGGAGACCCCGATCCCGGTGATGATCACCCGGGCCGGGGAGGCGAAGCCGAGCCCCGTGGAGAGGTGGACCAGGCCGATCGCGACGCCGGCGCCGAGGACCGCGCCGACAGGGGCGGGGACGAGGCCGGGGGCGAACAGGGTCGCCAGCGCGACCCCGGCACCGGCGCCGGCGCCGAGGCCGATCACGTCGGGGCTGCCCAGCGGGTTGCGCGTGACGGTCTGGAACAGCGCTCCGGCCAGGCCGAAGGCGAGCCCGGCGCCGATGCCCACCAGCAGGCGCGGTCCGCGCAGGCGCTCGAGCACGAACACGGTCTTGGTGCCGGCCTCGCCGCGGACGGCCTCGGCCAGGTCCGGCAGGCGCACGCCGAGCTCGCCCCAGGCGAGGGTCGCCAGGCCCCCGGCGAGGATCGCCGAGGTCAGCAGCAGCGCGAGCGGCAGCGTGCGCGCCCTCATGTGGTGACCCTCCCCCGTCGCACGGCCCACAGCAGGAAGGGGGCGCCGAGGAAGGCGGTGACCACCCCGACCATCAGTTCCTGGGGGCGGGCGATCACTCGGGCCAGCACGTCGGAGCCGAGCAGCAGCGCAGCCCCGAGCACGAGCGAGACCGGCAACTGCCAGCGGTGGTCCCCGCCGACGAGGGCCCGCACCAGGTGCGGCACGGCCAGTCCCACGAAGGCGATGGGGCCGACGGCGGCGGTCGCCGCGGCGGCCAGCAGGGTCGCCGCCAGCAGCGAGGTGGCGCGCAGCAGGGCGACCGGGGTGCCGAGCGAGGTGGCGACGTCGTCGCCGAGCGCGAGGGTGTTCAGGCCGGGGGCTGCGATCGCGGCGAGGACCACGCCGAGGACGAGAGCGGGGGCGACGGCGACGAGAGTGCCGTAGGAGGCGCCGGCGAGCGAGCCCACCGCCCAGTGCCGGTAGGAGTCGAACACCTCCGGGCGGGTGAGGATCATCGCCTGGATGTAGGCGTACAGCACCGCGGAGACCACCGCGCCGGCGAGGATCAGCGGCACCACCGAGTGGGTGCCGGCCGGGCGGCCCAGCAGGTGCACCACGACCACGGCGAGGGCGGCGCCGGGCAGCGCCACCCACACCGTGGCCGCCCCGCCGGAGAAGCCCAGGAACGCGGTCGCGGTGACCACGGCCGCCGACGCGCCGGAGGTGACGCCCAGCAGGCCGGGCTCGCCGAGCGGGTTGCGGGTCACTCCCTGGATGAGCACGCCGGAGGCGGCGAGCGCCGCGCCGACCGCCGCGCCGAGCACGGTGCGGGGCTCCCGCGCGGCGACGACCTGGCGCAGGTGCTCCTCCCCGCCGCCGCGCAGCACCGCCCACACCCCGGCGAGATCGGTCTCCCGCGCCCCGAGCACGAGGCTGGCCAGGCACGCGAGAGCGAGCAGCGCCGTCACCGCGGCGAGCGCGGCCCAGGGAGGCAGACGGGTCATCTCAGGCGGAGGGGATCTTCGAGATCGCCGCGTCGATCATGGGGATGTAGCGCTCGAGCGCCCACGGCACGGTGAGCGGGGTGATGATCGAGGAGCCGGTGACGAAGGGCTGGTCGGTCGGGGCGACCACGGCGCCCGCGGCGATCGCGGGGATCGCGGCGTACAGCTCCTGCGCCTCGGTCTCCTCACGGTTGGCCTCGTCGGAGTAGAAGGTGAAGATCAGGTCCGAGTCGGCGAGCTTGTCGGCATTCTCCAGGCCGATCATGGCGGAGTCGGTGCCGGGGACGTCCCACTCGCCGAGCTCCTGGTTCACGGGGTCGACCACGAGCCCCAGGGCACGCACCATCGCCACCCGCTGCTCGTCCTGGTAGAAGACGCCGAGGGTGCCGGGGCCGGTGTTGTAGACGAAGGAGAAGGTGTGGTCGGCGTAGCCGGACTGCGTCGCCTCCTCGAAGGTCGCGTGGATCTCGTCGATCAGGCCGGCGGCGGCCTCGTCCTCGCCGAGGGCCGTGCCGATCGTGGTGATCTGCTCCTCCCAGGTGATGACCCAGGGCTGCTCGGCGTAGGCGACGGTGGGGGCGATGTCGGTGAGGACGTCGAACTGCTCCTGCGTGATGCCGGACCAGGGGGCGAGGATCACGTCGGGCTCGAGCGCGAGGATCGCCTCGACGTCCAGCTCGGTGGAGCCGGCGAACTGCTCGGGCAGCTCGCCGCCGGCGTCCGTGACGGCCTCGTGGATCCACGGCAGGTAGCCGGTGTCGGGGTCTGCGCCCCAGGCGTACTCCTCGACGCCGACGGGGATGATCCCGAGCGCGATCGAGGTCTCCGCGGAGCCCTGGCCGAGGGTGACCACGCGCTGCGGCTTCTCGGTGATCTCGGCGGTGCCGAGGGCGTGCTCGATCGTCACCGGGGCGAAGCCCTCGGAGCCGCCGGCGGCGGAGGCTGCGGAGTCGGTGTCCGCCCCGCCGCTGCAGGCGGCGAGGGCGAGCGGTGCGGCGAGCGCACCGGTGATCCAGGCGCGGCGGGTGAAGCGGGTGGGGACGGTCATGGCTCTCCTGCGACGGCGTGGACGGTCACGTCCGCCGACCTCGGCCCACGGACTCAGGGAAGCCTAACCTCACCTTGAGGGCCCGAGATAGGTCCTCCGCCCCTCCGTGACGGGGGCAACATCCCGGCCGCGGCGATCAGTCCCCGCGGCCGCCGCGGCCGCCCTCGCGACCGGCGGGCGCGGCGCGTCCGGACTGGCTCTGTCCGGCGCCGTCCGTCGGCGGGCCCGCGGCCTCCTCGTCGCCCTCTTCGTCGGCCGGGGTCTCCCCGGTGGGCTGCTCGTCGTCGTCGGACCCGTCCTGGGTGGGCGTCGCATCGGTGGTCGGATCCTCCGTCGGCTCCGGCTCGTCCGTGGTCGGCTCCTCCGTCGGCTCCGGCTCCTCGGTCGTCGGCTCCTCCGTCGGCTCCGGCTCCTCGGTCGTCGGCTCCTCCGTCGGCTCCGGCTCCTCGGTCGTCGGCTCCTCCGTCGGCTCGGGGGCCTCGGTGGGCTCCGGCGCCTGCGTGGGCGGCGGGGTGTAGCTGCGCTCGCGGTTCTCGTTGTCCAGCTGCACCTGCTCGGGGAACTCGAGGTACTCCTCGCCCTCCAGGGAGGTCGACATGATGTCGCCCCAGACCTGGGTGGGGAAGGTGCCGCCGGTGATGTTCCGCTCGCCGCCGAAGGGGGTCAGCGACTCCTCGCCGGTGCCGTCGGCCGTGGGCTGGAACATGCCCACCGCGGTGACGAGCTGCGGGGTGAAGCCCACGAACCAGGCGGAGCGGAAGCTCTCCGAGGTGCCGGTCTTGCCGGCGACCGGTCGGCCGTCCATGACGTTCTGCAGGTCGCGAGCGGACCCCTCCGTCGGAGGACCCTGGAGCGCGACGGTCGCGTTGATCGCGACCTCCTCGTCCATGCCCTGGGTGTCGGTGGTCTCGTGCTCGTAGCGGGAGGAGCCGTCGGGCCGGGTCACGGTCTGGACGACGTAGCTGTCGCGGTGCACGCCGCCCGAGGCGATCGACGCGTACACCTCGGCCATCTCGGCGACCGTCGGGGAGGCGGAGCCGAGCACGTTCGAGGCGTCGTCGGCCAGGCCCGGGGTGTCCTCGGGCAGGCCCAGGGAGACCGCGGTCTCCCGGGTGCGCTCGGGACCGATCTCGAGGTTCGCCTCCGCGTAGGCGGTGTTGATCGAGTTGGTGGTGGCCTTCGCGAGGGTCACCCGGCCGTAGTCGACGTCGTTGAAGTTGTTGACCGTCCAGCCGCCGCGGAAGGACTTCGGGGAGTTGCCGTCCCAGCGGGAGTCCAGCGGATAGCCGTCCTCGAGGGCGGCGATGAGGGTGAAGGTCTTGAAGATCGAGCCGGCCTGCATCCGGGACTGGGTCGCGTCGTTCTGCGCCTGGGTGACGTAGTCCGGGCCGCCGTACATGCCGCGGATCGCGCCGGTGGAGGGATCCATCGTCACGGTGCCCACGCGGTTGTTCTCGGGCCGGTCCTCGGGCAGGTTCTCGACGGCCTGCACGGTGTTCTCCTGGATCGAGGGGTCGATCGTGGAGACGATGGTGAAGCCGCCGGTGTTGATCTCGTCCTCGGTGAAGCCCTCGGAGAGCAGCTCGTTGCGGACCTGCGAGAGGAGGTAGCCGTTAGTGCCGCCCAGGGAGTTCTCGGAGCGGGGCTCCGCCGTCTCGGGGAACTCGAGGGCGTCCGCCTCGGCGGGCGTCATCTGCTCCTCGCCGACCTGGCGGGTGATCACCCGGTCCCACAGCTGCGTGGCCCTCTCCGGGCTGTTGGCGGGATCGTAGGTCGAGGGGCTGGGGATCACGGCCACCAGCAGCGCGGCCTCGGCGTCGGTGAGCTCCGAGGCGTCCTTGTCGAAGTAGGCCCGGGAGGCCTCCTGCACGCCGTACGCGCCGCGGCCGAAGTAGATGGTGTTGAGATAGCGGGAGAGGATCTCGTCCTTGCTGAGCTCCTGGTCCGCCTTCAGCGCCATGACCGCCTCCTTCGCCTTGCCGACATAGGAGGTCTCGGTGCCGGTGTAGTACCGCTCCACGTACTGCATGGTGATGGTGGAGCCGCCCTGGCGGGCCCCGCCCTGGAGGTTGTTGACGAAGGCGCGGACGATGCCGCGCGGGGAGACGCCGCGGTTCTCGTAGAAGCTCGAGTCCTCGCTCGCGACGACGGCCTGCTTGATGTTGTCGGGGATCTCGTCGGGCGGGAGCTCGGTGCGGTTGATCTCGCTGAACTGCCCCATCTCGGTCTCGCCGTCGGCGAAGTAGACGCGGGAGGTCTGGGCGAGGGCGAAGTCCGAGGGCTCGGGCACCTCGGTGTCGTTGTACAGCCACACCGCGAAGCCGAGGCCCGCGAGGACGAACAGCGCCATGGCGCCGACGATCATGCGCAGCGAGGGGATCCAGCGCCAGGGGTTCCTCCGCCCGGCGCGGGGGTAGTTCAGGAAGTTCGTCGCGGCGACCTTCTTCCCGCGGCCGCCGCGCGCGGCCGACGCGGCGCCCTTCGGCGCGGCGCCGGCGTGGCGCGCGCTCACGGAGGTGCGGGAGGTGGGCCGCTTCCCCGAGGCGGCCGACGCGCCGCCGGCGGCGGCGGGCCGCGTGCCGGAGGCGCCCTTCGCGGAGGAGGCCTTGGCGGCGTCGGTGCGCGGGGTGCGGCTGGAGCCCTTGGCGCTGCCACCGCTCTTCGCGGCGCCGCTGCGGCTGGAGCCCTTGGCGGCCCCGGCCGCGGACCGTCCCGACGGCGTGCGGCGCACACCGGCGGCACGGCGGTTGCCGCTGCCGTTCGACGAGCGTCGGGAATCGCTCATGGCTGCTCCTGGTCCTTCGGGGGCGTGGACGGATGAGGGCGCCGCAGCGTCCAGCTCCCCAGTATGGGCACGCTCCCGGACGCGACGGAATGATCCGGCGTCGAAACACACAGGGTGTGCACGACTCGTGCGTCCTCCCTCACACCGCCCCGCAGGGCGCGCGCAGAGGCCCTACCCCTCGGTCCGGGCCTCCCACCAGGCACGCAGCTCCTGCTCGGCGCGCTCCTGACCCAGCGGGCCGTGCTCCATCCGCAGCTCGAGCAGGTGCGTGTACGCCTCTCCCACCTCGCGGCCCGGCGGGAGGCCCAGCAGCTCCATGATCCGGTTGCCGTCGAGGTCGGGACGGATCCTCCCGATCTCCTCCTGCTCGGCTAGGTGGTCGATCCGGGCCTCGAGCTCGTCATAGGCCCGGGCCAGGGTGCGGGCCTTGCGCCTGTTGCGGGTGGTGACGTCGGCGCGGGTCAGTCGGTGCAGGTGCTGCAGCAGGTCCCCGGCGTCGGTGACATAGCGGCGCACCGCGGAGTCGGTCCACGGCGAGTCGACGTAGCCGTGGAAGCGCAGGTGCAGCTCGACCAGGCGGGCCACCTTCTTGGTGGTGTCCTTGTCGAAGGTCAGCGTCCGCATCCGCTTCGCGGTCATCTTCGCGCCGACGGTCTCGTGGAAGCGGAAGGTCACCGCACCGCCCACCTCGAAGCGGCGCGTGGCGGGCTTGCCCACGTCGTGCATGAGCGCGGCGAGGCGCAGCACCAGGTCAGGGCTCTCGCACGGGCCGCCCGACCCGGCCGGGCTCTCGAGGTCGATCGCCTGGTCGAGCACGGTGAGGGTGTGCTCGTAGACGTCCTTGTGGTGATGGTGCTCGTCGATCTCGAGCTGCAGGGCCGGCAGCTCGGGCAGCACGTGCGCCGCCAGGCCCAGCTCGGTGAGCAGCTCGAGGCCGCCGCGGGGGTGCGCGCCGAGCATGAGCTTGACGAGCTCCTCCCGCACCCGCTCGGCGGAGACGATCGTGATCCGCTCGGCCAGCCGCTCGATCGCCTCGGCCGTCGCGTCCTCGATGCGGAAGCCCAGCTGGGCGACGAAGCGGACCGCGCGCATCATCCGCAGCGGGTCGTCGTCGAAGGACTGCGCGGGCGCGACGGGGGTGCGCAGCAGGGTGCGGGCCAGGTCGGCGAGGCCGTCGAAGGGATCGACCAGCTCGAGGGAGGGCAGGCGCACCGCCATCGCGTTGACGGTGAAGTCGCGGCGGGAGAGATCGCCCTCGAGGGTGTCGCCGTACTCGACCTGCGGCTTGCGGCTGGCGGGGTCGTAGGACTCGGTGCGATAGGTGGTGATCTCGACCTTCACGCCGTCGCGCATGCCGCCGAGGGTGCCGAACTCGCGCCCCATGTCCCAGAGGGGGCCGTCGCGGGTCCAGGAGCGGAGGATCTCCTCGGTCCGCTCGGGACGGGCGGAGGTGGTGAAGTCCAGATCCGCGCTCGAGCGACCCAGCACCGCGTCCCGCACCGGCCCGCCCACCAGCGCCAGCTCGTGACCGGCGGCCTCGAACAGCCGCCCCAGCTCGTGGACCTCCTCGGGCAGGGCCCGGAACATGGAGGCGGCACGGGTGCGGGCGGTCGCGAGGCGCGCCTCGGTCTCGGGCGCGGTCTCGTCGGCGGGGTCGGTCACGGGCGGTCCTGTCCTGGCGGCGGGGTGCGGAGGCGGTGGAGGTCTCGTGCCTCCTCGGCGTCTCTACGGTAGCGGCCCCTTACAGTGTCCCCATGCCGTCGTCCCTGCCCGCCGCGCGCCCGGTGCTCGCGGCACTGCTGACGGTGCTGGTCGTCGCCTCATCAGTGCTGGTCAGCGGTCCGGCGACCCTCCTCCCTGCGGCGCAGGCCGCATCGGTCACAGCTCCGTCGGCCCCGCCGGAGCCCGCCGAGGACGCGCCGGTGACCATGGACCTCGTCTCACTGACCCCCACCTCGCTCGCCCCCGACGGCACGCTCCGGGCCGAGGTGGAGGTGACCAACACCTCCTCGGAGCCGCTGACGGACCTCGACCTCGAGCTGCGCACCCGCACCTCCCGCGTCACGGAGCGCTCCGCCCTGTCCCGCTGGCAGAAGGATGCGAGCCCCGACGCGGAGGGGCCCGCACTCGCCGCCGCCTCCGACGGCACCGACGAGTCCGAGCCGCTCGCGCCCGGCGAGAGCACCACCCTGGTCGTCGAGGCCCCCGCGGAGGAGCTCGGCTACTCCGAGGAGACCTACTACTGGGGCACCCGGCGCATCTCCCTCACCGCGGTCGCGGGCGACCAGCCTCTCGCCGGCCTGCGCACCTTCGTGGTGTGGCGGCCCGAGGGGGCGGACGCGACGATCACCCAGTCCACCCTGCTGCCGCTGTCCGATCCCGATGCCGCCCAGGCGGTGCTCGCCCCGGAGGAGCACTCGACCTCCGCCGAGCAGGGCCGGCTGGCAGGACTGCGCGGGCTCGCGACCCGCGAAGACGTGGACTGGTGGCTCGACCCCGCGCTCCTGGACCCGCCGAGCCTGCCCGAGACCGAGGAGGACGAGGGAGAGGGCTCCTCGACCGCGCCCACCTACCGGCCGGACCCGGTCTCCACCGCGATCGCCGACGAGCTCGACGCGGCCGTCGGGGAGCGCACCGTGCTCGCCGCCCCCTACGCCGGCGCCGACCTCGTGAGCCTGCACGAGGCCGACACGCCGGTCCTCGAGGGCGCGTCGAGGGACGGCGCCGAGGAGGTGTGGGATGCACGGGACATCTCGCCGCGGGCGCAGGCCCTGGACGTGCCCGGCGCCGAGGCGGACGCGGACGCGCTCGAGCAGGCGATCGAGGTCGGCGCGACCGCCGCCGTCGTGCCCTCGAGCTCGCTGCGCCCGGACCCCGAGGCCAGCGTGACCCCGAGCTCGGTGGGGGTGTACGAGTCCTCCCGCTCCGAGGGCTCCCAGCTCTACGTGCTCGCTCCCGATCCCGTGCTCTCCCAGGAGTTCTCCCTGCTCACCAGGGACTCCGACACCGAGCAGACTCGTCAGCGGCTGCTCGCCGAGACCGCGACCATCGCGTCCGAGTTCACGAGCACGCCCCGCCACCTGCTGATCTCCCCGTCGGCCGGGACGGACCTGGACCCGGCGGCGGCCGCGGCCGCGCTCGACGCCTTCGCCGAGGCGCCGTGGATCGAGTCGGGCCGCACCGCGTCGCTCCTGGACGCCGCGCAGCAGCGGGCCTGGACCACCGACCCGGTGGCCGACGGCGAGGAGCTGTACGCCCTGGGCCGGCTCGATGCCGAGGACGTGCACCCCAGCGCCCCGGCCGACGGCACCTGGCGCGTCCTCGAGGAGTCCGCCGACGCGCAGCTGCTGGACCCGGAGGTCCTCGCCGACCTCGAGGGCAGCTGGCGTCGCCTGGACGCCCTCGGCGCGGCGATGGAGGACGACGCCCCGCTGGACGCCCCGCGCCGCGAGATCCTCAGCGCGACCTCCTCCCTCTGGCGCGGCGACCCGGGGACCCCTGCCGCCCGTGCCCAGGACGCCGCCGAACAGGTCGAGACGCTCCAGGGCCGCATCCAGGTGGTCCCCGCCTCCGGCTACAACGTCGTCTCCGACAGCGCCGCCGTGCCGATCACGATCACCAACGGCCTGGACACTCCGATCACCGTCAAGGTCTCCGTCACCTCCGACCGACGCCTGGTGCAGATCGGGGAGCCGGCCGTGGTGACGGTGCCGGCGCACGGCCAGGCCGAGGCGACCGTCGACGTGGAGGCGATCGCCAACGGCTCGGTCACGCTCACCTCGACCCTGACCACCGAGGACGACCGGATCCTCGCCGATCCGGTCGAGGTGCCGCTGACAGTGAACCCGTCCTGGGAGAACCGGACCACGCTCCTGCTGGTCATCGCGATGGGGCTGCTGGTCGTCGTCGGCGTCGCCCGCGCCCGCCGCATCGGCTCGAGCACGCGGGCCCCCGCCATCCGCGGGCCCGAGGACCCGGAGGAGCTGTCCCGCACGGGCCGCACCACGTTGGACACCTCGGTGCCGGAGCGGGCCTGGGTCGAGCGGGCGCGGCACGGCGCCGAGGACGCTCCCGACCCCGCCGACACCCCCGAGGAGGACCCCCGATGAGCACCACCCGACGGGTCCATCACGTTCCCCGCCACCGCCGCCACGGCAGTCCCTCGAGCCGCTCCCGCCTGCTGCAGGCGAGCGTGCTCATGGCCTCGGGCTCGATGGCCTCCCGCCTGCTCGGCTTCGTGCGGAACTTCCTGTTCGGCGCGATCCTCGGCGGCTCCATGTCCTCGGCCGCGAACGCCTTCAGCGCCGCGAACACCCTGCCGAACACGATCTGGCTGCTGGTGGGCGGCGGCACTCTCAACGCGATCCTGGTGCCCGCGATCGTGCGCGCCGTGAAACGGCCCGACCGGGGCAGCGACTACATCTCCCGGCTCATGACGCTGGTCGCGGCGCTGTCCCTCGGCGTGACGCTGATCTGCATGATCGCGGTGCCGCTGCTGCTCACCCTCACCAGCGGCGTGCTGCCCCCGGCGACCTATGCGCTCGCGGTCCAGCTGGGCTACTGGGTGATGCCGCAGATCTTCTTCTCCGCGCTGTACGTGATGTGCGGGCAGCTGCTGAACGCCCACGACTCCTTCGGCCCCTACCAGTGGGCGCCGGTCGTCAACAACCTCGTCGGCATCCTCGGCGCGGCGCTGTTCCTGGGCCTGTGGGGCACCGTCGGCGACCCCTCGCAGTGGACCCTCGGGATGATCGTCGCGATGGCGCTGATCAACGTCGGCGGCTCCGCGGCGCAGGTGCTGTTCCTGTTCTGGTACGTCAAGAAGCTGGACCTGCGCCTGCGCCCGAAATGGGGGCTGCGCGGGCTGGGGCTCGGCAAGCTCTCCCGGATCGGGCTGTGGTCGCTGGCGATGCTGGGGCTGGGCCAGCTGGGCATCTGGGCGTCCCGCTGGGCGACCGGCGGCGCGGTGCGGATGACCGAGCAGCTCCAGGGGCAGCCCGATCTCGCGGCCCGCTATCCGGCGCTGCTGACCCTGGAATGGGCGTACCTCGCCTTCATGATCCCGCAGGGCATCATCGCGGTCACCCTGGTCACCGCCGCGTTCCCCTCGATCTCCCGCAGCGCCGCCGCGGAGGACCACGCTGGAGCGCTGGCCCGGTACACGGACACCAACCGGATGCTGTCGGTGCCGATGGTGCTGTGCACGGCGGTGTTCGTCGCGCTGTCGGGGCCGATCATGTGGGTGATCGGCGGCGGCACCGGCGAGATCGGGGCACGTGCGAACGGCAGCGTGCTGGTCGCCTACATGCTCGGCCTGATGCCCTTCGCCTCGCTGTACCTGATCAAGCGCCTGTTCTACGCCTACGAGGACGCACGCACCCCGTTCCTCGCGCAGATCCCGATCGCCGTGGTCACGCTGGCCTCGGTGCCGGTGGTCCTGCTGCTGGTGGACCCGCAGTACGCGGCGATGTCGGCCGCGGGGGCGACGAGCCTCGGCAACCTGCTGGCCTGGCTGTACGGCCTGTGGGCGCTGCGGCGGCACGCGGCGCGCCACGACACCGCCCCGCCGAGCCTGGGGGCGGAGGCGGTGCTGCTCGCGAAGCTGATCGGGGCGGGCGTGGTGAGCTGGGCCGTGGGCACGGGCCTCGTGGCCCTGCTCGGCGACCTGTTCTGGCAGCACCGGGCGCTCGCGGTCGTGCTGGGCATGCTGGTCGGAACGGTGATGATCGTGGTGTTCACGGCGGTCGGGCACGTGCTGCGGGTGCCCGAGGTGCGCCAGCTGGTGGGCACGACGCGGCGCCTGGCCCGGCGCCCGCGGCCTCGGGGAGCGGGGGCGACCTCGTAGCATGGTCGGCGCAGAGGACGGGCAGCGGTCCGCCGGACGAGGAGAGGGAGGGTCCGTGAGCACGAACCCCGAGCAGGATGCACTGCGCGAGAGGTGGACCCTCGAGGGCAGGATCCCGCTGTCCGGCGTGGCCGACGGCGCCGTCTGGCGGCGCGCCCGCTCCGTCGCGACCGGCGAGGCCGTGGTCCTCTTCGTGGTGCGCGGCGAGACGGCGCTCGAGGCGGCCGACGCGGTGCGCCGCGCCTATCTCGTCGAGGATCCCCGCCTGCTGCCCGTGCAGGAGATCGTCGTGCTCGACGATCCCCGGGAGGAGTCCGATTCCCCCTCCACCGGAGGCGGAGAGGGCGGACCGACGACGGTCGTGGAGTACCCGATGCCGCCCGCGCCGCCGCTCGCGGCGCTGCTGACCGGCGGACCGCTGCACCCGGAGACCGCACGCGCCATCATCGGCGAGACCGCGACGGGTCTCGAGGCAGCTCGTCGGCGCGGGGTGCGCCATCAGTTCCTCGACTCCAACCGCGTGTTCGTCGACACCCGCTCCGGCGGGGTGCACGTCCTGGGCATCGGGGTCGAGGCGGCCTCGCACCCCGGACTGGATCGCTCCCGTGAGGTCGCCTCCTTCCAGGACACCGCCGCGCTGGTCGCCCTGCTCTACCGGGCCCTGACCGGACGCACCCCCCAGCACGACGGCACCGGCACCGTGCCGCGCCCCTCGACACTCGTGGACACCGACATCCCGGCGGACCTCGATCTGCTGTGCGACCTGGTGCTCAACGAGTCCGCCGACGACATCCCCGAGACCACCCGCGGCCTGATCGAGGCGCTCGAGCCGTGGCAGTCGATCCCGGTGACCTTCGAGGCGTACCCCCGCACCGCGACAGGCGGGTCCGCGGCGGACGGGTTCTCGGCGGGCGGGTCCGAGACGGGCGGGTCCGAGACGGGCGACGCCGCCGCGGCGAACGAGGGTTCCGCGGACGGCGTCGACGCCCCGGAGCGCGGGACTCGGACGCCGGCCGCTCCGAGGGAGAGCACCGCGGAGGCCGAGGGCGAGACCGCAGACACCGACGTTGCCGGAGCCACCGATGCCGCCAGCGCTGCCGGAACAACCGGTGCTACCGGAGCTGCCGGTGCTGTCGGTGCCGCCGGCGCCGTCGCGGGGGCGGCAGCGCTCACCCCGAGCTCCACGGTCGACGCCTCGGGCGAGGGCTCCGCGACCGGTGCTCGCACCGATCCCGGGTCCGCATCCGACGCCGCACCGGTCGCAGGTCCCGGGCCGGCGACGGACCCGGCGCCCGCCGAGGCCGCTCTCGCGGGCACCTCGAGCGCCGACGGCGCGACGACGGCACTGCCGCCGGTCGCGGAGCGAGAGGGATCGCCCGCCGAGGAGCGCTCCGACGCCGCCGCCGATCCGTCGGACGGGCCGTCCGACGCCCCGCGCGAGGACCACTCCGCCGCGGCGTCCACGCTGGTCAAGGACCTGCACCTGGACGAGAAGCGGGACAGCAGCGCCTTCCCGGGCCACCTCGACATCACGACGCCCCGCCCGGCCTCCGCCGGCCAGGGCCCGGCCGACGGGACCGGTGCCCACGGGGCCGGCGAGCACGGGACCGGTGCCGGAGCCGCCGGTGCGGCAGGCGCCGCGGGCGTCGCGGGTGCCGGGATCGCGGCCGCCGCGAGCGCGGGAGCGGGCGGTGCGCAGGCAGCGCATCCCGCCGAGCCGGCAACGGCCCGGCCCCGGCCGGCCCAGCCCCCATCGCCCGGGCCCGCGCCCGATCAGGACCTCCCCGCCCGCACCGCGGGCACCCACTGGCCGCTCAGCCCCGCCGGCTCGCCCGCAGGCTCCGCGGGCAGGGCCGAGCAGCCCGCGCCCGGATCCGGGACGGCGACCGCCGACCAGGCCGCACCGACCCCGTCGGCCGCCCCGGAGCAGGAGCGCTCGGAGGACGTGACGGCGGCGGACCAGCCCACCGAGGCGATGCCCCCCGTCGGCGCCGCAGCGATGGATCACGCCGTGCACGAGACCGGACCGATCGTGGTCCAGGGCCGACGCAGCTCGCTGCTGGACGGCTCCCCCGAGGGGGCCTCCGCGGCGCCGGGTCGCAGCTCCCTGCTGCGCGACGTGGTCGGCGTCGCGGTCGACGCCGACGACCCCGACACCTTCACCCTCGGGCCGCGGGACCGCGAGAAGCGCTCGCTGCAGTCCCAGTGGATCATCGTGGGCGGCGTGATCGTGGTGATGATCGCGCTGGTCTTCGCGGTCACGGCCATCACCCGCGATCTGCGCGAGATCATCGCGGATCCGCTGGCCACCTCCCAGCCGGCGACCACGCCCGCCCCCGAGGAGGAGACCGGCGAGGCGCCCGCCGAACCGACCCCCACGGACACCGAGGAGCCCGAGCTGCCCGCCCCCGAGCTGAGCGGCGCCGAGGTGTTCACCGAGGGCACCGACCTCGAGCCGGACAACGCCGACCAGCAGGACCGCATCACCGACGGCGACCCCGAGACCTTCTGGTCGACCAAGCACTACCAGAGCGCCGACTACGGCGGGCTCAAGGACGGGGCCGGGGTGCGCCTCAGCTTCGCCGAGCCGTCGACCCTCAGGACCGTCACCGTCACCACCGCGCGGAACGCCGGTGGACTGATCGAGCTGCGCGCCGTGAACGACGACGGCTCCCTCGGCGACGTCCTCGCCAGCGGTGAGCTCGCCGGCGACGGCGAGGTGCTCCTGGAGACCCCGGAGCCGGTCGAGGCGGAGCAGGTGGCGCTGTGGATCCCGGAGCTGCCGCCGGACAGCAACGAGCAGGGCCGCTACCGGGCGCGGATCGCGGAGATCCAGGTCGGATGACGCCCCGCGACGTGCGCCTGGGGGCCGCTCGACGGGCGGGCCCCGGCTGGCCGCGCGTCCGCTCGGTCCTCGGCATCCCGCTGCCGATGATGATCCTCGCGCTGATCATCGCGGCGCTGCTCGGCCTCCAGCTCGCCAACGCGCTCGAGAAGGCCACCACGAGCGCGTCGAACATGTCGGGGGCGTCGGTCGACTCGGCCGCGGGCACCGGGAAGAATTCGGCCGGTCTTCCCGTTGTCACGGAGGCGACGCTCGGCACCGAGGTCCAGAGGCTCGTCGACTCCGGCACGATCCAGCCGATGACCAGCTTCGACGCCGCGCAGTGCCTGCGGGAGCAGGGAATCACCGAATCGATCCTGATCATGGAGGAGGTCTCGTGGGGCGGGGAGGACACCTCCGGCTGGCTGCTCGTCCACGGTCCGGTGGACCGCGAGACGCTGCGCGCGAACGGCGGCATCATCTCCGCCACGGTCGTGCTGCCCACCTGCGGGACCGGCGCGAGCGAGGACGATCCCGGCCAGGACCGCCTCTGGGCCGGGCATGTGACGATCGGCTCGCTCTGATCCTGTCGTCCCCGCCTCTGCCCCCATACTGGACGCCGGTCCTCCCGCCGACCGCCTCCGCCCGATCCCACGGAAGGACACCTTCATGACCCAGCCGATCCAGGCCCTCAACATCCTCGGCACCGCCGCCCCGGCCGTCCAGTCGGCCGTGCAGGCCGCCCCGACCGACGACGGCACCGTGCACGAGGTCGTCATCGTCGGCTCCGGCCCGGCCGGGTACACCGCCGCGATCTACACCGCGCGCGCCGAGATGAAGCCGATCGTCATCGCCGGCGCCCTCGACGCGGGCGGCGCACTCATGACCACGACGGACGTCGAGAACTTCCCCGGCTTCCCCGAGGGCGTGCAGGGTCCGGAGCTGATGGCCTCCTTCCAGGAGCAGGCCGAGCGCTTCGGTGCCGAGGTCGTGTACGAGGACGCCGTGGACCTGCAGCTCGAGGGCGACGTGAAGACCGTGAGGCTCGACGACGGCACCGTCTACCGCGCGAAGTCGCTGATCATCACCACCGGCTCCGCCTATCGCAAGCTCGGCGTGGACGGCGAGGAGCAGCTCTCCGGCAAGGGCGTCAGCTGGTGCGCGACGTGCGACGGCTTCTTCTTCAAGGACCAGGACATCATCGTCGTCGGCGGCGGCGACAGCGCGGTCGAGGAGGCGACCTTCCTGACGCGCTTCGGCAAGTCCGTCACGCTCGTGCACCGTCGCGACGAGCTGCGCGCCTCGAAGATCATGGCGCGCCGCGCGGAGGCCGATCCCAAGCTCAGCTTCGCCTGGAACAGCGAGATCGTGAGCATCAACGGCGGGGACAAGGTCGAGTCCGTGACCCTGCGGGACACCGTCACCGGCGCCGAGCGCGATATCGCCACCTCCGCCGTCTTCGAGGCGATCGGGCACCTGCCCCGCACCGACCTGGTGCGCGGCGCGCTGGAGCTCGACGACGAGGGGTACATCGTCTGCCAGGGCCGCAGCACGTACACCTCGGTGCCGGGCGTCTTCGCCGCCGGTGACGTGGTGGACCACACCTACCGTCAGGCGATCACCGCCGCCGGCACCGGATGCCAGGCCGCGCTGGACGCCGAGCGCTGGCTGTCCGACCGCGCCGCCGGCATCCTCGCCGAGGAGCCCGTCGCAGAGACCGTCGTGGAGGCCGTCGCGCGGTGACGTCCCCGACGGGCCGCGAGTCCGCACCCCTCGTCCGCCCTCTCCGCCGCCCCCGTCAGGGGCGTGCGGAGGGGGCGGACGTCGTCGCGACCGGGCAGGGCGTGGAGGACGGGGCGGCGGGACCGCGCACCTCTCGCGCCGAGAGCGCGACCCGTGACGACCCGGCGCCCGTCCGTAGCGTCCACGGTCGCGACCCGGTGCCGGTGCTGGTGCTCCTCAGCGCCGACTGGGCAGGGCCCTCCCGGCCCGCGCCGACGCTGTTGACGGAGCTCTCGCGGCGCTGGGGCGCGTCCATGCGCACCCTCCTGCTCGAGGATCCCGACGACGAGCTCCTGGACCGCTGGGAGATCGAGCACCTGCCGACCTGGCTCCGCTTCGTTCCCGAGAGCAGCACGGCGGTGCCCGATCAGGAGGACGTCGAGAGCGCCGGAGGTGACGGGGAGAGCGGCCATCGCGCCGCATCGACCGACCGAGACCGGGCCGACGCGCTCGCCGCCGATGCACGGCCCGTCCCCGCACTCGATGTCTCGACGGGGACGAACGACAGAGCGCCTGCCCCCGTGCCCGCGGCCGCATCGGACACCGCACGCCTCCTCGAGGGGACCGCGCTGCGGGAGACATCGCTCAGCGGCCGCACTCCCGGGGGAGAGGAGATCACGCTCCCCGGACCGTGGAGGCTCAGCCACCGCCGCAGCGGAGCGCTCCCGAAGCATGCCGTCGAGGCAGAGCTCGGCCCGGACGCGCGCTGATCCCCGCCCGCTCCGGAGCGGCAGGGCCCGACCGCAGCGGAGCGACCGCGACAGGGATTCACACAGGCCTGTCAACTCAACCGGAACCGTGCGGGATGACGTGCGCGGATGCCCCGTCCACAGCTCTGTCCACAAGAATGTCCACACCCCGGTGCACGTTGTTCCACAGAGTTATCCACAGTCCGCTGTGGATGACGAGCACAGTGCCCTGACCATGGCATTCATCTCCACAGCGCTCGTGACCTGCATGTTTCTCCGGCGTTGACAACAGAGCACGCCAGACGCCTCACTCCGCCGAGGTGACGCACTGTGTCGGGCGTCACTGTCGTGAATCGGCCATCGAGCAGTTGTCCACAGCGTTCTACACACTGTGCACGACGCAGCCCGTCGCACGTGAATCACACTCCAACGGAGCCCGATGCTGAACGTCGGAGACACACTCGCGAGGCAGTCGACCGATCCCCTGGACGAACACTCGCGATCCAGAGCCGGCAGACCGCGCAAGGGACCTCTGCAATCCGGAGTCGTGAGAGGCGCCTCCGTCCCGTCCCCTGCTCCCACGTGGTCCGGGACGCAGCGGCAACGGGGTGGCTCCGAGCAGCCGATGCCGCGGGGTCGGTGAGCCCGAGACGGGTCGGCTCGTCGTGGCTCCTGGTCTCCGGGTTCTCCGTGAAACCCGTCCCCGCACCGTAAGCGTCACCTCCGATGTCCGCAGGATCGCAGTCGCCACCGATGCAATGTCATGACCACGGGTTTCACGCAGAACGTGGCGCGCGCAACCACTTGCCCATGAGGAGTCGGGGGATCGTGTCAGCACACCAAGGCGCCATTGCTCCGATGTGGGCGACGCGATGCAGCCACGGAGGGAGGTTGCACGTGGAACGTCGTCGCCGTGGACACCTTCTCAGTCACCGACCGCGGCGTCCGCGCTACACGGGACGCAATCAGGGCACGACCTACAGGCCCGTTTCACGGGGAACACGCGCTAGGTACCCGGTGCGTGCGCACTGCCGCGCCCTGCGCCACTGAGTAGAACTGGGCAGGATGCTCCTGTCCGACGAGAGCGGCGCACGCCGGGACTGCACAATTCACCATGCAGCCGATGGACGCGAGAGGTTCGCCCTGCACATGTCGACAGCATCGGCTCCGGGAGCCCGATCTGGAGGCCCGGTGCTCCGCGATGTGCACAAGTCCGCAACGCTCCCTTGCCGTTTCACGCGAAACTTCGCCGTCCACCCCGCTGTCGCCAGCACGGTCTCCGTGGTTGTCAGTGCGGAGGTGCAGTAGGCGCGGTGACTCTTCGCGCCTCTTGGGGCGACACAGCGACAACCTCCAGAGGTGGAGTGCGCTCGATGGCATCACGCGACTGTTCCACGGGAAACCAAGGACCTCGAGTGGAGTAGTACCGCACGAACCACAGCTGCGAGGGAGCACGGTGCCGCATGGCTGTTGCGCAGCGCAGCACTCGGTTTCCCGTGAAGCTTCTTCATCCCACGTCTTCCACGCTGCGTCCGTTCGAGTGGACTGACGTTCGCGAGCGACGTCAGGGCGATGCTCGACCCTGAGCAGAGAGCGAGCTGGAGTCCCCTCCCGGAGGATCCCTGCGCTCTCCTCACGAGGATTCACGTGCAACTACCACCATGACCACGTGGCCCTGGACCCCGGCGGCAGGCAGTCCGCGCAGCGAGTCGACGCCGCCCATCTCGCGAGAAGGGGGCTCGGCCTCGCGCGCACGCGCCATCGACAGTCAGGCTGACCGTGGGATCGCCCCTGCGGGCTCGTCGCCTCACGCCGTTTCACGGGAAACTGATGGTTCTGCTGCTGAGGAGTACTGGACCGGTCATCGTCTTCGAGGGCCGGCAGGTGATGCCCCGAGGCAGCCCACCTTGTCCGTTCGTCCCTCCGCGTATCCCCTCAGGGCACGGGTGCGGAAGTGCTTCTCCTGCACGTCGTTCCACGTGGAACTGAAGAGGAATCTTCGCGCAGCGCCCCATACTACGCAGGAGATCTCACGTGGGACGAGGCAATCGTGGATCTCCGACACCGAGCCACGTCGTAGGATGGCACGTTTCGCGTGAAACCGACGTCCGTACCACCCCATCGCCTCGTGGCGTCGCGCGTGCGGGAGAGACTCCGCGTCTTGAGCTCAGAAGCCGACGGCGCCGCTCCCCGAGCCGACAATGTCCACTCCCGACGAACGCACTCGGCAACAGCCGGGCAATCGGGCCCGAGAGGTCGGCGTTTCACGTGAATCTAGTGCTGCGCGGGGGGGCCGTGCTGCCGCCTGCGATTCCCGTGCAGCAGAGTTCCACGTGGAGCACGTTGACGAGGGCGCTCCGTCTCGGACATGTGGGGGAGGCATCTCCGCGGCAGGGACCTCGGGACGAATCACAGAGATGAGCAGGCCATGCTTCCCGTGAAACCCGACTCACCGAGGAGCGGCGGCACTACCGGCAGCACGGGCTGGGTAGCGAGCCCATCGGGCCCACGGAGCATGCGTCAGTTCGCTGAGCCGCCATCGGGCGCGACGTTCCCCGTGGAACCCTCCGCTTCGACATCCGGCTCGCCCGCGACCGTCCCCACTGTGCAGAGATCTGTGGACAGCGGATCGGACGGCGTGCGACCGATCCACAGACTTGTGCACAGTGGTGGACAACTACGGAACCAAGCCGTGGCCTGCGCAGTCACGCCACGTGATCGCGGGAGACGAGCACGTGCGGCCGCTGTCCAGGACGCCGGTTCCCGTCCTCCCCACAAGTCCGCCGCACAGTATCTGACATCTGTGCAACTATACGTCATATAAGGCGTCGAGGGTTCCACGCGCAGAAGGGGCCCGCCTCACGGCGGGCCCCTTCTGGACCGTGGAGAGCGCGGCGTTCCACGCCGCTGCGCAGGTCACTCGGGCAGCGGGATGTCCAGACCCATGTTCTCGATCAGTCGCTCGAGGTCCTCGAGATTCGTGAACTCGAGCGTGACCTTGCCCTTGCGCTTGCCGACGTCGATGCGGACGGGCGCCTCGAGCCGGTTGGACAGGCGGCTGGTCAGATCCACGACGTGGGGGTCGTAGGTGCTGCGGCGTACGGTGCGGGTGGTCTGCTGCTCGCCTCCGCGCGCCACCAGCCGCTCCACGGCGCGGACCGACAGCCCTTCGCTCACGATGCGCTGGGCGAGCTCCTCCATGAGCGTCGGATCATCGAGGGAGAGGAGGGCACGGGCGTGCCCGGCGCTGATGGCACCGCTGGCGAGCCGGCGCTGGACGAGCGCAGGAAGGCGCAGCAGGCGCAGCGTGTTGGTGACCTGGGGCCGGGAGCGGCCGATCCGCTCGCCCAGCTCGTCCTGGGTGCATCCGAAGTCGTCGAGCAGCTGCTGGTAGGCGTTCGCCTCCTCCAGAGGGTTCAGCTGGGTGCGGTGCAGGTTCTCCAGGAGCGCGTCGCGCAGCAGGTCGTCGTCGCTGGTCTCGCGGATGATCGCGGGGATCGCCGTGAGGCCGGCGCGTCGGGCAGCGCGCCAGCGCCGCTCGCCCATGACCAGCTCGAAGGACTCGCCGTCCTCGGTGACCGGGATCGGTCGCACCACGACCGGCTGCAGGACGCCGACCTCGCGCAGCGAGTACGCCAGCTCGTCGAGCTCCTCCTCGTCGAACATCGTGCGCGGGTTGCGGGGATTCTCCCGCACCTCGTGGATCGGGATCTCGGCGAACTCCGCCCCGGGCACGCTGAGCAGGCCCTGGCCCTCGATCGCGGAGGGCTCCGGCGCCCGGGAGGGCTCCTCCTCCGCCGCGTCGTCGGGAACGTCCACAGGCGGGGCGTCGGCCCCCGGGGAGTCGGCGGGAGCGGACGCGGGAGGCGCCGCGTCCGCCTCGGTGACGGCCGGCCGGTCGTCGTCGGCCCCCGAGCCCTCCGTGTCGGCCCGAGCGAGGTCGGCGTCGACGGGGGCGGCATCGGACCCGGCGTCGTCGCGGACGCGCGTGTACTCGACCGCCTCGACGTCGACGACAGGGCTGTTCTCCGCGCGGGCACGGGTCGGAGCCTCGGGTGCCGACGGGACGCCCTCGGTGCTCGCGGAGGAGTCCTGGACCGGGGTCGATCCCGACGTCGGGGCCGCTGCCTCGGAGCGCGGGGCCGCAGCGGCGTCCGAGGGCCGGGAGGGAGCGGCCTCGGCCTGGGCGGAGCGGGTGCCGGAGGTCGAGGGGGTGGAGTCGTCAGCGGGGGCGTCGGGCGCCTTCGCGGTGCCGGTCCTCGTCGCCGGGCTCGCGGTCTTCGCGGACGTGGTGCCCTTCGCACCGCCCACGCTCGTGGCGGGGGAACCGGTCTTCGCAGGCGACCCGCCCTTGGCGGACGACCCGCTCTTCGAGGCCGCGCCGGACTTCGAGGCCACGCCGGACCTCGAGGTCGCACCGCCCTTCGAGGCTGCGCCGGCCTTCGAGGTCGACCCGCTCTTCGAGGTCGAGCCGGCCTTCCCCGTCGAGCCGGTCTTCGAGGTCGTGCTCCTCCTCGACGTCGACGAGCCCTTGGCCCCGCCCGTGGGCGTGCTCTTCGCGGCATCCTTCGCCGGCGTGCTCTTCGACGTCGTCGAGCCCGTGCCGGTCTCCGAGTCCGCGGCGGCGCCGGCAGCACCGGAAGGCTTCGTCGCGGTGGTCCGCTTCGCGCTCGAGGAGCGCTTGGCGGTGGAGGCCGCCCCGGTGCGGCCGCGACGCTCGGCGGCCGCCCGCGCCATGCCCACGGCGAGATCACGGGCGCCGTCGCCGCCTCGCTGCGGGGAGTCCTCGGAGGAGACCTTCTCGCCCGAGAAGAACATGTCCACGGGACGCGAGCTCGCCGCGCCGGAGCCGGCCTCGGGCTCCGGCCGGGTGCGAGTGCGCAGCTCCTGCTCCGGGGCAGGCGCGGAGCCGGCCCCCGGGATCAGGGCGCCGAGACCTCTGCCGAGTCCTCGCTTCTGCGTCATGGCCGTTGTCCTTCCGAGAGATGTCGTCACCGTGGGGGTGACCTCCGTGCCGGGCGCGACATCGCGCAGTGAGGGGGAGGTCGGGATCAGGGGGCGGGGCGGGAGTTCAGCTCGAAGGCCGCCGCCCGGTAGGCGAGGGCTCCGCTGGACCCGGGGTCGTAGGTGAGCACGGTCTGGCCGTAGCTCGGCGCCTCGGAGATCCTCACCGATCGCGGGATCGTGGTCTCGAGGGTCTGGTCGGGGAAGTGGTCCCGCACGTCCTGGGCGACCTGGGCGGCGAGGCGCGTGCGCGCGTCGTACATGGTCAGCAGGATCGTGGAGACCACGAGCTCGGGATTCAGGTGCTGCCGGATGAGGTCGATGTTGTTCAGCAGCAGCGTGAGGCCCTCGAGCGCGTAGTACTCGGCCTGGATCGGGATCATCACCTCACGGGCCGCGACCAGCGCGTTCACCGTGAGCAGCCCCAGCGAGGGCGGGCAGTCGATGAGCACGTAGTCCAGACGCGGCAGTCCTCCCGCCTCCCGCTCCTCGAGATGCTCCCGGATCGCGTTGCGCAGACGGTTCTCGCGAGCGACCAGGGAGACCAGCTCGATCTCCGCACCGGAGAGGTTGATCGTGGCGGGCGCGCACTGCAGTCGCTCCATGTCCGGGACGTCCTGGACGACCTCGCCCAGCGGCGCGGACTCCACCAGCACCTCGTACATGCTGGGCACCTCGGCATGGTGCTCGATGTTCAGCGCCGTCGAGGTGTTGCCCTGGGGGTCGGCGTCGATCACCAGCACGTGGAGGCCGCCCATCGTGAGCGCGGCCGCGAGGTTCACGGTGGTGGAGGTCTTGCCCACCCCGCCCTTCTGGTTCGCGATCGTCACGATCCGGGTGCTCTGCGGGGCGGTGAACTCCACGTCCTCGAGCTGCCGGCGGCGGGCGTGGTCCCGAGTGAGCTCGCGCATCAGCGGGGTGTCGTCCATCGACCCCGCCCCCGGGGAGGAGCCCTCGCGCTTCTCAGCCACGCGCATCTCCCTTCCTGCTCGCCTTCGGCCGGCGACGCACTTGGACCACTGTAGTGGGAACCTCGACCTCGCCCACCCCGTACCGGGTGATGGTGGGCTCGACCCCGCCGAGCTTCGCGAGCACCTTCCGCGCCGCCTCGACCTCGTCGGACGCCGAGGAGCCCTTCATCGCCAGCAGCACCCCTTCCTCCTGCACGAGAGGGAGGGTCCAGCGGGCCAGCTTGTCCAGCGCCGCGACCGCTCGGGCGGTGACCACCTCGAAGCTGCGGTCGCCGTGCAGATCCTCGGCGCGGGCGCGCACCACCTCGAGACCCAGGCCGAGCTCGGCGTCGACCTCCTCGAGCCACGTGGCGCGACGCTGCATCGTCTCGATCAGCGTCACCTCCAGCTCCGGGCGCACGATCGCGAGGACGACCCCCGGCAGCCCGGCGCCCGAGCCGACGTCGGCCAGCGTCCTCACCGAAGGGTCGATCGCGTCGGCCATGAGCGCGCAGTTGAGCAGATGACGCTCCCAGAGCCGCTCCACCTCGCGCGGACCGATGAGGCCGCGCTCCGGCCCCTGCTCGGCGAGCAGCGCGGCGAAGCGCTCGGCGAGCTCGAGCCGATCACCGAGGAGGCGCTCGGCCAGCGGACGGAGCGGAGCGGGGAGCGTCGTCACGGCGGGCCTCAGGACGCCGGGTAGATCACGACGTGACGGCCCTTGCCGTCGCCGTCGGACTCGGAGCGCAGCCCCTCGCGCTTGGCGACGTCGTGGACGACTTTGCGCTCGAAGGGGTTCATCGGACGCATCGGCACCGGCTGCCCGGACTCCTTCGCCTCCGCGATCGCGGTGGCCGCGAGCTCCTCGAGCCCACCCTTGTGCTCGGCGCGGAAGCCCCCGATGTCGAGCATCAGGCGCGAGCGGCTGCCCGTGCGGGTCTGGACAGCGAGGCGCGCGAGCTCCTGCAGGGCGTCGAGCAGCTCCCCCTTGGGCCGGTTCAGCTGCGCCAGGCGGTCCGCGCCGCGGATCTCCACGGAGGCGCGGTCGCCCTCCACGTCGATGTCGATGTCGCCGTCGAAGTCCGCGATGTCCAGCAGCTCCTCGAGGTAGTCGGCGGCGATGTCGCCCTCCTCCTCGAGGCGCTGCACGCGCTCCTCATCGGTCTCGTCCTCGGACTCGTCATCGTCCCCGGACCCCGCCCCCGCGGTCTCCGGTGCGGTGCGATCGGCGGCCGGAGCGGCATCGGTGCCCTCGACCTCCGGGGCCGCGGCATCGGTGCCGTCGTCCTCCGGCGCCGCAGTCTCCGGCGCCGCAGCCTCCGAGGTCGCAGCCCCTGAGGTGGGCTCCGCATCGCCCGCCGGGGCGGCGGCCTGCTCCTGGTCCTGCGGCACGGCGGTCTCGTCGGCCGACGGGTCGGTGGTGGTCTCGTTCATTCAGGGTCCTCCGGGAATGCAGGGATGGACGACCCGGGAGCGACCGTGCTCCCGGGCCGTGAGGTCACTTCTTCCGCTTCTTCTTGCCCTTGCTCAGGGGAGAGCTCGTCGGCGGGGGCACCGGGAAGTCCCCGGACTCCTCCTGGGCCTTGCGGCGCTCCTCGGCGGCCTTGGCGCGGGCCTCGCGGGCGCGCTCGAGCTTCTCCTCGTCGCTGAGCTTCTTCCCGCCCTTGTTCTTCGCCGAGGGCTGCACGCGGATATTCCGCTCGGGCTCGGGATCCGGCTCCGAGACCTTCTTCGGCGGGGTGAAGTCCAGCGGCTCCAGGCCCTTCTTCTCGCGCTTGGCGTTGATGCGCTCCTGGCGCTCCTTCTCCGCGTCGGAGCCGGGCGTCGGGGTCGCGCGGATGACGATGTACTGCTGGACGAAGGTCCACACGTTCGTGGTCAGCCAGTAGATGAGCACACCGATCGGCATGCCCGGCCCCGTGATCACGTAGATGAACGGGAGCATGTACAGCATCATCTTCTGGGTGCTGGCCATGGGCCCCTCGAGGGCCGCCTTCGGCATGTTCTTCATGGTCAGCGACTTCTGGGTGAAGAAGGTGACCGCGCACATGGCCGCGATGATGATGCCGGCGACGATCTTGGTGGTGATCCCGCCGTCCCCGGAGTTCAGGAAGCTGTCGGCGATGGTGACGTTCCCGAGGATGGTGGAGTTGCTCGCGCTCTGCGCCAGCGGCGTGGTCAGCGGGCCGAAGGCCTCGCCGCCGGCGGCCTCGGGCAGCTTGTTGAACAGCACCCGGAACAGGCCGAAGAAGATCGGCATCTGCAGCAGGACGGGCAGGCAGGAGGAGAACGGGCTGGCGCCGGCCTCCTTGTAGACCGCCATGGTCTCCTCGGCCATCTTCTGCCGGGACTCCTGGTCGGTCTTGCCCTTGTACTTCTTCTGCACGGCCTGCAGCTCGGGCGAGACCATCTGCATCGCCCGCGACGCGCGGATCTGGCGCACGAACAGCGGGATGATCAGCGTCCGGACCACGGCGGTGAGCCCGACGATGGACAGCACCCAGGTGACGCCGGAGTCCGGATCCATGAACACGGACAGCAGCGCATGGAACTGGACCATGAGCCATGCGACGGCCCACTCGATCGGATACAGGGGATTCATCGGCCTGGTCTTCCTGCCGCACGGATGCGCATGTCGTTCATGCGAGGTGCCGGCTGTGGTCGGGAGTCTCGGACAAGGGTAGGCCCTAGGGGGCCGGGCGCCGCAGTCGGCGTGGATTGCTCCACAAGCCGGGCGCCGGGACCGGATCGGGACCACCGCGGGTGAGGGGGTTGCAGCGGAGGATCCGCCAGGTGGTCAGCAGGGTCCCCTTGAGGGCCCCGTGCGTGCGCAGGGCGTCCATGCCGTACTGCGAGCAGACGGGGTCGTAACGGCAGGCGGGCGGGGTGTAGGGCGAGATGCCCACCTGGTAGCCGCGCACCGGCAGCATCAGCAGCCGGCGCGGCAGCCGGCGCAGGGAGCGCAGGAGCGAGGCCTCGCTCACCGCACCCGCTCCCCTCGGCGTGCGAGCTTGCGGGAGGCGGAGCCGAGCGCCGAGTCCACGTCCTCGCGGAGCTCGGCGAAGGGCTGCCCCTCGATCCCCGGCAGTGCCCGCAGCACGATCGCGCTGCCGGCGGGGAGGGTCTCGAGATGGGGGCGCACGATCTCGCGCAGACGCCGCGTGACCCGGTTGCGGACGACGGCGTTGCCGATCTTCTTGGACACGACGAATCCCACGCGGGGTGCGTCCTCCCCCTGCGTCAGCAGGGTCAGGTGCACGACCACGTGGGATCGGGCGCTGCGCGCGCCACCGCGGGTGACCGCACGGAACTCGTCGCCGCTGTGCAGCCGACGACTAGACCAGTACACGACGCCGTGACGCCTCGGCCCTGGTCACCACGGCCTCAGGCGGAGAGCTCGGAGCGGCCCTTGGCGCGGCGGGCGTTCAGGATGGCGCGGCCGGCGCGGGTGCGCATGCGGGCGCGGAAGCCGTGCTTCTTGGCGCGGCGGCGGTTGTTCGGCTGGAACGTGCGCTTGCTCATGGTTCTCCTCGATCGTGGGCACGGGCGTGCCCCTCGCGGTGGCGTGTGGTCTGCTGCGCGAACGGATGTCCGGGCGCACCCGCCGGGGCGGGGCGGCTGCCGTGTCCCACATCGGGACGGTGCCGTCGGGCGGCGCGCAGCGCTGACTGCACGATTTTAGGCGCGGGGGTGCACGGGGTCAACGGAGCAGCCCCGCTGACGGCCGGTTGTGGCCCGATTCTCACTCCCGGGGCGTGTCGTGCCCGCGGCACCAGGCCGTCGTGCCCGTGGTCACGGGACCGGGGAGGCACCGATCACGTCCGGGCCGACGGCACCGCCTGTTGTCCACATCGGCGATCCACAGTAGCGGGGATAATGTGGAAAACTGTGGCGATCCGCGCCCGAGACCCGAGAAGGACATCTGATGCCCGAGGCGAACGCCGACGCGATCTGGGACAGCACGCTGAGCATCCTGCGCCGCGACGACACCGTCTCCCAGCGTGTCATGGCCCTGCTCACCCTTTCCCGCCTGATGGCGGTGGTCGCGGACACCGCCCTGCTCGCCGTGCCCTCGACCTCGGCGAAGGAGCTGATCGAGAACCGCATCGCGAGCTCCCTGAAGGCAGCGCTCAGCGAGGCAACCGGCACGGACCTCCGCTTCGCCGTGACGGTCGACGAGACCCTGCTGCTGGACGGGGACGATGTGGATCCGGCGCCCGCACCCCCTCTGACCTCGTCCTCCACCGAGCGCAGTGCACATCCTGTGGACAACGATGTGGACATCGCCAGGGGCGATGTCCACACCCCGGCCTTCCGTCGTGGACCGGGCTCGGTGCTCCCCTCCTCCACACCGTCGGGACGGCCGGCGCTGCCCTCGAGCAGCTCCGCGGACGCGCTCACCCCCGCCACCGGCCGCCCCGACCGCGATGCCGACGGGGTGTTCCAGGGCTCCGCGGCCGATGACCCGAGCGCCTATGCGGGGCTGTCCGCGCTCACCGGGGCCTCGGCACCCTCCCCGGGGCCCGCACCGCGCCGTCCCGCACCGGCCGGAGGTGCGACCCTCGGCGAGGACTCGCGTCTGAACAGCAAGTACACCTTCGACACCTTCGTGATCGGCTCCTCGAACCGCTTCGCGCAGGCAGCCGCCTCGGCGGTCGCCGAGACTCCCGCGAAGGCGTACAACCCCCTGTTCATCTACGGCGGCTCGGGGCTGGGCAAGACCCATCTGCTGCACGCCGTGGGCCACTACGCGCAGAGCCTCTACCCGGACGTGGTGGTGCGCTACGTGAACTCCGAGGAGTTCACCAACGAGTTCATCAACTCCGTGCAGTCGGGACAGTTCGGCAAGGCGCAGGAGTTCCAGCGCCGCTATCGCGACATCGACATCCTCCTCATCGACGACATCCAGTTCCTGCAGCGGGCGCCGGAGACGATGGAGGCGTTCTTCCACACCTTCAACACGCTCTACAACTCGGACAAGCAGATCGTCATCACCTCGGACCTGCCCCCGAAGGAGCTCGGCGGCTTCGAGGACCGGATGCGGTCCCGCTTCGAGATGGGCCTGATGACGGACGTGCAGCCGCCCGATCTGGAGACCCGCATCGCGATCCTGCGCAAGAAGGTCGCCCAGGAGAACACCGGCGAGGTCCCGCACGACGTGCTGGAGTACATCGCCAGCCACATCGCCACCAACATCCGCGAGCTCGAGGGGGCGCTGATCCGCGTCCAGGCGCTGCACTCGCTGTCCCGGCAGCCCATGGACGTCACGCTCGCCGAGTCCGTGCTGAAGGACCTGCTCTCCCACGACGACGGCGCGCAGATCACGGCCTCGACGATCATCGCCCAGACCGCGACCTACTTCGGGCTCTCGGTCGAGGAGATCGTGGGCACGGGACGCTCGCGCCGCCTGGTCTCGGCGCGGCAGATCGGCATGTACCTGTGCCGCGAGCTCACGGACATGCCGCTAATCCGCATCGGGGAGGAGTTCGGCGGGCGCGACCACACCACCGTCATGCACGCGAACAAGAAGATCAGCGAGCTCATGAAGGAGCGGCGAGCGATCTTCAACCAGGTCACCGAGCTGACCGCACGGATCAAGAGCTCGAGCTCCGCCGCTCGTCAGTGACGGCGCCGAGGCGGCTGCGATCGCGCCGCCGCCTGTCGGAATGACATCCCAGGTCAGACCGCACTCCTCCCCAATTGTGGATAACTCTGTGGACACTGTGGAACGACAGCCGTCCGCGCAGGAGTCGATGTGCACGGAGGAATGACAAGAATCTGCTGCGGACGACGACTCGTGCACAGCCGGCGCACGGACGGTCCCGGACTCTCAACGAGCCGTCCACGACGGCTTCTCCGTCTGCGACCTGCAGTGACGAGGGTTGTCCACGAGATCCACAGCCGTGATGATGAGGTCTGTAGTTCAGTGCTCGTCGTCGGTGTGGAGGGCGGGGGTCGCGCTGGGGCCGCTGCGCGGCGGCCCGGAGCACGGAGGCGGAGGGGTCGGAAGTCAAGGATCTGCGGCGGTGTGTCGTCGGCAGGCCCGAGGAACCGATACGCTGTGCACCGTTCGATCACGTTCTGGCATTCGACCACTGCGAAGGAGTGGCAACGGTGAAGTTCCACCTCGACCGCGGCGTCCTCGGCGACGCCGTCTCCTGGGCCACCCGCACCCTCCCTGTCCGTCCGGCGATGCCGATCCTGCAAGGCGTGCGGATCGTCGCCGATGCGGGTGGAGAGCTGCAGCTCTCGACCTTCGACTACGAGGTCAGCGCCCAGATCCGGCTCGAGGCCGAGATCGAGCAGCCCGGCGAGGTGCTGGTCCAGGGGCGCATGCTCTCGGACATCGTCCGCGCCCTGCCCAACAAGGACGTCTCCGTCGCGCTCGAGGGCACGAAGCTCCAGGTCCGCTGCGGAAGCGCGCGCTTCGCGCTGGCGACCCTGCCCGTCGAGGAGTACCCGCAGCTGCCCACCATGCCGCAGGTGGCCGGCACCGTCGCGGCCGACGTCTTCTCCGAGGCGATCTCCCAGGTCACCGTCGCAGCCTCGAAGGATGACACCCTCCCGCTGCTGACCGGCGTGAAGGTCGAGATCAGCGGCGAGACCATGACCCTCATGGCCACCGACCGCTACCGCCTCGCGCTGCGGGAGCTGACCTGGAACCCCTCGACGCCGGGCACCGAGCTCACCGCCCTGGTCCGCGGCCGCACCCTCCACGAGGTCGCCCGCTCCCTCGCGACCGGCGGCGGCGTCGAGATCGCGCTGTCCGACGAGGACTCCGCGACCCTGATCGGTTTCGAGGCCGGTGGTCGCCGCACCACCTCGACCCTGGTCGACGGGGAGTACCCGCCGGTGCGTCGCCTCTTCCCGGACAGCACCGCGATCACCGCCGTGGTCTCCACCGGCGCCCTCATCGATGCGGTCAAGCGCGTCTCCCTCGTCGCCGAGCGGAACACCCCCGTGCGTCTGTCGTTCTCCGAGGGACAGGTCGCGCTCGAGGCCGGCGCCGGTGACGACGCCCAGGCCAGCGAGGTGCTCGAGGCGCAGCTGGAGGGCGAGGACCTCGTCGTCGGCTTCAACTCGGGCTTCCTGCTCGACGGGCTCGGCGCGCTGGGCAGCGAGTTCGCACGCCTGACCTTCACCGACTCGATCAAGCCCTCGGTGATGTCCGGCCAGGACTCGCTCGAGGGCGAGCCCGACAGCTCGTACAAGTACCTGATCATGCCGATGCGGATCTGAGGGAGGGAGAGCTCCCTCCGTGCAGCTGACCGCCCTCGATCTCACCGACTTCCGCTCCTATCGGCGACTGAGCCTTCCCGTCCGTCCCGGGATCACCGTGCTGGTGGGCCCCAACGGCCAGGGCAAGACCAACCTCGTCGAGGCGCTGTGGTACCTCGCGACGCTCTCGAGCCACCGCGTGCCGCACGACGCCGCGCTCGTGCACCGCGGGGAGTCCACTGCGATCGTGCGGGCGAGCTTCGAGCGCGGCGGTCGTCCCCTGCAGGTCGACCTCGAGATCACGCCGGGGAAGGCGAACCGCGCCCGGCTGCAGGGCCAGAACGTCTCGAGGCTGCGGGACCTGCTCGGCGAGGTGCGGGCGGTGCTCTTCGCTCCCGAGGACCTGGGCCTGGTCAAGGCCGACCCCGAGGGCCGACGCCGCTTCCTCGACGAGCTGCTGTTCGAGATCGCGCCCCGCTTCGCCTCGGTGCGCGCCGACTACGACAGGGTGCTCAAGCAGCGCGGGAACCTGCTCAAGCAGATGCGCTCGATGCGACGCGGCGGCTCCGGCCGCAGCGTGGGCGGGCTCGACCCGTCCGAGTCCGCCGCCTCGACGCTCGAGGTCTGGGACCAGCAGCTCGCCCGGCACGGTGCCGAGCTGCTGCGCGCCCGGCTCCACCTCGTGAATCGTCTGCGACCCCATCTGGGCTACTCCTATCTGCGCGTCTCGACCGACGAGGGGGCCGAGCAGGCGCTCGACCTGCCTCCTGACCAGCGGGGCGAGGTCGCCTCCCCGGCCGATATCCGCTACCGCTCGACCGTGCTCGACGAGCTCGGCGCCGCCCCCGGCGAGCTGCCCGGCATGCGCGAGATCCACGAGACCCTGCTCGCGCTGATCGCCGCCCGGCACGACGAGGAGATCGACCGCGGGACGAACCTCAGCGGCCCGCACCGCGACGACCTCGAGATCCGCCTGCACGACTTCCCCGCGAAGGGCTATGCGAGCCACGGGGAGTCCTGGTCCCTCGCCCTCGCCCTGCGCCTGGCCAGCTACGACCTGCTGCGTCTGGAGGAGGGGGACCTCGGCGACGGCGAGCCGATCCTCCTCCTCGACGACGTCTTCAGCGAGCTGGACGTGCACCGCCGCGAGCGGCTCGGCACGATCGTCACGGGCGCCTCGCAGGTCCTGATCACGACCGCGAACGACACCGACATCCCCGCCTCCCTCGACGGCGAGATCCACGTGGTCGACGTGAGCCTCGGCGAGGCCGTCCCGCGCGCCGGCGGCGGCCTGCGATGAGCGGCGGCGGTCCGCGCCCGAGGATCGCGAACCCCTACGGGCTGGGCACCTGGAGCGGGATCGGGGCCGAGACCGAGGGCGAGGCGTCGCCCAGCACGGCGCCGCCCCGCGGAGGGGAGGCCGCGGCGTCCCGTGCCGAGCCGCCCCGTGCCGAGCGCTCCCGCCGCGGAGGCTCGCCGGCGGCGACCGCGGAGCCCGCCCGGCCGGCCGATCCCGACGGGCAGGAGGAGGTCCTCTACGATCCGGTGGACCTGCCGGCGCCGGCGGATCCCTTCGAGCTCGCGCGCCGCACCGTGAACCGCTCCCGTGCCTCCGCACGGGACCGGGGTCTCTTCCCGATCTCCGCGAAGACGCAGGCCAGAGACGTGCGGGACCGGTCGGGGCGGGCCCCCGGGTACTCCGGATCGCGTCCCGACCCCCGTGATCCGCAGGGCATCGAGATCGTGCTGAAGAGGGTGCTCGGCAACCTCGGCTGGAACGCCGGGATGAGCACCGGGCGGGTGCTGGACGAATGGGACCAGATCGTCGGCGAACGGCTGGCGACGCACTGCCGTCCGGTCTCCTTCGAGGACGGTGTGCTCGTCGTCTCCGCCTCCTCCTCCGCCTGGGCCGCGCAGCTGCGGATGCTCACCCCCCAGCTCGTCACGACGATCGAGGAGCATGTCGGCTCGCACGTCGTCTCCGAGCTCAAGGTCACCGGGCCCGCCGCCGCCGAGCGCAGCTGGAAGAAGGGGCGCCGCACCGTGACCTGGCGCGGCCCGCGGGACACCTACGGCTGACGCTCCTGTCCCCGGTTCACGCGCCGTCACATCCCCAGCCGACCCTGCTACGGTGTGCTCTCGACGAGCTGATGACGCTCGCGTGCACTGGGGTCGGTGAAATTCCGAGCCGGCGGTGACAGTCCGCGACCCGAGGGCCCATGGCCCGAGGCTGACCAGGTGGAACTCCTGGACCGACGGTGAGAGTCCGGATGGGAAGCGCACGCGGTCGACGTCGCCTGGCGCACCCGCCGCCCCTCCGGGCACGGTCGGCACCCCCGGCGACGTCGCACCCACCCTTCCTCTCCCTCCGGGACCGCGAGCAGCGGACGGAGGAGAGACCATGATCGATGACGCGGAGAGCGCCGCCCTGCGCCGCGCCCTGGAGATCGCCGCCGATCCCGCCGTGCCGCTCGGCCCGAACCCCCGCGTCGGCTGCGTGCTCCTCGCCCGTGACGGCGCTGCTCTCGCCGAGGGGCATCACCGAGGGGCCGGCACCGCCCATGCCGAGGCCGACGCCCTCGCCCGTGCGGCCGCCGCCGGCACCGAGCTGCGCGGCGCGACAGCGGTCGTCACTCTCGAGCCCTGCGACCACACCGGCCGCACCGGACCCTGCACGCAGGCGCTGCTCACGGCCGGGATCGCGCGCGTCGTGGTCGCCCGCCGGGATCCGAACCCGCTGGCCGCCGGCGGCATCGAGCGCCTGCGCGCGGCCGGCGTCGAGGTCGTCGACGAGGTCCCCGCCGCGCTCTCCGCCGCCGCCGCGGCCCTGAACCGCGGCTGGGAGCACGGTCTGGTCCATGCACGACCCCTGGTCACCGCCAAGATCGCGCTCACCCTCGACGGGCGCGCCGCCGCGGCCGACGGCACCAGCCAATGGATCACCGGGCCCACCGCCCGCGAGGAGGTGCACCTGCTGCGCACCGCCTGCGACGCGATCCTCGTCGGGACCGGCACCGCCCGCAGCGACCGTCCGACACTCACCGCCCGGCGCCCCGACGGGACCCTCCATCCCCGTCAGCCGCTGCGCGTGGTGATGGGCACCTCCGCCGTGCCCGAGCTGCCCGCCGTGGACGGCGCCGGCGAGGCGCTGCACCTGCCCACCCGCGACCCGTCGGCCGCGCTCGCGACCCTCTTCGACCGCGGGATCCGACACCTGCTCCTGGAGGGCGGACCGACCCTCGTCGCCGCCTTCCTCCGCGCCTCCCTGGTGGACGAGCTGATCGTCCACCTCGCCCCGACCCTGCTCGGCGCCGGCCCGCCGGGCGTCGCCGATCTCGGGATCACCACTCTCGCGGACCGTCTCGACCTCGAACCGGTCGACGTCGCGACGCTCCCCTCCCCGGACGGCCGCACCGACCTCCGCCTCACCCTCCGCCCCCGCACCACGGCCCCCGCCACCACGGCGTGACCAGGAAGGACCACCCCATGTTCACAGGAATCATCGAGGAGCTCGGCACCGTCGAGTCGCTCGACCTCGGCGGCGACCCCGCCTCCCTGCGGATCCGCTCCCCGCGCGTCCTCGCCGGCATCTCCCTCGGCGACTCGATCGCCGTGAACGGCTGCTGCCTCACCGTCACCGCCCACGACGGCGAGCTGTGGAGCGCCGACGTCATCGCCACCACCCTCGCCGCGACCACGCTCGGCACGCTCCGTCCCGGAGACCCCGTCGGCCTCGAGCGCTGCGTCCGTGCCGACGGCCGCCTCGACGGCCATATCGTGCAGGGCCACGTCGACGGCGTCGGCGAGATCCTCTCCCGGGAGGCGGAGGACGGCACCACCCTGCTGCGCCTGCGCCTTCCCGAGGGCCTGGCCCGCTACGTCGTCTCCAAGGGCTCCCTCGCCGTGGACGGGGTGAGCCTCACGGTCGCCGCCATCGACGGGGACGAGGTCACCATCGGCCTGATCCCCGAGACGCTCGAGCGCACCACGCTCGGCGCACGCGCCGCCGGGGAGGGCGTGAACCTGGAGGTCGACGTGCTGGCGAAGTACGTCGAGAAGCTCACCGCCTCCCTGCTGCCCGCCGCGACCGGGGCGGAGCAGGGACGATGACCGGCCTGCGCCTGGATCCCGTCCCCGCGGCGCTCGCCGCGCTCGCCGCCGGCCGCCCCGTCGTGGTCGTCGACGACCAGGACCGGGAGAACGAGGGAGACCTGATCCTCGCCGCCGCGACCGCGACCCCCGCGCAGATCGCCTTCGCCGTGCGGCACTCGAGCGGGCTGCTGTGCGCGCCGATGAGCGCCGACCGGGCCGACGCGCTCGAGCTGCCGCTCATGGTGGCCGAGAACGCGGACCCCCTGCGCACCGCGTACACGGTCAGCGTCGACGCCGCCAGCGGCGTCACCACCGGCATCTCCGCCGCGGACCGGGCCCGCACCCTCACCGTCCTCGCCGACCCGGGCGCCGTCCCGTCGGATCTCGTCCGGCCCGGTCACGTGCTGCCGCTGCGGGCACGCCCCGGCGGGGTGCTCGAGCGGCGCGGCCACACCGAGGCCGCCGTCGACCTCACCCGGCTGGCCGGTCTGCCCGCCGTCGGGATGATCGTCGAGCTCGTCCACGACGACGGGACCATGCAGCGCGGCCTCGCCCTGCGCGATTTCGCCGACGAGCACGACCTGGCGATGATCTCCATCGACGACCTCGCCGCGCACCGCCGGGAGATCGGCGACGTGGACGAGGCTCCCGCCCCGCCTGCCGCGCCGCTCGAGCTCACCGAGGCGGTGCCCCTGCCCACCGCGCACGGCGCCTTCCGCGCGCTCGCAGTGCGCGAGGGCGCCGCCGAGCACCTGGTGCTGGTGGCCGGGGACGTGACCGGCGAGGAGCCGGTGCTCACCCGCGTCCACTCCGAGTGCGTGACCGGTGACGTGGTCGGCTCGCTGCGCTGCGACTGCGGACCCCAGCTGCACGAGTCCCTGGCCAGGATCGCCGCCGCCGGCCGCGGCGTGCTGGTGCTGCTGCGGGGGCACGAGGGGCGCGGCATCGGCCTCGTGCAGAAGCTGCGGGCGTACGCGCTGCAGGACGCGGGGCGCGACACCGTCGAGGCGAACCTCGATCTGGGCCTGCCCGTGGACGAGCGCAGCTTCGCCGTGGTCCCGCGGATCCTCGCCCACCTCGGCGTCGGCGAGATCGACCTGCTCACCCACAACCCCGAGAAGGCCGACGCCCTGCGCTCCGGCGGCACGATAGTGCACCGGGTCCTCGATCTCGAGGCCCACCCCACCCCCGAGAACCTCGCGTATCTCACCACCAAGCGGGACCGGCTGGGCCACCACCTGACCGGTCTGCCCGCGCTGACCCCCACCCCCACCGGCACAGGAGGAACCCCATGAGCGGCCACGGAGCCCCCACCCCGACGATCACCGCCCGCCCCGGGACGCGCGTCGCGATCGTCGCGGCGTCCTGGCACGAGGAGGTGATGGACGGCCTGGTCGCCGGCGCGCTGCGCGGCTGCGCCGAGGCCGGGATCGACGCGCCGACCCTCGTGCGCGTGCCCGGCTCCTTCGAGCTGCCGGTGGTCGCGGACCGTCTGGCCCGCGACCACGAGGCCGTGATCGCCCTCGGCGTCGTCATCCGCGGCGGCACCCCGCACTTCGACTACGTGTGCGCCGCCGCGACCGACGGCCTCTCCCGGGTCGCCCTCGACCACGGCGTCCCCCTGGGGTTCGGGCTCCTGACCTGCGACACCGAGGAGCAGGCCCGGGATCGGGCAGGGCTCGAGGGCTCCGTGGAGGACAAGGGCCACGAGGCGGCCGCGGCAGCGCTCGCGACCGCGGAGGTGCTCGCGGCACTGCCCGGCGCGGCCCGCTGAGCAGGTCCGCGGGACGCCCGAGAGCGGACATCCCAGGCGCGCCTGTGCCGCCTCAGGACCCCCTCGGGCGTACCCGCCCCCATCGACGCCTCCCGGAGCGCGTTGAAGAGGCCGTCACGGAGCGCCTGGGGCGGTTCCTCCGTCGCGTCGTCCACAGAATCGGGGCGTCGAATAGGTCTCAGGGGCGTTCTCCGATAGAATGACGGCGGTTCGGCCGACGTCGACCGGGGACGAAGCAGCCCGGCGACCTCCAGCCGTCGGCCCGATCTCGGCGGCCTGCGGAAGCCGCTCGCGCGCACGCGCGAGGAGCTCCGCGGGCCTCGCACGTGTCGGGCCGCAGGGACACCGCCCCGTGCGGTGCCGCCGGACCACCCTCGGCGCTCCCGACCGAGGGACGCCCGGACTGCGAGGAGCCACATCAGGTGAGCGACAGCGACCGCCCCATGCACGATCAGGACCTGCCCGAGGGCACCTCGGATCCGTCACCGGGAGCGGACGGCGCAGCACCGGACCCCGCCGCACCGCCGGCCCAGGCCGCCGGCGAGCGGGCGGCGCAGTCCCCCGAGCACTACGAGGCCTCGGACATCACCGTCCTCGAGGGCCTCGAGGCGGTCCGCAAGCGCCCCGGCATGTACATCGGCTCCACCGGTGAGCGCGGCCTGCACCACATGGTCCAGGAGATCGTGGACAACTCCGTGGACGAGGCCATGGCCGGCCACGGCGACACCATCGAGGTGACGCTCCTGGCCGACGGCGGCGTGCGCGTGGTCGACCACGCCCGCGGCATCCCCGTGGACATGCACCCCACCGAGAACAAGCCCGCGGTCGAGCTGGTGCTCACGGTGCTGCACGCCGGCGGCAAGTTCGGCGGCGGCGGCTACGCCGTCTCCGGCGGACTGCACGGCGTGGGCTCCTCCGTGGTCAACGCGCTCTCGATCCGCATGGAGGTCGAGATCCGTCGCCAGGGCAGCGTCTGGCGCCAGGCCTATGTGCGCGGCGTGCCCGAGGCCCCGCTCGAGCAGGGCGAGGAGACCTCCGAGACCGGCACCACGATCACCTTCTGGGCCGATGGCGAGATCTTCGACTCGACCGTCTACGACTTCGAGACGCTGCGCAAGCGGTTCCAGCAGATGGCCTTCCTCAACAAGGGCCTGCGCATCACGCTGACCGACGAGCGCGCCCCCGAGAGCGGCGAGGACGAGGACCAGGAGCTCGACGTCGAGCTCGCCGCCGAGAAGGCCGAGCAGGGCGAGTCCGCCGACGGCCCCCGCACCGTCTCCTACCTCTACGAGCGCGGCCTGCAGGACTTCGTCGAGTTCATCAACTCGGCCAAGCGCGCCGAGGTGATCCACCCCGACATCATCTCCTTCGAGTCCGAGGACACGGACGCGAAGATCTCCGTCGAGGTCGCGATGCAGTGGACCGGCGCCTACACCGACTCCGTGCACACCTACGCCAACACGATCAACACCCACGAGGGCGGCACCCACGAGGAGGGCTTCCGCTCCTCGCTCACCTCGATCGTGAACCGCTACGGCCGAGCCCAGGGCCTGCTCAAGGAGAAGGACGCCAATCTCACCGGCGAGGACATCCGCGAAGGCCTCACCGCGGTGATCTCGGTGAAGCTCGGCGAGCCGCAGTTCGAGGGCCAGACCAAGACCAAGCTCGGCAACACCATCGCCCGCACCTTCATGGTCAAGGTGATGACCGATCAGCTCACCGACTGGTTCGGGGCCCACCCGAACGAGGCCAAGGCGATCGTCATGAAGGGCCAGGCCGCGGCGATGGCCCGCGAGGCGGCCCGCAAGGCCCGCGACGCGACCCGTCGGAAGTCCCCGCTGGAGACCGGGGGCATGCCCGGCAAGCTGCGCGACTGCTCCTCCCGCAACCCCGCCGAGTCCGAGATCTTCATCGTCGAGGGCGACAGCGCCGGCGGCTCCGCCGTGCAGGGCCGTGACCCGCGCACCCAGGCGATCCTCCCCATCCGCGGCAAGATCCTCAACGTCGAGAAGGCCCGGCTGGACCGGGCGCTGGACAACCAGGAGGTCCGCTCGCTGATCACCGCCTTCGGCACCGGCATCGGCGAGGACTTCGACGCGTCCAAGCTGCGGTACCACAAGATCATCCTGATGGCCGACGCGGACGTCGACGGCCAGCACATCTGCACCCTGCTGCTGACGCTGCTGTTCCGCTACATGCGCCCGCTGATCGAGCTGGGGCACGTGTTCATCGCGATGCCGCCGCTGTACCGCCTGAAGTGGTCCAACGCCCCGCACGAGTACGTCTTCAGCGACGAGGAGCGCAACGAGCGCCTCGCCGCCGGGCAGTCCGCCGGGCGCCGCATGCCCAAGGACAACGGCATCCAGCGCTACAAGGGTCTGGGCGAGATGGACTGGAAGGAGCTGCAGTCCACCACGATGGACCCCACCTCCCGCACCCTCAAGCAGGTCACGGTCGACGAGGCCGCCGACGCGGACACCATCTTCTCCGTCCTCATGGGCGACGACGTCGAGTCCCGGCGGCGCTTCATCCAGGAGAACGCCAAGGACGTCCGCTTCCTCGACATCTGACCGGGGCCCGGGGCTGCGCCGACGCGCTCGTGCGCCCCCGGGACCCCCACGACCCATCGGCCCCACCGGAAAGGCCCTCCCCGCCATGAGCGAGACCCCGAACGACCCCACGAATCCTGACGACGAGACCACCCCGACCCCTGCGGAGAGTGCGGGGCTCGGGGGCCAGGAGACGCCCGCGGGCTCCAGCGAGCTGTCGGCCGACGAGGCCGCCTCCCGCACCGTCACCCTCGTGGATCCCCTCGACGAGGGCGAGGTCGACCGCATCACCCAGGTCGACCTCAACCAGGAGATGCAGCGCTCCTATCTCGACTACGCGATGAGCGTGATCGTCGCGCGCGCCCTGCCGGACGTGCGCGACGGCCTCAAGCCCGTCCACCGCCGCATCGTCTACGCGATGTACGACGGCGGCTACCGTCCCGACCGCTCCTTCTCCAAGTGCGCGAAGGTCGTCGGCGAGGTGATGGGCAACTACCACCCCCACGGCGACTCCGCGATCTACGACGCGATGGTCCGCCTGGTCCAGCCCTGGAACATGCGCTACCCGCTGATCCTGGGGCAGGGCAACTTCGGCTCCGCGGGCGACGACGGTGCGGCGGCCCCGCGGTACACCGAGTGCAAGATGGCGCCGCTGGCCCTCGAGCTGGTCCGCGACATCGAGCAGGACACCGTGGACATGCAGGGCAACTACGACAACACCGTCGACGAGCCCTCCGTGCTTCCCGCCCGCTTCCCGAACCTGCTGGTCAACGGCTCCGCCGGCATCGCCGTCGGCATGGCCACGAACATCCCGCCGCACAACCTGCGCGAGGTGGCCGAGGCGGTCCAGTGGCTGCTGACCAACCACGAGGCGACCAAGCCCGAGCTGCTCGAGGCCTGCCTGAAGTTCATCAAGGGCCCCGACTTCCCCTCCGGCGCCACGATCGTCGGCACCGACGGGATCGAGGACGCCTACCGCTCCGGCCGCGGCTCCATCACCCAGCGCGCCGTGGTCTCCACCGAGGAGATCAACGGACGCATGGCGCTCGTGGTCACCGAGCTGCCCTACCAGGTCAACCCCGACACCCTCGCCCGCAAGATCGCGGAGATGGTCAAGCTCGGCAAGATCCAGGGCATCGCCGACATCACCGACGAGACCTCGGGCCGGACCGGCCAGCGCCTGGTCATCACCCTCAAGCGCGACGCCGTGGCGAAGGTGGTGCTGAACAACCTCTACAAGCACACCCAGCTGCAGGAGAACTTCTCCGCGAACATGCTCGCCCTCTCCGGCGGCGTGCCGCGCACCCTCTCGATCGACTCCTTCGTGCGCGAGTGGACGAAGCACCAGATCGACGTCATCGTGCGGCGCACGCGGTTCCGCCTGCGCAAGGCCGAGGAGCAGATCCACATCTACCGCGGCTATCTCAAGGCGCTGGACGCGCTGGACGAGGTCATCGCGCTGATCCGCCGCTCCCCGGACGTCGACGAGGCCCGCCGCGGCCTGATCGACCTGCTCGAGATCGACGAGATCCAGGCCAACGCCATCCTCGCGATGCAGCTGCGCCGGCTCGCCGCCCTGGAGCGCCAGAAGATCATCGAGGAGCACGACCGGCTCCAGGCCCTCATCGAGGAGTACACCGCGATCCTGGCCGATCCGGCCCGGCAGCGGCAGATCGTCTCCGAGGAGCTCGCCGAGCTGGTCGACAAGTACGGCGACGACCGTCGGACCCAGATCCTCCCCTTCCACGGCGACATGTCGATGGAGGACCTCATCCCCGAGGAGGACGTGGTCGTCACGATCACCCGCGGCGGCTACGTCAAGCGCACCCGCGAGGACCAGTACCGCGCCCAGAAGCGCGGCGGCAAGGGGGTGCGCGGCGCCTCCCTGCGCGAGGACGACGTGGTCGAGCACTTCTTCACCACGACCACGCACCGCTGGCTGCTGTTCTTCACCAACCAGGGGCGGGTCTACCGTGCCAAGGGCTACGAGCTGCCCGAGGCGCCGCGGGACGCGAAGGGCCAGCACGTCGCGAACCTGATGGCCTTCCAGCCCGACGAGAACATCGCCTCGGTGCTCGCGATCGACTCCTACGAGGACGCCGAGTACCTGGTGCTCGCCACCGAGTCGGGCCTGGTGAAGAAGACCGCGATGACGGCCTTCGACTCCAACCGCACCGGCGGGATCATCGCGATCAACCTCCGCGACGTCGACGGGATGGACGGCACCCGCCCCGACCGCGTGATCGCCGCCCGCGCCGTGAACGGCGACGACGAGCTGCTGCTCGTCTCCCGCAACGGCCAGAGCGTGCGCATGCCCGCGGCCGATGACGTGCTGCGACCGACGGGCCGCGCCACCAGCGGCGTCACCGGCATGAAGTTCCGCCACGACGACCGGCTGCTGGCGATGGACGTGGTGCGCCCGGGCACCTTCGTGGTGACCGTGACCGACGGCGGCTTCGCCAAGCGCACCAGCGTGGACGAGTACCGGATCCAGGGCCGCGGCGGCCTGGGGATCCGGGTCGCGAAGCTGCCGGACGACCGCGGCCACCTCGCCGGAGCGGCGGTGGTCGAGGAGACCGACGAGCTGCTGGTGGTGATGGAGCGCGGCCGCGTGGTCCGCTCGAAGGTCGCCGAGGTGCCGCCGAAGGGCCGCACCACCATGGGCGTCACCTTCGCCAAGCCCGACAAGGGAGACCGCATCCTGCTGGTCACCACCGGTCCGGAGAGCGAGCTCGACGAGGACGAGGCCGAGAAGCCGGTCCTCGAGGACGCCGGCGGCGACTCCGCCGACAGCGCGGCGAGCCCCGCCTCGGCCGACGAGGCCGGCGGGAGCGGCGAGTCCGGGGGCGGAGGCGAGGATGCTGTGGAGATCTCCGACACCGCCGCGTCCGAGACCGCTGATGAGCAGGGTGATGATCTAGGCTCTGACGAGTCCGAGACCTCGCCCGACGACGCAGACCAGAACGAGGAGTGACCCGTGCGCACCAGTGACTCCAGGACCGGCACCGCGACGACCGACGCCGCCGAGTCCACCTCCAAGCTCCCGGCCTTCGACAGCGCCTCCTCGCCGTCGGAGCAGGGGCTCGGCTCCGGCAAGGGCTCGGCCTCCCGCGGCGCGAGCCGCAGCCCGAAGAAGTCCGCGCCGGCCGCGGCGTCCGGGGAGAAGGAGCGCCGCGGCCCCCGCCGGGTGCGCCTGACCCTGGCCCGCCTGGACCCGTTCTCGGTGATGAAGCTGTCCTTCCTCATCGCGATCGCCGTCGGCATCGCGACCGTGATCGCGGTCGTGCTGCTGTGGAACCTGGTCGAGGCGATCGGCCTGTGGGGCAAGATCGACCAGCTCGGCCGCGACCTGAACGGCGGCAACCCGCTGCCCTTCATGGAGTTCTTCAGCTTCTCGAAGATGACCAGCTACGGCACGATCGTCGCGGTGGTGAACGTCGTGATCATCACCGCGCTCGGCACGCTCCTGGCCTTCCTCTACAATCTCGTCGCCGCGCTGCTGGGCGGGCTGAAGATGACCTTCACCGACGAGTGACGCCGACGGGCGGGCCTGCCTCGTGCAGCCCGCACCCGCACCGCGACCCCGACGCCGCCGCGCCTCTGCTCCCCGAGGCCCGGCGGCGTCGCGGTGCGCGGGGCCGGGGTCAGGGGGTGTGGAGCTCGGTGACGTCGGCGACCTGGGCGTCGAGCCGGGCGAGCGTCTCCTCGGCGGGCACGGTCGCGGCCACGCCGTGCGCGCCGGCGCCCATCGAGATGCGCCGCTCGGGATCCCCGGCGAGGGACGCATCGGCCACGACGGGCCAGGCCGTGCTCGCCCCGAAGGGCGTGATCGTGCCGCGTTCGTAGCCGGTGACGTCCCTGGCCACGTCCTTGTCCGGCATCGACAGCCGGTTCACCCCCAGCAGGGCGCGCAGCTTGGGCCAGGAGATCTCCCGGTCCCCGGGCACGAGCACGAACAGGAAGTCACCCTCGCCGCGGCGCACCACGAGCGTCTTGACGATGTCGCGGGGCTCGACGCCGCGGGCCGCGGCCGCCTCGGCGAGGGAGCCGACCCTGCCGTGGCGGGTGATCTCGTGGGGAAGGCCCAGGGCCCCCAGGGCGTCGGTCGCGCGCTGCTCGCTCATGGAGCCAGCGTAGGGCCCCGTCACAGGGAGAGCAGTCTCCGGGTGCGGAGCTCCATCCAGTCGTCGGGGCCCTCGAGCGGCGTCCAGCCGGCCCGCTCGTACAGCGGCCGGCCCGCCTCGGAGGCCTTCAGCACGATCCGCTTCAGGCCCATCGGGCCCAGATCCGCGAGGATCCGGTCGACCAGGACGCCGCCCAGACGCCGTCCTCGGTGCTCGGGATCCACGATCACGTCGGCGAGCCAGGCGAAGGTGACGCCTTCGGTGACCACCCTGGCGTAGGCGACCTGCTCCCCGTCGGACCGCGTGTAGAGGCCGTAGTTCCGGGATGCGGCGACGATGGTCTGCTGCGCCTCGAGGGTCCGCCCCGCGGCCCAGTGGGCGTGCTCGGTCAGCAGACGGTGCACGCGAGGGGTGTCGATCCGTCCGGAGTCCGAGGAGATCTCGTAGCCGTCGGGGAGCGAGGGAGGTGTCGTCATGGCTGCCATTGTGAGCCCGCGGGAGATCGACACGGACGACGGTCCGGGTGCCGACGGCTCCTGCACCGGGTGCGGAGCGGCGACGCCTTCCGGCGCGGGCAGCACGGGTCGACGTCGGGGGTGAGCGCCGTCGCGAGAGCCCGGGGAGCCCGCCGGCCCCGCGCTATGGTCGAAGGATGCCCTCCGCGACCTCCTCCGACCTCGCACGTCCCGCACCTGTCCCCGCGCCGACCGCCGCACCGGAGGGCTATCCCTGGGTGGGGCCCGCGGTGCGGTCTGCGCTGCTGCTCGCGGACGGGGTGGTGGACCTGGACCCGGTCTGCGGCCTCGACGCGCCCAGCGACGAGCTCCCGGCCCCTCTCGTGGACCGCGCGACGATCGAGCAGGCCCTCGTCGCGGCGGGGGCGGCGCCGCTGGCCGAGCGGACCCTCGTCCTCGCCGTCGGCTCGAACCAGACCCCGCGGACCATCGCCCGGAAGTACGCACGTGCCGGTCGATCCGTGCCCGTGACCACGCCCTTCGTGCGGTGCACCGTGCACGACCTCGCCGTCGGGCACGTGCCCCGGGCCGCCGCCCCCGGCTATGTCCCGGCCGCCCCGTACCGCGCCGAGGGCGAGCGGATGGAGCTGGTCGCGACCTGGTTCGACCAGGAGCAGCTGGCGGTGGTCGATGAGACCGAGCCGAACTACCACCGGCTCCGGCTGGACGCCGCGGACTGCCCCGTCGTCCTCGTCACCGGGGAGCAGCCGGAGCACGTGGACGTCTACGCCTCGCGCTGGGGCGTGCTGGCCCGCGACGGGGTGCCGATCCCGCTGCGGCACCGGCAGCAGGAGCTGTTCGACGAGCTCCATGGGCTCACCGGCGAGACGCGCCTGATCGGCGACGCGGCGGAGGTCTGCGGCCGGCTCGCCGCACAGCCCGACCTGGTGCACGACCTCGCCCGCGAGCACGGTCTCGTGGTCGCCGACAGGCTGCCGAGGTCCTGAGCTCCCCGCGAGCCCGGTGCGTCCGGGGGCCTGGGGCAGGCGGAGGCATCGACCCCCATTCGATAGCTAGGCTACGGAATGTCGGTGCCCCCGCCGACCCGTGATCCGTCGAGGACAGGAGCACCTCCGATGACCGCTCTCTGGTGGGTGCGCGACGACCTGCGCCTGCACGACAATCCTGCCCTCGCCGCCGCAGCGGAGGACGGCGACGTCATCGCCGTGCACGTCGACGAGCGCATCGAGGGCGTGAGGGACCTCGGCGCCGCGACCCTGTGGTGGCTGCACCACTCGCTGGCCCGCCTGGGCGCTGCGCTCCGCGCACAGGGCGTCCCGCTGGTGCTCGTCAGCGGAGACCCGGAGGAGCTGATCCCCCAGCTGGCCCGCGACAGCGGCGCCGAGTCCGTGCTCTGGAACCGCCGGTACCACGCACCCCGCAGGGTCGTGGATGCGCGGCTGAAGAGTGCGATGCGCGAGCAGGGCGTGCGGGTCGAGAGCTTCGACGGCTATCTGCTGCACGAACCGTGGACGATCGCGACGCAGTCAGGCGATCCGTACAAGGTCTACTCCGCCTACGCCCGTGCCTGCCGCGAGGCGGGTCCGCCCCGCTCCGGTGAGGGACCCCCGCCGCGTCTCAGCGGGCCGCCAGACGGCGTGCGCGCCGGCGGGCACGAGATGCGCACCTGGCGTCGCGCCGAGCACCTCGAGCGGACCCTCGACCGCCGCGGCTGGCTGCCGACGTCGCCGGACTGGGCGGGGGGCCTGCGGGAGGCCTGGACCCCTGGCGAGGACGGCGCCCGACAGCGCGTCGAGGACCTCGCCGAGGTGCTGGAGGGGTATGCGGAGGACCGGGAGCGGCCCGCCGTGGCGGGGACCACCGGCCTGTCCCCGCATCTGCGCTTCGGAGAGGTCTCGCCCCACGAGGTGTGGCACCGGAGCGTGGAGTGCGGCCGGGGCGCGGGCCCGGAGTCCTTCCGCGGGGAGCTGCTGTGGCGGGAGTTCGCCTGGCACCGGCTGTTCCACCTGCCGGATCTCGCGACCCGGAACGTCCGTCGACAGTTCGACGGCTTCGCCTGGCGGGAGGACCCGCGGGAGCTGCGCGCCTGGCAGCAAGGGCGCACCGGCATCGATCTCGTCGACGCCGGCATGCGTCAGCTCTGGGAGACGGGGTGGATGCACAACCGGGTGCGGCTCGTGACCGGGTCCTTCCTCACCAAGAACCTTCGCCAGCACTGGAGGCACGGGGAGCAGTGGTTCTGGGACACGCTGGTCGACGCCGACGAGGCCTCGAACCCCTTCAACTGGCAGTGGGTGGCGGGGAGCGGGGACGACGCCGCGCCGTACTTCCGCGTGTTCAACCCCGTTCGCCAGCAGGAGCGCTTCGACCCCGACGGGAGCTACGTGAGGCAGTGGGTGCCGGAGATCGGCACGGAGCAGAGGGATGCGCCCATCGTGGACCTGAGCGCCTCGCGGCGCGACGCGCTCGCCGCCTACGAGGAGGTCAAGGGCGCGTCGGCGTCCTGAGCATCAGGCCACGGTGAACTGCACCGTGTGCCATCCGCTCGCACCGTTCGGGACGGGGTCGGCGCGCTCCTCGGTCTGCAGCTCGCCCTCGCCGTCGGTGGCCCGCACCGAGACGGTGTGGTCGCCGGGTGCGGCGTCGTCCCAGCGCAGGGACCACTGGGCCCACGTGTCGGCGGTGACCTCTGCGCCGAGCTCGGCCTCGCGCCACTCGCCGTCGTCGATCCTCACCTCGACCGCCGCGATGCCGCGCTGCTGCGCCCAGGCGGTGCCGCCGAGCATCACGGCGCCCTCCGCGTCGGGGGCGAGGTCCGCGAAGGAGCGGGGCACGTCGACGCGGGAGGCGATCTTGATCGGGCCGCGCTCGGACCAGCCGCGGTCGGTCCAGTACGCGGCGTCGTCGGCGAAGCGGGTGACCTTCAGCTCCGTCAGCCACTTGGTGGCCGAGACGTAGCCGTACAGGCCCGGGACCACCATCCGCACCGGGTAGCCGTGCTCGGCCGGCAGCGTCTCGCCGTTCATGCCGACCGCGAGCAGGGAGTCGCGCGAGTCGGTGAGCGCCTCGAGCGGGGTCGAGGCGGTGAAGCCGTCGATCGAGCGGGAGAGGACCATGTCCGCCCCGTCCTGCACCCCGGCACGCTCCAGCAGTGTCCGCACGGGGACGCCGAGCCACGTCGCGTTGCCGGCGAGATCCCCGCCGACAGCATTGGACACGCAGGTCAGCGTCACATGCGCCTCGACCATGGGCTCCTCGAGCAGCTCCGCGAAGCTGATCTCGATCTCCTCGCGGACGAGCCCGTGGATCCTCAGCGTCCACGACCCCGGGTCGATCCGCGGCACGGCGAGGGCGGTGTCGATGCGGTAGAAGTCCTCGTTCGGGGTGACGAAGGGCGGCATGCCCTCGAGGTCGATGTGGGCCTCCGCCGGGATCGGGTCCGCGGCGGTCCGCGGTGCGGGGAGGACGAAGCGGGCGAGCTGACGGGCACGGTCGCGCCCCGCGCTGACCCCCCGTGCGCCGGCGGCCGCGACCACGGCGAGCACTCCCAGCGCGCCGACGCCGAGGAGGGCGCGACGTCGTCTCCAGCCCGCGCCGGGCTCGACCTGCGCGGCGGGAGCGGTGACGGTCCGGCGCAGGAGCAGCAGCGTCGGCACCGCGACCAGCGTGCCGAGCAGCGTGGGGACCAGGTCGAGCACGGTGTTCTGGGCGCGGGTGAGCACGACGACCATCGCGAAGACGCCGAGACCCGAGAGGGCGAGGGCCCCCAGGCCCGGGCGGCGGGCGGCGAGGCGGCCGATCAGCGCCGTGAGCAGCACGTACACCGCGATCATGCAGGCGTTCAGCACGAGCTTGTCCCAGGTGCCGAACAGACCCACCACGAGGTCCTTCACCGCCGGCGGGACGATGTCGACGAACCCGCCGCCGACGGCGACGAACGGTGCGGAGGAGGAGCTGAAGGCCAGGGACACGAGCTCCGCGACGGCCAGCAGGACCACCCCGGAGATCACCCCGACCAGCGCCGACCAGCGACGGGCGACGCGCCCGTCGGGGACGTCGCCGTCCCCGGGCGTCCCGTCCCGCTCGGGCGTGCTCACGTCAGCTCTCCCTGGCCGATCGGATCCATCGTCGGCTGGTCCGAGCCGCCGGCCGGCTCGATGGTCAGGCCGACGACGACGTCCTCGGGGATCGCGCCCGGATGCATCACCGCGGCGGCCGGGTCCTCGAGCAGCCCGGCGCTGGTGATCTCGTCGCCCTCGATCATCCACAGCTGGTAGGTCCGACCGGCGGGGAGCGCCTCGAGACCATCGGGCTGGACGATCATCGCCTGCTGCTCGCGGGAGTACATCAGCGCGAGCGATCCGCCGTCGCCGACGGGGACCGCGACCCGGGCGGAGTCGTCCGCGGCGAGGATGCTCGAGAGCATCTCCCGCTCCTCCTGCGCCGAGGCCTGCTCCGACTCCATCGCGGCGAGGGTCTCCTGCAGCTCCTGCTGCGCGGCGCGCTCGTCGTTCCACAGGCCGACGCCCGCGATGGTCGTCAGCAGCAGCGCGGCGGCGGCGACGGCCGTCCACCGGCTGCGACGCACGCTCGCGCGGTAGCGGTCCAGGGAGATGACCGGCTCCGACGCGCCCGAGCTCTCCTCCGGCTCCTCGGTGGCCGAGGGGGCTTCCGGCGGCGAGGGCTCCGTGGCCGCCGCGGCATCCTCGGTCCCTGCCGCCTCCTCGGGATGCTGCTCCGGCTCGTCGTCCTCGGGCAGAGGGGAGAGCTGGCGGGTGGTGGCGACGCGTGCCATCACGGCGGACTTGAGATCCGGCCGGGGGGCGAGCGGGGGCAGGCTCGCGGCGAGCTCGCCCGCGGTCTCCTCGAAGGCACGGGCCTCGGCCGCGGCCTCGGGGTCCTCGGCGAGATAGCGGCGCATCTGCTCGCGCTCGGCGGCGTCCAGGGCGTTCAGCGCCCAGGCACCGGTCATGGTGTGCTTCTGCTCGTTCACGAGGTCACCCCCAGCCTGTCCCGCAGCACGATCATCCCGTCGCGGATCCGAGTCTTCGCCGTCCCGACCGGGATGTCGAGCAGCGCGGCGACCTCGCGATGGCTGTAGCCGCCGAAGTAGGCGAGGCGGATCGCCTCGGACTGCGCCGTGGTCAGCGCCTTCATCGCACTGCGCACGCGCCCGCTCTCCACTCTCATGATCCCCTCCTCCTGCACGTCGACCACCTGCTGCTCGAGCGTGAGCAGTCCGTCCTCGGAATCCCTGCGCCGCGCCGCCTCGCTCGAGCGCACCGTGTCCACCGCGCGGCGGTGGGCGATCGTGCACAGCCAGCCGTGCGCGGAGCCGCGACGCACGTCGAAGCGAGTCGCCTGCCGCCACACCTCCACGTACACCTCCTGGAGCACCTCCTCGCTCATCGCCACGTCTCGCACTACGCGCCTGATCAGCGCGAACAGCTGCGGCGCGGTCTCGTCATAGAGGCGCGAGAAGGCGTCCTCGTCGCCGAGGGCGGCGCGGTGCAGCAGCTCGGCGGGGAGATCCGTCCGGGTCTCCCCGCCGCGCAGCGGGCGCGGACCGGGTGCGGCGGGAGGCGGCTCCTCCGGCTCTGCCGGGGTGGGCTCTGGAGTCATGGGGCTCCTTCGGGACGGGGCCCGGGCGGGCGATGGGGCACGGCGTGCTCACCGCCCGCACGGGTCGACAGTGCAGTCTGCTCCGCTCAGCTCTGCTCCGCCATGGTCGGAGGCATCAGAACGGCATCGATCATGTAGACCGTCGCGTTCTGGGTCTTCACACCGCCGCAGACCACGGTCGCGCCGTCCACCATCAGCTCATCACCCTCGCCGGTCACCTCGACGTCCTCGCCCTGCACCGTGGTGTGGGTGCCGGCGATCTCGTCTGGCGAGAGCTGACCGGGCACGACGTGATAGGTGAGCACGCCGCTCAGCGCGTCGGAGTCCTCCGCCAGGGCGCTGAGGTCCTCCTCGGGGATCGCCGCGAACGCGTCGTCCACCGGGGCGAACACGGTGAACTCGTCCCCGTCGAGGGTGTCGGCGAGGTCGACGTCCGGGTTCAGCTCGCCGGAGACGGCGGAGGTGAGCGTGGTGAGCATCGGATTGTTCGAGGCGGCGACGCTGACCGGGTCCTGGGCCATGCCCTCGACGGAGCCGTCGCCGTCGGGCACCATCGCGGCGTAGTCCGCGCAGCCGGAGCCGACGAGGTCCGCCGCGGGATCCGCGGCCATGCCGGAACTTGTATCGCCGCCCTCGTCGGAGGCCGTGCCGCCGTCGGCCGCCTCCTCCTGGCCGGCGGCCGGCTGGTCGTCGGCCGGCGAGGTGTCATCGTTCATCCCGCCGGAGCAGGCGCTCATCAGGGCGACGGTCGCCGCCAGGGCACCGAGGCGGGGAAGCAGGGTGCGAGTGTTCATGACAGTCTCCTTCGTCAGGCCGGTCGCCCGCGGAGGACCGAGGGCGGGACGCCCCGGGAGGGGTGTCACGCAAGCTGTTCGGAGCCGACGGGCCGGCGGATTGGGCGCAGGGGCCGAGGAGCGCTCGGCGGGCCTCGGATCGACGTCTCGGGGCCGCCGGTCGGGCACCCCGTCCACGGGCGCGGCCGGCGTCCCCGAGAATCGTGTGACCTCGCGAACAACCGCCCGGACCGGTTGGACTCGGCGGGCGGGGTCGGGGTAGCGTTGTGCGTCGGCGGTCGTCCCCGGGAACTCCCGGTGACCGCCGAGTGCGGGCCTATAGCTCAGTCGGTTAGAGCGCTGTCCTGATAAGACAGAGGTCGCTGGTTCAAGTCCAGCTAGGCCCACGTCGAGGATCGGAGGAGCTCATGAAGAAGTTCATCACGACCGCCGCCGTCGTGCTCACCACGGCCGTCGCGGGGATCCTCACCTGGCGGAAGGTCGAGTCCGACCGGATCCGCAACGATCTGTGGAACGAGGCGGAGCGCGTCTCCACCGAGCAGGATCTCGCCGCGCAGAAGCAGAAGCAGGCGCAGCACTCCTGACCGCAGCGGTGCCGCCGGAAGTACGATCGGCACCACCCACGGGGACTTAGCTCAGTTGGTAGAGCGGTAGCTTTGCAAGCTTCAGGTCAGGGGTTCGACCCCCCTAGTCTCCACCAGGCACGACGCAGAAGGCCCCCTCCTCCGGGAGGGGGCCTTCTCGCATATCGATGCTGGTCATGGCGCATTCTCCGAGCACAAGCCCTTAGGCGACGGTCGCAAGCATGTGGTAGCGGCTAGGTAGCAAGTGGTAGTAATCCGTGTTGGGTTCGGTGCGCCTTGTGCGCCCTGGCCCCGATGCTCCCAACAGCACCGATGCTTGAGGCGCTTCCGGCGTGCGCCCTGGTGCGCCCCAGAGCTCAGGGCCGTCACGAGCGAGTCCGGACCCCTGCATCACCGATTGTAGTACTGGTCAGTACTGAGTATCTTTGGGCCATGAACGAGCGTATGGAGCGGCGGCTGGAGTTGACCTGACGCAGGCGGAGGCCGCGCGACGCGCAGGCCGAAGCCTCGACACCTGGCGGAAGTGGGAAGCAGATCCCTCCACGGTCGGCGACGAATCTCGACGGGACTGATGCACGTGTAGGTGTCAGCTGGGGTTAGGCCGCCAGGCTGACGGTCGGGTTCATGATGGTCTCGTACTCGATGGGGGTCAATCGACCCAGACGGGCCTGTCGGCGGCGGCGATGATAGGTCCTCTCGATCCAGGTGATGATCGCGATCCGCAGTTCCTCTCGGGTCCGCCAGCGCTTGCGGTCCAGGACGTTCTTCTGGAGTAGCGCGATAAAGGATTCCATCGCGGCGTTGTCCCCGGCAGCACCGACCTTCCCCATCGATCCCGCGAGGTCGTGACGGTTCAGGGCGTGCACGAACTTCCGCGACCTGAACTGAGATCCGCGGTCCGAATGCACGATGCAACCGGCAGCGTCGCGACGACGAGATACCGCGTTGTCCAGGGCGTTCACCGCGAGGCGCGCCTTCATCCGGTCGCTGATGGAGTAGCCGACGATCCGGCCGGAGAACACGTCCTTGATCGCGCAGAGGTAGAGCTTGCCCTCGTCGGTCCAGTGCTCGGTGATGTCGGTCAGCCACAGCTCGTTGACATCGTCGGCGGTGAAGTCGCGTTTGACCAGGTCGTCGTGCACGGGCGGGCCCGGGCGCTTGCCGTTCTTGCCGCGCTTCTTGCCGAACACGGACCACCACTGGTTGTCTCGGCAGATCCGCCACGCGGTCCGCTCGCACATCACTTCGCCCGCTTCAGCGGCTTCGCCGACGAGGAACCGGTAGCCGAACTCGGGATCGTCACGGTGCGCGTCGAACAGGGCGTTCGCTCGATAGGCTTCGACCAGCTCGGACTCGGTGAGCTGCTGTTTTCGCCAGCGGTAGTAAGGCTGGCGAGAGAGCTTCAGGACCCGCAAGGACACCGCGACAGAGATCCCATCGGCAGCGAGCTCACTCACGAGCGGGTAGAGCCTTTTCCCGGCAGGTTCGCCTGCGAGAGGTAAGCGGCCGCGCGGCGCAGGACCTCGTTCTCCTGCTCCAGCAGCCGGTTCCGGCGACGCAGATCGCGCAGCTCGGAGGACTCCTCGCGGGTCTTACCGGGCCGGGCACCGTCCTCGACATCGGCCTGGCGCATCCAGTTCGTCAGACAGGATTCGGAGATGCCGAAGTCCTTCGCGATCACCGCGAGCTTCTGGCCAGGTTCACGGTTCCTCGCGACACGCACGACGTCGTCACGGAACTCCTGGGGATAGGGAGCGGGCATGGTCCACATCCTTCCCTGCAACGCTCCACAGCGCCACAGATCATGTGACACCTACACGTGCATCAGTCCCGACGCCGGTGCGCTGCGGTTCTGCGCCCCGAGGTCCAAGAGGTCCCTATTGACCCGGCGGTCGTCAAGCACTACGTACGGACATGGGGCGACTGTCCCTACATGACGCCGCGGCAGGCCTATGCGATCAGCGTCCAGCTCGATGTCTGGAACGACATCGAGATCTCGGAATGGGTGCTGAGCCCCGACGAGCCGCTGCACACTGTGGGCCCGTTCGAGGCACTCGATCTCCGCGTCATGATGATGGTCGGGGAGAACCGTGCTTGGGCGGCAGGTGTCGCGCGGCGGTGCGCCGTCATTGCACGCGAGATCGAGAACGGCGTGCTGCCCTGTGATCGCCCGGGTCCCTACATCGACGAAGTGCTCTTCGGCGCAGCGATGCACGCCGCACGAGCATGGGCGGCGGTCGATCCTACGCTCGTGGAGCCCGTGCCTGCGCGTGAGGAGACGGAGGTCGACGCGGGCAGTCATAAGGACATGGTCGAAGACGATGAATGGGATGAGCTCTACGATGAGTTCGACGACCGTGCCCGCTGGACTGACTATGTGTCCCCACTGCTGAGAGGTAACCCGGCGCTACGGCTTCTCCTCGACGAACGTCCACCGCTCACATGGCTCGACCCGCAGATTGATCCGGATCCGGAGCTTGTGGTGCAGCTCAACAAGATGTTCGGCGTCAAGGGGTAACCGGGCTGTGGATGACGGGCCGGCTGGCCCCAGCTGGCCTACTCTCGACCCATGACCGGCTCCGAGCACCTCCCGCGCTTCGTGCCGCTCGAGCACGTGCAGACGGAGCTGTCGATCTCGTACCAACAGGCTCTCGCGCTCGTCCGTTCGGGCGAGCTGCGCGCGATCAAGGTCGGTGGCCGCGGGCAGTGGCGGGTGTCGATCGAGGCGCTTGAGCAGTACATCGCTGATCGGTACGCCGAGACCGCAACGATGGTCTCGAGCGGCGTCGGCGACGGTCTGCCAGCGCCAGTCTGCGAGTCCGGATACCCGGTCGCGCAGCTCGTCCGAGAGTTCGGTGAGAAGCATCGTGAACCATTGCAGGAGTACCTGATGATGCGCGCGAGCGTCGAGTGTCCCGAGCACGGCATCGTCCTGTACGTGGTCGATGTCGAGCGGTACATGGAGCGGCAGTCCTTGCGGTCGCGGTAATCCGGAGGGCAGGCGCACCGTGCGATGATCACGGCATGCGACCGCGCGACCCGGAAACCCCTGATCCCCTGGATGAGCCCCTCGGCGATGATCTGACCGACGACGAGCGCGCGGTGCTCGACGATCCGTCCGTCTGGGCTACCGCTGAGCGGGCAAGTGAGCGCGGTGGCGAGAACCCTCGCCTCCGGCTCGAATAGGACTGCGTTAGCGTGCCTCCGTCCACCACGCTGGAAGCGTGTGGCCGGATCTCTCGATGATCTAGATGGCTTCGTCGACCGCTTCGGATCGTCATCAGCATCGTCGAGGGTTGTGCGCAGCAGGCTCCCCGTCACGTTTTGGTAACGTAGACGTGGTCATGGCGGGATCTGCGATAGCGTCCTGCAATCAGGGTCGCGCTCGAGGGTATTTGCACCCTAGGGGCACCGTGGAAACAGCAAATGGGGGAATGGTGAAGCGCAGATCTCTTGTTGGTTCGATAATGTTCGTGATTGCACTCTTGCTGACGCAAGGGCCGTCCATGGCGACCGAGGTTACCCCGCAATGGTCCGACAATCCGCGGATCTCATACAAAGTTGTGAGCAAGTCGGTCGTTAGTACCTCATACACGAATAAGTCCAAGGTGATCGGCCAGTGCAAGATCAGTAGGGCTAATTCGACCTGCACGATCTCCTCGGGGTCGACTGCTACCGGTACGGTCCAAGCTGCACTCGGCGCAACCCCCAAGGGGCTCTCGGGTCAGGTTGGCGTGTCGGTTAGTAAATCTGTATCAGTAAACGTCTCCTGCACCTCGCCCAAGATGCCGAAAAATAGCTCTTATAGGGCTTGGGCCGTCGGCACTCGATACAAGTACAAGGTGCAGAAGATCAGGACCGTCTGGGGTAGTTCCAGTGTGCAGGGAACCAGCGGATGGCTTTACGCGTTCAAGCCGAGTGCGTCCAAGATTGACTGCGGATGACGTATCACGGCATGTGGATGGCCATTCGCAATATGCGGATGGCCATCCTCGTGATAGCGCTCGTGCTCCCGATGGCTGCGTCATGCGGTGACAAGAGGGCCGACCTCGCTCCTGCGGAGGCGCTGGGAAGGCCGATATACGAGGTCGAGTCGCACGTCGACGATGGTGCATCGTTGACCATTGTCGACCTGTCTGAAGAGTTCGATCGAAAGCCCGCCTTCACGGACAATGAGAAGACTACCGATGCTTGGGTAGTCGTCGCTGCGTGCTCAAGTGCTCGTGTGATAGACGACTCGGATTTGATTCAACTGGCGGTCATGCCCTCCGACCTTTATGCTGACGCCGATCTTGATCCTGTCGAGTTGCAGTCCTTTGCGAGTTCAGTGGATTGTGCGGCTTGATTATAGACCGCTTTACGGTTTCATCAGCAGCTAACGCCACATAGTTCGACCAGGAGTCCGTTGTTCACGGGCCAACTCCACAGTTCGGCGGGCCTTGTTTGACGGCTGGGCCCTCGCCAGAGCGAGGTGTCCGCTCAGGTGGGCCCCGATGTACGCGGGTTGGGCATGGGAGAACGGGAGCCGCAGCGTAGCCGTGCCCCTACGGGACCTCAGGGTACGAAGGTCGCGAGGTCCTTGCCGGCGCTCGCGCACATGCGGCTGAACTCGCCGAGCTCGGCCTGATGGTGCGTACTCGCCGGCCCGTCCTCCTCGAAGCCGTCCGCGCGCTGCAGCGTCGTCTCCGCGATCGTGAAGTCCTCGTCGCCGGTCTGGTCGTAGCCGGGGGCGTTGCCCTCCCACCGCACGGTCATGCGGCCGTCCCCGGCATCGCCCACGCTCGCGTACGCCTCGAAGTCGACCGTGCCGATGCAGGTGTAGGAGATGTAGTGCAGCTGGCCCTCCGTGATCTGCCACGACTCGATCGTGGGGAGAAGTTCTGGATGGCGCGGAGGTAGGTCACCGTGCCCTCCGAGGTGTCCACGAGCGGGATGCCGGTCGGTGCCGGCTCAGCGCCGCCGCCGCTGGGCTGTGCGACCGTCTCGCCTCCGTCGGTCGGGAGCGGGGCCTCATCCCCGCCGTCGCTCGGCGCAGGCGCTGCGGTGGGCTCGGCGGCAGTAGCCGGCGGGGTCGGTGCCGGTGCCGGCTGCTCCGCGGGCTGCTCCTGAGCCGTCTGCTGCGCGGCGGGCTGGGCCGCTGCCTCGCGGTCGGCCTCGGCTCCGGCGTAGCTGCAGCCGGCGAGGCCGACGGTGCCGAGGGCGAGGAGCGTGACGAGCATCTTCGTGATGGTCATGTCGGGGTCCTTTCGGTGAGATGAGGGTGCGTCAGTCCTGGTGGTGCTGGGCCGCGCTCAGGCGGTCCGCTCGGGTCCCGCCGAAGGGGCGGCGGACTCTGCGGGCGCTGCCTGCGCGATAGGAGTCACCCGGCCGCGTACGACCCGACGTAGCTCGGCGAACAGGGGCGGGAAGCAGAGGAAGGCCGCGATCACGCCGCCGGCGGCCATCGCCATCCAGACGTTGGTGAAGATAGTCAGCGCCCAGGTGACGGTCTCGCGCAGGAGTACGAAGCCGATGCCATAGCCGATCGAGATGAGCAGCAGGCGAAGCCGGGAGCTGTGGTCGATGTACGCCTGGACCATCCCAGCGATCGCCTTGAGGGCGTTGCGGCCCTCCTGGATGCGCACGTCTTCGCTCGGCCGGCCGCGGAACACGATGAGCCCGTTGCGCACCATGAGCTGGAAGAGCATCGCCAGCACGGCCGAGGTGCCCGTCGCGGCGATCTCGATCAGGCCCCACTGGGAGAGGCCGTACGCGAAGGAAACGAGTGCGGCGAGGACGAGGAACGTCGCGAGGACCCGCCACACGTGCGCGCCGGAGTCGAAGTTGGTGTTGTGGATGTGGATGTCGGGCTGAGCGCTCATGAGAGCTCCTTCTCGAGGGTGGTGGTGGGGATGATCTGCGTGATGAGGTCGAGGTCGATGTCGTCGTCGAAGGGGTCGTCGTCGAAGACGGGCTCGGGGTCCGCGAGGTCGGACTCCTGGTCGTCCGTGGGCTCCGGCTCGGGGGTGCCTGCCTCCTCGCCGTCGTCCTCGGGCTCAAGATCGGTCGACAGGTCCGGGAGGATCTGGAAGGCCGCGTCCTCGAGCACCGGCTCGTCGTCGTCGACCTCCGCGACGACCGGCGCGGTCGCTGAGGATCGCTACAGGGTCGGTGACCGTGTCGACACTGCTCGCGCGTCATCTCGCGACGAAGGCCGATCGCAGTCCCGGGACGATCCGTGATTACGAGGCGCAGGCCCGCCACGTCAACGCCGCGTTCGGTGACAGGTCCGTCTCGACGCTCAGCTCCACGGAGATCGAGACCTGGGCCGTGCGATCCGGTGTGGCTGCGAGGTCCAGGAAGAAGCACGTGGAGCTGCTGCGTGCCGCTATCGGTCGCGGGATCCGCGACGGGCTTGTAGAGAGCGATCCGACCGCCGAGATCGTCGTCTCGCTCGGCCACAGGGAGATGTCGTACCTCTCTTCAGAGGAACTTGCTGCGGTGCTCGCGGGCGCGCGCGACGACTTCGACCGGGCCCTGCTGGGACTGCTCGGTCTGATGGGACTGCGAGCCGGAGAGGCGACGTCTCTGCGGGTCGGGAACCTTGCCGAGGGCTACCTGCGCGTCGTGACCTCTGGCGCTGCCTCGGATCGCACGAAGACGCGAGCGGGGATGAGGGCACTGCCTGTACCTCAGAGACTCCTCCCGCTGCTCCTGGCTCTGGCAGGGGACCGGCCGCGCGACGCTTGGCTCTTCGAGAGTCCTCGCGCACCCGGGCAGCCGGTGGGCGACAGCTACCCCAAGGGCGCTCTGACCCGCGCGATCACCGCGGCGAATCAGAGTCGGCAGCACAAGATAGCGCCGCTCACGCCGCACGGTCTGCGGCACACGTTCGCCGCCATCACGCTCTCGGAGCTGCACTACGACGCCGTGACGGTCTCCAGAGCGCTGGGGCACGCCCGGCCCTCGATCACTCTGGACCGATACGGTCATCTCTCACGGTCCGGCCTGGGGGATCTGATGACGGCTGTAGACGAGATCGGGATGCTCCAGGCGGAGGAAGCGCATTAGACGTCGAGCGTCACCTGGCGGAGCACCGCAGTCTCGGGCTCGCGGCCGCGCCCGGCGCGGTTACAGCAGTGCGGGCTCACGCCGAGAGCGACGTCAGGCAGTGAGTTCTGCATATCGTGCGAAGAGATACTCCTGCCGCTGCCGTTCGTGCGGCCCAGGCAGGCGTGCGCCCTACGCACTCGGGCGGCCTTACGCGGACCTGAGTTGAGCCGTCGCAGCAGGAGGGAGCGTCAATCGCCGAGCAGTACCCCAACTAGGCGCTCGCCCGTGCTGTGGTGCTGGCGAACGAAGGTCGCGCCGCCCCACTTCCACGGCTGATCGTTCACGGGCTGCGGCACACCTTCGCCGCCATCACTTTGTCCGAGGCCGACCCGCTAAGCGTCTCCCAGGCGAAGGGGCACGCGCGGCAATCGATCACCCTCGACCGCTACGGCCACCTGTCGAAGAAGGGGCTGGCTCCGCTGATGGAGAAGGTTGATGCCCTCGTCAACACGCTCGTCAGCAGCTGATTAGTAGAGGACGGTGTCAATCGCCATCACGAACAAACGGGTCCAGACCAGATCGTCCTCGACGCTGTCGTGATCAATGGCCTCGCGCTTGATGTGTCCCGCGTCAAGTAGTTGGCAGGTTTTCGGTGGTGGGAGAGGTGGGGGTGTAGGGATCGGCGTGGCCGAGGTGGACGTCCAGCGGTCGGGGCGGGAGGTGAATCCGAAGCCGGGGTAGTCCGGCGCGATCACCCGGAACCTGTCGGCCAGGCGGGGGATGAGGTCGCGGAACATGAACGACGACGACGGCAGCCCGTGCAACAGCACCACCACCGGTGCCGAGGCCGGTCCGGCCTCCCGGTAGAACACCTCGACGCCATCGACGTCGATCCAGCCGGTACGCGTCCGTGGAACACTCGCCACCGTTCACCTCCTCTCGCCCGGTGACACCGACACGGGGGCCGCCGGCCGCGGGCAGGTCAGACTGTCGCCGCTCCTTCCACGCTAACCGACTCCGGAACCTGCCCCACCGATGGGCTAGCACGCGCCGGTGCCCAGGTGACGGGACCGGAACTAGCCGATGACGGTCAGTGGGCCCTCGTCGGCGGTGGGGGGCTCGAAGGCGTCGAAGTGGGCTGCGGCGAGGTCGTTGCTGATCGCGTAGTCGTCTGCGTTGGAGGTCCGGCGGTCGCGCATCCGTGCCAGCACGACGTCGCGGGGCGTGGCGAGGTAGATCGTCTCCGGTTCGATGCCCAGAGGTCGCAGCAGTGCACGGTAGTGCTCTCGTTCCTGCCGTGACCAGAACGCGTAGTCGAGCACCACGTCGACACCGGCGGTGACCAGGTCGACCAGACGGGCGCGCTGCTCGTCCCTGATCTGGGAGCGAAGCTCGGGCGGCAGCGGCATGATCCGGATGCCCCGCTGCCAGGCCTCCTGGTCCAACGACAGCCGGGTGAAGCCGTCGGCCTCCAGCCGGCGGGCGACGGTGGACTTGCCCGCGCCGGCCGGGCCGCACATGAAGATCACCCTGCCCATCCCCCGATTCTAGGTGTCCCGCGTTAAGTAGTTGGCAGATCTTCGGTGGTGGGAAAGGTGGGGGTGTAGGGATCGGCGTGGCCGAGGTGGACGTCCAGCGGTCGGTTCCAGGCCAGGGCCTCGTGAGGACGGATCTGGTTGTACTCGCCGCGGTAGGCGTCGGCGTGCTCGACCAGGGCAAGAACGTCGTCGATCTCCTCGAGGAACAGTCGTTCGTACTTCAGCGTGCCGAACCCGCGTTCGCGGGACCCGTTCTGCTCCGGGGTGCGAACTCTGATGCGGACGTGGCGCAGCTCGGGATGGCTGGTGACGAAGTGCTCGAATCGGAATGAGCGGAACGGGCCGACGTTGTCCGTCACGATCATGAGGGCGGGGATGACCTCGCCGTTCTCGTCTGCCTGGCAGGTCTCGATCAGCGGGTGGCCGAACAGAGCTTCGTAGTGTTCCAGGGCGGTCTCGATCGCGGTGATCGCGTCGTGCTGGTTCGCACTCGGAGAGACGTGCCAGGGGTACTCGTACTTGCTCCAGTAGTCCCGGCAGCCAGCGATCCTCTAGGTCTCGCCGGTGGTGGTCTCGAACTCGGAAAAGTCCAGCTGCCATACCTGGTTCGCGCCGGTGGGTTCCTCCGCGAATACGGCCTTGCGCCTCTGGGCGATCTGGCGGTGTTCGCGCTGGTAGGCGGCGGGAAGGATCAGCCCCTCGTCGCGCAACACGCGCAGGATGGTCGCCTGCGAGCAGGCGAGCCCTTCGTGGCGGACCACCGCCCAGACCTTCCGGTAGCCCCCCGCAGGATGCGCGAGGGCGTGAGCCCGAGCGGCCTCCCGCACGCTCTGCCTGGCCGGCCGGGGCCAGGAGCCCCTGGCGTGCTCGCCGGAGCGTTGGCGGGCCTGGCGGTGCCTCCAGGTCCGTTCAGGCACGCCGATGATCTGACAGAACCTCGTGGTCGGCATGCCCGCGTCGCAGCGGATCACCTCGAGCTACTCGAAGGGCCCAGATGCCCCTCCGCGCTCTTCTTCCAGACCCGGGCTTCGAGGTGAGCCTCACCGAGGGCCTGGGTGAGGTCGGCGACCTCGGCCTCGAGCTGCTGCTCCCGGCTGGAGGGCTTGGACTTTCCGGCCACGATGCCCGAGCGGCCGCCCTCGAGGTACTGGCGCTTCCAGTTCGCCACCGACTGCTCGGAGACCTTCGCTCGCCTGGCGGCCTCGGCGACAGTGACCTCACAAGGCAGCACGGACAGCACGATCCGGACCTTCTCCTCAGCCGGAACGGCAGGTGGTCTTGTCATGATCATCAGACTCTTTCAGGTCAGACCCGCAAACAACGGGTCCTGCCACTAAGTCTGACGCGCGACACTGCGAGAATGGGGGAGTGGCTGCGCGAGTGGATTCGGACGAGTACTACGTGCTCGACCTGTGCGACGAAGTGCTCGGTGTCGTCGGAGACCGGCAGGCGAAGTTCGATTGGCTCCGCGGTGATCCCTCGGCTCGGTTCCCCGCAGGGGCAAAACTACCGGTGGACGGCTACTGGCCGACACTGGGGCTCGTCGTTGAGTTCCACGAGGAGCAGCACTCTGCACCGTCCACGCTCTTCGACCGCCGGCAGACCGTGTCGGGCGTCGGCAGAGGCGAGCAACGCCGGATCTACGATGAGCGAAGATGGCAGCTCATCCCCGCTCACGGGCTAGAGCTGGTCGTCATCGAGAAGTCCTCGTCCACGGTGAAGGGGAAGAAGCTCGTTCGTCATCGCGAGCGCGACCTTGCGGTGGTTGAGGCGCATCTGGCGCTGTAGATCGGGGCGTTCAGGGTCGCCGTGCGTCTCAGGTGCGCCGTTGGTCATGCACCGACCAGCCCTGACGTGTTTCGAGACCAACTTGCCTTCTGCTTTGCGGGTTGCGTTGCTTACTCAGGTTCCCCGTGCACGATTGACAACACATCGCGGGCGTAGCCGTGAATCTCGACGGTGCTAAGCCCCTCCCACGGAACATCTGGGTGGGTGTCATGGTGAGGACCGCCGCCAAAAAACGCAATACGGCGCAACTCCGGAACTAGGGGTTGAGTAGTGACAAGAGGCGAAGGCGGATCTGCCTTCTCGATCGCGGTAATCGCTTTTCCGAACATGCAATTGCTCGGCAAGAGATTGGGGTATCTACGGTGGAGAAATCCTTCGAGGAGGGGCCGTACCGCAGCCGCAGCGGCATGCCCATCTCCGGAAGGGTCTGCCATGAACTCCGAGACTATCCGGTAGTTCTTGGCATACTTGGATTCGCACTCACGCGGGAGATCGCACTTCTCAAAATCTGTGTAGGGCCCAACTGTGGGGTCCAGCACCTTCGCGACTAGTTTTAAATGTGCGCGCTTGATCCAGACTCTCTGACCACTCGCATCAGTGACCTTGTAGTCATCCCAGCCGCTATCAACTTCTGAGAGAAACTGCGGGTCGTGCGCGATTACAATCAATTGAGCACATTTGGGGGTCAAGTCACGCAAAAGGTTGACGGTCGTCGAGCGCCGATTACGGTCGAAGCTACTCATCGGGTCATCAACAACGACTATTCTCTGGTGCAATTGGGGATCAGAGAGTGTCGATGCAAGAAAGAACGCGAACGCCATTGCCCGCTTGTCGCTCTCACTCAAAGCTGTACGGAAGGACTTCTGAGCTCCGGAAAGAGTGACCGCCCTCTCTCGAAGAAGAAGTCCATAGTTTGTCCGCGGCGATCCACCCATGTAGTTTGACGAAAGTCGATCAATTCTGAAAGAAGCATGCTGCATCGCGAGATACCTGTTTATCTCGTCGCCGAACTCTGCGAGGGTCTCGTCCATGTGATTCTTCAGGTCCTCGCGCGCTTCCTTTCGTGCGGCTTCTGCATCATCACATTCTTTACGCAGATTAGCGATCCTCTCGACCTCAGCTTTAACTTCGTCGCCGTGGCGAATCTTCGACAGCTGTAGATTCCGGAGGTTCCGTCTCTCAGACTCGACGTCCGCCGATTGAAGGCTAAGCTTAAAAGCCTCGATCGCCTTGCGAGTCTGCTCTACGATCAAACGTTCTTGACCCACGGATCGCCGGTAGCTTTCCCAGCTATCTCGAATTGCTTTCTCTTCTTCCGGGGTGACGTCGTCCGAATCAAGAGCGGAACGCTTATTCTCCAATAGAGTTAAGAGCTTAGTTCGTACGGTTGCCAACTCCGCTGCCATGGCCATCTGGTCGCTCACCCCCGGCATGTGGACTGCAACGCCGCTCTCTTGCCAGTTTGTGGTCGCTTCTCTTGCTGAACCAATTGCCGTTCTTAGGTTTTCAACAACCTGCGCTTCGGTAGCATCTTGAACCACCTTATGCGTGTCATCTATGCTCTTCGTGAGGTCTCGATATGCTTGATTAAAATGAAGCTTATAGCTATCTAATAGGGAGCGATCCACAATAGTCTGCCCGCAGTAGGGGCAGTCTTCGCCATCGTCATACTCCTGCCCGTCCGCCACCCATTGTTCGAACTGAGCCTTATCTTGTGAACGGAAGTGCGCTATTGCTAAGCTTTCAGCAGTCGCGTGAGCTGATTCGAGGGTTCGCCGCAGCACCTCGAAAACGCGGTCCAGAGAGATGTCCGGAGCCTCGGGGATTTCCGGGAGAGCTTGATTAAGGATTGCTCTTCTAGATAGTGCATTCTGCACAGAAGTTTCAGCGACCGCTATTGCCGCATCGACGTCCTGAACGGAAGCAAGTGATTTGAACTCGGCCTCACTCATTCCATCGGACCTGGTCATCAGTTTCTGGACTGCGGAGTCAAGTTCAGTATGTAGATCCTTAGCAGCCTGAGTGGCGGATCGCTCCCGCTCCTCTGCGCTTACTGCCTTCTCGCCTAGCGCGAAAGACAGCAGGTTCTTTCGATGATCCGAATTCACCTCGTGACCCGAGTGTACGTTCTTCTCGATGAATTCAGAATCGAAGACTCTTATGTTGCTAGCATCTCCTGCCCATTCACCCCTCTCGAACGTTATTCTGCTCCCGCCTGATTCAGATATAGATACATAAGGATCAATATCCGCGTCGATGGTTCGACGCTCAGTCAGCGTGGAGGGATTATTGGCGTGAGCTGAGCCAAGAATTGCCGAAAGCGTCGACTTTCCGCGCGCGTTTTCTCCATAGATTAGAGTCAGGCGCTCAAGCGGCAGATGAGTGCCCTCCGTGGCGTCGCAGAACAGCCCGATTCCTTTTATTGACTGAAACGTCTCTATCACGTTGATCTACCCTTCGTTGGCGAGTTGATGGTGTGCCGTCGCATCTTTTGGTCTGCGGCTTACTTTCGGGCTGGGCTGGTGAAATCGCGTCGAGCCGTGTATCAATCGGTGAGGCCGACGGGGCCAGGGCGATTCCCTATGGCTCCTTACTGTCACGGCTGGCCATGTCAGGATGCGAGTTCCGAGTAGCGGGCAAAGAGGTACTCCTGCCGCTGCCGTTCCGAGGTGAGCAGACGCGGGGCTCCCATAATCTTGTCGACGACGCGGTCCAGACGGGTGTGTGCCTTCACCAGTGCGTCGTTCATGGAGCGGGGCTCGTACGCCTGAGCCAGTGTCTTATCCGGCTGGAGCTTTCGAGCGGCGAGGACTCCAGCGCTGGCATCGATCATGTCGCTCCGCTCCTTGTCGCCGAGATGGGGCAGCGGGAAATTATTCCACGTCAGAGTCGACGAGAAGCGCAGGCGGGATTCCAAACGGCCCCCGGTCGCCTTCTGCCACGCGATGAACATCGACGAGGAGACCGCGGCGAAGGCGAGCCCGTCAGGATCAGGAGCGGTGAAGACCAGGTTCGAGGAAATCGTCTCAGCCGGGAAGCGCATCGCGGTGAAGAAGCGACGACGTTCGGAGACCACCGAAGGGATGCAGAGATAGTCGACGTCGGGCTGAGAGCGCCACCAGAACAGGTGGGGTGTCGCGGCGGCCGTGTTCGCATCAGGCGACGAGGAGTTCTCGCGCCACAGCCTGACGGCGTCGATACGCTCCCGCAGCAATGCCGACTGCCGCACGTCCTCGGGGTCAAGATCCACCAACCACAGGCACCAGCGGTCCTTGCTGTGCAGCATCTCCTCCGCACCGACGAAGCGCCGCACGTACTTCGCAGCGATCGGGTCGTTCATGAACTCTGCATGTTGCGCCGGCTTGATCACGAGATGGCCGCCATCTCGCGGTGTCGAGCCGAATGTGACTGGTGGCAGCTGCGGGTTCACCCGGCTCTGATGCGCCGTGGCGAGGACCTCGGGGCCGTCGACGAGGTAGGCGTTCACGCCGGTCCCGACGGGGACTGATTCAGGCTTCGCGTCCGGGGTGCGGTAGTCCCACAGGCGGGCTCTGCCAGCCGGCTGACGAGTGAAGCCGACGATGACGCAGTGCACCGACGCCTTTCCGGGGGCCTCCGATGTCCAGGCGAAGGTGCGATGAGCGAACTTCACGTGCCACCCTGCATCTCGCAGAGGCCCGAACAGCCGCGGGACCTGGTCGCCCTGCGTGATCGAGTTCGTCGTGACGTAGGCGAACTCCCCTTGCCGCGACGCGAGGAAGTCCGCTGACTTCTTGTGCCAGGCGGTCACGTAGTCGAGGCGACCGATGTCCTTCCTGCCCCACACGGTACGCAGCTCTGCGGCCTGCTCCTTCGAGCGGCTGTCGTGGCCGAGGAATGGCGGGTTGCCGAAGATGTAGACGGGTCCGGTTCGTTCGGTGGCGAGCAGGTCCTCCCACGGGGTTGTGAGCGCGTTCGTATGGTGGATGTGAGCGGTGATCGTGATCGGCAGGCGGTCAGGGGCGTTGCCGATGAGAGCAAGCCGTCGGTTCGCCTGGTGGTCGACCAGGAACATCGCCGTCTCTGCGATCTTCGCAGGCCACCAGTTGATCTCGATGCCATGGAACTGGTCGATCGTCACCTTGGTCTCGAGACCGACGTCAAGAGCCATGTCCATTGACCCCGTGTGCTGACGCCTTCTCGCGATGATCTGAGTCTCGATGTCTCGAAGGCGTCCGTAGGCGACGGTGAGGAAGTTGCCTGACCCGCAGGCGGGGTCGACGAAGGTCAGCGAGGCCAGCCTGTCCTGGAACGCGGCGAGCATCGGGCCCGTGACGGTCTTGAGCGCGCAGAGTCGGTCTGCTTCAGCCTGGAGCTCGTCCAGGAACAGGGGGCCGACGGTCTTGGCGATGTTCTCCTCGGTCGTGTAGTGCTCGCCGCCGGCACGCCGGAACTCGCGCTTCTTGACCATCTGGAACATCGATCCGAACACCGCGGGGCTGATGTGGGTCCAGCGGAAGCGACAGGCCGCCAGGAGCGCCTCCCTCATCCCGTCGGTGAAGAACTCGACCGGCATGGGATCGTCGAAGAGGGAGCCGTTGACGTACGGGAACTTCGCCATACTGTCGGGGACGTTGCGGCGCTGGCGAGTGTTGAGCACCCCGAACAGCGCTTGCAGCTGCGGTCCGAGCGTGTCGGTGGTCGTGTCGTGGAGGACGAAGCGATGGAAGAGGTCTTCCTCCCACAGGTTCGCGTCATCGCCGTACAGAAGGAAGAGCACTCGCGTGAGGAAGACTGATGCTCGCTGAGTCGCGAGGTCCTCGTCCTCAGCGGCGCGTGGCGCGTCGTCGCCGACCTCTTCGTCGGCCTCGTCACCGACCATGGCGGTGTAGAGCCCTGCCATCACCTCGGACGCCTGGATGGAGGCGTCCTCCTCCTCCTTCTTGGTGATGGTCTCGTGGCCCGCCAAGAACATCAGCTGGTCGACGTGGTCGGGAAGCTCGGCTAAGGGGAAAGTGACGGTCCACCTGTCGTCGCCGAGGCGAGTCACCCGGAAGTTCTCGAAGTCGGTACAGATCGAGAAGCGGGGGTGCTCATGCTGGGCTATCGATCCGCCAGCGAGGTAATCGAACGCCTGCTTCTCCGCGGTCTCGAGATCCTTGCCGACAGACTTCGCCTCGCCGATGAACACGCCGGACCAGAAGACGTCGATCCACCCGCGGTTCCCAGTCGTCGCTCGGTCTGCTTCGTACTCGAACAGCGAGATGCGCTCGGGGATCACGCCGAACTGGCGCAGCAAGTCCGACCAGAAGGTCTGTGCGTGGCGCTTCTCCGAGTGACCGCGCTCCCTCCCGTCCCACGCGCCGATCTTCTCGATCCATCGAGAGGTAAAGCTGTCGAGCTGACGGCGAACGACGCCACGATCCATATGAGCTGGGGCCATGGTCTGACTCTATGAGCTTCTTGACGCCCGTACAGGCTAAGTCCGACACCGAATCGATCCGGGGTAGTCTACGGCCGAGCTGACTCATTCGGTAGCGGGCGAACGATGGTTGGCGGACTCTTACGGACCTGGCCCTGATCTGGGAATCGTGGTGCGCCCCGTGTGCGCCCTGGGTGGGGCCCCGATCAGCTCTGACCTGCGTCGAGACTGCCTTGTCGTCTGCTTTGCAAGCTTCAGGTCAGGGGTTCGACCCCCCTAGTCTCCACCAGGCACGACAGGCGAAGGCCCCCTCCTGCGGGAGGGGGCCTTCTGCGTCGGCGGCGGGCACGGGCCCCCTCCTGATCAGGCCCCGCCACGACAGTGCGTGCCCCGGGGCAGGGCCGACCCCTCCCCTTCTGCTGGACGAGCGGCTAGATTCTCAGGGCATGACCCTCGACCCCGTCCTCCGCCTCCGACTCTCGACGATGATGTTCCTGGAGTTCTTCGTGTGGGGCGCCTGGTTCGTCACGCTCGGCACCTATCTCGCCGCGGACCTCGGCGCGAGCGGCAGCCAGATCGCCCTCGCCTTCCTCACCCAGTCGCTCGGCGCGATCCTCGCGCCCTTCATCGTGGGTCTGATCGCCGATCGCTTCTTCGCCGCGCAGCGCATCCTCGGCGTGCTGCACCTGTTCAGCGCCGTGATGCTCTTCCTCGCCGGGAGGCAGTCCGACTTCGGCGCGTTCTTCGTGTTCGCGCTGCTGGCGATGATCTCCTTCATGCCGACGCTGGCACTGGCGAACTCGATCTCCTTCCGCCGCCTGACCAGCCCCGAGCGGCAGTTCCCCGCGATCCGCGTGTTCGGCACGATCGGCTGGATCATCGCCGGGCTCCTCATCGGCTGGCTCGGCTGGGAGGCCGGGGGCGCGCTCGGGAACACCTTCGTCATGGCGGCCATCGGCTCGGCGCTGCTGGGCGTGTACGCCTTCACCCTCCCGCACACCCCGCCGGAGCCCGGCCAGGGCCGTGTCACCGTGCGCGACGTGCTGGGCCTGGACGCCCTCGCCCTCCTGAAGTCCCGCTCCTACCTGGTGTTCTTCCTCGCCTCGATCCTGATCTGCATCCCGCTGGCGTTCTACTACAACTTCACCAACCTCTATCTCAACGAGATCGGCGTGCAGTCGGCGGCGGCCGTGCAGTCCCTCGGCCAGGTCTCCGAGGCACTGTTCCTGCTGATCATGCCGCTGATGCTGAAGAAGCTCGGGATCAAGCGCACCCTCCTGATCGGCATGCTCGCGTGGGCGCTGCGCTACGCCCTGTTCGCGTTCGGGGACGCCGGCTCCCTGCTGTGGCTGGTGATCATCGGGCTGGTGCTGCACGGGGTCTGCTACGACTTCTTCTTCGTCGCCGGGCAGATCTACACCGACCGCTTCGCCCCGACGCACGTGCGCAGCGCCGCCCAGGGCCTCATCTCGCTCGCCACCTACGGCGTGGGCCTGCTGATCGGCTCGCTGATCTCCGGCCCCATCGTCGACGCCTTCCTCGCGGCCGACGGCACCCACCAATGGCGCGCCATCTGGCTGATCCCGGCCGCGCTCGCCGTCGGCGTCGCGCTGTTCTTCGCGGTGCTCTTCCGGGAGCGGGAGACCGCCGAGGCGGCGGAGGCGGCACAGGGCGCCTGAGACGTGGGGGACGGGACCGCCGTCACGACGGGCCCCCGATCGCGAGGTGCGCAAACAGGCCGGCGAGCCACAGCCAGCCGGGCACGATGAAGGCCCGCTGGGCCAGGCCGGCCCGAGGGGAATCGCCCTCCCAGGCGCGGCTCCAGATCCCGAGCGTCACGACCAGCCAGAGGGCCGTCGCCGCGGACACCGCGCCGAACCACCAGCCGGGGACCAGGAGCACCGCGAGCATCGCGATCGCCGGCAGGCAGAAGAACACCGCCGCACCCGCGTGATCATGGATCCGATGAGCCCGGCTCGGCGGGTCGGGGTCCCCGGCCGGAGCACCGGGCGGATAGCCGCGGCTGGGATCCATCGGGACCGCGGAGAGCGCCAGGGCGACGCCGAACACGGCGATGAGCAGGCCGAGCACGAGCATCCGGACGGTGCCCTGACCCGCGACCCCGAGTGCTCCCGCGGTGATCGCCGCGCCGGCGATCGCGAAGTTCGCGCGCTGGATCCCGCCGCGGGAGCCCAGCGCCAGGGCGCTCACGGGGTGGCGGCGCGGAGAGTAGTCCGACCGTCTCCACCCCTCGACGAGCAGGACGACGAGGAAGCCGACGGCCCCGCCCGCACCGATCCAGAGCAGCAGGTCCACGGCGGTCACAGAGGGCATGGGCCCATCACAGCAGCGGAACCCGCCGCGGGGGAGTGCCATCGGTCATGCGAGCAGCTCAGACCGTCCTCAGCGAGCTGAACAGCAGGTTCGTCTGGGTGGTGCGCACACCCGGGACCGCCCGGACCCGCTCCAGGACGAGATCGAACTCGGAGAGGTTCTTCGCCCTGATCTGCAGCACCAGGTCCCAGGTGCCGGTGGTGGAGTGGAGCTGCTCGAGCTCGGGATAGCCGCGCAGCTCGCGGACGATCTCCGGGCTGCGGCTGTTCTCGGTCGCCACCAGCATCACGCCCTGGACCGAATCGTGCTCCAGGTCGCCGCTGACCCGGAGGGTGAACCCCTCGATCACACCGTTGTCCACGAGGCGGTCGATGCGGGAGGTGACGGTGGAGCGGTTGACCCCGAGCTCGCGCGCGAGGGCCGCCACGGGGGTGCGGCTGTTCGAGCGCAGGAGGGCGATGAGGCGATGGTCGAGATCGTCGAGCACGCAGACAGCGTAATCCCTCCCAGCAGAGTGCGTGTCCTCCTGGCGTTCTGCCCGGCAACTCGGCGATTGCGGCACCGCAGCACCGCCACCTACGGTCACTGTCGGCCCAGGTGAGGGTGTGTTTCCGGGAGCATCTCCCGCTGATGGACAAGGTGGTGAGAAGTGCTCGATGTCTCCGTCCTGCCCGCTTTCCTGCTGGCGGTCATGGTCATCCTCGTGACCCCCGGCCCGGACATGGCGTTCATGGTCGCCACCGGCATCAACCAGGGCAGGCGCGCGGCCGTCCACGGTGCCTTCGGGGTCACCTCCGCGATGACGATCTGGGTGCTCGTCGCCGCCACGGGACTCGGCGTGGCGCTGACCCAGGTTCCCGCCGCGCTGGATGCGATCCGCCTCGCGGGCGCCGGCTACCTCGCCGTCCTCGCGATCACCACCTGGCGACGCGCGGGCGCCCCGATCGCGGACGCCGCCGTCGTCCCCAACGTGTTCCGACGGGGCTTCGTCGTCAACATCACCAACCCGAAGATCGCGCTGTTCTTCGTCGCCTTCCTGCCCCAGTTCCTCGGCACGACGGGCGACTCCGGGGAGAACCCCTTCGCGCAGATCCTGATGCTGGGCCTGCTGCTGCAGCTGACGGGCCTGGTCACCGACCTCGCCATCGGCAGCGCGGCCGGCCTCTTCCGCGACGCGGTGCTCAGCCGTCCCCGGGTGCGGTACGTGCTCGACGGCGCGGCCGGCACCGTCTACGGCGCGCTGGCCGTGCTGCTGGTGCTCGGAGCGGCGCACGGGTAGCCCGCGTCGCGGGTCGGCGGCAGACTGGGCGCATGACCACCTCCGACCTGGACCCCACATCCACTCCGACGGCCCTCGTCACCGGCGCGACCAGCGGGATCGGCCGCGAGGTCGCCCTGCAGCTCGCCGAGCTCGGCTGGCGGGTGGTCGCCGTCGGCCGCGATCGCGAGGCCCTCGCGCAGCTCGCCGACGCCTCCGCGCTGATCACGCCCCGCGCCGCGGACCTGCTCGCGGACGACCTCGCCGCCCTCGTCCCCGAGGGCGTGGACGCCCTGGTCCACGCCGCCGGGATCTCTCCGTCCACCCGCGTCGAGGACACGGCCGACGAGGACTGGGAGAGGGTCTTCGCCCTCAACGTCACCGCGGGGGCGGCGCTCGCCCGCCACGCCCTGCCCGCGCTGCGCCGCGCGCGCGGCACCATCGTGTTCGTGAACTCCGGCGCCGGCACCGCCGCACGCCCCCGCAACGCCCCGTACGCCGCGAGCAAGCATGCGCTGCGCGCGCTGGCCAACGGGCTGCGAGCCGAGGAGGAGGGGAACGGGGTGCGGGTCTCGACCGTCTACCCCGGGCCCACGGACACCCCGATGTTCGGCGGGGACGTCGACCGCAGCGAGCTGATCCGTCCCTCCTCCGTCGCGAGGGCCGTGGTCTCGGCGATCACCGCGAGCGAGGACGTGCAGCTCACCGACCTGCACGTCCGGCCGCGGCGCGAGCTGTCCTGGTGAGCGGGCGACCGGTGCGGCGCATGCCCGGGTGACCCGGGGGCCGTCCCCTCGGCGGCGCGGCGCAGAAGTGCCTCCCATCCGTTCCGCCGTCGGCTCCGAACTCCTCCTGGATCGCCGCCCACGACGGCCGCAGGGTCGTCCGGCATCCGACGAAGGAGTCATGATGCGCACGACGACGAAGCGACTGCTCCCCCTCTTCGCGGCCACGGCCGCGCTCGGCATGTTCGGGGCCTCCGGCGCCGCGCTCGCCGAGGGCCACGGCGGCGGACACGACACGACCACCCTCGAGGCCCACCTCACCGAGCTCAACGACTCCGGCGCCTCCGGCACCGCCTGGGTCACCGTCGAGGGCAACCAGGTGACCGTGAAGATGGAGAACACGGGCCTGCTCGCCGGGTCCCCGCACGCCCAGCACATCCACGTGGGCGGGAAGAACCAGTGCCCCGACCCGAACATGGAGGGAAGCGGCGAGAACGGGGCGATCCAGGTCTCCGACGCCCACCACGACTACGGCGACATCGTCACCTCGCTCACCACCGAGGGCGACACCAGCCCCGACAGCGGCCTGGCCGTGGACCGGTTCCCCGTCGGTGACGACGCCTACGAGCGGACCATCGAGGTCAGCGACGAGGTCGCCGCCGACATCGTCGCCGGCGACGGCGTGATCGTCGTCCACGGCGTGGACCACAACGGCAGCGGCGAGTACGACGGCGACGTCGTCTCCGATCTCGACCCGAACCTGCCCTCCGAGGCGACCGATCCGGCCGCCTGCGGCACCCTCGACGTGGCGCAGATGGAGGCCTGGCCCGAGGGCGGCGCCGAGACCGGTGACGGCAGCACCGCCGGGATCGAGCAGTCCGGCGCGATGCTCGCCGGCGGCGGACTGCTGACCGCCGCGGCGGCCGGAGCGTTCGCGCTGCGCCGTCGTCACGCCCAGAAGTGACATGACCCCTCAGGGAGATCCCCGACGGGACGGCGGCCGTCGCCTGGCGGTCGCCGTCCTGGCGGTCCTGGCCCTCGCGGGCGCGGCGCTGCTGGCCTTCGCGCTGAGCAGCCAGGTCGGAGCGCCCCCTGAGCCCGAGCTGCGCTCCGGTGCCGACGTCTCCGACGGCGGGGGAGCCCGATCAGCCGCCGGGTCCGACGGCGGCGGAGAGCCGGCGACGGTCCCCGGCCCCGACGCGTCGGAGCCGTCTGCGCAGCCGTCCTCGGAGGCGCCGGAGGATCCCGCCCCCGCGGCGCTGTCGGCGTCGGAGCCGACGAGCCTGAGGATCGACTCGATCGGGGTCGACGAGCGGGTCTTCCCCATCGGGCTCGGGCAGGGCGGCGAGCTGCTCGCCCCGAGCGGCGAGCAGGCGGACCTCGCGGCATGGTTCGAGGGCTCGCCGACCCCCGGGGAGGACGGCCCCTCGGTGATCGAGGGGCACGTGACCTGGGGCGGGGACCCGTCGGTCTTCTTCGAGCTCGGCGCGCTCGCGCCGGGGGACCGGGTCGAGGTGGACCGTGAGGACGGCACCACGGCGACCTTCGAGGTGTACGACTCGGCCCGCTATCCCAAGGACGAGTTCCCCACCGTCGCCGTCTACGGACGGACCGACGGGCCGGAACTGCGACTGATCACCTGCGCCGGCGACCTCGACGAGGACGGCCACCACCTGGACAATACCGTGGTGTTCGCACGGCTCGTCGAGAACTGAGGCCCCATCATGACCGCCACCCGCCCTGCACAGGGCTGGCTCGGCCCGCTGCTGCTGCGCCTGCACTTCTACGCCGCGATCCTCGTCGGCCCGTTCCTCCTGATCTCCGCCGCCAGCGGTGCGCTGTACGCGCTGAGCCCGCAGCTCGAGAAGGTGGTCTACGCCCAGGAGCTCACCGCGCCGTCCGAGGCCTCGCCGCTGCCGCTGGCCGCACAGGTGGAGGCGGCGCAGGCCCATGTCGGGCAGGACGCGCGGCTCGCCGCGGTGCGGCCCGCCCCGGAGCCCGGGGACACCACACGGGTGATGTACGCCGACGACGCCCTCGGCGAGAGCGAGACCCGCGCGATCTTCCTGGACCCCGGCACCGGCGAGACCCGCGGCGACCTCACGGTCTACGGCACGAGCGGCGCGCTGCCGCTGCGCGGCTGGATCGACCAGCTCCACCGGAACCTGCACCTCGGGGACGCGGGGCGCCTCTACAGCGAGCTCTCCGCCTCCTGGCTCGGGGTGATCGCCGTGGCGGGCCTCGGCCTGTGGATCCGTCGCGCCCGCCGCGCCCGCCGACGACGCGAGCTGCTGCGCCCGGACCTGCGTGCGCGCGGCTACCGTCGCACCCTCTCCCTGCACTCCTCGGCCGGCATCTGGGTGCTGCTGGGAGCCCTGTTCCTCGCCGCCACCGGGATCACCTGGTCGCAGTACGGCGGCGGGAACATCGGCACCGTCCGCGAGGCGCTCGGCTTCACGACCCATGCCGTCGATGCGCAGCTGCCCGCCGCCGCGGGCGGAGCGGCCGCCTCGGCCGCGGGGGCCGGCGAGCACGGCGCGCACGAGGGTCATGGGACGGGAGCACCGGCCGACGCGCAGGACTCCGGCGGCGCGGCCTCGGGGCACGGCGCCCACGGCTCCGCCGACGAGGCGCCGGCGGGCGCGCCGACCGACGGCGAGGAGCCGGCGAGCACGGGGAGCGCCGCAGGGCCGGCGTCGGCCCGCACCGATCCGGCGGCGATCGACGACGTGCTCGCCGCGGGACAGGCGGTCAACATCGACACCGGACTGGTCGAGATCCTCCCTCCGGCCGACGAGGGCTCCGCCTGGGTGGTGCAGGAGATCCAGCGCAGCTACCCGACGGAGGTCGACGCGGTGGCCGTGGACGGCGGCACGCTCGAGGTCGTGGACCGCAGCGACTTCGCCGACCAGGACCTCGCCGCGAAGCTCACGCGCTGGGGGATCGACCTGCACATGGGGACGATGTTCGGCCTGGTCAACCAGATCGTGCTGTTCCTCGTCGCCTCGACCCTGGTCGCGATGATCCTGTGGGGCTATGCCATGTGGTGGCAGCGGCGGCCCACCCGAGGAGGTCGTGGTCCGGGCAGGCCCCCGCGGCGCGGTGCGCTGCGCCGGGCGCCCTGGTGGGGAGTGGGCCTGGTGCTGCTCGTCGCGGCGGGGATCGGCGTGGCGCTCCCGCTGGTGGGCGTCAGCCTCGTCGTCTTCGTGCTCATCGATGCGGTGCTGGGGCGCCTGAGGCCGGCCCCTCCCGCAGCCCGAACCGACGGAAGACCGGCAGGAGCACCGCAGGAGCCCACCAGTTCGCCCGCCCGGCGAGGCGCATGAACGCCGGGACCAGGATCCCGCGGATCACCGTCGCGTCGACCAGGATCGCGACCGCCACCCCGATGCCGATCATCTGCAGGTACATCACCGAGCCCGTCGCGTAGACGCCGAAGGAGATCGCGAGGGTCACCGCCGCGGCCGTGATCAGCGGTGCGCTCCGCTGCAGCCCCGCGAGCACGGCGCCGTCCGGGTCGCCGGTGCGTTCGTACTCCTCACGGATCCGGGAGACCATGAACACCTCGTAGTCCATGCTCAGCCCGTAGACCACGCAGAACATGAGGATCGGGAAGGCGGGGTCGAGTGTCCCGACCGGGGTGAATCCGATGACGTCGGCGAGCAGCCCGTCCTGGAACACGGTCGTGAGCACGCCGGCCATCACCCCCACGCTCAGCAGGTTCAGCACGGTGGCCTTGAGCGGGATCAGCACGCTGCCGGTGAGCAGGAACAGCAGACCGAAGGTGATCGTCAGGATCAGCGCGGCGATCAGCGGCAGCCGCTCGAGCAGGGCGTCGCGGAAGTCGGCGAGGAGGGCCGGGTAGCCGCCGACCAGCGCGCTCTCCACGGGGGCCTCGGCCGTGCGCACCGCGTCCACCAGCCGTCCGCTGCCGGCCACGTCGAGCGCCTCGCGGGAGGGGATGACCTCCCAGCGCAGCGCCGCGTCGGTCGCGAGCCGCGGATCGCCCGGCGCGGTGCGGTCGCCGTCGGCGAAGACCCCGGCGGAGGAGTTGACCTGCACCACCCCGTCGATCCGCGAGAGCTCGCGGGCGTGCTCGGCGACGGCCGCCTCCTGCGGGGGCGTCGTGGACGTCCCGACCACCAGCAGGGCATCGTGCGGCTCGGCGGGGAAGTCGGCGCGCAGGCGATCGTAGGTGTCCCGCACCGAGGAGCCCTCGGCCAGTACGCGGTCGTCGGGCACCCCGATCCGCAGGTCGAGGGCCGGGGCGGAGAGCGCGAGCAGGCCGAGCAGGGCGGCGCCGCCCCACAGCAGCGGGCGCGCCATGACCCGTCGACCCAGCCGGTACCAGCGGCCGTCCCTGAGGGGCACCGGCGCGGGCTGCCGCACGCCGCGCCGTCGCCAGCGCTCGCCGAGGACGGCGAGGGCGGCGGGTAGGACCACGAGGGCACCGAGCGCCGCCGTGATCACGCTCAGCACCCCGGCGTACGCGAAGGAGCGCAGGAAGTCGAAGGGCAGCACGAGCAGCACGGAGACCGCCGCCGCGACGGTGAGGGCGCTGAACACGACCGTCCGTCCGGCGGTGTCCAGGGTCTCCCGCAGGGCGGCCGGCACCGGGACGCCGCGTCCCAGGGACTCGCGGAAGCGGGAGATCACGAACATGCTGTAGTCCACGCCCAGGCCGATCCCCATCACCAGCACGATGTTCGCCGCGAAGCTCGCGATGTCGACCACCGCCGTGAGCGCGCGCAGCGCCGCGAGGGTCGCGATCACGGAGGACAGGCCGACGGCGAGGGTGAGCAGTGCCGAGCTGGGACGGCGGTAGATGATCAGCAGGATCCCCAGCATCAGCGGGATGATGATCAGCTCGGCGCGCACGAAGTCGGAGGTGGCCTGGGCGCTGATCTGGGTGGAGGCGGCCTCCGAGCCGCCGACGGCGACGGTGATCGCCTCGTCCTGCCGGGTGAAGGCGGGGATCAGGTCCGCGATCGCGGCCCGGGCCGAGGTGGCGTCGCCGCGCACGTGGGCGAGCACCATGGCGGAGTCGCCGTCCTGCGAGCGCAGCGTCGGGTCCCCCTCGAGGGACCAGTAGGACCACACCTCGCCGACGGCGGGATCCTCCGCGAGCTCCGCGGCGACGGCTCGGGCGGCCGCCTCGACCGACGGGTCGTCGACGTCGCCGTCGACGGCGGTGATCACCAGGAACAGGTTCGCGGTGCCGGTGTCGAACTCCTCGGCGAGGACCTGCTGCGCGGCGACGGATTCGCTGCCGGCGGCCTCCCATCGGTTCAGGACGAAGGCCGGCAGCGCCCCGGCGGCGATCACCAGCAGGCCGGCGAGGACGACCGCGCTGATCAGAAGGGTCGCGCGGCGTCGGCGGTGGAGGAGGTCGGCCAGGCGCTCGAACCTCGAGAGCGCGGCGGGCGGGGGGTCGGGATGGACGGGAGCGTCGAGCAGGGAGCGAGTCATCGGGACTCCTCGAGCAGGGACGGGCACGGGCGACCCACCGGAATGTGAAGTGAACTATGCGTAGTGAAGCACGCGTAGTGAGCTATGTATAGAGGGGAGCGTGACTCGGGTACGCTCGGGGCGACGGAGGTGATGGCCGATGAGGATGGCGGAGCTCAGCGCGCGCAGCGGGGTCCCGATCCCGACGATCCGCTTCTACATGCGCGAAGGCCTCGTGCCGCCCGGAGAGCTGACCAGTCCGAACCAGGCCAGCTACGACGACTCCCATGTGCGCGCGCTCAAGCTCGCCCGCACCCTGGTCGAGGTGGGCGGGCTGTCCATCGCCCGGGTGAGGGCCGTGCAGGAGCACATCCGCGCCAAGGACTCGGAGCTGATGGGCACGCTCGGGAGCGTGCAGTACGGGCTGACCCCGGAGAGGGAGCCGGTCGAGGACGAGACCTACCGACGCGCCGAGCAGCGGGTCGAGGCGCTGCTCGGCGACCGGGGGTGGACGATCCGGGAGCGCAACCCCGCTCGGCGCACGCTCGCCGACACGCTGGCGACGCTCACGCGACTGGGGTACGGAGAGCTCGTCGACCGCCTGGACGAGTACGCCTCGACCGCTGAGCAGCTCGCCGAGCGCGAGGTGCCCGAGCTGCTCGCCCGGGGCACGGCGGAGTCCGTCGCCGAAGGCGTCATCGCCTACGACGTGCTGGGCGACGCGATGCTGTCCTCGCTGCGCAGGCTCGCCCAGGAGGCGGTCGCCGCCCCGTTGCTCGAGGACGGGCCCGGCCGGGGCTGAGGGCCCGGGGCTCAGCCCCCGTCGGCCGACGCCGTATGCGGCTCCGACGGCGCGTGCCGCTCGAGGAACTCGAGCATCGCCACCCGGTCCACCCCGGTGAAGGTGCCCGTCGGCATCGCCGCGAGCAGCGAGGCGTGCAGGCGGGCGACCGGCCACACCGAGCCCTGCCACCGCTCGACCAGCTCGGGTGCGGGGCGCCGGCAGCAGTCGGGGTCCGGGCAGCTCGAGGCGTGGCGCACGGTCGTCTCCCGACCCCGGAACCAGCGCGTGTGCGCGAAGTCGGTGCCCACCGAGATCGAGAACTCCCCGCCGGAGCCTGACTCGATGCGGGAGGTGCACCAGTAGGTGCCGCCGGGCTTGTCCGTGTACTGGCTGTACTGCCGCATGCGGTCCTCGGCCCGGAACACCCGCCGTGCGCTCCACCAGCGGCACACCAGCTGTCCCTCGACCGCGCCGAGGGCATCGGTGGGGAAGCGCACGTGGTCGTTCTGATAGGCCTTCACGATCGTGCCCGAGGAGTGCACCTTCAGGAAGTGCACCGGTATGTCGAGGTGGTGGGTGGCGAGGTTCGTGAAGCGGTGCGCGGCCAGCTCGTAGGTCACCGCGAACTCGTCGCGCAGGTCCTCGACCGACAGCTCCCGCTGCGCCTTCGCGGCCTGCAGGAACTCGCTCGCCCCCTGCTCGGGCACCAGCATCGCCGCGGCCAGGTAGTTCACCTCGACCCGCTGGCGCAGCAGCTCCCCGTAGTCCGCGGGCTCGGCCATCCCCAGCGCGTGCGCGGACAGCGCCTGCAGCACGGTGGTGCGGGGGTCGGCGGCGTCGCGCCCGAGCGGAAGGTAGATCCGCATGGACGAGGCGTCGGTGATCGAGCGGGCGGAGTGGGGGAGGTCCGGCACCGAGTGCAGGGTGAAGCCCAGCTCCTCGGCGAGCAGCGAGACCTTGCGGTGCGAGAGCGGGCCGCCGCTGTGCCCGATCCGGGCCAGCAGCTCGCGGGCCGTCTCCTCGAGGGCGGGGTAGTAGTTGCCGGCCTCGGACTGCTCCTGGCGCAGCTGCCCGTTGACCCTCCGCGCCTCCTCCGGGGTCGCCGCGCGCTGCGCGTGCAGGCGCCGCAGCTCCTCGTGCAGGGTCAGGATGGTCTCGATCGCGGCGTCGGAGAGGGTCTTGCGCACGGGCAGGTCGGGCAGGTCGAGGCCCCGGTAGAGCGTGCCGGCCTGCGCGCGTTCGAGCGCGATCTCGAGTGCGGCGCGTCGCGAGGGCGGGGCGGGGTCGAGCAGGTCCTCGACCCCCACCTCGAGCGCGCGGGCGATCCGGCGCAGCTCCCCGAGGCGCAGCTCGCGCTTCCCGTTCTCGATCACCGACAGCTGCGAGGGGGCGCGGTCCAGGGCCGCGGCGAGCTCGGCGAGGGACATGCCGCGCTCGGTGCGACGGGCGCGGATCCGTCGGCCGATCAGGAGCGGGTCGACCTCCTCGTCGGGGGCGTCCGCCGCCCCGGCGACCGCGGGGGAGGGGCCACCGACGGGCCCGCGCGCGGCGTCGTCGGATCGGCGCGCGCCCTCATGGGGCCGGCGGGCGGGGTCATCGGGTCGTCGGTCGGAGGTGCGAGTCTGCGCGGTCATGCCGGACAGGGTGACACAGGTTACTTCTGAAGAACAGAAATAGCTCGAAAGTTCGTCTCAATGGGGCCTTCTGAGGGGGTTGCGGAGGGGCGAGAGTGTGACCACTCGACGAAGTTCGCCGAGTGCGGCGGCCCCACCGGCCGCCGGAGCATCCCGATCCGACAGCCCGACCCCCGCCCCCGACCCCCCGACCCCCCCGACCCTGAGGAGCCGATGATGACCACCCCGACACCCTCCGCCCCGCGCAGCACCACCCGTCCCGGGGACCCGAGCATGACCGCCGAGGAGCTCGCCCGCGACTGGGAGATCGACCCGCGCTGGGCGGGGGTCCGCCGTGACCACACCGCTCAGGACGTCGTGTCCCTCGCCGGCCCCGTCCGCGAGGAGCACACCCTCGCCCGCCGCGGTGCCGAGCGGCTCTGGGAGCTGATCCGGGAGAACGACACCGACCCCGGCTCCTGGATCTCGGCGCTCGGCGCGCTCACCGGCAACCAGGCCGTGCAGCAGGTCCGCGCCGGGCTGAAGGCCATCTACCTCTCCGGCTGGCAGGTCGCGGCCGACGCCAACCTCTCCGGCCAGACCTACCCCGACCAGTCGCTCTACCCCGCCAACTCGGTCCCCGCCGTCGTGCGCCGGATCAACAACGCCCTCCTGCGCGCCGGGCAGATCGAGTTCGCCGAGACCGGCACCACCGGCCGCGACTGGCAGGTCCCGATCGTCGCCGACGCCGAGGCCGGCTTCGGCGGCGCCCTGAACGCCTACGAGCTCATGCGCTCGATGATCGAGGCGGGCGCCGCGGGCGTGCACTGGGAGGACCAGCTCGCGAGCGAGAAGAAGTGCGGCCACCTCGGCGGGAAGGTGCTCATCCCCACCTCCCAGCACGTGCGCACCCTGAACGCCGCCCGCCTCGCCGCGGACGTCGCCGGGACCCCGACGGTGATCATCGCCCGCACCGACGCGCTCGCCGCGACCCTGCTGACCAGCGACGTCGACGAGCGGGACCGGCCCTTCCTCACCGGGGACCGCACCGCCGAGGGCTTCTACGAGGTCACCCCCGGGATCGAGCCGGTCATCGCGCGGGGACTGGCCTACGCCGAGTACGCGGACCTGCTGTGGGTGGAGTCCTCCACCCCGGACCTCGAGCTCGCCCGACGCTTCGCCGAGGCGATCCATGCGCGGTTCCCCGACCAGAAGCTCGCCTACAACTGCTCGCCGAGCTTCAACTGGAAGCGGCACCTGGACGATGCGCAGATCGCCCGCTTCCAGCGCGAGCTCGCCGCGATGGGCTACGCCTTCCAGTTCATCACCCTGGCCGGCTTCCACTCCCTGAACCACGCGATGTTCTCGCTCGCCTCGGGCTATCGCGACCGGCAGATGAGCGCCTTCGTCGAGCTGCAAGAGGCCGAGTTCGCCTCCGCCGAGCACGGCTTCACCGCCCATCGCCACCAGGCCGAGGTGGGCACCGGCTATTTCGACCGGGTCGCCGCCGCCCTGAACCCCGCCTCGTCCACGCTCGCGCTCGCCGGCTCCACGGAGACGGCGCAGTTCCACTGAGCACCGCCGACCCCGTACCGCGACCTCCCCCGCCCCAGCCTTCCTGAAGGAGCACGTCATGACCCTCATCGACGACCGCCGACCCCTCTCCGAGCAGCGCCGCCCCGGCCGCACCCCGTCAGCCGACGGCTCTGCCGACCAGCCCGTCGACGGCTCTGCCGACCAGCCCGTCGACGGCTCTGCCGTCCCGTCGGACCCCGCCCATCCCGCGAGCCGCGGCCGCATGGAGGTCACCGCCTCGCTCGGCCCCCGCTTCGAGGAGATCCTCACCCCCGAGGCGCTCGACTTCCTCGCCCACCTGCACGACCGCTACGCCAGCCGCCGCACCGAGCTGCTCACCGCCCGCGCGATGCGACGGGAGGCGATCGCGGGCGGGGCCATGTTCGACTTCCTGCCCGCCACCCGCGCGATCCGGGAGGACCGCAGCTGGCGCGTCGCCGGGCCCGGCCCGGGCCTGGAGGACCGTCGCGTCGAGATCACCGGCCCCACCGACCGGAAGATGACCATCAACGCCCTGAACTCCGGGGCGAAGGTGTGGCTCGCCGACCACGAGGACGCGCTGAGCCCCACCTGGGACGCCGTCATCGACGGGCAGCTGAACCTGCACGACGCGATCCGTCGGCAGATCGACTTCACCGGTGAGAACGGCAAGGAGTACCGGCTGGCCGAGGAGACCGCGACGATCGTGTTCCGGCCCCGCGGCTGGCACCTGCCCGAGCAGCATCTTCGCTGGGTGCGGGCCGACGGGCGCTCGATCCGCGCCTCCGCCGCGCTGGTCGACGCGGGCCTGTACCTCTTCCACAACGCCGCGGAGCTGATCGAGCGCGGCTCCGGCCCGTACCTGTACCTGCCCAAGCTCGAGTCGCATCTCGAGGCGCGGCTGTGGGACGAGGTGCTCGCGACCGCGGAGCGCCGGCTCGGGATCGAGCACGGCACCGTCCGCGCGACCGTGCTCATCGAGACCCTGCCCGCCGCCTTCGAGATGGAGGAGATCCTCTTTGAGCTGCGCGACCACTGCGCCGGGCTGAACGCGGGACGCTGGGACTACCTCTTCTCGATCATCAAGATGTTCCGCGACCGGGGCCGGCGCCGCGTGCTCCCGGACCGGTCCCAGCTGACGATGACCGTGCCGTTCATGCGGGCGTACACCGAGCTGCTGGTCTCGACCTGCCATCGTCGCGGCGCGCACGCGATCGGCGGGATGAGCGCCTTCGTCCCCGACCGCGGCGACCCGGAGGTGACGCGGCAGGCGCTGATCATGGTCGCCGAGGACAAGCAGCGCGAGGCGTCCGACGGCTTCGACGGCACCTGGGTCGCACACCCCGACCTGGTGCCCGCCGCGCAGGCCGAGTTCGACGCGGTCCTGGGCGAGCGCCCCCACCAGGTGGACCGCCTGCGGGAGGACGTCCAGGTCACGGCCGCGGACCTGCTCGATCTCGAGGTCGAGGGCGGGACCGTCACCGCCCAGGGGATCCGGCAGAACATCCGCGTCTCCCTGCGTTACCTCGATGCCTGGCTGCGCGGCGCGGGCGCCGTCGCGATCGACCACCTCATGGAGGACGCGGCGACCGTGGAGATCTCCCGCTCGCAGCTGTGGCAGTGGATCACCCAGGGGATGCTCACCGACGAGGGCATGCCGGTGACGCGGGAGCGGGTCGAGTACTTCATCGACCGCGCCGTGCTGGAGCTCGACACCGAGCAGGGCAGCCGTATCCCGGAGGCGGCCGAGCTGCTCAAGGAGGCGGTGCTGGGCGAGGAGTTCCCCGCCTTCCTCACCACGGGTGCCTACGAGCGCCACCTGGGGTGAGGCAGGGGCGGCGAGCAGGTCGAGCGACGGTCGGTCGGGCCGGCGCACGGGCGACGTCGGGACGGTCCGGTCGCCCGTGCGCCGACCCGGCGCGCTCAGCGAGCGCCGGCGAGCTCCTCGAGCACCTCGTCGAGGATCTCCGCCGTGTCGCGGAGACGGGCGATCCGTCCCTCGAGCTCGCGGCGATGGGTGCGCAGCGAGCTGATCCCGTCGGCCCCGCCGTCGGACCGACCCAGCAGCGGCGGCAGCAGGGGTGCGATCTCGGTGCTCGTCAACCCGGCGGCGAAGAGTCGCTGGACGAGCAGCACCCGGTCCACCGCCTCGGGGTCGAAGCGGCGGTGACCGGCTCCGGTGCGATCCGGAGAGAGCAGGCCCTGCTCCTCGTAGTAGCGCAGGGACCGGGCGCTCACGCCGGTGCGCGCGGACAGCTCGCCGATGCCGAAGCGTGCGGGAGCCTCGGCGCGCGCAGCAGGGTTCACACGGGTGTCAAGAGCGGTCATGGCGTCACCGTACGGGTCGCATCGGCTCGGATCGTGCAGGTCAGGGGTGTGTCGTCGTGAATGACATCGATGTGATGCCTCACGGGCGTCGCCACGGCGAGCTGCGGGATATCGGCCCCGGGACGGCTGTCGGGGGAGACTGTGCTCATGCTGACCCTCCGGATCGACGGCCGCCGCGTCCACGACATCCCCTCCTTCTACGACGAGATCAATCGTGTGTTCATGACGGGGGTCGACTGGCAGCTGGGACCGAGCCTCGATGCGCTGGACGACATGCTTCGCGGCGGCTACGGCGCGCTGCACGGCGTCGACGGGGCGCGCGTGCTCTGGGAGGAGCATGCTCTCGCCGCTGAGGCGCTCGGCGTCGGGACCACGCGGGAGCAGCTGCTGGCGAAGCTCGAGGACCCCCGGTTCGACACTGCCGCGGCGCGGCGGAAGCTGGAGCGTCTGGAGGCCGACGGCGGGCCGACGTACTTCGAGACCGTGCTCGAGGTGTTCGCCGACCATCCTGCGATCGATCTCGTGCTGGCCTGAGGGCCGGGGAGTCGTCGGTCGGTCGCGTCCGATGTGCCTCACGGGAGGGGCGGACGGAACAGGCCGGGTCGAGAGGAGGGGAGCGGAGCTCTGGTCAACGCCGACGGCGCTCGGAGGTGCCCGGGGACTCAGGCGGCCGCGGCGTCACGGGGTCGAGGCCGCTGGTGCGGGTGTTCCCGAGGACGTACAGGTCGTCGCCCCGGCTGCGTGGAGGAATGATGGTCGCCGGCACGGGGAGGTCGGTGATCCGCAGCCGCAGGCGGTCGAAGGCCCGGTAGATGGTCGAGTGGCTGTCGCTCCGCGGGCCCTGCCCGGTCGCGGGTGGCGGATCTGCTGAGGCCGGCACGGCCAGCGGGGTCGAGGGGCGCCCTCCCGGCGATCCGAGAGGTGGTGCGGGCCGTGATCCCGCCGGGTCCCCCGCGAACGCCGCCTCCGCTGACCTGTCACCCTGCGGCGGGACGGAGGTCTCCGGTGGCGCCTGCTGGTGGCGGAGGCTGCGCAGGTAGGTGCCGACCGGGTCGAGGTTGACGCCGCCCCGGTGCGCCTTCTGGCCGTAGCGGGTGGTCCATTCGACGGTGCGGCGCTTCCCACTCCCGTCGCGGACCACCCGGACCGTCTCCCCGGAGCTCTCCTTCTGGTTGTCCCCTCCGCACAGCCCGTTCCCGTTGTCGAGACTCGTCGGCCCGCCCTGGGACCACGGCACGATGTGGTCCATCTGCCGGATCGGGGCGTCGCAGTACGGTGCCCGGCAGGCCTGGTGGGCGAGCATGAGGAAGCGCTTCAGCGAGGCGGGGAACGCCCGGGAACGGGCCTCGACCGCCACGAGTTCGCCGTCGTCGAGGTCGGCGTAGAGCTGCCGGATCGTCAGCGCGAGATCGGTGTCCTCCTCGCCCTGCTGCACGGCCTGGAGCATCGCCTCGCGCACATGGTCGTAGGGCACGGTCCCGAATCCCTCGATCGTGGCCGCATCGGCATGGGCGGGGGCCAGCAGGGAGCGGTCGGTGATCACGATCCCGATGTCCAGCGTGGTCGGATCGATGCCGTCCCCGCGTCCCACCAGCGCATCGGCGAAGAGATCGGCCATGATCTGCTGATGACCGCGACGGTCGCCCCGCGCGCGGGCGCCCTCGGCTGCGACGGACAGTCCCTTCCGGATCCGTGCCGCATCGATCCCCGGGATCAGCGCCCTGACGGTCGCCATGCCGTGATCGCCGCGGGTGATCGTGACGTGCCGGTCCTGCGTCGCCCGCCGGTGCCGCTCCGCAGCACCCTCGGGATCCAGCGCGTGCAGGATCCGCTCCACATGATCGGCGATCTCCCCGGTGCCGCAGTCCTTCAGGGCGGGTAGCTGAGCGGTCAGCATCTCGTCCACCAGCGCGCGCAGCTCCGGAGGGACCGGCCCCATCATCGAGCCGACCTTGTGCACCGAGCGGTGGCGCAGCGTCCCCTCCGCCAGCGCGGTGAGCATGCCCGGCATGCTCCGGACCAGCCGGCGGCACGTCGCCAGGCTGCGACCGGCCACCGAACGCGACTCCTTGAGCGCCCTCGACGCCTCGGAGCGGGCGACGTGCGCCGCCTGCCGCGGCGTCTCCTCGCGCCGCAGGCAGTCCTCCTTCACCGCCGCCTCCAGGTGCACGAGCGCACGGGCCCGCACGGACTCCAGCGCCTCCTCGATCCCGACGATCCCGGACTGCAGCGCCGTCGTCTCCTCCGCGGACAGCCCGTCCAGCGACCGCGAGCCCGACGCGCCGAGATCGGCCAGGACCGAGCGCACCGCGACGAGGTCCACATCGCCGATGACCAGCTGCTCGTCCTCCACGCGGACCAGCACATCATTCCCCGTGCGACCGGCGGTCGACGCCGCTCCGTCCGACGCGCCGTGCACCGCGGGGCGGCCGTCGTCGGCCCGCCCGGTGTGCTCGCGTCGCTGCGGATCCTGTGCCATGCGCTCAGTATCGCACTGACGCACGATATGTGGAAGAGGGCTGTGGACAGTGTGCACGGAAGGCGTCGCGATGTGGATAACTGTGCTGTGTGGAGGGGAGGTCGGTGCGAAGCGGCACGTTGTAGGCACTCCCGTGAGTCTGAGGGAATACACGCGGAGAAATCATCGGTGTGAGATTGGAGGAATCGCCACGAACGCTACTTCGGAAATAGATCGATGGACCGCTTGCAGAGTCGAACAGATATACGAACCTAGGATCATCATTGCTGGCGACGGCGCTGTCGCCGGCCTCAGACCGTGACGTGCGTGGCGATGGAGGAGACGATCGCGAGGAACAGGGCGATGCCGCCGAGGATGGCGCCCGCGTAGGCGGCCGCCGCGCGGTGCTCGAGCCCCCGGTCGTGTCGGCTGACACCGAGATACCCCAGCACCACGGCGGCCAGGCCTGGCGGCACCGCGAGTACGTCGCCGATCACCGGGATCAGGGCGCAGAGCAGCGCGATCAGTCCGAGGGCGAGGGAGAGGTCGCCGGGGGAGCGCCGCCCGCGTCGGGGCGGACGGGCGTCGTCCATGCAGGCATCGTAGAGGGCGACCTCGGTCAGACCGGGAGCAGTCTCGGGTCGACCTCGCCGCGCAGCCACGCCAGCAGCGCCGCGTTGAACAGGTCCACGTCCTCGATGCTCCAGATGTGGTGCATCCCCGGCGCCACTCGGAGCTCGGCCTGCGGGGCGGCCGCGCCCAGCAGTTCGAGGGAGCGGTGGATCGGCGCCGGGTCGTGCTCCGCCGCGATCGCGAGGATCCTCCCCGACCCGGGGCCGAGGCCCTGCGGCACCCCGCCACCGAACACCTCCCGCGTCAGCGCGGCCATGTTCTCGCGGCGCAGGGTCAGGCCGTGGGCGACGAAAAGCCTCCGCCCCTCCTCGTCGAGCCCGTACATCCTGGCCTGTGCCCGCCAGAACCAGCGGGCGTCCCACAGCGCCAGCTGCAGGCGGGCGAGTGCACGGGTCCGTCGGCTCACCGGGGCGAGGATCGCCCCGGTCGCGAAGGTCGAGAGCACGGCGTCGGGGTGCCGGGCGAGCACGCGCAGCGCTGTGATCGCGCCGAGCGAGAGGCCGACGAGGTGGAACCGCCCGGTGACCCCGAGCCGACGCACCCTCGCGACCACGTCGTCGGCCGCCGCTTCCAGGCCCGGCCACGGCTCCGCGGCGCGGCGCCCGAAGCCGGGCAGATCCAGGGTGAGCGCGGCCCGGTCGCGGAGCACGTCGAGCTGCTCCTGCCACATCCAGCCCGCGGCGGTGCCGCCGTGGAGGAGCACCACCGGGTCCGAGGCCGGCGCGACGGCCGCCGGGTGCAGCTCGCGGTGCTCGGTCGTGTCGGCATACTCCGTCGTGTCGCCGTGTTCGGTCATGTCAGAGCCCTCTCCGTATCGTCGAGCCAGGTCAGCTCGGTGCGAGCGTGTGCGATCCCGTGCTCGAGCGTGGCGAGGCGGAGCGTGCCGGCCCGGTCGCCCGTGGCGCGGCCGTCTGCGGCCTCTGCGAGCACCTCCGGTCGCAGTCGCTCGTACTCGGCCAGCTGCTCCGTCACCGTCGCACGGCGCTCGGCCAGCAGTGCGTCGAGCTGGTCGTCGTCGAGCTCGCCGGCGAAGAAGAGGCGGGCGAGGAACGGATGCCGCACGGTGCGGTGCTCCGGCGGCGAGACCAGCCATTCGGCCAGCGCCGCGCGTCCCGCCTCGGTGATGTGGTGCTCCTGGCGGTCCGGCGCCCCGCGTCCCGGCACGGTCTCGACCTCGGCGAGGCCGCCGGCGACGAGTGTCGCGAGCGTGCGATAGATCTGTGCCTTGTCTGCCCACCAGAAGTGCCGCACCGACGAGTCGAAGTGCCGCTTGAGGTCGTAGCCCGTCATCGGGGCGAGGGCGAGGAGGCCGAGGATGATCCGCGCGAGAGCCATACCTTTAGTAGACGCTGCATCTAGGTGTGATGTCAACTAGCTGCGAGAGCCTCCGCGGTCGCCGTCCCCGTGATCCCCGCGACCGGTCCCTCGTACAGGACCCGCCCGCCGTGGCGCCCGGGGCCCGGCCCCAGGTCGATGAGGTGGTCGGCGCGCCGGACCACCTCGAGGGCATGCTCGATGACCACCACGGTGTGCCCCGCCCCGAGCAGCCGGTCGAGCACTCCCATGAGGGTGTCCGCGTCCTCGAGGTGCAGCCCCGTCGTCGGCTCGTCCAGCACGTACAGGCTCCCGGGCGCCGCGGAGCGCAGCTCGCGGGCGATCTTCACCCGCTGGCTCTCCCCACCCGAGAGCGTCGACAGCGCCTGGCCGAGCCGGAGGTATCCGAGCCCCACCGCCTCGAGCCCCGCCAGCTCCTTGCGCACCGCGGCCGACGGCAGGCGCTCCACGGCCTCGCCGATGGTCAGGGCCTCGACGTCGGCGATGCTGAGCCCGTCCAGCCTCATCTCGAGCACCTCGGGCGCGAAGCCCGTGCCTGCGCAGGACTCGCACTCCGTCTCCTGGCCGTCCATGAACGCGAGATCCGTGCGGAGCACGCCGAGACCCTCGCAGGCCGGGCAGCCGCCGCGCGAGTTCGCGCTGAACATCCCCGCCTCCACGCCGTGTCGCGAGGCGAACAGCCTGCGGATCGGGGCGGCGATGCCGGTGTAGGTGATCGGGGTGGAGCGCCGGTTGCCGGCCACGGGACGCTGGTCGACGACCACCGCCTCGTGCTGCGCGACCAGCTCCGCGGCGAGGCTCGACTTCCCGGAGCCCGCCACCCCGGTGAGCACGGTGAGCACACCGAGCGGGATGTCGACATCGAGGTCCTGCAGGGTGTTCCGGCTCGCTCCGCGCACCGGCAGGCTGCCGCGCGGGGTGCGGGGAGTGCGGTCGAGGGGCCGGTGCCGTCGCAGCGCACGCCCGGTCGCGGTGTCGGCGTCGGCCAAGGAGCCCGGCGTGCCCTGGAAGACCAGGCGTCCGCCCTCGGCGCCGGCGCCGGGACCGATCTCGAGCACGTGATCGGCCGCGGCGATCACGGCGGGGTCGTGCTCGACCACCAGCACCGAGTTGCCCTTGTCGCGCAGCTCCTCGAGCAGGCGCAGCATCGCGCCGACGTCCTGGGGGTGCAGCCCGATCGTCGGCTCGTCGATCACGTACAGCATCTGCACGAGGCTCGAGCCGAGGTGCTTGACGGTCTTCAGCCGCTGCGACTCCCCGCCCGAGAGCGAGGTCGTCGCGCGCGCCAGCTGCAGATAGCCGAGCCCGATGTCGCACATCGCCCGCAGCCGGCGCACCAGCGCGTCGCGCACGGGCGCCACCGCCGGCTCGTGGATCCCGGCGATCACCCGGGCCAGCTCGGTGATCTCCAATCGCGACATCTCGCCGATCGTGAGGCCGGCCAGGCGGGCGGTGCGGGCGGGGGCGGCCAGTCGATCGCCCTCGCACTCCGGGCAGGGGGAGGAGCGGGTGAACTCGCGGATGGCGGCGGCCTTGCGTTCGGAGAGCTCGTCCGAGGTGTGCAGGAAGATGCGCTCGAAGCGGTCGACGACCCCCTCGTAGTCGGCGGACGGGCGGACGCCCAGGCGCGCCGCGGCCTCCCCGCCGTGCAGCAGCGCCCGCCGCTCGTCCTCGCTCCACTCCCGCAGCGGGGTATCGGGGTCGAAGCTGCCGATGTCCGCGTACTGGCGATACCAGTAGCCGCCGTTGCCGAAGCCGGGCAGGCGGATCGCGCCGCCGGCGAGCGAGCGATCGAGGTCCAGGAAGCGATCCACCGCGCTGGTGACCACCTCGCCGAGGCCCGAGCAGGTGGGGCACATGCCGCCCGGCAGGTTGAAGGAGAAGCGCCCGGAGTCGCCCACCTGCGGGGTCGAGAGTCGGGAGAACAGCAGCCGCAGCGCGTTCCAGGCCTCGCTCGCCGTGCCCACTGTGGAGCGGGCCGAGCCGCCCAGGCGCTTCTGGTCGATGACGATCACGGGGGAGATGCCGTGGATCTCGTCGACCTCGGGCCGGGACCAGCGCGGCAGGCGGTTCCGTGTGAACGGGGGATAGGTCTCGTTCAGCTGGAAGCCGGCCTCCGCGGCGATCGTGTCGAACACCAGCGAGGACTTCCCGGACCCGGACAGCCCGGTCACGACCACCAGGCGGTCGCGGGGGATGTCGACGTCGAGAGCGCGGAGGTTGTGGGTGCGGGCGCCGCGGAGGCGGATCGTGGGAGTGCTCATGGCGGCGACGGTAGCGAGGGATCCGGTCAGTTCCCGGCCGGATTCCCGGATACGCTCTCGCCATGACGGAGACGACCGGGCGGGCGCTCGAGATGCTCGCCGTGCTGCAGACGGGGCGGGAGCTGACGGGGCCGGAGCTCGCCGCCCGCCTCGGGGTGAGCGAGCGGACCCTGCGTCGGGATGGCGAGCGCCTGCGCCGGCTCGGCTACGGGATCGAGTCCCGGCGCGGCCCCGGCGGCGGGTACCGGCTCACCGCCGGCACGAGGATGCCGCCGCTGCTGCTCGACGACGACGAGGCGGTCGCGATGCAGGTGGGACTCGCGATGGTGGCGGCGACGGGCGACCGTACGGCAGACGGATCGGACGACGGAGCAGCCGACGGAGCGGCCGACGGAGCGGCCGAGGTGCCGGGCGGCATCGCCGAGGCCGCGGAGCAGGCCCGCGCGAAGCTCGTCCAGCTCCTCCCGCCCCGGCTCCGACCCCGGGCCGGAGCCCTCCACGACGCGCTCGAGGTCGGGGTCCCGTCGGCCCCCGGCATCGGGGCCGACGACCTCTCCGCACTCGCCCAGGCGATCCACGACCACCGCACGGTGCGCATCGAGCACGTGCCCGCGGGACGGGAGCGCACTCGGCGGGAGGTCGAGCCGCACCGGCTCGTCCACCGCTACGCCCGCTGGTACCTGCTGGCCTGGGACCGTGCACGGGAGGATTGGCGGACCTTCCGCGTGGACCGCCTGCAGGCGATCGCTCCGACCGGGGCGCGCTTCACCCCGCGGACCGTGCCGGAGGGGGCGGGCGGCGAGCATCTGCGCGAGGGCGTGCGCCGGGGGCGACAGCGGGTGGAGCTCGAGGTGTCGGCCACGGCCGCGGAGATCGCCGATGCGCTGCCCTACGAGGAGCTCGAGCTCTCGCCGAGGGAGGGAGGACCCACGCGCGTGGTCGCCCATGTGCGCGATGTGGCCTGGGTGCCGCATCTGCTCGCGGTGCTGCCGGGCACGGCGCGGGTGCTCGAACCCGCTGAGGTGCGGGACGCGGTGCTCGCACAGGCGCGCGCCGTGCTCGCGGCGCACGGGGCCGACAGCACGCTCCGGCGTGATGAGCAGGCACGTCAAGGCGAACTGGGCTCGAGTTGCTCCGAGGACGACCAGGAGCCGGGATGAATGCGCCACGACGAGAGGGAGGAGAGGGGCCGGGCCGCTGAGCTCCCTCCCCAGGTCACGATCGGATCTCGGCCTGCTGGGGAGTAGGGACGCTCCCGGGGTCCGGTGCTTCACTCCCGGAATGCTCGACATCATCCGTGCCGATTTCAGCGATCCGACCCTGGTCGAGTTCTTGCGGGCACATCACCGCGACATGGAGCCGACGGCACCGCCCGAGAGCCGTCATGCCCTCGACCTGGACGCGCTCCGTGACCCGGGGGTGCGCACATGGCAGGCGATCGACGGGATGATCACGGTCGGTACCGTCGCTCTCGCGGCGATCGCTGCGGGGCATGAGGAGCTCAAGTCGATGCGCACTGCGCCGGAGCGCCGCGGGCGGGGGATCGCCTCGGCGCTCCTGGATCGCGCCGTGGGCGACGCTCGGGCACGGGGAGTCTCCCGCATCTCGCTGGAGACCGGCACGCATGACTTCTTCGCCCCGGCGCGGACGTTCTATCGTCGCGCGGGGTTCCGGGAGGCGGCGCCCTTCGGGCGCTACGAGCCCGATCCCCACAGCGTGTTCCTCACGCTGACCCTCGATCCGGTCCCCGGGCACGGGCCGACGCCGCGTGCCCCGCGACCTCAGTCCAGCGGGTTCTCCTGCGGAGGCAGCGCCGCGACCAGCGGGTGATCCTTCTCGATCACGCCCGTCTTCGCGGCGCCGCCCGGGGCGCCGATCTCGTCGAAGAACTCGACGTTGGCGTTGTAGTAGGCCGCCCACTCGTCGGGGGTGTCGTCCTCGTAGAAGATCGCCTCGACCGGGCAGACGGGTTCGCACGCCCCGCAGTCCACGCACTCGTCCGGTTGGATGTAGAGCATCCGGCTGCCCTCGTAGATGCAGTCGACGGGGCACTCGTCGACGCAGGCGCGGTCCTTGACGTCGACGCAGGGCAGGGCGATCACGTAGGTCATCGAGCGCGGTCCTCCCGGGGCGGTCTCCTCCGCGAGGCCTTCCCACGGAGTCGAGCACGACCGTAAGATCTCAAGCGCACTTGAAGTCAAGGCAGGGGTGAGGGGCAGGATGAACGCGGCGCACGAGCCCGAGGAGCTCATGACCATCGGCGAGATGGGTCGACGCACCGGCGTCGCCGCGAGCGCCCTGCGCTACTACGAGGACCTGGGTCTCATCGCCTCGGTGCGCACCGCCGGGAACCAGCGCCGCTACGCCCGCCACATGCTGCGCCGCGTCTCGCTGGTCTCGGTCGCCAAGCGCCTCGGGATCCCGCTGGCCGACGTCGGCGACGCCTTCGGCGACGTCCCCATGGACCGCACCCCCTCGCACGACGACTGGCAGCGGGCCTCCCGCCGCTGGCGCCGCACCCTCGAGGAGCGTCGGCGGGCGATCGAACGGCTCGAGCATGAGCTCACCGGCTGCATCGGCTGCGGCTGCCTGTCGCTCAAGGCCTGCGCGCTGCTGAACCCCGACGACGCCCTCGCCGCGACCGGCGCCGGCCCCCGCCGGCTCGAGGACGTGCTGGAGGAGGACGACGAGGGGTGACGAGAGGGCCGGGTCGACGCGCCGTCCGCGACGGGTGCGGCAGCCCGGCCGGCTCTGGGGTCGTTCCTCACGCGGGCGTGCCCGCGAGAAGGCCCTCGATGTGGTCCGCGGCCGCCTCGGCCCCGCCGCCCTCGTGCAGGGTGGCTGCGAGAGAACGAGCGGAGGCGGTGCATGACGCCTCGTGCAGCAGCGCGTCGACCGAGGCGCGGATCTGCTCCGCCGGGATGTCGACACGGCTCAGGTGGTGACGCAGCACGACCCCCGCTCCGCGGTCGGCGACGGCCTGCCCGATCAGCAGCTGCTCGACCTGCTGCGGGATCACGACCATCGGCACCCCGAAGTGCAGGGCCTCGAGCACGCTGTTCATGCCGCCGTGGGTGACGAAGGCCGCGGCCTGCCGGAGCGCCTCGAGCTGAGGGACGAACCTGCGGACGACGACGTTCGCCGGCGGCGTCCCCAGCTCGGCGGGATCGGTGGCGGAGCCGACGACCAGGAGGACGTTCGCAGGCAGCGGTCCGAGGGCCTCCACGCAGGCGCGGAAGAAGGACGATCCGCCGGTGTGGAGCGTTCCCAGGGAGACCACCACCAGGGGATCCGTCCCCCCGAGGACGTTCTCGAGCTCGGGATCGGACTCCTCGGTGCGTGCCGTGACGTCGAGGGTCGGGCCGACGAAGCGACAGCTCGCGTCCAGACGGGGATCGCTGCCCTGCATCCACTCCGGGATCGGGAAGAGGGTCAGGTCCCCCCGGGTCGGGAGCACCGGGCTGGGCGGCAGCAGCTCCGCGTCGGCGCTCCGGAGCAGGCGTCGCCGAGCGCGGAGGGCGCCAGGCACTGCCGGCGCCGATTCCCGGAGGGCGGCGAGCATCTCGCGGGCCCGCAGCGCACGGAATGCCGAGGACCCCACGAGCATCGTGGTCATCAGGGAGATGGCGGGACGATCCAGGCGGCTCGCCAGCATCCGCCCCCACAGGGCGTTGGAGTCGAACATGACGGCGTCCGGCGGGTCCGCGCGCATCTGCGACTGCAGGTCGGCGAGCAG